>Ga0129308_1000117_pt1 | contig 139030 bp, 125 predicted proteins | sample L827metagenome_FD_94440 | JGI IMG/M metagenome (GOLD analysis project Ga0129308, IMG submission 94440) | Ring-tailed lemur group fecal microbial communities from Wisconsin, USA - L827 metagenome | ecosystem: Host-associated > Mammals > Digestive system > Large intestine > Fecal | place: USA...
CCGACTGCCAGAACCTCTTCATAAGCCGCCGGATACTCCACCTCCCCTTTCGGGTCGTTTCCCGCTGCCGCCACCAGCAGAATCCCTGCTTCTGCGGCATCTTCCACCGCTTTCTCTAAAATAACAGAGGATTTCGGTGTTCCAAAGCTCATGTTGATAACATCCATGTCATTCTCAATCGCCCAATAAATGCCCTTTACGACACCGCTTAAGGTACCCCGGTTATTTTCATCCAGCACCTGTACAGAATATACCTCTGCGTCCTCGTTGATACCCTGGATACCCTCCTCATCAAGGGAGGAAACAATCAATGAGGTTACTGCTGTTCCATGCCCCGTGGCATCCTGGAAAAAGGGATTGCTTTCTTCTCCATCCAGCATACTCACATATGTTTCTACCGGCATATTGGCACGATAATCAACTCCCGAATCCAGAACTGCTATTTTTACCGTTTCTGTGGGCGCTGTATTTTTTACATATGCCTCAGCGTGCACTGCCGCTAAATTCCATGCTTCTATCCCTTCATGTTCCTCTTTCGGCATTTCCGCTTCTTCTGTGATTTCAGGCTCCGTCGTTTCTGTCGTTTCTGTTCTTTCTATCGTTTCTGTAAGCTCCGGCTCCTCCGTTTCACTTATTTCTTCCGGCTCTGTGGTTTCTTCCACTTCTGCAGTTTTTGTTTCCCCTGAACTACTTATACCTTCCGATTCTGTGGTTTCTGTCTCTTCCGGCGCACTTACTTCTTCCGGCTCTGGCGTTTCTGTTTCTTCCTGCTCACTTACTTTCTCCGGTTCTGCAAGCTCCGGCTCTGGCGTTCCTGTTTCTTCTGGGTCACTTATCTCTTCCTGCTCCGTAATTTCCGGCTTTTCCGAAGCGCTTATTTCTTCCAATTCCGTTTCCATCGGTACAGCAGACGCAGTGAACAGGCTGTCCTCCTCTATTATCACATCTGCTCCTTCTAATTCCCCTGCTTCTTCTGCCGTGAGTTCCGCCACAACAACTTCTTCCGTTCCTACTTGGAAAGAATTTTCCTCTAGCTCTGTTCCAACAATTTCCTCAATCGCTTCCTTATCTTCTCCCACAACCACATAGGATACCGCCTCCGTCTCAGCGTCATACCTTACAGGCATAGTCTCAGCCTTTATGCTGTTTCCGCTTTGCAGCAGCATTGCAGAAACCAGCATAATTGCTATCTTTTGTTTTTTCATAACTCTGTTTTCTCCCTGTATTTTATTCATCAGTCGCTTGTCTTAGCAACCACATATTACATATGTTACTACACTTTTACCTAACCGTAAACCTTTATCCAAACATATTAAGATTTTCTTAAATAATAAGAACAACGTATATAATCCCGCATCCATCCCTCTCCCTCAATCATGAGTGTCCTAACCCCTATCAAGGTGTCTCCTATAAAGATTTAAGTTTCAAAAAGGGGGCTGACCAATAACCGATATTGGCAGACGGCACCAAGCGGGCGCTGGTTTTGTGACTATGGGAAGAGATTAGATGTTCTTAGAAATTTGTTCGATACCCAGTGACGCCCAGCCACGGATGGCTGGGCGAGGTACAGCGGCACCAGGGACGGCGCCTCTGTACCGTTCACGTCCCGCCCCCGTAACCTGTATACAAATTTCTTAGAACATCTTATCTCTGGACATCGGAACAAAACCAGCGCCCGCTTGGTGCCGTCTGCCTCATCCCCTTACCATCAGCCCCCCCTTGCCCCAACCGAATCTTATAAAGCAACAAAAATGGAGTTATCACTCCGGCATTTACCACCGTTGCAATAACTCCATCCATCTTTTCAATATTTACTATTTCTTTTTCGTCTTTATCTTCGTATTACAATTAGACACATAAACCTGATACTTTTTATTGCCAGAAATTTTATTCCCCTTATAAACACCGGAGGTCGCCTTATTCTGCAGTACAAGTCCATGTTTCTTATTCTTCTTTATCGTAGAATTAGACAGTTCACTCAGCTTCGCCTTATCCGTAATGATAATTCCGTTCTGTGAATTCTTAGAAACAACACACTTCTTAATCGTAACAGAGGAACCTGAATCTGTCGCTCTAATTCCATCCTTTTTATTCTGCTCCATTGTACAGCCTGTCAACTGGGCAGAACTGGATTTCGCCACATAAAGTCCGTAAGTGCCATTCTTAGAGGATGTTGTGTCTGTCATCTTCTTTATCGTTCCACTATTCCGCACAGTAATACCTGCCTGTCCGTTTTCCGTAAAGCTATTCGCTTTTACTGCGCTGACCGTTGATTTTTCAACTACCAGTCCATAGGTTTTATTTTTATATACCTTATTGGATTTATTCAAGGTACCCTTACTGCTGCTGTAAATACCTACACCGGCTTTTTTATTTTGATAAATTTCACATTTTGTCAGAGTTGCCTGAGACTTCTCCGCAATATGTACTCCGTCATCTCCATTTCCGGAAAAGACACTGTTCTGCAGCTTCGTAATCTTTGAAGATTTTCCTACAGAAATACCTGCCTGTCCATTCCCTGAGGCATTCAAATCGGATATCGTATCTGCCGTACAGTTATCATTCAGCAAAATGCCATGATGCTTATTGTTGGAAGTTGATGTGCCGGTTCCGGATGCGCTTTTCGTTACCGTTATCTGGGCATAAGGTCTGGCACCGATGCCATGGTCATTATTATTGTCCAATACGCAGCCTGAAACCTTAACCGTACATATATTTTTTTTGTTTCCCGCTGCTGCAATTCCACAGCCATGGTTGTTTGTGAAGGATGCTTCCGTCGCCGTTAATTTCGCTCCGCTATAGACGCCAATGCCTGCGCATGTGCTGTCATCTCCCTCATATTCATCCGGTCTGGTTCCGTTTCCACTGTATTCCCCTTTGTTTACTGTAACATTTCCCTTTGTTCCACTGATGGAAACGCCGCTCCAATAATTCGTTTTACTGGAAACCTCATTCAGAGTAACCGTACTGTCCTGGCAGTTAATGCCATACTTTCCATTCTTTTCTATTGCGACTTTATTTAACTCTATCGCAGCAGATGAGTCAATCAGCACACCTGTATCTCCATTTTCTGCAGCTGTTCCTCCTGTCCATGTAACGTTCTTGGCAGAAGAAACTCTTACGCCATAAGAAGTGTTTCCTGTCGCTGTTACATCATTTAACGTAACCGCCTGAGTAGTGTCAATAATCACTCCCATCTTACCATTGTTCGTTACGGAAGCTCCTGAAACACTCACATTGCTGCAGTCCACAAATCTGATTCCGCTATCCTGATTTTTTTCATAGCTGCCGCCCGTAATGCTGATATTCTGAACTTTATCAAAATTCACACCGTAGCCTGCATTCTCTTTTACTGTAACATTCTTTAACGTCACCGCAGCCGCATCCGCTATCCTGATGCCGTCCTGGGTGCCCTTGCTGATTGTTACATTCTCCAGATTAATATTGGCGCAGCTGCCGTAAAAGCGGAACACCGGTGCATCCTTCACGCCTTTCCATTCACCGCCCGTCACTGTAATGCCATCCGTGCTGGTATTATTCGCAGTTAATAAAAGCGGCTCATTTCCCGTCGCTGTTATCACAGCGCCTTCCGCAGCAATCTTAACCCCGGATATTCCACTGAGATTCACTTTACCGCAAGTGTACTGTCCCTGCGGTATCACAACTGACTGGTATGATTTTAACGCTGTTGTCAATTCACTGGTAATATCGCTTCCGGCTGCCGCTGTAAGGGTATAAGTACTTCCGTCGCTCTTTAACGTCTGCTCAATTTCTTCTAATTCTGTTATCTCTTCTGCAGAAGCAGCTTCAATCTCCGCTTCCTCTGCTTCAAGCCCGCTTATTTCTGCATTTTCCGGCGCTGCTGTTTCTAAAGTCTCAGTTTCTGCCGCAGTTTCCTCTTCCAATGTTTCCACCAGTTCTTCTGCAGACGCAATCTCCTGATTCTCCGTTTCCTGTAAAACAGCTTCCGCCGCTGAAACCTCTGTCCCCAACATCATCATACACATGCACAATGATACACACTTCAGTACTCTTGCCTTCATTTGCTTTCTCCTTTCCCATTTCCACGTCCTACATCATGCGCAAAAGCGGCGCATGAGCAACATTCGCCGTTCATCATATTATTTATTTTACCAGTTCCCCTATATTATTTCAAGTTTCATTAGCTGTTCCGCTATTCTTTCTATATTTTTTCCGTCATGGAATTCATTTATGGTATCATAGCGTTCCACATACTCTGATGCTCTTGCTTTTTCTAACTGGATTTTCCCGTCTTTTATGATTTCATTTACCGCAGCTTCCAGATGCTCTATATCAAACACCCTTTTTCCAATGTATTCATTTTCTGCCGGTATCAAAGGTCCCGCATCCGCCTCAAACACCGCTAAATCAGGCTGATAAAATATTACCCCACCCCCCTGATAAAAGCTGTTGTAGCAGACGGAAGAATAATCTGTAATTAATAATTTGGCAACGCTCAAGACATCTGAAATGGGTTTCTTCCACATGGTTTCGCTTAAGGATGTATTCTCGCACAGCTCCATCATCTTAGGATGAGGTACAATAATAATGTTTTCCGGTGCGATATATTTTTCTAATAGATGATATACCTCCATCACATTTTTATAATACTCAGACTTTTCAAATTCCAGAATATGCTCTTCGTAGCTTTTCCACGTGAGCATAATCACCACCTTATCCGGCGTCTCTTCGTTCATGTGTGCATACTGGATTTTGCTGAAGATAGGCAATCCGGTAACCAATACCTGTTTTTCTGTCAGCCTCAGCATATCGCAGACAGCGTCTCTTTCCTTTTTGCTTCCGACCACAATATAGGCAGGCTCTCCCTCTTTTCCCTTTACAAACGTTGAGCTTGGTCCCTGACATTTCAGATAGGTAACGCCATGCTGCAGAAAAATAAATGGATGCTCGCATGTGCTCAGCCGGAAATACCTGTTATTCGATCTGAGTATATTCAAATGTGCCGGCGCCTCTGTTGCAATATAGTGATTCACCCTGTACAACAGCCAATAATATTTCAGGGAGAATTTTCTCACCACATTGCTTTCATTTTTTATTTTTTCATAATCCGGTGATTTTTCATCTATGATAAAATAATTTTGGGAGGTTTTCTGCTTTTTGGCAATGCAGAACAAATCATAGGCTCCCTCTTCCGCTTTCTGCGCAAATTTTTCGAAGAACAGATTCACCTTTTTTTTGCTCCTGTTTCCCACCGCTTTCCCCAGATGATACATGACGCAGGAAACCGGCCTGCTCTCTAAAATTCTGAATTTAAGCGTATGCTCTATTTCCTCCATCGGTCTTTTCACAATAGCAAAATTTCCACGGTCTGTACGTCTCAAATGAACTGCAAAACGGTTGGTATAACAGCTTTTATATGGGGCATAGTATTTTCTGACATTCTCGAAGTTCCTTTTTCTTTTTCCGATACGGAAATCTACGTCTGTTCCATTGATGCATACCATCATGTTCAGCATGTTGTTGTTCATGGTATCGTCCGTCAAAAGCTGCTCTAAGGGTATCTTTACCCTTTGATAATTATGCCCGAATAATACCTTTAGCTTTGAAATCCTGTTCTTGTAAATCTTAACATCCACCGGCACCTGATTGCTCTCATCCACATAAAAGCGTACATTCTCTATGCTGATATCTTTATTTTGATTTACCAGATAAGACAGCAGACCTACCCGGAGTTTTTTCCCCCGCAGGCTGATATGAACCAATTTGTATACAAATTCCATCATCAGCTTGTAAACGTTTACGGCGTTCATATATCCGTACAGCACTTTCCCATTTACCGTAATTACAAACAATACCTTCTTTTCATTCTCCTGTCCCGCCGTCTGTCCCAAAACCGGAAGCTCCATTTCCTTCCAGAATAAAATCCGGTTTAATTCACGGTCCTTATGCGTCACTACATAAGAAACATTTTTTCTCCCGTAAAATAATGTTCTGATATCCACGACCTGAGTATCATTTGCTGTCATTCTTGCCTTTTTACACTGTATGGTAAGTTCATTGTCCTTTAATTCAACCGACATCCGGCTCATCCTATGTCCTCCCGGCGCTATTTTTCAAAACTTGATTTCTCTGGAAGCAGCTCCTCAAACGCCTCTATCACTTCCCTTTTCTGTCTTTCAAAATCAGAAGTATAAATGGTATCATTTACACAAATCAACCGATATTTTCCCTTCCGTATCGCCTCAAGGGCTCCGGGGAAGGTATGGTCCTTAATATGAAAGCATCTTCCCATCTTCATGCTTTGCGGGATAAAGTTTCCGCTTGCAAGCTGCCAGAATTTCATAAGCCATTGATTGCAATTCGACTTTGTCCGAAACTTATCCTGGCAGGTCGCCCGCAGAGTCTCCTCCTCTAAGCTCCACACCTCTTCAAATGTGCTTTTCAGAAAATTACTCGGCAAATGGTCATAATAAAATCCCGGGAACCATCTCCAGATAAATGCCAGCGCCGTTGTCCTTACCAGGCTTTTCCATCCGTTCACCGGGCTGAACCACTTTGTAAAATTCTTCTTCATGCACTCCTTTTTATCAAAATGTATATTGATTAATTCCACATCATTTCCGTTGAAGAAGCCTGCGCTCTTCTTCCCAAAATAGATACAGTTTAATGCAAAGGTATCCCTCGGCTTTCCTTTCCGGAAGAAGTCATCCGGCTTCACATAATCCGTCACAAACATGTCGTCATTAAAATAGACAAACTGATCCGCTAAGCCCTCTATCCGGTGTAAGTTCAGTTCAATGGTATTGGCATTAAACGTAGGCAGAAATTCCTCCGGAATGTAATCTTTATGATTTACAATATGCAGCTTGGGGTTTGAGGTATCTAACCACTCCGGCAAGTGCCCCCATGTCACAAAATGAATTTTATTTACCCATGGAGCAAATTTTTCCACACCGCGGAACCAATACTGCAAATTATCCCAGCTGCGGTAACGGACAATGGTGCTGTCCCCTTTGTCATTGCTTTTGTCATACTTGTTTTTTTCTTTTTGCCATTCCGGGTCATTCCCATCTACCCAAATCATCACAAAATCTATTTTTTCTGTATTCATCCTAATTTACCATCCTATTCCAATCCATCCTATGTCTCTTCGTTGCTATACGCTGTCATCCGTCATCTTTTCATATTTCTCAATCACTTCTCCCACGTCCCCATAACACAGCAGCTGACCTTCCTGGAGAATCATCGCTTTATTACAGATTTTTTCTACCTGTTTTGTGGAATGCGATACAAATAGTACGGTTACCCCCTGGTCAAACATACCTTGTATTTTTTTTATGCTCTTTTTTCGGAATTTGGCATCTCCTACCGACAAAACCTCATCCAAAATCAATATTTCCGGTGTGATGGCAGTTGCAATGGAAAAACCAAGTCTCGCCTTCATACCCGATGAATAGTTTTTAATCGGGACATCAATAAATTCCTCTAGCCCGGAAAATTTTACAATTTCCTCATATCTGTCTTCCATAAATTTTTTTGAGCGCCCCAGCATCGCGCCGTAGAGAAAAATGTTCTCCTTTCCGGTATACTGCGGGTCAAACCCTGCCCCCAGCTCTAACAGCGGCACTACTTTTCCGGATTTTTCCACGGTTCCTTCCGTAGGCTTAAAAACACCTGCCACTACCTTAAGCAAGGTACTCTTTCCCGCGCCGTTCAAGCCAAGTATCCCGACTCTGTCGCCCTTTTCCACCGAAAAGGACACGTCCTTTAATGCCCAGAATTCATTATACTGGACCTCTCTCTTTAAAGATTTGATAATATATTCCTTTAAATTATCTACTTTTTCTTTACTAAGATTAAACTTCATGCTGACATGATCCACTTTAATTGCCGGCTTTTCCATTCTGTTCTCCTTTTATATATGCAAAATAAACTCGTCCTGCTTTTTCTTAAAGCAAAAGAGCCCTACTATCAATGAGATGATACTAAACGCTGACGCATAGACCAAATGTCCCAGCTCCAGTCTCTGTCCGAACATCGCAGCACGGAATATCGCAATAATGCAATACAGTGGATTATACTGCAATATCCATGCCCAGCCGCTTTTCAGCAATCTTTCGGGATAGTAAAAAATGGCGCAGGTATACATAAGCAGCATTAATGCTACCGACCACAAATATTCCATATCCCGGAAAAATACGCCTATGGTTGCCAATATCATTCCGCAGCCATACGACAATATCAGGATTAATATCAGGGCAATGGGCGCCTGCAGCAGATATATGGTAGGATAAACACCTAATACAACCGCTACAACAACCAATACAATCAGTGATATTAAAAAAATAACATAATTATAAAGTATCGTTGACATGGGGTACAGATACTTCGGAATATATACCTTCTTAATCATCGGAGCATTTTTTCGAATCGATTTTAATGCTCCTTTTGTTGAAGAAGAGAAGAAGGAATATAATAATCTTCCTGTTAAAATATAGACAGGAAACTCTTTTGAATCATTTCCAAACAGGGTTCCGAACACAATGGTGAGCACAATCATGGTAAGCAGCGGCTCCAATAAGGACCATATGATTCCCAGATAAGAACGCCTGTATTTCAATTTAATTCCCTTTTTTACCAGCTCCCCTAAGAGGAAGCGGTATTTTATGAAATTCTCAAATTGTTTTTTCATAACCTCTATTCCTTATTAAACCCTTTCTGATATAAAGTACGCATCGGATGTCTCACTTTGTCTAATCTGCTATTTATCCTGTCTAGCCTTCCATTCATCTTGTCCAGCCTTGCCTTCATTTTATCCAGTTCTCCCCTTAACTGCTGATTCTCTTCCAGCAGAGAAAGATACGCTGCTCCGATAAAACGTATTGTATTATCCTGCATCTCAATTTCGTCTCTTTCCCACTTGGGATTATCCTTTACCTTCTGGGTAAATAATACGCCGTCCTCTCTGCCCATGTACTCTGCTGCAACGCGCCTGTTTCCCTCTTCATATTCCTCAAGAAATTTTTCCGCTTCCTCCTTCGAAAACATGCTGTAATTTTGAACCACCGCCGGGTCGTTGGAGCACTCTGTCAGAATAATCCGGAACAGCTTGTTTTTTTCACTGTCAACCATCGGCATGGTATTGATAATACGCTTTATTTCGTGCATACTCCCTGACAGCTTCGTATTGATAAGCTCCTCCTTTATGGTATATTCATCCGTCATCTGCAGTCCTATGACGTTGAGGAAATCATCATATATATTCTGATTATAAAATTGATTGCGCTCATAGACACGGACAATGATATTTTCCCTTCCAAGCACTTCCTTTATAGTGTCAAGCTTATGGGCATAATCTAACTGTCTCCCCTTCGGTATACGGCTCAAATATTCCTGCCAGGTCCGCACGCCTTCCTTGGTTCCCATTTTTACCATCTGGTTCCAGACGGAACTGATATAATCATCCTGCCTGCGAAGGTACACTATTATCTTCACCTGGAAACCGTTCTTTTCTGCCTCTGTTTTTAATTCCTCCCACAAACCGCTTCTCCGGGAAAAAGTCGCTCCCCAAATTCCCTCATTAGAAAGAATCACATTATCGTATTCTTTAAAAAACTCTATTACACGGTCCATCCCTGTCCGGAATACCGCAGCCTCTTCCTCCCTGTTTCCACGGTCCTCTACCAGAAAACGTCCGTTCCTTTTACGTGTCACACTGTCTGCAAGGTCATGAAAATCAGGATAACAATAGCCTTTCTTCTGTAAAATTTCCTGATTATCCCAGCAAAATCCCTGTATCGCCGTTGTTCCTGTTTTCATAGTTCCAATATGAACATAAAGTGTTTTCATTTTTCTATCTCCATATTTCTATATTTTTATTTTTGATTTATTATAATCAATCTGCTATTCCCTGTCAATTTATCAAAAAATTCCACTCATTCTGCTTCCTGCCCTTCGTTACCGTTTCCTTCTTGTCCGTCGTCCCGGTAACCGTCATTCCTACATCCGGCAGATTTCTTCATAATTGCGCCTGCAGTTTTCTGTATCCCACAAATCAAAATACGCCGCATGACGCTCTAAGTATTTTTCTTCATTCAAAAACTCTCCTGCATAGGAAGCTTTTAATTGCGCAGCCACCTCCTCCGGCGTGGTACAGACCGGACCAAACCCATCCGTCCTAAAATCAAAATACCCTGCTGCGTGATGGCTTTCCCGGAATTTTTCATTATCAAACTGATAATATAACAAGGGCTTTTTCATATAGGCAAAATCCATTGCCACACTTGAAAAATCTGTAACCAGATATGCCGACTCCTTCAAAAGCTCCTGCACATCATCCTCCGGCCAGGATGCAATTCGGATTCTCGGATGGTCCACATGAAAGCATTTCAAAAAAGGCTGCATCTCTCTGTGGGGATAAAAGACTACCTGCAAATCATTTTCTTCCACAAATTTCATAAAATCTGAATTTTCTAAAAGCCCGTCCCAATATTTAAAATAATCTGTCTGCCTGAATTTTTCTTCACGCTGCTGTTTCTTCTCTGTGAGAAGCTCATTCCGAATATACATGCGCCATGTCGGCATAATCAAAATCTGTTTTTTCTTCACTTCATAAGCATGAAGCTGATCGAACCGGCACAATCCCAGCTCCTTCACATATCCCTTCGGATAATGATAATGCTCATCCACATACTTCCATTCGTCATGTGTGCTGGTGACAAACAGGCTCATTTTCGTATGTTCATAATATAAGAAGCTTAAATCTGCCGTAATAATCCCATGCTGCAAAAATGCCCGCTTATTTTTCAGGATACCGTACACCTCAAGTACATAACAAATTGCAGCATTGGGCTTTCCCATTTTTTGTGAGCTAATGTTTTTTTCCGCTGCAAGGTAATAAATCCAATGCTTTAAGCTTCCATATTCCACGACTTCCCCAATGGGTTTCACGCGCTCATAGTCCGGCGACGCCTTATGAATCGCATAGACCGCATCCTGCTCTTTCTGCTTCTCCCTGATATAACAAAACAGCCAGTAGGCATTATCTCTTGCCTCATTTTCCGTATCGCACAATAACCACAAATTTTTTCTTTTTTTCTTATAAAAATAAGCAATCGGAAATGCCAGCAAAAATTTAAAAATATGCACCAAATCTTTCCATTTTACTCTTTTTAATTTCTCCCAAAAAGACTGCTCCATCCTATCCCTCTCTAAACCACATTCCATACTCTCATTTTTACTTAAGAATATTTTTTCAATCCATTCACCACATAATGCGCCATATACCATCCCGCCCGCAGCACGCCAATTCCCATAAACCGGTACACCTTCCAGTGCATCAGCGCCGACTTGAGTTTGTTCCGGGATTTTCCGCCCTCACTCAGGCGGGATTTTAACATGGGGGCGTCAATGCCGCAGACTTCCCCATATTTTTTTAATACCCGGAGCCATAAAATATAATCCTCATGAAGCTCCGAATGCTCCATGTAAAATTCCCTTGCCACCTCTGTTTTCATCACGACAGAAGAACAGGGGATATGATTCGTATACAGCAGCATGCTGTAATTGATACGCTCCGGCACATGAATCACCTTTCCCGTACTGCTTCCGTCCGGATTCATCAATTCTCTCCCTGTACAGCACAAAACGAGCTGCTCTTTTTCTAACAGCTCGCATTGCCTTTGCAGTTTTTCTTCTGTCCACCAGTCATCCGCATCCAGAAATGCAATATATCTGCCCTCCGCCATACGGATTCCTGTATTTCTTGCCTCTGCCACACCGCTGTTTCTTTCGTTCAATACGATGTGAATCCGGGCATCTTCTTCATATTCTTTTAAAATACAACGTGTACTGTCCGTAGAACAGTCGTCAATAATAAACAATTCCCAGGAAACCTGCTGTGCTTTTACAGATTCCACCGCCCGCCTGATATATTTTTCTCCATTATACACCGGCATCACCACGGATACCTGTATTTCCTCTGCCACTCTGTTTCCCGCCTCCCGGAATCTTACTCTTTCTTGATTGCCGTCACCTGTTTTTCATCCACACCCTCGGTATTTTCTTTCTGGAAAATAACCTTTACTGTCATCAGCATCAGCTTCAAATCCAGCCATACCGAATAATTTTCAATATAGGTCAGGTCTAACTTTAACTTATCGTAGGGCGTGGTATTGTACTTTCCATACACCTGGGCGTACCCCGTAAGCCCCGCCTTTACCTTCAGACGAAACCGAAACTCCGGCACCACGTCCTCATATTTCTCCGCAATCACCTGACGCTCCGGTCTTGGTCCCACAAAGGACATCTCCCCTTTTAAAATATTAAAAAGCTGGGGCAGCTCGTCTAAATGGGTCCGGCGGATGATTTTTCCCACCGGAGTAATGCGGTCATCCTCTTTTTTCGCCAGCTGTGCACCCTTTTCCTCCGAATCCACTTTCATACTGCGGAACTTGATAATCTGAAAGGGTTCCCTGTCTCTGGTGAGCCGTTCCTGGGTATAAAATACCGGACCTCTGTCATAGAGCTTGATTGCCGCTGCAATCACAATCAGAAACGGTGAGGAAATCAGGATTGCCAGCAGGGAAAATACAATATCCATGGTCCGCTTCACAAAGCGCTGCTCGATGGTCAGCCCCTGGTTTCTGCAAAGCATCAGCGGGGTATCAAACAAATGGATACTCTCCGTGCCCTTTACAATGATATCCGAAATCTTTGGCGTGACATAGGTACGTTTATTCTGGTCATAACAGAATTTTAAAATCTTATTGCGAATCTCTGTCGGCAGGTCGCAGAGCACCACCGCCTCATAGTCCAAAATCTTCGTATACAGCGCCTCATAGCCGATATAGGCGCTGGCGGCAGCACAGATATTATACTTGTCCTCCCTGGAATTAATCTTGGATATCAAGTCCTCCGGGGAATGCTCCCCGTAAATTACAATCATTTTCCGCGGCGGATACAGCCTCACGTAAAAATAACGCACCACGTATACGGAGGGGAGCACCACTGCCAGCTCTGCCGCTGTCAGAAGCAGAATCGGCGCCGCAGAAACATAGTCATTGGCAATCATACAAATCTGAAAATACTCGATACCGTTGGCAAACAATATAGCCAGTATCTGGGACAGACAGATGTCCGTAATCCGCAGATAACCGATGCGGTATCCTCCAAAGGTGCGTGTGAAAAAAAACAGCACCATTGTATAAATACCGATAACCGCCCAGTTTCCTCTCCGCCAGAACTGGTCCTCCGGCGGAAAGCTGGGAACATATAATTGATACCAAACCCATGCAAACATTGCCGCCTCTGCCAACAGCAATATAAAATTAGCGCAGAGATTCAGCAGATGCTTGTATCTTTCTCTTCTTCTCATTTCCTACCTCTATTTTGCCTTCTTCGAAATGACCTTGGAGTATCCTCCGTATACCTTCTTGCCGTCTACCTTGCGGTATGCCCGGATTTTATAGTAATAGGTCTTACCGCTGCTCACCTTGCTCTTATCCGTATAACTCTTTGTGGAGCCTTTGGTAATGGTCTTTATCTTAGAATATTTTCCGTCCTCTGTTGTGCTCCGGTAAAGCTCATAGCCGCTTGCCCCGGACACCTTAGACCAGGTGAGCTTTATCTGTTTCGTTCCCGCTTTTGCCTTTAAGGTTGTGGAAGCCGGAACCGCTTTTCCTGATTTTGCCTTAGATAAGCTTCCCGTCTTGGTGGCGTCTCCCTCCAGGGCAACGGTAGCTTTTACTTTATAGTAATAGGTTTTTCCGGTAACTACATTCTTATCAGTCCAGCTGACAGTCTTAACCTCGTCAATGGTCTTTACCAGAGAATAACTTCCGTTTTTGGAGGTGCTTCTGTAAACCTCATAAGAAACCGCTCCCGGAACTGCCTTCCAGGTTACCTTTAACTTATTGCAGCCTGCGGACTTCACGCCGGAGATGGTGGTTTTCTTTGCAGAAATCTTATTGACGCATACCTGATATTCCTGTCCCACCGCATTCTTATTGTCAGCTGCCGCCCGGACTACCACATAATAGGTTCCCTTTGCCAGCTTCACAGCGTCCGTTTCGGTGTAAACATCTCCCGCATAGGCGTAAAGATGGTCTGTTTTCTTATAGCTTAAACGGCTTCCGTCTGCTTTCAGCAGATAGACATACCAGCTTCTTCCCGCTGCATTCATCTTTTCATGGGTCAGGCTGACATTAACATAAGTCGCTTTATCCAGAGTAAATTTATAATAGTCCAAATCGCCGGAATAGCTGGAAATGATACCGTTCATCTCTTTTCCAACCTTGATTTTATCTGCGGTAGCGGTGTCTCCGTTTACCTCGCTCTCCCAGTTAGAAGCGGATTTTGCAGTAACCTTCAGCTTATAATCCCCGGTATAAAGGGTGGATGAGGCAGAAATAAGAACATAATAGGTTCCTTTTTCCAACCCGATTTTGCCTGAATTACAGGTGGTATCCACACCGGCATTGGTGGTTTTGTACAGCTCGCTGCCGTCCTGGTTTAAGACCGCCATCTGATAATGGTTTGCGGTGCTTCCGGTGTTTTCATGGGAAAGCTTCACCGAGAGATAACCGTTTTTCTTCATGGTTACTTTATAATAATCTTTGTCTGAGGTTGTGGCAATGCTGCCGCCGATGGTTTTTCCGCTCTCAAGCTCATTGGCGGTGGTTAAGGTATCGTTTACCTCTTCCTCCCACTTAGACGTATTGGTCCAGTTTACGGTAATGCTGTAATCTGCCGGATAACAGGTATCTAAGGAGCCGTTTAAAATAGACGTATTCAGGGTTGCCGCCGCCTCAATTTTGATATAATAGGTATCTGCCGGCAGACCAAGATTCGGCATTTTCCAGGTGGCGTCACCGCCTTTGACATAACCGGAATATACCTCCCCCGCAGCGCCTTTTCTGGTGACGGTAATCTTATATACGCTAAGGGTTTCCCAGCCTGAAATCACTGTATGGGAAAAATCCAGTCCCAAATATCCTTTTCCTGTGGAGGTATAGGTATAATAGTCCACATCACTGGTGCTGCGGATATCCCCGCCGTAAGTCACGCCGGGAGTTACGGCATTCGCCACGCTTACGGTGTCATTACTCTCTTTCTCCCAATTACTGTTGGCTGTGGCAGTTACCTTCAGACCGTAATTTCCTGTGTATGGGTCTACGGCAGAGCTTACGCCGCCCTCCACCTTCACCAGATAAGAACCCTTGACAGCTCCTATGTTAATAGAGTTTAACTCTGTCTCTGAACCGTTGCTGTAGGCTTCGTAGAGCAGATTATTGGACATATCATAAAAGGAAATATGATATAAATTCACACTTTCCTTGCCTGATACCTTGTCATGGGTCAGGCGGATATTGACATAACCATCCTCTGTAACGGTCACTTTATAATAATCCGTATCCGCTATGCCGTATAAGCTTCCGGTGATTTCTTTATCTAAGGGCAGTTCGTCCGCAGCGCTGCTGCTGTTGTTGTCCTCTGTCTCACAGTAAACATCACTATAGCTTAACCGCAGACTGTAGGGAGTGCCTCCTGCCGCCTCAATCACAGGCGTAATCTTTATGCGGTAGGTTCCCGCCGGAAGTCCGACTGCCGGGGAAACGTTCGTGGTATCATAAGCATTGCTGCTTAAGGTGTACAGCTTCTCATTGGTACTGATACCCCCAATTCCTGCAATACCGCCAAGGGTCGTATCAATGACAGGCTTCTCCGCCGCAAATTCAATGCTCCATGCCGCCGTATCCCTGGTGACGCTTAACTTGTCATGGGCGAAGGTGAAAGACACCATGCCGTCCTTTTCCAGTGTAAACTGATACCAGCCTGCCTCCGCCAGTTTGCCGGAGGACACGATGGTCGTATCAAACGCCAGCTCCACTGCCTCGTCATAGCTGCTTCCGGCAGCGGTTTCCTCACTTTTCATTTCTGTCTCTTCCTCTAACGCTTCTATTTCTGAGGTTTCGGCTGCCTCAGCTGCTTCTGTTGTCTCAGTTGTTTCTGCAGCTTCGGTGTTTTCTGTCGACTCCGCGTTTTCCGCAGTATCCTCTGTCACGTCAGTAATTTCTGCATTCTCCGCTGCATCAGCCGTCCTGCCGTTTTCTGTTTCGTCGGTAATTTCCGCATTCTCTGCCGTGCCGGCTGTTCCGGCGGTTTCTGTTTCGCCAGTGCTCTCTGTGTCCCCGGCGTTTTCGCCTGTTCCGGCAGTTTCCGTTCCATCGGCAAGCTCCGTATCATCCGTAAGCTCTGTGCTGCCGACATTTCCGGTGTTTCCCGCCGTCTCATTTTCTGCTGCGTCTGCATTTCCTGCGGACTGCCCGCCCTCTGCTGCGTCACTTTCCTCTGCGCTCTCCGAGGCTGCTTCTGCCTGTGTTCCGGCTGCTGCCCCATAGACAGGGACTTCCGCTAAAACAGTTGTCATACATACGCTCAGTGCCAGTAATCCTGTCAGTATCCTTTTCTTCATATTTTATACTCTCCCTCTTATGTTTTGCTAAATTGTGCCTTATTGCACCGTGGTAAACGCTTGAAAACCTCCGGCTCTCCCGCTCACGGGCTGCCGCCTCTTCCGGCTCTAAAGGCACTGCCTATAGCTATCGTGTACATTTTACCACACTTTGTTAATACTGGGTACTCCAATTTTCACCGGAGCAGCGGACGATTTTTCCGACGCCGTTCTCAAATACGGTTTCCTGGCTGTCTAAATACGTCGAAATGCTCTGGTAATAGGGGTCGTCATAAAACACCAGCATATACTGAATCCCCAGTTCATTTAAGTTATCTAAATTTCCTTTTGCGTCAAACTTCCAGCTGTAGCAGTCCGTCATGCTCTGCTTGGTCCGTTTCCGGTAAATGATGAAGTCTACGCCTGCGCTGCGGTCCGCCATCAACGGCACCCGCTCGCCGTTCAGCTGTTTTTTCACATATTTGTACAGCTCTAACTTCTCTTCGCTGTAATTTTCCACATCATCCAGAATATTGGTCCAGCTGTCCCCCGGACGGGCATAGATGGCAGCCGTATCATTTTCATAGACCACATCGCACAAATCAAAATACGCTTTGTTCGTAATGTAAAAATCGTCTACCTTCGTCACCACCACATGCTCTATGTCCTTCTTATCCAGACGTCTGACAATCTCCATCAGTTCATTATTCCGGGGCCAGTACTTTTTCCCCTCGTCCCTGCTCTGCGTCCGCATGGCGTCGAACCAGCAGTAGCGCGCCTGGTCTGTAATCAGCGCCGGAACCTGCTCGTCCTCCAATTCCTCCACCGCATACTGATATACTGCCAATAACTCCTCCGACATCGTGTAATCCTTATAGTCGGTCTGCAGGCTGTCCATATTGTAGCGGTACAGCGAAAACAGATTTTTTGTGGCATACTCCCCATTGTAGTTAGCGTCATGGTGCCACATATTGTAGTCATAGTTGGTCAGTGTCAGCGCCGTGATTCCCACCATCAGGATTCCGTAGGAAAAATAGCTGGGGAGCTGCTTTTTCTCTGCGGAAATTTCTAACGCCGCCACAGCAAACAACCACCCGAACAGCCAGAGATTATAATAAATCTTATAATAATAGTAGAATGTCATCCATTTCTGGTAGGTGCACACGTACATGACAATGGTACAGAGCACCATGCACAGCCCCATAATGCTGATGGTCTTAGAATGCTCCCTCTTTATCAGAGTATAGAAGCACACCAGAAACATCATCGGGAGGAAAAATATCAAATCCCCGTACATGGAGGAATAACTCCAGCCCACCACCTGTATGTAGGAGAGAATTTTATCCACGGAGCCCCAGTAATTGATAAACAGCATTCCCGCCGCCGCCGTCAATGCCAGAAGCGCCAGCACCGTCAGCACCGTTTTTTTATTCAGAAGATTTTTCCTTCCCTTCAGCAAAATCGGCAGTAACGCCGCTATTAATGCAAAATAATTTACCGGAACAAACAGACGGTTGCAGCAGCTATTTGCGTACGCCGCAAAAAACAGCAGGATATAAGTATATTTCCGCAAGCCGGGATACCGCTCCACCAAAAGCAGCGCATAGACGATAAGTATCAGAATCATCACGCCGATGCCCCAGTAAACAAAGCCCCCCGTCATAAAACTGTACGCCGGATAGCCGAAGAAATACCCCACCGCAAACACCGGGGCAAACACCCGCACGATTTTCCTGTCGCTGACAGTCAGCGCCAGCACATAAAACATGCAGATTTCCAGCACATGCATGAAAATATCCGCCACGATAAAGGCTTTGTAATAATTTCCCACAGAAAGAAACGGCGCTAACACCTGTATAAACAGGGAATCCACATAGGCGGAAAAATAGATTCCGCCAAGCTCCCCGGTCTTTGCCACCTGCATTGCCATATTAAAATGGTTTGCCGGGTCCGTGTTGATGTAGGCGAGCCGGAGCTCCGGGGTAAACATATGCATGGAAATTCCTAAGACAAAGGCGGACACCACTGCGATACCAAGGATGTCCGTCCACCGGAAAAATAATTTCTGTATCTTTTTTTCTTTTATCACCACACCCCACAGCGCAATATCTGCAAGCGCTAGGGAAATGCAGGCGGTATTTAAGCGTGCCCCAAGCCCGATTTTATCAAAAATAAAAGCCAGAAAGGACAGGTAACAGAACACCAGCATCATTCCCATCACCAGCGCCTTCACGCCGTTTATCTTCCCCTCTGTCTTTGGAAACAGAACCACGCCAAAAAGACACAGCAGAAACAATAGTACAAATAAAATGACTGTCATCCTAAGTATTCCTCCCTATTTTCCAATGAGAATCTTAATGTATGGCGTCACCGAACGGACAAGGGCTGTCCCCAGTCCGAAATTTTTCTTAAGGTAATGGAACCAGTCGTCCCTCGGCAGCCCTTTGCGGCTCTCCTTTAAGCGAATCCGCTCCTTTCTCGGAAGGCTTCTGTCCTGCCAGGTCTTTGCTAAGGAATTGTCGTTGCACTGTCCCACATATTTGGGAAACACATGGATTTCATACCCCAGCCTGCTAATCTGCAGCCCGTAGTCAAAATCCCCGATACTGTGCTTGTAAAAAGGGTCAATCCCCACCTGCATAAAAATATCATGGGGCACAATGACACAGTTGGCATTGAAGGTGGAGCAGTTGACCTCAGACGCCTCCGGTCCTAACTTGTCATATTTAATGCCTCTGGTATATTTCACGCCGCCGTAGCTTAATTCTCCCTCATCATTGCACAGGGCGCCCACCACCACGGTATCTTTTCTCAGAGTCGGGAGAATCTCGTCAAAAATCCCCGGAAAAAACTTCGTGTCGTCATTCATCAGCATGTAATATTCATAGTCGGGGTATGTTTTTTTCGCATACTCGATTGCCTTGTGCATTCCGCCATTCCAGAAAAGGCTGCCGTTCCCCTCCACAATATCTATCTGAAAGGGCTGCTGCCGCAGCATCTCCACAGTTCCGTCGGTGCTGGCGTCATCCACCACCACAAAATCAAACTGCACCTCTTTGTTTAAAGCTAATGTCTCTAACCCCCGCTTCGTCAATCCTCTGCGGTTGAAACAGGTAAATATAGCTAATATTTTCATCCTTATTCCTTTCAAACATCTATACTCAGCGATACAGTACACTAGAACTTCTTAGCGCATGAAATCCTTTTTTCATGCTACAGCCCCTGCTGTGAGCTTTTAGAAGTTCTCTTCACGCTTGCCCAACATAATTCCTGCGGAATACAGTATGATACACTCTCTTTAACAGGCTCGGCTCCGAAATCTTCCGAAGCTCCTTTTTCAGACGTTTCCGAACCTCCGGCAGCTCCCTGATTTCTGACGGGAACTCCGTAACTGCCCGCTCCGTCTTTAAGGCATGTACCGCTGTCGGCGCTTCTCCGCCGCAGTGGACGCCGGAGCCGTCCCAGCCGTCATTTCCCACCAGGGAACGGGTCGGAGCTAAAATCAAGCCGTCCTGCAAAAAGGTGGTATAGTACCAGCGAATCGCCCAGGAATTAGTCTTTGCGTCCTGCTGCTGCATTTTTAAAATCTGATAAAAATTATAAGTATTGTCATAGTTAAACCGTTTCCGGTACGCAGCGTCCTCTTTCAGCCGCTCCCAGCCCTTTGCGTCCTTATCAAAAGCCGCCCAGCGGTCCGCCCATGTCGCCCAGGACCAGCTTGTCCCGGTAAGTCCGCAGAGATAACTCTCCTTTTCATAGTCGGTGCCGTCGTCTAAGAAAGAATAGCCCGTCACGCCCGTCACCTGTTTCTCTTCCCGGTAACGTTCCAATCCGTCGTTCATAAACCGCAGAAAATAGGGATTCGTCACCAAATCATCCTCTAACACAATGACCTTTCCATAACGGTTCACAATCTCCGTCACGCCCTCGATGACATTTTTTGCAAGACCGTAATTTTCAGTTCTTGCGGTGAGATGTACCTGTTTAAAGCCCGTCACCGTCCCCACGTAGTCCCTGATTTCCTGTACTTTGCTTAAATCCGCCTCTTTTTTTGCCGCATCGGAAAACACGTAAAGCTCCGTCTCCTCCGCCAGCTCATTCGCCGCTAAGGCTTCTATGGTTCTTTTTGTATGGTCCGGTCTGTTGTAAGTAAACAAAATAACCGGAGCTGTATTCTTCGTCTCATTCATATCTGCACCTCTTACGCCTGCTGCCTTACCCAGTTTACATAATCAGAAATTCCCTCTGCCAAATCCATTTTCTTCTCATAGCCCAGTTTTTTCAGCAGGGAAATGTCGGCGCGCCAGTTTTTCGGGTCCCCCGGCTTCGTCTCTCCGTTAAAGGTGACAATGTCGGCGCTCTCCCCCAAAATTCCGGCATAGGTTTCCGCCAGTTCCCGGATGGAAACCTCTTCCCCGTTTGCCACGTTAAAGATTTCTTCCGTTCCTTCATAGGCTAAAATCAGCTCCAGCGCCCGCAGGATATCGGAAACATGGATAAAATCCCTGGTTTCCTCCCCGGTGCCGAAAAGATTGATTTTCCCCGTATTCTGGTATTTCTGGTAAATATCCCACAACAGCTGTTTTCTCAGCCCGCTGCCGTAGGCGGAAAAAATGCGGACGGAGCGTATCTGATAGCCGTGCACCCTGTTGTAATAATTACAGAGCTGCTCCGCCATCAGCTTATGGATTCCATAGGGAGAAATGGGAGCCGGAACATCTGACTCACAAATAGGCAGCTGTTTCGGATTTCCGTATACACCCGCACTGGAAAAGAAAATGATTTTCGGACGTTTCTCAAAGGATTTTAACGCCAGCAGCAGTTGGTAAAGACTGTGAAGATTTCCGTCCAAATCCGCCATGGGATTTACCACCGAAGCCCCCACGTTAGCGCTTCCTGCACAGTGAAGCACCACATCCGGCTGCACGTTGGTAAAAATAGAGGCTAACTCCGCCGTCTCCTGGGACATATTGCACTGATAGTAAGAGAGGCAGTCCTCCCCTCCGCTGTACTTCGCCGCCAAATCAATTCCCGTGATGTCATACTCTTTTTCAAAATATTCCTTGGCGCTTCTTCCCAGAAAACCGTTTACGCCCGTAATTACCATTTTTCTTTTTTTCATCTTAAAAACCATGCCTTTCTATTGCCCGCAGGCTTCCAGCCGCCGTCACTCAAACCTGATTTGTCTCTCTGCTGTAAAGCAATCCCTGCACCATCCTGCTGTTACCGGAATACCCGCTCTAAGCCTTTAGAATATTCTAACGCTTCCCGGTACATGTTTGCAATCCCTGCGTTTACGTCCTCCGTCCATTCCCCTTTACTGTGCTCTGCAATCAAATCCGCCAGTTGTTCCGGCTGATGTGGGTCAAAGAGGATACATTTCTCATTTTTCTGCTCCCGGTGCACCGGAATGTCCGACAGCAGCACGCTCTTATCTAACACCTTTGCGTCCTCTAACACCGTTCCCCAGCCTTCACAGAGGGAGGGCTGGACGATAAATCTGGCATTTTTCATAATGCACAGCTGTTCTTCCCTTCCCACAAAGCCCAGCAGCTTAATGTTATCTTTCACAGTCTCGGACTCCATAATGGTCTTTAGCCGGTTGATATACTCCGGATTTCTGTAATCCTCCAGATTTCCGGTAAAAACGAAGTCATAGTCCGTCAGCCTGCCGCTCTCTAAAAGAAGCTGAATCGCCTTTACCATGACAATGTGGTTTTTGTGCTGCCAGAACTGGTTGGGAATATAAATATAATTCCGGTGCAGACCAAATTTTTCCGCCACGGAGCGCTCAAGCTCCGGCGTGATTTTTTTGATTTCCGGCTCAATGTAGGAGACAAAATGCACCACCTCCACCGGGCACTTGTGCTCAGGATAGAAGCGCTCCAAATCATTTTTTGCGTCAAAGCTGCTTAACACCATAGGGCGGTCGCTCATCACCATCTCAAGGAAGTTGGCGTCCTTCCGCTCTAACTCCTCCTTCGAGAAAAACTCCGGCAGGTTCTTATGCTGAAAATCCGGTATCCAGAAAATTCCCTTATTCTTAAAAAGCCTTCCTGTTTTATTTAATTCCAGGGCATAACAATATTTTACGCCCCCGAACCAGACCTGCTTTGCCTGCGCCCATGCCAGCTTTAATTTTCCCTCGTCGCCAAATACGCGGATGGTAATTTTGTCTTTAAACGGCTCAAAAATGTCCGCATGTTTTTCATCAATAAAGAGCACCAGCTCATATTTCGAGGTAATCTCCTGATTCTGCAGACAGCTGAAAATAATGTTTTTGATATAATAAATGCCGCCAATCCAGCCCCGGTTTCCTAATCCGTTAAATAAAATTTTTTTCACTGTGTCCTCCATTTTTTTCCTGCATTTCCACATACTTCATTGCGTCAATACACCCTTTTGCCACATTGGAAAAAGAAAACTCCTGCGCCTTCTGATAGCTGTACGCTCCCATCTCCGCCAAATTCCCCTCTTCAAAAAGCCGCTCAATGGTCTTTGCAAAAGCGTCGGTATCCTCCGGCTCCACGATATAACCGTTTTTCCCTTCCTCAATCAAATCCTTAGCGCCGTCCGCATATTTCGACGAAATCACCGGAAGGGAGGCACACATGGCTTCCAATAGTACCAGCCCGAAGCAGTCCTCTCTGGTGGGAAGAATAAAAGCGTCGGATTCCATATAAAGCCGGCGCAGCGCCTCGCCCTCCACATAGCCTTTAAACTCCACCCGTTCCGTCAGGTTTAATTTCTTCATCTGCTGCTCAAGAAGAGGTTTTTCCTGCCCTTCTCCCACAATCACAAGGCGGATGTCCTCACTGGTCTGCGCCAGCGCCGGGAGCAGCAAATCAAGACCTTTCCGCTGTATCAGGCTGCCTACATAAATCAGCTGTCTTGCCCGATAGCTGTCCTTTTTCGCCAGATATTTCTGAATGTCCACTGTCAGATAGGAAATAAAACACTTCTCCGGCGCCGCCCCGTAGGCAATCTGCGCTTCCCTTGAGGCGGTGCTGCTGGCAATGAACGCCGCCGCCCGCTTCACAATATAGCTCCGGGAAAGGCGCTGCACCTTTCCGATATTTTTTTCTGAATTTAAAGTTCCGTCTGTCCAGCTGATGAAGGGAATCTTCTTTTTCCTGCACCAGTGCACCGCCCGCAGAATGGTGGGGTTATACTCCATGGCAAACACCAGCTCCGGGGCAATCTCCCGCAGCGTCCGTTCCACTCCCACAGGCAGAAAAACATAGCGGTCGTCAAAACGTTTCCGGATAATGATGGTGCGGGATTTTAAGAAATGATAATATTTAAGTCCCTCTAACTCCACCGTCCATTTCCGGTTTTCCATTCCCGCCCCGGAAAAAATAATATGAAATTCATATTCCGGGTAAGTTTTCTGCAAAAAAGAAAAAAAGTCTACCCGGTAAGGAGAGGGTATATTGGTAATAAATACTGCTCGCTTCATGCTTTATCTCCCGTCTGAAATATCCTCGTAAATCTCCATCAGCTTCCGGTAATTATCCTCCGGCAGCATACGCGCTTCATAAAACGCCTTCGCATTCCGGCTTAAGCTGCTGCGGTCAAGCTGCTCAAAGGCTTTCACCTTTTCCGCCAAATCCTCCGGGGAATTGTACTGAAATTTCACCCCGGTAACGCCCTCCTCCACCATGCCGTCCAAGTTTCCGATTCTCCCGGCAATCACCGGAACGCCGTAGGAATACGCCTCCGCCGCCGTCATTCCAAAGGTTTCGTAGCATTGGGAGGACATAATCAGGGCGCTGGCATGACGGTAACAGTCCGCCATAGTGTCTTTCTCAAGACGCCCCAGAAATTTGATATTCTTCATGCCATGTGCCTTGACATAGACTTTCATTTCTTCTAACAAATCGCCGTCTCCGGCAAGATACAGGTTCCGCTCCGGCAGCAGTTCAAAGGCTTTCAGGGCAACCTCCACCCCTTTTAAGGCTTCTATCCTGCCTACGAAAAGATAATATTCCTCTCCCGCAAATTTTTCCGGCGTTTGCTCTGGGTTTTCATGCGTGATTACTGTAGAGCCAGTCCCGGCAGTGGCAAGTTTTTCCGGCATTTCCGAAGTTTCTGATTTCTCAATATGCTCCGTTCCCCCGATGCTCTCCGTTTGCTCTGTATGCGCACCCTCCCGGAACGTAAAGTTCGGCTTGATATACACTTTCTTTTCATCCATCAGCCCCGGCTGCTGTAACATCTTTTGCCGGTTAAATTCCGTCAGGCAGATAAAATTCACCTTCCTGTATGTGCCAAGGATGCGGTGTATCGTTAAAACCGCCGCGCTGACAAGGCTCTGTGCTTTGCTGTTGCGGTAACAGCTGTGCTTCACCGCACAGGAGAGACTCCCGTTCACACATTCCTCGCAAATCCGGTTGTCCCGGAAAAAAGAACCGGCGGGACAGAGCATTCGAAAGTTATGCAGCGTCTGTACCACCGGAACATGGCACCGGAAGGCTGCATAAAATACAGAAGGGCTTACCACGGTAAGGGTATTGTGCACATGCACCACATCAATCTGATGCTCTTTGATTAACTTCTGCACTTCCCGCTTTGTTTTTAACGAATAGACTGCTGTAAAGGGCAGACGAAGCTTCCCTGACAGTCCCATTTTCCTTAACTCTTCATTACTCCGATAGTAAGTATATACCTTATGGCCGTGTTCCTCAAGCAGACGTTTCTCATTTCTCACCACCACGTCCTCACCGCCGGGTATCTGATAAAAATTATGCACCTGTAAAATCCGGTACTGTTTCATATTTTTACTTCCCCCTCCCGTAAAATATCCGGATAAAGCAGAATACCGGACAGCAGAATAAAGGGATTCATAAATCCATTCATAACAAACTGCTCTAACACCGCGTACAGAGCCATGGTTGCAATCATTACCAGCTCTTTGTAGCGTTTCTGACGGTAGAGCACATATAACGTGCGGCATACCAGAATAAAGAAGAAAATCGCCACTGCCCAGCCGCAGTACAGCAGTACAAACATGTAGGTATTGTCAATCAGTCCGAAATAATTGGCATAAAAATATTCCTGGTTTCTCGGATAAAGGGCAAGCCCCTGATTTTTATAGTAGCTGTTCATAATATAGATTCTGCCGGACACATAGTGGTTCATCCGCGCCATCACTCCGTTGGCTCCATTGTAGAACACCATCAGCAGAAAACTTAACACCGCCCCCACCGGGACAGACCACGCTAACACAGCCTTCCATTTCTCGTTTTTTACAAACTTCTCAAAAATAATCAGCGCCCAGCAGAAGCAGAACACGATAATTCCGGTACGGCAGAAGGTCAAATCATAGAAAATCCATGCCACCGCTATGGTTCCCAAAAACCACCACAAATTCAGCTTTTCATAATTATAGTATAACAACAGCAGCAGCAGAATAAAGATGGTTAAAAAGGCATAATTCGGCTCCCCTAACCCGAAGCTGTAAACCGGGATTTCCTCAAACGCCACGTTGGGCTTCGTCTTATCCCCCATGTCATAAAAGCCATAGGTGGAGCCTAATACCAGCACCACCGCACAGAATGCACGGATATACAGAGCAAGCTTTATCATCAGCCGGAAACTGCAGTTTTTCATTCCGATAACAGTCAAAAACAGCAGCAGCCAGGTATTTTGTTTTGTGATAATGGAAAGCGTCAGACCTACGCCGCCCAAAACGGCAGCCCACGCCACCTCCCGCAGCGTATATTTGGTCGTCACCAGCTTTATCCCCAGAAATATCATTCCAAAAATAAAAAAGCACTGGTAAATATCGTCTCCGTGGTCATAAGCAAATGCCTTCATTAAAATATTGACGGCAAAGTACCCGTAATATGCAGCGATTCCTATCCGCTCCCAATTTGTCTCCTGACAGATTGACTTTATTTTCTCCATTCACAGCCTCCACTTAAAACTTCTCTTCACACTATTACGCGGTAAATGGCATAGACGTCCTCCACCACATACACTTTCTCATAACCGTAAGCGGTCATATCCTCCGGCACCTGGTGGAAGGAGGTATTAAATACCAGATAACGGCAGTTTCTTCTTTTCCCGATTTCGGTAATAACCTCCAAATCCGGTTCTTCCTTGCACATCTCCGCATATACCGCCGCCTCGTCCTCCTCAATGTTAGTGATAAATCCGCCCGCATTTCTTCCGTAAAACAGGCTCACCGCGCTGCTGTACTGCCGAATATCGCAGAGCAGCTCATTGGGCACCACAATCGTCTCTTTCCAGTCTAACAAATGCTCCTTCACATAATCGCAGATTTCGACTGCCGCCTGGGGAATCTCATACTCATTTTCCTTTTCACTGTAAGTCTCCGTGGTAAAAATCCGCTCTCCCGTCACGATGATACAGGCGCACGCCAGCACCACCGCCGCCACCCGCAGCACATTCTTTTTGATTTTGAACGTCATCTGCGTCAGACAATAGGCGATAATAAAGGAAATCGGCAGCATCCACAAAAGCCTCCAATAGATTCCGGAAAGGAATCTGGTTCCCACCGCTGCGTAAAACAGGGGATTGAAAAAAAACAGGAGTACCAGCGCCGACGGGAAAAAAAGTTTTTTCCGAATCTCTTTTCCCATAAAAATGCAGCAGAATAACGCCAGCAGATAAAGCGCCCAGTGCGCCAGACCTGCCCTGCCGCCTATGAAATTTACAAATTCATTCCAAACGCCATAACAATATGTTACCATTCTATTTCCTCAGCCAATCAGATAATATAAAAAGTACACGCCGCAGGGAACCGCCGCCAGCCAGACCGCAAGGGTCTTTTTCCAATTCCGGTGATAAAAGAAATCCACCACGCCGTAGAGAAACAGCAGTACCGGAGCAGTGACAATCCCGATTCCCGACAGCAGACATGCCGCATTTGACGCCACATAGAGAAGCGCCAGCCAGCCCTTTTTTACTTCCTTCTGCATGACCTGATACATCAGGTAAAACATCACCGGAAGCATGAAGCCGGCGCAGACCGCTTTTCCCTGCCAGATACGCAAAAGCACCATGGACGCCAGCGTGTGGGTGGACGTATACCCCCACAGGTGCAGCACCGACAAAAACAGTAGAAACACCAATGTCTTTTCCAGAGGCGCCGCACTCTCCTGCTCTCCCTTTAACAGTGCATTTCCTATCAGAAAATACACGCCGTAGCACAGCAGAATCAAAAAGAAGGGCAGATAAGTATGGGACAGCGCCGCCGGGGCAATCCCGGTGATTTTGCTGCACATGGCAACATACATCGCCCAGGGGGAAGTGAAGTCCTTCCGCACCTCACCCTCATTCCAGTAAAGCTGGTCTGCGGTGATGGGGTCATCCCAGTACATGGTGTCATGCTCCACCGCCGACACTTCCTCCGAGATAAAGCGGGCGTCATCATCATCGCTGTGCTCATACCGCGACGGAATATACGCCTGCAGCAGTATTAATACTGTCACCAACGCAGCGAATATCCATGTCCAAAGCCTCCCGAAGCCAAACATTCTTTTAAAAAAGCCCTCTCCGGTTTCCCCTGCCGTTTTTCTCCCGGTTTTTACTGCAGCCGCCTGCATCCCTGCTTCGGTAAAAAGTTTCTGATGCTTCACCAGCACCAGATAAAAAATAACCAGCGACAGAACCGTCAGGCAGATTTGCCACACCCTTAGCGCCTGCGTCAGGGTGCAGTGCAGCGCCACCATAGGCACTAACACCACCTGCGCTATGGAGAGCATAGTGACAAACCCAAGCGTCCAGCTGTGGAGAAACCGCTGCCATCTGCCTTCTATTTTCAGCACTTCTGACCAGATAATTCCAATCCATGCCGGAAGTATCACAAACAAAACAGTCATAAAAATGATGTTTTTACAACTCATAAATCAGAACTCCATCAATATGGATGCCGTTGACATCCGCTGTATTTTTCGCACGGTATAAGGCTTCATTTTTCACTGTTTTTCTGCCGCATACCACAAAAGTCTTGTTACAGAGCTTCGCCACGGAATAAGCCTCCGCAGCCTTTGATGCGTCCGTGCTGTTAATCACGATACACTCATATTTTCCGCTCATTTCCTCTATCAGTTCCGCAAAACGTTTATTTCCTGCAATATCCAGTCCCTTTTCCGCTTCCGGATTTCTGCTGACAGAATCCAGATAATTATTCATCTTAAGAGGCTCTATCTGCTGCGCCTCCCCGATAATATAGCTGCTGATGGAATGGGCTTCCTCCCCGTTTCCCTCATTTACCGCCAGGTCAATGTAAAGAGTCTTTTTCTGCTCATTGGCATAGCTCATGGCAAGCTTTAACGCTGCGTCCTTCTTCGGGCACTGTAAATTCAGGCAGTTTACTTTATTGCAGGAAACCCCGTCCGCCTTTAAGAAAAGAGCCGCTTTTTTGAATGCCTCCTCGTTGTCCGTTCCCTCTTTTAATACGTCAATCACATCTACATCCAGACACTCACGGATTTCCTCCGCATTTTTCGGTTTTCTGTACAGTAACATCCAGAAGGTATAGCATACCACTTCCACAATGATTCCCAGCAGAATACCTGCGGTAATGGCTTTTAACACCGCCCTGTCAAAGTCATCCTGGGTAATGGAATAGGATTTTAACATCGTAATCTCGCTGGTGACATAGGGAGAATCTAACACGCTTAAGCAGGACTCCCCTAACAGCTCTTCACAGGTCTTAGCTGTGGTTGCAATCAGGGCATCCATAAAATTGATGGCGTCCGTCTCTTCCGCAATGGAGAAGTTTCCGTAATTTCCGGGGAAAGTCACATAGAAATACACCACATCCGAGCTTTCTCCCTGCTCACTGTCAAAAATGTTCTGATACTCCTGCACCGTCAAATCATATCCGGTAATCTCTTTAAAATTCGTATACGCCCGGTTGCTGGCTGCAATCTTTCTGACATTGTTCACCCTTGAGCTTGAATCTGCGTCATTGTACTCGCTGACAAACAGCGCCGCCACCACCTGTTGCGTATTGTCATAAATCTCCTGCTCCACATAAGGGTGAAGGGTAACATACTTATATCCCCCAAGCGCCGCCGCACATAAAATCGCAAGAATCGCCGCAACCCACCACATTTTCAAATTGTAACGAATAATCTCCGCCACACTATATTCCTTATCCACCTTGTATTCTTTGCTCATAATCGCTCTCCTTTCCTTATTACACCAGTTTTTAATCACGACGGAGAATGCCGCTTTTGCATTCTCCTGCATGAGATTAGAAGTTCTTTCTTTGGCACGAAATCAATCATAAGAAGAACGCCGTTTTTGCGTTCTTCGGTGTGAAGCTAGTGGTTCTTCGGCGGTGCAGCCATTGCTGCAGCGTCGATTTAGAACCTCTCTTCACACTTTACTCGCCGCCTTTTTCAAACACTACCTTAACCGTCTTCAACAAAATCTTAATATCAAGCCCAATGCTCCAGTTATCAATATACTGCACATCCAGCTTCACCACATCTTCAAAATCCTTGATGTTGTTTCTTCCGCTGACCTGCCACAGCCCGGTGATGCCCGGCTTAAAGCTCAGCCGCCTCTTCTGGTGGGACTCATACTGCCGGAATTCATCCACCGTCGGGGGTCTGGTTCCCACTAAGCTCATATCGCCCTTTAACACATTGAAAAACTGGGGCAGCTCGTCAATACTGGTCTTTCGGATAAATTTCCCCACCCTGGTGATACGGGGGTCATCCTTCATCTTAAACATAAAGCCGTTCATTTCATTCTGGCTCTCTAACTCCTTCTTCCGTTCCTCCGCATCCCGGTACATGGAACGGAATTTATATATCTTAAAAAACCTTCCGTTTTTCCCCACACGCTTCTGTGCGAAAAATAAGGGTCCCGGAGACTCAATCAACAGCGGCGGCGCTAAAAACACCGTCACCACTGCCGTAATTAACAGTCCCACAATCGCTCCGGCAATGTCCATCAGACGCTTCACAAACAGCATTTTCCAGTCATAACGCTGGTTGGTAAAGGTCACCACCGGAATATTCCCCATCATATCAAAGCTTTTATAATAGTCAAATTTATTCAGTATCTCAATGCTCACATGCACTGTGGCGCCCATATCCTCAAACTTCGCCACAACCTCCGCAAGCGCCTCCCCACTGTCATAGGGAACATTGATAAAAACCTCGTCCACAATCTGTTCCTTTGCATACTGAAACATATTGGTATAGGTTGCCACCACGGGAACCCCTTCATACCATTTTCCCACCTGATTGTCATCAATCACTGCAATACTGGTGAGACGGTGCGCCCAGTCCTTGGAGTTTTCCAGCTCCGCTAAAATATCCTCCACCCGGTCCGAGGTCGTCACCAGAAATATCTGGTTTGTGGCGCGCTTGTTCCGGTATATCTTTAAGAGGTAATACTTAATCACCACATGGGACAGGAAATATAACAGCAAGTTCAACGCCGCAATACAAAAATACACGCCCCTGGAGGCATCCGCGTTGTTATGCTGTAAAAAAATGGTCAGCGCCGTCACAAAAATCAAGATAACGCTGGCTTTCGTGCCCGCCCATAAATCCATGAAAGCGCTGCGCCTGGTAAAATTATTTTCCAGGTCGGAAAACAGCATCACCAGCATATACGCCACAAAAACAATTCCCATGCTGTCTAACAGTTCTACTTTCATATCCGCCACGGAAACATTACGGAAGCCCACCAGCCACAAGTATCCGCCGCCAAAATAACTGATGACAAAGCATATCATATCCGCTATCAGCAGTATAATATTTTGTATTTTTTCTCTCGATTGGTACATACTTCTCTCCTATAATGCCGCAGTTTCAAAGATTTTTTCACAATTTCCCAGGGAAAAATGCAGGTTCCATTTTTCTCCCGGCGGTGCAATCCACACACAGTCAAATCCAAACTCAGGATTTGTCACATGGCGGATTTTCAATGTCTCTGCCACATCCTTCCGTTTCTTCCGGTGAAGCTCTAAGGACATTTCCTTTCCATCTTTATCCGTCACCCGGATATGCACCGGAAGGGTTCTGCCGTCCTTTACCTTCGCCAATGCCCAGCCGCTGCAGACTGCGCTGCCGTCCTGATAATCCACACGGTCTATATGGAAATAAATCTTTCTCACCCTCAGCCATTCTTCTTCCCGGATAAAAAGTTCCCCTTCGTCCCCTGCGCCGGAAGCATTTTCTAATGAGATTATCTTTGTCCCCATTTTCCGCTGGAGATTGCGCACCGGAACTGCTCCTTTTCCCAGATACCGCTGAAACTGCCGCTCCATCTCCATAAAGCTCTGCTGCATCGGCTCCGTAATTCCTGCCAATTCCATCAGCTCCTGCAGTTCCCAGTCCGTGTCATTTAATATCTGGTAATAGGTAAAATACATCGCCCGGTACAGCACAAACGCCTTTGGCATCGGGAAGAAAAAGGTCCATTCATAGTCGATGACGGTCCAGTTCCAGTCCTTTGGCTGTTTCCCGCTCCGGACGTCCGCCTCAGGCACTAAGATATTCGGGAAAATCAGGTCAATATCGCAGACCCTTGCCGCCTCCTTCCCTGCCTGGAAAGAAGCCTCTCCGAATACCCTGCGAAACTCTTCTGTCATCACAAACGGGATGGTTTCGCCGTTTTCCCTGATTCTCCGTACATAGTCCTCTAAAATTGCCCGCACCCTGTCCTTTTCTCCCTGCCGGAGAGCCTCTTCCATCACGTCCTGCAATGTCAGCCCCTCCACAAACGGGAAACAGACGGCATTTTCCTGCTTCTCACAGCCGCAGAAGGCAATTTCAGAGACGGAGCAATCCGCCATTAGCCTCTCATAAGCCTCTCTTATATGGTCGATATGGCGTTCTCCCTCCGGATAGAGCGGGATTTTATGCACCATAATCTTCCCCTCCGGCTCCTGTACCGCCTCCGTGCGGATGGCAAATTCCTTTGCCCGCTCATTGGAGTATTTCGTATAGAGAAGTTCTTTTTTTTCCGCTGCGCCCTGTCCCGAAATATATGCTTCCATCAAATAGGAATTAGAAAATTCCGGAAACAGCCCTTCGGAAAGAATCGTGTCAAATACTCTTCTCTCTTCAAAAAGCTGGTATCTGTCTTTATCAAAATTTCTGCGGTTATCCGATAATTCCCCCTGCCCCGGCTGCCACCTGTCAGAATAAACAACCGCCGGGAATTTGTAATCGGGATAGGGATAATACCACCGCAAAATCTCAAAGCCATTCCGTAAAAACAACGCTTCGTACTCTTTTCTCGAATAGCAGCGTTCCCTCCTGCCATCGGGGTAGCCCTCCGCTCCTGAAAAAAAGCCTCCCGCATACTCTTCCTGGCATCCGGCAAAATATTTTAACCCCAGGCGGTTAGCGTCCGCAAGGAATATCCTTCCCCCCTCTGCCAAAAGCGTTTTCAGCAGGGGAAACCGGGCAGCGGCTTCGTAGGTCTTTCCCACAACGAGTATCACGTCATAACTGTTTCCAGAGGAAGCCTTTTCTCCCTTCGCAGCCAGTCCCTTTTGTACCGCTTGTGGAGCGTTGCGCAAAAAAACTCCTTCTCCCTCCGCAGCCAGTCCCTTTTGTACCGCCTGTGGGGTGTTCCGCCAAAATTCCTCTTCTGTAACTACCCGCAATCCGGCTTTGCCCTGATTGCGCACTTTGATTATCTCAGCATTCTGTGCATTTTCTGTGACAGCCGTCACATCTCCTGTCATCTCCAGAAGTTTTCCGGTGAGCGCCCCGCACTCCCCATGAAGCTCTAGCACCCGCATTCCCTTTCGCAAGGGCAGGGAACTGATGAGGTTTTCCCGCACCTCCGACAGATGATACAGAAAAGGATAGGAGGCACGCGCTTCAATGACAGCCGGATACTCTTCTTTTTTCTTTTCACTGACAATCTTTAAAAGCTCTGTCTGTTCCTCCACGGTGCGTCCCTCCTTTCCTCTCGTTTTACTCTACCTTCTCAATCGAAGTCTCCGAATTCATATCATAAAATCCCACCGTATTCTTATCGGATACCACGCTGACGCCCACCACATCATACAACCGGTGGTAGGCACGGAATTCACCGCCCACATATCCGGTACAGCTGATGGACAGCAGATACTCTCCCCCCTGCAAATCCATCTGCTGGCGGAAGGTCGCCACATAAACCTCCCCCGCCTTCGCCATGCCGATTCCCACCTTTTCAAACATGGTGTTGGTTCCGGTCACCGCCGTCCCCTGCACCGTTTTAAAGGTATAAGTAAAAATCGGGTCTGTGATATCCGAATGGAACAGCACCTTGGACTTTATCTCAAATGCCGTTCCCTTCTGAATACAGTTGGTGTAATTGCCATATTCATCAATCAGGGCAAAATCAATAATTTCCGCCTCCCCGTTGCCATACTCGTTGACCTCCGGGTTCAGCTGGTAATTGGATTTCCAGAGTTTTGCGTCCACCTGTTCCCCTGATTCTAAAATCTTCCCGCTCTGGACTTTATCCGAGTTTTTCAGCAGAACCTTTTTGTAAAGGTTAATCATATCCTTGGCATTGCCCTCTGCCATCTTATCGCCCTTATTCAGCAGGATAACCCTGTCGCAGTATTTCGCCACGCTGCTGATATCATGGCTGACAAAGAGAATGGTCTTCCCCTGCGCCTTGAAATCCTCGAACTTTTTGTAGCACTTTGCCTGGAAAAATACGTCTCCCACGGAAAGCGCCTCGTCCACAATGAGGATTTCCGGGTCGATGTTGATTGCCACCGCAAAGGCAAGACGCACAAACATACCGCTGGAATAGGTTTTACAGGGCTGGTTGACAAAATCTCCGATATCCGCAAATTTCAGGATATCCTCTAGCCTTGCGTCCATTTCCTCCCTGGAAAAGCCCATCATCATACCGTTTAAATAGACATTTTCAATCCCGGTATACTCCATGTTAAAGCCTGCGCCAAGCTCCAACAGGGCGGAAATCCTTCCTTCAATCTCCACATTTCCGCTGGTGGGGTTTAAAACCCCGGTTATAATCTTCAAAATCGTGGATTTTCCCGAACCATTGGTTCCGATAATGCCGATTGTCTCTCCCTTTTTCACCTCGAAAGAAACATGGTTTAGGGCGTGGTGCTCTTTAAAACGGTTTTTCCCCGCAAGCCCCAGCGCATCCCTCAGCCGGTCCGATGGTTTGTCGTAAAGTTTATAAACCTTGCAGACATCCTCCACTTTTATTGCCAAATTTTCCATATGGTGTCACTCCAAAAAATCTATTTCCTACAATACATCTGCAAAATGAACCCGGAGGCGCTTGAATATCCCCGTCCCCAGCCACAGCAAAAACAGGGTAACCGCCCAGAACCACAGTGTCAGCCACGGGTGCTCCCAAAAGCCGATTTTATTAATCAGTGCATCCCGATAGCCTGCCACCACATAATACATGGGGTTCAATTTCAGCAGTGTAAGCGCCCAGCCCGGCATATTGCTCATGGATTCAAAGGTCCACATAATGGGGGTCGCCCACATGCCAATCTGCAGCAGGATGGAAACCACTTCTTTCATATCCCGGAAAAATACCGTCACCGCACTGGTGGCATACACCAGCCCCGTGGTCAGCACCACCATGCAGAACGAGTAATAAATCACCTGAAGCACATACAAATCCGGGAAATAGCCCATAAAGGCAAACACCAGCAGCATAAAGCAAACGAAAAACAAATGGGTAAACAGGGAAGAAACCACCTTCACCACCGGAAGAATCTCAATCTGGAATACCACTTTTTTCACAAGGTAATTATACTCTACCAATACCCCGGTTCCGCCGTTTAACGCCTCCTGGAAATAAAACCATGGCACCAGTCCGCCCATCAGCCACAGCACAAAGGGCACGGTAACTCCGGTCCGAAGGTCGCTTGCCCTCTGGTTTAAGGCTTTTTCAAAAACAAACCAGTATAAAAGCACCGTAATCACAGGCTGGACAAACGCCCAGACCACTCCGAAATAGGAGCCTGCAAATTTTTTCTTAAAATCATTTTTCGCCAGGTTGGCAAGCAGTTTGCGGCTGCCAAACAACCGTATCAGCAGGGAAGGATTTTTCTTCTTTTCTGTCATTCCCGTACTCCTTATCTTACAATTCCTCTTTCCTTGCAGTAGGCAGCGATACCGCCGTGTACCTTGTCCTTATCGGATAAAATCAAATCTTCGGCAGTCATGCCCTCCGGCATCATCCACTCTACGCCCAAATCCGGGTCATTCCAGAGAATGCCGCCCTCGTCATTGGGGTGGTAAAAATCTGTAACCTTGTAGCAGAACTCCGCATAATCGGAAAGCACGATAAAGCCGTGTGCAAAATTCTTCGGCACAAAGAACTGTTTCTTATTCTCTGCGGAAAGCAGCACGCCGTACCATTTTCCAAAGGTCTTTGAACCTTCCCTCAAATCCACTGCCACGTCAAACACCTCACCGTTTACCACACGCACCAGCTTGTCCTGCGGGTGATTAATCTGGAAATGAAGTCCCCGGAGCACCCCTTTTTTCGATGCGGACTGGTTGTCCTGCACAAACTGGCAGTCAATCCCCGCCTCCGCAAAATCATTGTAATTGTAAGTCTCCATGAAATATCCTCTGGCGTCGCCAAACACCGCCGGCTCCACCACCTTCAGTCCCTCAATTCCGTTGCAATTATCCGTTACTTTTATTTTTCCCATTTCTCTATCCTCTTCTTGCTTTTTATAATTCCGCACTACAGAGAATGCCCGTTTTTTGGGCATTCTCCAGCATGAGACATAGAACTTCTTAGCGCATGAATTTTTTTCATGCTACAGCCCTTGCTGCGAGCTTTAGAAGTTCTTCTCATGCTATAACCCTTCGGCAATCTCCATCAGATATTTGCCGTAATCGGTTTTCAGCAATGGCTGCGCTAACTTCACTAACTGCTCCTTATCAATAAAGCCTCTCTTGTAGGCAATTTCCTCGATACAGGAAATATAAAGTCCCTGTCTCTTCTGGAACGCAGAGACAAAGTCCGCCGCTGCTAAGAGCATGTCATGATTTCCGGTATCCAGCCATGCAAAGCCGCGCCCTAACGTTTCCACATTCAAGGTTCCTCTCTGCAGATACTCGTTATTGACGGAAGTGATTTCGATTTCGCCCCTTGCGGAGGGTTTTACATTTTTCGCAATCTCCACCACGTCGTTGTCATAAAAATAAAGTCCCGGCACCGCATAATTGGATTTCGGGTTTTCCGGCTTTTCCTCGATGGAAAGTGCCCTGCCGTTCTCATCAAATTCTACCACGCCGTACTCTCTCGGGTCCCTGACATAATAGCCGAAAATGGTAGCCCCTGTCTCTTTCTCGGTGCGCTCCGCCACGCCCCGCAGCACCTTAGAAAAGCTCTGTCCGTAAAAAATGTTGTCTCCAAGAACCAGCGCCACTGCATCCGTTCCAATGAATTTCTCTCCAATGATAAAAGCGTCTGCTAATCCTCTCGGCTCTTCCTGCACCGCATAGGTGAAGCTCATGCCAAGCTGGCTGCCGTCTCCGAACAGTTCCTCAAATATCGGCAAATCCCTGGGAGTGGAGATAATCAGCACCTCACGGATGCCCGCTAACATCAGGGTAGACAGCGGATAATAAATCATGGGCTTGTCATAAACCGGCATAATCTGTTTGGAAATCGCCTTTGTCAATGGATAAAGTCTGGTGCCGGAGCCTCCGGCGAGAATAATTCCTTTCATACATCAATCCTCCAATTTTTCCTATGATACGGTATCTATCTTAATTATTTCCTAGGCAGAAGTTAAATTTTTCTTAAAATTTCTACTCTGTAATAAAACGCAAACAAGCAGTATCGCCCTATAGACGGTACTGCTGCCTGCATCTTTTATCTGTTCTGATACATATCCTCATAATATTTCTGGTAATCGCCGCTGGTGACATTCTTCATCCAATCCTCATGCTCAAAGAACCAGGCAATGGTCTTTTTGATTCCGTCTTTAAACATGGTCTCTGGCTCCCAGCCGATTTCTGCTTTAATTTTATCCGGCGCAATGGCATAACGTCTGTCATGGCCTTTTCTATCTTCCACGTAGGTGATTAAATCCTTGCTCACAAGCTTTCTTCTCTCATCACCCTCCGGCAGCATCTCAAGCAGTGTCTCGATAATAATATTGATAATCTCGATATTCTGTTTTTCGTTGTGTCCGCCTACGTTATAGGTTTCACCCAGGCGCCCCTTCTCCTGTACCATATCAATGGCTTTTGCATGGTCGTCCACATACAGCCAGTCACGGACGTTCTTTCCGTCGCCGTAAACCGGTAATTTCTTGCCCTGCAGCGCATTGTTGATAATCAGCGGAATTAATTTCTCCGGGAACTGATACGGTCCGTAGTTGTTGGAACAGTTGGTGATGTTCGCCGGGAATTTGTAGGTGTCAATATACGCTTTCACTAACATATCGGAAGACGCCTTGCTGGCGGAATAGGGGCTGTGGGGCGCATAGGGGGTTGTCTCATAAAAATAAGTTCCGTCATCCTCTAAGGAGCCGTAAACCTCATCCGTTGACACATGGAGGAAACGTTTTCCCTCTTTGAAGGTGCCGTCCGGCAGCTCCCAGGACGCCTTGGCGCAGTTTAACATAACGGCGGTTCCCAGTACATTGGTTTTCACAAAAACCTCCGGATTTTTGATACTGCGGTCCACATGACTCTCTGCGGCGAAATGTACCACACGGTCAATGTCGTTCTCCTCAAAAATCTTCATGATAGCGTCCTTATCCGTGATGTCCGCTTTCACAAAGGTATAATTCTCTCTATTTTCGATATCCTTCAGGTTCTCTAAATTTCCTGCATAGGTCAGCGCATCTACATTGATGATTCTGATTTCATTATCATATTTGCGAAACATGTAATGAATGTAATTGGAACCGATAAATCCGGCTCCGCCTGTTACTAAATAAGTTCTCATATTCTCTCCTTATTCCCGCAGGACAGCATTTCCCGTGTCTGCGAATCCCTTTTTCTACATAATACGGTTCTATTTGACCGATAAATATGTCTTATTTTATCATATTTTTTATATAAGCACAAGTTTTATAGCACGCCCTGTTTTCCGGACTGTTCTTTAAGGCTGTTCCTCTCCGCCGGTGATTTCTGCATTACTTTTTTCCGTATTGCTTTTTTCCGTATAAGCCTCTCTGGCAATATAGATAGGACGATGCTTCACCTCTAAATAGGTTTTAGATAAGTATAACCCCAAAACGCCGATGCTAAGCAGCTGCAAGCCTCCAATCAGTATCATAATGCACACCATGGAAGGCCAGCCTGCCACCGAATTGCCAAACATCAGCTGTCTGACAATAATAAATAAAATGGCGAAAAGCGCTACTCCGCACATGCCTGCCCCCAGCCAGGAGACAAGATACAGGGGCACGGAAGAAAACGCCACAATGCCGTCCAATGAATATTTAAACAGCTTCCAGAAGGACCATTTCGTCTCTCCTGCCACCCGCTCCACATTTTCAAATTCCAGCCACTTGATTTTAAACCCTACCCAGCCAAAAAGCCCCTTGGAAAAGCGGTTGTATTCGCCCATCTCTAACAGGGCGTTCACATAGGCACGGTTCATCAGGCGGTAGTCCCTGGCTCCGTCCATCAGCTCCACATCGCTGATTTTATTCATAAGATGGTAAAACCTTCTGGCAAAAAAGGAACGTATCGGCGGCTCCCCCTTTCTTGTCACCCTGCGGGTGGCTGCCGAGTCGTACCCTTCCTCCGTCACCGCCCGGTACATTTCCGGCAGCAGCGAGGGCGGGTCCTGTAAATCCGCATCCATGATTGCCACATAATCGCCGGACGCATGGGATAACCCGGCGTAAATCGCCGCCTCCTTCCCAAAATTTCTGGAAAAAGAGACATACCGAACCTTTTCGTCCTTTTCTTTCAGTTCCTTAATACATTCCATGGTGCGGTCCTTTGAGCCGTCGTCCACAAAAAGATATTCAAAGGTATTTTCTTTCATCTCCGCTGCTACCCGCTCCATTTCCTCATAGAAAAAGTGCAGGGACTGTTCCTCATTATAGCAGGGAACAACAACTGTAATCTTGCTCATAACCTGTATCCTTTCATTCCTCTCCTACTACCACCAGTCTATATCTGTCCGTTCCCCAATTTCAGACAATTTCACCACCACAAAATCCTCCGCCTCCTTTACGGAATTTTCTGCGGGAAATACCCCCATGGTTTCCGACAGCTCCGCCGCCTCCCTCTCCATAGCCTCCGTATAGCTGCCATCCAGCTTTTCTCCGGTATACGCCTGTACAAATCCGGCTATCCTGTGGGTCGCCCCTGCGGGGTGCTCCTTGCTGTAATCCCACTCGAAGAACGACCAGCCATACATCTCGCTGCGTCTGGCAAACCAATTTAACTCCGGTTTCCGATAGCCCACAAACAGCACCGGCTTTTCCTCCGGAACTTCTCCTAACGCTTCCACAACCTGTTCTGCCAGTACCGTATCGTGCTCATACCGAAGCCCGTCCGCCGCATGCAGCCGCACATTGTATCCTGCCTGCAGGCAGAGCACCGCGATACCGATGATTTTTATCCCCTTCACCCAGAAAGACTTTTTTCCCTGGTAGTGTTCTAACAGCGCTGTTCCTGCCATGGCGAGGAATGCCGCCGCCACCGGAAGGGCGAACTGGGTTCGGGTGACTAACATCGCCCCGGAATAAACCGTCATTAAAAAGGGGGACGCCAGCAGCAAAACCATTGCCAGCACAAAAAGCACCCGGTGTTTTTTCAGCCGGAACACCTTTTCCCGTAAAATCTTCCATACCATATAAAATGCGGCAAAAATTCCCACCGTATAGAAAGAAAAATTTCTCGGTCCAAAGGTTTTGAGCTGGTTGCGCACCACCCGGAGAATATTTTTCATACACTCCGCCACAGGCTCCACGCCCCAGTTGCTCTGCCCCTCCATATAATCGCCCGCCGCCATAAACCAGGTATCTGCAATCACACGGTAGATTACAAAGGAAATCACAAAGTGCAGCGCCAGAAATATCACTCCACGCCACGCCTTTTGTTCTTCCTCTCGTCCTTCCTCTGCAATGCGCAGCAGATACAGCAGGAAAAACACCGTACACACGGTAATGTAATAGACCGCCATCGCCTGGTAAGAGCCCAGCGCAATCACAAGAATCACCGCCGATAACAGCCACCAGCAGAGCCGCACTGCGTTTTTATATTTCCCCTCCGTCTCTTCAAAGCAGCTGTGGCACATCCCAAAAGCAGCCACCAGCAGCGACAGCATTGCCAGCGCGATTTCCGCCTGCTGCAGGGAAAAATAAAACTGGAAGCTCCAGATATTCGAGGTGGCATAGAGCAGTAAAAACAGCCAGTAGGGGTATCTCTTATTTTCCCCGGAAAAATGGTAACAGCCATAGGTCAGCAATACGCTGCCTGTCCAGAAAAAGACCAGCATGAGAACACCGCTCTTTACGGTCTGATGAACCGTAAGCCCCAAAAGCCGCTTTAAGAGCACCAGCCCGAACCTGCCAATGTAAAGCCAGCCTAAAGTGCTCCCCGGCGCATTGATAAGCTCCTCCGTGTCAATGCGGATATTCCCGTTAAACGCCTGAAACCCAAAGCAAATGCAGACAGCCGCCATGGATAAAAGAATGAGTTTTCCATACTGTTTTACAAACCGTTTCCATTCTTCCGCTGTCTGTTTCATTTGTTTCGGGTTCCTTCCTCATTGTATCCTAAAATTCCAATGTTTTCATATATTCATCCAAAGCCGTCTGCCAGTCCGCCATCCGGTAGTCACTGGTGAGCTTCATCATGTAATTTTCCAGAATGGAGTAGGCAGGTCTTTTTGCAGAAGCCGGATTCATCTCGGCATACTGCTCGCTGGTCACATGCTTCACTCTCGTCTGTTTTCCTGCCCTCTTGAAAATCTCTTCCGTAAATACCGCCCAGTTGGTATCTCCCTCGCAGGTAGCGTGGAATACGCCGTAATTCTCCGTAGGTTCAAAATGATGAATGGCTCTTGCCAGCTCCACCGCACTGGTAGGAGAACCCTTCTGGTCCTCCACCACCGTCACTTCCTCATGGGTTTCCGACAGCCGCAGCATCGTCTTTACAAAATTCTTTCCGTCGCCGTAAAGCCATGCGGTACGGAAAATAAAATATTTCTCTGCAAATTCCTTTACAAATTTCTCGCCCTCCGCCTTGGTCTTTCCGTAGGCGCTCACCGGATTTATCTCGTCAAACTCCGTGTAGGGTCTTGTGCCGTTCCCCTCAAACACATAGTCCGTGGAAACATGTATCATCTTCGCTCCCACCTCGGACGCTGCAATACTCAAATTTCTCGGTCCAATGGCATTAATCTTATATGCCAAATCCCACTGCTTCTCGCAGGCGTCCACATTGGTGTGCGCCGCACAGTTGATAATCACCTCCGGCTTCGTCTCCCGCACCAGCTTCAGCACAGCCTCCACATCCGTGATATCCAAAGCAGCGATTCCATCGCCCTCCACCACGTCCGTATTAATAAATTCCACATCCTCATTCTCATATTCCCCGCGGATAGCCCGCCCCAGCTGTCCATTACAGCCCGTCACTAATATTTTCTTCATAATAACCTCTTTCTACTCACCTAATCCGCCCTCAATGGCCGCAACCACAGCCTCTAACGCTTCATTTTCGTCCTCGCCCTCGCAGACTAACTCAATCTCATCTCCTGATTTAATACAGGCGCCGAGAACGCTCAACACACTTTTCGCATTGGCAGTATTCTCCCTGTAACGAAACGTCACATGAGATTTAAACTGCATTGCCTCCTTGCACAAAATGCCCGCCGGTCTTAAATGCAGCCCTGTCGGATTCTTGATTGTCACTTTTTTACTTACCATGTTGCACTACCTCCCAATGTTTCTCCCCCTGTTTACAGCATAACCTTTGTAATTAATTCCGCTAATTTTTTTGCCTCTTCTTCGATTACCTTCTGGTCTTTTCCCTCTATCATCACACGGACTAAAGGCTCTGTCCCGGAAGGACGTATTAACACCCTGCCCTCGCCGTTAAACTTCTTTTCCACCTCCGCAATCGCGTCTGCGATTTCCTGATAGTCCATGAAATTCTCTTTTTTATGATTCGGCACTTTCGCATTTACTAACGCCTGGGGCAGCACTTCCATAATGCCTGCCAGCTCTGACAGCGGTTTTCCTGTCTCTACCATAACCTCTAACAAATGCAGCGCACTCAAAAGCCCGTCTCCCGTGGTATTATCGTCTAAGAAAATCACGTGACCGGACTGTTCTCCGCCGATATTATAACCATTTTCCCGCATATTCTCAAGCACATAGCGGTCTCCCACCTTGGTCTTTTCAATGTGGATTCCTTCTTTTTCCCCCATCAGGGTAAATCCGAGATTTGTCATCACGGTTACCACAATGGTATCCTTTTTTAATTTTCCTTTTTTCTTCATGTAATTGCCGCAGATTGCCATAATCTGGTCGCCGTCCACCAGATTTCCCTGCTCATCCACCGCTAACATACGATCCGCATCCCCGTCAAAAGCAAGCCCCACCGCCGCTTTCTCGTATACCACCCGGGCCTTTAATTCATCCATATGGGTGGAGCCGCAGTTGGCATTGATATTGGTTCCATCCGGGTTTGTGTGGAGCGCCACCAGATCTGCCCCCAATTCTCTCAGGGCTTTCACGGAAGTATAATGAGCCGCGCCCTCTGCACAGTCCACCACAATCTTCATGCCCGACAAATCCACCGGAACACACTTTTTCATAAAGGAAACATATTCGTCCCGCAAATCAAAACGGTAATCAATCTTTCCAACGCCGGAGCCGATAGGCAGCGTCACATCCTTCATATTGTTGCGAATCAGCGCCTCAATTTCATCCTCCAGCTCATCGGAGAGTTTATACCCCTCTCCATTGAAAAACTTAATTCCGTTAAACTCCATGGGATTGTGGGAAGCCGAAATCACAACTCCCGCATCCACTTTATGACGCCTTGTGAGATAAGCAATCGCCGGGGTCGGCATAACCCCCACAAAGATTGCATTTGCGCCTACAGAACAGATGCCTGCCATCAGGGCGCTGGCTAACATTCCGCCGGATATTCTGGTATCGCAGCCCACAATAATCGTTGCCTGATGTTCCTGCTCCTTTGTAAGGACGTATGCCCCTGCCTGCCCTAATTTGGTTGCAAGCTCAATGGTAAGCTCTGAGCCTGCCACTCCCCGGACGCCGTCCGTTCCAAACATTCTTGCCATTTTTTATTTTCCTCCAACTTTACTGATTCTTTTTCGAAGTATTTTCTTTCCCCTTAGACGTATCTGAGGTCTGGCTTTTCTCCGCAGTATTCTTACTGTCAGCAGTATCTTCCTCCGTCTCTGTCTCGGTGCTTTCTTCCGTTCCTTCTACGCTCTCATCTCCGATATAGACCGGTATGGTAACCGTAGAAGTGGTCTGGTAAAGGTTCTCATCTAACAGCAGGGTAACCACCGCTTTGTGTTCCCCTTCCGTCAAACCGGAAACATCCACGGTTCCCCTGATATCCTCAGCGGTCAGCTTTTTGATATCGCTCTCCGCCCCGGCAATCTCCACCGTCAAATCCTCCAGAAGAAAGCTTATTTTTTCCGTTTCCGGCAGATTTTCCACCGTCAGAGCAGATACCGGGATTTCAAAGCTCTTTTTCACCATGGCTTCAATCTTTACCTTCACTTCAATCTGGGCATCCGAAGCAAGCACCAGAGAAATACCGTCCGGCAGATAAGAACTGATATCCACCGTCGTTGTAATGTCCGCAGCCGCTCCCGTCACATCTAATACCTCCGCAGGAACAGACACCTTATTCACTGTATTTAAAACTGCCGCCTCGCCCTTGATGCGTACGGTCTGGGGAGCATATTCAATGCCCTTTATCATATAGTCCTTTGCCACATTTCCCGTAGTGGCAAATTCCACAGACACATCCTTTGTTTTCAAAATCTGTGCGCTGACTGTAACGGTATTCAGGCTCATTTTCAGCTTCGTGGTATCAATAACGTTTCTGTCAGCGTCGTAGAGCACCGGAACCACCGTATCCGTAATGTCTGAATTCATTCCCTCCACATTGATGGTAGCCTCCACCGTATCAATCTGGCTGGTAACGGAGGAAGGTCCGGAAATCTTAAGCAGGTTGGTGGTCACAATGGCAACCTCCCCCACTGCACAGCCGTCCGCCACATTTCCCGTGGTGGTGGCGGTAATTCGTTTCTGCACCGTACCCCGGTCCTCCATCGCCACTTCGATATAGAGCTGCTTTGAGGAAATAGTCACCTGATTGCTGCTGAATTTGCTGCAGGAAACCGTCACCGGAACGCGGTAAATGCCGCTGTCATCCACATACTCAATTTTCTCCATGTCAGCCACCGCGGTAAAATCCGCATTGGTCAGCTTTTCCTGGTAGGTTCTCTTTGCAGATACATTAAAGGTTACGGTATTATTGCCGTCTAACAATTCAAAGTATTTTCCGTTTGATGTAATATAGTCCTCGTTTTCGGTCTTTACACTCGCCGTATAGGGCACGGTTCTCACAGGTTCATCCACATTGATTACCACAACCCATAGAATAAACGCAAATAGCGCCGCTAATATTTTGAGGCCAAGATTATTGGTCAACTTTTTTCCGAGCTTCTTTAACATCCTTAAGCCTCCTCTTCCATAATTCTATTTTCGAAACCTTTTTCTCCCGTTTCTGAATATAAGCAAGCTTATTTTTCAAAAACTCTGCGTCCACATTGCGGTAAAGCTCCCCGCCCATGGCAATGGAAACCCTTCCGTTTTCCTCCGATACCACTATCGTCAGGGAATCGCTCACCTCACTGATACCAACCGCCGCCCGGTGTCTGGTACCCAAATCCTTGCTGATGGTAAGGGAATCCGTAAGGGGCAGATAACAGGTTGCAGAAACCACGCGGTCTCCCCGGACAATCACCGCTCCGTCGTGAAGCGGCGTATTTTTTTCAAAAATATTAATCAAAAGCTGGCTGGTGAGAATGCCGTCCACCGCAATTCCGGTTCTCTCGTACTCTGTCAGCACAATCTCATCCTCTACCACAATCAATGCTCCTGTTTTCACTTTTCCCATTTCATAGCAGGCCTTTACCATCTCATTGATGGTCTTGTCGGAAAACTTGCCCGTCTCCCCGCCGGAAAAATCAAAGGAAAAGAACGAGGAAAGGAAATTCTTCCGTCCCAGATTCTCCAGCGCCCTGCGCATCTCCGGCTGAAAAATCACCACAAGCGCAATCAGGGCAACGCTCAGCGTATTTTTCGCAATCCAGATAATCGTATTCATCTGAAATACTGCTGCAATCCCCACAAATATAAGGACTACCAAAAGCCCCTTTAACAGCGTCCAGGCTCTTGTGTTCTTAATCCACACCAGCATATAATAAAACAGAAATGTGATGATAATAATCTCCACAATATCCGTCAATGTAATTTTCGGTAAATTCATATACATGGATGCTTTTTCTCCAAAAGTATCCAACGCCGCCATTATGCTCTGCACGTATTTCACATCCCTATCTAATCTAATAATTCTTCATCAATATCCATCTCTTCTGCAAATCTCTTTTTATTCAGCCGCTCTTCCTCATCTCTGCCGCTGAATTTCTTCACCTTTTTCTCCGAGCCGGATACCATCACCTTCGGAATCGCCTTTACATAATAGTAATACTCATCATCCTCAAATTGTAACCGTTCCGTCCTCGAATAATCCAGATGAAAGCAGAAAAACTGTATCACAAAGGCAATCAGCAACGCTATCACGCTGCCCACCAGCACTTCCACTGTTTTTCCCGAAATTCCCAAAATCATATACCCGGAAATCAAACCCACAGCCTCCACCAGAACGCCTGTGATAATCGCCACAATCCATGCATTTTCAATAGACAGGCGGCGGATAATATTCACAATCACCAGGGTCACAATCATAATTCCTAACACCAGGTACATTTCCTTATTTCCAATTAACTGGTTTAACACCACCACGATTTTAGATACCGCGCCATCCGTTTCCTCGGCAGTATCGCTCAGCGCCGCCGAATTCTGCTTTACCCCGTTGAGGAAGAAATACACCACGGTACCGCAGAGCAGCGCAAACACAGAGTAAGTTTCCCGGAGCAGCCCCATCCCCACCGGCATAATATACGGAATGTGGAAATGAAAGCAGACCGGAGTTAAAATCACGCTGTAATGCCCTTTGGGAGCAAAGCGGAAATAAACCGCATACACCAGCACAAACAGCAGCAGCGTCACCAGACACACTTCTAAGGACAGTGCATACATATCCAGCAAAATCACAACTGCCGCAAAAGTTACCGTGGCGATACCCGGCAGCACGGAGCATACCAGCGCTAATATCAGCGCCACGGATGTACTGCTGATTCTTGCCATATATCCGATATTCTGATTCACAATCAGAAATACGGTCAATGCGATTGCAAATTTTATCACAGGTGCAATATAAATCTCGTTCCTGCCATAAAAACGTATCAGTTTCTCTTTTAATTCCAGTAAGGTAGTCATATTTTCCTCCCGCCCTTATTCCCAGTCTTTGTTGCTGTTTCCCTTCAGACGTTCTTCTCTCTCATACATTGCATTTACTTTTTTCAGACCGTTGTAATACTTCTTAACCTTCCGTCTGCCCTGTGTAAATTTCATATGGTACACGATACAGGTGGCAGCCAGATACACCACCATGAAAACCGCATAGGAAATCCCAAGGGTAATCAGAAGCTCCATAAAATCCAGGCTGTTTATCTTCGCTAACAGCGTTTCCATGGAATAAAGCCCCCACAACGCCAGAATCACTCCGAAGGCAATCGTCCCCGCCACAAAGCTTTTCAGCATCTGGAGGGAAACATAGTCTCTCCTTGCATACTGCATCATCGGACGGCATTCTTTTCTGTCATTCGTATCAAATTCTGCTATCTTTACCATATAATGCAAACGTTCTTCATTTACCATGCAATTCGTTATCCTTTCCCAAAATCGCATTTTGCACGCAATTATACATTCTTATTTTTCATTATAACATAGTAGCAGGTATTTTCAAAGAAAAAAAAGCAAGACCCCTGATACAGGCCTTGCTTTATGTACTTACTGTAAGAAACGCATTTTATTTCCGTCACGCTCTTTTTTCTTTATATCCGGTGCTTTCGGCTTGTCAAGAGCGCTGGAGAGTGTGTTCTGCATAGCGACTTTACATTTATCGCAAAAACGCCCGCTGCAAATCGGCACGCCGCAGTGCTCACAGGTCACGCCGTCTGCCGATGGCTGGGAAAGGGACAGGCGTTCTTCCCGAATCCACTGTTTAATCTGTTTCACAGAGACGTCATTCTCCTCTGCCACCTGATTAATGGAAGAATTCGGATTATCGTTAAGATACTGCTTTACCTCCTGAAACTTCTCCTCTAACTTTTTCTGACAACTCGCACAAATATTCGGCCCGCCCATATAATTGAACAAACGCCCGCAGCTTTTACAATTTTTAACTTCCATAAGTTGCAACCTCCTGTACCTTCCTCTAGTACCCTTCTCCGATGCTGATACAGATATAATATATTTCTCTGACACCGGCAGCCAGCAGCACCTCTGCCACCGCATCCATGGTACTTCCTGTCGTATAAATATCATCTACCAGAACTATTTTCTTATATTTTACTATATCCGCTGCAAATTGGAAAGCATTTTTTACATTATGTGCTTTTTCTTCTCTATTCAGTTCCTTTTGGGGAACTGTATTCCGAATTCTTTTAACCATCCCACAGTCTACAGGCATATGTAATTCTCTTCCAAGCGCCTTTGCAAATACCTCGGCCTGATTATATCCGCGCCGCCGCTTTTTCCGGAAATACATCGGTACCGGCACAATCGCCTCAACACCGTTTCTTTTCAGCCACGCCCCATACTGCTCTGCAGCCGCCTTCGCATAAAATGCGGCATATTCCTGCCTGCCCCCGTACTTAAAACGGTACATGGAGCCCCGGATGGCGCCCTCAAATACGAACACTGCCTTTCCCTGGGTATAAAAATGCTGTTTTCTGCCGCTGCAGTCTCCACAGTATTCCCTGCGTTCATCCGACAATGGTTTTCCGCACTTTTTGCATACCGGCTCCCGGATTCTCATTATCTTTTTCCCGCAGCCCTGACCGCTGCAATCCCCGCAAATGTCCTGTCCCGGCAAAAGCACTTCATCACAAACCGGGCACCTCGGCGGAAAGAAAACTGACAGCATACCCGCCTTTGTTATTTTCATAAAAACCCTTTCTCATCTCTCCCGGAAAAGAGCATAACACTTTTTCCCGGCAGAAGCTATAAAGGTTTTCTTAATTTTCCCTTAATCTGTCACTAAGACCGCTGTAACGCTTCTGCTGTGAGGTATTCTGTACCATCTGGTAAAAGGTGGTATCGTTTCCCACAAGGGTCACGCACTTTCTCGCCCGGGTCACCGCCGTATAAATTAAATTCCGGTTCATCAGCATGGCAGGACCGCTCAAAAGAGGTATCACCACCGCCGGATATTCGCTTCCCTGGGATTTGTGAATGGTGATGGCATAGGCAAGCTCCAGTTCATCCAACAGCTTGTAGGGATATTCCACCATTCTGCCCTCGTCAAATTCAATTATCATCTGCTCCGCAAAATCATTAATCTGTCGGATAATTCCCATATCACCGTTGAACACTCCCATGCCCTTTTCAACGGAAAGACCGTAGGGGCTGCGGATTTCCCAGGGAAGCTGGTAATTATTTTTTGTCTGCATCACCTTGTCCCCCTCGCGGAAAAGCGTTTCCCCATGTTCTTTCTCCGCCTTGCTGTTCATAGGAGGATTCATATACTGCTGCAAAATTCCGTTGAGCCGCTCCACGCCCAAAAGCCCCTTTCTCATAGGAGTCAACACCTGAATGTCATAGGGCTCTGCGTCCACAAACTTCGGCAATTTCTGTTTGATTAGCTGCAGCACCACATTGATAATCACATCCGCATCATAACGTTTCAGAAAAAAGAAGTCCATGCTCTTATTGTCTAACACCACCTCTTCTCCCTGATTAATTTTATGGGCGTTTACAATAATATCGCTGGTGGACGCCTGGCGAAAAATCTTTGTCAGCATGACCACATTGCAGACCTTTGACTGTATGATGTCCCGCAGTACACTTCCGGGACCCACGCTGGGAAGCTGGTTCACATCCCCCACCAGAATCAGCCTTGTCCCCACCGCTATGGCTTTCAGCAGGGAATACATTAGATTAATGTCCACCATGGACATTTCATCCACGATAATGACGTCCGTCTCCAACGGGTTTTGCTCATTCCGCTCAAATCCGGTGCTTCCCTCCACGCCGCCGTTTAATTCCAGCATACGGTGCACCGTCCGCGCCTCAAAGCCTGTGGTCTCGCTCATTCTCTTTGCTGCACGTCCCGTAGGCGCCGCAAGGAAAATATCCATGCCCTCCAGTTCAAAGTATTTGATAATGGTGTTGATGGTGGTGGTCTTTCCCGTTCCCGGCCCTCCGGTAATAATCAAAAGCCCGTTCCGCACCGCCTCTTTTACCGCCGCTGCCTGATGTTCGTCCAACACCATGCCTGTCTGCTTCTCAATACTGCGGATACGCTGCTCAATTTCAATCTCCGGCACATCATATCCCACATTCAGCTCCTTTAACATTGCCGCTGTATTTGCTTCCATATAATAGAAGCTGGCAGAATAAATCTGTGTCTCCGTCCCCCCCTCCTTTTCCATCTGCTTTAAAATGATTTTTCGCTCAATCGCCAAGTCCATATACTGCTTTTCAATCTGCGCCGCATCCACCTCCAAAAGCCTTGCCGCACGCCTTGTCAGTTCTTCCTCCGGCAGATAGGTATGTCCTTCCCCCGCAGCCTGCAGCAGGGTATAGAGGATTCCGCTTTTTACCCGAAAATCCGAATCCATCCGAATCCCCACCCGCGCCGCAATCTCATCCGCCGTCCGAAAACCAACTCCCTCGATATCGTCCGCCAGACGGTAAGGATTCTCCTTAATAATCCCATAGACATCCTGCCCGTACGCCTGATACACCTTCACCGCCAAATTCATGGTAATTCCGTACTGCTGCAAAAAAATCATTGCCTGACGCAAATCCCTCTTCTCATTGACCTGGTTGGCAATCTCCATCGCTTTTCTCTGGCTAATTCCCTTAATCTCCGCCAGCCGCTCCGGCTCTTCCTCAATAATCCGAAAGGTATCCTCCTTAAACCGCCGCACAATCCGCGCCGCCATAGCAAGCCCAATCCCCTTAATCGCCCCGGAGCCCAGATAACGCTCAATCGCCTCCTCATCCTCCGGCGCCCTCTCCTCAAAGCTCTCAACCTTAAACTGCTTCCCATAAGTCGGGTGCTCCGTATACTCCCCCGAAGCCTCTATATTCTCCCCTTCCGCTATCGCCGAAAAAATCCCGACGCAGGTAATTTCTTCCTCGCCGCTCACCAAATTCAAAACTGTATATCCATTATCAGCATTCCTGTAAATAATATGCTCCACATAGCCTGTTAACTTTTCCATTCTTCTCTCCAATCCTGATTTTAGTACTCACGCTCTCCCACTGATAAATACCTCCCGTGTCAGCAGGATTTCTTTTTCTCTAAAATATTATTTGATTTTGGTCAAATGCAAGTCAACATTTTTGATATCAAAAATGTATTTTTGTTAATTTTATACATTTACGACATCTTATTTGTTCAATAAGTTGTTTATTTTTGTTGGATTTTTAAGATTTTCTTGTAATTATCTCCTTATTGGAGCATACATTTATACTTTCCGCAGCAACACTTCATGCACTTTGAAAGTATATTATCTTATACTGTGTTTCTGCATACCGCCGGGAATACAGTAAATTACCTTATGAAGAAAACTTACAAAAAGAAAGATTTTTTACGCATATTTTCGAATTTCGTCTTGAAACTTTATCTACCACATACTATAATAAGCATAAAGAGAAGCAACCGCCTACAAAGTGGTAGCCTCGAAAGATGATAAAAATAAGTCACCTGTCCCGCTAAGACAAAGGTGGCTTATTTATTTTCGCTTGTTATTCCTATCTATATAGGCAAGCAGTGCAATGAGGAACGAGCCGCCTAAAAACAACAGGCTAAGAACTTCATATGTATTCATCTGCACCACCTCCCCTCTCAATGAATTTTGCAATTCATGCAAGTCCGGGAGACTGCCACCAGCTTTAGCTTGGCTAAACTTGTATTCGATTACTTCTCATGCTAGTAGTGTACCATAATTTACTTATTGCCACAATCTGATTTTTCTAATTGTCTACTTGACGGAAAGCAGTTCACCAACTGGAGTGGGTAGCCTTAAATTTTATCTTGTGCCTAATCTTATTTTTTCTTCAATATATTCAATTTCCATATTTATTAACTTGATTTCTTCAGCTAATGCATTCTGCTTTTCTTTTAACTGATTATAAAGCTCCTCACTTGCAATTCGTTTTTGTTCAAATACCTCTTTATATTTAGGTCTTCTTTCAACCAAGCGAGCGTACATATCTTCTTCAAACCACGCAATACTGAGTTTTCTTGCAAGCCCATCCTGCTCTTTCTGTATCTCCTCAGTCTTTGTCTTTCTGTCCTGTAAAGTGATTTCCCAAACTTCTCCATTTGTCATATTAGTTATCCCTCCTTAATACTTATCTGTGTATGATGTATTCTCAACACCTTTGTTGTTGAGGTCAGAAACCATTTTGTCTAATCGTGTTTTCCAGAAATGCTTAAACCCTTTTGTTTCACCAAACCATTTTACAATAGTCGGGCTGATTGCATAATAACACTTGACGAATAACCTACCATGCCATGTGGCATCCAATGTATAATCTCGGAAACGTCTAAGTGTCCATACTTCTGGGCAATCGTAAGAACCATAAACACAGGTAGCTACATAACAACCACCAGAAGATGTACTTCCAGATTCGCTCTCATCTGTGCCAACTAAAGTCCACTCAAAAACTTCAGAACGCTTTTCTTCTGGTAATAAGGCAACTAATTTGTCATATGTGTTTTTCATTGTCTCCGCAGCTTTAACGTTTGGTCCATTAGAATACAAAAGTGTTCTATCTCTATATCTATCTCTAAATTCCACGTCTAGGTTAATACACTCAACTAAAAGATTCCGAAAATCTTCATTTGATAAGAACTCTTCCGGAGATATTTGCTCAATAAGCTTTATCGCAAACATTTCTTTGGTTGTCATTCCAAGCAAAAACATTTGATCTGCCGCAAGTGCATTTCCTTTATTTATATCTGCAAGTCTTCTAAGTGTCTCAACATTATCATATTCAATCGAGACTTTCATACTTGATAAAAATGATTTTACACTTTCTAAATAGAAGCGGTGAACGGCTTTTATTCTTGACCCCTTATCTGCATCATTCTCGTACTTAATCGCGTTATTTCCTGCTACGGATATTGATTCAATAGACTTGGCATTTTCAATATTAGCTGGAGCTTTCATTATTTTTATTTTTTCGCCTTGCATTTTAATAAACCATGCTTCAGCAGATTTAACATTTATTTCAAGTGCCTTTTCACAATATTTTAAGGTATCCTTTTCATCGTTAATTTCAAGAGCATTCTTTGCAAGCTCGATTAAATTATCTATGTTTCCCCCGATAACATTTATATTTGCCCCAGTAAAATTATTGTTGTTCGTAATATACGTATTATAATTAGTGATTGCTTTTTCCGTAATATATGCTGTGCCACAATATTTGCATATTCCGGCTTCTTTGGTATCATCTACTTCAATATTTGCTCCACATTGGGTACATTTGGCTGCTACTAATGGCATAATAAAATCCCCCTTGTCATTGGTTTTATTAGGTATATTTTACCACATAGCTAGGAGAATTAGTACTGTTATTTTCGTTCTAATCCTAACCATTCTATCGTTTTAGAATAAAAGTCTACATACACTTTATTTACCATTTTCTACAATTCCCTTTAATATATCTGCAATATTCTTAATTTGCAGAAAAAGCATTATAGACATTAAAAGCTGCTTGCACTCATTACCATAAATATACACCCTCGTGATGCATACTCATTCAATTATTTATACATACAAGAAGAAAATAGGCGGCTTTTAAAATTATATGGCAATTTATTCATTTGTCAGAAAGTAGGCGTTTGCAAGTAGAAATGCAGGTGAGAAAGAATTACAGTTTGAAGCAGCTGTAACAGACATGCTTAATAAATGTGGTTTCAAAACACGAAAAACAAATTAATCCAATAAAACTGACCCCGAAAGATATAATGTTGACTTTGATGGTGGTGTATATATCATTGCAACATTTGATATTACTAAACCTATCTGTAAAAATGTATGTTTCTATATTCAATGCTAGTGTCATAAAGAACCATTGACCAAATCAACTATCAACAAAATATATGGTGGTATGCATGCAAGAAAAAAAATCCACGTTTACAAGTCTGCCTGTGGTCTTTGCAACTTCTGACACATCAACAAGAGACTATGCAGTTCGCAAAAAACTCCATGTAGAAATAAAATTCATACTTCCTTATGCACCCTATAATTTCAAAAAGGCTTTCCAGAAAATCTGAAAAGCCTCTTGAGATTGTATTCTATTTTGGCATACCTTTTGTTCCTATTGGACATGCAATTCGTGAAATGTATAATTATACTATCTTATCATAAGACAGACAAATCTTACTTTATAAAACTCTCTTGGCGGCGTCAGTAACGTATATTGGCAGATTGCACAAAAGCCAGCCTGATTTGTGACTACGGGAAGAGATAAGATGTTCTTAGAAATCTGCTCATTTCCCAGTAACAACCAGCCACGGATGGCTGGTTGAGGTGCATTTGAGCCAGGACGGCGAATATGCACCGCTTACGTCCCGCCCCCATAGGCCCTATGCAGATTTCTTAGAACATCTTATCTCTGTACGTCGGAACAAATCAGGCTGGCCTTTGTGCAATCTGCCTCACACCCCCACTCCCGCCGCCCCCCATTTTTATAAAACAAAAAAACAGTGCGATTTCAATACCTTTATATCTTATCAAAATCACACTGCCATATCAACTTTTTATGCTTGCCTATTTATTCGATGTTATAATTCCGCTTCATCTGCTCATAAAGCTGCTGCGTAAAGCTCTCCCCCACTTCATCCACCACTTCGTCCGCAATCATTTCAATCACGCTGTCCATATGGTAATCCTTTAAAGTGGAAATAGAACTGTCCTCATCCTCGTCATCCAACATGCTTTCCTTGACTTCTTTTAATATCTCCTCCACAAAGTAAGATTCAAAATCCTTACAGACCTGCATTAATTCCTCATCTGTAGATTCGGAAGATATATTTTTCAGTGAGTTCTGCAAAGAGGACGCATTGTTTGCTGCCGCCGTATTCTGGGTGGTATTCACCAGACCCGCTATACCATCTACTGAAAACATCTTTTTTCTCCATTCTATCTAAACTGATGTACTGTTTCATTTCTCCTGCGTATCATTCCGCTGTACTGTCCATTCATTTTCCGTTAAGCAAAATCCTCAAGAAACCACCGCCTGCATGATACTATCTGCTACAGGATTATCGTCTCAGGTTATTCGCCTGCTCTAACATCTCGTCTGACGCAGTAATTGCTTTGGAATTTAACTGATAAGCACGCTGTGCAATAATCAGATTTACCATCTCATCTGCCACCTGCACGTTAGAGCCTTCCAGATATCCCTGCATCACTTTACTGCGGACCAGGTTATTGTTGGTAGCTTCGTTCAAAGGCTGCCCGGAAGCATCTGTCACTGCCAGAAGATTCTGTCCCTCCTTCTCTAAGCCACCCGGATTATTAAACTGATAAATACCGAATCTCCGGTTCATATCCACATACTCTCCGTTGGCATTGGTATAACCAAAGGAACCGTCACTGGAAACAATGACCTGACCGGAGCTTACTCCTGCCGGAAGTGTAATCTCATTTCCATTGGTATCTAATACCGGATATCCGTCTACTGTGGTCAGACGGGTGGTATTTCCATTCACTGCCCAGACAAAGTTTCCGGCACGGGTATAATAAGTCTCTCCGTCTGCCCCGCGGACTGCAAAGAAGCCGTCGCCGTTAATCATAAAATCCGTCTGGCTCTCCGACGCCATAGCTGCTCCCTGTGTATAAATGGAAGTGTTGGCTGCCACTCTGGTTCCAAGACCTACCTGTGCAGAAATCGGTTTTTCCTCTCCATTGGCAGTGGTGGTTCTGGTCTGGATGGTTTGGTATAACAGGGATTTAAACTCTGTTTTCTGCTGCTTATAGCCAACCGTATTTACATTTGCCAGATTGTTTGAAATGTTATCCACATTGGACTGCTGTGCAATCATACCGGTTGCCGCAGTATATAATGAGCGCATCATAATTTAGTTACCTCCTTTTATACCTTTCCCACCTGGTTTACTGCTTTATCTAAGGTTTCGTCCACGGCGTTAATTACCTTCTGTCCCGCCTGATAAGCTCTTGTAATTGTAATCATATTTACCATTTCCGACACCACATTGACATTGGATGCCTCAATGCAGCCCTGGTTGACTTTCGCTGTAGAAGCAATCCTTGTACCGCCGTCCACCATATCATAAAGGTTCTCGCCGAATTTCGCCAGATAATTGTAATCTTCAAAATCCACAACGCCCAGAGTTGCCACCTGTTCGCCATTCTGGAAAATATTTCCCATCTCATCTACGGTAATTATCTCATTGGGGTCTAACTGAATCCGTGAGCCTGCGGTTCCGTTTAAAGCGCCTGCCTGATTCAGCACATAATCTCCGTCTTTGGTCACTAAGTATCCTGCTGTATTTACAACAAACGCACCGTCACGGGTATATTTTACGGAAGTGTTTCCCGCCTTGTCCGTGTATTCAATGGCAAAGAAGCCGTTGCCGTCCAACGCAAAATCTGTGGAGCCGTCCGTAACCTTGTAATTTCCCTGACTGTAGTCTGTATAGGTTTCACCAATGTGAACGCCCATGCTCATTCCTCCCAGCCTCTTGGGAATTCCATAATTGGAGGTATCCTTTATCTTGATTGCCATCTCGTCCGCAAAGGTCTGGCTGGTGGCTCCCTCTTTCTTGTATCCGTTGGTATCCGCATTCGCCAGATTGTTGGAAAGAACATCTAACCTGTTCTGCTCATTTATCATACCTGTCCATGCGGTATACAATCCTTTTACCATATGACTTCTCCTTTTTCTTCCGTACAGATACTGCCTGTTTGGCTCTCTGTATCATAGATGTTACCGTTCCCTATCAGCCGTTCCCATAACTCATGCGCAGTTTACTGCTTTTCATTCTATGGATTTCCAAAGAATACTCTTTTTTATATATCGGCACAAAGTACCAAAGCCTTAATCGTCATCACGCTTTCCGGATAAAAATTCCACATATTTTCCGGTTCCGATGGCAACACAGGTCATAGGCTCGTCTGCCGTCATGGTATTAATGCCGGTTCTGTCCTCAATCAGCTCCTCTAAGCCCCGGAGCAGTGCACCGCCTCCGGTCAGGACGATTCCTCTGTCCGCCACGTCCGCTGCTAACTCCGGCGGGGTTTTCTCCAATACAGAGTGAACTGCCTCCACAATCTGAAGGGTCGGCTCCCGCAATGCTTCTTCTGTCTCCTCAGAGGAAACCGTCACTGTTTTCGGCAGACCTGTCACCAGGTTACGTCCGCGGACGTCCATGGTCTCCGCCTGTGCCAGCGGGAAACAGCTTCCTATCTTAATCTTGATATCCTCTGCGGTTCTCTCACCAATCAGAAGATTATGTTTCTTTCTCATATAACGCACGATGGCTTCGTCAAAATCATCTCCTGCAATCTTGATAGAAGTGCTGACTACAGAGCCTCCCAGAGAGATGACTGCAATATCCGCCGTACCTCCGCCGATATCCACAATCATATTTCCGCAGGGTCTTGCAATGTCAATCCCTGCACCGATGGCTGCTGCGATAGGCTCCTCGATGATTTCCACCTCTCTTGCCCCTGCCTGGTAGGTCGCATCCTCAACTGCCTTCTTCTCAACCTCTGTGACGCCACTGGGAACGCAGACGCTGATACGCGGTTTCCGGAAGGTCTTTTTGCCTAATGCTTTCTGGATGAAATATTTTATCATCTTCTCCGTCACCTGGTAATCGGAAATAACGCCCTGACGGAGCGGTCTTACCGCCACAATATTTCCCGGCGTCCTTCCAAGCATTAACCTTGCTTCTTCCCCGATTGCCTTGATTTTATTTGTATCACGGTCAAAAGCCACCACAGACGGCTCCTTTAAAACAACACCTTTTCCTTTAATATAAACTAATATACTCGCAGTACCCAAATCGATACCAATATCTGTACTCATCATTTTACTTCCTGCCCCTTTCATTCTCTGTAACTTGTATTTATGGGATAATTCCCTGGCAAACTTTTCCATCTCCAAATGGACATAGAAACGCATTTAATCATATTTTTACATATACAGTCTCATTATATACAAAAAATGGGATTTTTCAAAGGTTTTTTTACTCTGAATCCGGTTTTTCAAAAAAAATAAGAAAATCTTCAAACTTTTTTACTCATTTCCCACTTTTTTCATTTTCTCTTCACAAAACTGTCACATTTATATTTTATATTCTAAGAGTACTAGCAATCGGGCATATGCCTGATGGAAAAGTATAATTTTTCATAACTCATGCTTCCTGAATTCCTTCGGGAGTTCAGGAAGTACTCCCCAATTTTTTCAATGTCAATATTTGTTTTATCCACGTTTTATCATCAACAGTACACTTTAACATGTACAGAAAAAGAGTACTTTACCGTTTCGGTATGGTACTCTTTTTCTGTTCCTTAGGAACGCAGCATACTGTCGGGTTCAGCAGAAGCGAAACCGGACTGCACACTGACAGTTCCATTTTTCAGGCTTTATCTTTTTCTAAATATTTCTTTACATAATGCCCGGTATAGGATTTTTTATTTTTGGCAACCTCCTCCGGCGTCCCGCAGGCAATCACGGTGCCGCCGCCGTCGCCGCCCTCCGGACCCATATCAATGATATAGTCCGCCGTCTTAATCACATCTAAATTATGTTCAATAACAACCACGGTATTTCCGCCCTCGGAAAGCCTCCTTAAAATCTCAATCAGTTTATGCACATCCGCAAAATGAAGCCCCGTGGTGGGTTCGTCCAGAATATAGATGGTCTTCCCGGTGCTCCGCTTGGAAAGCTCTGTGGCTAATTTAATACGCTGCGCCTCACCGCCGGAAAGCTCCGTGGAGGGCTGCCCCAGTTTCACATAGGAAAGTCCCACATCATAAAGGGTCTGTATCTTCCGGTGGATAGAGGGTACATTCTTAAAAAATTCCAACGCTTCCTCCACCGTCATGTCCAGCACATCATAAATGCTCTTTCCCTTATATTTTACCTCCAAAGTCTCCCTGTTATAACGTTTTCCCTCACAGACCTCACAGGGCACATAAACGTCCGGCAGAAAGTGCATTTCTATCTTTAAGATACCGTCGCCGGAACACGCCTCGCAGCGTCCTCCCTTGACATTAAAGCTGAAGCGTCCCTTTTTATAGCCTTTGGCTTTCGCGTCCGGCGTTGCCGCAAACAAATCCCTTATCATATCAAATACCCCGGTGTAGGTCGCCGGATTGGAACGGGGCGTCCTTCCGATAGGTGACTGGTCAATATCAATCACCTTATCCAACTGCTCTAAGCCCAGAATCGCATCGTGTTCCCCCGGAATACATCTGGCACGGTTTAAATCCCTGGCAAGACGCTTATAAAGAATCTCATTGGTCAGAGAACTCTTTCCCGAACCGGAAACACCGGTAATACAGGTCATAATGCCAAGTGGAATCTGCACGTCGATATTTTTCAGGTTGTTCTCCCTCGCCCCCTTTACCGTCAGATACCCGGTGGGCTTTCTCCGCTCCGCCGGAACAGGTATCTGAATTCTTCCGCTGAGGTAAGCTCCTGTAACGGAATTTTCATTTTTCATGATTTCTTCGGCAGTACCACATGCCACCACCTCGCCGCCGTGGGAGCCTGCGCCGGGTCCGATGTCCACAATATAGTCCGCCGCCATCATGGTGTCCTCGTCATGCTCCACCACAATCAGGGTATTTCCCAAATCCTTCAGATTTTTCAGCGCCCCTAACAGCTTGTCATTGTCCCTCTGGTGCAGACCGATGGAAGGCTCGTCTAAAATATACGCAACTCCCACCAGACCCGAACCAATCTGTGTAGCAAGACGGATACGCTGCGCCTCACCGCCGGAGAGGGTTCCCGTGGCACGGGATAGAGACAGATAATCTAACCCCACCTCATTTAGGAAGCCCACACGGGCACGGATTTCCTTTAAAATCTGGTCGCCAATCAAATGCTGCTGACGGCTCAGCTCCATCTCCTGCAGGAAACTGCCTAATTTCTTTACGGACATGGAAGTGATTTCATAAATATTTTTGTCCGCCACCGTCACCGCCAGAGAAGTCTTTTTCAAACGCTGTCCATGGCATTCCTCGCAGGGCGTTATCCTCATAAACTGCTCATATTCCTGTTTCATGGTTTCCGAAGAAGTCTCACGATATTTTCGCTGCACATTCCGGAGCAGTCCGTCAAAAGCAACATCATAGACGCCTTCGCCCCGCATTCCCTTATAGTGGACCTTTACCTCTTTTCCCTCCGTGCCGTAAACCAAAATCTTTTTGATGTCCTCCGGATAATCTTCAAAGGGTGTTTCCAGGGAAAAATGATATTCCTCCGTCAGCGCCTTTAACACTGCATAAGTAAAGCTGGAGGGGTCTGTGCAGGACTGCCAGCCCATCACCTGTATTGCTCCCTCGGCAATGGACAATTTCTTATCCGGTATCATTAAGTCGATATCAAATTCCATTTTATAGCCCAGTCCAAAACAGGTGGGGCAGGCGCCAAAGGGGTTGTTGAAGGAAAAGCTTCTGGGTTCAATTTCCTCAATGCTGATACCGCAGTCCGGGCAGGAAAAACTGTCGGAAAACTGAATCGTCTCCCCGTCAATGATATCCAACGTCATTTTTCCCTCGGCAAGCTCCAACACGTTTTCAATGGAATCTGTCAGTCGCTTTTCGATTCCTTCTTTTACCATCAGGCGGTCCACCACAATCTCGATATTGTGCTTTTTATTCTTTTCTAGCTTTATCTCTTCCGTCAGCTCATACATGTTGCCGTCCACAATCACACGGACATAGCCGCTGCGCTTCGCCTGCTCAAAAAGCTTCTGGTGCTCGCCCTTCCTGCCTCTCACCACCGGAGCAAGCAGCTGGATTTTCGTGCGCTCCGGCAGCGCCATAATCTGGTCTACCATCTGGTCTACACTCTGCTTTTTAATCTCTTTTCCGCACTTGGGGCAATGGGGAATCCCCACTCTCGCATAGAGCAGACGGAAATAATCATAGATTTCCGTCACCGTCCCCACGGTGGAACGGGGATTGCGGTTGGTGGATTTCTGGTCAATGGAAATCGCCGGGGAAAGCCCCTCGATTTTCTCCACATTGGGCTTTTCCATCTGCCCTAAAAACTGCCTCGCATAGGAGGAAAGGGACTCCATATAACGTCTCTGCCCCTCCGCATAAATGGTGTCAAATGCCAGCGAGGACTTTCCCGAACCGGAAAGCCCTGTGAGAACCACAAAGGAATCCCTTGGAATATCCACATCAATGTTTTTTAAGTTATGTTCGTTTGCACCTCTGATTTTTATATATTTTCTGTCCTTACTGTCCTTCATTTTGTAACCTCTTCTTCCTCTGCTCTATCCCTTTCATAACCGCCTCCACCAACAAATGATACAGCACTCCCGCCGCAACAGATGCCACTATCAAAGCCAGCCAACGCTTGTTAGAGGACACCCCAAGATATCCCGGCAAAATGTCAAATGCCGCTATGTGAAGCAGATAAATCTCAAAGGATGACTCTCCAATCAGTTTCACAGGCTTTAAGAGAAGCCTAACTCCCTTTATCTTTTCCATTCCCTCAAAAACCAATCCCAGTAAAAAGCACATGCCCGGTGCAATCAGAAGGAATGGATACCACCAGATTCCAAAGCCCCAAACCACATAGTCGGGAAGTGTGAAATAGCAGGCCAGTAAAACAGCCATTCCAATCACAAACAACTGGCTTAAGACTGCGCCATTTTTCCAGAATCTTCTTTCTTCGCTTTTCTGCGAAATACCGTCTCTTCCTGCATGTAAATTTTCCTCATGCGCCCACATCATACCCACCAGAAAAATCGGAAGCCTCGATACTCCCATCAGAAGATTATTGTCCGTCCAGAAAGCAATTCCCAGAAGAACCGACCACAGCAGCAAGAAGCCTTTCTGCCATTTTTTCGTCAGGGAAACCACCAGCCGGTAAAACAATGACGCCATCAGATAGACCCAGAAAATCACCTGCACATACCAGTTGAACTGTGCGCCAATTCCCGAAAGCCAGCCTGTCATAAAAAGATTTCCGGCGATAACCTTTAAGATAATATCTGTTCTCCATTCGGAGGTTTGAATCATATAGATAAGCCAGATAACAATAAAGGGTAAATAAGCGGGAAAAATCCGCCTCGCCCGCCTGCCGTAAAAGGGCAGCAGCTTATCCGATTTCTGCAGGGAATAGTATAACCCAATTCCCGACAACAAAAAGAAAATATCCACTCCGCCGTAACCGATGGTCTGTACCGTATCTAACACGCCGTGGAGCTGTAGCTTGGAATGGAACAATACCACCCAGAGGATTGCCATTCCCATCAGTTCCGTCCGCCATTTACAAATAAATTTTAAAATCGTTTTCTCTTTCATAACTTTTCCCTTATAAATCACGCAGCATGTTTTTGAGTTCCACCATCTTGTCCCGGTATTCTGCTGCTGCCTCGAAATTCAAATCCGCTGCTGCCTTCTGCATTTTCTTCTGAATATCCGCAATCAGTTTTTCCAGCTCTGCCTTGTTCATGGACTCCGGGTCCTTCCTGAAATTCATTTCCTCCTTGGCAATCTTCTTGGAAACGCTGATTAATTCCCTCACGGATTTCTGAATCGTGGTAGGGGTAATGCCGTGCTCCTCGTTGTATGCCTGCTGGATTTTTCTTCGGCGCTCCGTTTCCTCCATCGCCACCCGCATGGAATCCGTAATGTTGTCCGCATACATGATGACATGTCCTTCGCTGTTTCGCGACGCCCGTCCGATGGTCTGTATCAGGGAAGTCTCAGAACGCAGGAAGCCCTCTTTATCTGCGTCCAAAATCGCCACTAGGGTAATCTCCGGAATATCCAGACCCTCGCGGAGCAGGTTGATACCCACCAGCACATCAAAAACATCCAGGCGTAGGTCACGGATAATCTCCGCCCGCTCTAAGGTATCAATATCCGAATGCAGATATTTCACACGGATACCGATTTCCCGCATATAGTCCGTCAAATCCTCCGCCATCTTTTTCGTCAGCGTGGTAATCAGAACTTTGTTGTGTTTTGCCACTTCTTTATTGACTTCTCCGATTAAATCGTCAATCTGCCCCTCCACCGGACGCACCACCACCTCCGGGTCTAACAGCCCGGTAGGACGGATAATCTGTTCCGTCCGAAACAGCTCATGCTCCGCCTCATAGACATTCGGCGTTGCAGAGACAAACAGCATCTGGTCTATTTTACTTTCAAATTCTTCAAAATTCAACGGGCGGTTATCCTTCGCTGAGGGCAAACGAAAGCCGTAGTCCACCAGGGTACTCTTCCTGGACTGGTCTCCGGCATACATGCCCCTGACCTGGGGAATAGTGATATGGGACTCGTCCACGATAATAAGATAATCATCTTTAAAATAGTCCATCAGGGTATGGGGCGTTGCGCCTGCCGGAAGTCCCGCAAGGTGTCTGGAGTAGTTCTCAATTCCGCTGCAAAATCCCGTCTCCTTCAACATCTCAATATCAAAATTCGTCCGCTCCGCAATGCGCTGCGCCTCTAACAGCTTGTCCTCCCCTTTAAAATATTTCACCCGCTCCTCTAATTCTTTTTCAATGTTCCCACAAGCTTTTAAAATCTTCTCCTGGGGCACCACATAATGGGAGGCAGGAAATACCGCAAAATGCTCCAGCCGGCATTTAATCTCCCCGGTCAGCACGTCTATCTCCGTGATTCGGTCAATCTCGTCCCCGAAAAATTCCACCCGCACCGCCGTATCTCCAAAGTTGGCAGGAAAAATCTCTAACGTATCTCCACGTACCCGAAAGGTTCCACGGTGGAAATCCATGTCATTTCTGGTGTACTGAATATCTATCAGGGCACGGATGACCTCGTCCCTGTCGCGCTCCTGTCCGGGACGCAGGGATACCATCATATTCAGGTAATCCTCCGGGCTGCCCAAACCGTAGATGCAGGAAACCGACGCAATGACAATCACATCCCTCCGCTCCACCAAAGCCGCCGTTGCCGACAGCCGGAGCTTATCAATTTCCTCATTGATTGCCGAGTCCTTGGCAATATAGGTGTCCGTCTGGGGCACATAAGCCTCCGGCTGGTAATAATCGTAATAGGAAACAAAATATTCCACTGCGTTTTCCGGGAAAAATTCTTTAAATTCTCCGTAAAGCTGCGCCGCCAATGTCTTGTTATGGGCGATAATCAGCGTCGGCTTGTTGAGCGCCTGTATGATATTCGCCATGGTGAAGGTCTTGCCGGAGCCGGTGACGCCTAACAATGTCTGAAACTGATTGCCCTCCTGAAAGCCTTTCACTAAGGCTTCAATCGCCTGGGGCTGGTCTCCGGTTGGGGCATATTGTGATACTAATTTAAAATGCTCCATAACATCCTCCTATGAATCTGTTTCTATCCTATTGGTTCTGTCCATCTTGTTGAGATACCGTAGTATCATCGAGTATATCTTCATCTTCATTCTCCCCTTCCAAAAGCATACGGTCAAAATCGCTCTGATACAATCGGTCCTGTTTTACCCGGTATTTTTCACCTTGCCATCGCTGAGAGTTCTTCCTCTGTAAGATAATTTTTTGCGACAGTTACATCAAACCTTTGTATTTTTCCATTTGGCGCATCCTTCCACGTCTGCAATCCCATATGCTCTTTTTCGCTATCTGCTCTATGATAAATCACCTCAGCAGCTGTCTCCCCATGAATTGCCCAATGCAGTTGATTCTGTACCCTGGCAAAAAACAATCTGGTTGTCTGGGCTTTGGAATCATAATCTATACTGGTTGCATAAATATCTGTAATTTTCTGATAAAATCTTCGTTCCGATAAGCGTATCTCCCTAATTCTCTGCAGCTGCTCTTCAAAATAATCCTTCGTTAAAACTGTTCCGAAATTTTTCAGCCGCTCATCATCCATCGCAAAGCCCTTAATGGTAAATTCTTCTATAATGCCATTCGCCCATTTTCGAAATTGAACCGCTCTCGGTGAATCAACTTTATTTCCAACAGCGATAATTGCTTTCAAATTATAATGATTCGTATTATAGCATTTTCCATCTGATGCAGTTATTCGAAATTTTCGAATAACTGATTCCTCCTCTAATTCCCCATCTGCAAATATTTTTTTTAAATGATAATTAATCGTGTGTGTTTCCACATTATAAAGAAGCCCCATCATTTTCTGGGTAAGCCAGACATTTTCCTCAAAATAGACTGCATTTACGTCACTCTCTCCTGTGGCTGTAATATAGGTCAGGTATTCCGCCGCCGAAGAACGTATCATTGATATTTCCCTTTTTTTCATTACCTCACCCTTTCTAAACATCTGTTTACTCCCTCTATCATACCACACTCCCCTCCCCCGCGCAACGAAAAATCGAACATTTATTCGTTTTTCTTCCCACAGAATCGAAAAAGTATAGAAGCCGTCTCCTGCCTCTATACTTTTTCTTCGGTCCTTATTTTTAATACAGATATTTCTCCGCCACTTTTCTTAACTTCTCCGGGTCCTTTTCAAACCACTTATCAAAGGTGGTATTCTCAGCCGCCACAGCCTGTCCCAACTCCACAAAGAAAGACGGTATCTCTTTTTCTAACATCATGCCCCACTGCTCACCGAAACGCTCCTGCCCTTCCCGGTCACTGCCGTTCACATGGAAGGTAAAAGCAGGCTCTGTCACGTCGTTCACACGCTTCACCCCGCCGTGGAAGCCGAGGATTCCTATCTGGTGGGTTCCGCAGGAGGAGGTACAGCCGGAAATATGGATACGCGGAAGCACGCCGTCCGCAAAATCCTCTTTTCTCACTGCCTCCACAATAGCTGCCAAAAGCCCCTGGGAGTTCCGCAGTCCAATCTGGCAGATGGTGCTGCCGATACAGGAGACAGAGGTTTCAAAAAGATTTTTTGCGCCATCCTCTGTTGCCGCAAGCGCCTGCTCCGCCTCAGTGCCGTTTAAGTTGACAATATAAATGGTTTCATCCGGGGCAATCCTGATTTCCACGTCCTCCATGTCCTTAATGACATTGTAAAGCTCTCCAAACTTAGCAGGAGCGGGCACGCCTCCAATCGGATGATATGCCACCGCATAAAGCCCCTGCTGCTTCTGGGGAATGACACGGGAGCCACTAATTCTCACCCCGTCCCCCTCTTTTGTAACCGGGGACGCCTGAATATCCAAATGCAAATCTTCCTTTTCCCTCACCTGTGCTAACTGCTCCAAATAAGCATTGCGGTAGCCTTCCACACCGAGGGTATCCTGCATGTAGCGGGTTCTGGCTTTTCCCCTGTTCTCGTAATTGCCGTGGGCGATGAAGGTCTGCACCATGGCTTTCACATAATAAAGGATTTCCGAAGGCTGCACCTTTTCCTCCATCAAAACGCCAAGCTTTGGATTGTTTCCAAGCCCTCCTGCGCTGTATACGTCAAAGCAGCCGTCCTCCCTTGCCACAAAGCCCAAATCACGGAAGGTTGCATGAGTTTCATTTGCCGGGGAGTTAGAAAAACCTACCTTTAATTTTCTCGGCATTTTTACGGTCTTAATAAAACCTAACAGATAATCGGACACTGCCTCCGCATAAGGAAGCACGTCGAAATATTCGCCCTCTTCCACACCGGATAACGGCGATACCATGACGTTCCGCGGGAAATCCCCGCCGCCGCCTCTGGTGATAATTCCCACCTCAAAGGCTTTTTCCATAATATCGCAGACAGAAGCCGCACTTAAATTGTGAAGCTGCACCGTCTGGCAGGTGGTAAAATGTACCTTATTGATGTTATGCTCCGCAATCACATCTGCAATGAATTTCAGTCTCTCCTTCGGCAGACGTCCGCCCGGCAGACGAAGTCGCAGCATGCTCGCCTCACCGCCCTTCTGGGCATAGCTTCCAAAGCCGCCGGAAAATCCCTTGTAATCCTTCATGCTGACTTCTTTTGCATAAAATTTTTCCGTCATGTCATGAAATTCCACTAAATCCTCTTTAAACTCTTTTAACAGTTCTTCCATTCAAACCGCCCCCGTCTCTTCTGATTTTTCTCACATTATCATTTTACTATTCCATTGTTTCCATAATGGCGTCCGCTAATACTTCCAAATCGTTTCTCTGGTCTGCAAGCATGGCGGATTTAATCGTTACCTGAGTATCTAACACCGTCATGTCTTTCATTTCCGCTAATTTTTCCCGCATCTGCTTTGCCGTGGTTGCCGCCCAGGTTCCGTTTTCCATCAGCGCCACGGTCTTTTTCTGCACCGCAAGGGCTTTCATATCGGACAGCAGATTTTCCATCACCGGATAAATGCCGGCATTATAAGTCGGCGCTGCAAATACCAGATGGCTGGCACGGAAAATCTCGCTGATTAACTCTGACACATGGGTATTAGAAACATCATAAACCGCCATTTTCTTCACTCCACGCTCCGCCAGCGCTCCAGCCAGGGCGTCTGCTGCGGATGCGGTGTCGCCGTACATAGACGCATACATAATCACAACGGCTTTCTCTTCCGCCTCATAAGTACTCCATTTCTGATATTTATCCAGAATATAGCCTAAATTCTCACGCCAGATTGGTCCATGCAGAGGGCAGATAACTGCAATTTCAAGCCCCGCCGCCTTTTTCAGCAATGCCTGCACGGAAGCGCCGTATTTTCCAACGATATTCGTGTAATAGCGTCTCGCATCGTCTAACCAGTCACGGTCAAAATCCACTTCATCTGCAAAAATATTTCCGTTTAACGCCCCGAAGGTACCGAAACCGTCGGCGGAAAACAACACCTTATCCTTTGCGTCATAGGTCACCATTGCCTCCGGCCAGTGTACCATAGGCGCCATCACAAAGTGCAGCGTATGCTTTCCTGTTTCTAAGGTGTCCCCTTCTTTTACCGTAATGGCACGCTCCGCAAAATCCGTGCCGAAAAACTGCTTCATCATGCCGAAGGTTTTGGCATTTCCCACTACCTTTACCTCCGGATATCTGCGCACGATATCGCCAATCATGGCGCAGTGATCCGGCTCCATATGGTTCACTACCAGATAGTCCAAACTTCTGTCCCCTAAGGCGTACTCCAGATTTTCAAAAAACTGTCCGCTGACAGACGCATCCACCGTGTCAAGCAGCACTGTCTTTTCATCCAACAGCACATAAGAGTTATAGGAAACGCCTCTTGGTATTGGAAAAATATTTTCAAACAAAGCCAGTCTTCTGTCGCTGGCGCCAATCCATACAATTTCATCTGTCACTTTTCTTACCTGATACATGTCTTAGTCTCCTCCGTCTTAGTTTGTCTTAATTCTGAAAACTTATTCGGCAGACCGCTATGTAAACTTAGCGCAATATCCACCCTGCCTTAATCATCTAAATCATATCACAGAGATTTTTGCGTATCAAGAATTTAGACCTGTTATTTTGTGTATTATTTAGCAAACAAAGCGCCTGCTGCCGGGTTTTAATAGATTTCCCCAGCGTCAGGCGCTTTTCTTATATTTATAATGCTGCTTTATTCCTATGCAATTTTGCCATGCGACTATGTTGCTATGCTGCTATGCAACCATATTGCTATGCTGCTATGTTGCTATGCCATCCTGCCGCAGCACTGTTTATATTTTTTACCGGAACCGCAGGGGCAGGGGTCGTTTGGATAAACCTTGGCAGCCGCACGTTTCTTCGGTGTATTGGTGGCAGTTTCGTCCTTATTGGTACCTGTCACCTTCGCAACCTGCTCACGCTCTACCTTCTGCTCAATCTTCACATGATACAGCAGACGGATGGTATCCTCCTGAATGTTGGCAATCATATCGTCAAACATATCAAAGCCCGCCATCTTGTACTCTACCAGCGGGTCTCTCTGTCCGTATGCCTGCAGACCGATACCCTGGCGTAACTGGTCCATATCGTCAATGTGGTCCATCCACTTACGGTCAATGACTTTCAAAAGAACCACACGCTCTAACTCTCTGAACTGCTCTATCTCCGGGAACTCCGTTTCCTTCGCCTCGTAGAGTTTTACTGCACGCTCCTTTAACAGATGCTTCAGCTCTTTATTATTTTTTACGCTGTCCACATCCTCCGCCGTCACAGGCTCAACCGGAATAATATCCGTCAGCAGCTGGTTCAGCTCGTTCAAATCCCACTCATCCTTTGGAATATCAGAGGAAATGCAGGTGTCCACGCAGCTCTCCACTCTGTCGGTAATCATCTTAAAGATAACGTCCCGCATGTTCTCGCCGTTTAATACCCGAAGGCGCTCTGCATAAATAATCTCCCTCTGGTCGTTCATTACCTGGTCATACTCTAACAGATTCTTTCGGATACCGAAGTTGTTGCCCTCAATCTTGGTCTGGGCTTTTTCAATGGCGGAGGTCAGCATTTTGTGCTGAATCTGCTCATTCTCCGGCACGCCCAAGGTATTAAAAATATCCATCAGCTTTTCTGAACCGAACAGACGCATCAAATCGTCCTCTAAGGAAATGAAAAACTGTGATTCACCCGGGTCTCCCTGTCGTCCGGAACGTCCGCGCAGCTGGTTGTCGATACGTCTTGACTCATGGCGCTCCGTACCGATAATCTTTAAACCGCCTGCCGCCTTCGCCTCGTCGTCTAACTTGATATCCGTACCACGTCCCGCCATGTTGGTGGCAATGGTTACGGCTCCATGTGCTCCGGCTCCCGCTACAATTTCCGCCTCCATCTCATGGAATTTTGCATTCAATACGGTGTGGGGAATGCCCTCTCTCTTTAACAAAGCGCTGATGGTCTCGGAAATGTCAATGGTAATGGTACCCACAAGCACCGGCTGCCCCTTGGCATGGGCTGCTTTAACTTCCTCCACCACTGCATGGTATTTTTCTTTCTTGGTCTTATAAACTGCGTCCTGCTTATCCACACGCTGCACGGGTTTATTGGTCGGAATTTCGATAACGTCCATGCCGTAAATGTCACGGAACTCTTTTTCCTCCGTCAATGCCGTACCTGTCATTCCGGCTTTCTTCTCGAATTTATTAAAGAAGTTCTGGAAGGTAATGGTAGCAAGAGTCTTGCTCTCCCTCTTTACCTTTACATGCTCCTTCGCCTCGATTGCCTGATGCAGACCGTCGGAATAACGACGTCCCGGCATGATACGTCCGGTAAATTCATCGACAATCATAACCTGGTCGTCCTGCACCACGTAATCCTGGTCACGGAACATCAGGTTGTGGGCACGCAGCGCCAAAATGATATTGTGCTGAATCTCCAAGTTTTCCGCATCCGCAAGGTTCTCGATTTTGAAGAACTGCTCTACCTTTTTCACACCCTCCTGAGTGAGGCTGACTACCTTGTCTTTTTCATTTACAAGGAAATCCCCGGTCTCTTCCTGCTCCACGCCCATGATGGCGTCCATCTTGGAGTACTCCGGCACATCCTCGCCGCGCTTCATCTGTCTTGCTAAAATATCGCAGGCTTCATATAAGCGTGTGGATTTGCCGCTCTGACCGGAAATGATAAGAGGGGTTCTCGCCTCGTCGATTAACACGGAGTCCACCTCATCAATGATGGCATAATGCAGCCCTCTCTGTACTAACTGCTCTTTGTAGATAACCATGTTATCCCTTAAGTAATCAAATCCCAACTCGTTGTTGGTGACATAAGTAATATCGCAGTTATATGCGTCGCGGCGCTCGTCATTGTTCATGGAATTTAATACCACGCCGACCTTTAAGCCTAAGAACTCATGTACCTTTCCCATCCACTCCGCATCTCGTTTTGCCAGATAGTCGTTGACGGTGACGATACAGACGCCTTTGCCCTCCAGCGCATTTAAGTATGCAGGCAGTGTGGAAACTAAGGTTTTACCTTCACCTGTCCTCATCTCAGCGATACGTCCCTGATGCAGGATAATACCACCGATAATCTGTACCCGGTAATGCTCCATACCAAGCACACGCTTCGCCGCCTCGCGGACGGTAGCATACGCCTCCGGCAGAAGGTCGTCTAAGGTTTCCCCTTTTTCAAAACGCTCTTTATATTCTTTGGTCTTGTTTTTTAATTCTTCATCGGAAAGCGCTCCCATAGCGTCCTTGTAGGATTCTACTTTATCAACAATGGGATAAATTCTTTTTAACTCCCTCTCGCTGTGGGTTCCGAAGATTTTGGTTATTGCACTCATAAAAACTCCTATTCCTGTCTTTCTTTCACATAGACACCTGCGGGGCTGTTCCCGCACAATATGGACATTGTAACACTTTTCACACTTTACCACAACAAAAATAGTCGTAAATGATTTGTAAATTTTTTATTAACTATGTTAAGGAACTGTCTATGCCGGAAAATTTCTCATTCCTGCTCACTCCCTGTCTGTCGCTCCGTGAACAGTAACTTTTCCCTCCCTGCCCGCAGAATGTCCTGAGAAAAATACTTGAAAATCCCTCTTTGCGTGTATATACTCATATCATAGCCTGTGTTCTGTGCATACACCTAAGGTATGGGTTCGCGCTTCCCGCATCCCTGAGAAGAACGCCGTTTTGTGTTCTTCAATGTAATCACCCCAACAGGGTGCATGTAGTGATACAGCGCAGTGCAGCAGGGACAACAGCTGCAAATTTATTCTATTTCAGGAGGTTTTCATATGGTTTACACATATAAGACAAAAGGAACCTGCTCCACGAAGATTGAGCTGGAGTTAGAAGGAAACATTGTTCACAACGTAAAATTCACCGGAGGCTGCAACGGCAACCTGCAGGCAATCCCGAAGCTGGTGGAGGGTCTGACCGTAGAGCAGGTGGAAGAAAAAATCGGCGGCATCCACTGCGGTATGCGCTCCACTTCCTGCGGCGACCAGCTTGCCCGCGCCTGCCGGGAAGCCTACGAAGCGTCCAGGAACCAGTAAATATTTTTCCAGAGAAAAAACCTGGCATTCCGCAGACATTCATCCCTGTATCTGCACGGGACAGTGTTCTGCGATTTTGTCAGGTTTTTGTTTTCTGTCATTTATTCCGCCGCAGCCAGTCTGGCTGATAGCTCTTTGGTATATTTCAAAAATCCGGTTTTTATGCCCTGTATTTTCATGAATTAAACCGGATTCTGTAAAATCGGCTGTATCTGTTTTCCCTCCATGGCAAATTCAATGGTTTCCGGCAGCAGCTCCATTTTCGCTATCATGGAATTGGGCTTGCTCTTGTGGTTATCCTGACCGAAGGGCACAAAATAAATCTGCTTCATATTCATAAGCATTCCGATATTCTTAAAATTCGCCCCTAAAGCGTCATTGGTGGAAACGGCAATCACTAATGGCTTTCCGTTGCGCATGTGCGCCTTTGTCGCCATCAGCACCGGCGTATCGGTAATCCCATTGCAGAGCTTTGCGGCTGTATTTCCGGTACAGGGGGCAATCACCATGATATCAAGGAAATTATTCGGTCCGATGGGCTCCGCAGCCGGAATGGTGCGAATCCCCTCATTTCCTGTGATTTCACAAATCCCCTCCACATACTCTTTTGCACTGCCAAACCTGGTGTCGCAGGTCTGTGCCTGAAAGGAAAATATCGGTATCACATTTGCCCCCATATCGCAAAGACGCTGCACTTCTTTTCTCGCCTTTGCAAAGGTACAAAAAGACCCGGTAATTCCAAAACCGATATTATATTTTGAAAAATCCATTTCCTATTCCTTTTTGCCTTTCCTAAAATCTGATTTTTCTCCCCTTAAAGGACGGACGCAGCATTTTTTTCCGAAGCATAAGCCTTCGCTGCAAACCGCTCTAAGGAGCGTTCCAAAATATAGGCGCTTTCCTTGGGCGCATATTTTCCCGGAATGCCAAGCACATGGTCGGCGCGGATTCCAAATTCCTTCGCACAGTCAAAATCCGTCCCCCCTGCCCCCGAAGCAATGTCTATCATATAGGCGTCCCTCGGCAGCTCCCGGATAATGGTGCGGGTCACCACAGGCGCCGGGACCGTGTTGACTAACATTGCCGCTCCCATGGCTTCCTCCGGTCCAAAGGCAAAATCAGCCGCATAAAATCCGTCCTGCTTCGCCTGCTTGCGCACCTCCCGGCGTCTCGCCAGCACAGTCACCCGCGCGCCAAGGGCTTTTAACCTCTGAGCAATGGCTTTTCCGCAGAATCCATATCCCGTCACAATAATTTTTGCCTCATCAATATTGTAGGGACTGTTGTTCACCAGCTCCGCAATGGTTCCCTCCGCCGTCGCCACTGCATTCTCTTCCGTCACGATGGGATCTTCCATAAAATCAAGATAACGGATATCCCTTCCGCTTAACAGTGCCGTCTGCTCTTTGGAGAAGCACCCTCCGGCAACTAAGGTTTCTTTTACCAGATTTTTATTTAAAATGTCATTTAATTTATTTGTTTCCGGCACTTTTGATACCGGTATCGGAAGTATCAGCATATCTGCCTCCATCAGAAAGCTTTTCAGCTTCTCTAACTGTTCTAAGGCTGTCTCAGTATTTCTGATATCCAGGCAGCGTACATTGTGGCCTTTTTTGGTCAGTATCTCTGCCAGATACACCTGGCGCATATCGCTGATAAGAAGAATGGTCTGTCTGTTCATAAAAATTACGCTCCCTTCACTTTATTATATGAAGAGAGCGTATCATGGTGTTATTATTTTCTGAAATTTAAAACCGGATAAAAAGCCATATTTTCATGACGTTTATTCCTTATATAAGTAGAAATCGTCAATAGTGCCCCAGCCGCCTCCGGCACATTTTACATAGATGCCGACGATAATATCCTGCGTTCCGTCTAACTCGATTCCCGTAATCTCCGGCACTTTCCAGTTGCACCAGCCGTCTAAGGTCACGGGCTCTGACTGATAAACCTCTCCGTCCACTTCGGCATAGAGATAAATCTCGGCGTCTGTTCCTACATCGCCGCCCTGGATATTGGCTTCTACGCCGTAGGTTCCCGCTGCAAGCCCGGACACCGTCTGTCCCGCGCGGAACTCCTGTGATGTGGCACTCCAGAAATGGAGGCTGTTCTCCCCGGTTAACGCATCGGAGGATTTATTTTGTATGTCTGTGGGGTTGTCTCCGTTCTCACTGGTGATATTCCACATGCTGACATCGCTCTCTTCAAAGCTGGAGTTTTGCAGCCAGTTTACCCTTACCACATGGACGGTGCAGGAAACCTTTGTTCCGTCCTCCAAAGTTCCCTCTACGGGATAATCTCCACCCTTCTGGGTATCAATGTCCTGATACTGGCTTTCTTCCCAGGTAACAGCCACGGGTCCGGACTGTTTTCTGTCGTTGTATGCCACCTGAACCGTGTCCGGCATCACCAGTTCTTCCCCTACATTGACATCTACCACCGTATCCTCAATATAATCTACTTTCAAATCACAAATCGTTCCGTAATTCACATACTTAAACACATTTAAGGAAGCCAGCGGATGCCCGGTAAAATCAAACATCGCCTGATTGTCCCAGGAGCTGCCGCCATAATACTGCCCTGCGTCATTGGGGTCATATTTTGCAGCATAGCTGCTCGCCCAGCCGGAACCGTATTTTTCCCAGAGCTTTTCGTTTTCCGCTTTATCTGCAGCTGCTCCAACGGGAACCCATGCTCCCTCCCAGTAGAATACGCCTAAAGATTTCTCGCCTGCCGCCGCTGCCGCCGCCATAACATCCCTGACACAGTTTGCCTGGCTCTGCACCGTTGCAGCATAATCGTCAACCAAATCCGTCTCCGTAATACTGTTGCCAAAACCGTCTCCGTCCTCTGTGGTATAAGCATAGGAGGTTTCCATAACCGCCACTTCTTTTCCATAGGTATCGGAAATCTCAGACAGCACCTCCGTCAGATTTTCCAGCGTGCCATGCCAGAATGTATAGTAGGACACGCCGAAAACATCATAGTCAAGCCCTGCGTTTTCAAACATCCGGGGATAGCTCATAATTTTTTCATTTTCATGGATGTCAGTAAAATGCACCGCCACCTTGATATCTGCGCTGGTTTCCCGCACTGCCTTGCTTGCCTGGGATAATAACGGAATAATGTTATCCCAGTTCGTCTCCCCTGCCATGCCGTTATTTATCTCATTGCCAATCTGCACCATGCCGATATCGGCTCCGCTGGCTGCGATTTGCGCTAAACTCTCTTTTGTAAAATCGTAAATCGCCTGCTCCTTCTCCTCCTGGAAATAGTTCTCCCACTCCTTCGGACACATCTGTTTAGTGGGGTCTGCCCAGAAATCGGAATAGTGGAAATCCACTAAAAGTTTCATACCGTTCTGCGCCGCCCGCGCTCCGATGGCAGCCGCTTTTTTCACATCATTATTTCCACCGCCATAGCCGTTTCCGTCTTCATTATAAGGGTCGTTCCACACACGGACACGGATATAATTGACTCCGGCATCTGCCAATACCCGAAACAAATCCGCTTCGTTGCCGTCCTCATCATAGTAGACTACGCCGCTTTCTTCCTCCGCAATGACGCTGGAAATATCCATTCCCTTGATAAAATCCTCGGACAGTCCCTCGATTGGCTCCACATAAATCTCCGCTTCCTCCGCCTCCGTAGGAAGCGCTGCGTGATAAGCCTCCCCGGTAAATACGGGAATCTCTTCCTCCGTTTCGAATGACTCTGCTGTCTTCTCTTCCGTGCTCTCCTGGCTTTCTGTAGCCGCAGCCGCCGCCGTATTCTGTGCCGCCCCATTATCCTGCGTCGCATTGCCGCCGTTTCCGCAGCCTGCAAGCATTCCGCAAAGCATTGTTCCCGTCAATGCCAGCGCCGCCATTTTTTTCCCATACAAAAATCCCTTCATTGAAAACCTCCCATACCTTCTTGTACTTTTCTCTTACAATGCCAAAGCTTTGTTTTGCATTGCCTGTATCCTCTTATATTATACATGCGCAACCGATTGTTCTCAAGAGATTTTCTTCGTTTTTCTAATTTAGGTTATTTTTGCCTGTTTTTTCCGGTCCCACTTTCCTTTGAAATGTTCTGCATCTTATCACAGGCATTCTCCTTGCGGTATTCGGAAAAACGACCTATAATAAAACAAAAACAGCAGAATGTGAGGTAATCATTTATGGCAAAAGCAACTCGAACGGCTTCTTTTCCCTTTGAAGCAGAAACAGTATGGAATATCGTAACATCGCTGGAGCATTATTCCTGGCGAAGTGATTTAAGCCGAATTGACGTGATAGACGACACAAATTTTGTAGAATACACCAAAGACGGATATGCCACCAGCTTCACTGTCACCTGCAAAGAACCCTGCAAACGCTGGGAATTTGATATCGAAAACAGCAATATGCACGGACACTGGACCGGACTGTTTTCACAGAACGCCGCCGGAGAGACCACCGTTGATTTTACAGAAGAGGTGACAGCAAAGAAAATTTTTATGAAGCCTCTGGTTGGTATTTATTTAAGGAAACAGCAGAAAACTTATATGCAGGATTTGAAAAAGGCTCTGGATTCCCTGGCATAATAGCGTAATTTTCAGAATATTTTATTATTTCTGTTCAATTATTTGTCTGCATATAACTTTTTTAAAAATATTTTCATTTTATGCTTGACTTTTTGTTTTTTATCAGATATACTAAACTCAACAAAACAAAAGAAACACATCTTAAAAGAAAGGAAGGTACAGTCCACCAGAAACGATAACTTAACTTCCAAAAACGATACTACAGAAAGAGAGGTACGGTCCACCGAAAACGTAAGCGCATTCGTTTTTTCATTCAAATGAGAGAGGAAAACGTGACATTCCTAAACAGGAGCATTGAATTAGTATCAGACCTACAACATTGAGATATGGTACAATTCCAAATGTCACAGGAGACGGAAATCGAAAGGTTGAATTAAGAAGCGAAGAAGTCCAAAAAAGCGGAACTAGGGTTCCAAATAAGAAAAAGAGAGGTACAGTCCCATGGACGAAATAATTTAGAAGGCGGCATCGAATGAATATCATACGATGTCGCCTTTGCTTTGTCCTGCTGAGCAATACCGTCCTCCTTTCGACCTGCTTAAAATCTCAATATGCGGTCATTTTTACGGGGCTTCGCTGTCGGGTGATTATCGTCCGGTCTCGGATAACCCAGTAAAAGCTGCATGACTGCATAATAATCGGGGCGGATTTCCCATTTACGCAGGATTTCCTGTCCATAATCATCTGCAAAGGCTATCCATCCTTGTCCAATGTAACAAGAACCAACCCCCAGTGAATCCGCCGCTAACATCATGTTTTCAGCCGCAACCGCACAATCTTCTGCAGAAAAAAGAAAATTTTTAGGAGCGAACATTGTAATGACCGTTGGAGCGTCATAAAAAGCGTTTATCAGTTTTGGGTCATCCGCAATGCTGGGTTGTTCTTTGGATACATAATTTCCTGCTGCTGCCATCCGCGGATTGGAATTTGTCCGTTTGATTTTTCCCAACCGTTCATTGATTTCTCCGTCCTGACATACCGCGAAAATGACACCCTGTTTTCCGCCTGCACTTGGAGCATAAAGCCCTGCCTGTAAAATTTGCTGTAAAATTTCTTCCTCAATCTGTTTCGTATCAAACCGCCTTATCGCCCGGCGGTGTAAAATAGTCTGCATTATTTCATTCATCATCAAATAATCTCCTTCCAACACTGCGGGTCTGCCGCATAGAAATTGCCGTCCTTACCACTGGCTACCGCCGGGCAGCCGCGACAATAGGCAAGCAGCTCACATCTGGAACACTTTTCAAACTTTGCATAGTCGCGGTATTGTTCCATTTGACACACCCAAATATCTGCAAGCCGGTCATGAAATACATTACCCACTTTGCTGTTTTGTACCCGGCGGCAGGCGTAAACATCTCCTGTCGGTAAGATAGTCATGTGACAGTTGCCGCAATTACACCCGCCATATATCATACCGTCCTGTGTGTCCTCCGGGATTTTAAAAATTCCCTTTTCATATTCGTAAAGCGTCCATAAATGGTCTTTTTTATTAAAATAAGTAGAACAGCCCGCCGCTTCATACTCTTGAAATTTATGGTAACAAATATCAAGTAATTCGCGGTATTCCTGTGGAGAAATCCCGGTATCTTTTTCTTCACTGGTAGGGCAATAACGTGCAAAAGTAAATACATCCACGCCGACAGCAGCAACCGTATCAATAATGCCTGGAATTTCTTTAATATTTGTACCGGATACCGTAGTCATTATGACAGAACGAATCCCCGCTTTCTTGATACAACTGATTTTTTCAAGCGTACAGTCAAAGGAGCCCTGCTTACGAAACCAATCGTGGGTTTCTCTCATTCCGTCAAGAGAAAGCTGATATTTCTGACAGCCAAAGGCTTTTAACTTTTGGCAGACTTCATCTGTCAGGTGGAATGGATTTCCCAAAATCGTAAAAGGAATTTCATGTTCTTTCATCAGAGCAAGGAGCCGCCAAAAATCCGTATGTAAGATAGGGTCACCGCCTGTAATGTAGAAATAAGGCAGTCTTCCATATACCTCGCAAAAATCAAGGCAGTTATAGAAAGTTTCCTGCATTTGCTTCCAGTCCATTATATCTAACTCTTTACAATGCTCCTCTGAAAAAATATAACAATGCTTACAGCGTTGGTCGCACTCATCCGTAATGTGCCATTGAAATGCGAAATATTGTTTCATATTGCTTTCCTCTCTTTGCCATTATTTAATATCTATAATGAACCGATAAAATGGGGTTTGTCTGAATTCTCCCCGGCAGGGCAGGAAAGCCTTGCCGGAGACGGAAAAGAATAAGGTGCTTATCTGTCTGAAGCTCCACAGGCAGAACCGCAAGCGGCTGGGGTTTCTTCCGGTTTATCCGAAGCTCCGCAGGCAGAACCGCAGGCGGCTGGGGTTTCTTCCGGTTTATCCGAAGCTCCGCAGGCAGAACCGCAGGCGGCTGGGGTTTTCTCCGGCTCATCCGAAGCCCCGCAGGCAGATACAGCAATGTTTTCCTTCCAACCAGCTAAATTTGAGAGTGCCATTTTTCAATACCTCCATTATGAATTTTAGGGACATTTCCTGTTCCTTGATTCCATTGTACGGTACGGAAAAAAAGAAAAAAAGTACGCACAAATCTATTACTTAGTCACCTTTTTGTAACCCTCTATTGAGCAAAAATGAATGTTATATTATAATTTGAGTGCAGCATTCTTTTTTGAAGTTTTGAAAGGAGATATCTCATGTTGACCAAAGAAGAATTACCAGATTGTCCCGTCGCAACGACAGTACAGATTATCGGAAGCAAATGGAAATTACTGATTTTGCGTAACCTTTTACAGCGTCCATGGCGTTTCAATGAATTGAAAAAATCTTTAGAAGGCATTAGCCAAAAAGTATTGACTGACAGCCTGCGGTCTATGGAAGCAGACGGAATTATTACCCGCACTGTTTACCCGGAAGTTCCGCCCCATGTGGAATATGCTTTAAGCGATTTAGGTCATTCTATGGAACCTATCATAAAAGCTATGGAAGAATGGGGAACAAGCTACAAGAATCAAATATAAAAATTTATGAAAAAGCCGGAGAAGGAAAAGGAAAACGTACGGTAATATAGTACAGCGCGTGCAGCATATTCAGAACAGCCTTTTCCATACCGGCTATTGGAACTGGTAAAAACGGCACCTTAGATATGCACATCTTTTTCCCAGTTCATTTTTTATAAATTATTTCAATTTGACATTATTTTCAGTTATTTTATTCAATATATGCAATATATTTTGTGTTTTAATTACTTTTTTATATTTTTTCTCAATTTATGCTTGACTTTCCCTCTTTTACCAGATATAATAGACTTATCAAAACAAAAGAAACAAACTCTAAGAAAGGAAGGTACGGACCAACGGAGACGATAACTTAACTTTCAAGGAAATATCAAAGAAAGAGAGGTACAGACCACCAAACACGTAAGCGCATTCGTTTTTTCATTCAAATGAGAGAAGAAGATACGGTTTTCAGAAAAGCTTAAAATAGATATTTCTATTCTTCCAAAAAGATGGTATCGTTTGAAGCGGGAAGAACACCAACAATAATCACACTGCTCGCAGTTGAAGCAAAAGGCGGAGAAGAATCAAAAGGCTGGAACAAGGGTTCCAAAATACAAGAAACGAGGTACAGTCCCATGGACGAAATAGTTTAAAAGGCGGCATCGAATGAAAACATACGATGTCGCCTTTTCGTTATGTAAAACTTTCCTCTTCATGCCACTCCCGCCATGGATTTTCCTCGTCCGGGTCGGTGGGGTCCCAGCCCCGCTTAGGGTCGCTGGTATCAATCTTTTCCGCCTGAGGTTTCCCTAAGGGGCCCGGATTTTCGTCATCATAGATTTCCACTGTAGTTCCCGCAGGACAGTTATCTGCAATCCACTTGGCATCCTTTGTGGTCAGACGGACGCATCCCATGGAAGCCTGCTGCCCCAATTTATTATATTTTTCCGTGCAGAGGGTATTTTTCGCCTTTTTATAATAGGGAACGGAATGAAACAATACCCCGCCGTGAATCCGGGTAGCATACTGCCCGTAGACACCGCCGTATAATTCCCGCCAAAGATATTTGTCAGAAATGTGAAAGGTTCCCAAAGGCGTTGCATTGTAAAGTCCGGTGGAGCAGACCATAGCTTTATAGGGAATAGTATATTCGCCTTCTTTATCTAAGGCGTATACCGTGACACAATTCTGTTTACGGTTGATACGAATATAATATGGGTACTCTGGCTGTTCTGAAGCTTCCGTGCTTTCCGTGCTTTCCATGCTTTTCGTATTTTCTGTGTATTCTGTGTCCTGTATGTTTTCTTTTCCGCTGGCGTCCTCATTTCCTTCCGATGTCTTTCCGGCGTCCTTTCCATTTCCACCCTCTGGCTGTCCGTTTCCGGAGGCAACCTCATTTTCCTCCGGCGAAGCGTCCTGCGAGACACCGGCGCTGCCCGGCTCCGGCTCTGCAAAGGGTACATTTTCCCGGCTGTTATCCAGGGCTATTTCCTGCTTGTAATCTCCGGCAAACCAGCTCTTTTCCTCTCCTGTTACCACCTTCAGCGCAGGTATCTCCCATTCCAGATAAAGGGCGGTAAATTCGAACAGGGTAAAGAGACACAAAAAGACAGTGACTGCAACCGTCCCCGCGATTGCAGCCCTGCCCTGTAACAGCTTTTTCAGTAATTTTTTTTCCTGATGTTCTTTTTCCATTGGTTTTGTCCAGCTGTGTCCTTTTTATAACTGTGTTACCACAAAAATATCGTAGATGGCACGGATAGCGTTCTCAAAGTCCGCATTGCTGACACCGATAATAATATTCAGCTCAGAAGAACCCTGGTCAATCATCTTTACATTGATGTTGGCATGCGCTAACGCAGAGAAGATTCTTCCTGCCGTTCCACGGGTGGATTTCATACCGCGTCCTACCACTGCAATCAATGCCAAATCCCCTTCCAGCTCAATGCTGTCCGGCTGTGCCAGTCTGTGGATAGAAGAAATGACCGCCTGCTCTTTTCCCTCAAATTCCGGCTGATGTACAAAAATGGTCATGGTGTCGATACCGGACGGCATATGCTCAAAGGAAATACCGTTTTCCTCAAAGGCGGAAAGCACTTTTCTCCCAAACCCAACCTCTGCATTCATCATATCTTTATCAATGTTGACAGAGACAAAGCCTTTCTTTCCGGCAATACCGGTGATGGTGTATTTTGACTGGTGACAGGTGCTCTCCACAATCCAGGTTCCCTCATCCTCCGGTGCATTGGTGTTTTTAATATTGATGGGAATACCGGCTTTTCTTACCGGGAATACCGCATCCTCATGAAGCACGCTAGCGCCCATATAGGATAACTCACGCAATTCACGGTAGGTAATGGTCTTGATTGCCGCCGGCTGGTCAATGATTCTGGGGTCAGCCACCAAAAAGCCTGAAACATCGGTCCAGTTCTCGTAACAGCTGGCATGAACCGCCTTTGCCACGATGGAACCGGTCACGTCAGAGCCGCCTCTTGAAAAGGTGCGTACTCTTCCGTCTGCACCCATACCGTAAAAACCGGGAATCACTGCTTTTTCAATCTTTTTCAGGCGCTCACCCAAAACCTTATCTGTTTTATCGGCATCTAAATTGCCATCCTCATCAAAAAAGATGACCTCTGCCGCATCCACAAATTCATAGCCCAGATAATTTGCCATGATGATACCGTTTAAATATTCCCCGCGGGAAGCAGCATAGTCTACGCCCGCTTTATTTTTAAAGTTTTCTGTGATTTTCTTAAATTCTTCCTCTAAGGATAATTTCAGATTCAGACCATTGATAATGGTGTCATAACGGTCCTTAATTTTCATCAATGCAACCCGGAAATCCTCATCAGCCTCCACTAAATCATAGCAGGCATATAACATATCCGTCACTTTGGTGTCCTTGGCATTTCTTTTTCCAGGGGCACTGGGCACTACATATCTGCGCTCTTTATCAGCATTGATTATTTTTCCTACCTTTGCGAACTGTTCCGCACTTGCAAGGGAGCTGCCGCCAAATTTCACAACTTTTATCATCTCTTCTGAACCTCCGATAACTTCTATCATCCATTATCCCCGTCGGGACTAACGAATATATCTTATCACAAATGCTGGTTCCGTCAAATCATTTTTTACGAAAAATGCCTGTTTCCGACAATTTTTCCTGCATTTTCTGATGTTATGTCAACTACTTATCATTTTAATTTATATCTATTACTTCTTGAGGGAATAATAGCCTCCGCTACCTTGCCAAAAGCCCTCTCGCAAAAAAATCTGCCATCTGCACTGCCTGGTCCACAATCTCCTGCATGGTTTCAATACTCTGGCTATACTCTCCGTTGACCTGATGCTCAATGCTTTCCCGCTCTAAATCCAAATGTTTCAGCAGCATATTTCTGGTTTCCCTTCCTGAAAAATAAGGGTTCTGTGCGCCCAGCAGATTGGCAATCTGGTTTGCATTGGAATACCACTCTTTAATCAGTCCGTCGTAATTTTCCATGTTTCCAGCCTTTAAGGCATGAATAATTTCCCCTGCAATCTCAATATGCTCTGTCAAAAGGTTACGGAGCTGCCTTGTGGCATTGCTGGAAAGGTAATCTGCGAAAACATTGGTAATCTCATCTGCAGTCTCAAGCAGACGTTCCTCTACCTCCTGCTGGTCAGGTGAATCTGAAAGTGCGCTCATCAGATACATCCGTGCCCAGTAAACATGACTCAGCCATGCAAGGCGCATATTCTGCTCTAACTCCATGACGCCTCTGCACCGTTCCGCCATATTACCGTCCGCCGGGTTTCCCGGCATTCCCGCATTTCCGCTTCCACTTCCCATGCCTCCCGGCATTCCAGCATTGCTTCCGCCTCCCATGCTTCCGGGCATTCCAGTATTGCTTCCGCTTCCCATGCCTCCCGGCATTCCAGCATTGCTTCCGCTTCCCATGTTTCCGGGCATTCCAGTATTGCTTCCGCTTCCCATGCCTCCCGGCATTCCAGCATTGCTTCCGCTTCCCATGTTTCCGGCATTTCCAGTGTTACCGCTGCTCATATTTCCCGGCATTCCGGTGCTGCCACCGCCCATATTTCCCGGCATTCCGGTATTTCCACTGCTCATGCTTCCCGGCATTCCAGTGCTGCCACCGCCCATGCTTCCCGGCATTCCGGTATTTCCGCCGCTCATGCTCCCAGGCATTCCGGCATTTCCACTGCCCATACTTCCCGGCATTCCAGCATTTCCAGCGTTACCGCTGCTCATATTTCCCGGCATTCCGGTGCTGCCACCGCCCATATTTCCCGGCATTCCGGCACTGCTTCCACTTCCCATGCTACCGGTATTTCCCATGCCCGGTCCGTCATAGTCTGCGCCGGGACAAACCATCAGTTCCATTCCGACCTGTAAATTATAAGGGTTTACTCCCGGATTTCCGAGAATAAGTTCTGTTACTGTCGTTTTATACTGTCTGGACAATTTATATAAAGAATCTCCAGACTGTATCGTATGCATAATTCGATTCTGACAATACATTCCGATACCATCACAATATCATTTTCACACCTATTCTATGCAGGACTTCCTCGCATTGTTCCTGCTGTTTTACAGGTTTTTCTGCTATCCCTGCAACTTCCCGCTCCTTTTGTTATTTCCTTGCCGTTCTATATATTTTCCCGACGCTCCGGCAGCACCGCATCCGCCTGCTCCATCCTCTCATAAAACTGCTCAAAAAAATCCCGCTCCTTTTCATACGACTTTATGAAAAATAAATTCAGCAAAAACATATTCACGGTTTTGGCGCTGCTTTCGTCTTCGGTTTCACAAGCCTGCTCCGCCGCTTTTTTCAGGCTGTGCCAGTCTGCTAAAAAACGGTGATAGTTTTTCAGTTCCGGGGTGTCTAACCATTTGCTGACCTTCACCTTGGTACGACTGCTCTTTTTACATGCCTCCTTCTGTAAAAAATAAGTTACCTTGCTGCCCTCGTAAATTCTGCCTAAAGGAAACACACGGCAAAGTCCCGGACGCAGGCTATGTATCCTGCACCTGCCCGCTTCATTTAAAAAAACACATCTGTTGTTTTCCTCTGCCATTTTTAAATTCGGCACAATGACGCCATTTTCCACATGAAGCTCCACTTCCGCCGCCAAAAGCTCCTCAAAGCTTTTCCCAAGTCCCCCGGTAAGCCGCCAGACGTCATAGGGGTCCAACAAAACAGTATCCCCCATCCCCTCACAGCAGGAATGGCAGCCCTCGCAATCATTGCAGGCTGCCTTTACCATATCATTTACCCCATAAATTTTCCCGTCGGAAATCTCCGCTATCTCCTGTAACATATCTCAGTTCCTTTCTGCACTCCATTTTCTTTCAATCCATCCAGGTGAATGCTTTCTTTCATAATTTATACAGCCTGCGCAAAAACTCTTTCGCGTATTTATTATAGCCTGCTATAAAACTCTTTCGCGTATTTATTATAGCCTGATATAAAACTCTTTCACGCATTTATTATAGCCTGCTATAAAACTCTTTCTTTCATAATTTACTACAGCCTGCACAAAAATACAGTGTTTTTGTGCAGGCTGTACATCATGGTTTTGCGCCTGAACTTTATGCATTTTATTCTAACGTATTCTAATCGGATAATCAACTTGAAGAATGCAGATTTTACCCTCCTTCGCCCCAGGCTAACCGCAAGCCCCTATACAGAGACGCTCTGAGCGCTTCCTTCCATTTTATCCTTCAAACGGTATCACTGCCCCGTCATAGGTATCATTGATATACTGCCTGATGGCATCGGATTTTAACACTTCCACCAGGGCTTTGATACCCTCACTGTTTTCATTTCCCTCTTTTACCGCAATGACGTTCACATAGGTTTTTGCCGCCTCTGAATCCGAAGTCTCATAAGCAATAGCGTCATTTGCCACGGAAAATCCTGCCTGCAGAGCATAGTTTCCATTTAAGACCACATAGGACACCTCCGGAACCACTCTTGCCACCTGCTCCGCCGCAAGCTCCTCAATTTTGATATTCTTGGGGTTTTCTTCAATATCATTAATGGTTGCCTCTAAGCCCGCACCCGCTTTCAATTTTATAATGCCGTTGTCCTGCAGCAGCAATAACGCCCTCGCTTCATTGGTGGTATCATTGGGAATGGCAATCACATCTCCCTCCGCCAGCTCCGAGAGACTGCTTTTTGTACCCGGATAAATACCGAAAGGCTCATAGTGAATCCCGCCTGCATTTACCAGATGGGTGTCTCTCTCTGCGTTAAAGTTTTCTAAATAAGGAATGTGCTGGAAATAATTTGCGTCAAACTCCCCGCTTTCCACCACCTCATTGGGGAGAATATAATCATCAAACACCGTTATTTCCAACTCCCAGCCCTGTTCCGCTAAAATCTCTTTCGCCTGCTCCAAAATTTCCGCATGGGGTGTGGCGGAGGCTGCAACAGTAATCGTCCCTTTACTTTCCTCACCGGAGGCTGCTCCCACTGCCGCTGCGCCGTTTTCCGTCACCGCCGCCTCCCCGTTATTGTCCGCCGTTATTTCCGTTCCTCCGCCTGCTGCACCGTTGTTCTGGTCTGCCGCTGCATTCCCTGCTCCGCTGTTTCCGCAGCCTGTCAATGCTCCTAATGCAAATACTCCTGCTAAAATAGTTGTCAATACTCTCTTCTTCATAATAAATTTCTCCTCTCTTTTTCAAAGCATTTTCTGCATTTTTTCTATGATAAACAAACCCCTGCCCGGCAGATAATTTGCTTATTTCCGCTTATCCAGCCGGGACGCTGCTTTCATTCCCACGGTCTGGAAAATCTGTACTAAAATAATCAATAAAATGACTGTGACAATCATAATGTCCGCCTGATATCTGTGGTAGCCGTACCGGATGGCAATATCACCAAGTCCGCCTCCGCCCACCGTTCCCGCCATGGCGGAATATCCTAAAATTGTACCCAGCGCTATGGTGCTCCCCACGATGAGGGATGTCCGCGCCTCCACTAAAAGCACCTTTACAATAATGGTAAATGTACCCGCACCCATGGAACGGGCTGCCTCGATAACGCCTCTGTCCACCTCCTTGATGGAGGACTCCACCATCCGGGCGATAAAGGGCACCGCCGCAATGACTAAAGGCACAATGGTTGCCGTGGAGCCGTAGCTTCTTCCCACCAGCGCTCTGGTAAAAGGTATCAGCAGTATCAGCAAAATCAAAAACGGAATACTTCTCACAATATTGGCAAGCACATCTAACACCTTATAGCAAAATGCATTGGGACAAATTCCCTCCTTATCCGTCACCGCCAGCATAATTCCCATAGGCAGCCCGAACACATAGCCCAGCAGAGTGGAGGCAAGGGTCATATACAAAGTATCCCTAATGCCCTCCAACAGCATAATTACAATCTGACTATTCCACATCTCCCGTCACCTCCTCGATTTCCAAACCTTTTTCCCATAAATATTGTTCCATCTCTCTCTGTAAATTTTTCTCCTGGGGCAGCCCTAAAATCATTTCTCCCTTTGCCACTCCTGCCACATTTTTCGTATCGGCACGCAGAATATTCACCGGAGTTCCGAATTTCAGCACCATGTTGGCAATGACCGGTTCAAAAGCTGAATTTTCTGAAAAAACTACCCGGAGCTTTTTATCCGCTGCAAGCCGCTGCTTCTGCCGTCTCTCTCCCTGCCATTCGGCTTCAATTTCCGCCGTACCGCCCTCCGGCAGGTCCTTTAATATCAGTTCCCGTCCTGCCCCGGATTTCGGATGGGCAAAAATTTCCTCCACCGTACCGCTCTCCACCAGACTTCCCTTTTCTATGATTGCCACGTGGCTGCAAATTTCACGGATTACGGACATCTGGTGTGTGATAATTACAATCGTGATGCCGAATTTCCGGTTAATTTCTTTTAACAACGCCAAAATGGATGCGGTGGTCTGAGGGTCCAGGGCGCTGGTGGCTTCGTCACAGAGCAGTATTTTCGGCTCGGACGCCAACGCCCTTGCAATAGCGACTCTCTGCTTCTGACCTCCGGACAGCTGGACGGGATAGGCATTTGCCTTTTCCTCCAGTCCCACGGTTTTTAACAGCTCCATGGCTCGTTTTCTTGCCTCTTTTTTCTTTTTCCGCTGAAGCTGCATGGGAAAGCAGACGTTGTCTAATACATTTTTCTGCATAAGCAGATTAAAATGCTGGAAAATCATGGCAATGTTGCTGCGCTCGGCACGGAGCTGCTTTTCGGTTAATGTTCCCAGATTTTTGCCCTCTACGCAGACTTCACCGGAGGTTGGTTTTTCCAGATAATTAAAACATCTCACCAAAGTGCTCTTGCCTGCGCCGGACATGCCGATAATGCCGTAGATGTCGCCATTTTCTATCGTGAGGGTGATGTCTTTGAGGGCTTCTACTGTTTGACCTTTTTGTTCGAAGGTTTTGGTTAAATGGGTGACTGTGATTGCTGGCATGGTTGGTTCCTTTCTTGGGTTTTAACGGGTTTGGACGGGGAAAAAGTTTTTTTGGCTGTGGTGGCAGATTGCACCAGGCGGGGGCGGTTTTTGTTCCGATGTACAGAGATAAGATGTTCTAAGAAATCTGTGCATAGGTTATCTCAGAGGGACGTGAACGGTACAAGTCGCCTTCCCTGGCTCCGTTGTACCTCGCCCAGCCATCCGGGCTGGGCGTCACTGGGTATTGGACAGATTTCCAAGAACATCTAATCTCTTCCCATAGTCACAAAAACCGCCCCCGCCTGGTGCAATCTGCCAATCTCAGTTACTGGTGAAAACCTTTTTTCTACGTTCCGAAGCCTGTAAAAAGTCGTCGATTCGTTATGGTATTGGCTGCGTTTGTTTTGAATGTTCTATTTTAGCTGCACAGCTCGCTTAAAAATTTCTGTATAAAAAATTTTAATTCAGTATGTCACTAAAAATTGTTCTAGCATTTCTGAATATTTTTGTCTGGCAATGGAACTTTTCCAAAATAAACAAGGGAGCAGGCACTCTCGACGGCGTGTCTGCTCCCTTGTTATTTATGTAAACCATAAATCAAAAAATCAGAGCCTTCGCCGCATACAAATAAGACGCATGTACTTACACATGCACATCATTCTGCTATCCTTATTTATAGTGTTAGTAAGTATCTGATTTGTATACATGTCTGATTTCTCCTTTCCCGATATTTGCCGATTTACATTTACTTGTTTTCGATAAATTTATTCTATCAAATGATGTCTCTTCGGTTTTGATAAGCCTATTCTAACAAATCATATAGAAAAGTGTTAATACCAAAACCCTTGAGCCCGTTATAGTCAAAACCTATAGCCACACCCCCGGCGGCGTCTCCCTCCCACAGCCAATACCCATAAGATTCGGGCGGCAAAAGGGGCTCTCATTAACTGATATTGGCAGACTGCACAAAGGAGGCGCTGTTTTTGTGACTATGGGAAGAGATTAGATGTTCTTAGAAATCTGCCCGATAACCAGTAACGCCCAGCCACGGACGGCTGGGCGAGGTACAACGGCGCCATGGACGGCGCCTTTGTACCGTTTACGTCCCTCAGCGATAACTTATGCGCAGATTTCTTAGAACATCTTATCTCTGGACATCGGAACCAAAAACAGCGCTCCCTTTGTGCAGTCTGCCTCACCACCTTAATCCCAGCCCACTTTTGCCGCCCGAATCTTATAGGAATCAAAAAGGGACCCCCACCACTAGGCATCCCCTCCATACTTCTCCAACTCCCCAATATACCGCTCCCCAATATAACTAACCTTCGCCCCCTTCCGTTTCACATACCCTAACTTCATCCGCTCGCTTTCTGCGAGCGGAATCGCCACATAATCTCCCCCGTTCAATTCCTGGCATATCATCCCGGAACATAGCGTATAGGCATTCAGCCCCACCATAAGATTCAGCAGCGTGGCACGGTCATTCGCCTTAATCAGCCGCTTATACTCATAAGTGCTCTTCATTTCCTCCGCCAGATACAAGGAATGATATTTTCCCTGGTCAAAGGAAAGACAGGGATACTCGTCTAACTCCGCCATGGAAATCTGCTCTTTTCCCGCCAGTGGATGTCCCGCCCACAGATAAACATAGGTGTCGCAGCCGAACAGCTCCACAAATTCCAGCCCGTTTTCCCGAATGATTTTCGTTATCACCTTCTCATTAAAATCATTGAGATAAAGCACGCCGATTTCGCTCTTGAAGTTTTTTACATTTTCTATCACATCATAGGTGGTGGTTTCATGTACCGCAAACTCATACTGCTCCATGCCAACCGCCTTGACGGTCTCCACAAAGGCTTTCACCGCAAAGGTGTAATGCTGCATAGACACGCTGAATTTTTCCTTTGTCTTTTTTTCTATATACTTTGCAGACAGCAGTCCGAACTGCTCCATCACCTGTCTGGCGTAGCCTAAAAATTCCTCTCCCTCCGGGGTAATCACAATACCGCGGTTTGAGCGCAGGAAAATCTGTAACCCGATTTCCGTTTCTAATTCCTTCATATTTTCTGACAGGCTGGGCTGGGAAAGGAACAGCTGCTTTGCCGCCTCGTTCATGGAACCGCAGTCTGCGATGGTCAGTGCATATTTTAACTGCTGCAGCGTCATTATATCTGCCTCTTTTCTTCTAAATAACGTTTTTTACTGGAAAATCCTCTGCCGGAAACCTCGCTGACACGGTTGATAATGACAAATGCCTCCGGGTCTACATGGTGTATCAATTTTTCCGTCCTTGCCAATTCCCTCATGGAAACCACCGTGAGAAGCATTCTGGTTTCTTTTCCCAGATACCCGGTTTCACTGTTTAAAAGGGTGACGCCTCTGTCAATATCCGTTAAGACTGCAGAACGGATTTCTTCTACGTGGCTGCTGATAACTTTAATCTGCATTTTCGCCGTGCCTAACATCAGACATTTATCCAAAACCACGCTATATATGATAACCAGCAGGATTCCGTATAAAATCTGCTCTCCGCTGCTTTTGAACGCCTGCAGCAATAAAATCAGCATATCGAATACATAAATGGACTGGGATACAGGAATTTTAAAATATTTATGGAGTACCAGCGGGGGAATGTCCATTCCTCCTGTGGAGGCGCCCATCCGGATTACTATGCCAATCGCCCCGCCAATGCAGATACCGCCGAACACGGTACAGAGAATCAAATCCTCCGTTATCCGGTAATTTCCCAACAATCTTGTAATTATCTCTAATGCAATGGGATAGCTGAAGGTGCTGACAATCGTATTTGCAGCAAATTTCCAGCCAAAGGCAGCCAGCCCCACCAAAAACATCGCCGTATTAAAAATAAGTACAAATGCCGTCACCGGGAGCTCTGTCACATGGTTGACAAAAAGTGCAATACCCGTGGTTCCTCCTGTAATCAGCCCGCCCGGCAGGATAAACATCGCAATTCCAAAGGCATACAGGCAGTTTCCCAGTATCACAGCTATGGTTTCTAATAATCTCTTTAACACCTGATTCATCTTTTTTCTATCCCTTTTCTAGTCCTCGTCCCCGAAATCTTCTACGTCAGCCCGGCGCACCTTTCTTTTCGGCTTTTTTTCCTTCTCAATGGCTGTCCGAATCAGGCTTCGGATTGCTTTATAAATCTCACGGATAATACTGAAAATAAAAAACATAACAATAAATCCGATGACACCGAACATAATATCCGCAAATTCCATATTTCCGGTATGGCTGACCTTCTGCCCGATTTCAATGGCAAAGGTGATGACGATAATCAGCGTAAAAACGTAAATCCACGCCACCACCATCACATGGTCATGGTTTGCCAGCCATTTAAACAGCGGGTATATGACAAAAATAAGCGCCATTCCAAGGATGCCGATGACTAAAAAATGCAGCTCCTTATCCGTGAAATTATATTCATACGCATCATTTAACGATAAAATTTTACTGTGTATTTTGGCAATCAAATCTATGATTCCATATAAAAATTCTCTCATATTTTCCTCCTTTAATCCTATGCCATCGCCCGCCGGTTGTTGGAATACACTTCATTTTGACGGTAAAAAAGTGGCATTATCCAAATATCACAACCATTATGATAATTGACCAAATCCCAAAATTACTTCCAAACATCAAAGGTATAAAATACAGGTTATGCGCAGTCATCCCAATTCTGGTCCCAATTTTAAAGCATCTGCCAAATTCATAAATCGTAATAGCAATCGCAGCCAATAGACCAAGCATCATCACAATCACAGTTAATTTCATAAAGATATCCGCTTCGGAGCCCGCTTCTATCCCTGATAACACTGTATAGTAGAAAAATACTCCTAAATATAAATGAAGCTCATAAAATGAAAACGCAAAGACCTCTGCAATCTCCCCCTCATGAAAGAAAGACCAATACAGGTTAAGCCTGTCTGTACAAATTAGCTTCGTAAAACTAATCAATACCCATACAGTCAATCCTGAATATACACAACCAATTAATACTCCAAGCAGTTTTCCAACCAGACTATGACTATACAAAAATATTACACCAAAAGCCCCCAGCATAGCTATGACCAAAAATAAAAACAAAAATATATTTAGTAATATGCATTTCAGATGATTTGGCTGGCGAAGCCAGGGGCTCATATGTTCATACTTTTTATTCATCTTTTTCCTTTTCATTCCGCAGACACCACTTTTAGCAGACAACGATTTATGCAATTTTGAAAATAGATTACCACCATTTCCTCTTCGGCACAAGTAAAACTTATCATACAGCAAACAGGGAGAGCCTCCGCTCTCCCTGTCCATCTCTTAAAATTTCATCCCAGCCATTTCCAGAAAATATTTATGCACCGACACATCCTCATTCAATTCCGGGTGGAAGGCTGTCACCAGCTGATTACCCTGCCTTGCAGCCACAATCTTCCCGTCAACCTCCGCAAGGACTTCCACCCCCTCCATTGCTTTCTCAATATAAGGGGCGCGGATAAAGGTCATAGGCACCTTTCCCAGACCTTTTACCTCTTCCTCCGTATAGAAACTGCCTAACTGTCTGCCGTAGGCATTTCTTTTTGCCCGGATATTCATGGTGCCGAGGTAGGTCTTATCCTCCGCCACTTCCTTTGCCAGAAGAATCAGCCCGGCGCAGGTTCCGAATACCGGAAGCCCGGCATTGATTTTTTCCTGTAAAAGCTCAAGCATTCCCTCTTCCCGCAGCAGCTTTCCCATCACCGTGCTCTCTCCGCCGGGAAGTATCAGGGCGTCAAAGGGTCTGTCTAAATCTTTTTTCTGCCGTATCTCAAAGTGCTCTGCCCCAAGACGGTCTAGCATATACCCATGCTCCACAAAAGCACCCTGCAGGGCTAAAATTGCAACTACCATTATTTGCCCCTCTCAGCCATCAAAAGTGCGATTTCCTGCTCGTTGATGCCGACCATCGCCTCGCCTAAATCCGTGGAAAGCTCTGCGATTAATTTTGCGTCGGTATAGTTGGTCACTGCCTTTACAATGGCTGCCGCACGTTTTGCCGGGTCGCCGGATTTAAAGATACCGGAGCCTACGAATACGCCCTCAGCCCCAAGCTGCATCATCAGCGCTGCATCGGCGGGAGTTGCCACGCCGCCGGCCGCAAAGTTGACAACCGGAAGTTTTCCGTTGGTATGTACATATTCTACCAAATCATACGGCACCTGAAGCTGTTTTGCCGCCTCGAAAAGCTCATCCTTCCGCATATTCTGGATACGACGGATTTCAGAATTCATCATGCGCATATGGCGCACTGCCTGTACCACATCTCCGGTTCCCGGCTCTCCCTTGGTACGAATCATGGACGCGCCCTCTGCAATCCGGCGAAGAGCTTCGCCTAAGTCCTTTGCCCCGCAGACAAAGGGAACTTTAAATTCCGTTTTATTGATATGGTAAACGTCATCCGCCGGAGAAAGCACTTCGCTCTCATCAATATAATCAATCTCGATAGCCTCTAAAATCTGCGCCTCCACAAAATGTCCGATACGGCATTTTGCCATAACCGGAATGGAAACCGCTTCCTGAATGCCGCGAATCATTTTCGGGTCGCTCATACGGGATACGCCGCCTGCTGCCCGGATATCCGCCGGAATACGCTCTAATGCCATAACGGCACAGGCGCCTGCCGCCTCCGCAATTTTTGCCTGCTCCGGGGTGGTGACATCCATAATCACGCCGCCCTTTAACATCTGTGCTAACTGTTTGTTTAATTCATATCTGTTTTCCTGCATTTCCATTTTCCCTTTCCTGTGTTTTTGTTACGGTTCACTCCTTATCAGTCGTTCCGGTAACTGCGTTTTCTCTTGTTTATAACGCATTATACAGGAAAATGGCATTATCAAAATAACCAGTTTTGCACTTTTTAACCATGCCAGTTGTTTTTTACTCGTAGATTTCCTGCAGAAGCCTCTTCTCAAACTCGTCATGGGTCAGAGGCTTGTCAAACAGATACCCCTGGGCAATATCGCAATTCAGCTCCTTCATGTACTCCAATTCCGACTCCGTCTCAATGCCTTCCGAAACAATGGACATATCCAGTTCCTTTGCCATGCGGATAATATTGCCGATAACCGCCCGTGAGCGTTCCTCTCCCACAGCCCCGTTATCTAAAAATGACTTATCCAGCTTTAGGGTGTCAAAGCTCATGTTCTGCAGCATGCTTAAGGAAGAATATCCCGTTCCAAAATCGTCCATGGAAGCGGATATTCCATAGCCATGGAGCTTGTTAATGCTGGAGCTTAAATTATCGCTGCCCTCAATATAAGCCGTCTCTGTAAATTCAATCTCCAGGTACTCCTTTGGTATCGCCCATTTTTCTGCCACACGGTTGATGTGCTCCGCCACCGTATCCTCCACAAAATGATGCTTGGAAAAATTCACCGATACCGTAACCACCCGGATTCCCCGCTCTATCCATTCCTTAATATGGCGGCACACCGTTTCCAATACAAAGAAATCCAGCTTCTGCACCTGCCCGGTTTTCTCGCAAATCGGGATAAATTCTCCCGGAGAAACCACTTTTCCGTCATGATTCCAGCGAATCAGCGCCTCCGCTCCGGTGATTTTCCGCGTTTTCATGGAAACCTTGGGCTGGTAATACACCTCAAATTCCCCTGCCTCTAATGCCGGGTCAATGGCATGCATAATCAAATCCTCCCGGATTTTCCGTTTCCTGATTTTATCGTCATAATAGCGCACCGTCTGATTCTGCACCCGGTTGATTTCATCATAGGTAGTGGACAGCTTTTCCATAATCATCTGGGGAGAGGTATCCGTGCCGTCCGGCTGGTAAACGGCAACCCGTGCGGCTATATAAACTTTTTCCCCGGTGATGGGCTCCTTGATACAGGAAACCGGAACCGCCTCCAATGCCTTTAGAATCAGCTCTAACCGTTCCCTGCGGATAACTCCCACAAAGTTATTGCCTCCCACTAACGCCACCAGTTCCTCCGCTGTCGCCATCTCCGCCACCGCAGCGCAGTATTCCCGCAGCGCCGCATCTCCCTGACGGAAACCGAACTTCTGATTGATAAACTTAAAATTATTGATATTAAAATAAATGGCGCTGTACTCCGTCAGTTTTCCTTCATTCATCAGGCGGTCCGTAAAATTCAGATATGCGTTGTAATTCGGAATGCCGCTTCTGATATCAATCATGGAAATCCGGAAATTCTCGTCTTTTACATAATGCACGCAGTTTTCAATGTTGTTATACCCCCTGGCAATGGCTGTCGCCATCTCAAGGCAGCTGCTATAGCCGCAGGAATGACAGTCTATACAGCGGGATTCCTCCGTCTCCTTGTGCATCAGGCAGAAAATTGCATTGATTTTTTCGTCGTACTCCGGCCGGTAAAACCGGATATGCCCTTCATCTAAAAACTTGTGGCTGTCATAGCTGCAGATAAAGTCCCGGATATCAAGGTCTGCAAACCGCTCCTTAAGCCTCCTGCGCCGCTCTTCTAAGGGCAGCTCCGGCAGATAGGGATTTTCTTCCTCCGGTATTTTCACGTTCGGCTTGCGGTGCCTCTGAAGCCGGAAAAAGATATCGTCGTCTAAGCTGCAATGCTGGGTAGTTGCCGTCCCCGACAGACACCCCTGCCTGCAGTTTAAACAGTCAATCAAAAACGGCAGCTCTTTCCCCTCCGCAATCCGCTGCTCTAATTTAAAAAAGTAATCGTATACCGTCCGCTCTCCGTGCAGTTCGCGAATCGTCTCATGCCCCGGCACAAAATGCCTGATATTATCAGAAAGCCCTCCCGGCACCGGATAAATCCGTCCCAATCCGAAATCAGAAAGTTCCACCTCTGCAGAATACCTGCTGATATCCACTTTCTCCATCTCTTTTGCCAGGTGCATAAAGGTAACATTATACTGAAGCATTCCCGCATTTGCCGGGTCGTCAATTTCATCCTTCTTCGCAATGCATGGGCTGATAAACGCCAGCTTATCCTCATTGCGGCGGTATTTGCGGATATATGTAGCCAGACATAATAACGGCGACTGCACCGGTATCAGTTTTTCCGAAAGCGCCTTCGAATATTTCTGAATATAATTGACCACTGCGCTGCAGGGCGGAGCGATGGCTCCTTTCAGTGCCTGTTCTTCCACGTAGGTAAGATACGCCCATGTGGCAATATCCGCACCGTAACTCACATCAAAAATCAACTTCGCCCCCAGCTCTTTCAGATACCCCAAAATCTGATATGCTTTTTCGTCATAAATGATGAAAAAAGAAGGGGCTACAAGAAGTGATATCGGCTGTCCGCTGCGCAAATCCTCCAAAAATGCCTTCGTGTCATCCCTGTATTCTCTGGCATTGTGGTGACAGGTCTCCAAACAGCGTCCGCAGTGCAGACATTTTTCATCATCCACATGAATCTGATTCTTTCCGTTCTTTCTTACGGAAATATTAGCACCTAATACAGGGCAGCCCGAAATGCAGCGGTTGCAGCCGATACAATTCTCGTTCGTATAGATTAATCCCTCATTTAACTTCATACCTTTCTCCTTAGTTCCACTTTATTGCTTCAATGCAAAAACATTTTTCTTCCCCCTGCCTGTTTCTTCCTGTCCTATTTTTCCAACACATTTTCCTTTTATAAATAATTATACCTGTTCCCTTTTTCCGTTTCAACAAGATTCTGTGCCTGCCATGACAAAATTCTTCACTTCCCCGCATGCCAAAAATATACCCGGCAGCAGCATTTCTAAAAGCTCTAAAACAAAAACGGCTGGTATAAGAATATGGGTTTCTTACACCAGCCGTTTTTTATGGTCTTTTTAACGTAACATCTTCTAATAGTTTCAATCCCAAACGCTCTGCCAGGTCTGCACATTTCCTGTAACTTTTTACGTCCCTGACCGCATCGACATTGTGGGCGTCCAGTCCAAACACCACGTCATTTCCGATTTCTCCTGCCAATTTCCAAAAACGCTCATTCGGATAATTTCTGCCGCTCTGCATGCCGAGCACATTGATTTCCAGCGGAATCTTAAGCTCCTTCATGGCAAGGCAGAGCCGTCTCATTTCCCTGTCGTATACCGCAGCTTCTCCCTGATAATTGATTAAATCCGGGTGTGCCAGATAGGAATAGCTGCCCGTTTTCATTCCCTCAATCACAGAGTCCACATAGGCGCTAATCCGGCTCTCTTCCTTTGTTGCCGTCCCGGCATAGGGTCCCTTCTCTTCACTGACCCAGAAGTGCTGCCCCATAATCAGATAATCACAGCCGAGGCTTCGCGCCATTTCCATCTGCTTCTCATAAAACTCCGGAATATATTCCGCCTCAAAGCCCACAAAAAGCTGTATTTTGTCACGATATTCCTCTGCTAACCGCCGGATACCGAAAACATAACCCTCCGCCTCTTCCATCCGCATCCTTATACCTGAAACATAGCCTCCGGTATAGGGACAGGGGATATGGTCGGAAAACCCGAACTTTTTAATCCCCATACGGATTGCCGCCTCCACGTATTCCCGCTCTGTTCCGGTGGCATGCCGGCATCTTGCGGTGTGGGCATGATAATTATAAATCACAAACTCTTTTTCCATTTTACTGCCGCATCCTTACTTTCGCTCTCATTCTCTCCTGCTTCCGGTTCTTTAACACCAGATAGCCCTGCCCGATTCCAATGAAAATCACCAGCAGCGCCACTATCATATAGCACACCCCAACTCCGAGGGTTTCCGGCCCCATCAAGCTTAAGTCAAAGCCAAACCATCCCGTGGGTGCACCGAAATTCAGGAAATTATAAGGCGCATACATGGTATCCCAGCGAATCCCCATGCCTGCCGCAATCACCACAAACGCCACATACGCAAGAGGCGGTATCACGGCAAAAATCACATGAAATTTATTGGACTGGTAACGGTAATCAAACAGAATAAAATCAAGAATTGCCAGCACCGGAGTGATAAAATGCACGCACAGGCTGCCGGCTCCGTTCTGCAGATACGCATTGACAAATCCAACTGATGACGTAGGTGCCAAAATCGTCAGGTAAATAAAAAACGTCAGGGTGATACTGATGGTTGCCATATATTTTATAATGTACTGCCAGTTTCTTTTATATACGCGTTCCCCTTTCGAAAACAGCAATATCATATCCGTCACAAGAAAAAGCAAAAGCGCCGCATCGATAAATACATTGGAAAGATTCGTAAAATACGTCCAGGACATCATGCTTTTTACGGAACGGTACATGCCGTAAACTGACGCCGTGATTGCCGCCAGTTTTATGATAATACCAACCCACAGTTCCTTTTTCCGGTATACAATGATATCTAAATGTTCCATATTCTTTTCCTCCGTCTTAAACCTCAAAGACTTCCTTTATGCTGTCATAATGCAAAAAGATTCCCTCTTTCGCAAGGCTCTCGATTTCCTCCCTTGCCGCCAGACGATACCCCGCCGTTTCTTCCTCCTGCAGTTTGATGTCCTCTTCCTTAAAATCTCCGGTAAACCGGTACACATCCACAAAGTAGTTGTCCCCCTCCCCGGGATTCTCTCTCTTATAGGAAAAGACATAGCCGCCGTCCCAGTCCGAAACGTCAAGCCCGGTTTCTTCCTTCACTTCCCTGATTACCGCATCTTTGGAAGCCTCCCCCGCCAGAGCCGCTCCGCCGGAAACTTCCCACCAGCCCGGCGCCCAGGATTTTGTCATCACCCGCTTCGTAATCAGAAATCTGCCGTCCCTTGCGGCAACCACGCCGAGGACAGTCAGGTGGTATTCTCCCTCCTTTAAGCACCAGTCGTTCCGCTTCATGGTGCGCCCGATGGGCTGTTTATTTTCATCGTAAATATCCCAAAATTCAACTTTTTCTGACATTTCCATTCCCCTTTGTTCCTTAAAATTGCTTGTGTTTTTATGCCCTGCGCAGCGTCTGCCCGCTTCGGCATAAATTTGATAATCTCCCGTTATTATATCCCACCACCTGAAAATGCACAATGGTAATTGCGCAAAAAAATGCAGGCGTGAACCGGGAAGTCAATAAAAATTTTAAAGAAACGGCAACTCTTTTTGAAAAAGTATTGGAAGAATGAAGAAAAACATGTAAAATAGTACTTAAGTAAGCACTTTGGGAGGAAGCATTTTGATTCGCAGAAAATTTGTAAGAACCAGACAATTAAAACCCGGTATGAAAATAGACCATGCGGTGGTGGACCGTATGGGGCGCAACCTTGTGGCACGCGGCTCCGTTTTGGATGAATACGTCATCGATTCCCTGCTGAAGCTGGGAATCATGAGCGTCTACATTCAGGACGGGGAATACGAACCAGAGGAAACGGCTCCTCCCATCTCCCCCGCCGCCCAGCGAAATATTGAAAAGCTCCGCACCGATGACCGTGCCAAGGTAACTCTGTCCGACAGTGTGCGCAAGCGTGTGGCGGAAGGGATTCAGTTCGTTTACAGCAATGCCGAATCAAAAGAATTAGCAGACGCCACCGACAGTATCGCCAACGACCTGCTTGCCACCATCGAATCCAACAATGCTATCGCCATTGATATCAGCGCTTTAAAAACCAGCGATGAATACACCTTCAAGCACAGCGTGGACGTTGCCACCATCTCCATGATTGTGGCAAAAAAACAGGGGCTTCCCAAGGCTCAGATTCGGGAAATCGGCGTAGCCGGGCTGCTCCATGACGTGGGAAAAATAAAAATTCCCCCGGAAATCTTAAATAAACCGGGCCGCTTAGACGACAACGAATTTGCCATCATGAAACAGCACCCGGTCTACGGTTATGAACTGATTAAAGACAGAAATGACTTCGGACCCGCCGTGTCCTTAGGCGTGCTGCAGCACCACGAAAAAACCAACGGCACCGGCTATCCCATGAAAATGCCCGCCGAAAAAATCTGCCCCTATGCAAAAATTTTATCCGTGGCGGATATTTACGACGCCCTGGTAACGGAACGCCCCTACAAAGCTGCTTTCTCCCAGCGTGACGCCGTGGAAATGATTATGTCCATGACTGCCGAGCTGGATATGAACGCCATGAAAAGCTTCTTAGAGAGCATGATTTTATACCCGGTGGACACCATTGTAGAGCTGAGCAACGGCGAGAATGCAAAAGTGGTGAAAAACAATCCCCATTACATCTTAAGACCTGTGGTGGTAGGACTTACCAGCGGAACGGTTTACGATTTAGGCGGGGACTTAAACTGCGCCAATATTATTATCCGGTAAGCGGTACTTCTCCAGGTCTTTCCCGGCATAAGCCTTCGCCCCGGTAATGTTCATATTGTGAAAACGCTTAAAATCATGAAGCAGATGCGCCTGGTCCACATAACCGTACCTGTGCACTGCTTCTGTTACCTGAAAATCCGGCTGAAACAGAATATCATTCCACAAATACTGGTAACGCACCAGCGAGGAAAGCCGTTTCGGGGAAATTCCCATATTTTCCAGAAACAGCCGCTCTAACTGCCTGCTGCTGGTATGGACTTCCTTAGAAAGCTGTCCGATTTCCAGATTTCCCCGATGCAGCATGATCTGTTCTAACCCTTCCATCACCAGACGGTTCTGCCTTTCTAAATGAAAATGTTCCAGCAAATACCTCTCAGCTGCCAAAATCCTGTCCTCTATCCGCACACAGTCAAAGAGCCGGGGCTCCAATGTTTTTTTCAAACCCGCAAAATGACAGTCCAGCTCAAAGGCTTTATTTCTCGTCCCCTTCATGGTATCTTCCGAAAACAAAACAGCGCTCCACACGTAAAAACGGATGGCGAAGATGGAAAGCAGTTTTTCTTCCCCGGACGCATAAGAAACAAAAGGGCGGTCATCTACGCCGCAAAAATGCCCCTCTATGCAGTTGTCTGTAAAATTCACATGAAAAATAATATCAACGCAGGTATCCGGTGTTATCACGGCTTCCGCGGGCTGTTCTGTCCGCAGCTGCCGATAGGGCAGCCTGCTGCCCCAGAAGCATTTGATATAAGGCTTTAATGCTTCGCAGGGCGCAAACTCCATATAAGTTTCACTGCTGGCAAAGGGGGCTGCGGTTTTGGGGGTGTATATTTGATGTAACTGCATGGGGCTCTCTTTCTAATGCTATGGTTTTATGGTATCTGTCATAGCGTATTATCGGTTTTTTCCGGGATTTCCTACTGATATTATATTATCTGTCACGATATATTACCAGCTCCTCCGGCTTTATCCGTTCCGTGCTATGGCGCTCTTTATCCGCCGGAACTCCTTTCGGATAGCCTATTGCCAAAATATTGACAGGCTCTAATTCTTCCGGAAGTGCAAATTCCGCCTTAATAATATCCGGTTTGAAATAGCAAATCCAAACGCTGCCTAAGCCTAAGTCTGCCGCCTCTAACATGATGTGGTCTGTGATAATAGAGGCGTCAATGTCGGTGGTCTGTTTTCCGTCAAAGGGTCGTTTCCATGCTTTTGTATGGTCACTGCAAACGATAATGGCTAATGGCGCACGATAGATGTTCGCTGCTTTTCCGATTTTTTCAAGTCCTTCCTGCTCCTGTACCACCAGAAGCCGCACCGGCTGCAGGTTTGCAGCGGTAGGGGCTACGTTTCCTGCTTTTATCAGCTGCTCCACCTTTTCCGGTTCTACCGCCTTTTGTAAATAATCACGGACGGAATATCTTGCTTTCGCTAATTCTATAAATTCCATATTGATTTCTCTCCTTATTTTATAAAATATTTGATGTTTCGGCTAGCCTTCACTATAATTATATTTTAAATGAACTTTTTTTCAAGAATGCACTTTTCAGGTAGATACTTCCCGAAAAGTAAGTGTAAAGGAGGGCTTATGGAAAAATTATGTCCAAATACTCTGCTGTGTCCGGTGGAGGCCACAATCCAACTGATTGGCGGGAAATATAAGGCGGTTATTTTATGGCATTTGATGGGAGAGACGCTGCGGTACAATGAAATTCACAAGCGGATGCCGCGGGCTACGGATAAAATGCTTACACAGCAGCTGCGGGAGTTAGAGCGGGACGGGCTGGTGGTACGCAAGGTATATCCTGTTGTGCCGCCGAAAACAGAATATTCGCTGACGGAGTTTGGGCGAAGTCTGGCGCCTATTTTGGATGCGATGTGTGAGTGGGGGCAGGGGTATCTGGAGCAGCAGTAGCAGGGGGGGGATTTCTGCTAAGGGACGCTTGGAATAGCCGGGGGTGTCTGCCGGCTATTCCAAGCTGTTCTTTGGCAGAAATTCACGCTGCTATAAAAATTTATGCGTGAGACAATGTTGGGAACATGAGATGCTGCTGCTCAAAGTCGGCAAAATCTTCGCCTTTTACGAACAGGGTGGTATCCTCTTCTTTTAATTCTGTGCAGTCGTATCCGGTTGAATCTGATGGGGTAAAGCCCAGAATGACTTTGTTTACTTCTCTGCCGAATGCTTTTATGATATCTTCCAAGGCAATTTTGCTTTGGGAAAATACGGCGTGGAGGAAGAGGGTGCCGTCCTCTATTTCTGCGATGGCAAAGGTGTCTGTGACTTCGTCGTGGCAGACGTTTTCCTGCATGAATTTTGTTACATAAAACATAAATAATGCGCTGTTGTCTGCCATGTCAAACTGCCCGTGAAAGGCGCTGTTCCTAATTGCATGTTCCAGTTTTGTCCAGTCGGATTTTTCTTTCATGGGGGCTGGCTTCATGGTTGGCTGATTATTGTAAGAAACCTGTTTGGAATATTGGTATTCTTTTGCCTTACGGTAGCCGAATTTCGGGTAAAAATCAAGGACGCTGTCATTGGCAAAGAGATAGAAGCCCTCTGCTTTTTCTCTGTAGTCTTTGTCGATTTCCTGCATGATTTCACGGATACAGCCCCGGTTTCTGTAATTTTCTGCTGTCATTACGGTGCCTAACTGGATGAAATGTTTTATTGTTCCATTCCAGTTCATGTCCATAATGTTTACGGAGACGTTGGCTATTACTTCTCCCTCCTGCACGATGGAATAAGGGATATAGTTTTCTCCCCAGAATCCGTTTTGATACCAGTCCTCAAAGTCCAAGCCGAAGGTTGCTGTTGCAAGGCGGTTGAAGCTATGGCGCAGGGCTTCGTTGTCACGGTAATTTTTGATTATTTTACTCATTTTTTCCTCCATATTGTTCTGTACGCTGACTTGCCAGATAGAGTTTTTGAAAATAGGCGTTATGTTTCATCAGCTCTTCAAAGGTTCCCTGCCCGATAATTTTTCCCTGATGAAATACGATAAGCCTGTCAAAATCTGTCACGGCATTCAGGCGGTGTGCAATGGCAATGACGGTTTGGTTTTCGAGATGACGGCTGAGTTCTGCCATCACCTGTTTTTCTGTGAGATAATCCATGGCAGAGGTGGCTTCGTCCAAAATGGTAATGCCGCCGGACCGGTTCTCTTTCAACAGGAAACGCGCCAATGCCAGGCGTTGTTTTTCCCCGCCGGATAACACAGCGCCCCGCTCTCCGATTTCTGTATCAAGACCACGTTCCAGATTTTTAAGCAATGGCAGAAGCTGCATTTTTTCCATTGCCTCCCGCAATTTTTCTTCCGGTATCGGTCTGCCGAATGCCAGATTTTCCCGGAGCGTCCCATCAAAAACCGGAGCCTCCTGGGAAAGGTAATTTAACTTGCCGTAAAGGTCATTTAGCTTAAGTTCTTTTAACTCATGCCCATCTATCTGAATGCTTCCATCTCTGTACTTTAAAAGCCCTGCCAGCAATTTTACCACCGTGGATTTGCCGGAACCGCTCTCACCCACAAATGCTGTTTTTTCTCCCGATTTAATGGTAAATGTGAGGTTTTCCAGCAGTTTTCGCTCTCCGCAGGAGGTATCTTCATAAGAAAATGTGAGATTTCTGACGCAGATTTCCCCCTCCAATCTTTCCATGGCAGTTCCCTGTTCTAACTGTGCGTCCTCCTTCGTCTGTAAAAACTCTGTATATCTGCGGTAAGCCGGCTTGTCCAGTTTATACTGCACATAAAGTACATTAAAAATGGCAATGGGAGTATAGGCGTTTTCCATTAATGCTAGCAATGCCACCACAGAGCCGATGGAAATGGACTGGTTCTTCCAGGCATAGACCAAAATTCCAATATCCAGCCCCGCCATCAACAGGGCAAAAATCGTGAAAAATGCCTCATGGATTAAATTCATTTTTACTTTTGAAGAGACAATTTCTTCCTTTGCAGTTTCCGCCTTTCTGATTTCACCGGGAAACTGACGCTCCATGCGGAATACCAGCATTTCCATAAATCCCCGCACCAGAAAATGATTTAACCGTTCTTCCTGATTTAAAATCTTTTCTTTCAAACGGTATAACACCTTTAAAAGAATATTGGTTACAAAGAAAATAACAATATAACCTGACAGGATAACATAGGTAATGGCATGATTCATCTTCCAGATAAAATACATTCCAAAGCCTATGGTAGGCAGCAGCTGCCGTATCAGGCAGAACCAGAAATCGTACAACACCTTTTTTCCTGCCATGGCTCCGTTTTCTATCCTCTGCACCAGTTTTCCTGTTCCGGTTTTCTGGTATTCCTGATAGTCAATGCGGCTGATTTTGTCTAACGCCAGCAGTTTGAAGTCCAGATAAATCCCCTGTTCTAATTTTTTTGACGGATATTCCTCCACGTAGTTCAGGCAATAGTAAGCCACAAGAACCGCCCCATAAAGCCAAATGCCTGTCAGGGTAAGATTTCGTTCCGCAAGCCCGTCCACGATTTTCCGGTAAAAATCCGTCTTAAAATTTTCCAAAAAAGCATTGCCAATCCCGATAAGCAGATAGGCAAAAACTGTCATTTTATTTTTCTTTAATACCGCTTTTATGTAGCGCATAACTGTACTCCTTTTCTTTGGGTAGTTTTACTTTTTCCAAAAATCAGTACAGTTGTGACTGCCAGCAAGTTTCTTTTTCCTCAGCACAATCTGCTAACAGTTTTCCCTCAACTGTACTGAGTTGTTACCTCGTTCATGTCTCATAAAGAGCTCACCCCTTTCAAAAATACATTATTTTTCCGTGAAAACCCAGTTCCCAAATCCGCTGTTTTTTGCGGCATGATATACCGGCTCTATCACATCTTTTAACTGTTCCTTAAACTCTGTTTCCGATAAGCCTTTCCGGTAAAGGCGGTGTCTGATGTCTATATTGTTCAGATGGTCTTTGGCGCATTTATCAAACTCCCGGTGCACCGCTTCATATCTCCACATCATCTCATAGGACATATATTCCTGTTCACAAAGCAACGGGAAATAGCTCTCCCATTCCGGCAAATGGTTGCTCTTTTTACTGTTAATGCTTTTGGTGGTCGGGTGCAAATTCCAAAATTCGTCGTGCGCCACATAAGACCATGGCACAAAATGGTCAATGGACAGCTCCTCCTTTGTCACCATTTCCTGATGAAAAATTTCACGGACGGGACGAAGCTCCATAATAAGCTTCCAGTATTGAATGACTTCCTTAAGCTCCCGTTCCCTAGGCGGATTGAGCTTATCCGCAATTCCCGGCACGCTGGGATTGCGTTTTTGAAGATAGGTTATCATATTGTACTGCAGCCAGCCTTTGACAATCTCCTTATTTTTCCGAAAATAGATAATCCATTCCGGCTGTATGCGAATGGTAGTGCGCAGCCCGTTGTAGCTGTTAAAATAATAAATTAAATGCTTCTGTTCATTGATTCTGCGAATCCTCTCTTCCATGCGGCTGTCTAACTCTTTGTTGCTGACTTCCGGCATAAAAGGCGCCTGCAGGCGGTAGGGAACGTTTTTTATCAATGTTTTTTTGATATGAAGCACTTCTTTGTCCCTGCAGTCGTGAAGATAGCGCAGAATTTCCGTTTTCTTTTCGGAGGGCTTGATATTGGTGGTTTCATGAATGTAGCGGACTGCCTTTTCCAGATTGTCCTTTGGTCCTAAATTCAGATGATATTCCGACACCATGTACCATGCCGACGCTATCATTTCGTCCACCAGTTCCTCGAAGGTAAAGACGGACTTTCCCTCTTCTAACTTCGTCAGGATTGCCTGAAACCAGAAAAATTTATAGCATTCACTTGTCTTGTCAAAAATCCGCCCGAGATATGGTACCCCGAGTTCCTCTGCATATGGCAGTTCCATAAGCTTCCTCTCTGCTCCCGTTCATTTTTCCAAAAATCTTTTCTCTTAGCACTAAAATTTAAAAATATCCGGTACACTTCCCTCTCCAAAGGTCTTAAGCGCCATACGGTACATGGCTTTTCCATGAATGCGGTCATGCCAGATGAAGCGCCTTAGTACCTTCCGCAGCGACCACTCTTCCTCATAACTGCCGCACAAGACCTTATTTTCCAGAAAATCCGACGTTTTTTCCAAACGTGCAAAGCCCCTTTCCCGGCATTCTAAAATCGTCCCCCCGTTGTCTACATCAATTCCGATTTCTCCAAAATAATAATTATTTACGTTTTTTGTATGCTGATACATTTCCTCCGCCGTTCTTGGTATTTCCCCGTAAAAAGTCTTTCGAGGGGGCAACGCACTTTTGTTTTTATCGGGAACAGCTTCGTATAATTCTAAAAAATCCGCTGCTGATTTTAACGCCAGTGTCTTTAACCGTGCATATTCCTCTGCTGTCAGGGGCTTTTGCTCTTCCTCAAAAATCACATCGGAATCTGCGTCGCATATTTGAAGTTCGGACATTTTTTCCTGCACGATTTCTATGTCCTTTTTTTCGGGTTCTGCTGCACCCATGCACCCGAAATAGACAGCGCACTGTCTATCTTCCGCGTCCGTTTTTTCGGGCGTTACGGCACCTGACCAGGCGGAATATGCGCCTATTTCACCAGGAATTTTCTGCAATGCAGTCTCTAAGTTTTCTCCACGGGCATATGCCCCAATGTAGTCAACAGAATATAAAATACTGTCATTTTGGTTGTGCTCCCAGACACAGCGGATTTTCATATAAACCGGTTCTCCATTCTTTTTCATAATTTGTGCGAAACACATGGTTCTATTTTATCACAATCTTGCCGGATTTACATCTTTTATGCAGGATTTGCCCTATCTATTTTTACACCCGTTTTATTTATAAATTTACAAAATAATTGCGATTTTTCTCACAGGAATTCTGTGTTTTCTCTTGTAGTATTTATAGCACAGGGCACAAAAACTAACCGCCCAGCCTCCGCTAAGAGTTGGACGGTTAGTTTTGTCAATCAAAAAAATCTTATTTTTCCAATTCCCAAATATGTTTATCATGCCGGAAATACAGGCACACCGCAATCCCCGCAAAGGCAATCACAAAAAACAAAAAGGCTGCTCCCGAACCCTTGCCCTGTCCGAATAATCGGACGAGAATGCTGTCGCTGCCGCAGGCTGCCATCAGCGGTTCAAACACCTTATCCACCAGCAGTCCCCCTAGGAAATATCCCACCGGAATAGTGAAAAACTGAAAGGCATTCCGCACGGAATACACTCTTCCCTGCATTTCCTCCGGCACTCTAAGCCGCATAATTGCATCCAGGTTGGTATTCATCAGCGGTATCGCAATCCACCCAAGAAAACCTCCGATACACCATACCAGCGGCGTTCTTCCCAACGCCAGCATGAAGTTTTCAAAGCTCATGGAAAACAGCAGGCTGTTACAGATAACCCGTACCCGGCTTTTCGGTGTTTTCATAAAGGACGCAAGAATGCTTCCCGCCAGTGTCGATATTCCAATGACTGCATTGACCATTCCGAGAACTTTCTCACTTCCGCCCTCCCTGGATAAAAGCATTGCAGGAAACGCTGCGTCATAAATAGACGCCACCAGATTAATCGCCGCCAGGAAGAAGATTAAATCCAGAATCCCCCGCTCTTTTTTCAAGTAAACAATTCCCTGTTTTGCGGAGGTGATGAGGCTCTCCTGCTCCTGTACCTCCTGTTCCCCTTTTGGTATGCGTATTGCAAAGGCAAGCACAAGAAATGCCACCATAAAAGTAAACAAATCAAAGGCAAACACCACATTCATGCCCGCAAGCCCTAAGACAGCCGTTGCAATAATCGGCGTCAGAATGGAATTTAACGCGTTGGAAAAATAACGCAGTCCCCCGACCTTCTGATAGTACTTCTTGGGAAGCACCCTGGTCACCGCCACCTCCGACGCAGGCTGCTGCACCGTATTCATCAGCCCGATGACTACATTTAAAAGGTACAGGTGCCAGATTTGAAGCTGTCCTTTTTGCAGCAAAATCAAGGTAACAACCGAAGCTGCTGCTGCAATCGTGTCACAAACCAGCATGGTTTTCTTTTTATCCCACCGGTCACTCAACGCCCCTGCAAATATGGAAAACAGGACGTAGGGTGCATAAGAACACACCATCAAAAGCGCTGTCTTAAGGGCGGAGCCCTCCTGGGTGTAAGACCAGACCACCAGTGCATAGCTTGTCATACTGCTTCCTAAACCGGAAAATGACTGGGTAATCCAAAGCAACAAAAATGTACGCATTTCCAATAAAGTATTTTTATAATTTTTCATATAGACTTTGCTCCTTAAGGTATTTGATATTTCCCCGTATTTCGCAAAGTCCCAGGATAGTTATCCTGCTCCATGCCGCCCTATCCTAAAAGACTCTGCATGGAGCTGCTGCAATACATAATAACATTTGCGTTTCCCCCTTTTCTCCTGATGAAATGATTGTAGCACAGAATTGGAAAATAATAAACATTTTCCCTTGAAACTTACAGTGTCGCAAACGGACATGCGCCCTCCAAGTCTTTTTTCTATGCCTCAATATATTTATTTAGCAATTCCTCCAGTTCTGCATCTCCCTGCAAAAATCCCCTGCCGTCCACTCCCGCTTCTGTTTTCAGGCTTTCCGCTAATGTATTCGCCATATGTTCCATGAAACCGGATTTTTTCTGTTCCTGTCCTTTTCCCTCTGCAAAAATTTCTGTATACAGGGGATAATTTGAAATATCATAAGGAGCTTTCGCCGCCTCCAACATTTTTTTCAGGAAAATCAAAGTCTGCTCCCTGTCTTTCCGGTAAACTGCCATCTGGTAATCGGCAAAATATTTCACATAATCCCACAGTCCGAATTCCCCGGCAAAATCTTTGATTTTCTCTGCACAAAACTCCGCTTTGCTATCCTGCCCTAAATTTTGAAAGCATTGCAGCAACGTAATAAGAGTACTATTCGTATCATTGACGGACTTTAAAAGTTTTTTCTCTAAAATGCAGGCTGCCTGCTGATACTCTCCCTGATTGATACAAATGGTTGCTTTCAGCACATTTTTATCAATTCCATTTTCCGGCAGGGTTTCCCAGAGTTTCTCTGCCTTCTCAACTTCTTTTCGTTTCAGATATTTGGTAATAAGCATACTGTTTGCAGACGCTTTTATTTTTTCATCGCCATATAAAACGGCACGCTCATAAAGATTTTCCACTTTTTCTTCGTAATTCTCCATCTCTTCTCTTGCATGAAAAATAAGAACTCCGTCTAAAAAAACTGCCGCCTCATACAAAAAAGCTGCACAGGTTGGAAACTCTTTTATTTTGCGTGCCAGCTGCTCGTAACCCTTAGAAAAGCTTTCCTGCTGCATGACATGAAGAACCTCATTTAAAATATTCGTTATCTCCACCTCTGAAAGTTCTTTTTCAAAGGAAAAGAGGGTGTTTAAGTCCACTTCTAAAAGCCGTGCCAGTGCCGGAAGCAGGGTGATGTCCGGATAGCTTGTACCCTTTTCCCATTTGTGCACTGCCGGAGGGGTCACTCCTAAATAATTTGCCAGCTGCTCCTGGGTTAAATCCAATTCTTTCCGCCGCAATTTTATGGTCTCATGTATCTGCATGTTATCTTCCTTCCTCTCTTCGCATCCGTCGTGTGCACACAAAAAACTTCAAATTGAAATGCCCCGCTGAATTTATTATAACAAAATATAGGTTCCGATACCATTTACCTGATGTTAAATTCGGCGGAATGAATTGTTACCGCAGGTTAAAATTTTTAAAATAAAATATGCCCGGAAAACTTCCGGGCAAAACCATGTGCATTGTATTTTATTTTCCGCTTATTACGGTTCGGGTCACCGTTTCCACACCATCCTTCGTTGTGGTAGTTTCCAGATAGGTAACCCCGTTAATAGTAACAACCTTGGTGGTGGTTTCCTCTTCACTGTCGGAATCTCCGCCGCCACCGCCGGAACCTCCCGCACCGCTTACCGCTCCTTCGGTTTCTCCGGATTCTTCTGCAGAAGTGGATGTACCTGACGCTTCCGCTTTTGCACTCTGCATTACCTTCAAAATGTCGTTGTAATTCTCACTCGGCAGCGCCGCTGAGGAATCCACTGCAGACGCAATGTAGCTGTCGGTGTCACTCTCCTCTGCCAAAGAGCTGCCCGAACTGACCGTCCGGCTCTGCTGCACTGCTGTTTGAATTGCATTGATAGAACTTAAATACTCGTCGATTGATAAAGACATAAATTTACCACCTTTCCTTTTTGTGCCTGTTTCCTGCGGCTTTCTGCGGCATCCATGCCTGTTATATATATCGGAGCACCTCGTCCCGGATTTACGGACTTCACATAAAATTCAGATAACCTTCACATTGCAGCTGTGAAATTTTTTATATTTACTCCAACCCTTTCCTCCGGTATACTATCACAAACAAAACCACTGCCGCCAGCAGATTCAATCCTGCAACCCATAACCCCTCCGCCAGCTCCTGTCCGTTCCCCATAGAATTTAACAGCAGGCTCATCCTTCCGGTATAAATATATTTTGCCGCCTTCGCAATTCTTTCATTAAACATCGCCAGCATAGGAAGAAACGAAAACACCAGCATAACCGGAACCGTCAATCCGGTTGCCATCATCTGCGTTCTGCTGTAAGTCCCAATCGCCGCCCCTGCCAGAATGGAAATAAGATTTCCCACCGCCATGACAGCCAGAAAAATCGCAAGTTCACTCCCCCTGTATCCTCCGGCTAATCCAATGACGCCTGCCCCCAGCATACAGATTCCAAACAGATAAATGCCCGCGCCGAAAAAATATTCCATGGCTTTCACATCTGACATCAAAAGCACCCGCAGCGTATTTTTTTCTTTTTCCTCCGCAAGAACAGCCGCCATGCTCACCAACGGCGCCATACCAAGGTACATCACCGCAAAAAGATTGGCAAAGAAATGCTCCGGCAGCCCTTTTATCTCCATAGCGTTCTCCATAATCACCGTCAAAGCGGGAAACATCACAAACTGCACCAGTATTTCCTTATTTTTAAAGGTTTCTTTTCCCTGCTTCCATAAAATTGCTCCTATGTGTCTTATCATTCCTCTAACCCCCTCCCTGTCAGTTCCATAAATACATGCTCCAGATTAGGCTCTGCGGAATGGATGGTTTCTATTTTTCCCTCTTTTAAATAAACCAACAGCTTTTCTGCACTGGATTTATCATGGGACAGCACCACGTCCTCTCCCCCTGCAAGATGCAGAAACAGCCTTTTCTGATGGTAATGCTTTCTGCAGATTTCCTGCGGATTTCCATATTCCACAATCCTGCCCTCATGGAGCAGTGCGACATGATGACATAATTTTTCCGCCTCTGCCATGTTGTGTGTGGTAAGAAAAATGGTTGTGCCTTTCTTTTGCTCTTCCTGTATCAGCTCATGTATCTCCGCTGCCGTCGCCGGGTCTAAGCCGCTGGTAGGTTCGTCTAAAAAAAGAAGTTCAGGTTCTGCCAAAAGCGCCCTCGCCAGCAAAAGCCTGCCCCGCATTCCCTTAGATAAATTTGCCGCTGCGGTTTTCTTCGCATTAGAAAGCCCCACTTTCTTTAATATTTCCTCGATTTTTCCGCCAGGAATCCCCTGCAGCTTTGCATAAAATTTTAAATTATCATAGCAGGAGAGCCTCTCATACAGACCGCAATTTTCCATCATAATTCCGATTTTCTTCTGAAAATTTCCCCTGCCTGCCGTCTCAGGTTTTAATGACGCCTCCGCAATCCCCTCCGCGGCAGCAAAGAACGGCTGTTTCTGCGCAGCAAATGAATTTCCAAATACCTCCGCAATCCCCTCCGTAGGGGCAAGCTGCCCTGTCATAATTTTTATCAGCGTGGTTTTTCCCGCGCCGGACGGTCCTAATAGCCCAAAAATTTCGCCCCTGCCAACCTCAAGCGTTACATTTTCCAACACCGTCTTTTCTCCAAAGCATCGTTTTACCCCGCTTACTTTTAATATCGTTTTCATTGATTTTCCGCCTCCTGCAGCCGCTGCAGCGCCTCCTGCATTTTCCTGTTCTCACTTTTTTCCTTTAAACCTGATACTGCCACGCTCACCCCGGCGCTGATTCCAAAGCAGAGGAAAAACATTGCCCAGGGCTGCCACATATTCACGGGAAACCAGCCGCAGCAAATGATAAACACCGCCAGAACAGCGATTTCCAAAGCAAACATGCACACTGTCCTTACCGCCAGCGGCATTTTTTTAATCAGCATATCCGTGAAAAATAGTATCTGAAGCACAACGGTAATGACCGAAACGGCAAAAAATTCCAGCATGGTTTCCACGCTGAGTCCTGCATTCCCAAAGGAAAACATAGTGGAAATTTCTTTCGCAGTCTCCCCAAACAACAGGCAGAACACGTTTAACCAAAAAACAGAAAATCCATATACCTTAAAAACCAGTCCTGCGTAATCAAATATCGTACCCTTTTTTCTCATCTTAAATCACCCCCAGCCTTTTCTTTATTTCTTCCGCATACGACCTCGATACCATAATCTGCTCGCCGCCCTCCAACGTAAGTCTCAGTTTTCTGTCCACATCATTTTTCAAAGACTTAATATACCGCAGATGCACCAGACAGGATTTGCTGACACGAAAAAATCCGCTTGCCATCAGCCGTTCCTCCATTTCGTACAGTTTCAGCTTCGATTCATAATAGTCATCCTTCGTGTAAACAAAGGTTGTCCTTTCCACCGCCTCAATATAAATAATTTTTGCCACGTCTAAAATGTAGGTTTCCTCTCCCTTTGTCACCATAAGCTGCTGGTTTAAAATCCGCAGCGTTGCCAAAATCTTCTCTATCTCCGGCGTCAGCTCATGACAGGAAATCACAATCTCCGTATCCGTTTTCTCCGGGTCTACCTGGATTAAAATTTTCAAGTTCGTCGCCCTCCTTCTTCTGTAACTTATCATTGATTGGGAAATAAAACAACTGCCCGGAACATAAGTTGCCGGATTCGCAGCATAAAATTCCATAAAAAATGGCGGAAGAAATTGCTTTTCACTGCTGCAATGACTTCTGCCACTTTCTCTTAAATTCTGCTGTTTTTGATTAATTGATACTTACGGACGGGATGACATCCCCCCGCCATGATACCGAATAAAAGGCACAAAAATATGTAAACAAGAAACACGATAGTATCGGCATTCCACAGGAAAATGCCTGCGCATAGCATTACGCCTGCCCCTATCCCCAGACAAATCCCCAGCTGCTTTTTCAGCTGTTCGCCCGCCAGCCCGAGATAACGTTCCCATTCTGCCGGAGATGGCGTTAAAAGTTCTCTTAACCCTCTGCTTTCCGGAGTTCCCTTTCCCTCCAGCAGAGTTTTCACGAAAAGATGGAGGAAAAACGCTGACAGTACCAACAGTGCCCCGCATAGCAGCCGCCTTACCATCATATCCCAGTCCAGCAGCCAGCTGTTCAGGGCTTTTGCCGCAAAGACAAGGACGGGCTGCACCAATAATACGGGGAAATTGGGATTTTCATTAAGTTTTCCATTTTGTCCCGCATATAATTTATTGTTTTCGGAATTGTAATAGATGGGGCAGCCGTTTTCTTCTTTACATAATAAAAACAGTGGAAAAGATTTCATTTGTATTCTCCTAAATCATCAGATTTTTAAACCTCTTGATTATACACGATGTGTTACTCTGCTTCAATGCCCAGTTTTGGCATTTTTTATCTCATGCCGGATTTTATTAACCGATATTTTCGCACCGGACTTGCTTCTATTACGCAGGCACGGAAGATAAGATACATCAATATATAAATAAGGCAAAATGCGGAAAATCCAGTCCACAAAAACAGACCTGCACTCAAAACAACGCCAAGCCCCAGCCCGATATCTATCCCTATCTGTTTTTTCAGCTGCTCTTTTGCCAGCTGCAGATATGCCTGCCATTCTGTCTGCGTCGGCTCTGAAAGCTCTTGCATTCTTCTGTTTCTGATTTCCTCTGTGCTTTCTATTGTCTTTTTCACAAAAATATTTATACAGACTGTTGCCAGCAAAATTGCCGCCGCGCAGATGAGCCATCTTACTATATTTCCAAAGTCTGCAAGCCAGCGGTTGAAAAATTCTGCCCCTGCAATAATAAACGGCTGCACAAGCAATATCCGATAGTCAGGCTTAGTATCTGCATTCAGGTTATAGCAGCCATATAACTTCTTATTCTCATAATTATAATAAATAAGATAACCGTCTGCCTCTTTACATAACAAAAACATGGGAAAGGATTTCATAAATATTCTCCTAAAAATTATTTTACTGTACAAAATTACATCCCAGCTGTGCCAACTTCCTCTATACTCAGTTTGGGGTAGGAAACCTCTTTCATTTTTTCTTCAAAAATCTTCTGATATTTTTCCTCTTCCTCATCCACATACCCTTGAAAAAATATTTCCTGAATATCCTCTTCATTGAAGAAGAATGTCTGCTGACCCGTTTGCCCCACCGGATGGAGGCATCCTGCATAATCAAAATAACCAATCTTTCCCTTGTTGTTATAGAGCGGGACACGGCTGGTTATCATTAATTTTCTCTTTCCGTTTTTTAGTAACACAACACTTCCTAATGGTAAAATATTCATATCATTTTCCTCCTGTTTTTTATAAATTTATATTTGCGAACCGGATTTTCGACAACTGCGAAATACATGTCTTTATTATCCAAACACACTGCCTAATCCCCCAAAAACGTCTGCGACTGCGTTGCCTGCGGATTGTGCCCAGTCTCCAATACCTTCACCAACATCATCCAGCCAGCCTCCGATACTGTCACCGGCATCTTCTATCCAGTCACCTACACCTTCTAAAATGTCTCCTGCACCTTCTACGATATTGTCCAAATTATCATAGATATAATCAAATGCAACACTGCCAGCCGCACCTATTACTGCTCCCGCCACAGCTCCTACTGCAGTTCCTGCTACTGGGATTACACTTCCTACTAATGCACCAATTTTTGCACCTGCGGTAGCCCCGGCAAACCCTATTGCGGTATGCCCCACTGCTTTCGCCAGTGCGTCACCCGTATCTTCTCCTTCAGCCACCTGTAAGGAATAGTCAATCAATGTCCCAACAAAAGGAATGCCAAATTTCACTCCGCCACGAAGGGAACTTGCCAGCCAGGAAGGCGCTTCCGTGAGAAACATTTCCCCTCCGCCTGCCAAAGCCGCTACCATTCCACGGTCCATAAACAGCGTAGTATTTTCTCTTAACCAATTCCAGATTGTATTTGCGATTGCCTCTGCCGATTTATCCTGAAGAACGCCGGTAAGAGCATTTCGTATGGTTGCCATACTGAATGCCCCAAAACCGCTTAATGCAGATTTTAAAACGTCATATATTTCTTTGTCAATAACCCCATCCTCATACGCTTTCTCAATTTCATCCTTCGTATCCGTTTCCTCTTTCTGTTCTTTTGCACTTTGTTCTGCAATTTTCTGGGAAACAATCCTCTGTTCCGTCTCTTCATACATCTTTACGACATTCTCAAGGCACTCCTTATACTCTATCAGCTCCCTCTCTTCTAATTTTACATCATTTAGAATTTGTGCCAGATGCCCTTTTACATAAGAAAATTCCGTTCCCAACCCGTTTATTCCACTCATCTGGTTCTCTAATTGCACCCGTATTCGGGTCATTTCCTGCGCTGCTTTCTCTTCTTCCTTTATCGCCCCTTTCATCTTTTTTAAATCAATAAAAAATTCTGCCATGGCTTTTGCTCCTTTCCTTTTTGCACAAACGCCATTATAGCAGAATTTTTCTAAATTTTTCATTTTTGCGACAGACAGCACGGGAAATGGGATGAATAACCAGTTTTTGTACTCTTCCTGCTAATGCCTGACCGAAAAATAGTTAATCAATATTTCTTTAATATGGTTATATCTTCTGGCATAAGAATTTTCCACACGAATAATTTGAAGATTATGGGCTCTGCAAATTTCATTTTTCTTTCTATCCCGATTTTTCACGACTTCATCCTCAAAATGCTCTTTTCCATCCAGCTCAATGGCAAGAATGGGAATCTCCGCCCCTTCCTGTTTTTCATATACCACAAAATCAAAACGTCCCTTATAAAATAAATCGTTATAATCCTCATTCTCCCAAAACACGTGTGCAATCGCAACTTCCTTATGTATCGTATATCTGCTCTGCGTCATCCAGATATTCTCCAGCGCATGGTTTAAATTTTGCAAAAAAGCTTCTTCCGTAGCGCTGCTAAAAGGCTTTACTCCAAGCGCTCTTGAATTTGCCCGCTTAGGCGTCACTGCAGTACTCCCATTTGATTTTACATAGGAAATAAGCTCGTACAAATCGTCATCTCCCGTATCCTGATGCAGACGCTCCAGATTTTTCGTGCTTGACAGCAAAATCAACTTATCCTTGGCTCTGGATGTCGCTACATTAATCAACTCTTTATTGTTTTTCAGCCATTCGTAAGTCCCCGCCTGCGTCCGGTCTGTAATAGCAGTAGAAAATAAAACAACATCTTTCTCATCCCCCTGAAACGCATGTACCGTTCCACAGGTTACATCCATAACCCCCACACGCTTCAGTTCTTCCTCAATCAATTTCTTTTGATTCACAAACGGCGTGATAATTCCAATGGTTTTTTCACGGTTATGCACCACATACTCTGCAATCCTTTGCGCTTCCGCCGGCGCTGTGTTCTTATAATTTGTATCCGCTTCTATCATGTCAATATACAAAAGCGGCGCTTCCTCTCTGCTGTCAGAGCAGATATTCAGCCTGGAATTATAATATTTTCGATTATTAAATTCAATAATGTTTTTATGGCAGCGATAATGATTGTGCAGAAGAATCTCATCACTGACCGCATCACAGGCAAGGTATGTTTTATAAATGGAATTTTTCCGATAATCGTATTCCTCTGATATTCCATACCGCTTTTTCAGTTTCTCATTTGTAACCTCGTCCAGCAGAATAACCGGATTCAGCTGCTGCGGGTCTCCCACTAACATAAGGCTCTCTCCCCTTATAATCGGGACTAAGGAGACCGCCGTATTGCATTGGCTTGCCTCGTCCATGATTACCATATCAAACATCGGCTCCGCCTCGCCAATCCGCTGTGCAGAAATACAGGTCGTTGCAATTATCGGAAAAATCTTCTGCAGTTTTATAATATTCTCCTTTTTTGCCAGATATCTGGAAAACGCCTCCAAACGCTTTTCCTCGTCCGACAATTCGATAATTCCTTTTAATTCAGCATTTCTCGATTCCCCGATTTTCTTAATATACTTGGCAGACGTATAGTACAAATATTTTTTTAACTCTTCCATATCGTCGTCTAAAAGCGAAATTGCCTCTTCCTCCGATATTTTCCCTGCTGCTTCCATCCTCCTATTAATCTGCTTACGCTGTCTCCCGCTCAAATCCATTTCAAAGGGAAGTCTTGTCTGCAAAGACACATCGCTGTTTTCCTCATAATCAAGTAAGCGGTCAATGGTTTCCTCCCTCTCTTTTAAATCCAAAACTTCCTCATACCGTTTCAACAAATCGGACAGCTGTCTTGCCCGCATTTTCCTGTCATCCTTATTTCGGTTTAAGGTTGTCTCATACACTTGTACATTCTTTACACTCTCATAAAGATTTTGTATGGTAACAAGGGCTTCTTTTACCTTTTCATTATTTCCCAGACGCAAAATCGGAAACGGAATATTTTTACCCTTATACTTTATATGAGAAAGCTTTTCATAAACACCATTAATTGGATGATTGTTATAGGAAACAAAAAGTACTGTCCGTTCATTAAAAAACGCCGTTACGATTGTATTGATAATTGTGTTCGTTTTCCCTGTTCCCGGCGGTCCCTGAATATATGCCACCGGGTACTTCATGGCATTATGGATTGCCAGAAGCTGGTCCATGTTTATTCTCTGATTAATCAGCGTAATCGGATATGCCGCTGTTCTTCTTGGTCTTTCCAGTAAATCTCCAAAAAATGCTTTAATCGGTACCGATACTTTCCCTTCCTGATACATTTTAATAATTGCCCTGTATTCTTTATGCAAATCAATGGGAATATCCATCCCCAATCCTATCACATATGGCATATCATCCACATTACTGCCCTGCCGTCCCATATGTTTCATAATACAATCTTTGATTTTTTCCTGGTTTTTCTCAAAATCCTGTAATAATTCATATTCCTCTGCATCCAGAAAACGGCGGATGCTCTGCTTGGTCCCATCTAAAGTAAACTCTGTACAAACGGTAATCTCCTCCGATGGTTTTAATGTACCTTGTTTTACGTCCAGATTCAGTTTACGGTATGCCAGAACATACAACCCCTTTGGTGTTTGAATACTCAATACATTCATGGCTAACTGCCTGAGCTTCAATACGCCGTCCGGCTTCGTCTCTTCATTGGCATAATATTGAAAATATTTTACAATATATTGAAACTGCTCTTTGTTCAGTTGATAAACATCTCCCCGCAAACGCTCCCGGTCCAGATATTTCACCAATGCAAAATTTGTAATATAAGGAGTCGTATCCATACGATTACACATTTCCAGATAATTCAGTATTTTTAAATTTGCCGTATTATCAAACAAAGGACTATACTTATGGGGATTTAAGTAAATATCCTTGACCAATGCCTCATTAACAGGGCAATAAGAGCCCTCTATCACACGTGAACTCAAAATGGAAGCCATCATTATTTTGTCAAATGTTCCTACCGTAAACTGACTGAGATGAAGTCCATCCACTGCCAACGTTCGATTATGAACATCAAGGTTACGGATACCAATCCAATATTTAGTGATTTTATCTTCTTTGTTGCGATATTCAATGCTCAACCACTTTCCTTCGTGAATCGCGCGGAATATATCACGGTAAACTGCATTCATAAATATCCCCTTTTCTTCCGTTTCATAAATTCATTTTACGCCATCAGTCGTAAATTAACAAGTATCGCGATATTATGAGCCACAAATTCTTACTTTTGCAGAACACATACTTATTCCGCCAGAATATGCCTATTGTGCACATAAAAATAGATGAGAACACCCGTAAGTGCCTCATCTATTTTTATCAAAGTATAGAACTTCATCATCAACTGACGATACCGTCCACTACCCCCGGATATCCACCGAAACATAGCTGACCGCATTTTTCTTTATTACCGTATCCGCTGTGTCGCTGCCTTTTGCAGTCTGCCCCGCACCGGAAATTCCAACGCCCTTTTTCTGGCTGTCAGGAACAGACCAGATTTCTTTTCCGCTCTTATTCTGGTCTGTCTTATTGGTCTTTTCCCCCGATATTTCCACCTTTGCCGCTTCTCTCATGGTCTGATTTGCACCTTTTAAGCTGCTCATCTGTGCAGAGGAAACATCAGAAACCTTTTTCTCTATCTCGGCAAGCTCCCGCTCCTTTGCCTCCACACTGCCCCTTGGCGCATCCTGCTTTATCTCCGCCCTAAGCACTCCTGCCCTGCCTTCTAATTTCACTTTCACGCTGTCATGTGACTGCGCCTGCTTTAAGGAAGTGCCTGCAGAAATCATGGCAGACATTCCGGTGCCGGAAATCCCTGTTCCTGTTTCCTGTGCGGCTGTGCTCTGAACGCTTTCCGCCTGGGATGCCGCCTTTTTCTGCTCCTGCTGCTGTTCCTTCTGCTTCTCCGCTAAATGCTGGCGCAGCTGGTTATTCAGGTCACTGATTTCCTGCTGAAGCTCCTGGCGCTTTTTCATTTTTTCTTCCACGCTCATTTTCTCATCCGAAGAAATGTCCTGCATTTTTTTCTGGTTGTCCATAATCTGCTGCTGGATATTTTTCGTATACATATCCGTGGTGGGCGTAACCCGCAGCTGGTCGGCTTTTAGCCCCATCCCCTGAATACTGTTAATTGCCATTTTCATAACCCTCCTTTTTCCTGATAAATGACGCTTCCCTGCTGTCTTTTCAAACGGTATGCCGCTCCGAAAAGACTTTTACCAATGATGAAAATACAATCCGTATCTTATAAAATCACCTATCTAATATTTCGGACTATTTTGTTATTTTATGAAGAGTTTTTGGAAAAAAGTCTATTTATTTTCCGAGTGCAAAATAGCAAGAAGGTCATCACCATACTTTTCTATTTTTATCTTCCCAAACCCGGAAACTTTCATCATCTCTTCTCGCGTAACCGGATTTTTTTCTATCAAATCCATCATCTGCGCATCGTTAAAAATATAATACGCCTTAATCCCCTCTTTCCTGCTCTGCTCTTTCCGAAATTCCTTTAACCTCCTTACTAAATCCTCAATAGATTTCTCCATCTTCCCTGATGTCTCCACTTCTGCAGCTTCCCGCTTATCTTTAACTTCTTCTGGACTTTTCACTTCTCCAGCTTTCAGCTTCTCTATGAGCGTCTCATATTTTTCTGCATAATCAGAATGTCCCGGCACATTTTTCTCCAAATAAAAACCTGCCAGCTCTTTCATCTGTTTTTCCGACATAGTATTTTCTTTTACAAGGGAATCCATTTCCTGAATATAAGCAATCAGTTGGTCTGCACGAATAACCTGCTGTTTTATCTCTTTGGGAGCATATCTGGCATTCAAACAGGTTTTGGGGTTGGCCAGCACAACAACAGATTTATGAACTTCATCAAAGTTTTTTTCAAAAATCATTTTGGAAATCAAATTGCTTTTACTACTTTTCCGAAGTTCCTTTAACACCTGTAAATGCCGCTTATTCTGCGTGATGGGGGAATAAATTCCCTCCCTCATTTTTCTTCCAAACAATTCATAGGTTCGGACAAAGCTCCCCGATGAATCTATTTCAATATCCCCAATTAGATTTTTACATTCCAGTATGTAAATTCTTTTCCGGGTTATGACAATATAGTCTATCTGTGCTGATAAACCATTTATTTCAAAATAAACATCATGGAGTACATACATATCCAACCCGCTGGTTTTCAATTCATAGGCAACTTTATTTTCACCATCAGCTCCATATTTCGCAAACTTTATCTGCTTCTCAATCTCCTTTTTCAACGTTCCTTCCGTCTTGTCATGAAGATTTTTTAGTCTCTCTATATATTCCGCTGTCTCGCTGGATTCTTTAAAAAATACCGTTCCAATTTTCTTTTGAAATAAACTCATTTTATGATACTCCTGCAAAATTTTCTTTTGTTCTCATTTCCCTAAACTATCTTTATGGTAAACATTATACTTATTTATCAAAACAATCACAAGTTTATTTCACAAACCACTCCACCACCATCCGCTGCGCTTTCCCACCATAATAAATATCCTGATACTCTGTTCCCGCCTTGCTGATACGGCTTCCCAGCGCTAAGCCCGCTTCTTCCCCAGCTTTCGTCACATATTTCTCCCGCCTGCCATTCTCGTAGCGTTCTCCAGCCAGCCCCAGCTCCTGTACCCTGCGGAAAATTTCTGCCCCGGATGTTTTCTTTATCTGCTCACCCTCCCGCAGTTCATTGAGCTGCTCCGCCAGCTCCGGAGCAAGATACTTCTCCTTATAGGGAAACTGCTCCGCCTGTGCCCGGCTGAGGAAAAAGTCTGTTTTCGGTACTTTCTTTTTCTCCTTCCGCTCCCGGCTTCCCGCGCCTCCCCGAAGCTGCTCCACTTCTTCTATCGTCCCAAAATAAAACTTTTCCCTGTTTCCTCCCGTATACTGCCTTATTTCTTCCAGAAAACGCTCTCCGTACTTCACAAATTTATTTTCTCCCACACCGCTTACCATCAGCATTTCCTCTCTGGTAAAGGGCTGCCGGATACACATATCCACCAATGTCTTATCCGAAAAAACAAGATACGGCGGTATTCCCTCCTGTCTGGCAATCTCTGTCCGAAGCCCGCGCAGACGCTCAAAAAATTCCAATCCCTTGCTGTTTAAAATATCTGATCTCCGTTTTCCTGCAGAAGAATAGCCTGCTGTATGCTTTGGCTCGTCCTTCGCTTCTTTTAAAATAACTTTCTGTACATCCTGCAAAAGCCCATCCGCTTTGTCCGCCAGCTTTAACAGGGCATATTTATCCCGGGTTAAAATCAGAAAACCGTCCACTAACATCTGGTTTATCAGGCGTTTTATTTTCGGTTCTCCCAAATCTTTGAGACTGCCAAAGGAGGAATAAGAAGAAACGCCATATTCCCTCAGCTTTGCCCTGTTATCCCCCGCTAACGTACCTGAAACCACATTCATTCCATATCTGCCCCGCAGCTCCCTTACACAGAAAACGACCTTTTTTGCTTCTTCACTCATGTCGGCAGTGACAAATTCCTTCCGGCAGTTTGAACAGTTATCACAGCGTTCCTCCCCCTGTTCTCCAAAGTAATTCAGGATATATCTGCGCAGACAGCCCGTCGTCAGGCAGTAATAATTCATGCTGCGGAGGCGGTCTGCGTCCCGTTCCCGAATATCTTCTAATTCTTCCCCGGTAAGCTCCGGGTTCTCCTCTTTGCTTTCTAACAAAAACTGGGCAATCATTAAATCCTGGGCGGAATACAGAAGAATGCACTCCGACGCCTCCCCGTCACGCCCGGCACGTCCGGCTTCCTGATAATAATTTTCCAGATTTTGCGGCATGTTGTAATGAATCACGTAACGGACATTGGATTTATCGATTCCCATGCCAAACGCATTAGTTGCCACCATGACAGGCATTTTATCAAAGACAAAATCCTCCTGATTCTGCCTGCGTTCCTCATTGGAAAGTCCTGCATGGTATTTCGTCACTAAAACGCCCGACGCAGCTATTTTTTCATAAAGCTGTTCCACATTTTTTCTGGTAGAGCAGTAAATAATGCCGCTTTCGCCGGCATGTTCCTTAAGATAATCCAGCACATACCCCGCCTTGTTTTTCGGGGTTTCCACCGCAAAGGAAAGATTTTTCCGGTCAAAGCCTGTCACTAAAACCTCCGGCTGTTTTAACCCCAGTACGCAGGAAATATCCTCCCTGACATTTTCTGTCGCTGTGGCTGTGAAGGCACTGACAATGGGGCGGGTCTTTAACTGTTTTAAAAATTGGACGATTTTTAAATAGCTTGGGCGGAAGTCCTGTCCCCACTGGGAAATACAGTGGGCTTCGTCCACGGTGAGCATGGAAATATTTACCTGTGCGGCAAAATGCAAAAACTCATAGGTTTCCAATCGTTCCGGCGCCACGTAAATGATTTTATAGCGGTATTCTGCTGCAAGCATCAATGCTTTCGTTATTTGGTTTTCTGTCAGGGAACTGTTGATGTATGCGGCGTGAACGCCTGCCTGATTAAGGCTCTGAACCTGATCTTTCATCAGGGAGATAAGAGGTGATATCACAAGGGTAATGCCGGGGAGCAGAAGCGCCGGTATCTGGTAACAGAGGGATTTTCCCGCTCCGGTAGGCATGATACCCAGGGCGTCCCTGCCCTCTAAGATGGCGTCTATGAGCTTTTCCTGCCCTTCCCGGAAGGTATCATAGCCGAAATATTTTTTCAATGCTTCGTATTTGTTCATATAACGTTTTCTCCTGTTGTATATGGTCTGGTAACATGCATTTTTATCTCTGTCTTTTATAGTAGCATAGTTGTCATGATTTTTCAAAACTATTCTTCATCGGTGATAAAATTTTTATCGCCCCACTCCCTCATAAAGTTTAATACCGATATAAAACTCTCTCCTAATGGGGTTAAATTATATTCTACATGTGGCGGAATTTCCTTAAAATCATGTCTTATGATAAATCCGTCTGCTTCTAATTCCCGAAGCTGTTTGGTTAAAGAGGATTCTGATATTTCCACGATACATCGGCGGAGTTCTCCAAATCTATGTACATCTTTGACTGCAATATAATATAGGATTTCTAATTTATACTTTCCGCCTAATATTTTTTGCAGCGTAGACATGGTTTTACATCGTTCAACGGCAAACTGACTTTTTCTCATTCTGATACCCCCCTTTTTCTATTATAATTCTTTTACCGCCTGATATCAATGTACTACGAAAAAGTTCAGTACTTTTATTTTAATTGTACAATGCTATAATTGGCATTAAAAATGAAGGAGGTATCCACTATGCACTATACAGGAACCATATGGCGTCCGCCCTACGAAGCGTCCTCTTTACTTTTGGAAGTTACGGCAGGCTGTACCCATCATCAATGTAAATTTTGTACGCTTTACGAAGAATTACCCTTTAAATTTAGAATGTCGCCTATGGAAGATATCGAAACCGACTTAAAAGAAACGAAAGCAATGTGCAAATTCCGGAAAAATAGTAAGATAAGCCGTGTCTTTTTAACAGGTGCGAATCCTTTTGTGTTAAGTTTTGAAAAATTAATGGAACTGTCAGTCCGAATTCATTACTATTTTCCGGAAGTCGAAACGATAGGCTGCTTTTCAAGAATAACTGATATTACACCAAAATCGGACGAACAGCTTGCCAAGTTGCGGAAAGCTGGTTATAACGGACTGACTATCGGTATGGAGACTGGCGATGATGAAGCGTTACATTTTATGAATAAAGGCTATTTGTCCGCTGATATTTTAAAACAATGCCGGCGATTAGATAACGCAGATATCCATTATCATTTTTTCTATCTTGCGGGTATTTCCGGTGCAGAACGCGGCGAGCTGGGAGCAAAGGCTGCCGCAGAAGTATGTAACCAGCTTCACCCAGTCATAATCGGTGCAAATATGCTGACAGTTTATCCCAATTCCATACTCTATCAGGAAATTCAAAAGGGGAACTGGATAGAAGGAAATGAAACCCAGAAATATAAGGAACTGCATACTTTGGTAGAAAATTTAAAGATTCCCACAGTTTTTGCAGCTTTGGGGGCTTCCAATGCCTTTCCATTGCAGGGCGTGCTGCCAAAGGACAAAGAAGCGTTACTTGCTGCACTTGATAAAATCATTGCAACCGTAAGTGAAGAAGATTTACAGCGTTACCGAAAAGGGGTTCATCATTTATAAGGGAGGGAATCTTATTGCATTTTACAGGCAGAACATGGAGACCACATTATGAAGCAAGCTCATTTATTATTCAGGCTACCTCCGGCTGTACACACAATCAATGCCGGTTTTGCAACCTGTACCAAAATGAATGTTTTCGCATGTCACCATTGGAAGAATGGGAGGAAGATTTAAAGGAACTGCAATTTTACCAGCCAACTGCAAGACGCATTTTCTGGACAGGTGCTAATCCTTTTGTTATGAGCTATGAGAACCTGAAAACCAGAGCATTACTGGCACATGACTATCTGGCAGAACTCCAGACGATAGCTATGTTTGCAAGCATACGGGATATAGAAAACAAAAAAGTCTGGCAGTTAAGAAGGTTACGGGAATTGGGCATCAATGGACTTAGTATCGGGACGGAATCGGGGGATAATGCTACGTTATTACTGTCTAATAAAGGATATACAGTAAAAGATATTATCCAGCAATGTCGTAAGCTGGATGAAGCCGGAATTGAGTATTATTTTGTGTATATGACTGGTCTTGCCGGAAAGGGAAACGGCTATCGAAATGCTGTGAATAGCGCAAAGGTGTTTAGTAAACTCAATCCCCGGTTCATTTCTGTGGATTCGCTGACACTTTTTGAGGATACAGAATTGTATCAAATGGCGCAAAAAGGGAAATTCATTCCAGCAGGGGAAAAAGAGCGTATCGAAGAATTACAGGTTTTTGTTAAGAATCTGCAAATTCGTACCCATTTATTTGCAAACTCTGTATCGAACTTTTATCCGACAACGGCTTATCTTCCAAGGGACAGAGAAGCTATCATCAGTGAATTACAACATATTCTTGATACAGTAAGCGAGGAAGAAATGCAGGCATACAGAAAAAGCTTAAAATCCCTTGGATAATAGGAAAAGGAAGCAGGCAGCTCTAATCAGGGACGGAAGTTTTAAAAACAGGCGGAAAGCCCCTTTTCTCTGCTTCTTCTATCAGCTTGGGCTGGATTTCCGGATAGGTCCACGCCTCCGGCAGCTTGTCTGTAATGATGATTTGTTCTATTTCACTGTGGAGTTCTTTTTCAAAAGTTCTGATATCGGCATAATACAGCATTCCGAAGGTTTCCTGCCCGTCAAAGTTATCTTCTGCGATAACAGAATATGCACAGATTGGCTGGATGGTATAGTCAAGAGCTCCTGTTTCTTCGTACAGTTCTCTTCTGGCGGTGTCTATGATAGCTTCGCCAGGTTCTCTGTGTCCTCCGGGAATCTCCAGGGTGGTTCTGTTCCTATGTTTGCAGAGGACGCATTTGCCATCTGTTTTGGCGATGATTACGGCGAATTTTAATAATTGGTCATCGGGGTTGTCATAGAAATTAACGATTGTCATTGTAGGGGTCTCCCTTCCTGTACTCAAAGGCTATGTCGCCTCTGATATATTCATAATTTTCAAGTTTAATCTCTTTAAATCCATATTTTTTGTAAATATGGATTGCGGGTTTTAAGCTGCTGTTTGAAAGAATAAAAAGTCTTTCTGCGCCGTGATTAAACGCCCAATCCATAGCTGCCTTAAACACTGCACTTCCCGCTCCCTTGTGGGGAACATTCTTATTTGAACACAGCTTGCATAATTCCCATGTTTTCCCGTCAGTCGGTACAGCCATGCAAGCCGCCAGTACCACATCATTTTCAACAGCAAACAATATCATGCCGCCATTTTTTATTTCCTCATCAATTCCTTCAAAAGTTTCTTTGTCATGCTGCTCCAGGAAGCCGAAATTAGAAATAATCCAGTCCGTATTAAAATTGATAAAATCCTGTCTATACCTTTCTTCAAATGGGACGATTTTCATAGCGCTTCTTCCTCCTTTCCCAAAATTAAAATTACTGTATTCAATGCCTCGCACAACTTATCACATTCAGCAGAACTCAGTCCGCTTATTTTTGTTCTGATTTGATTATTCGTTATATCAATTAATCTTTCGGTTTCCTCCGTTCCCTTTTGGGTCAGCGCAATATAAGTTGCCCGCTTATCCTCGTCTGATTTATCTTTTTCTATAAGTCCATTTTTATGAAACCGCTTTATGAGCCTGCTTAAATAGCTTTTATCTATATGCAGGAGTTTTGCAATATCACTTTGAATACATTTTCCATGTATTTTAATTTCAAATAAAATCCTTGTTTCTACTATAGAATATTCGGTGTCCAAATAATCTGAATCCAAAAATCCCATACTAACCGTATAAAAACGGTTAAATTTTCTTATTTCATTGATTGTTTTCTCGTATTCACTCATGTTACCTCCACAATAGTTGACATTGTCCACTTGTTTAGTCTATCGCACTTAATGGACTTTGTCAACCTTTTTCTTTGGTCTTTCCGTCACTCTCTGCCTGTCGGCATATTTCTTTCCATTCCCTTATTTCTTCCAAACATTTTCCTATCCAATGATGTACTTTATCCGGCAATGCTAACATTGATGGTTTCATATCTGCCCCAATCGAAATGTCAAATAAAAATATATTGACTTTTTATTGTATCAGTATTATATTTAGAACAAGCGATATAGAACAGTTGTTTTTGAACAGAAAGGAGTATATCATGCCACCAAAAGCAAAGTTTACAAAGCAGGAGATTGTGGATGCGGCATTACAAATTTTTAGGGAGGAAGGTCTTGAAAATCTGACCTCAAGAAACCTGGCAAAACGTTTAGGCAGCTCGGCCTGTCCGATTTTCACTGTTTTTTCCAGCATGGAAGAGGTAGAGGAAGCTATGCTGGAAGCTGCCAAAGCCCTGTATAAGCGCTATGCCCAAACAGGACTGGCACAGGAAATTCCATTCCGCGGAGTTGGAGAGCAGTATGTCTTGTTTGCCGTCAATGAACCGAGATTGTTTCAACTGCTGTTTATGAATGAAAGCGAAACAGTTCCTTCCGTTGACAGTGCACTGCCTTTGCTGGATGAAAGTTATGACAGGATTCTTCAATCGATCATGTCAACATTTTCCATAGACCGACAGACGGCAGAACGGTTATATCGGCATTTATGGATTTATACCCATGGCATCGCCTGTCTGTGCGCCACAAAGACCTGCCGGTTTGAGCCGGCAGAGATTCAGGATATGCTAACAGAGGTGTTCCTGAGCCTTCTCAAAAATGCAACGGAAGCAGGTACGGTGACGAACAATGAATAAAGAATGGTCAGAATTAAATAAAACGGTTCAGATACAACTAAAAAAGGAAGCAACATTTTCAGATGGAATCCATACCCTTTTGCATTTACGGCAGCTTCTTATGGATGAGCTCATTGATATGAAGCAGGAACTATGCCGGGAGGAATTTCATGCGATTCCGTTTCTGAATGCAAATGGTTATCACAGCAAAACCATTGCCTATTCTATCTGGCATATTTTCCGGATTGAAGATATTGTCGCCCACAGCCTGATTCAAAGAAACGATGAAGTGTTCCTTGCATTTCGGGATAGCATCGGGGCGCCCCTTATTACAACCGGAAATGAATTGGTCGGTCAGCAGATTGCAGACTTTTCGGAGAGCTTAAATCTGGACGCTCTGTATGAATACGCTGCTGCGGTGAAATCCTGTACGGATGAAATGCTGAAGGATTTTTCCTATCAGGATTTGAACAGGAAGTTCAGCGATGAAGATAAAGTGAGGCTGCGGGCTTTGAAAGTCGTGAGCAGTGATGAAAATGCATGTTGGCTGATTGACTACTGGTGCGGGAAAAATATTCGAGGTCTGATTCAAATGCCCTTTTCCCGGCACTGGATTATGCACATCGAGGCGAGCATACGGATTAAGAACAAAATTCACCCTGCTTAAGGGTAAAAAACAGGAGGAAAATCTATGTACGAGAGAATGCTGAACAAGAATGAAACGCCGAGCCTTGAACAAATGACCTTGCATTGCGGGATAACCGCAGAGTTGTTCACAAAGCTGAACGAATGGCTTTCCGCTGAGTATTCCACGGTGCAGACCATCGTTTTTCCCTATGGAAACAGCTATGGATGGGGCATATCCCATAAGAAAAAAGGGAAGCTTGTCTGCAATGTATTTCCGGAAAGCAACGCATTTTCAGTTATGCTGCGAATGTCCAATGAACAATTTGCGTCCGTGTATGAACAGCTTGATAAGTACGCAAAAGAATACATCGACAATAAGTATCCCTGTCACGATGGCGGTTGGATTCATTAGCGCATTACTAACGGGGAACAGCTTGCGGATATTAAGACTTTACTTGCCCTTAAATGCGGCAAGTGAATTTGAGGAGGATTGAATAAATGAATCGTTTGGTAAAAGCACAAAAAGCACACATTGAAGAATTAACGAGAATTTCAAAAGCTGCATTTGATACGGATATTGCAGTAGGAGCGGATGAACCCGGCGGACCTCCGGAGTATGATTCTGTGAAATGGCATGAGCAGATGCAAAAGCGCGGGAATTTGTATGCATTTCTGGATTGATGGAAAATTCAGAACCTACGAATATAAGCAAAGGATATTGCGATGGAAATTATTATAGGACTATTGGCTTGTTCATTCATAAATTATCTAGTCATTACAAGCATCGTTGATGTAATTTTGTTGGGCAAACTCACATTTCGCTTCTCAAAAAAATGCCATGTGAAGCAATATACTATAACAGAAAATAACAGAATAGATATACAGACCGGACTGCAATGTTCCGCATTTTCCTCCGCGTATCTTCTCCGGCACTTCGGCATCGAAGCCGATGGCGATACCCTTTATTCTGCCATGCCTCACAAAATGAAAAACGGGTATGTTTATCCCAAAGGAGTATATGCATTATTGCAAAGCTATGGGCTGAATGTACAATATTGCCGGGGCAATTTATCTGCATTGAAAGCGGACTTGCAAAAAGGAAAACCTGTTATTGTAATGATACGGGTACGAAAGGACAAAAATTGGCTGCATTATGTTCCCGTTGTGGGATTTGACGAAAAACATCTCTTCCTGGCAGAATCCTTATCTGAACTGGTAAACTGCGAGTGTCATTTTTATAATCGCAAGGTCAATAATGAGGATTTTCTACAGCTATGGAATACGGCTATGATAAAGCAGCCCTTTTACAAAAATACCTATTTTCTCATCAGCGGTGAACCGGACACGTGACTGATTTTTGATTTTGCCCTATTATATCCTCATATTATAAGCTTCATTTATATTTATAAAATATTAATGCCGCTGCACAACTATACGCCATGCAGCGGCAGACATTTAGCTCTTTTTAATCATGCAGCCCCTTCAACAACGGAATCAGCATGAGAAGTATCACAATACCAATAATGCCAATTACGATACCAAGCATCATCTTTCCAAAGACCATGCACAGGCACATGCCTACGCCCAGAAGCAATGCTCCGATTACGCCAATCAACGTTGCACCGATTGTCTTTCCGCTAATCCTAATGGGCGCTTTGCCCTCCATCTTACGCCAAACACCAACTGTCACCAGCATAAGAACCAATCCGATTACACCGCTGATGATTCCCTGATTTCTCATTCCCCACTCCGGCAGGAGCGCCATACACATTCCAAGTGCAAAAAATACTCCGCTGATTGTTCCTAAAATTAATGCTGCAAAATTACTCTTTTTCATATTCGGCTTTCCCTCTTTCTTAGTTTGCTCTACTACGGGCATGAACTGCATGCCCCTGCACGTGAGCCATTTCCTGCGCCCGTCTTACCTGCTCCTCCGCCTGCTCCTGTGCCTGTTTTACATCATCAGCAGACTGGGCGCTGTCATTGTCACGCCGTTCCTGTTCCTCTGCCTGCCGCATTTTCTGCTCCGAGTGAAGCCGCACCTTGGCTTCCTCAACAGTCTCTCCCTCATGGGTAAGATACCGGTCAACAAAGGCGTCCTCAATTTTCTTATAACCGCCCACAACGGTTTCCTCTACCTTCTTGTACCCTCCGACAACTCCCTCGGCAATTTTCTGATTTACCTGTACCAGCTTTGACTTTGCCATATTAAAACCTCTCTTTCTCTGTTTTGATTGTGGTTACAGTATAACTTCCGTTTATTTGAAATTAGTTTGAGAATTGTTTTAGAAATGTTAATTCAAAATGCTTTGTCGGATTTTGGCGCACTTTCTGGCTGCAATCTTCTTCCTTCTTTCAGAGAGAATGAAGCTTTCTTATTTGTACTGTAACCACCAAATAATAATGCGGTCAGATATAAAATTACCCCAGCCCTTTGCGAGTTGGAGTAATTCACTATAATTCACATGCAATTTTTGATAGACTGGAGTTTTTCATTTTAGAGTGCAAGCTCTGCGAGTTGTTCATCGGTCATCTCTTCCGATGGTCGATGCTGTAGCAGGAATTTCAGATATCTGGCAATTCGCTGCCATTTATCACAAACTCGTTATTATCAGAGAATCCCTTTTTAAATTGAATTGCTTTATCCTTATACTTAATTGTAGGTACTACTAGATTTGTCTTTTCCATTCTCTTAACCTCTTTAAATTTTTCTAATCTGTAACGCTGCTCATCATCCAATTCCTTAACACCATTCTTATAATCATATCCGAACTTTCTATAAAATTCTGTTGCTGTAACAGATGCCGGTATCTCAATTCTACTTGCTCTTACATAAAATTCATCCTGTTCCAATGTATTTATGATTTTTCTGCCAATACCTTTTCCATGAAATTCCGGAAGAACAAAAATAGTCAGCAAAATACTCTCTGTTTCACTTCCCCAATAACTTGAAATAGAACCTACACCTACAATCTTTTCCTTCCATTCAAAGACATACATATGTGCATAGCTTGCTATATTCAAAATCTTATCAACATCATAAATCTTTGCAAGTTTCTCCATTGCCGGAATACCATAATCTTTACTGTTAATCTCTAAGAAATTCCGGACAACAAGATTTCTGACCTCTTCAGCATCCTCTTCCTTAAACCGCCTCACCTCAATGCAGCTCTTCACATAATCAACTAATGTCATATTTTCGTTTACAACTGTTTCATCTCCGGTTCTGACAAATCCACATTTTTCATACAAATGACAATTTCTTTCTTCCTGTTTGATAGTATCTAACCGCCATTCTATTGTGTTCGGATAAATATCAAATAATCGTTCTATCACATTACTCGCGATTCCCTTATTTTGAAATTTGGGAATAACAAAAATAGGAGATATCCAATTTACATTCTCGAATACATTTTTCCCATTATGCCATTTAACTCTTACAGCTCCAGCCTTCTCACCATGAAACAAAATAGAATAGAAATCTGAGTTGTCCTCAACAACCTTCTGCGTTATCTTTTCAAGACTTTCTTTAGCCGGACTTGTAGCATCATCCTGATATTTTTCATATAATGGCATAAACGCTTCTACTTGCAGTTTATGCAGACATTCTGCATCTTCTCTTTTTATCAGTTTCAGTTCAATCAAATCATTCATTTTCTGCACCTCTTTCTTGTAAACATAAAAAATCGCACCAAACATGCAACGTCCAGTGCGATATCTCCAATCTAAGATGCAAATATATATAAATTATCTCTTATATTCTGGTTTTATGCACTAGACTAAAAGACCTACAAGCTTGAGATACATCCTCAAAACCTATTGCCTTATAGCAATAATAAGCTGATTCATTATTCTCAAAAACACCTAATGAAACTTTGTTAGCACCAAATATTTCCTTAGCATATTTCAATCCTAATTTCAGCATCTTTTTTCCATATCCCTGTCCGCGTTTCTCTGAATCAACAATTACAAGGCCAAACCGTAACTCCTCAAAGGATTCATTCGGTCTTCTCATAGTAAAAAATCCTACTATCTCATTATCATCAATAGCAGTAAATGCCATAAGATTACTTACCGTATTGAACTGCTCCACAGAACTTGGATATTCCCCTAAAACTCCTGCTGTCCATTTATAAAAAGCTTTCTCTTCCTTTATCCATGACATAATCGTTTCTGCCTCTTCTTTTTTGTACGGTCTTAATCTTAACATATTTACATTACCTCACATTTTATCTTTTTCTTCTTCATATCCACTCTAGCCATAGCACCATACTGCAAAACGCATCTTGGAGTTGCATGTCCAAAATTTACATTATAAACAATCGGTAAATCTGGATTATTTATTACCCTCACAAGAATATTTTTATATTCATGGTAATATGCTTCATCCTGTGGTTTCCCAACCAAAACTCCACTAACAACATCAAATACACCTTTCTCTTTAAGAATTGCAATCTCTTTTTCATACTGCTCTGGTACAGGCTTTTCTTCACAGGTTTCTATAAAAAGAATCTTCTCTTTCCATTCTGCGATATCAGGGAACAATCCATATTTTTCACATACATCTTTTTCATCTTCATATCTCGTTGTTGTCAGAATATCATATAAACTCTCTAAACAGCCACCTAACAGCCTTCCCTCGAAATATTCTTTTCCTTGTAACAATTCAAATCCATGTTCTTCTTCATGTACAATTCTCTCTGTCCCAACTGCCGCTTTTGAAAAATCAGTTCTTTCCTGATACCATATTTCACTTGATGTAATCTCACGATATTCATTTCCTTCTATATAGCTTTCAAATGCCTTCCTGCTATATGGCAGCATTTCATCGGAAATCTCTGCTAAGTCACATATGAAATTCGGACCATAATATGTAGACATTCCCAGCTTATAAAACATCAGATGGTTAATTGTGGTATCAGAAAATCCGGTAAATAATTTAGGATTCTTTTGTACCGCTTTCACAAAGTCTTCATCTTCCATCAAATATGGCAAAATTCTGTATGTATCATCACCACCTATTGCACAAATAATCCCTGCAATAGAATCATCTAAAAAAGCATCTTTTAAGTCTTTCGCTCTAGCTTCAGGATGCTCCTTTAAGTATTCAATACCTTTTAATGCATTTGGCATAAATACAGGCTCTAGTCCATATTCTTTTAATCGCTTTACACCTATTTCTATATTATGACTGCAAAATTCTTCCCCTAACATTCCGCTTGACAAACTAACAACTGCTACCTTGTCACCTTTTCTTAACTTTCTGGCATATTGCATGACAATCTCCTCTTTATTCCTGTCCTTTCTATCTTCCTATCATTACTCCGTTCTTAAATAGAGCCAAACTAGAGCCATTTGATAAAACAAATGCCGGAAACCCGCACAAATACAGTTTTTCGGCATTTTCGTCCGTTATTCAAACTCCTCTTTGCAAAGTTGTTATGTAATTTTTTTGTTGGTTTTTACGGCAGAAATCTGGGAGTTTTATATGGTTTCTACATATTGCGTAGTTTTTCCAGAAGTTGTATTGTCATTTTATTGTCATAAATATTTTGCTATATATATTCTTCATAATATTCTATATATGAATAGTAATCCCACGACCTTTGCAATCTCGCTCAAAGAAAACAGGTAAATTTTTGTATAAATTATACACCTTCAATTCTTCCCCCGATTGAACATCAATCAACCCATATACATTTTTTCTTTTTAAAGCATAATCAACAAATGTATCAAAATCGCCTCTTCCAACAGTATCTGCAAGTATATACATTAGATTCTTAATATCAATTATCCACGCATCAAATTCCGGACATATGCGTTCAATATTAGTTTCAATACCTAAATACTCTTCATACATTACTACCACTTGTATACACTTCTCAATTTTAAAGTCCCTCAAATCTAGTAATACCTTATTCTTTTTATTAGGGCTATCATAAAAAACGGCTTTACCACTAGCAATACTTTGTTTTACTTCCAAACTTTGGTCATATGCTTTTTTTATACATTCTTCGCACTTACGTTTTAAGTTATCAATTCTATCTGTTACCTCTAGTTCTGGTGTCGGTAGCAAATTTGATTTTGCTTCAAAAGATAATACTACATTTTTATATAAAACTATAAAATCTTTCTCGGCATATTGCCTTCCCGTTCTTCTCAAATATGCATTTGCATAAACATTTATTTCTCCAAAATATTGTTTCAACAACTCATAAAGTTCATCTTCATGCATCTGACTTTTTATGGTTTTACCATTCGTTAATTTCTGTGAAATGTTATGACTTCGCCATATTTTATTATACCACTGGTGCATCCAATAATAATTCCTTGGAAAATACAAAAAATCGGTTGTCATCATCAAAAAACGTTTATCTTCTCTATCAGCTATTACATCTATCATTTTCACGTAGTCTTCATTATGAGTTCCTATTTGATATGCATAATTCTTAATAATATTTTCATAATCAATTTTATTTTGACGACATATTTTTTGTATCAGTTTTGTAGAGCATAAAATATAAACATTGTTAATTTTTATACTTTTTCTTATAGCTTTACCACACTTCATTTTAAACCATAAATTTTCATTTTTCATGTTATTTTCTATGTTCTGTAAATAACACATTAGGTTCAAGGATTCGTTAAATTTCTCATCCGCTAATACATTTTTACACAATTCGATATTGTCGTTGAAAAAACTTAAATACTCATATATCTCCATACAAGGAAAATCAAAATAATATGATTTAAAATAATTCATATAAAAAAAACTATCATCATCAAATATAACATTCTTTTCATTTCGATACGGATAATAGTAATATACCGATTGAAGTTGAATTATTTTATTTATCAATTCTTCCATTACCATATCAAAATCTTTTATATGAATCTTTTCTGTATCCAACACATTTGCACAATAATATCGTGGCAAAGCCAATAGTAGTCTTAAAGATAAATGTTTATCCCTTCGATATTTTGAATAATCATATTCCTTACACATCATATTGTAATTGTGAAATAAAATTATTCTATTTATCAAAATCAAAATATCTTCCACTACATATCTAGATAAAAATACTAGCAATGCTTTTTCTGAATCGTTTAAAAGTTCATTGTAAGTTCCCTCATGTATCGAATTTTGTATTTTTTCAAACAACTCAATTTCATTCATTAGCACCTCCCAGTTTTGTATCCAGCCACTTGTAATATCATGACCACAACTTTTTCACATTAATCATTATTGTGTGTTTTGTAAACACTTTTCATTCATTTTCTTCATCACCTCTTTAGAAATCTCTAGTACAATACCATATACCCTTTTTGCTGCTTTATCGTTATCTAAAGTCTTGTCAATTATTTCTACATCCATTGCTGAGATAATGTCCGAAAAAACATATTTATAAAATGCATTTGTATCAAACTGCATTTCCTTTTTGTTAATCACAAACTCTTCTTTGTCTTCATCTGGATTTGTATTTTTAAGTATATACTTCTCATCGTCGGCACTAAATTCAAATATTTTTTTCATATCGTTTCATCCTTCCCTGAATTGTTTGTAATCCGCCCTCAATATTGTCAGCCACAATCCTCAATACACTATATTGTTCATTTTCAAATTCCAATGCACCCGATTGTATTGTAAATTTCCCATCATTCTTACTTAAATATATAACATTATCAACATCCAGATTGACAATGAACTGTGGATTATGAGTAACCATTATAACCTGCCTTTGTTGACCCATTCTTCTAAATTGATCCAATACAAAATCTTTTATTGCTTTCTGTGAAATGTGGTCTTCCGGTTGGTCTATTATGTATATACCCTTATCTCTCATTTCACCGCTCAAAAGCGTAAAATACATTTGTGCATCAAATCCGGCAGATACCTCTTCATACACGTCCATGTTTTCTTCCACAATAGTATTTCGCACTTTAAAGTCTGCATCCAATCTTGACGCAATTTTAGATTTCAACACATCAAATGGTGCCACTTCATCTTCATTTGGATATTTCTTTATCATATCCTTAAGTTCTAATTCTGTTATTTCTTTAGTATTTATATTCTTTCCCCTTTTTATAACAGATTTTATCACTTCTGTAACATACTTATTATCTATTTTTTCAATTTGCAACTTGGATATAAATCTGTATTTATCCACTGGATTACTTTCTGGAACAATTATAGTCTCAGAAATATCGCTTTCGAAATATTCCAACTCTTTTTGAGCAACTAATATTTCAGCCATACTTTCAATTGCAACTTCTTTCTGTTCCACGTAATCTGAAAAAACAGCCTGTTCATCTGTGATTTTCCTACTATATTTTGTTTTATAGTTTTTAATGTAAGTATTAAAAATATTTATTTTTTCATTTTCGAGCTTTTGTTCATTTAGCACTTTCTGATATTTTTCGCTCATTAGCAGAAGCATTTCAATTGTCGTTTGTATATGTTTCCTATCATTATCCATCAATGCTTTACTCTTCAGCAGTTGATTCATATCATCAATTGTTTTTTCAAAAGAATCCACTAACATCTGACGTTCTTTTGTTTCGTTCTTCTTAACATTGTCTATAAATGTAATGCTTTTATCATCAGTATCCTCCGTTGGTATTTGAAATTTCGGAAGTTTCTTTATCGCATCATCATAAGAAAACTTTTTTTCTATAGCCTTATACATTCTTTGAATCTCTGCATCTACAATACTTCTATATTTTGCCGAATTAATTTCATTAGGATAAAAATTTGACAAATACTTATCTGGTTTCAACCCATCCTCATCAAATATACTTCTTATCTCCCCTTGTTGATTAAAACGGAAAATATCTTCTTCACTAATTATTGTTCCAAATTTTAATTTGTTTTTTTCCATATATTTTTCATAACCTGCATATAATCTCCTATCAATCTTTTTACAATTGCCAGTTATTGCATTAAGAAATAAAGATTTGCCGACCGAATTATCTCCAATCACAACATTTATCCCTTTAGAAAGTGGGATAATATTTTTCTCACCATCAATCTCGATTATAACTTCTTTTACATACTTTTCATTTGGGTTGTAAAATGAATTTTCTAGTTCTATTCTGTGATGATCTGTTACCGCCATTGCCAATCCCTTAAAAGACGGTAGTGATTTTATATATGTGTACTTAAATTCTGTTTTTTCATTTTCTTCAGTATACGGATAATATTTCCATCTGTGACAATCTGACCCTGTTAAAAATCGCAGTTTTTCCTCCATACTATTTTCAAAAGAATATATTTTGTTATATATTTCATTCTTTTTATTTCTGAATTCATATGCATCAAAATAATCCATAAACACTAATTCATTAAAAACTTCTTTACCCAAGGACATCACATCATTAGCATGGGGTTTATGCTGAGAACTAGGCGTCTTTTTTTGATGAGCAATCATAATAAAATCAATATTTATCTCAGATAATATGTCAAAATAATCTGATTTCGTATATGCTTCCTTAGTCTTTTTGTAACAAGTCTTCCCTTTCCCATTTATCATTATATTTTGTATGTTTCTTACCTTTTCGTCATCCCTATCATCAAATATTGTCACAATATGAATTACTTTACCTTCTATAAATTCGACCGAAAATTCGATTCCCGGCAATACTTTTTGGATACAATTATCCTTAGACTCCTCTTTCTTTAATTCTGAATAAATATCATAATCAAAAGTATCATGATCAGTAATTGCACACATTTCAACCTGATTGTTACACAATCCCTGCACTAATATTGGTACATTATTCAATGTGTTTTCTTCGACTTTTTGCCCATCCTTAGCTTTAGAATATACAGAATGAATGTGTAAATCTATTTTTATTCCTCTAGATGCAACTTTCTCCATTTTTTCTCCATTTCATATCTATCCCATACACTCAATTTGCCTTATATCTATTGAAACAACTTTCTCATTATCCCATTCTCCATATCATCAATACTGTAAATCGTATCCATAACCTCGAATGTCTCTCTCAAATTACCTCTCGCACTTTTCCAACCAATCCCATCTGTAAACCAAACAAAGGTAAATCCATCTATAGAACTAGCTTCCTGTGAAAGCATCTTATAACTTCTGGCAGTTTCATTTAACTTTGACCCACCACCAGTATAGAAATTTGTTTCTATTAGTGTTAGCATCTAATTAGCACAATTTAAAATGAGACATTCCTTGCAACCCTTGTTATAATAACATTTAGGAGGGTCTCATTATGTCACGCAAGAAAAACCATCACACCAAACAATTTAAG
>Ga0129308_1000118_pt1 | contig 137563 bp, 138 predicted proteins | sample L827metagenome_FD_94440 | JGI IMG/M metagenome (GOLD analysis project Ga0129308, IMG submission 94440) | Ring-tailed lemur group fecal microbial communities from Wisconsin, USA - L827 metagenome | ecosystem: Host-associated > Mammals > Digestive system > Large intestine > Fecal | place: USA...
ATAATCTTTTTGCGGTAGATGTTGTTTCACACCTTCATTTTACCACAAACAAGGAACCGAGGCGACTGTTTTTAGCCGTCTCGGTCTCTTCTTTTTTGGGACTGTTTCGCTACAGCCCCTTTTCTCATGAAAAATTAAATTCTCTCCCGTTAACCTTCGTGGTGGCCGCAGGCATCGGCATGTTCATGCTCGTGGCAGACGGAACCGGTGGACTCCAGCTCACCGCGCAGATAGGCCTCCACGGCAGCCTTGGCGTCACCCTGAGCGCCCAGGACGACCTCTACATCCCGCTCATTGAAGATGTCCACGGCACCGCCGCCCATGCCGCCGGCGATGATGACCTTCACGCCCATGTCTGCCAGAAAATTGGGCAGGAAGCCGGGACGGTGGCCGGGGTTGGGAACGGACTGCTCAGACAGAATTTTCCCGTTTTCTGTCTCATAGACCATAAAGTTTTCACAATGGCCAAAGTGGGGCCAAATCTGACTGCCGTTACAAGATACCGCAATTTTCATAGTGTAATCTCCTTTTTATCATTATTCTAGTTTTCAAATTATCTTATTGTTTCAGCTCCAGGATTTTGCAGACTTCTCTGTAAATCCCCCGGACGGCCCGCCCGGCGGGACAATCCACATCCACAACGGAAAAGCCTTCATTGGCTGCCTTGGCCGCCATGGGGTCAAAGGGAATTCTCCCCACGAAGTGGATGCCCTGGTCACGGCAAAAATTCTCGATCTCTGCTGTGTGTTCCGGACTGACATCATATTTGTTGACGCAGACGGCCAGCGTGGTCTGGAAGGTCTCCGCCGTTTTCACCAGGCGCTTCAAGTCGTTGATGCCGCTGCCGCTGGGCTCAGCCACCGCCAGAACCAAATCCATCCCGCTGACGGAGGCAATGACAGGACAGCCGATCCCGGGGGAGCCATCAATGATAGCAAGGCTGCATTCCGGCGCTGCTTTCAGCATGGCCAGCTTTACCTCTGTGACAAGTTTGCCGGAATTGCCCCGGCCCATTTTCAAGGTGGCGGTGGAGAACACGGATCCACCGGTGTATAGCTCCCGTTTCCCAGCCAGGTCTTTTGCCAGAGTAATGGCCACGGCGGGGCAGAGGAAGGCGCAGACACCGCAGCCCTCACAGGCATAGGCATTGACGGAGGCCTTCCCGTTCTCAACGGTGATGGCACCGAAACGGCAATGGGCTTCACAGCTTCCGCAGCCGATACATTTCTGCCCGTCCACTTCTGCCTTATCGCCGCCGAAGAAATCAAAGCGCTCCGGCCCGGCGTTTTGTTCTGTGACCAGATGCAGGTTTGGCGCATCCACATCGCAGTCGGCAATGGCCCTTGCCTGGCTGAGCCTGACCAGGGCTGCCGATACTGTGGTTTTCCCGGTGCCGCCCTTTCCGCTCAATAAAAGCAGTTTCTTCATAGGCGGCCCCCGATCTTTTCCCATATGGCGGCAAAGCGTTCCCGGTATCCGGGCAGCATTTCCGCCGCAATCTCATTGTCCGCCAGCAGCTTACCCAGCGCCGGGTCATAGGCGATCCTATCCAGAACAGGAAGTCCCTTCTCACGGCAATAATCTTCCAAAGGCGTGTAAGGCTCTGTCTGCTTATTGATTACAACACCGCAGGGCTTTTGCAGAAGCGCCGCCAGCTCATGCACCATTTGGAAATTGTGGAAGCCAAAGGCGGTCGGCTCCGCCACCAGCACGCAGTAATCCGCATCCATAACGCACTCCATAACGCTGCACGCGCTGCCCGGCGGGCAATCGATCACAGTCAACCCCTCTGCCTGCTTCAGTGCATGTCGGATTACCGGGATGCCGGAGGCTTCCCCGGGGTTCAGAACGCCTGTTATAAGCTTCACGTCTCCATGACGCCCTTCTTCCAGCACACCGATCTGTTTGGGGACTTCCCGGATGGCGCCCTGGGGACAGACCATCAGGCAGCCGCCGCAGCTGTGACACACTTCCGAAAACACCATGGGCTTTTCCTTGATATACAGGAGCGCGTGGAAGCGGCAGAACTGCACGCACTTTTTACAGCCACTGCATTTGGCGGCATCAAATTCCGGCAGAAGGGTATTGACCGGTGTACTGTTTACATTCTCCGGCTTCCAGAACAAGCGACCATTGGGCTCCTCCACATCGCAGTCAATGTAGGCGGCATGCCCTGCGGCGGCTGCCAGATTGACTGCGACAAAGGTTTTGCCTGCGCCGCCTTTTCCGCTTAAAACCCCAATCTTCATTGTCCACCATGGAACCCGCCGTGGAAGCGGGTCAGTTCCTCCAGCTTCCCGTCTGCCAAGGCGGCCAGCTCCTCGGCAGCGGTCCTATTGACGGACTTATAAATCTTCATGCCGGCAGCATGGAACACATCCGCAGCATTCTGCCCACAGCGGACGGTAATCAGCGTGGTAACACCGCTGTCCACCAAAAACTGTGCTGCCTGCACACCGGCACCGCCCTGCGCCTGGGCCGCAGGGTTTTCTACTACGGTTTCTCCATTCTCATCCTGAAACAGAAAATAGGGTGCCCGTGCCAGCACGATACACACATCCTGCCGGTTTTCATCCAAAGGGATCGCAATCCGCATTTGTCCTTCCTCCTTTGCTTTCGTCATCTGACCCCGGCGGTGCTTCCAGCAGCCGCCGCAGCCACAGTATTCTTCGCTTCCGTCACAGAGCCGATAGTCTCCGCCTTCAATGCGAAGGGGCAGACCGTCCACCAGCGCATCCGCCAGTTTCTTCCGGGCCGAGTTGTAAATCATCTGCACAGTGGTTCTGGCGACCTGCATATAGCTGCTGCATTCCTCCTGGGAAAAGCCCTGCCTGTCAATGAGCCGGATTGCCTCATATTCATCCACAGACAAAATCACCGCGGATTCGCAGGGGATAGCCCCAACCGGACGAAACTCCCGCATGGGGGGCAGCTGGCAGACCTTTCTGCATTTTTTGGGCCTTGGCATCGGATTCACCTTCTTATCATGCGCTTAGACATTTGCAAAAACAGCATAGCATTTAATCCGGCATATGTCAAGAATAATAATGACATATGCCGGATTAAGCTTGCCCGTGTTCCCCTCGCTCTCATCGAAACTGTCTGGGGTCGCCCATGCTCTGGCAAACTTGATTTTCCTGCTGTTCTGTGATATCCTATGATGAAAACTTAGAAACAGCAAAATGCAAAATGCTCCCGATACCGGATAGAGCGGGAGCGCATTTTCTCCGATAGGAGAGAGGACCATGGATAAAGAGAAAATCAAAGCAGGGGTTCGGCTGATCCTGGATGGGATCGGCGAGGACCTTGACCGGGAAGGACTGCGGGAGACGCCGGAACGCATTGCCAAAATGTATGAGGAGCTGGCAGCAGGCTATACCGACGATGCGGGGAACCATCTGCAAAAGCGGTTTTGCGTGGATAACAGCGATATGGTGCTGGAAAAGGATATCCCTTTCTACTCCTTCTGTGAACACCATATGCTGCCCTTCTTCGGAACGGCGGCGGTGGCCTATATTCCCGATGGGGAAGTGGTGGGTCTCAGCAAGATCGCCAGAACGGTGGAGGTCTATGCCAAGCGCTTCCAATTGCAGGAACGGCTGACCGCCCAGGTGGCGGATGCCTTTATGCGGGAGCTGCATCCCAAGGGGGTCATGGTTCTGCTGGAGGCGGAGCATATGTGCATGACCATGCGGGGCATCCGGAAGCCGGGGGCCAAAACCGTGACCGTAATCACAAGGGGCATTTTTGAAGGCAATGAGGCCCTTCAAAACAGCTTCTACCGGATGCTGGAGCGGAGAAGAGCATGGAACGGGTGAACCGCATCTGCCGCCACCCCCTATGGCGGGAGAGCATGGAGCAGATCTGTGAACTGGAGCAGGAGCGTATTTTCTGCAAGCATGATGCCGCTCACTGTATGGACGTGGCCAGACTGGCTTACCTTGAGAATCTGGAAAATCATCTGGGGATAGAGCGGGAGCTTATTTATGCCGCGGCCCTGCTGCACGATATTGGCCGCCATCTCCAGTGCCGGGAGAGCACGCCCCACGAGCAGGGGAGCGCCGCACTGGCCGAAACCATTTTAGCGGACTGTGATTACTCCCCGGCAGAGCGGGAGGAGATTGTCTCCGCCATTTTGCGGCACAGAACCCCCGGGACGGAAACCCGGAATGATCTGGCCGGGCTGCTCTACCGTGCGGACAAGGTCTCCCGTATGTGCCTGTTCTGCAATGCCGCCGGTGCCTGCCACTGGCCTGACGATAAAAAGAATCTAAGCCTGAGAAAATGAAGGCAGGAGTGGAAACGCAGAATGAAAATCGGAAATCGAAGCTTTAATGTAGCCAATGACTGCTATGTCATGGGCATTTTGAATGTGACGCCGGACTCTTTTTCCGACGGCGGCAAGTGGACAGATGTGGAAAAGGCCAAGCAGCATGTTGCAGATATGATCGAAGCCGGGGCCGCGATCATCGATATCGGCGGCGAATCCACACGTCCTGGCCATAAGCAGATCAGCATTCAGGAAGAGATCGATCGGGTGGTTCCCGCCATTGAGATGGTCAAGAAAAACTTTGATATCCCCGTCTCTGTTGACAGCTATAAGTGGCCGGTGGCAGAGGCGGCATTGCAGGCCGGGGCCGACATGGTCAATGACATTTGGGGTCTGAAATATGACCCGCATATGGCAGAGCTGATCGCCCGGTATCGGGTACCCTGCTGCCTGATGCACAACCGAAGCACCACGGAATATGCCAGCCTTATGGATGACATCTGCAGCGACCTGCGGGAGTCGCTGGCCATCGCCAAGGCGGCTGGGATCGGTGAGGAGCAGATCATTTTGGACCCGGGCATCGGCTTTGGCAAAACCTATCAGCAGAACCTTACGGTGATGCTGCACCTGGAGCGCCTGACTGAACTGGGATATCCTGTGCTGCTGGGCACCTCCCGGAAGTCCATGATCGGCCTTGCGCTGGATCTGCCCGCCGGAGAGCGGATGGAGGGCACCCTGGTGACCACGGTAATGGGGGTGGAGAAGGGAATGGCCTTTGTCCGCGTCCACGATGTGAAGGAAAACTTCCGTGCCATCCGCATGACACAGGCGATTTTGAGAGAAGGCAGGTGACACGCCATCCGTACCTTGCGCTATGATGAAATTCACATTGAGAACCTAGAGGTTTTTGCCAACCACGGGGTTCTGCCCGAGGAGGCCCGGCTGGGGCAGAAGTTCCTGATCTCCATGGTTTTGTATCTGGATACCCGGTCTGCCGGGAAGGCGGACTGCTTGGAACAGTCGGTTCACTATGGGGAAGTCAGCGCCTTTGCCGCCGCTTTTATGAAAGAGCACACCTATCAGCTGATAGAGGCCGCTGCGGAGCATTTGGCGGAGGCTTTGTTGCTGCGCTATCCCCGGCTGGAGGGCCTTAGCATGGAGCTGAAAAAGCCATGGGCGCCGGTAGGTCTGCCACTGGATACGGTTTCGGTAAAGATCACCCGCTTCTGGCACAGGGCCTATTTGGGCCTTGGCTCCAATCTGGGCGACAAAAAAGCTTATCTGGATCAGGCGGTGAGGGCGCTGGGGGAACAACCGGACTGCCGGGTGGAGAAGCTGTCCTCCTATTTGGTCACGAAGCCCTATGGCGGCGTGGAGCAGGATGATTTTCTGAATGCCTGCCTGATGCTGAAAACCCTGCTCAGCCCGGAGGAGCTGCTGGTGCGGCTGCATGAGATTGAGCAGGCGGCCCATCGGGAACGACTCGTCCACTGGGGCCCCCGGACACTGGATCTGGATATTCTGCTGTATGACGATGAAATATTGGAGACGGAGGATCTGGTGATCCCCCACCCGGAGATGCACCTGCGGGACTTCGTACTGAAGCCCCTGCGGGAGATCGCACCCAACAAGCGGCACCCCATCTTGCAAAAGACGGTAGCCCAGATGGAAGAGGAGCTTCGATAAAAGCATTCCCCACGGAGAGTATTATGAGCAAAAAATTTATTGTATTTCTGGCAGCCGTACTGGTGATTGCCGCCTTTCTGTCCTGGCTCATCAGCCTTGACAGCAAGAAGGAAGCACAGCAGACGGCGGCCCCCCAGGAGACGATCACGGTTCAGCAGGGGGGGAGTACCCAGGCTGAAACAGAGCCCGCAGAAGCAACGGCGATCCCGCTGCCGCCGGTGTCCGACGCGCAGCTGAACCAGTATAAGACCGCCGCCCAGCAGGCCATGAACTGCTATAAGGAGCTCTATCTCGCCGCTGATAAGGGCAGTGCCTCCAATGTGGTTCTGTCCTCGGACACGGTGGCCCAAATTGTAGGTGCCTTGGGCGCCAACGGCTATTCGGCAATTGACTATTTCTGCGACCTCAATATGCAAAACGCCCAGGCGCTGGTTGATTTCGGCAACACGGTCAATGCGGGAATGGACGCCGAGGCCTGCTATTACGTGGTTCACAGTGACGGCAGCCTTCATGCCAACAACCTCAGCTATCAGAATGGCGTGGCCTCTGTGGTCACGGTATCGGCAGAGTGGGACGGAGAAACCCCCAGGGTCTATTCCACCGGCCATTTTGCGCTGACCAAGCTCCAACTCACCGCCAAGGGCTGGCTGATCTGCACCCGGGACAGCGCGGGCGGCGGCTCTGCCTGGGCGGTGAACGGCAACGCCTATAACTTTGTGCGCCTGCTCCCTTACGATGATGTCAAACGGCAGTTGGGGGAGAAGTATCTGGGAAGCGCGGCTTATGCGGAGAATAATCTCTTTACCTGCACCTGGAGCACTGCGGACTATAGCAGCCTGGATCTGAACAGTCTGTTCTTGATCCTGTACAGCCGCTATTACGGAACCGATCCGCTTTCCAATGACAACATGAAAATGATCACAGGCTTTGAAAATGTCCCCGGAACCGATTTGCATATTGCCCCTTATGAGCAGTATGAGCGGGTCATCAGCCATTATATCGACCTTGATGGGGATACCATCCGCTGGCTGTCCGATACCAGCAGCAAATATGGCGGCTACCTGATCCTGGGTACCCGTAGGGAATATTATAACAACCAGACCATGAAGCTGCCCACGCCGGAGGTGACGGACTACTGGTATAATTCCGACGGCAGCCTGACCTTGAAGGTGGACGCTGTTTTCCCGGCCTACGGTACGGATTGCGCCTTTACTCACGAGCTTACGGTTATGGATAGGTTGGACGGCTTCCAGTATCTTTCCAACCGGGTATACGATTCCGAGAGCAATATCATTCCGGAGCTGGTGCTGCGGAGAGAACGAAAAAATCAGATCGCGGCCATGGATTAAATAAAAAAGCCGGCGGATCAAATCCGCCGGTTCTTTTTATGAGTAAGCCTGTAAGCCGGGTTCTGTTGAAAACGACCATCTATCTAGACCTGCCGTTGCCGGCAGGTTCAAGCCACCTCCTGAGGACGACCGGGCCGGCCATATGTCCTCCCACGGTGTTGCTCCGGATAGAGTTTACAGCGTCCCCATGTCTCCATGGGACGAGTGAGCTCTTACCTCACTTTTCCACCCTTACCGGCGGATCGATCCACCGGCGGTATCTCTCTGTTGCACTTGTCCGAGGGTCACCCCTGGCGGGCGTTACCCGTTATCCTTGCCCTGTGGAGCCCGGACTTTCCTCACGCACAGGCTTTCGCCTTGTGCCCGCGGTCGTTCGGCCTGCTCATTGGCCTATTGTAACCAGTTTTCGGGCGCAAGTCAACAAATTTTCTTGTAAAGAAATGAAAAAAGCTATATAATACATAAGATTGAATTTGAACACTGATTGGATTGTGAGGCGATCCTGTGACTCTTCAGGAGTATATTGAAAGCATCAAGAATAAACGCATCGCGGTGATCGGCATCGGCGTCAGCAATGAGCCGCTGATCGAGCTGCTGCTGAACAATGGCTGCCATGTGACCGCCTGCGATAAGCGCGGTATGGAAGAGATGGGGGAGGAGGGCCGGAAGCTGAAAGACATGGGCGCAAAGCTGAAGCTGGGCCCGGACTACCTGGAAGAACTGGATCAGGACATCATCTTCCGCACCCCGGGACTGATGCCCTTTGATCCCCATCTGGAAGCTGCCAAAGCCCGGGGAAGTCTGGTGACCAGCGAGATGGAAGTATTTATGGCCCTCTGCCCCTGCCCCATCATTGCCGTCACTGGCAGTGACGGCAAGACCACCACTACCACCATCATTTCCGAGCTGCTGAAAGCCGCCGGATACCGTGTGCATCTTGGCGGGAATATCGGTCATCCGCTGCTGTGCGAGACGGAGGAGATTGGCGAGAAGGACGTTACCGTGCTGGAGCTTAGCTCTTTCCAGCTTCATAGTATGCGCTGCTGCCCCGATGTGGCGGTGATCACCAACCTGTCTCCCAACCACCTGGATAAACATAAGGACTTTCAGGACTACATAGACGCCAAGCGCGCCGTATTTGAGCAGCAGACGGCCGCCCACCGGCTGGTTCTGAATCGGGACGACAGCCACAGCGAGTACTACGCCTCTTTTGCCAAAGCGCCCATCAGCTACTTCAGCGACAGGGGAGACGTGCAAAACGGTGCCATGTGTGAAAACGGCGTTATCTACCGGGTGTCCCACGGGCAGCGCAGTCCGGTAATGAGGGCAGAGGACATCAAGCTGCCCGGTGAGCACAATCTGCTGAACTACCTGGCCGCCTTCGCCGCTACCCAGGGCTGGGTCAGTGACCCGGTCTGTGCCCAGGTGGCCAAGACCTTTGCCGGGGTGGAGCACAGGCTGGAGCAGGTGCGCGTGCTGCGCGGCGTCACCTATATCAACGATTCCATCGGCACCAGCCCTACCCGTACCTCCGCCGGGCTTCATGCCCTGAAAACCAAGCCAATTGTCATTGCCGGTGGCTATGATAAGCATCTGCCTTTTGATGGGCTGGGGGATGAGCTGTGCCTGCTTTCCAAGCGGGTGTTCCTCACCGGCGATACCGCCCAGCGGATCAAAGAAGCGATTTTGGCTTCCCGATACTACGCACAGTCTCAGTTGGAAGTCACCGTGATGGATGACTTCCGGGAGACGGTGCTTGCCGCCGCTGCCTCCGCCGAAGAAGGGGATATTGTGCTTTTGTCCCCGGCCTGTGCTGCTTTTGATAAGTTTAAAAACTTTATGGAGCGGGGAAAAACCTTTAAGAAAATTGTAATGGAGTTAGAATGAAATGAGAATCTCTGATATCCGTCCCGAAGTATATGCGATGGCTCAGCGGGCCCAGGCCCGGATCATGCCCCGCTTTGCTCAGATTGACGCGGTTGCCGAGGAAAATACCCGTCGGGTTATGGAGGCCTTTCAGGCCAACCGGGTGTCCGACGCCTGCTTTGCCGGTACCACCGGCTACGGTTATGACGATCTGGGCCGGGACACCCTGGATAAAATCTATGCCCAGCTCTTTGGCGCGGAGGCCGCTCTGGTGCGCATCGGTTTTGTAAACGGCACCCATGCCCTCACTGCCGCCATGTTTGCCCTGGCAAAGCCTGGGGATACCATCCTGGCAGTTACCGGCCTGCCCTATGACACCCTGCGCACCGCCATCGGTATCGAAGGGGATGCCCATGGTTCCCTCAAGTTCTACGGTATCAATTATGGCCAGGTGGATTTGACGGCGGAAGGGGAGCCGGACTATGAGGCCATTGCCAAAGCTGTGGCGCAGCCCGGTGTCAGCGCCGTCATGGTGCAGCGCTCCCGGGGCTATGCCAAGCGGAAAGCACTGAGCGTGGAGGAGATCGGCAAGATCTGTCGGACGGTCAAGGCCGTTAATCCCGAAGTGAAGGTAATGGTGGATAACTGCTATGGTGAATTCACCGATGTGATCGAACCCACCCACGTGGGGGCGGATCTCATTGCCGGCTCCCTTATCAAAAACCCCGGCGGCGGCCTGGCTCCCACCGGCGGTTACATTGCCGGCAGCGCCCAGCTGGTGGAGCGCTCCGCCATGCGTCTTACCACCCCCGGCATTGGCGGGGAGTGCGGTTCCACCCTGGGCAATAATCGCTTGCTTTTCCAGGGCCTGTTTATGGCGCCCCACATCGTGGCCCAGGCTCTGAAAACCGCTGTTTTCTGTGCCGCCATGATGGATGAACTGGGGCTGGAGAGCTCTCCCGCCGTGGAAGAACCCCGCTCTGATATCATCCAGATGGTTCAGCTGGGTTCGGAGGAGAATATGAAGCGCTTCTGCCTGGGGATTCAGGCCGGGGCACCGGTGGACTCCTATGTGACGCCTGAACCATGGCCCATGCCGGGCTACAACTGCCCGGTAATCATGGCTGCCGGCAGCTTTATCCAGGGCTCCTCCATTGAACTTTCAGCCGACGGCCCTATCAGGGAACCCTATATCGCCTATATGCAGGGCGGCCTCACCTATGAATCTGGAAAACTGGGAATCATGATGGCGGTCAGTGCCATGTTGGAAGGGAAATAAGCATAGAATGCATGGGGAGGTGTCTCCATGCGCTATCGCAGACTCTTACGCAGAAGATCCGCCTACAGCTATTCTTCCGGCCCTGCTGCGGTGCCAAAGGGCCGCCACGGCTTCCCCTTGGCACTGCTGTTCCTGCTTACCATGCTCTGCCTGTTTTTGGCTGCCGTGTCCATCTTTTTGAAGGACTTGTCCTCCCAAATCGCCGTCTCTGACGCCAGCGATATCGTCACCGTGCAGATCAACAACGCCATCGCTGAGATCATGGCAGAGCAGGATTACAGCGGGGATTACTTCGTCAATTTTGAAAAGAATGCCGCCGGTGAGGTCACTGCCATCAGCAGCAATATGGCAAGGATCAATGCCCTCTCCGCAGAAATCCTGCATCGCGTGGTAGGGGCGACGGAAAACCGCACCATCGAGATCAGTGTCCCGGTGGGAAATCTGACGGGGGTCAGCCTGCTGATGGGCCGTGGCCCCAATGTCCCGGTGCAGATCATTGTGCTTACCTCCTCCCGGGTGGAATTTAATAACAGCATCGTCACCGCGGGGATCAACCAGACCAAGCATCAGATCAATCTGGAAGTGATTGTGGATATTGATATTCTGGTGCCCTGGGGGACGGAGAGCGCCCAGGTAGTGACGGAGATCCTCATTGCCGATACCATTGTTGTGGGTCAGGTGCCGGATACATATCTTAATCTTCAGCAGTGAAAAAATTCAGATGTTGCTGCGTGGAACAGGAGAAAACTATGGACGTACAAAAGGAAATCGTTTCCCTGCGCCGGGAACTGGAAAAGCATAACCGGCTTTACTATGTGGAGGACGCACCGGAAATCTCAGACTATGAATATGACATGCTGATGCAGCGGCTCAAAGCTTTGGAAGCGGAGCATCCGGAGCTGATTACGCCGGATTCTCCCACCCAAAAGGTGGGCGGCGCCGCCCTTTCCAAATTTGAGCCGGTGCGGCATCAGGTGCCGCTGGAAAGTCTTACGGATGTGTTTTCCTATGAGGAGCTGTTTGCCTTTGGGGAGCGGATGGATGCCGCCCTGCCCGAGGGGCACAGCTACGTGGTGGAGCCCAAGATCGACGGGCTTTCCATGTCCCTGGAATATGAGAACGGCGTGTTTGTCCGGGGCGCCACCCGGGGGGACGGCGTGACCGGCGAAAACGTGACCGAGAACCTGCGCACCGTCCGCTCCCTGCCGCTGCATATCGAGAACGCCCCTGAGCGGCTGATCGTCCGGGGTGAGGTCTATATGTCCAAGGCGGTGTTTGAGGAGCTGAACGCCCAGCGGGAGCTGAGCGGGGAGGCGCTGCTGGCCAATCCCCGCAACGCCGCCGCCGGGTCCATGCGGCAGCTGGATCCCAAGGTGGCAGCCTCCCGCAAGCTGGATATTATCTGCTTCAACATGCAGTACAGCTCTGACGATACCTATCTCAGCCACGCCGATACCCTGGATGCCATGCGCGCCATGGGCTTCCCAGTGGTGCCCTATAAGAAATATCAGAGCATTGCGGATTGCGTGGAGCGTATCCAGTGGCTGGGGGAGAACAGGGGAGATCTGCCCTATGACATGGATGGTGCAGTGATCAAGCTGGATTCCCTCCCTCAACGGACGGCCCTGGGCAGTACGGCCAAGGCTCCCCGTTGGGCGGTGGCCTTTAAGTACCCGCCGGAAAAGAAGGAAAGCCGGGTACTGGATATCGTTGTCCAGGTGGGCCGCACCGGCGTGCTGACCCCCAAGGTCATTGTGGAACCGGTGCGTCTGGCGGGAACCACGGTCTCCGCCGCCACACTGCACAATCAGGATAATATCGACCGGCTGGATCTGCGCATTGGCGATACCGTTCTTTTGCAAAAAGCTGGGGAGATCATCCCGGAGGTACTGTCTGTCAATAAGGACAAGCGCCCGGCAGATACAGTGCCCTTTACCATGCCCGCCTTCTGCCCGGAGTGCGGCTCCCCCGTGGTGCGGGATGAGGACGGCGCGGCCCTGCGCTGCACCAGTCCGGAGTGCCCGGCCCAGCGCCTGCGGAACATTGCCCACTTTGCCTCCCGGGAGGCCATGGATATTGAAGGCCTGGGCATTTCCGTCTGCGAAAGCCTGATTGGCAGCGGTCTGGTGAAAGATGCCTCCGATCTGTATTATCTGGAAAAGGAGCCCGTTGCCCAGCTTGACCGCATGGGCGATAAATCCGCCGCCAACCTCATCGCCGCCATTGAAGCCAGCAAACAGGCGGGTCTTGCCCGGCTGCTTTGCGCCTTCGGCATCCGCCAGGTGGGGCAGAAGGCAGCCAAGGTGCTGGCCAGTCACTATGCTTCTCTGGATGAGCTGATGGCTGTGGATGCCGAGGCCCTGACCACCATCCCGGATATCGGCGGAATTACCGCCGGTTTCATTGTTGATTGGTTCCAAAACCCTCAGTCTCAGGATCTGATCGGAAAACTGCGGGCTGCCGGCGTCAGCTTTGCCAGCCGGGAGGAGAAAAAGGATGACCGCTTTGCCGGGCTGACCTTTGTTCTCACCGGGACCCTCAGCCGCTTCACCAGGGATGAGGCATCCGCCATCATTGAAGGCTACGGCGGCAAGGCCGCCTCCTCCGTCTCCAAGAAAACCGCCTATGTTTTGGCCGGGGAGAACGCCGGCAGCAAACTGACCAAAGCCGAAAGTCTGGGCGTAAAAATCATCAGCGAAGAAGAATTTGAAGCGATGATCCAATAAGGCTGCTTGCAGCAGAATTGATTTCGAGCCAAAGGGCACAAGGGAAGCTTCCCTTGTGCCCTTTGTGTACGATCCGCCACCGCTATCAAATCAGGCTTGCATTATGAAATCTTCGGAATTATACTGTGCTTGATTGTGTCATCTGAGTGTGTCGGGCAGAAAGCGAAAAGGGGAAGCGGTATGAGCAGAATTTTACTTCTGGAAGATGATTTGAGCCTGGTCAACGGCCTTTCGTTTGCGTTTCAAAAGCAGGGCTATGCTTTGGATATTGCCAGAACGATCCGGGAAGCGGAGGCGCTCTGGGCGGAGGGAAAGTATGACTTGCTGGTGCTGGATGTGTCTTTGCCCGATGGTTCTGGCTTTGATATCTGCAAAAGGGTGCGGCAAAGCTCCAAGGTGCCCATCATGTTTCTGACGGCTTCGGATGAGGAGGTCAACGTGATCATGGGGCTGGATATGGGCGCGGATGATTACATCACAAAGCCCTTTAAGCTGGGGGTGCTGCTGTCCCGGGTCAACGCGCTGCTGCGGCGGACAAAGGCGTTCAGCCCGTCCAATACCGAGCTTTGTTCCAACGGCATCCGGGTTCTGCTTTTACAGGGGCAGGCTTACAAAAACGACCGGCTGCTGGAACTGACGGCGGCGGAATACAAGCTGCTGTGCCTTTTTATGCAAAACCCCAACATTGTGCTTTCCAAGGAACGGATCCTGGACAAGCTGTGGGACGGCGAGGGTAACTTTGTGGACGGCAACACCCTCACCGTGTATATCCGCAGGCTTCGCATGAAGATCGAGGACGACCCGGGGAATCCCCAGATGCTTGTGACCGTCCGGCGCATGGGATATAAATGGAATGTGATGGGCTGAGCGGGTATGAAGATATTTGTGAACAAGGAGATCCGGGCGCTGTTCCTTGCCGTGGCCGCGGTTATGGCGGGGTTCCTCCTGCTGGCAGAGCTTGTGGTCTGGCGGCAGAACCAGACCTTTTCCCTGCCGCTGCTGCTCCTCTCCCTTCTGGCGGCCCTGGGGGTGCTGGCCCTTTGCTGGCGGTATTTCCACCGGCAGAACCGGATTCTGGAAAATGCGGCAGCCCGGATCGACGCCTATCTCGCCGGGGATAAGGCGGCCCGCATCGACTGCGACGAGGAGGGGGAGCTTTACCGGCTGTTCCACGCCATCAACACCCTGGCCACGGTGCTGAACGCCCACGCGGAAAACGAGATCCAGGCCAGGGCCTTTTTGAAGGACAGCATTTCGGACATTTCCCACCAGCTGAAAACCCCGCTGGCCGCCCTGAATATCTATAACGGCCTGGTGCAGGGGGAGGCGGAGCAGCTTCCGGCCATCCGGGAATTTGCGGATCTGTCCGAGCAGGAGCTGGATCGCATGGAAACGCTGGTGCAGAACCTGCTGAAAATCACCCGGCTGGATGCCGGGGCGCTGGTGATGGAAAAAGCGCCGGAGAACGTGGCGGAGATGATGCGGGAGGTGCAGCTGCATTTTGCCTATCGGGCGAAGCAGGAGCAGAAGGAGCTTATCCTGACCGGGGCCGAGGACGTGGTGCTGCTCTGCGACCGGGACTGGACGACGGAAGCGGTCAGCAATCTGGTGAAAAACGCGCTGGATCACACGGCGGCGGGGGATCGGGTCGAGATCAAATGGGAGCAGGCGGCCAATGCCACCCGGATCATTGTGGCGGATAATGGCACAGGCATTCATCCGGAGGACATTCATTATGTTTTCAAGCGCTTTTACCGCAGCCGTTTCTCCCGGGATACCCAGGGCATCGGCCTGGGCCTGCCCCTTGCCAAGGCCATTGTGGAGGCCCATCGGGGGAGCATCACCGTGGACAGCGTATGGGGCCAGGGCAGCAGCTTTGTCCTGTGTTTTTTGAATCCTACAAAATTGTAAGGTACGATTCACATGAGAGTAAGACATAGATGGTATTCTGCCTGACACAAGGCGGGATAACATCTATGTCTTTATTATGGAACCATTCCCCGAAGGAGGAAAAGAAATGAATCTGTTGGAAGTGACTTCTCTCTGTAAAACCTATGGCGCCGGCGAGACAGCCGTTCACGCGCTGAAAAATGTGAGCTTTTCTGTCCCCAAAGGGGAATTTGTGGCCGTGGTGGGGGAATCCGGCTCCGGCAAGAGCACCCTGCTGAACATGATCGGCGCGCTGGATACGCCTACGGCAGGGAAGGTGCGGATCGACGGGAAAGATATTTTCACCATGAAGGACGAGCAGCGCACCATTTTCCGCCGCCGCAACATCGGCTTTATCTTTCAGGCCTTTAACCTGATCCCGGAGCTGACGGTGGAGCAGAATATCATTTTTCCCGTTCTGCTGGACTATCAGAAGCCGGATAAGAAGTATCTGGAGGAATTGCTTGCGGTGCTGAATCTGAAAGAGCGCCGGAACCACCTGCCCAGCCAGCTCTCCGGCGGCCAGCAGCAGCGGGTAGCCATCGGTCGGGCGCTGATCACCCGCCCATCTCTGATCCTTGCCGACGAGCCCACCGGCAATCTGGACAGCCAGAACAGCAGCGAGGTGATCACCCTGCTGAAAGAGGCGTCAAGAAAATACCAGCAGACCATCCTCATGATTACCCACAACCGCAGCATTGCCCAGACCGCTGACCGGGTATTGCAGGTGTCTGACGGTGTGCTCACGGATTTCGGGCGGTGCAGCGAATGAAGAGCTATCTCAGCCTGATCCCGATATCCGCGAAGGTGCGCAGGCGGCAAAACCGGATGACGGTGTTCTGCATTGTCATTGCGGTCTTTCTGGTGACGGCGATCTTCAGCACGGTGGACAGCCTGATCCAGGCGGAAAACAGATGCCTGCAAAACAAACATGGGTACTGGCACATCAAGCTGGAGGATCTTTCAAAGGAAGCAGGCGAGGCAATTCGCCAGCGGCCGGATGTGCTTGCCCTCGGCTGGGCGGAGAAATACAACGAAAATGCCGATCAACCCTATGAGATCGGAGAGCGAAAGGCCACAGTATATGGCACAGACAGCGTTTACATGACGCAGCTTACAAACGCGGTTGACGAAGGCGCCTTCCCGCAGAATGACAGGGAGGTGCTGCTGAGCGCCAATGCGAAACTGGCCCTGAATGTGCAGCTCGGAGATACGGTAACTCTAAGCACCCCTGCCGGAAAGACGGACTTTACCGTGTCCGGCTTCGGTTCGGATGACAAGGATTATTATCAGGGACAGACCTACCTGGTGGCCGTCTATATGACCCATGCCGCATTTTCTTCCCTGATGGAGGAAAACGGCGTTTCCGTCACCGCAAGCTGCTATGTTCAGTTTGAAAGCGCGGCAGCGGCTTCCTCTGCCCTTCCGGAGTTGGAGGAGCAGTATTGGCTGCCGGCAGGCAGCGTCTCGGAAAACACCGCAGTAATGGGGATCGCGGGGCAGAGCCGCAATGCGTCCATGAAAAACTTCTATGGAATGGCGGCAATTCTGTTCCTGCTGGTTCTGCTGGCAGGTGTGCTGATGATCTCCGGCAGCATGAACAGCAATGTGGCCCAGCGCACCCAGTTTTTCGGAATGCTGCGCTGCATCGGCACCAGCCGCCGGCAGATCATCCGCCTTGTGCGGCTGGAGGCGCTGAACTGGTGCAAGACGGCGGTTCCCGTCGGCCTGATTTGCGGCACAGGGATCAGCTGGGCCGTCTGTGGATTGTTGCGTTATGGCATCGGCGGCGAGTTTGCGGAGGCCCCGGTGCTCCGTCTCAGCCCCATCGGCCTTATCAGCGGGGCGGCGGTTGGGATAGCAACCGTTCTGCTGGCGGCCCAGTCCCCGGCGAAGCGGGCCGCAAGGGTTTCGCCCATGGCGGCAGTTTCCGGCGGGGCCGAAGGGACACCGGCGGTGGGACGCAGGGCAAGGCTCGGTGCCGGCCGGGCAGAATGGACACTGGGCGTTCACCACGCAACGGCATCCAAAAAGAACTGGTTTTTGATGACGGCCAGCTTTGCCCTTAGCATGATTTTGTTCCTCTGCTTCTCCGTCGGGCTGGATTTTGCCCGGGAGTTACTGCCCTCTCTGCGGCCCTGGCAGCCGGATATTACCCTCAATGGCTACGGGAACGCCCTCCTGCTGGAGCCGGAGGTGCTGCATGAAATCGAAGCGATCCCCGGGGTGGAACAGGTATACGGCACGGCATATATGGATGGCGTGCCCGCGGCCTCCTCCGGGGAGGAGATCGACCATGTGAATCTGATCTCTTACAGCGGCTTCCTGCTGGACTGCGTAAAGGAAGATCTCATTGCGGGGGATCCGGCAGCAGTTTATGGAGACACAGAAGGGGTAATGACGGTCAGCAACAGGGACAACCCCCTGAAGCTGGGGGATACGGTTCAGATCGGCGGGGAGACCCTTACCATTACCTGCGCGGTTTCCAGCGGAATATGGCCCAGCGAAAACAGCGTGATTTGTTCCCGGGAGACCTTTGCCCGGCTGACCGGGGAAGAAAACTACAGCCTGGTTGGGGTGCAGCTGGATCAAAGCGCCGATGAGGAAACCCAGCGGCAGATCAGCGCGCTGGCGGATGGCGATATTATTTTTGCGGACAACCGGGAAAACAATCAAAGCGATGCGAAAACCTATTTTGCCGCCTGCTTCGTCCTGTACAGCTTTGTGGTGATCCTGGCGATGATCACACTGTTCCACATGATTAACAGCATTTCCATGAGCGTGAGCGCCCGGATCAAACAATATGGCGCCATGCGGGCCGTGGGGATGGATGGAAAGCAGCTGACCGGAATGATCGGCGCGGAAGCGATGACCTATGCCGTCTCCGGGCTTGTTGTGGGCTGCGGTGCCGGACTGCTGCTCAGCCATTGGCTGCACCGGATGCTGCTGACGCACTATTTCGGGACGGCATGGCATCTGCCGCTGGCATCGCTCTGCATCATGGCTGGCTTTACGCTTTTTTCTGCGGCGGTCGCAGTATATGCTCCGGCGAAGCGGCTCCGCAGAATGCCGGTAACGGCAGCCATCAAAGCGTATTAGGGCTGTGAAAGGAGCGGCGAATGAAAAGCTATCTTGGCCTGATCCCCCTGTCCGCAAAGGCGCGAAAGCGGCAGAACCGGATGACGGTGTTCTGCATTATCATTGCGGTCTTTCTGGTGACGGCGGTATTCTCCCTGGCAGACATGGGGATCCGGATGGAAAAACAGTACGCGATCGAGCAGCACGGGAACTGGCATTTCCAGCTCCGGGGTGTCACCGCGGCAGACGCGGAACAGCTGGCCCGGCAGCAGGAGGTGGCGGCGGTATCCCGCTATGACGCGGTAAACTATAAGCTCGACGAGGACTATTTTACCGGCAGCAGCAGTCTCTGCATCTGCGGCGGGGATGAAGCTTTCGTCACCGGGATTTTCGATTATCTCGCCCAGGGAGAATTCCCGGCAGCGCCGGACGAAGTTCTCCTGACAGAGAACGCGGCAAGGATGTATGGCCTCACCATCGGCGACAGGGTCACGGTGGAAACACCCACAGGAAGTCTGGAATTTACCGTCAGCGGTTTCATGGCAGAGGGAAGCTCCCTGCGGTATGATGCGGTGGTGGCCCTGCTGCCCTATGACGCCTTCTGCGAGCTGTTCGGAAATCGGGAGGCAGTCTATTACTTCCAGCTCCGGGACGGGGTCAATGTCCGGCGCTTCATCGATGAATGCAGCGCGCAGTACGGATGGACGGAAGAGAATCTTTCGGAAAACACGGCCCTGATGGGCATCATCGGGGCCAGCAGCAACTCCTTTATGATGGGGCTGTATTTGGTGGCCTTTGTGCTGTTTCTGCTGGTGCTCTCTGCGGGGGTGCTGATGATCACGGGCAGCATCAACAGCAGTGTGGTTCAGCGCAGCCAGTTTTTCGGGATGCTGCGCTGCATCGGCGCCAGCCGCAGGCAGATCCTGCACTTCGTGCGGCTGGAGGCACTGAACTGGTGCAAGACGGCGGTTCCTGCCGGAGTGGCGCTGGGGATCGCGGCCACATGGGCGCTGTGTGCCATCTTGCGCTACGGTGTGGCCGGGAACTTTGCCTGGCTTCCCCAGTTTGCCCTCAGCCCCATTGGGATCGGCTTCGGCGCCGCCACCGGCGTCCTCTCGGTTTTGCTGGCGGCCCGGGCCCCGGCCAAAAGGGCGGCTAAGGTGTCTCCCGTGGCTGCCGTCCGGGGCGTCAACGAGAGCGGCAGCGAGGCGGCCCACGGCGTTCCCGCCGGGGCAAAGCGCATTGATTTTGCTTTGGGCATCTGCCATGCCACGGGCAGCAAAAAGACCCTGGTGCTGATGACGGCCTCCTTCGCCCTCAGCATTCTTCTGTTCCTGGGCTTTTCTGTGTTGATCGGCTTTGTCCATCACGCCCTGAATCCCCTGCGCCCCTATGCGCCCGATCTTTCACTGGTCAGCAGCGAGGGGGCCAACGCTATTGACCCGGCATTGGTGGAGCAGATCGGAGAACGGCCCGGGGTAAAGCGGGCCTTTGGCCGCAGCTTTATGGGGGCTGTTCCGGTGGAGAGCCGGAAAGGACGCAGCACCGTTGACCTGATCTCCTATGAAGCGCTTCAGCTGGGTTGGGCGGAAGAGAATGTGGTCGCAGGGGATATCCGAAAGATTTCGGAGGATGAAAATTATGTGATGGCGGTTTTTGATAAGGAGATGGCCGAACCACCCGCAGTGGGGGACCGGTTCCAAACCGGCGGCCACACACTGGAAGTCGCCTGCATCCTGTCCGACAGTCCCTTTGACAGCAATGGCACGCCAACCATTATCTGCAATGAACAGACCTTTGCGCGGCTCTTTGGCAGGCAGAGCTATGCGGTCATCGACATCCAGACCACCGGGGACTTTACCGACCGGGAGCTTGAGACCATCCGCGATCTGGCAGGGGAGGGGATCCGACTTTCCGACCGCCGGAGCAGCAATCGGGACACGACCGCCACCTACTGGGCCTTTTCTCTTTTGGTCTACAGCTTTTTGGCCATTGTTGCCATGATCACGGTGTTTCATATCATGAACAGCATCTCCATGAGCGTATCTGCCCGCACGCGGGCCTATGGCGCCATGCGGGCGGTGGGAATGAGCAAAGGGCAGCTTACCCGCATGATCGCCGCCGAGGCGCTGACTCACGCCCTTAGCGGCTGTCTTGTGGGCTGCGCGGCGGGGATCCCGCTGCACCGGTTCCTGTTCGGGAAGATGATCACGGATTATTGGGGAGAGCCGTGGCAGCTGCCAACCGCATCCCTTGCGGTGATACTGCTTCTGGTTTTGCTCACGGCCCTGCTTGCCGTTCTGCCTCCGGCGAGACGGATCTGCAATCTGCCGGTCACGGAGACCATCAACGAACTGTAAGTTATATCCCCGGCCAAACTTTTTATGCCACCCCCAGTGGAAGTTTTCTCTCACTGGGGGTGGCGATTTTCCCGGCCTTTTGGCCGGGGAAAAGTACGGCCCAATTCGTGCAATAGCCGCTTTTCACAGAACACAGCCAATGGGCATATGATGTGTTGAGGTCCCCCTCCTCAAAAAAGTTTGGAGGAATTAAATTGGATAGAAACAAAACCGACAACGGCTATCGGTTCGGTTCTTTGCCGAAGAATGCGCCGCTGGCCATGGCCTATGTGCCCCTGCAGGAGTCGGTGTCTCCCAGCTATGAAAGCATGGAGGCCCTGAGCCGGGGCACCCTGTTCCCCGGCCTTGACCTGCCGCTGATGAACATCGTCAACAGTGAGCTGAAAATGTGCCCCCTGACGGAGATGATGGCCATTGACTTTGTGGCCGATGAACTGGAGCTGTATCTGGACACCCACAAGGATGACAGTGAAGCCTTTGCCATGTATCAGACCTTCCTTGCTCTGAAAAAAGAGGTTCGCAGCCGCTATGCCATGCAGTTTGGCCCCATATCCCAGGAGGATATGCTGGGCGCCAAGCGCTATTGCTGGCCCGATGATCCCTGGCCCTGGGATTACCAGCCCAAAATGGAGGTTTGAGACATGTTTGTATATGAGAAGAAACTGCAATATCCCGTCAAGATCAAGAACCCCAACCCTGCCCTGGCCAAGTTCATCATCTCCCAGTACGGCGGGCCGGACGGCGAGCTAGGCGCCTCTCTGCGCTACCTGAGCCAGCGCTACTCCATGCCGTACCCGGAGCTGAAAGCCCTGCTGACCGATATAGGTACGGAAGAACTGGGGCATCTGGAAATGATCGGCGCCATCGTCCATCAGCTGACCCGGAACATGACTCCGGAGGAGATCAAAAAGGCCGGTTTCGAGACCTACTTTGTTGACCGCACGGCCGGTGTATATCCCACCGCAGCCTCCGGCTTCCCCTGGAGTGCTGCCTCCATGGCCGTAAAGGGCGATGTGATTGCGGATCTGAATGAGGATCTGGCAGCAGAGCAGAAAGCCAGAGTGACATATGATAACATTCTCCGGCTCTCCGACGACCCGGACGTGAACAACGTGATCCGCTACCTGCGGGAGCGGGAAGTGGTGCACTATCAGCGCTTCGGAGAAGGGCTGCGCCGTGCCCTTGAGAAGATGGATGAGAAAAATTTCTATGCCGTGAACCCGGCCTTCGATAAATAACCGCCATATAGGCGGATAGCGTACAAAAACCATCTATGGTGCAGCGGCTTTGCTGAACCATAGATGGTTTTTCTTCAGTCAAAAGGGCTTGACGGAAAGGCAAAAACCATGTATCATTTGAAGGATTCCTGTCAAGGCGCGGAAAACCTTGACAAAATATATTTTTGAAAGTAGGAGAGAGAATTGGAAGAAAAAAAGTTCCAGCCGTACATTCCGGCAGATAAGGTCATGCCTGAGTTCACAGTGGTCTCTGTGATCCTGGGTGCCCTTCTGGCGATTTTGTTCGGCGGAGCCAACGCCTATCTGGGTCTGCGCGTGGGTATGACCGTTTCCGCGTCAATCCCGGCAGCGGTCATTTCCATGGGCGTGATCCGCAAAATCCTCAAGCGCGATTCTATTTTGGAAAACAACATGGTTCAGACCATCGGTTCCGCTGGTGAATCTGTGGCAGCCGGTGCCATTTTCACCCTTCCCGCCCTGTTCATGTGGGCTGACGAGGGGCTGTGCAGCGTCCCCACTCTGGTGGAGATCGGCCTGATCGCCCTGTGCGGCGGTGTACTGGGTGTCCTGCTGATGGTGCCCCTGCGCAGCGCCCTGATCGTGAAGGAGCATGGTGTTCTGGCATATCCGGAGGGGCAGGCCTGTGCCGAGGTTCTGATTGCCGGTGAAGAGGGCGGTGCCAAGGCTTCCACTGTGTTCACTGGTCTGGGCATTGCCGCCGTATACAAGTTCATTGCCGATGGCCTGAAGCTGTTCCCCAGTGAAGTGGACTATTCCGTTTCCGCTTATAAGGGTGCCGGTGTGGGTATGGATGTGCTGCCTGCCCTGGCCGGCGTGGGCTATATCTGTGGTGTCAAGGTGTCTTCCTACCTGTTTGCAGGCGGCACGCTGGCCTGGTTTGTCATTATGCCTCTGATTGCCCTGTTTGGCAGCGAGCTCATCATCTATCCCGCTTCTGTCCCTGTGTCCCAGCTGTGGGCTGAGGGCGGAACCTGGGCCCTGTGGAGCAATTATGTGAAGTATATTGGTGCGGGTGCTGTGGCTACCGGCGGAATTCTCAGCCTGATCAAGTCCCTGCCGCTGATTGTCCGTACCTTCCGTGATGCCATTGGCGGCTACGGCAAAAATGGCACCAGCAGTCTGCGCACCGAGCAGGATATCTCTATGAAGACGCTGGTCATTGGCGTTGTAATTATGGCCGTTGCGCTGTGGCTGATTCCCAGCATCCCGCTGAATTTCTTCGGTGCCCTGATCGTTATCGTCTTTGGATTCTTCTTTGCCACGGTTTCTTCCCGGATGGTGGGCCTCATTGGCTCCTCCAATAACCCGGTATCCGGCATGGCCATCGCTACGCTGCTGATTGCCACGCTGCTTTTGAAGTCTACCGGCACTGTCGGTGCCGAGGGCATGGTTGCGGCCATCACCATTGGCTCCCTGATTTGCATTATTGCCGCCATCGCCGGGGACACTTCTCAGGATCTGAAAACCGGCTTCCTGGTGGGCGCTACCCCCAAAAAGCAGCAGATGGGCGAACTGCTGGGCTGCATTATTTCCGCCTTGGCTGTGGGCGGCATCCTGTACCTGCTGAATGCCGCTTGGGGCTACGGCACTGCCGACCTGCCCGCCGCTCAGGCTTCTCTTATGAAGATGGTGGTAGAGGGCGTCATGGGCGGTAAACTGCCCTGGGCCCTGGTCTTTACCGGCGTGTTTATCGCGCTGGTGGTGGAGGTGCTGGGCGTTCCCGTGATGCCTTTCGCCATCGGCCTGTATCTGCCCATCCATCTGTCCACCCCCATCATGGCCGGCGGTCTGCTTCGCTGGTATCTTGAGAAACGTAAATACGCCTCTGAGAAGGCCAAGAACGACTGCATCCAGTCCGGCGTACTGTATACCTCTGGCCTGATTGCCGGTGAAGGTGTGGTGGGTATCCTGCTGGCCGTGTTCGCCATCATTCCCATGGGTGTCAACGCCGCGGGCGAAGCCCTCAGCCTGGGTGACAAGCTTGCGCTGACCAACCCCGATAACTTCTTTGGCTTTACTTTCAGTCTGGGCAATCTGGGCGGCCTTCTGTTCTTTGCGGTGCTGCTGCTCACGGTGTGTTTCGCCGCCAGAAAGGGCGAGAAGGCCTCCAAGGGCTGATTTTCCCCCTTGCGGAAACAAAAAGCGGGCTGTATACTTCATGGTGTACAGCCCGCTTGGAATTATAGGAGAAAGAACATGGCAAAAAAGAAGAGCAACAATTATCTGGAATATGTACCGGTGATCGATCCCCGGAACACCTGGAGCGAGACAGAGGGAAAAGTCACCATCCATATGGTACACCGCGGCTTTTATGCCACCATTGCCCAGAAGATCTTTCACACGCCCCGAGTCAGCCACATCGATTTGGACGGATACGGCAGCTTTCTCTGGAAACGGATCGATGGCAAGAAAACCGTTGGAGATCTGGCCCTGGAGCTGAAAGCGCAGTATGGTCAGGATGCCGAACCGCTTTATGAGCGGCTGGTGAAATATATGCAGATTCTGCGCAACAACAACTTTATCCTCTTGGGTGGAAAGGACCGGCTGCCGCAATGAGTAAAGCTCAGATCGTTCTCGGCATTTTGCTGTTCGCCCTGGCCACTGCCATTCTCTATGTCTGGGGCCTGCGCAAATCCATGGGCCAAAGTGCGGATCTGACCCGCATCCTCCTGAACCGCTGCGGCAACAAAGTGGTGGGATTCCTGAAAAAACATGATACCGTCACCGAGGCGGAGGTCGTGCAGCTCATCAGCGGCGTCACAGCAGGGGAATTCTGGTCCAGGAAACGCCTGGTGGTGCAGGAGCCCAAGCGGTTTACGGGGCAGGTGATTGCGTTTCTCCTGGATCAGCAGTATATCGAAGCTGCCGGTAAGAAAACTTACCGTTTAAAAAAATGAATGGCGCAACGCCAGCGGCATTATAAAACAGGCAGACGGTGTAAAGCGCCGTCTGCCTATTTATGTTCCACATAAAGGATGCTGCACAGCAGGGAATTGCTGCATTCTCTCGTATATCGGGCAAACTCCTCCCGGCTCATATAGTACCGGCTGCCCCAGGAGGAAAGGGTGATCCATTCATCATCCAAGCCCGTGGCCGTTACGAAATGGGCCATGGCAGAAACAGTGGGCACAAAGCTTCCCTCCGGGGTGGCCCGGCAGAAGTTCGCCCGCTTCTTCTGCCAAAAGCGGGGAAAGTTGGGCCCAACGGCCAGAATCACCGGGATATCCTGCTGGAGCATCGCCTCCATGCGCTGCCACAGTTCCGCCTTCGGCACACTCCAACGGGCCTTGTAGGGCAAACGATGCCGCTTAAAGAATCGGTTCATGGCCAAGCTAAGGGCAAGCCCGTTTGTTCCGAAAGGATAAAACAGGGGAAGGTAGGCCCGGTGCAGCATCTCCAGTGCCTGCTCATAATCCGTCTGGAGCAGGGGAGAAGTACCGGCCAGACCGGAAAATTCAGGTATATAAACATCACAATGCCAACGGTTCAGGTACAGAAGCAGATCCAGTGCGGCGATAACACCGCAGCCGCAGCGCTGCAGAACATGGTCATCGCAGCGCTGTTGATCCCCACCGAAGCTGGGCGGGCCGCTGTATGCCACGCTGATATATGGGTTTTGCAGTTCCGTCATATCTCATCCCCCCGGATATTATACGGTATCTCGCCGGTGAATTCAATGAAATACCGCAAAATCCGTGACAAACTCCTTTGCACCGTGTTATAATACCTTAAAATCGAGCCGAAATACTTGGAGGTGCCCTATGCTGGATTTTCTGAGACAAGAGGGAATTGAAGAGAATATCATCCGCCGTATTGAGGACTTTCGCCGTCAGTACCCAGCGGCTGCCCAGGATGAATACAGGATCCCCGCGCCCAATTACCGCTACTATGGTGCGGACGTTTGGAAGAAAGCGCTGACGGCCCTGCTGGCCGGGGAAAACATCCTGCTGGTCGGCCCCAAAGCCACCGGCAAAAACGTGCTGGCGGAAAATCTTTCCGCCGTGTTCCAGCGCCCGGAGTGGAACATCTCCTTCTACCTGAACACTGATGCCGCGTCCCTGATCGGCGCCGACACCTTTAAGGACGGCAAGGTCAGCTTCCGCCACGGGCCGATCTCCCAGTGTGCCACCCAGGGGGGCTTTGGCATTCTGGATGAGATCAATATGGCAAAGAACGAGTCCCTTGCCGTGCTCCATGCCACGCTGGACTTTCGCCGCATTATCGATGTGCCTGGCTATGACCGGATCCAGCTTTCCCCCTGCACCCGCTTTATTGCCACCATGAACTATGGCTATGCCGGCACCCGGGAGCTGAACGAGGCGCTGGCCTCCCGCTTCATGGTGATCAATATGCCCATTATCTCCGAGGAAGATCTGGTCAAGCTGCTGAAATCTCAGTTCTCTAGCTTGAAGGACGAATACGCCTGGCAGCTTGCCGGGCTGTTTGAGGATATCCGCAAGAAGTGCGACAGCTCCGAAATTTCCACCAAAGCCCTTGACCTGCGGGGGCTCATGTCCGCCGTGTCTCTGGTGCAGAATGGCCTGAGCATGGGACAGGCCCTGGAGCTGGGCATCATCAACAAATCCTTTGATGATTTTGAACGCCAGCTTGTGTCGGATATTATCGCCGCCAAGATCAGCGGGACGCTGGGCGCTGCTGAGCTGTTTGAAAGCTGATGGAAGAGGTATCCAAGCTCCAGGTCAAGCGGGCGGAAAACATGATCTGGAACGCCGCCGGAAACTATGCCTTTCGCCCGGATTTCAAGGCCTTTGATGACGATGGGCAGGCCCAGCTGTACTGGAACTGCATCATCGGCGCGGCGAGAAAATATTATGAATATCCAAAACTGGCAGAGCTTTTTAAGGCCCTGGATCAGTATGAGGACGGCGATACCTACGAAGGGCTGCTGTGGCTTGGCCTGGAAAACGCCCTGTACCAGAAGGAACTGCCCACCCGGCCTGTGCTGAAAGCCCTCCGGACGGACTATGCCAGGGCGCTCACCCGCAAGCTGAGCTATGTTGAGGATGACCGCTTTTATGACGCCATGGCTTTGGCCCATTTTCGGCGCGCTTTGGGGGAGCAGCCCTGCCTCAGCAAGTACGATATCAAGCTGCTGGATGAGGTGGAGTTCACGCCGGATATGGATACGGATGCCATTGTTGCCACGGCGGGGGTGCTCTTTCAGCGCTGGTTCCAGATCACGGCCCAGCTTCGCAAAAAAGAAAAGCACCTGCTGCCCAGCCTGCTTGGCCGGAAGAAGGGCCCGATCGGCAGCAAACGCTACCGGCCCTTCGGCTTCGGCTTCGCCGATCATCCGGATGATGTCTATGGCGGCGAGAATACCAGCGGCAAGCGGGAAGAGCAGGAGCTGCGCACCAAACTCAGCGCCGGGGAACTGCGAGAATTCATGGAATCCAAGTTCGGTGAACCCATGTATCAGGAAAGCAAGATGATGGAGATCGAGCGAAGTCTCTGCACTGGCAATCACAGCAGCTGCCACCTGCTGTTTACCAAAGGTGAGGTACTGAAAAGCAAGATCCAGAACGCTTTCGAGGCGCTCCAGAAGGAGAGGGAAGCAGTACAGATTGAAAAGAACCGCCGCAGCTTCTATGAGGATCTGCCCCGGAACATGACGGCCATCGCCATGCTGACGGGAAAAATTCAGAATTCCGTTCTTCTCCACCTGGAACCTACGGATGTCAAAGCCAATTCCGGCCTGCTCAGCGGCGGCCTTGCCTGGCGGGCAACTTACCTGGATGATGACAAAGTGTTCAGCCGCAGGGAGCAGGGTGACAAGGGGAACCTGAGTGTGGATATCCTGCTGGATGCCTCCACCTCCCAGAAACGGCGGCAGGAGCTGGTATCCTGTCAGGGCTATATGATTGCGGAGAGCTTGAGCCGCTGCGGCATTCCTTGCCGGGTGATGTCCTTCTGCTCCATGACCGGCTTCACTATTCTGCGCGTTTTCCGGGATTACGGGGAATGGAATAAAAACGACCGGATCTTTCAGTTTGTCTCCAACGGCTGCAACCGGGATGGGCTTGCCATCCGGGCCGCACACCACCTGATCAACGAGACCAGTTATGAGCATAAGGTTCTCATCGTCCTGTCAGATGTAAAGCCCAACGACGTGATGAAGATTCGTGCCCGGGACGGGAGCGAGCTTTCCGCCTACGAGTATGAGGCCGGCCTCATGGATACCGCACTGGAGGTTCGCCGTGCCCGGGCGGACGGGATCGCTGTGGTCTGCGTCTTTACCGGCAATGATGAGGATGTGCCATCGGCAAAGCTGGTCTATGGCCGTGACTTTGCCCGCATTCAGTCTCTGGATAAATTTGCCGATACCGTGGGCATGCTGATCCAGAACCAGCTGAAGAATATATAAATGCGTTAATATATGACTAAAACCGGCCCGGATGAAAAATCATCCGGGCCGGTTGGCACTTTTTTCCGTTTTCTTCGTCTGTACTAACGTCTGATTAAAAATTTCAATTTTAATCAAATCTCAGTCTTACTTGGCGAGAACTTTTTTCAGCCGTGCGTATCTGGGCAGGGAGTGCTCCAGAGGCAGTTCCGGCTCACCCTGGATCAGGGGCAGGGCATAGTCAATGAATTCATGCTTCAGGCCGTTGCCTTCCTCGTTGATCCATTCCACGGGAACCTTCTTCTCGAAGTTTGCCACGGAGGACAGGGGCAGCAGCACCATCTTGCAGTGGTATTTGCCATCGATATACTCCCGCTCAAAGGCCACCATCTTGCCGGTGGTGCCGCTGACAGCCTGGCGAACCGCTTCCTGACCTGCGCCGAAGGCCTCGTCAATGTCGGTCTTGGAGGCCAGATGGGCGCCGCAGCGCTGCAGCAGACTCAGCTCGATGCCGCGAACCTTGGCGCCGGTGCGCTCCTTCAAAATCTCTGCCAGCAGGGAAGCCAGGCCGCCCAACTGGGCATGGCCGAAGCCGTCAGTGGCGGAAGTCTTGGCCTCGGAAACGAAGCTGCCGTCGGCATAGTGGATGCCCTCGGAGACCGCCACCAGAACCTTGCCGTTGGCGGCATACACGCGTTCCACGTCAGCGATGAATTTGTCCATGTCAAAGTCCAGCTCAGGCAGGTAGACCAGGTCGGGGCCGGAGCCAAACTCCGTGGCCAAGGCGGCGCTGGCAGCCAGCCAGCCGGCGTGACGGCCCATGATCTCCACCACGGTAATCATACCGTTGTCATAAACCCGGGCGTCCTTGTTGATCTCCATGCAGGAGGTGGCAATGTACTTTGCGGCGCTGGCAAAGCCGGGGCAGTGGTCGGTGCCGAAAAGGTCGTTGTCGATGGTCTTGGGAACGCCCATGACCCGGCACTCATAGCCGACGGATTCCATATAGCGGCTGATCTTGTTGCAGGTATCCATGGAGTCGTTGCCGCCGTTATAGAAAAAGTATCTCACATTGTATTTTTTAAAGATTTCAAGAATGCGCTTATAGTCAGTGTCATCCTTCTCCGGATCCGCAATTTTGTACCGGCAGGAGCCCAACTCAGAAGAGGGGGTGTTCAGCAGCAGCTTCAGCTCTGCGGGGTCTTCCTCATCCATGACATAGAGCTTGTCATCCAGGACGCCGCGGATGCCGTGGGCGGCACCGTAGACCTTGGTGATTTCTTCCGCGTCAAGGGCGGTGCGGATCACGCCGTAGGCGCTGGCGTTGATGACAGCAGTGGGGCCGCCGGACTGGCCAAAAATGCAGGAGCCAACGAGTTTTTCAGACATGTTTCTTCCTCCAAGAAAATTTATTTTTTTATGTGTTTTGTCAAAACTGCTTATTGATTATAGACAGCTTTGAGGATATAATAATATTGCAGATTTGTAAATGTACTATTTGTACAAATTTTGACTATCTTGAAAAAGGAGAACAGAAAAATGCCCCTGGTAACGACAAAAGAAATGTTTGAGAAGGCCTATCATGGCGGCTACGCCATTGGCGCGTTCAACGTTAATAATATGGAAATTGTGCAGGGTATCACCGAAGCCGCTGCTGAGCTGAATGCCCCCCTGATCCTTCAGGTGTCCAAGGGTGCCCGGGCCTATGCCAACCATACTTATCTGATCAAGCTGGTGGAGGCCGCCGTAATCGAGACCGGCCTGCCCATCGCCCTGCATCTGGATCATGGCAACAGCTTTGAGCTTTGCAAGTCCTGCATTGACGGCGGCTTTACCTCCGTTATGATCGACGCTTCCTCCAAGTCCTTTGAGGAGAACATTGCTCTGACCCGTCAGGTCGTTGAGTATGCTCATGACCACGGTGTTGTGGTCGAGGCTGAGCTGGGCACCCTGGCCGGCATCGAGGATGAGGTCAATGTTTCCGCCGAGGACAGCTCCTACACCAGACCGGAAGACGTTCAGGAATTTGTGGAGCGCACCGGCTGCGACTCTCTGGCCATTGCCATCGGCACCTCTCACGGCGCTTACAAGTTCAAGCCCGGCACCGACCCCAAGCTGAGACTGGATATTCTGGAAGATGTTCAGACACGCCTGCCCGGCTTCCCCATCGTGCTGCATGGCTCCTCCTCCGTCCCGCAGGAGTTTGTTAAGATCATCAACGAGAACGGCGGCAATATGCCCGGCGCCATCGGCATTCCTGAGGAGCAGCTGCGTCTGGCCGCCCAGAAGGCTGTCTGCAAGATCAATATCGATTCCGACCTGCGTCTGGCCATGACCGCCAGCATCCGCAAATATTTCAATGAGCATCCCGATCACTTTGATCCCCGCCAGTATCTCTCTCCTGCCCGTGACGCCATTAAGGCCATGGTCAAGCACAAGATCGTTGACGTGCTGGGCTGCGATGGGAAAGCCTGAGCAAAGCCTGGCCGCTTAAAACAAAGATAGATTTTCTGCCCTTCATCTTCTCTGTCCCTGCGGGGCAGGGAAGGGGAGGGGTGGTGTTCCCCCGCAACATCAATGAGGAGGTGGCAAAATGAGCCAAAAGCCGGAAAAAAGCAAGCATGAGGCTGTAAAGAAAACGCCGGAAAGCAGCATGCCAAACAACAATACGATGGTCGTTATCCGTCTTGTTGTGGCGTCTGTTATCTTTGCTGTCTCTTTGATCGTCAAGATGCCGGAATTTCTGAGCATCATTTTGCTTGTGCTTGCGGCTGTTGCTGCCGGGTATGACATTGTCCTTCAGGCAATGCGCTCCATTGAGGAAGGGGATTACTTCTCGGTTCCCGTGGTCGTGGTGTTTATTGCGCTCTTGTCATACTTCATTGGTTTTGCCATTGAAGGCGCGGCACTTATCCTCCTGTATCAGATCGGCCTTATGCTGATTAACTATGCCCAGGAGCATACGAAGAAATCCGCGCTGGATCTGCTGGGCTATCAGGACGAGAGCGTGAAAGCCAAGATGGCCGGTGTCCTCGAAGATAAAGAAGCCACCAGCATGTCTCTTGAGTCCGTGATGAAAAGCAGCGCAGGCTCCGTTCTGAAGCTGGCCATGGTGCTTTCCGTAATCTATGCCATCGCCCTTCCCATCTTCACCAACTACACTTATATTGTCTCCATCCACCGAGCTCTTACCATCATCCTGATTGCAACCCCCATGTCCGTTGTGGTGTCCATTCCTCTGGCCGCCATGGTCGGCATGTGTTACTGTGCTCAGCAGGGGGTCGTGGTTGAGGAGGCTTCCACCATGGAAGCACTGGCGGATTCTACCGTTGCCATTTTTGATAAGGGTGGCATATTTGCCGATGAGTGCCCCAGGATCATCGCAATGTACTCGGATATCCTTGATTCCAGCACATTTATGAACTTTGTGGCCCATTCCGTGTACTATTCTGACCAGCCCATTGCCAAGGCCATTGGCGCTGCTTTTGACCAAGATTACCGTCTGGACGTAATCAGCGATTTCCGGGATATCCCCGGCTATGGCATGGAACTGAGCATCGATGGGATCCCTGTGTCCTTTGGCACCCGAGAGCTTTATTCCAGCAGGGAAGTGGAGCTGCCGGATGATAACGCTGCCATCGGTCAGGCTTATTATATGGTTGTCGCCAATAAATACGTTGGCAAGGTGGTCATCTCCTCCGAGGTAAATGAGGAGACGGAAAATCTCATCCCGGAGATGAAGGCAGTGGGCATCAATCGCTGCATCCTGCTGACCGAGGATAATAAAGAAATGGGGCAGCAGTTTGCTGAACTGATGAACTTCAACGAAATGTATGCCCAGTGTGACACGGAGAAAAAGCTGAATATCATCAGCGACATTGCCAAGCGGGAAAAAGGCGCCGTGCTGTTTATCTATTCCAGCAGTGTAGAGACCCATTCTGATGCCGCCGTTGATATCCGTGTGGGCAGCAAAGGCAAATATGCCGATGCGATTGTCGCCCCTGCGTATATCAATAATCTGCCCTTTGCCAAGCAGGTCGCTGTCCGTGTAAAAGAGATTGCCATTGAAAACGCACTCTTTGCTTTTATCATTAAGGCGTTGCTGGTGTTCCTCAGCATCGTTGGTTATTGTAACCTCTGGTTCGTTATTTTCATTGATATGGTCGCCGCCGTTGCTACCATCCTGAACACCATCCGGGTTACCAATGAATCTCTTCTGACCACTCTGCGTTACAAGATGGGCCGCTGAATCGAATCCATTCACCGCCGGGGAAACAATCCCCGGCGGTTTCTCTTGACAAAATGCTCTGGTTAACATATAATAACAAACGTAGGGGACATAACATAGTCCCCCTGTTGAATTTCCCATTTGGTTCGCATAATATCAATTAAGCGAACTTAAAACTGCCGTTTTATAGAAAGGTTTACATAATGAACTTAGATCAAATCCATGACGCCCCGGATCTTCTTATGGAGTTTCTGGAATATCACTCAACCATCCGCGGTCATTCTGATAAAACCGTTGCAGCGTATTATCTGGATCTAAAAATTCTTTTCCGGTATATTAAGCGCCGGCGCCGGCTTGTCCCGGCAGACACGCCCTTCAATGAAATTGACATCAGCGATGTTGACCTGGACTTTGTCAAATCCATTCGTATCGAAGAACTGTATCGCTATCAGTCCTTTTCTCCGGAAATGACCAGTTCCAGCCAGGCCCTCTCCGCTGCCAGCCGCTGCCGCCGTACCTCCTCTGTCAAATCCTTTTATAACTACCTTACGGTAAAGCGTCACCTGCTGGATTTCAATATTTGTCAAGAACTTGACATGCCCAAGCGCCCATCTTCGCTGCCCAGATATCTGGAAGAAGCCGAGTGCGAACGGCTGCTGGCCGCCTGTGATGGTGCTTTTGCCTTACGGGATTACTGCATTCTGATGCTGTTCATGTCCTGCGGTATGCGTGTCTCTGAGTTGGTCTCACTGAATCTGTCCGATATCTATGAAGATCATCTGCGGGTCACCGGTAAAGGCAATAAAGAGCGGATGATCTATTTTGCTGAGGGCTGCCGGGAAGCCATTGACGACTATCTGGCTGTCCGTGACCCGGAAAAAATCGTCCCCGAAGATAAAAACGCCCTGTTCATCAGCCGGGATCACCGGCGGATCGGCGTCCGGGGCGTGCAGAAAATGGTTGAGAAAAAGCTGAAACTGGCCGGGCTGGACGCCACCCGCTATTCCCCCCATAAGTTGCGCCACACGGCGGCCACCTTGATGCTGAAAAACGGTGTGGACACCCGGGCACTTCAGGAGGTTCTGGGCCACAGCAATCTGAATACTACCCAAATCTATACCCATCTGGATAACGCCGCGCTTCATGAAGCCGCGATGGCCAACCCCATCGGCAGAAAAACCAGAGCCGAGATTGAAGATGAAACGTAAAAATAAAACTGCGTCCTCAATTGAGGATGCAGCTTTATTTTTCGCTTATAGGCACAGCGGAACCGATATCAAAGAGTGGCCGATTTGTCAGATAGACGGGTTCAACCTGATGGTGCTTCAGGAAGGATAAAATCTCAGATTCATTTTTGCATGGCTTTAAAGTCCCTGTAAACGCTAGTTTACTTCGAGTAATTTTGAACGCAGCGCCACCGATAAAACCATATGGAAAACCATCCAAGGCCACAAAGCCCGGTTCTATCAACAAAACATCCATGCCGGCCGCCCTGGCAAGACCCTCTATTCCCCTGTCGGCTGTTATTATGGCCCCTTCATCCACCACACAGACAGAGCACTTCGTATAGCCCTGCCTGCAAGCAATCTTGTTAAGCTCATTACTTGTCAAAAAATGAACAATGGAATCTGGCACCACCGATGGATTGAAAAAAGCGTGTTTTCCACAGATACAGAGGTTCAACTGGGCGTCCCCGGGGTACACAGCAGATTGCTGCATTTCCGGGTAATCCACCAAAAATCCCATGGCGCTGAGCTGTTCTGAAAATATGCTCCCCCGCAAATATGGTGCCAGACAGAGCCTTTCCCTTCCCATATGCAGTACAGACAGATCTGCATGCCCGGAAAGCCTGGGATCAACATTGCTGTTATCCGGCATAAAAAGCGGATTTATTCCCAACTTTTCCAGCGGTTTTCTTAATATATTGGAATATTTTTCTCCAATTATGATGCTCTCTGCCGCCTCCGGCAGATTGGGCTTCTCAACGGGCGTCACGTTTTTTCCCCAAAACAGCCGCCATGGCTTCCCCAATATTCTTTACCGCAATCAGTTCCAGACCATCAAACTGCTTCACTTCGTCCCGCACGTGGGCCGGAATCACGCAGCGCTTGAACCCCAGACGCGTGATCTCACCCAGTCTTTGGTTCAAGGCGCTGACACTGCGGATTTCCCCGGAAAGCCCCACCTCTCCGAAGGCTGCCAGATCGGTACCCAGGGGACGATCCAAAAAACTGGAAGCCACAGCCAGCACCGTTGCCAGGTCAGCCGCTGGCTCATCCAGGCTCAGCCCACCGATTACGTTGATGTAGGCATCACAGTTGCTGACCGGCAGGCCGCCCCGCTTCTCCAGCACGGCCAACAGCATGGCCGCCCTGTTATAATCAATGCCATTGCACCGGCGGGCCGCGTTGTAGGCAGCCGGTGCCACCAAAGCCTGTACCTCGGCCAAAATGGGTCTCGTCCCCTCCACGATGCAGGAAACGCAGGTGCCCGGGCTGTTCTCCGGCCTGCCGCTGAGAAAAACTTCGGAAGGATTTTCAACACAGCGCAGTCCGTTATCCACCATCTCAAACACGCCAATCTCGTTGGTGGAGCCGAAGCGGTTCTTTGCCGCCCGCAGGATTCGGAAGCTGGTGCTCCGCTCCCCCTCAAAATAGAGCACACAGTCCACCATATGCTCCAGCACCTTTGGCCCGGCAATGCTGCCCTCCTTATTGATATGGCCGACAACAAAGACCGTCAGCCCCTTCTCCTTGGTTACCCGCATGATCCGCATGGTGCACTCTTTGATCTGGCTCAGACTGCCGGGGGCGGAACTGACTTCTCCATCCGATACGGTCTGAATGGAGTCAATAATCACAATATCAGGCGAAACCGTATCAATGGCGGCGATGATATTGTCTAAATCCGTCTCGGCCAATACATAGGTGTCACCGCCACTCACCCCCAGGCGCATGGCCCGCAGCTTCAACTGCCGTTCACTTTCCTCACCGGTGACATAGAGGATCGTTTTCCCCTTCTCTATGCTCCCGCACATTTGCAGCAGCAGCGTGGACTTGCCAATCCCCGGCGCGCCGCCCACCAGATTCAGCGAGCCCACCACCGCGCCGCCGCCCAGTACCCGGTCAAACTCCGGAATCCCTGTAAGAAAGCGGATCTCGGCACTGGTATCCAATTCGGAAAGACGCTTGACTGGGGCGCTGCGACCGGCAGACTTGGCGTAAGAGCTGCCATTTTTGCGGCTGCCGGCGCCGAGTTTTACCTCTTGCAGCGTGTTCCAGGCCCCACAGGACGGGCATTTGCCCGCCCAGTTGGCCGTCTCGTTGCCGCATTCTGAGCAGCAGTAGATTGTCTTTTGTTTTGCCATATTTTTCTCCGTTTATCAGGTGCCGGTAAGCCCCGTTTTATATTGCAGATAAGACGCCATCAGCACTGCCGAAAGCGTTGTCTGATAGCTGCTGTCGCTGAGTTTTCCCAGATCCGAAAGATTGGATAAGAACCCGCATTCCACCAGTATGGCCGGGCAGGACACATGGTTGAGCACATACAGTTTTCTTGACGCCGGCTCAGCCACCCGGCGGTTCCCGGGATATAAGCTGCCAATGAGATTCTGGTGTGTCAACTTCCCCAGGCTTTCGCTGGCCTCCGTGGCGGCATAAAGAACCTGGGGGCCGCTGGGCTGACCGGTGGGATAGCAGTTTTGGTGGATGCTGATCAGCACCGGGTTCTCTGCCGCATTGACAAAGTCCGCCCTGCTCACCAGATCCTCATGTTCACTGTATCGCTCCCCGCTGGATCTGCTGCTGTCATCCTGCCTTGTCATGGTGTTTTCCAAGGCATAAAATTCCGCCAAAGCCCGCAGTTTCAGGGCAATACCTAAGTTGATATCGCTTTCCTTCGTCCCATCCACTGCCACTGCACCGCCGTCTATGCCGCCATGACCGGGATCGATCACCAGGGTGAAGTCTCCCGCACTCCCTGCCGTATCAGAAGTCTCTTCCGGCGCCGGACCCAGTATGCTTATGAGAATTGCTGCGAACAGCAGAATTGCCACAATTATCAGTGCGGTTTTGTTCCCGCTTTTGACCTTAAAAATACAGTACATACCAAACCCTCAGTTAAGCAGACGGGAGCCGAACCATGCCGGTTTTAACAGACAAATTTTCCCCAATGCATCGTTGCGTCAGAACAAGTAAAAACCGTTCCATTTCTGCCAAGCATGGCGAAAACTGCACTTATTTTACTTGTTCTTCCTTCTCCGAATGAAACCCGCTACGCTGGGCTTTCATTCGGGAGACGAGGGTTAGGAAATACCAACGGATATTCCCTGCACCACTTGCCTTGTCTTGAGAAAAATTTGCTCTGTTAAAACTGCTCGCACCCGTCGGCGAGATAATTTTGATTGATTTTTTCTTTTTCTGATGCAGGCGGGCTGGCGCCCGTCAAAGAAGAAAGAGGAAAAAGCGGCTAAATTAGCCGCCGACGGGCGGTATGGGTTCGGCTCCCGTCTGCTTATGTATTTGAGGTCAGGACTCATTATATATGCATAAAACTGCCCCGTCAACCATGGGATCAAAGCAAAATGCAGATAAGTCCACCGCTGCCCTCATTGATTATCCTCTGTAAGGTCTCCTGTATCTTGGCTTTGGCGCTCTGGGGCAGTGACTCGATCTTGGATGTCAGCCCCTCTTCCGCAATGTCATACAGGGATTTTCCGAAAATGTTGGATTGCCATATCCGGTTCACGTCTCCGTCAAAGCCCTGCAGCAGGAAATTGATAATGTCCTCGGAAGCGGTCTCCCCACCGATAGCCGGGGTAACCTCTGTCTCAATATTGGTCAGCATCATATGGATCGCCGGGGCGTTGGCTTTCAGCTTCACGCTGTATTTTCCGCCCTGCCGCACAATCTGCGGCTCCTCCAGTTGCATTTGAGAGGAGTCCGGCATGACTACGCCATAGCCCTTCGTCCGCACATCCTCCAGCGCGGAGCGCAGCTTATCATAATCCAGCTTCACAGCGCTCATCTCCGCCAGGGTGGATATCAGATCCCCATCGTTGTTGATCTGTATCCCAGTCTGTTCACTGATGGTTTTATAGTATAAAGCTCTCGGTAAACGAACGTTTACCTCCACATTTCCGCTCCCCAAATCGCTTCTTTCTACGTTTACCTCGCTGATGTTCTCGCATTCTGCCAGCTTAACCACAGATTCGTAGCAGTCCTTGATTTTACATACCCCGTCACAGCAGGTCAGAATATTCCCGAAGATTTCCTCCCGCAATTCGTTGTCACCGGGCAATGCCTCCAGCCACTCTGGCAGAAACAGCCCTATGGATTTCAGCGGGAATTCCTCCAATACGGAGCGGATGATGCGATCGATCCCCTCTTCGTCCAGCTGCAGGCAGTTTACCCGCAGGCAGCGCACCCCATAGCCCTCGCTGATCTCTCTGGCCGTCTCTATCGCCTGCTCGGCTTCCGGATCTGCGCAGTTGAGCAGAACAATAAAGGGTTTGCCGATCTCTTGCAGTTCCCGGATCACCCGTTCCTCCGGCGACAGATATTTTTCCCTTGGAATATCGCATATGCTGCCATCCGTAGTGATGACAATGCCGATGGTGGAATGCTCGGTGATCACTTTATAGGTGCCCTTCTCCGCCGCCTCTGTCATGCTGATTTCATGGTCAAACCATGGCGTAGTGACCATGCGCTCTTCCCCATCCTCAAACTGGCCGGCCGCACCCTCCACCATGTAGCCCACGCAGTCCACCAGGCGCACGGCCAGTTCTGTGTTCCCTGCCAGCGAGATATTTACCGGGTTTTCCGGCACGAACTTTGGTTCCGCCGTCATAATGGTCTTGCCTGAGCCACTCTGGGGCAGCTCATCCTTGGCCCGTTCCTTCATGTAGGTATTGTCTATCTGCGGTATCACCAGCTTTTCCATGAACCTTTTGATAAAGGTGGACTTGCCGGTTCTGACCGGGCCAACAACGCCAAGCATGAAAGCCCCGTCAGTCCTTGCCGCGATATCACGATAAATAGTTGTATCAGTCATAAAAAACCTCCGCTCTCATGTTCTCGTTTGTTCGAGTTTATGAGTGGCGGAGGCGCTTTATGACAAGCATCTCAGACAAAGCGTACGACCTGATGGTGCCGTTGGGATAGGATAAATTCCATCTCGGGAAAGGCGGCCCTCAGCCGCCGGGCCAACACCGGAATAATCAAATTCTCCGTGCAGAAGTGATCTCCATCGATCAGGTTGATCCCCAGTTCCTGAGCCTCTAGGAACTGATGATATTTAAGGTCTGCGGTAAGATAGGTGTCACAGCCCAGCCGGTGCGCGGTTTCCAGACTGTCTCCGCCGGAACCGCCCATTACCGCCAGTTTGAAAACTGTCCTGCCGCTGTCATAATACCGCAGCCCGGCTGTTTCCAGAACGGATTTGCAGAAAGGTAAAAACGCCTCCATGGGCATGGCTTTTGTCAGTATTCCCACCCGGCCGCAGCCGTCCTCATCCAAGCTGCCTGTGACCTCAGCGCCCAAAGCCGCCATCAGCACATCATTCACGCCGCCCTGGGCAATGTCCAGATTGGTATGCATGGAGATCACCCCAATCTGGTGCCGGGCCAGCTTTAGCAGCTTCTCGTCGGTAACAGATTTAAGAGGGTGAAAGATCAGCGGATGGTGGGATATAATCAGTTCCGCCTGCTGCTCGATGGCCTCGTCCACAACGGCAGAGGTGACGTCCAGCGCCAGCAGCACCTTGGTTACGGCAGCATCCTTCCGCCCAAAGAGAAAGCCGGAATTGTCAAAACCGAGCTGAAGAGACAAAGGAGCCAAAGCGCAAAGATTTTCAAAGATGTCTTTTCCTGTCGTCAATTTGTCAGCCCAACCTTTCTAATTCCGCCAAAATCTGCCGGTAAAGCTTCAGCGCCGGCAGCTCGCTTCCAAGGGTGCTCTTTTCCATTCCGGCAATGGCCGCCTCCATGCGTTTTTTCAGCTTTTGCCGCTGCTGTTCATATAGCTCCCAATCGGAGCAGAGCTGCTTCTTGCCAAGGAACAGCTCCCCATCATTCAGCCTGGTAGAACCGCCAAAACGGGCCACCATCAGCTGGTACAGGGTTCCCCCCTCCGGCACCAGATCCTCCGCCAGAATTTCAAATTCGTTATGAATCAGCCAGTACCGCAGCACCTCGCTCTTGCTCATAGGCTGGAGAATCAGCTTGTATCGCCTGTCCATGCACCATTCGGTCATATCCAGGATCCGGCATATCATATCGCCGCCCATCCCGGCAATGATGATGGTATCGACAGAATCCGGCCTGCACTGCGTTAAACCGTCGCAGAGCTGAAAGGTGATCTTTCCCGTCGCGTTCGCTTTTTCCGCTGTCTCTCTGGCCTTTTGCAGCGGCGAGCTGTTGATGTCCGTGGCAATAATGTTCCCCCGATAACCGTGGGTCGCCATCCAGGCCGGAAGGTAGCCATGATCGGTACCCACATCGATCAGTCCACGGCCCGGCTCGATATATTTAACGATGGCGTGCATTCGTTTATTCATGCAAATCTCCTGAAAAATCAAAAGCCGGAACAAGTCCGGCTTTTACGTGTACTGAACCTCAGGCAGTCTCAAGGAAAGCCTTGAGATATACCAAGAACTCGTCCGGATCAACGCCGTGGGCGGCACAGGCCTGTTCCAGCGTCTCGCCGCTGGCCAGGGCGCAGCCCATGCAGTGCATACCGATCTCCATAAAAGCGGGCATAGCCTGGGGGCAGTTCTCGATGATCTCAGCAATCCGGGTCTCTCTGGTAATTTCCATTTCATTCACCTCGTTTAACATCAACATCCGGCCCATGGGCTGGGGGAAAAGCAAAGGGACACCGAAGTGTCCCTTTGCTTTCTGTCAGGCGATCAGGCCTGCTCTCTCATCTTAGCGAAGCACTCGCTGCAGTAAACGGGACGATCGGACTTGGGCTCAAAGGGAACCTTTGCCTCGCCGCCGCAAGCAGCGCAGACTGCGGTAAAGAACTCACGGGGACCACGGGCAGCGTTCTTGCGTGCGTCGCGGCATGCCTTGCAGCGCTGGGGCTCGTTCTGGAAACCACGCTCAGCGTAGAACTCCTGCTCACCTGCGGTAAATACGAACTCGTTACCACACTCTTTGCAAACTAAGGTTTTGTCTTCGTACATTTTGAATCCTCTCTTTTGATAAATGTGCCTGTCGGCTTGTATTTGCGTTCAGCTATCGCTGATATCGCCTAAACTTGTATTCCGCGCCAGCTTGCGCCTAATCCTCTGCACCGCGTTATCCACAGCTTTGGGTTCCTTGTTCAATTTTTCCCCGATTTCACGATAGGAAAGCCCATCAAGATAAAAATCCAAAACCCTTTTTTCAAACTTGGATAAGCACTGGGAAAAGGTCGTATAAAGTTCTTCCTTGCTCTCTCTGGCCAGAACCAAATCTTCCGGACTGCGCCGGAAAACCTCAGAAACTGCCGACAATGGGGCACGGGGGTCTTCCGAGAGTTGCTCAAACGAAACACCGTCATTGAGCGGAAAATGCTTCAAACGAGATGCGGATTTGATTGCGGAGTATAACCGCATTCTGATGCAGTGTTCAGCAAAGGTCTTAAAGGAGGCCTCGCAGGAAGGCGAGAACTGCCGGATCGCTGATACCAGCCCAAACGTCCCCTCCTGGATCAAATCTTCACTGTCACCGCCTGCCAGAAACATGGGCCGCGCGCACGCGCGCACCAGATACATATACCTGGCCGCCAATGTTTCCTCAGCGTCCCTGTCTCCTGCTACAGCCAGGGCCTGCAAGTCATTATCGCTTGCCTTAGAATAATTCACCATAGCTACATACTAAACAAATTTACATATTGTATTATACATCAGCTTTGTATAAAGTCAATAGCTTTTTTCTTTATTATATCCATTACAAAATCAGATGTCCATCTGCTGCTGGCCCATGTAGGGGATTCCCAGGTGCTCATATGCCTTTCTGGTGACGCAGCGGCCCCTGGGCGTGCGGGTCAGAAATCCCCGCTGAAGCAGGTAGGGCTCATACACGTCCTCCAGTGTTACGGCCTCCTCATTGATGGTGGCCGCCAGGGTTTCCAGCCCCACCGGCCCGCCATTATAGAACTCAATGATGCTGCGGAGCATCCGCCGGTCCAGCGCGTCCAGCCCCAGCTTGTCCACCTCCAGCCGGGACAGCGCTTCGTCCGCCACCTGCCGGTTGATACACCCATCCGCCTTTACTTGGGCAAAATCTCTCACCCGGCGCAGCATCCGGTTTGCGATCCGGGGCGTACCGCGGGAACGGGAAGCGATCTCATAAGCCCCCTCCGGCAGAATCTCCACCCCCAGAATTCCGGCGGAACGGATAACGATCCGCTGCAATTCCTCCGGCGTGTACAGCTCCAGCCGCAGGGAAACACCAAAACGATCCCGCAGCGGCGCTGTCAGCTGGCCGGAACGGGTGGTGGCCCCAATGAGCGTAAAATGGGGCAGATCCAGATGCAGGGAGTTTGCGGACGGCCCTTTGCCCAGAATAATATCGATGGCATAATCCTCCATGGCGGGGTAGAGAATCTCCTCGTAGGCCCGGTTCAGCCGGTGAATCTCATCCACAAAAAGAATGTCCCCCTCGTTCAGATTGGTGAGCATGGCCACAAGATCCCCCGGCTTTTCAATGGCAGGGCCGGAAGTAATGCGCATATTGACGCCCATCTCGTTTGCGATGACCGCCGCCAGCGTGGTTTTTCCCAGACCCGGGGGGCCATGAAGCAGCACATGGTCAAGGGACTCCCCTCTCATCCGGGCAGCATCGATAAACACCTTCAGATTCTCTTTGGCTTTTTCCTGGCCGATGTATTCGTTGATGGTGCGCGGACGCAGAGATCCCTCGTTGCTGTCCTCCGGGAGACTGGCCGTGGTGGTGATCAGTTCCTCGTTGACTTCATCAGAAAAGCTAATACTCATTTATCGCTCCTATTTGACCATTTGCTTTAGTACGGCCTTGATGATCTCTTCCGCGCTCAGGCCGGTAACGTTGATTTTCTTCAATGCCGGGGCAATTTCCGCGCTGCTGTAGCCCAGCACCGCCAGGGCCGCCATTGCGTCTCCCATGGTGCCGTCCTGCACAGCGGCTGGCCCTGCTGAGGGCAGCTTGATTTCCTGCCCCCCGGTCTCCTTGCTCATCTTGTCCTTCAGCTCGAGGATGACCCTTTGGGCGATCTTCTTCCCCACGCCCGGCGCCACTGTGAGGGCCTTCACGTCATCATTCATGATGGCCAGGGCCAGCGTCTCCGGCGTGCTGTAGGACAGGATGGAGAGAGCCGCCTTTGGCCCGATACCCGAAACGGACACCAACATCTCATAGCAGCGCTTCTCTCCCTTGGTGTAAAACCCGTATAAATCAAAATTATTTTCCCCGATGGCCTCCGCCACATACAGCTTCACTTTATCGCCCATGTGGATATAGGCCACGGTATTCATGGTGGCGTTCAGGGCATAGCCCACACCGCCGCAATCCAGCACCACCAGGTTCGGTTCCAGCTCTGTAACGGTGCCCTCTATATGGTAGAACATTCTTCGTTTTCTCCTCTGTACAATAGTGAGGTGGCGCTTCTGGCGTGGCATAGGGCCAGCGCCACAGCGTCCGCCGCGTCATCGGGTTTGGGTGGCGCCGGCAGATGGCAGATGCGCTTTACCATATCCATGACCTGTGCCTTCTCCGCCCTGCCATAGCCCACCACGGCCTGCTTTACCTGTAGTGGCGTGTACTCATAAACCTTCAGACCCGCCTTCCGGCAGGCCAGAAGGATCACTCCTCTTCCATGGGCCACCGCAATGCCTGTGGTAATATTGGTATTGAAGAACAGCTCCTCAATGGAAACCGCCTCCGGCTTGAACAGTTCGATCAGCTGGGTCATATCGTCATAGATCTGCTCCAGGCGGCTGGACAAGCTGGTGTGGGCCGGGGTGTTTATGACCCCGCAGTTAATCAGCTTGTGGCCCTTTTTATCGGAATCCACCACACCGAAGCCAATGGTGGCGATTCCTGGGTCGATCCCCAGTATCCTCATACTATCACATCCTGGATGAATTTTAGCACATTTTTGCCCCGATGGCAATAAAAATGAACATCAAAGCCAGGCCCGTTCCAGTGCGGCGACCCCCTGCGCCAACTGCTCCCTGCTCATGCCGGAGTAACCGGCAATGACGCAGCCTGGGCCATCGTACATTCCGCCGAAAGAATAGTATTCCGAAAGACCATATACCCGCACATCCTGTGCGGCGGCCCGCTGGGTTAACGATCGTTCACTGAGACCGCAGCAGGAACTGAGCAGCAGATGCATCCCGGCATTGGTTTTCTGAATCTCCAATACTTCGGAAAGCCTGCTGGCTTCCAGAGCTTTGATAAAGAAATCCCGCCTGCCCAGATACAGCTTGCGCATGCGGTTGATATGCCGTTCAAAATGGCCTCGCCGGATAAACTCAGCCAGAATCAGCTGTTCAAACACCGGCACTGTGCAGGCGTAAAAACCCAGCTTCTCCTCAAAACGCTCCAGCAAATTCAGCGGAATCACCATATACCCGATGCGCATGGAGGGGGCCAGGCTCTTGGTGAAGGTGTTCAGATAAACCACCCGGCTGGCACAGTCCAGACTTTGCAGTGCCGGCACCGGTTTCCCGGAAAAGCGGAAATCGCTGTCATAGTCATCCTCGATGATGTACCGATCCTCCGCCGAACAGGCCCAGGACAGAATTTCATGCCGGCGTGCCGCAGGCATCACCGTCCCCAGGGGGAAGTGATGGGAGGGGGTCAGATGGGCCACCTGAATCCCCTGCCCCAGCAGCGACTCCGGCCTGGCCCCGCTGCCGTCCAGCTCGATGGGAAGCACTTTATGACAGTTGGCAGAAAAGACCCGACGGGTTTTCCCATAGCCGGGCTCCTCCACGCCATAGACCTTATCCCGGCCCAGCAGCTGAACGAGAAGCCCTGTAAGATATTCTCCCCCTGCGCCGATAACGATTTGCTCTGCCTGGGCCTCCACCCCCCGGAAGGACCGCAGATGCTCCGCAATGGCCTGGCGCAGAGCGTACACGCCCTTTCCGCTGCAGCTTTGGAGCAGCTCATCTCTTCCGGAACTCAAAATTTCCCGGGAAAGTCTGGCCCAGACCGAGAACGGAAAAAGCTCTGCATCCACCCGGTTTGTACGGAAATCGAAACGGTATTCCCGTTCTGCCGGTTTTGGGGGAACAGCGGCACAATTTTGTTCTCCACGGAAAGGCCCGGGGAGCCGTTCCACATAATAGCCGCTTCCCGGAACGGAGTAAATATAACCCTCAGCGGTCAGAAGGGCATAGGCCGACTCTACCGTAACCACACTGATTTTCAAGTGGGCGGAAAGCGCGCGTTTGGAGGGCAGCTTGTCCCCTGCCCCGATCTTGCCGCTCTCGATCTCGTTTCTTATATGCTTGTACAGCTGCACATACAGCGGCTTGTCATCATGGAAGGATATGGTAAGCACGGCGCACCGACCTTGTATAGTATAGGTATCAACAATATATCATAGCCCCCGGCAAAGTCAATATGAAGCAGCCTCGTTTTTCCCATAAAAAAGTTGGGAGGCCTCTTGTGATACGCCAGGAAATTTGTTATATTAATAGACATAGCGATGCTAATATCTTGTTATGGATTGGAGTCATATCAATGGCAAAATTAAAAGCAGCCGATATTGCGGCAGTCAAAGCCCAGGGGTTCCTGATCAATAGAGGCACCGAACTGTTCTCCGGCCGTATTGTGGCCCCCGGCACCGTCTTTACCGCGGAAGATTTCAAGAATATGGCGGAACTGGCCGCCACCTTCGGCAATGGCAAACTCATCTGCACCAGCCGCCTGGCGGTGGAGATCCCCGGCATTCCCTTTGAAAAGATTCAGGAGGCCAGAGCCTGGGCAGCGGAGCGGGGGATGCGCTTCGGCGGTACCGGTGCCAAGGTACGCCCGGTCGTGGCCTGCAAAGGAACTACCTGCGTTTATGGTAACTATGACACCCAGGAGCTGGCGAAGAAAATCCATGAGAATTATTACATCGGCTGGGACGATGTGAAGCTGCCCCATAAGTTTAAAATTTCCGTGGGCGGCTGCCCCAACAGCTGCATGAAGCCCGCCCTGAACGACTTCGGCGTGGAAGGCCACAAGATTCCGGTGTTCAATAATGACATGTGCCGTGGCTGTGCCGTTTGCCAGATCGAGAAAAACTGCCCCTCCAAGGCCGCCAAGGTGGTGGATGGCAAGCTGAGAATCGATAATACCCGCTGCAAGGAATGCGGCGTCTGCGTGGGGAAATGCCCCTTCAAGGCTGTCTCTCATGAGTCTGAAACGGTGTATCGCATCTATGTGGGCGGCACCTGGGGTAAGAACAGCCGCATGGGCACTGCCCTTTCCCGCTATGTCACCGAGGATGAGATTCTGCCCCTGATCGAAAAAACCATGCTGTGGTTCAAGGAGAACGCTTATATGAAAGAGCGGCTGGGCATGGCCATTGACCGCATCGGTGCGGACAAGCTGGAGGCTGCCCTGTTCAGCGATGACCTGCTGGCCCGTAAGGAAGAAATTCTCACCAAAGAGGTGCTTCCCCGCCCATGAAAAAACAGTTGCTTTCCCTGCTGCTCTGCCTTGCCGCCCTGCTTTCCATGACTGCCTGCGGGGCTGGGGCGGTCTCGACCGAGGCCGCACCGGCAGCGGATCCCGGCACCGTGGAATTGCAGGACGCTCTTGGGAACCGGGTCTCCCTCTCCAAAAATGCCCGGGTGGCCTGCGGCTATGCCTCCTTTGCCCAGTGTTGGCTGCTCTCCGGCGGTACGCTGGTGGGCGTGACCCAGGATGCCCTTGACCGGGGCATCCTGGCGGAGGGTGACGCCGAAGTTGTCGGCACCGTCAAGAGCATTGACCTGGAAAAGCTGGCAGCACTGTCCCCGGACTATGTCATTCTCTCCGCCGATCTCAGCGCCCACAGCCAGCTGCAATCCTCTCTGGACACCATGGGCATCCCTTATGGCTATTACCGGGTAGATACCTTTGAGGACTATAAAGCAATGATGGCCCGGTTCTGCGCTGTGAACCAGAGGGACGACTTGTATCAGAAAAACGTACTGGCGGTCGAGCAGGGCATTGAAAGCGTCCGGGAGCGCATTCCCGCCGATTGTAGTCAGAGCGTCCTCCTGCTCCGGGCCTACTCCACCGGCATCAAAGCCAAAACCGATGATAACCTTGCCGGACAAATTCTGAAGGAATTCGGCCTGCGGAACATCGCCGATGACAGTCCCTCCCTGCTGGAGGACTTGAGCATGGAACAGGTGATCCTGACCGATCCGGATTTTATCTTCATCCTCACCATGGGGGACGAGCAGAACGCTGCGGAATACATGCGTACCCATTTGGAGAATGACCCTGCCTGGCAGGGGCTTAGTGCTGTCCATGATGGGCGATGCCATGTTCTTCCCCAGGATCTGTTCCATTATAAGCCAAACCAACGTTGGGACGAGAGCTATGAATACCTGGCAAAAATTATTTTCCCGGAAATCTTTGCATGATAACACCGGCAGGGCCTTTTTGATCTTGGCCCTGCTGCTGTTTATCAGCTTTGCGGCAGCACTCCTGCTGGGCTCCACCAGGGCAAGCGCTCTGGAAGCGTTCCGGGCCACCCTTGCGGGAGAGTATAGCGACCCGGCCTATCGGATCATGGTTCATGTGCGTCTCCCCCGCTGCTGTGCGGCGGTGCTGGCCGGCAGCGCTCTGGCCGTTGCCGGGGTGATTATCCAGGCCGTTTTGAATAACGCCATGGCAGCCCCCAATATCATCGGTGTCAACGCCGGGGCCGGCCTGGGCGTGACGCTTCTGGTCGCCATTGCCCCCGGCGCCGTCACCGCCGTTCCCTTTGTCGCGTTCTTTGGCGCTCTGGCCGCCTGCCTTTGCATTTACGCCATTGCCCGGCGCACCGGGGCCAGCCGTATGACCATCACCCTGGTGGGGATTGCCATTAGCAGCATTCTCACTGCCGGGATCAATCTGGTGAAAACCATCTTTCCTGACAGTATTTATAATACCCATGGCTTTTTGGTGGGCGGCATTTCCGGCGTCAGCATGGCAAGGCTTAGCCCCGCCTGCTGGCTGATCGGTCTGGGCCTGCTGGCAGCGCTGCTGCTGGCCAGGGATATCGATGTTCTCAGCCTGGGGGAGGAAACCGCCGCCAGCCTGGGCCTGAATGTGAAGCTGAGCCGGTTCGTTCTGCTTATGCTGGCAAGCCTTTTGGCCGGCAGCGCTGTCAGCTTTGCGGGCCTGCTGGGCTTTGTCGGCCTGCTTGGGCCCCATATCGCCCGCCGCTTTGTTGGCAGCCGCCACCGCCTTTTGCTGCCCTTCAGCGCCATGGGCGGCGCTGTTCTGGTGCTGCTGTGCGACCTTTTGGGCAGAGTACTCTTCGCCCCTTACGAAATCCCTGTGGGCATTATCCTGTCCTTCGTGGGCGGGCCCTTCTTCCTGGCGCTTATCCTGGTACAAAGGAAATCGAGAGTATATGATCCGGCTTGATGATTTGACTTTCTCTTATGGCGGCCAGACCGTGCTGCACAATATATCTGCCTCTTTCATGCCGGGAAAGCTCTACGCTGTCCTTGGCCCCAACGGCAGCGGGAAAACCACGCTGATTCGCTTGATGAGCCGGCTTTTACTGCCGGAAAGCGGCAGCCTCAGTCTGGACGGAAAGCCCTATGCCAATTACGGCAGGAAGGAATTTGCCCGCCAGCTGGCCCTGCTGCCTCAAACCCGGCCCATCCCGGCCATTTCGGTGCAGGATCTGGTATCTCACGGCCGTTTCCCCTATCTCGGCCTGTCTCGGACACCTGGGGAAGCCGATCAGGCTGCGGTGGCACAGGCCATGGAGGCGGTGAATGTCCAGTCCTTCGCCGAACGGGACTTGCGCCAACTCTCCGGCGGTGAGCGGCAGCGGGTATATCTGGCCCTGCTGCTGGCCCAGGATACCCGGTATGTGCTTCTGGATGAGCCTACCACATACCTGGATGCTTCGGCGCAGTTTGCCGTGATGGAAAATCTGAAGCGCATGAGCCAAAACGGAAAATGTGTCATCGCCGTACTGCATGACCTGAATCTGGCCCTCCGCTTCTGTGACGAGCTTTGTATCCTGCACCAGGGCCGTCTTGCTGCTTCCGGTGCGCCGGAAGCGATGGTTAACGGCGGAATGCTGGACAAGGTATTCTCCGTTCACTGCCGCAGCGTTTTTGTGGATGGGGCAAAGGAATACATCATCCGCCCCGATAGGGCGCAAATATAATTTGGAGGAAGACAGTTGTGGGCAATCTGGTAAAAGAAAAGCTGCAAAAAGGGCAAAAGATCATCGGTACTTTTTTCTCCATGGGCAACCCCTCCGCTATGGAGTGTCTGGGCTATACCGGCATGGACTATGCCATCATTGACACGGAGCACGGCCCTTTTGATACCGAGTCTGCCATGGCGCTGGTGCGCGCTGCCGAGGCCGTTGGGCTTACGCCCTTTATGCGCATCGCCGATGTCAGCCATAAGGAAATTCAAAGGGCTGTGGACATGGGTGTCCAGGCCCTGATCGTCCCCTGCCTGCGCAGTATGGATGATATGCGGAAGCTGGTGGAGCTGGCAAAGTACGCCCCCGTCGGCAACCGGGGCTTTATCAAGGGCCGGGGCAGCGGCTTTGGCTATCAGAGCTGGGCCAGCGGCAGTGTGGCGGAATTCATGGCTGCTAGCAATGAGCGGCTTCTGGTGCTGCCCCAATGCGAAACGGCAGAGTGTCTGGAGAACATTGAGGAAGTGGTGGCAATGGAAGGGATCGACGGCATTTTCATCGGCCCCTTTGACCTTTCCATTTCCCTGGGAATGCCCGGCGATTTTGAAAACCCCGTTTTTCTGGCCGCCGTTGACCGCATTCTTGCCGCCTGCAAAGCCGTTGGGAAATACTGCCTCATTTTCACGACCAGTACGGAAAAGGCCCGGGAATATCTTGCCCAGGGCTTTGACGGCGTAGCTCATAGCACAGACTTCACCGTTTATACCGAGGCTTTCAAAGCCCTGGTTCAGGATATCCGTGGGTAATCATTTGAAAACAGATTAGAGTTTATTAAGGAGTGGAGAGATTTATTATGGGCGAATTCTTAGAAAGCAAGGGAAAAGAGTTTAAAATTGGTGAGATTCCCGCAATTTTATGGGGCGATCCCTCAGACAAAATTTACATCTATGTGCATGGCTATCAGGGCTGCAAAGAGGAGGCGGAGCTGTTTGCCCAGTTGGCAGCCGGGGAAGGCTGGCAGGTGCTCAGCTTTGATCTGCCGGGGCACGGCTGCCGGGAGCCCATCAAGCTGGGGCTTTTGCCCTGGGACGTGGTGCCGGAAGTGGCGCAGGTATATGACTACGCAAGGGAAAGATACCGCCGCATTGCGCTGTACGGCAGCAGTGCGGGGGCCTACTTCTCCATGATGGCCTGTATGGACAGGCCCTTCGAGCGGGCGCTCTTCGTCTCCCCCATTCTGGACATGGAATTGATGATCCGAAACATGATGAAACAATGCGGTGTGAGCGAAGAGCGGCTGAAAAAGGAACAAATCATCGAGACAAAGTTCCACTTCATGCTGATCTGGCGCTATCTGGAATACGCAGCGGAGCACCCCATTGACCATTGGAATGTACCAACTGCCATCCTCTATCCCGGCCGGGATAACTTTACCGATATCACCGTGGTCAAGAGTTTTGTTCAGCGCTTTGGGGCAGACCTGACCGTTTACGAAAAGGGTGAACATTGGTTCCACACGCCGGAACAGCTGGCCGTCCTGCAGGATTGGGCCAGGGAAAAGCTTAAATAAATATGCAAAAATAAAAGCAACCGAGTCATATTTATACGATGACCCGGTTGCTTTTGCTATCGCTTTGAATCGCTTTTTCTTTACTTTAAAGTAAGCTTATTGAAATTCTTTTTGCCCCGCCTGACCACAATACCGGCTTTCAGGGCTTCGGCGGTGTAGGTCTTGCCGATATCGGTGATCTTTTCATCGTCAACGGTGACACCGCCTTGCTGCACATTGCGGCGGGCATCGGACTTGGAGGAGCAGAGACCGGTCTTGACCAGGATGGTCATGATATCCATGGCGCCATCCGTCAGGTCGTCTTCCGTGATCTCGGTGGTGGGCATATTCTCGCTGACACCGGTGCCAGCAAAAAGGGCCTTTGCGGAGGCTTCCGCCTTCTTTGCCTCTTCCTCGCCATGGACAAGGCTGGTAAGCTCATAGGCCAGGATCTCTTTGGCCTTGTTCAGCTGGCTGCCCTCCCACTTGTCCATCTCATCGATCTGCTCCAGAGGCAGGAAGGTAAGCATACGGATGCACTTGAGCACGTCCGCATCGCCCACATTGCGCCAATACTGGTAGAACTCATAGGGACTGGTCTTATTGGGATCAAGCCAGACGGCGCCGGAAGCGGTTTTGCCCATCTTTTTCCCCTCAGAGTTGAGAAGCAGGGTGATGGTCATGGCATGGGCATCCTTCCCCAGCTTCTTCCGGATCAGCTCGGTGCCGCCCAGCATATTGCTCCACTGGTCATTGCCGCCAAACTGCATGTTGCAGCCATAGTGCTGGAACAGGTAGTAGAAGTCATAGCTCTGCATGATCATATAGTTGAACTCCAGAAAGCTGAGCCCCTTCTCCATGCGCTGCTTATAGCACTCGGCACGGAGCATATTGTTGACGGAGAAGCAGGCACCAACCTCACGCAGCAGCTCCACATAGTTCAGGTCCAACAGCCAATCGGCATTGTTGACCATGAGGGCTTTATCCTCGCCAAACTCAATGAAGCGCTCCATCTGCTTTTTGAAGCAAGCGCAGTTGTGGTCAATGGTCTCCCTGGTCATCATGCTGCGCATATCCGTTCGGCCGGAGGGATCCCCCACGTGACCAGTACCGCCGCCAATGAGGGCGATGGGCTTATTGCCGGCCTGCTGCAAACGCTTCATCAGACACAGGGCCATAAAGTGGCCCACATGCAGAGAGTCCGCCGTGGGGTCAAAGCCAATATAAAAGGTGGCCTTGCCGTTATTGAGCATGTCCCGGATTTCTTCCTCGTTGGTAACTTGGGCGATCAGGCCGCGGGCAACCAGTTCTTCATAAATTCCCATTGTTCTGTCTCCTATTTACTTCCTGTTTTTCCTTTTATTCTTTATCCTTCAACACGGATCACATCTTCAGCCGCTTTGGCACAGCGGGTGATCAACTCATCACAGGAGCGACCGCTGACCTTCAGATCAAGACAGCGGATGCAGCCAAATTCCTGCTTAAACTGATTGGTAAAAGCTTTGGTCTTAACGGCGATATTCACCTTGGCCGCGTTATCCGCACCATCTGTAAAGGGCTGGCACAGGCCGAGCGCCATAACGGCACCGGTGACAGCACCGCAAATTTCACCACAGCGGACACCGCCGCCCAGTCCGCCGGCAAGGGCAAGGGCGGTTTTTTCGTCCAGACCGGTATATTCGCCGCAGGCGGCAAGGACGCTCTGGGCGCAGTTAAAGCCTTGGGCATGATACCAGGCAGCTTTTTCTTCAATAGACATTCTATCTCTCCTAATCAAAAAGTAAAGCCCTCTGTCCAAGGGACAGAGGGCAATTCATGCGGTACCACCTCTGTGCGTCCCAGCCTCACGGCAGGGGCCTCAGCGAGTGCAGAGCACTCCGGCGCTGTATCGGGCGCTGCCCGTCATAGCCTACTGACCGGGCCTTCCCCGGTACTTCGGTATGCCGCTCCGAACGGTATTGGGCGCCGAACCTCTCCCCCTTACAGCGACCGGGGGCTCTCTGCGCAGGTCTATGGCGCTTACTGGTGTTCTTCCTTGCGTTATCTTTGTGGATTATACTTTATCTGCCAGGGGATGTCAAGTGCTGCTTTTTGAAAGCAGCGGCGGCGGAAAGCTGTTCCGCGGCGCTGGCCAGGGTGAGGGGGGTGATATGATCGCCGCCGTGGAGACGGGCCAGCTCCTGCTCCCTCCCTTCCGCATCCAGCTTCAAAACCTGGGTATAGGTTCTGCCGCTGCGCTCCTCTTTGGAAATCAGGTAATGATTATCGGCCATGGCGGCGATTTGGGGAAGGTGGGTGACGCACATGACCTGCTTGCCCAGGGAGACGGAAAACAGCTTTTCCCCCACCCGCTGGGCGGCAATACCGGAAACACCGGTGTCAATTTCATCAAAGATCATGGTGGAAACCGGATCGTTCTCCGCAAAGACATTTTTCATGGCCAGCATGATCCGGCTCAGCTCACCACCGGAGGCGATGCGGCTGATCCGGCCCAGCTCCTCCCCGGCGTTGGCCGACATGACAAAACGGATCTTATCGGCGCCGGTGGCATCAAAGCCCAGCTCGTCCTCTATGGGGCTGAACGCCACTGCGAAGCGGACGGAGGGCATACTCAGTTCCCGAAGCTGGGAGACAATGCGTGTTTCCAGGCGGGCAGCCGCTTCCCGGCGGCTGGCACTCAGCTTCTGGGCCGCTTTCCGGCAAAGGCGAATCTGCTCCTGAAGCTGCCGCTCCAGCTTGGCGGAACGTTCATCGGCATACTGGATATCATCCAGCTTATTCCGGCATTCTTGCAGGTAGTCGATAAGGGCTTCCTCGTCCCGGCCATACTTCCGCTCCAGCTTATTGAGCAGGGAGATGCGGCTTTCCAGCTGGTCATATTCCTCGGGAGAAAAGTCCAGGCTCTCCCGAAAATCCCGCAGCAGTTCAGAAGCGTCCGACAGGGCGAAAGCCGCACCGTTGATCCCCTCTGCCGCCTGCTCCAGTTCCGAAGAGATAGCAGCCGCTTTCCCGGTGAAATAGGCAGCGTTCTGGGCCAGGGCGATGGCATTTTCCTCGCCCCCGCTGAGGGCGTCAAGCGCTTGGTCGATGGCCTCGGTCAGCTTTTCCGAATTGCGAAGCAGATCCCGCCGCTCGGTCAGGCCCTCGTACTCCCCTGCTTTCAGCTGCGCCCGTTCCAGCTCCTCGATCTGGTATTTCAGGCTGTCACTGAGACGCTCCTTTTCCACTTCGTCCATTTGCAGCCGTTCCAACTCTTTTTTTACGGAACGATAGGCGGCATAAGCCTGGTCAAAGACGGCAATCTCCGCCTCCAGGCAGCCGAAGCGGTCCAGATATTCCCGGTGGCGGGTCTCGTCCATCAGCTGGCGCCCATCGTTCTGGCCATGGATATCCACCAGCAGCAGGGCCAGTTCCTTCATCTGAGCGGCGGTCACCGGCATGCCGCAGATGCGGCAGCTGCTTTTCCCATCGGCACCGATGCGGCGCTGAAGGATCAGCTCATCCTCGGCCTCGATCTCATTTTCTGCCAGCCAATTTTCACAGCCTCTCAGGTCAAACACGGCGGTGACGGTACCTTTATCGGCACCGCGGCGCACCAGTTCACGGCTCACACGGCCGCCCAGAACGGCACCGATGGAGTCAATGACAATGGACTTACCGGCACCGGTCTCACCGGTCAGTACATTGAAGCCGCTGCCAAAATGAATATCGGCCTTTTCAATCACCGCGATATTCTCTATATGAAGTTCGTTTAGCATGATACCAATCCCCTTGCGGTGATTTTCTGTCGGCTTTCCCTTACAAAAGCTGCTCGATCTCGTGGTACAGTCTCACAGCCGCATCCTCGTCCTTCAGAGCCAGAAACGCGGTATCGTCCCCGGCAATGGTGCCCACCAGGCCGGGGATATCCATTCCGTCCAATGTGGATCCTGCCGCCTGGGCCAGGCCGGGCAGAGTTTTGATGACCAGAATATTTTGTGCCAAATCGTAGGACAGCACACATTCCTTAAAGATCTTCCGCAAACGCGCGTCCAAATCCGCGTTCTCCTGACTTACTGCCATTACATACCGATAGTTGCCGTTGGGGCCAAGCTCTTTGACCAGACGCATGTCCCGAATATCCCGGGAAAGGGTGGCCTGGGTACTTTTTACCCCCCGGGCTGCTAGGGCTTCCAGCAGTTGATTCTGCGTCTCAATATCCTGCTGGGAAATGATTTCCATGATTACGTTCTGTCTGTCCAGTTTCATCCGATCTCACCTCCGTTTATCTTAGTTTTTCGTATGTGATCTCATAAAAACTCCGAAGGCCTGCATCCACCATAAGGGTGCAGTTCTGGGAGCGCTTTACAAGAACAATATCTTCATTTGCCAAGTCTAAAACGGAATTGCCATCCAGAGAAAGATAGGCCCGGCGGCCATGGAGCTTTTCCATCCGAATGCTCACTTCCCTGTCCGGCCCCAGTACAAAGGGCCGCAAGCCCATCACATGGGGACAGATCGGGCTGACGATAATATTCTCCGCATCCGGTTCAACGATCGGGCCGCCGGCAGACATGGAATAGCCGGTGGAGCCGGTGGGCGTGGCAAGAATGACGCCATCCCCGGAAAACTGCGTCATCCGCTCACCATTGCAACAAACGGTCATTTTGATGCAGTCGCCATAGCCATGCATCACGGCATCGTTGAGGGCGCTGTCCGCGAAAACCGGCTTTCCGTCCCGGAGGACGGAGACATCCAGCTTCATACGGCGGCTCAGCCGCAGCTTCCCCTGGGCCGCAGAAACGACCTGATCCAATTCCTCCGGTTCCAGGGAGGTCATAAAGCCTTTTGTACCGAGATTTACCCCTAAAATTGGCACAGGCGTATTATGCAGCTGCCGGGCGGCCGCCAGAATCGTGCCGTCGCCGCCGACCACCACCACCAAACGGCAGCGGTCAGCCACGGAGGACAAAGCGGAAACTTCCATATCCGCTGGCAGGGCTGGGTTTCCATCCTCCAAAAACAGGGGGCAGACGCAGGTGCGAAAGCCAGCTGCCTCCAGGCGGCTTACAATATCCCGGGTAATGCGGCAATCAATATCCCGAAAGGGATTGGGGCAGACAGCGATCATACAACGCTCCTATTTCAGCGCCTCGTGGGAGGCATTCACCAGGGCCTCCACATCCAGAGAGGGGCCTTCAAAACTGCCATTTTTCAAATGGCAAATATATTCTATGTTACCTTCTGGGCCTTTTATGGGGGAATAATCCAGCCCCACAACACTCAGGCCAAGCTGAGGGACAAAGTCCAGAATGCCATGGATGACCTGACAATGCACGGCACTGTCACGCACCACACCTTTTTTGCCTACCTCATCTCTGCCCGCCTCAAACTGGGGCTTGATGAGACAGACCAGATCGGCACCGGGGACAAGCAGGGCCTTGACAGCGGGGAGAACCAGCTTGATCGAGATAAAAGATACATCCATAACCGCCAGCTCCAGCAGCTCCGGAATCTGCTCTGCTGTGACATAGCGGAGATTGGTGCGCTCCAGATTCACCACCCGGGGGTCATTGCGCAATTTCCAGGCAAGCTGGCCATAGCCCACGTCCACCGCGTAAACTTTCGCCGCACCATGCTGCAGCAGCACATCGGTAAAGCCGCCGGTGGAGGCACCGCAGTCAATACAGCTTTTCCCCGCCGGGTCTATGGGAAAAACCTTCAATGCCTTATCCAGCTTAAAGCCGCCACGGCTGACAAAGGGGATCGCTTCCCCGCGAACCTCGATCTTTGCATCCGGCGCTACGGGAGTTCCCGGTTTATCGGCCCGCTGGCCATTGACAAACACAAGGCCGCTCATAATGGTGGTCTTGGCCCGTTCCCGACTCTCGGTATAGCCCAGGTCAAACACCAGCTGATCCAAACGTACTTTCTTCATTTTACCTCGACCGCTGCCGAACACAGCGCTGCCGCCACATCATGGATCCCGGCGGCGTCAATATTCTTCTCATGCCTCAACTCGCTCACCTTGCCGTGGCCGACAATGCCGCTGCCCAGGTTCAACAGCCGGGCACCTTTCAGGGGAACGCCCTTCAGGGCGGCGGCGGTCAAAATTCTGCTGCCGACACAGCCGGCGGAACAGACCTCCTCCGCCATAAGTAAGCGGCCCGTCTTCGCAAGGGAGGCAAGGCAAAGGGCAAAGTCATTGGGGCAGAGCATGCCCAGTTTGATTACCTCAGCAGAAATTCCCTTCCCGGCCAAAGTATCCGCCGCAGCCAGAACCTCATTGACCATGGTGCCGTAGCAGACCATCGTCAGATCGGTGCCCTCCCGCAGCAGGAACTCCGGAGACACGTGGGAAGCCTGATACACGCCCTCGCCGCCTCTGGGATACCGGATGGCCACGGGACCGTCCATCTCATGGAGAGCATAGCCCAGCATATCCCCCAGCTCCTGGAAGCTGGCAGGGGCCAGAATGGTCATGCCGGGAACACAGGAGAGATAGTTCACATCAAAAACACCGTGGTGAGTTTCCCCGTCGCTGCCCACAAGGCCAGCCCTGTCCACGCAGAAAACAGTATGAAGATGCTGAAGGGACACATCGTGGATCAGCATATCATAGCCCCGCTGCAAAAAGCTGGAATACACGGCAAAGACGGGGATAAGCCCCTGCTTTGCCATACCGGCGGCCATAGCTGTGGCGTGGCCCTCGGCAATGCCGGTATCGAAAAAACGATCCGGGTACTTGGCGGCGAAGCATTCCGTCCCGGTGCCGCCGGCCATGGCGGCGGTGATGGCAACGATCCGGGAATCCCCCTCCGCATAGCGGCAAAGGAACTCGCCCATTTTATCGGAAAAGTTCAGCCCCGAAGGGGCAAGAACGCCGGTTTTAGCATCAAAGCAGCCAACACCGTGGTATTTATCCGGGTGGCTCTCGGCATAGGGGCAGCCCTTGCCTTTCCTGGTGATCACATGCAGCAGCACAGGACACTCCATATCCCGGGCCAGCCGGATCCCTTTTTCCAGAGCGTTCAGGTCATGGCCATCGATCGGCCCCAGATAGTTCAGACCCATCTCACTGAAAATATTATCCGGCAGCATCCAGGATTTGAGCCACTCCTTTATTTTATGGGTAGCAGTATAAATGACGGGCAGCTTCTTTACCGCAGCGCGATACCACTTTTTGAAGCTGATATAGCCGGGACGCATGCGCATCATTTGCAGAAGCCGGGACATGCCGCCCACGTTCTCGCTGATGGACATGTTGTTGTCATTGAGGATGATGACCAGGGGCTCTTCACTGGCGGCGGCATCGGCCAGGCCCTCATAGGCAAGGCCGCCGGTCAAGGCACCGTCACCGATGATGGCGGCCACATCATAGTCCTCCTGATTCAGGGTCCTTGCCCGGGCCATGCCCAAGGCCACAGACACAGAGTTGGAAGCATGGCCGGCAATAAAGGCATCATCCACCGCCTCATAAGGTTTGGGAAAGCCGGACAGCCCGCCATATTGCCGCAGGGTAGAGAAAGTGTCCCGCCGGCCGGTAAGGATCTTATGGGTATAACTCTGGTGGCCCACATCGAAAACGAGCCTGTCAACGGAGGTGTCATATACTCTGTGCAGGGCCACGGTCAGCTCAACGGTGCCAAGGTTGGAGGCCAGGTGCCCGCCGGTTTTGGCAATACTCTCTATCTCGAATTCTCTCAGTTCCCTGCAAAGAGTGTCCAGCTCATCCCGCGTCAGGCTCTTTACATCATTTGAACAGTTAACTCTATCTAAAATACTCAAAAAGTACACTCCAATGGGTAGGGCGCGGCCCTGCCATCAATTCTTTCTATCTGCCAGGGAGTCGGCCAGGGCGCAGAGAAAGGCCGTATCTTCAAAGGCTTCCCCAAGAATGGTTTTTGCAAAGGCAGTCAGGCGCGCCACGGTCTGGCGGCAGCCGTCCTCACCCATGAGCACCATGTAGGTGTTCTTGCTCTCCTGACTGTCAGAGCCGATGGGTTTGCCAAGCTCCTCGGCGGTGCTGAGCACATCCAGCATATCGTCCCGGATCTGGAAGGCCATGCCCAGGGCAGCGCCAAAGTGCCCTGCGGTATCCAGCATCAGGCGGCTGCCGCCGCCGGCGGCAACGCCCATCTGGCAGGCGGCCACCAGCAGGGCGCCGGTCTTGCGGGAGTTGATCTCCGTCAGCTCCTGCTCTGTCAGTTGGCGGCCCTCCCAGGCCATATCCAGGTACTGCCCGCCGCACATACCGTCCAGCCCTACGGCACCGGCCAGAATTTCGGCGCAGGCCGCTTTCCGATCGGCAGGCAGGCTTGAGCGCAGGATGGTGCCAAAAGCCTCGGCCTGAAGCGTATCCCCCGCCAGAACGGCAGTGCACTCCCCATACACCACATGGTTAGTGGGCCGGCCGCGGCGCAGATCGTCATTATCCATGCAGGGCAGATCATCATGGATCAGGCTATATGTATGGAGCATTTCGATGGCGCAGGCCACGGGCAGAGCCTGTTCTGCATCGCCGCCGGCAATGCGGCAAAACTCCAGCACCAGCATGGGGCGGATGCGCTTCCCGCCGGCAAGCAGGCTGTAGCGCATGGCTTCCGCCAGGCGGGCTTGGGGATAATCCTTCGCCGGGGAGAAATATTCCGCCAAAGCGGCATCGATCTTTTCACGGTATTCGTTCACAGTCATGTCAATTTTCATCCTCAAAGGGCAGTTCTACCGGTGCGCGGTCAGGCCCCTTTTTCAATTTTACCACTTTCTGCTCGGCCTCGTCCAGCATCTTGCTGCAAGACTTGATAAGGCCGGTTCCCTCCTCATAAAGAGAGAGGGATTCGCTCAGGGGCAGATCCCCTTTTTCCAAGTGGCGAACAATCTCCTCAAGCCGGCTGAGGGACTGCTCAAAGCTAAGCTTTTTTCCTGCCATGGCAAACTCCTTCGGCTATGTTATTCGTTTTCTTTTACGGCCCGGACAAGGCAATCCGCCCGGCCGTCACAAAGCTCCACGGTGAGAGCATCTCCCGGTGAGAGAGATTTTACACTTTTAATGGCCCGGCCCTGCCCGTCCTCGGCAATGGCATAGCCCCGGCCCAGGACGCGGAGAGGACTCATGGCATCCAGTGCGGCGGCAAGGCCCACAAAGCGCTGCTGGGCTGAGGCAAGATTTCTCTCCTCCGCGGCCACCAGCCGATCCCGCACATGGTCAAGGCTGATGCGGCGGTTGTCGATATGCGCCGCCGGATCCGTCATGACCCGCTTGGAACGGTAGGCATCCAGCTGCTGGGACAGGCTCATGAGCTTTTTGCGCAGGGCCTGATCCTGACGGATGCTGAAACTTTCCAGCGCATCCCGGATATCCCGCTGGTCGGGAACCACGATCTCAGCGGCATTGGAGGGCGTGGAAGCCCGGGCATCCGCCACATAGTCGGAGATGGTCACATCCGGCTCATGCCCCACGGCGGAGATCACCGGCAGCTCCGATGCGTAAATCGCCCGGGCTACCCGCTCATCATTAAAGGCCCACAGGTCTTCAATCGAGCCGCCGCCCCGGCCGGTAATGATCACATCGGCCACCTTGAACTCATTGGCATAGCGGATGGCACCCACGATTTCCGGCGGTGCCTCCACCCCCTGGACACGGACGGGCAAAAGCACCGCCTGGGCCATGGGCCAGCGGTGGGAAAGGATGCGAATCATATCATGCACGGCAGCACCGGCGGAGGAGGTAATGATAGCAATGCGCCCGGGAAAAGCGGGCAGCGGCTTTTTATGGGCCCGGTCAAACAGGCCCTCAGCGGCCAGCTGCGCTTTCAATTGCTCAAAGGCCACTTGCAGATCCCCCGCCCCCTCGGGCATGAGGCCGGTACAGTAGAGCTGATAAGCCCCGTCTCTTGGGTAGACGGCAATACGGCCATAAGCGGTGACACCCATACCGCTTTCCGGGCGAAAGCGCAGCTTCACGGCGCTGCTTTTGAACATGACACAGCGCAGGCTGCTCTCACTGTCCTTCAAGGTGAAGTAATGATGGCCGGAGGGATAGATCTTATAATTGGAAAGCTCGCCCCGGACGGCAACATTGCCCAGCATGGGGTCAAGATCCAGAAGGCCCTTGATATACTGATTCAGCTCCGTTACGGTCAGCGTCTGCTGCTCCATGGCTTACTCCTGAAAAGGCTCGTCCAAAACGGGAGCATCCTGCGGGGCAGCAGCTTGACCCAGCTCCCCGCGCATGAAGCCGCCCAGCACGCCGTTGACAAAGGAGACGGTATCCGGGTCATCATAGCCCTTATCCAACTCCACCGCCTCATTGATGGCGGCGGCGTTGGGAATATCGTCCATATAAAGGATCTCACAGATGGCGCAGCGCATGACGGCAAGGGCGGTTTTAGAGATCCGCTCCAGCTTCCAGCCTTTGGCATAGCGCTCAATAAAGCCGTCGATTTCGCCGCGGTTTTCCATGGTCAATTCCGTCAGACGGCGGATGTAGGCAAGCTGCTTTTCATCCGGTCGTTCCTGATACAGTTCATTTTCACTCCGGAGCGTCTCATAATGCTCAGGAGAAAAGAAGCGATCCATCAGGGCAGAGATATCCTCCCTGCTGGAAACTGCCGCGAAGCCAAGCTGAATGGCAATCTCACGGGCGGTTGTTCTGGTCATAACGTATCCCTCTTACTTTTCAAAGGCAACGCCGGAAACATGGACGTTGACCTCCGCGCTCTCAATGCCGGTGGTGGACTGTACCACGGACATGACCTTCTCCTGCACGGCCCTTGCCACATTGACAATATTGCACCCATACAAAACGGTGATAATAGCGTCCACAACAATGCGGGAATCCACAAACTGAACCTTCACGCCCCGGGCCACGGTCTTGAGGCCGAAACGCTCCGCCAATTCGGCACCGGCAGTATTGGAAAGGTTTGCCACCCCATCCACCTCAGTGATGGCGGTGCGCACCATACTGTAAATCACGTCCTCAGAAATATTGATGCTGCCAAGCTGTTCCTGGCAGGTGATATAGTTCTCGCCCATAGTTAGCCTCCTAATTAGATTCATAGTATTTTACCACGTTATAACCAAAAAAGGAAGCCCAATATTCAAAATTCAAACCCCATTCATGAAAAAGGCTCAGGGCCCGGCGAAACGGCCGGAGCCCTGAGAGGAAAAATTATTCTTTTACCTATGCTTTTACCTCGATTATGCTCAGCTGAGAGGCCTGATAAGCGGTCTCGGTACAGATGATATCGGTAATTCTGGCCACCGCCTCCTCGCTAAGCCCTTCCGCAGGGGCGGGCACCGCCACGGTGACGGTGTCATTCCCGATGTAGACAACGCAGTCGGCAAAATCCTTGGCGATGAGAAGGTTCTCGATCTGCGCCTCCTGCATGGTGCAGGCAGCCATGGCTGAGATAGCGCTCATGGCGCTGTCAATGGTCTCCTGGGAGGCATTTTCAGAAGTAGCGGCGGTTTGCAGAAGTTCCAGCGCCTCATCCCTGGATACCTGCCGGGTCAGCCGTGCCTCCGCAAAATACTCGCCGCCGGTGTTCACCAGGTTATCGGCAAACTCTGCGTTGGCACTCATCATCATCTCATCCTCGGCAGACACCATCTCCGAATCCGGTGTTCCCCAACGGTTATTGTAGGACCAGTTGAGCGCCACCGCCGCGCACACGAACATCAGCACTGCCAGCATCGTAAGATTTCTTTTCCGGTTTTTCATTGTTTGCATACTCCCCCTTAGCTATAATCCGCCATTTTCAGAATTGTGATCTTATCCGATGTAAAACCAGTATATGAGCTGACAGCCTGAATAATATCCAGACGCACCCTGGCATTTTCCGCGCCCCGGCACACCACAACCACGCCGTTTTCGGAGATCAGCACTCGGCTCTCCCCCACTCCCTCGGTACTGGAGAGCAGCACGGCCATGGGCTCCTCTTCTGAAGCTTCGCCGGAAGAGCCGCTGTCAACCGGCAGCAGCATAAGCACCACGCCGATAATAAGAACCACCAGCGGATACTTGAATTTATCCAGCTTTGCCGCCATATTTTTCAGTCCGTCACTCACTGTCCCAACGCTGCCTTTCGTATGGTATGCCCAGATCTGCCGTCATCAGGGCGGCCAGCTTTTCCTTGCCGGTCTGGCTGCACGCGCCGCTGATATTGGCAGCGTATGGCATCCAGAGTCCTTCCAGGCTCCACTGTACTTCCACGTCTACCGCAAGGCCCTCAAGGCCAAATTCCAGGGCTTTGTCCATAATATATGCCTCGTACTCCTGTTCTATGACAAGGCGGTTCAGCCGCTGCTCCGCCGCTTCCGCCTCTGCGGTAAGGGAAGCCTCCATCTCGTGGAGTCTTGCAGTTTCCAGAGCATAGGTTCCCATATCCAGGGCTTTCAGCGGGTTCACCAGAGCCACAATCAGGCTGGCGGTACAGACCACCTCCGTCACTCGCTTCACGCCGCCCTCGGGGAGGATGCTCAGGGCCGCGCCGCAAAGCAGAGACAGGGCGCAAAGCTGCCGGATGCTTTGATAGATCACAGGCTCACCGCCTTCATGCCGGCCATGATGGAGATAAAGAGCATGATGCCGCTGCTGCCCAGCAGGCCCAGCAGCATCCCCATGGCTGCGGCCACACTGGCAATAAGGGAGGACAGACGCCCATTGGGCACCATATCCGTGGCGGCGGCTACGGCTTTCAGCACCAGCATTTTTACCGACAGCAGGGCAAAGGGCCCGGAGCACAGGGCGCACACGGCGATCAGGCCGAAAACGCCGGCGGAGTTTTTGATCACGGCAGCGGCAGACAACACAGCGGAAGAGGCATCCGAAATCAGGCCCCCCACTACAGGGAGGCTGGTAGAGATGACAGTGCGGGCGGTCTTGATGGCCACCGCATCTACGCTGCCGCTGATAATGCCGGTCATGCCGATATAGGCGCTGAAAGCCAAGGTCATAAAGGTCATGGATGTAGTGGCGACCCAGCGGATCATACGGGCGGTATTGCTCAGGAGGGAGTTGGGAAACACGCTGCCGGCCAGGGCCAGGGCCAGATAGGCATACACCAGGGGAATGATCCATTTCTGGGCAAGGCTCATCAGCACATCCAGAGCCAGGCACACCGCTGCATATTTGGCGGCGGCAGAGCCGACCGCACCGCTGGCGGCAGCGGCGGTAAAGATAGCGGGCAAAGCCGCCTTGGAATAGTCCGAAAGCTGATTGAGGGCGGAGACCGTTTGACTGACGATGCTGTCAACACCGCCCAGAAGCCCCGCTGCGGCAGCGCAGCAGCCGGCGATATTGATATACTCCTTGATGGCTTTCCCGGAGCAGACAGAGCCGGACAGGGCGCAGGCAATGGCAATGGCCACCAGAGCGGAGGCAGAGCGCAGATTTTCCCCCAGCTCCCGGCGGGCACTGCCGGTAAAGCTTTTCCACATCCGCTCCAGGGCACTGCCGGCATCATAGCTGCCATCCACCTTCAGTGCACCGCTGATATCCTGAATGTCATCGGGAAGGGTCTCCACGGCGTAAATGCCGGTTTCTTCCGCCGTCTGCCTGTAGAGATCCTCCGCATAGGCGGTACCGCCAAAGGCCGGCAGCAAAAGGAGAATAAACAGAAGGATCCTCATGTCATCCCTCCGATCAGCTTCAGCATGCTGACGATCAGCGGCATGGAGACCCCGATGGCGCAAAGGGTGCCCGCCATATCCACAGCAGCGGCGGCAGAGCTTTGGGAAGCATCCCGGCAGAGCTCGGCACTGATTTTGGTCACGGCGCCAATGCCCACGCATTTGAGCACGGGAACGATCATCACATCGCTGTCATCACTCATGGTTTTCACCATGGCTGCCAGTTCCGTTATGCTCCGTGCAAAGCCCATGGCAGCGGTCAGGATCACAACAATGGCCCCGGCGCTGAGCAGCATGGACATCTCCGGGTTTGTCCGCTTGATGAGCAGGCACATCACGGTGGCCATCAGGGCAATGGCGGCGCATTTGAGCATGATATCCATAGGGCTATAGCCCAAAGAGGCTTTTTATCATATTAAAAAGCTCACTTATTTTCTGCACCACGATCATCAGCACCACCACAAGGGCCGTGATGCTTGTCATCAGGGCCTGCTCGTCCCGTCCGGAGCGCTGAAGCAGTATATTCAGCACCGCCACCAGAATGCCGATGGCAGCGATTTTGAAAATCAGATCTACATCCATTGTTTTCTCCTAAAAAAGTACAATAACCAGCAGGGCACCTCCGGTCCAGGCCAGGCCCAGGCCAAGCCGCTTCTTTTCCGGCAGAGCGACGCTGTGCCGGTCAATGGCGGCAGAAAGCCGGTTCAGGGTAAGGCTCAGTTCCGCCAGCTGTCGCTCCAGCTCATAACGGCCCAGGCAGCGGCCCAGAGCGCTGAGCAGTTCCCGTTCTTCCCCGCTGAGCATGGGAAAAGCGATCTCCACGCTCTCGCACCAAAGGATGTGGAACGCCCGTTCCCCCAATTGGTTCAGCCGTCTGTTCAGCTCCGCCGCAAAGACGGCGGCGGGGCCGTCACAGCTTTGTTCCAGCCGGGAGAACAGCTCCGGCAGTGGGGTGAGCCGGGCGCTAAACTCCCCTGCCACGGTTTTCAGCAGACTTTCCATGGAACGAAGCGCCCGGAGCCGGCGCTTCTCCGCATTGACATAGGCAAAGCCCAGGGCCGATGAGGCGGCAGCGATCAGGATGGCCCCCAGCAGGTGGGTCATTCCAGCCGCTCCAGACTGTAGCGGCGGTTTTCCCCGTCCCGGCTGATGGTAATTATATTGCTGAAAGCGCCCATGGCAAACAGATCCCGGTACATTGGCCGCCGGAGCATATCATGCCTGTCCCGGCCATGGGCACTGGCCAAAATGCTGACACCGCAGCCAATGATTCGTTCCACCACCAGCCTGTCCTCCCCGGCACTGATTTCATCCATGGCGATTACCTGGGGGTTCATGCCCCGAAGGAGCATGGATGCACCGGTTTCCTTCGGTATCCCCACCAGGACATCGCTGCAGCGGCCCAGATCAAAGTGCTGTTTTCCGCCGGAGCTGGCGGAAAGTTCATTCCTCTCATCCAGAACGGCGACCCTTGTCCCGCTGTCGGCTAAAACCCGGATCAGTTCCCGAAGCAGAGTGGTCTTACCCAGGCCCGGCGGCGAGACAATGAGGGTATTCTCCAGCCGGTTCTGGGTCAGACGGTCAATAAACCCGCCACAGATGCCCCGGCACTCCCGGGGAAGGCGAATGGCGAGGGAGCTGAAATCCCGAAAGCCCGCAAGGCGGCCCTGGTTCATGATGGCACTGCCGCAGAGGCCGATGCGCAGGCCCTGATAGCTTATGTAGCCATTGACCATAGCGGGCATGGCCGAATGCAGAGAAGCGCCGGTGGCCCGTTCCAGCACCTGGGTCAATTCATTTTCGCTGAGCCTGTCCCCTGCCAGCTCCAACTCCCGGCCTTTGAGCACCAGAGCCGGGGGACGGTGAAGGCGCAGACGGATTTCCTCCGGCTGCCGGCCGGAGAAAGTTTCGATCCGCCGCCGCAATGGGGCCGGCAGCAGTTCACAGGCCGTTTCAAAGCTGTCCATCCTCTCACTTCCTTGGAACACTCTATGTATGGGGGCAGGTATTTATTCTTGAAAAGCACCTGATTGTGTGGTATCATTTCAACAATGAACTAAACTTTTTTTGGAGGAAATATCATGCAAATGAAAATCTTGGGCGCCGGTGCGCTTTTAATGGCTGGCTGGCTCTGGTTCTATCTGTTTGTGCGGCAGTTCCTGTTCAATTTCTTCACTGCCTATCCGCTGATTAAGAAGATGCAGGCGGCCCAGGAGGATCTGATCGCCATCGGTGCCAAACGGTACACCACCGTTTCCGTAATCAGCTGCGGCGTGGTCTGCGCCATTGTGATCGGCATTGTGGTGGCTTTCTGCCCCTGGTACTTCATCGCCTGCTTTTTCGGCGGTGCGCTGGTGGCGCTGGTCATGTATCTGCCCCTGCTGGGGCCCCGGAACCGGGATATGTTCGATGCTTTCTGTATGAAGTACTACAGCTTCGTACCCGATGATGAGCTGCGCACCGCCATGTACAACAAGAAGCCCAGTCAGATGAAGATTCGTCTCCATGATATGGGCGTCAGTGACGCGTTTATTCCTGCGTTCAAAAAATAAGCGATTCTTTTATTACACAGGAGGAAGGATTCCGGACAGAGAGAAATTGGAGGATTTATGGAAAAGAAAAAGATGTTGAAGTTTTCTTCCCGCTGGGGATTCGTTCTATCGGCAGTGGGTTCCGCCGTGGGAATGGCCAATGTGTGGGGCTTCCCCGCCAAAATCGGCGCTTATGGCAGCGCTTTCCTCGTGGCCTATCTGATTTTCATGGTGCTGTTCAGTGTGGTAGGCCTGTCTTCCGAATACGCCATTGGCCGCCGTGCCCGCACGGGTACACTGGGTTCCTATCAGGAAGCCTGGGGTACCCGGGGAAAGAAGGCAGGCCGGGCCGGCGGCATCCTGGGCTGGCTGCCGCTGGCCGGTTCCATGTGTATCGCCATCGGTTACGCGGTCATCATCGCCTATGTGCTGAAGGCTTTCTTTAACTCCCTCACGGGAGAACTGATGCACGTGGATACCACCGCCTGGTTCGAGTCCTTCTCCACCAACAGCTATTCTGTGGTTCCGTTCCACATCATTGTGGTGGTAGGCACCCTGCTCACGCTGCTCCTCAGCGCCAGGAGCATTGAGAAGAGCAACAAGATCATGATGCCCCTTTTCTTCATCATCTTTGTGGTGCTGGCCATCCGGGTGGCTTTTCTCCCCGGTGCGGCCGAGGGCTACAAGTTCATCTTTATGCCTGACTGGTCGGTGCTCAAGGATCCCATGCTGTGGGTCTGGGCAATGGGACAGGCGTTCTTCTCCCTGTCTGTCACCGGCAGCGGCATGATCGTATACGGCGCGTATCTGGGAGACGAGGAGGATGTGGTCAAGGTGGCTGTGCGCACGGCCGTGTTTGACACCATTGCCGCCCTGGTGGCCGCGCTGGTGATCATTCCCGCCTGCTTTGCCTACAAGCTGGATGTGGGAGCTGGTCCCTCCCTGCTTTTTGTTACCCTGCCCCGCATCCTGCAGGACATCCCCTTTGGCCGGGTGTTTGCGATTTTCCTTTACACTGCCATGGTTTTTGCCGGGGTCAGTTCTTTGCAGAATATGTTTGAAGCTGTTGGCGAGTCCCTCCTGCATCGCTTCCCCAAGCTCAGCCGGAAAATGGTGCTTCTGCTGCTGTGCGTAATTTGTCTGGGCATTGGTGTAAATATGGAGCCCATCTTCCAGTGGGGCCCTTGGATGGACATCGTCTCCATCTATATCATCCCCATCGGTGCTACGCTGGGTGCCCTCTCCTGGTTCTGGATCATGAAGAAGGATCAGCTTATGGGCGAGATCAACAAGGGAACAGGCAAGATTCATGGTTCGCTGTGGCACAGCGCCGGACGTTATCTCTATGTCCCCTGCACCCTGATTTTGTGCTGCGTGGCATTGTTCATGAAGGTCGCCTTCTGATACATATAACTTATGTTTTAAAAAATTGCAGGGCAGTAATCTGCCCTGCAATTTTTTGGCTGATGTTCGATTCTCACCGGATGCCCGGTTTAGCCGGACACACAAAGTAAGTTGATGCTATGCCTATAGGATAAGCACAAGGCTTACTTCATGCCGTTTTCGTAAGACTCGATCATCTTCTTGACCATCTGACCACCAACGGAACCGGCCTGGCGGCTGGTCAGATCGCCGTTGTAACCGTTCTTCAGGTTGACACCAACCTCAGAAGCGGCTTCCATCTTGAACTTATCCATAGCCTCACGGGCTGCGGGGTTCACGAGACGATTACTGGAATTATTGGACATTGTTTTTGCATCTCCTTTTCGTTCAATTCGGGTTTGATTTCCCACGCTTATCTTTTGCGAACTTGAAAAAGATATTCAAGTTTTAATAGGCAAATTCTGTATATCAAACCAGCAAAAGGGCAACGAATTTTATTTTGTTTCGACGCATAGAAAAGCACCGGCACAAGCTGTGTATTGCTTGCGCCGGTGTTTAATTTTGCTAACGAAAAGGAGCGGCCGTTCGATCAGCCGCTTTCACAGGAAAGGTTGGAAGGATCACAGGACAAATAGGCATCCATTACAACCGGCAGCACACGGCTGAGGCAAAATTCCTCTGCCCTGCTGCGGCCTGCCGCGCCCATTTTTTCCCTGCGTTCCGCATGATCCAGCAATGGTTTTACCGCGGATGCAAACGCGGTTTCATCATCATAGGGGAAAAGGAAGCCTGTCTCGCCGTCGAGCACCAGATCCTCATTTCCTTTTACCCGGCTGGCAACCACCGGAAGGCCAGAGAGCATGGCTTCCATAAGGTTAAAGGGCAATCCCTCCGACCGGCTGGAAGAAACGGCAAGATCGGCCTGGGCCAGCAGGCCCCCCACATCGGTAACAAAACCGGGAAAAACGACCCGGGCTTCCACACCCAGCTCTTTTGCCAGCGCCTTGCAGTTTTCAAGCAAAGCACCCTCACCGGGTAAAACCAACCGAACCCGTTCCGGCAGCAGAGGCAGTGCCCGGATCAACATAGCCTGATTTTTTCGTTTGGAAAACTCCGCCGGGTAGACCAGCGTGAAAGTTTCATTGGAAGAATCCCGTCCAAGGGCTTTTCCACGCTGACTATATTTCTCCCCATCGACACCCATTCCGGGGATAAAGCGAACTTTTTTCCCGGGAAAAGCCTTCTCCGCCCACCGGGTATCAAAGCAGTTCATAGTGAGGATCAGATCCGTTTCCGGAGAAGCCAGGAATTCAGCCGCTTTCAGAACCACGGCTTTAATAAAATTGGTGTCAGCATCAAAGAGATAACCATGAACCACATTGATGGTTCGTGGGTGGGGCTTAACGCCAATTTCCGCCATCCGGGTAAAGAACGAAGCCAGAGAGGTATGGACAATCACAAGATCATACTGCTGTTCCCGCAGCAGGCCATGCAGTACCGCCAGGGTTTTGCCATTCGCTGCGGAGAGATACCGCTTCTCAAGGGGAAGCTGAAACTGCCTGTCCGCACAGGGAATCTCCCGGTATTTACCCCCACAGGCGACATGAACTTCCCAACCAAGTTCTTTGAATTCGGAAAGATAGGGCAGGTGGAAAGAGCAGATATGGGAAAAGCTAGAGGCGGTCATCAAGAGCTTCCGTTTCATACCTCCACCGTTTCCTTTTCTTTCTCCTTGAAAAGATTCTTTTCAGAATTGATCATGCCGCCGAATATGGTCATAAAAATGATCTTGATATCCAGATAGATCGACCAATTCTCGATATACCAGATATCGCATTCAATCCGCTTTTCAATACTGGTATCCCCCCGGTAGCCATTGACCTGGGCCCAACCGGTAAGCCCGGGCTTGACCTGATGCTTCACCATATACAGGGGAACATTTTCCTTATATTGATCCACGAAAAACGGCAGTTCCGGTCTGGGGCCTACAACGCTCATCTCCCCCCGCAGTACATTGAAAAACTGGGGAAGTTCATCCAAACTGAATTTTCTGATAAAAGCGCCAAAACGGGTTGTGCGGCTGTCCCTGCTGCGGCTCCAAGCCGTATCGGACTGATCATTAAGCCGCATACTGCGGAATTTATACATAGTGAAAAGTTTGCGCTCTTTCCCCACCCGTTTCTGCTTGAACAGCACCGGCCCCGGGCTTGACAGCTTGACCCCAAGGGCAATGGCCAACAGGAGCGGAGAAAGGAGCAGAATCACCACGGAGGAAAACAGAATGTCAAAAGTACGCTTTATTGCGCGGTTGATGGCAAGATCCTGGGAATTGCCCCGGATATTGATCAATCGGATGCGGCCGATAGCATCCACCGTGGCGCAAGCCGGCAGATAGTCGTTATAAATGGGGATGATGCTGGAGCGAATGCCATGCTTTTCACAGCTGAGGATGATGCTGTTCAGCTGGGAAATATCATTTTCTTCCAGCGCAATGATCACTTCATCCGGTTCGTAAATATCCAGCAATTCGGAAAGCTGGTCATAGGTTCCCAGATACTTCACGTTCTTTAAATTCCCGTCCTGTCCCACATAGCCGGCGCACTGGAAGCCGAATTGCGGGTTTTCCTTGATGCAGGCAACATACCGGGCGGCAAGCCTGCCACCGCCGACCAGAAGCACATGCTTCTGATTCAGGCCGTTTTTTCTCACGAAATTCAGGGAAGTTCTTATTACCGCCCGCTTCAGGGCAAGGAGTGCATAGGCTATGACGGCATAGGACACCATGACGCCTCGGGAAAAATCCCGCAGTTTGAAAAGGAAGACGCACCCAACCCCCAGCATGACACAGAGTACGTGGAGCTTCAGAAGCTGTACCATTTCCGTGCGGAGTTTTTGGTAACGGAAAGAATCATACAGCCCACCGTACTGAAATATGACCACGAACACAGCGGCCAAAATCAGCACCGGCCAGGGGTTTGCCCAGGCATACCGGATCGAGATATTGTTCGTGTCGTTCTTCAGCCAAAAAATCCAAAACGAAACCGCCGCCAGATAGGCTATGTATACCAAAGCCATATCTGACAATCGATTGATCCAATTGAAATATCTCTGATTTCTCTTAATCATTTCTTACCATACAAAAACTCCTGCAAAATCTGGGAGTTCACATTAAAATCCAGGGCAAGCACGTCCCTGTCAAACAAGCCCTTCATGCCTCCATAGGTTCCCTCCGCCGGGAGCGTCATCTGCCCTATTTCCGCTTTCAGCATGGAAGGTGCTTTCAGCGCAAGGCCCGCAAGCTCTGTCTTGGTGAAGTTGGTTCGCACCAGCGGGAGAACCGCGTTTGCCAGGTCATTGAGCGTTGCAAGATCCGCGTCCTTCAGTTTTTCTGCGCAGGCCTGAAGCACAGTGCGCTGGCGCTGGACGCGGTGCCAGTCATCATCAATGGCGCGCAGGCGGGCATAGGCAAGAGCCATTACACCGGTGAGGTGATTATCGCCTTCCACAAAGGGATACTCCTCGCTGCTGCCATCTCCGCGGACGAAGCCCTGATTCAGATAGAAGCCGGTGTCGCCGCCTTCCCGCACGATATTCAGATACCAGGCTTCCTGCTCCGTCAAGGTCACATCCACGCCGCCTAACACGTCAATCACCTTGATCAGCATGTTGAGGTTCACACGGACGTATCGATTTACATCGACCTTAAAACACTGCTGAATCTGGCGCATGAGCAGATCGGCCCCGCCATAGGCGAAGCAGCAGGTAATCATGTCATAATGATCCTTATACTGCCCTTCCAGCATAGGCATTCCTGTGCCCCGTTGGATGCTGACCAGCTTTGCCGTAGTATTCTTGAAGTCCAGGGACAGGATCATCACCGTGTCCGCCCGGGCATCATCCGTAAACTCCAGTTCCCGTTCATCGGTGCCCAGCAGCAGAATGTTCAAAACGTCCTCATCGGATTTCATCTCTGTCTTTGCCAGAACCGGCTCCTTGGTATCCAGGCCGGAGACATCCAGTGCCGTCTCCTTTTGGCTGGCGATTTCCTTGGGATCCACGGGAGAGACTACTTTACCATCGTTATAATCAATTTTATTCAGCTTGGTCGTAATGATCAAAGCGAAAGAAAGGAGCACCAAAAGTACAGTCCCCGTACAAACGCCGGCTATAACCCCCTTGTGGGAGCTCTTTCTTTTCTTCGTTTTGGGTGTCCGGCCGGTTTCCTCATAACGCTTCCGGTAAGAAGGAACATCCTCCTGACGGGGCCGTTCATGCAGATGGGCGCTTTCCGTCCGGCGGTCAGACGCGCTGCTGATCCCCTGCCCGGATTTGCCAGCATTGGAGCCTCTGCCGGCGTCCCGCTGATGATCCGCAGTTTTTGTTTTCGTGGCTAAGTGTGCCCCGCCTTTTCTCCTGTTTTCCATCTTTCTCTCCATAGCTGCTGTTGGTTTTTAATCGTTTGCTCCCTCGTAGATTGAGCGATACAGAAATTCCCTGTTTACAGGAAGGTCAATGATGACAAAAGAGCCGATATTGCTGTTTTCAAAATACCAGGAATCATCAATGGGAATTCGGTTGGACACCATGTCATAGCTCAAAAATTTCGGCATATTGACCAACAGGGATAGTGCCCTGGTCTGACTCAGGTCGGTGGTAATCTGGGGCAAGATCCGATTGGCCAGGCTAAGCAGCTCTGCCATATTTAAGTCTCTGGCTTTATTCGCCAGCGCCATCAGCACGGTTCTGGCCCGTCCTGTCCGGTCAAAGTCTCCGTCGCCGGCATAGCGAATGCGAAGAAAAGCGGCCGTCTGAATTCCATTGAGCGTCAATGTCCCCGCCTGAGAGGGGTCGATCAGGTTTGCATCGGCGTCCTGGCCCAACAGTTCATTCAGATTTATAATTTTGGGTTCCATCCAATAGAGCTCATCGGAAGTAACCTCCAGCTCTATGCCGCCCATAGCATCCACCGCGTCAACAACGCTGAGATAGTTCACCATTACATAATTGTCGATGGGAATGCCGAAGTTCTGCTCGATGGTGTCGATCAGGGTTGCCAAACCCTCATAGTGGTACACCAGCGTCAGCTTGGTCTTATACCCGGCCCCGGGCACGCTTACCTTTACATCCCGCATCAGAGAAGAAAGCACAACCTGCTTGGTGCTTTTATTCACCGATAGGATCATCAGGCCATCCGCGTTCCCCCGGTCTTCCAGGCCTTCCAGGTTATCATTGTCCACACCGATCAGCAGAATATTGGTCACATCGGAGACATCATAGTCCCAGTTTTCTTCATCGGGAAGGTCGTCCCCGGCGTCGGTTTCCGGCTTCTCCCCCTGCCAGGTTTCCGTTGAATGATCACTATGGCTTACATTCAGCCTGGAGTAGAAATAGCTGAAGCCCAGATAGCTGCCGCCGATCAGTAAAATTATGACAGCGGCAGTGATCCATATCGCCGGGTGAACGCGCCTGCGGCGGGCCTTGGCAGATTTTTTTCTGGGTTTCTCCGGTTTCGGCTCCACATTGCTGTTTTCACTTGCCGCCATGTGGCTGGGCCTGTAATCTTTTTTACGAGACATGGTTTCCTTCTTTCACAGTTTCAGCTTGCCATCCAGGAACTGCTGATATCTGTCGCAGATTTCCTGTACATTTTCTCCGTATTCGATCTGCCGTCCCTTATGCAGCCAAAGCACCTTGCTGCACATCTCCCGCACCTGAGGCAGCGAGTGCGACACAAGGATCGTGGTTGCGCCGCCGCGGATAATTTCCCGCATCTTTGCCTCACTCTTTTTGCGGAACGCACCATCCCCTACAGACAACACTTCATCCAGAATCAGAATATCCGGATTGACCAGACAGGCCACAGAAAAGGCCAGACGGCTTCTCATGCCCGAGGAGAGTTGCTTAAAGGGCCGGTCCTCAAATTCCCGCAGCTCCGCGAAGTCGATGATCTGATCATAGGTATCGTCCATGAATTTGCGGGTATAGCCCAGCATGGCGCCCCGCAGATAGGTGTTCTCTTTCACGGTCAAGTCCCCGTCAAAGCCGCTGGCCAGTTCCAGCAGGGCGGCAATGCTGCCCTCCCGGTGAATCCAACCCTTGGTGGGCACCATAATGCCGGAAACGGCTTTCAGCAGCGTGGACTTCCCCGCACCGTTGCTGCCGATAATGCCCAGCATCTCCCCCTGTTCCAGGGTAAAGCTTATATCCTGGTCGGCCCAGAACTCGGTCACATGGTAGTCATGCCGAATGCGGCGGAGAAGATATTCCTTCAACCCTATGTCTTTAAAGTCCCCTGTTATGTAACGGATGGACACATTTTTTACTTCCAAAACTCGCATCTGTCCACCTCACACATAGTACAGGAACCGGTGGTTGTACTTCTTATACATCCGACAGCCCAGACCAACTACCAGCAGCACGTCAAACGCCATCAGCAGGTGGAACCAGACGGTGGGGATGGTGGCCTCAATGACGATCTTCCTGAAATAGCGGATAAAGAGATACACCGGATTCAGAAGAAACACATGCTGAACCAGAGGGCTGTAGCTGTCAATGGTATAGAAGATGGCAGACATATACATCAGCAGTTGGGTGAAAATGCCCCATAGATACTGAATATCCCGGAAGAACACAAAGAGGGCTGACAGGATCAATCCCAAACCGATGTTGAAGCACACCAAAAGGCAAATGGGATAGAGCAGGAAAACCCAGCGCCAGGTAAAGGTGATCCCATCCAGAATACAAAACAGCACAAACACGCACAGGGTCAGGCCAAAGTTGATGAGGCACTGCACGTTTTTGGAGAGCAGGAACAGGTATTTGGGCACGTTCACCTTGGTGAAGATGCCGGCGTTCCCCATAAGCGAGCTCATACCCTGGACTGTTGATTCATTGAAGAAAGCGAAAACAAGGTTGCCGCAAAAAAGATAGGTGGTGTAATGGGGCGTACCTCTGCCGAAAAACTGGGTAAACACCAGGCGCATGACCAGCAGGGTAAGCAAGGGCGACAACACGCTCCAGGCCATGCCCAGCACCGTACGCTTATATTTCTTTTTAAAATCACGCTTCACCAGTTCCTCAAAGAGGAACTGGTGGCGTTGTATGTTTTCGATTATTCTCATTTCTTTCGATATTGAATCCTTACGGCTTTATTTATCAGTTCTTTTTTCACTGCTTCCCCGTTCAAAAGTATCCACTTGATCACGGAAGCAAAGTGCGCAAAGCTGATTTTTTCACTTTTCAAATAGTAGCTGACGGTATCCATGATCTGGGCGGAGTACCAGGAATCCATATTGATCCCAAAGCTTTCCCGCGCGATGGCGTAAATATTCTTCTTCTCATCCAGATTCTCAAGGATAAACTTATGGGGCAGGGATTTGCTGATATTGGAATCATGCACCAGATAACAGCCCGTCCACTGACTGATCATGTAGACATCACAATAGCAGGCGCTCCGGAGATAAATGGAGGTGTCGTTCATCATCCACATATTTTTGAAGTCTGCCTTATCGAGAACCGCTCTGCGGAACACGGTGGGAAATGTGGAATTGGGCTTTCTGTATTTTGTCCGGAATCCCATAAAGAATTCCTTTCCGGACAGTTCGCCGCAAAACGTGAGCGGGTAGAAGGACATCCGCTTACCGACCACATCATAGATCAAGCTGTTTGCGCAAACCATTCCCACATTGTCGTGTTCCCCGAATATCCGGATAGCGGTTTTGGCAAAAGAGGGCTCAAAATAAAAATCATCGTCATCAACGAAAACCAGGAATTCACCGGTGGACGCACAATAGGCCTTCTGCCGTGTGCCGCCAGGGCCAAGGTTTGTCTCATTCCGGAGATACACAATGCAATCTACCTGGGAATAGTGTTCCTGCACATATTCCTTTGTTCCGTCGCTGGAGCAGTCATCAATGATAATGATCTCCTTGTTCGGATAGCTTTGACTCATAATGCTGTCAATGCATCTGGGCAGGAGCTTCACCCGGTTATGGGTCGGAACAATGAAGGAAATTTTGGGGCAATATTCCTGAGATGGCGCGGCCACCGTCTCCTCCGGCGGGTTTTCCGTCATTTCCTTCTTTTTGGAGTGCAGCGCTTCCCCGGCAAGCTCGCCATAAAGCGCAGTGCCGCAGAGTTCTTTGGACAGCTGATTGATGCTGTGCAGCGCCGCCTCCGATACGCTGCCATTCAAATAAGCGGATATTACCTGATCTTTGAACCGATTATCCATTCTTTTTCCCTCCCATCAGGAATTTGTCCAAGCCCGCAAATTGTTTTTGCGCCCCAGCGGCAAAGGGCTCACAATCAAACTCTCCATAGTTCAGAAGGGAATCCACAATATCCTGCGGGGAAACATCCGCAATCTTATCCAGATAGCAGTAGTTTTTGAAGAAGTCAAAATCCTTGATCACCGCTCTCTGCTTGTTATCATAGATGATCGGGAAGGTAGGCTTTTTAAACAGCCAACCCAGTATCATGGAATGGAAGCGAGTCGCAATAACATACTTCGCCGTAGCCAGCTCATGAATGGCCTCCTCAATGTTGCCATCGTAGGAATAGCTTCTGACCCCGGCGACGCCGCATTCAACGCATTTTTCCTGGATCCTGCCTGCCGCGTTCTGGTCGCCCTGGGGATCGCAGAAGGACATCAGGCACACTTCATATCCCATGCGGGAAAAGATCTTGCAGGTCTCAAAAAGGGTGTTCTCATATTCCTCAATGTGGGCTTTCAATTTCAGAAACTGGTTCCAGGGCCGCCCCCTCCAGTTGCAGTCAATGGGGGAGATCAGCACCTTTTTTTCCTCTTTTTCCGGAACCGCGCCGTATGTAAGCACCACGTCGGGGGCATAGCGAATGGAATTCACACCCGGGAAGAAAACGAGAGAATCCGTATCCCGGAAGCAGATATCATCGGTGCTGCCAAACAGCTGCGTATATTGGGCGAGAAAATTCGCGTCCGTAAAGGGGCCGAAGTTCGCCCCGATAACATACAAGTGCTTCGACAGGCCCAGCCGGTTTCGATAGCGCTGCACCTGATTCTGCCACTTCTGCCCGTTTTGCATGAAAACAGAGCCGCCAATTGCCACGCAGGCATCAAACTGTTCAAAAAAACGTTTTGCTTTTTTGGAAACCGCTGCTTCCCCAAATTGCGCATCAAAGTCCTGCATCTCCTTGGAAAAGTGCAGATTGGGAAGACTCCTCAGAGAAACGCCTGCATCCGGCACTTCCGCCACATAAAAATCCACATCCGGGTACCGGCGGCACAAGAGCTGAACAAAAATATCATCCCCGAGGTTTTTTTTCAAGTACGCAAGAATAATTGCTATCTTCTTCATTCTAAATGTGCTCCTATATCTCTTATCTCTTAGCTGTTCCCAAATGTCATTTACGGGAAATTTTGAACTTAAACCACGCAAGGAAGTATTTCACAATATACCGGAAGCCGATCTGCCCATTTTTAAACTGGGAGAGCACAATTTCTTTATTGTCTCCGTTCGGAGAGAAGTAGCCGTTGTTTTTGTTGCCGGAAGAATTGGAGTGCTTTTCAGCCCAAAACCTCTGCTTATACATCATATACGCGTCAAAGGGAAGCTGAACGGCCAGTTCCAGATCCACCCCTAAAATCATGCTGATAAGGGGTTCGTATTTCTTATTTCCCAAATATACAGACAAGGCTTTCATCAGCATTTCATGAAGCTGATCCCGTTCGTCCTTATCCTCAACTTTCCGAATGCCCTGGAGTAAGTATGTAATTTCGATGCGAAGGAATGTCATCTCTGCATATACATCCCCGACTTCTTCAAAAAACAGCATCTTTGAACGGACTGTCCGGATCAGGGATGAGGTGCTTCTGAACGTCCAGGCGGTAGAAATGCTGTCTCCGCCCTTTTCTCTCTTTGAATAGTAGCAGCATACGGAATTTGTTGTATAAATTCCTTTTGCGTGTCTGATCGCATCCAGGTTGAATACTACGTCCTCGCCATGATTCTCATTCAGAAAGCGAATGTTGTTCTCATTCAAAAACTCCCGTCTGAACATACGGTTCCAAAGAGAGGGACTATTGATGGCAGCGACATAGTTCCCTGTCAGATTTTTACCATCGTTCTCTGTACATAAATCGTTTATGTATGCAGGCACATGCCACTTTCCGCCATCGACACTGCGCATATAAGAACCGATCACAATATCGCAGTCCCATTTGTTGGCAACATGGAGATACTGCTTATACGCGTGCTTCGGGATAAAATCATCCGAATCCAAAAAGCAGATGTATTTTCCGTCCGCATGATCCAGCCCGGCATTTCTTGCCACTCCCGGGCCGCTGTTTTCTTGCTGGATATACAGGATGTCCATTTCAGGGTTTCGATCCATATAGGAAAGCACTTCAAATTTCGTATTATCCGTGGAGCCATCATCAATGACAATGATCTGAATCTCTTTCACATCCTGCTTTTTGATAGAGTCCAGGGCATTACAGATGGAATCCGCCGCGTTGTAGGCGGGGATGATCGTAGAGATCAAATGGGTTTCGTAGTTATCATCCTTCTTTATAAGCTGCACACTCATCCTTCTCAAATTCTCCTTATGTTATTTCTCTGCTCTGAAAAAGCGATATATAAAATATAAAATGCTTGCCGCCCGGAAGCTGAAAGGGTTTGCATATTGGGTCAAAGGGAGTGCCAGTTTCCCCGTTATGCCCAAATCCATACAGCACAAGGCACTTTTATAATGTTCTCTTGAAAATTCAGTGATATCTTGCAGTATCGCCGCAAACATCTTCCTCTGCTGTTTGGTGGAATCATAATAAGAGTTCCACACATTCACAGCCGCCTCCATGCACTGGGCTTCCAGCAGCTGCGTAAACTGGGGCCAGTCCGCCAGCAAATCGTCATAGCGCTCTTTGTCCGCAATGAAGCGGTTGATCCTTGCGGTCAGTTTTTGCGCACCGACAATACTTTCACTCCACTGCCGGTAATGGTATTTTATTTCCGGGAGACAAAGGATGCGGCCGGCTTTCACAAACAGCCTGTGCATGACAGAAATATCTTCAAAGGTTCTTCCTTTGGGAAACTCGATCCCATCAAACAATTCCCGTCTCCAGAGTTTATCCCACAGATAGCTGCCCATTTGCTTATTGATCAGGAGCTGTTGAAGGGCCTGCTCTTTATCTAACAGCTGCTCTTTTTCCCAGACCCTGCTTTTTGTACGCTGTGCATATTCCTCTACCCGGCCGCACACGGTGATATCACTTGCATACTGCTGGGCCTTGCCCAGAAGATACGCAAACATATCCGCTTCGATCCAATCATCCGGATCGACCCATCCGATATAATCCCCATGGGAAGCGGCCAGGCCCGCGTTTCTCGCGTCGGCGACGCCGCCATTTTCTTTATGGAGGACTTGAACGCGCCCGTCTTTGCCAGCATAGGCATCACATATGGCGCCGCAAGCATCCGGAGAGCCGTCATCCACTAAAATAATTTCCAGATTTTGATATGTCTGGTTCAGAATGCTGTCAAGACATTGGCGGATATAAGGTTCTACGTTGTAGACCGGAACGATCACGGATATCAGTGGTGGTTCACTGCTTGTCCTCTCTTTGCGCTTTTCCATCGACAGGCGCTCACAACCTTCTTCATTTTTTGTATATATCCACTACCGCTGTATACAGCGGGAAAGGTAAAAACCTGGTCAGCAAATACTTCATATATATTTTTCGCTTTTCAAAGAAAGACGCGGGAAACTGTTCCAGCTTCAATTCCGGGAACCATTTGCTGTGTACCTCATCGTAGTACCGGCGTCTGAGCGTTTGATCCGGCATGTTGCTGATCTGCCAGGTCAGATACTCCATGGCCCAGTTGAGGAAGCTGCGCTCATACCGCTGGTACAGGCCGCTCTCCTTCAGAAAATCATAGATCAGCGCAAAGGCCCTGAAAGGCGCCTCCGGGTATTTCATGAAAGAGTTTGACACCGAGCCCCTCACATTCACCCGATAATGAATTTTCACTTCCGGCAAAACGCTTATTCTGTCTGCCAGCAGCAGGCTTTGATAGACAAAAGCGGTATCCTCGGCTGCCCGCATATCCGGGAAACTGAGTGCTTTTTCCCGCAAAAAACTGCGGCGGTAAAGCTTATCCCAAACCTGACCATAAGTAAACTGAAAAAGATGGGGCGCAATCTCCTCCGGGGCAAAGGCTTCCCCGGGCAAGTATTCCGTTTTCAGCATCCAGCCGGAATCCAGCGCCTTCCCGGTCTGATCGTCAAACCGTTCGGTTCCGCAAATGGTGATATCGGCCCCATTTCTCTCCGCTGTATCAAACAGGGAGGAGAGCATGTCCCGCGCGAACCAATCGTCCGCGTCCAGAAAAATGATGTATTTTCCCCTTGCAGCAGAGAGGCCGCGGTTTCTGGCTATTCCCGGACCGCAGTTTTCCTGCGTTATCACCTGTATACGCCGGTCTCCGGCGGCATAGTCCGCAAGAATTTCCGGGCTGGAGTCGGCAGCGCCATCATCCACGCAGATGATCTCTATCTCCCGCAGGCTTTGGTTGACAACGCTGTCCAGGCACTGGCGGAGGTATTTCCCGGCATTATACACCGGAATAATGACGCTGACTTTCGGTTTCATCCTTTTGTCAATCCCCTGCCCTTCTGCCATAGTTTTCTATCTTCTTTCCTCTGATTCGCCGCTTGACCTTTTTCATACCGTACAGCAGCCAGGCCGAAGCGCGAAGGCCCAAAACGGAGACAGCAGCGGATACTAAGCGCAGCTTTCCGTTGTGGGCAAGGCCCAGCAGGGCTTTTGCCCCCTTGCAGGCGGCAAAAGCGCTTTCCCGCTCCCGTGCCGGCACCTCGCAGCAGAGCGCCAGATTCAGCAGATACTCCTTCACCAGCTTATCTTCCAGAAGCTGGGAACAGGCCGTATTCAGCCGGCGCAGATGCTCCGCTGACTGGCACAGCATCCGCATCAATTGCTCCACACGCCGGAGGGTATACTGACGGGTCAGGGTATCGCCATAATGAGCACGATAGAAATAGTAGGGGTTATGGAAGAAAGCCGGCCTTTCAACCCGTGTCAGGGCACGAACCATGAACTCCAGATCCTCGGCACAGTTCACACCCTCCACAAAGCGCAGGTCATTTTCCAGAAGGAAGTCCCGCCGGAAGATATAACGCCACACATTCCAGACCCGCTCCCCATCGGAGAGAAAGCGCGCCATATAAGCAGGGTCTGTAATCGGCTGGGTGCTTTCTTCAATTTGGTAAACTTTATCAAGAATGCAGCCATTGGCCGCAATTCTGCAAAAATCGGAAGCCCAGAGCTGGGCATCGCAGGTGTTCAGCAGCAGGGCTGTCCAGCGAAAGGCATCGGGATCAATATGGTCATCCGCATCCAGGAAAGCGATATACTCCCCCCGGCTTTCCGCCAGACCCCGGTTTCTGACGGTAGAGGGGCCGCGGTTCGGCTGGCTCAAAACCCGGATATTGGGAAAACGTGCCGCATAGCTTTTACAGATTTCCAGGCTGCCGTCCGTGGAGCCATCATCGATCAGCAGCAGCTCCATATCAGGAATTGAGGCCGCAAGTATGTCGTCCAGGCAGCCGGGTAAATATTCCGCCGCATTAAACACCGGAATAACAAGGCTCAACACTTGAACATTTTCCTCCGTTTTCCTTGTTGATTCAAAAGGTACACTTTGCGAATCCTGAATAAAACACATTGTGAACCCTGAAGCACACTTAAAGGTACACTTTAAGACTTGCAATAACGGAAGAAATGTTGTATTATACTGCCGGGCTTATCGGCGTTTTTTTATGTAATTTTTTGCCAAAATTTGATCAATTTTTTGGGAAATATGGTGAATCTTAAAGTGTACCTTTTTGCACAAAATTTTCTTCGGGATATTTTTTCACCCAGCGCACGAAAGTCGATTGACTCACGTTCAGCATCCTGGCGGCTTGTCTGCTGCTGATCTGGCCCTGCCGCCATAATTCTCTGCATTCTTCAAAATTATTCGGGAGTTCTATTGCTTTTCGGCCAAAATGTACGCCCCGGGCTTTTGCCGCAGCGATCCCCTCTGCCTGCCGCTGCCGGATAAATTCCCGCTCCGTCTGCGCCACATAGCTGAGGAGCTGCAAAACAATGTCCGCAATCAAGGTGCCGGTCAGATCCCTGGCCCGGCCTGTATCCAGCAGCGGCATATCCAGCACCACAATAGTGATCCCCTTTTCTTTCGTCAGGATCCGCCACTGTTCCAAAATCTCATCATAGTTTCTGCCAAGCCGGTCGATACTTTTAATGATAAGGGTATCGCCTTTTTTCATTTTCCGAACAAGGCTTATGTACTTTTCCCGCTGAAAGTCCTTCCCTGACTGCTTGTCCACATAAATGTTTTTCCTCGGTACGCCGGCAGCCAGCAGCGCGTCCAACTGCCGCTGTTCATTCTGGTCTTTGGATGAGACCCTTGCATAGCCATAATTCATCATATGAACCTCCATTTTATATGTAGATTGATTGGACATATGATGAAAAACAGCCGTGCCGCCTGCATGCCATGTAATGAGCACCACCGACCGCACAGTTTACGGATATTTTAATTTGCCGGAAATGCATTGTCAAGAAAACGATTTCAGGCATAGAAAGCCATGACTGGCATATATATTTTTTTGACGGAGGTGAGATCATGAAGGATTGCAGGCTCTATATTTTCACCGCCCTTTTCCTCTGCCTCACGGCGGTCAAGCTCTGCTTCCCCGCGATACCGGAGCGGGCGAGCCGGGAGATCGGGCGGATGATCTGCTGCGAAGCGGACTACGGCGAGGCAATTCAGGCCATGGGCCGGGCGCTGAGCCGGGGGGAACTGGTGCAGACGCTCCATGAGCTGGGGCAAAGCAGCGGCGAGGGCTTGGTCAGCGCGCTGGGGCGGAGCAGGCAGGCGGCCTCCGTCCCCTCCCCCACGCCGGTGCAGCCATGAGCAGGCAGCGTTTCGGCATCAGCGCCCCGGCGGCGGCAGCGGCAGCGGTGGTTTATTATCTGGCCCCGGTTGACAAGCTGCTGGCCGTACTGCTGCCGGTGCTGCTTCACGAGCTGGGGCACATCCTGGTTCTGCGGCTGCTGGGGCTTCGCATCTGCCGCTTCCAGATGGAGCTGAAGGGGCTGTGCATCGAATACCGGGGTTACACCGGCGCCCTGGGGCACGCGCTGGCTGCCGCCGCCGGGCCCATATTGGGGCTGCTGTATGCCCTTGTCGCTTCCCTGCTGGGGGCGCGATATTCCAGCCCATGGCTGGAGCTGAGCGCCGGCGTGAGCCTGTTGCTGTCGGCTTTCAATCTGCTGCCCGCGCTGCCCCTGGATGGCGGGCGAATCCTCTATCATCTGCTCTCCGCCCTGCTGGAAGAAGGGACGGCGGCGCGGGTTGTGGACATCGCCTCCCTGGCTGTGGGGGTGGCGCTGCTGGGGCTGGGGGCGTATCTGATGTTTCAGGGGCTGGGGCTGGCGCTGGAGCTGGCGGCGGTTTGGCTGCTGCTGAGCACCGGGCTGCGGTCATTGCCGCCCCACTGCCATGAGGTTGCGTAAAATAGGACGGAAAAAAGGAGCGGAAAACCGCTCCTTTTAGACTGTATCTTTCGTTTTGGTTACTGGGCATTGATGTTGGCGAGGGCCATTTCATTGGTGCCAAGAACCACGATTTTGCTGGGGGTCGTCTGGGCCGGGATGCTGCGGGTGGAGGCGCCATAGAACACCAGAAGGTCCTTATTCTCCAGCTCCTCCTGGGTGGGGTTTCCTTCCCGGTCCACGATCTCCACATCCTCACTCAGGTTCAGGGCCAGGGTGTTGCCGGTGCCGGTGAGCACCCCGTCCACCATGACGAAGGTATCCGCACAGGTGAAGCCGGTCTCCTCTGACTCAGCATCCAGCAGGATGACGATGCTGGCCTGATACTGGGGAGGCATGATCATGGGGGCGGGGGTATAGGCACCGGCGTAAACGGCGAGGAGGCTGCCCTCCATCACATCCTCGGGAGAGAGCATGTTGCCGGTCTGGTCAAAGATCAGGGTATCATCCATAAGCATATAGTTGATGACATACTCCTGATTTTCCGGTTCTTCGGGGTTGAGAGTGGTTTCCAGCATTCCCTCCTGAGAGGAAAGAAGGGTGACTTGGTTGGCGAAATAGCTGGGCCTCTCCATCGGGGGATCCATTTCCGGTTCTTCCGCGGGAGCCGCAGAGGGAGGCTCTGTAGGGACAGGCTCCACCGTGGGAGTGGGGGCAGCACTGCCGCAGGCAGCGCAGAGCAGAGCGGTCAATACAAGCATTGCGATCAGGGTTTTCTTCATTTCATCTTTTCCTTTTCCATACGTATTTTAAACTTGTAAGCCATCTTATTTAGCTTACGCCATATTAGACCGATTTATTTTATTTTTGTTCCGGTGCAGATATGGACAGGCTGTAAACAAACAACAGGCCGCAAAAACGGCCTGTTGTTTGTTAATGCAAATTATTTCACGCTGTTCTCATAGGTCTTAATGGGGCTTCTCTTATGGGCGCTGCTGCGGTGCATCCGCTCGATGATAGCGGCAGCTTTTTCGTTGGTATGGCCGGTGAGAAGAAGCTCGTCCAGGTCAGCGTAGCGGAAGCCCATATCCTCCTCATCGGTCTGCCCGTCATACAGCCCGGCAGAGGGGGCCTTATCGATGATACAGGAAGGCGCATCCAGGTAGCGGAGGAAGGCGTAGACCTCCCGCACCGTCAGGTCGCTGATGGGGTTGAAGTCATGGGCACCATCGCCCCACTTGGTGTAATAGCCCACATAGGCTTCACTGCGGTTGCCTGTACCGGCCACCAGAAGCCCCTCGCTGGCAGCCACGGCATAGAGGGCCGTCATGCGCAGCCGGGGCGCGATATTCACATCCGCCATATGGGTGACCGTCGTGACGGGAGCAAGCTGATCAAGCATGGCCTCCTTGATGGGGGTCAGATCCAGCAGGCGGGTCTCGATCCCATAGCGCTCAGCCAGGACACGACCGTCATCCGCATCCAGCTCATAGTTGCGCTTGGAGGAGCAGGGCATAAGAATGCCCACCGTATTCTCGCAGGCGGCTTTGCACAGGATGCCCACCAGGGCGGAATCCTTGCCGCCGCTGTTGCCAAAGACGATGCCCTTGGCCCCGCTGTCTGCCAAAAGCTGCTTGATAAAAGCCACCCGGCTTTCGTATTCCTGCTTGTAATCTCTCATTTCCACACGTCCTTTCGGAGAAAATAAGCCAAGGGAAGCCGGACACCGGCTGGGCCGCAGCTCCTCTTTTGCAGCTTAATACATTTTCACATACTCGTCCCGTCCGGCACCAACAGAGACATACTGGATGGGGCAGCCCACAGCCTTTTCAATATAGCGGATATAATCCAGAGCGGCCTGAGGCAGATCCTCCAGCCGGCGGCAGCCGGACACATCGCCAAAGCCGGGCACATACTCGATCACGGGCTTGGCCCGCTCCAGCCGGTCGCCGGAGGGGAAGGCGGTGGTGCGCACGCCATCCACCTCATAGGCCACACAGACAGGGATCTGATCCATATAGGAGAGCACATCCATCTTGGTCAGGGCGATGGAATCGGCGCCCTGCACCTGCACCCCGTAGCGGGAGGCGGGCACATCGAAGGGGCCCACACGCCGGGGACGGCCGGTAGCAGCACCATACTCCCCGCCGGCGGCACGGAGCTTCTCCGCCTCCTCACCGAACATCTCGGCGGTGAAGGGGCCTTCGCCCACACAGGTGGAGTAGGCTTTCATGATACCCACGGTATTATCCAGCTTGCGGCCCGGGATCCCGGCGCCGGTGGTGGCAAAGGAAGCCAGGGTCTGGGAGGAAGAAGTGTAGGGATAGATGCCGAAATCGATATCCCGCAGGGCGCCAAGCTGTGCCTCGAACATGATACGCTTGCCGGCGGCTGCCGCATCGTTCAGATACTCCACCACATCGGTGACATAGGGCAGAATCCGGCTGCCGTAGGTGCGGAGCCAATCCATGACCTCATCGGCCTTGATGGGCTCATGGCCGTAGCCGGTGACGGTGATATTCTTCCACTCCACCAGGTCTTTCACCTTATTGCTCAGGCTGTCCATATCATAGAGGTCTTCCATGCGGATGCCCTTCTTGCTGTACTTATCGGAATACACAGGGGCGATGCCGCGGCGGGTGGAACCGAACTTTTTATCAGCCAGGCGCTCCTCCTCCATCACGTCCTGAAGGCGATGGTAAGGCAGGCAGATAATGGCCTTCTCGCTGATCTTGAGATTAGCGGGGGTAATGGAGATCCCTTTCTCCGTCAGGCGGCCCATCTCACCCACCAGGTGCTCCAGGTCGATGACCATGCCGTTGCCCATGACATTGACAGTGGTCTCCCGGAGGATGCCGGAGGGCAGCAGGTTCAGGATGAAGGTACCCTTGTCGTTGACAACGGTGTGGCCCGCATTATTGCCGCCCTGATAGCGGCAGATAATGTCATAATCGGAGGAAAGCAGATCCACCATGCGGCCCTTGCCTTCATCTCCCCAGTTAATTCCAACGATTGCGGTCAGCATTTGATAATCCCCTTCTGTTTGTTATACATTTATATTTGCATTGATCTTTTCTTCAAGAAATGCCTTGTTTTTTTCCAGCACCTGCCGGACCTCACGGACATAGCTTTCCGTCTGTTCCACGGCCATGCCGGTAAAGCAGCTGCTGGCCAGCAGCGCATCCAGCTCCTGCCGGGTCAGGCCAAAAACGGGGTCGGCGGCGATCCGGTCCAGCAGGTCGTTGCTGGCGCCATCCTGCTTGATGGCTTTCCCGGCGGCTACAGAATGCTCCCGAATGGCCTCATGCAGCGCCTGCCTGTCCCCGCCCCTTTTGGTGCAGTACATGAGAATGTTCTCGGTAGCGAAGAAGGGCAGCTCCTCGTTCCAGTGTTTCTCGATCACCTTGGGGTAGACGGTGACGCCGCTGATGATGTTGATGTACAGCGTCAAAATCCCGTCCACAGCCAGAAAGGCCTCCGGGATACTGATGCGGCGGTTGGCGGAATCGTCCAGCGTCCGTTCCAGCCACTGGGTACCGGCGGTCATGGCCGGGTTCATGGCATCGGCAATGACGAACTTAGCAAGGGAGGCAATCCGCTCGCTGCGCATGGGGTTGCGCTTATAGGCCATGGCGGAGGAACCCACCTGCCCTTTTTCAAAGGGCTCATCAAACTCCTTCAAATGGCTCAGCAAGCGGATATCGCTGGAGAACTTCTGGGCGCTCTGGGCGATGCCGGAGAGGACAGAGAGTGTGAAATAATCCACCTTCCGGGTATAGGTCTGGCCGCTGACGGCATAGGCCCCGCTGAAGCCTGCCTTCTCCACCACCTTCTTTTCCAGGGCTTTGACCTTCTCCTGGTCGCCGCCGAAGAGGGAGAGGAAGCTGGCCCCGGTGCCGGTGGTGCCCCGGCAGCCCAGCAGCTTCAGATTGCCCAGGGTGAAATCCAGCTGCTCCAGATCCAGCATCAGATCCTGGAGCCAGAGGGTAGCCCGCTTGCCCACGGTGGTGGGCTGGGCCGCCTGAAAATGGGTATAGGCCAAAGTTGGCAGGGCTTTATATTTCTCGGCAAAGTCCGCCGTGGCAGCAATGGCGCTGAGCAGCAGCTTACGGATGCGAAGCAGCGCGTCCCGCTGGAGAATGATATCCGTATTATCCCCAACATAGCAGCTGGTAGCCCCCAGATGAATGATGGGTCTGGCCTTGGGACAAACCTGGCCATAGGCATAGATATGAGCCATGACATCGTGGCGCACCTGAGTCTCCCGCTGGCGGGCGGTCTCATAGTCTATATCATACAGGTGTGCGCGCATCTCGTCAAGCTGTTCATCGGTGATGTCCAGCCCCAGCTCCTTCTCGCTCTCGGCAAGGATGACCCACAGCTTACGCCAGGTGGAAAACTTCCGGTCATCGGAAAAAATTTCCTGCATCTCTTTGCTGGCATAGCGCTTACAGAGCGGGTTGTCATATCTGTCGTTCAATACGGTCTCCTCCTCATTCTACGGTGACGGATTTTGCCAGATTCTTGGGTTTATCAATATCGCAGCCATTGAATTTGGCCACATAGTAGGCAAACAGCTGCAAGGGAACGATCTCGGGAATGGGCAGAAGCAGGGGGTCGCATTCCGGCACCAGAAGCACCTGGTCGGCCTCGGCAAAAATGCGCCGCTCATTCTCCTGGGCGACGGCCAGCACCTGGGCCCCCCGGGCCTTTACTTCCTTCACGTTGCTGATAAGTTTATCAAACAGGGGCCGGTGACAGGCCAGAGCCACCACCAGCTGATCCTCATCAATGAGGGCGATGGTGCCGTGCTTCAATTCCCCGGCAGCATAGGCCTCGGAATGGATATAGCTGATCTCCTTGAGCTTCAGGGACGCCTCCATGCACACGGCGTAATCCAGGTTGCGGCCAATGTAAAACAGAGAGGGCTTATCATGAAACGCCTCCGCCAGGCTGGCCGCCTGGCTGTTCAAATCAATGGCGCGCTGGCACCGCTCCGGCAGGGAGCAGATTCCCGCTACAAGCTCGTCATAACGCGCTTTCTCCATTTGACCCAGCCGACGGCCCATATAAACGGCCAGCAGATCCAAAATGGCAATCTGGGTGGTATAGCCCTTGGTGGTGGCAACGGCAATCTCCGGCCCGGCCCAGGTATAAAGCACGCTGTCGGCCAGTTTGGCGACGGTGCTGCCCACCACATTGACAATGGCCAAGGTTCGCGCGCCACGGGCCTTGCACTCTTTCAGGGCGGCAATGGTATCCGCCGTCTCCCCGGACTGGGAAATAACGATCACCAGGGTGTGTTCGTTGATAATGGGATTGCTGTAGCGCAGTTCACTGGCCAGCTCCGCCCGGACGGGGATGCGGCACAGCTCTTCCATAATATAACGGCCCACGTAACCGGCGTGATAGGCAGAGCCGCAGGCGGTGATAACGATCTGGCTGATGCCCCGAAGCTGCTCATCACTGAGCTGGAAGCCCTCCAGAACGATCTCCCCGTTTTTTACTCTCGGCTCAATCGTTGCTTTCAGTGCCCTAGGCTGCTCCATGATCTCCTTGAGCATAAAATGCTCATACCCGCCCTTTTCCGCGGCCTCAGTATTCCACATGACCCGGGACAGAGGCTTTTGAATTTCCCGCCCGCCGCAGTCATAGACGGTGATTTTCTCCGGTGTAAGGGAGGCAAACTCCCCATCCTCCAGATAGATGACCGTGCGGGTATGGCCGATGAGGGCAGTGACATCGGAGGCAAAGAAGTTCTCTCCCGCGCCAACACCCAGGATCAGGGGACTGGCGTTCTTGACGGCGATCAGCTCACCAGGGTGCTCATCGCAGACCACGCCCAAGGCATAGGAACCCTCCAGCCGGGCAACGGTTTTCATCACAGCCCGCTTCAAGTCACCAGTATAATACAAATCCAGCAAATGTACAACCACTTCTGTGTCGGTTTCGCTATGAAAAATAAAGCCCTGCTCCATCAGCTCCTCCCGGAGCTGGGCATAGTTCTCGATGATACCGTTATGAACCACGGCAAAATGGCCGTCATTGGACAGGTGGGGGTGGGCATTGGTGACGGTGGGGGCACCATGGGTCGCCCAGCGGGTATGGCCGATGCCGCAGAGGCCGGGCACATTTTTGCCATTATCGGTCATGCGGTTCAGATTTTCCAGGTAGCCGCTGCACTTTTCGGTGAGGATTCTCCCCTCACACTGCACGGCGATGCCCGCCGAGTCATAGCCCCGGTATTCCAGCCGCTTCAGGCCGGACAAAAGGGTGGGTGCCGCCTGCTGGGCACCGGTAAAACCAACAATTCCGCACATATGCAATCCTCCCTCAATCCTGATGGTTTTCCAAAGACGCTTCCACAAAGCCCAAGAAAAGCGGATGAGCCTTATTGGGGCGGGATTTGAACTCCGGGTGGTACTGGACGCCCACATAGAATGGCCGGTCTGACAGCTCCACCGTCTCCACCAGACGGCCGTCGGGGCTGAGGCCGGACAGGGTCAGGCCGCAGTCGGTAAGAGGCTGGCGGTAGTCGTTATTGAACTCGTACCGGTGGCGGTGCCGCTCAGAGATGGTATCGGTACCATAGCAGCGGGCCATGGTGGTGCCGGGCTGGATCAGACAGGGATAGGCCCCCAGACGCAGGGTACCGCCCTTGTCAATATTATCGCTTTGGCCGGGCATGAAGTCAATGACCTTATGGCGGCAAAGCTCATCAAACTCTCCGGAGTGGGCATCGGCAATGCCGGCCACATGGCGGGCGTACTCAATGACGGCGATCTGCATCCCCAGGCAGATGCCAAAGTAGGGAACAAAATGCTCCCGGGCGTATTGGGCAGCCAGGATCATGCCCTCGATACCCCGGCTGCCGAAGCCGCCGGGGACAATGATGCCGTCCATGTGGCCCAGGATCCGGGCGCAATTGGCCTGGGTAATATTCTCGGAATCGATCCATTCAAGTTCCACCTTGGCATTCAGGGCATAGCCGGCGTGGCGCAGAGCCTCGGCAACGGAGAGATAGGCGTCATGCAGCTGCACATACTTGCCCACAAGGCCGATGCGCACCGTACGCTCCCGGTGCTTGATGCGCTCCACCAGCGCCGCCCACTCCCGCAGATCCGGCTCCGGTGCGTCAATGCCCAGTTCCCGGCAGACCACCTGAGAAAACCGGGCCTTCTCCAGCATGAGAGGGGCTTCATACAGGTTCGGAAGCGTGATATTTTCAATGACGCAGTCCAGCTTCACATTGCAGAACATGGAGATTTTCCGGAAAATGGCCTCCTCCAGGGGTTCATCGCAGCGGAGAATGATGATGTTGGGAGAGATACCCATACCTTGCAGCTCCTTGACGGAGTGCTGGGTGGGCTTGGATTTATGCTCATCCGAGCCGCGCAGAAAGGGAACCAAGGTGACATGGATAAAAAGGCTGTTCTCCCGGCCAACCTCCAAGGAAATCTGGCGGGCAGCTTCCAGGAAGGGCTGGGACTCGATATCGCCGATGGTACCGCCGATCTCTGTGATGACCACATCGGCATCCGTCTGTTCCCCCACACGGTAGACGAAGTCCTTGATTTCGTTGGTGATATGGGGAATGACCTGAACGGTAGAGCCAAGGTATTCACCCCGGCGCTCTTTATTCAGCACGTTCCAATAGACCTTGCCGGTAGTCAGGTTGGAAAATCGGTTCAGATCCTCATCGATGAAGCGCTCATAATGGCCCAGATCCAGGTCGGTTTCCGCGCCGTCCTCAGTGACATAGACCTCGCCGTGCTGATAGGGGCTCATGGTGCCCGGATCTACATTGATATAGGGATCCAGCTTCTGGGCCGCCACTTTCAACCCTCTGGCCTTCAAAAGCCGGCCCAGGGACGCGGCAGTGATCCCCTTGCCAAGGCCGGACACCACGCCGCCGGTAACAAAAATATATTTCTTCATACCGCGATCATTCCCTTCTTTCTATCAGACAACACCCGTCCACAGACGGACGGATGATTTTCCCCTTCACTCATAGGTTTTAATCACATTCTCGGCCATCTGCCGCTTGGATATACGGGCGTCCATGGCCTGCTTCTCAATGTACCGCTGGGCATCACTCTCGGTCATGCGCAGGCACTGGATCAGCAGCCACTTGGCGTGGTTCACCACCCGAATCTCCGCGATCTTATCTTCTACGCTCTGCTGTTTTTCCTCCAGCCTGCGCATCCGCTCCCGGGTGGTGCAGAGGATTTTCAGAAATTGTCCCACCAGTTGGGAGGAGGTTGGCTTTGAAAGGGTAAAAACGCCGTACTCCATGACCTTGCTGTACACATCGTTATAAATCTCGCTTTTGACCAGAATGAGCGCCGCGGCACCGCTGTCTGAGCAGACATCAATGGCCAAGCGGGAGCCAAAATCATCCGGCAGCGGGGCGTTGATGATCACAATATCATAACTGCGCTCCAGCATGGCCCTTCGGGCGGCAGCCACGCTGTCCACTGTGTTTACCGGCCAATAGTCGGTCATAGGCAGCAGATTCATAATGGTGCTGTTGAAGCTTTGCGCGGCCGAAACCAGCAGGACGGCATAGGTGCGTTCCTGAAAAATCAATGGCTTCCCTCCTTTGCTTCCGCTTTCCCAGGCTGCCTTACTTGCAGTAAAGCGCAACCAATTCCGCCGGTAAACGATCGTTTATAAACCCGGAGGCCGCAGCGGCAGCTTTGGCTTCTTCCAGATCAACCGGCAGTTTCCGGTATTTCTTCAACACCTCTGCCGGGGCGGCGAAGAGGTTAATGTCCGCACTCTCCGGCAGCTCCATATGCTGGGTGATTCCTTCCAGACCGGCATAGATCATCAGGGCAAAGGCCACATAGGGATTGGCCGCGGGGTCGGGAGAGCGCAGCTCCGCCCGGACGAAGTCCCCTTCCGCCGCCGGAATGCGGATCAGCTGGGAGCGGTTCTGGGTGGACCAGGAGATGTAGCCGGGGGCTTTATTGCCGCCCAGCCGGGCATAGGAATTTTCGCAGGGGTTCAGGAAAGCGGTGATGGCAAAAATCTTATCCATGATACCGGCAATGGCCGGGGCCATGCAGCTTTCCCCACCGGTGGAGCGAACCGAGAAATTGATATGCATCCCGCTGCCCGGTTTATCCATCAGGGGCTTGGGTGAAAAATCGGCGGTAAGACCGTTTCTGGCAGCCACAGACTTGACAATGGACTGAAAGATCACCGCATTGTCGGCAGCAGACACCGGGTCGGCATAGCGGAAGTCGATCTCATTCTGGCCCGGCCCCTCCTCATGGTGGGAGCTTTCCGGCAGGATGCCCATTTCTTCCATCATCAGGCAGATCTCCCGGCGGACATTCTCCCCCTTGTCGTCGGGGGCGATGTCCATATAGCCGGCCCGGTCATAGGGAATTTTGGTGGGTTCCCCTTCCGCGTCGTTTTTGAACAGATAAAACTCCATCTCCGGGCCAAAGGTAAAGACATAGCCCCGGTTCAGGGCTTCGGCCACAGCCTGCTTCAAAAGCCCCCGGGTATCGCAGGCAAAGCGGCTCCCGTCGGGATAAGAGATATCACAGAACATGCGCACCACCTTGCCCGTTTCCGGCCGCCAGGGCAGCAGGGTCAAGGTGGCCGGATCCGGGTGCAGGATCAGGTCTGAGCGGACAGCGCCGCCAAAGCCGGCAATGGCTGAGGCGTCAATGGCGATGCCGTAGGTAAAGGCCCGCTCCAGCTCACGGGGCATGATGACGATATTCTTCTGTTTCCCGTATACATCGCAGAAGGCCAGACGGATCATCTTCACGTCGGCTTCCCGGGCATACTGCATCACTTCCTGGGCGGAATAGTTCATAACGATCTCTCCTTAAAAGCGAATTAAAATAAAAAACCGTTCATCGGAAAATAGGTGCACGACCCCTCCGATGAACGTCCATGTCCATGGGCTGCATCTTATCACAAGTTCCATTTCTTGTCAATGGAAGTCGATTCCATCCGGCCCCGATCCAAAAATTTTTTCAAAATTTCCCCTTGACACCTGGCGGCTTTGCGTGTATATTACGCCACATGAAAAGGCACCGACGCCTCAGAGGATCTCTCTGACCCGCCGGTGCCTTTTCTTTTTTGTATTTATTACTTTATCTCTCCTGAAGTAATAAAATGATGATTTGGCCGCATCCCTTCCACGCCCTTCGGGGCGCCGGGGATGGCAGGTCGAAAAAATTGGAAAGGAAGTACCCGCTATGACAACAGTTCCCGATTATTTTGGCAGTCTGGTCTTTAACGACAAGGTGATGCGCGCCACGCTCCCCGAGGAGATTTACCGGGCCATGAAACAGACCATCGATGAGGGTGCCCAGCTTAATCTTGCTGTTGCCAATGCTGTGGCCGCCGCAATGAAGGATTGGGCTGTGGAACACGGCGCCACCCATTTCACCCACTGGTTTCAGCCCATGACCGGCGTTACGGCCGAGAAGCATGACAGCTTCATTACGCCAGCTCCTGACGGCGGCGTGATTATGGAATTTTCCGGAAAGGAACTGATTCAGGGGGAGCCGGACGCCAGCTCCTTCCCCTCCGGCGGTCTGCGGGCCACCTTTGAGGCCCGGGGCTACACCGCCTGGGATCCCAGCTCCTACGCCTTTATCAAAGGCAAGACCCTTTGTATTCCCACCGCTTTTTGTTCCTACGGTGGTGAGGCTTTGGATAAAAAGACGCCCCTGCTGCGTTCCATGGATGCATTAAACAAGCAGGCACTGCGAATTCTGCGTCTGTTCGGAAACGACACGGTGAAATACGTCCGCACCTCCGTCGGCCCGGAGCAGGAGTATTTTCTTGTGGACAAGGAAATGTACAAAAAACGGAAAGACCTGATCTTTACCGGCCGCACCCTGTTCGGTGCCAAGCCCCCCAAGGGGCAGGAAATGGATGACCACTACTTCGGCGTTATTAAGCCCAGGGTGGCCGCCTATATGGCAGAGCTGAATGAGGAGCTGTGGAAGCTGGGGATTCTGGCCAAGACCGAGCACAACGAGGTGGCCCCGGCCCAGCATGAACTGGCCCCCATTTATACCACCACCAACATTGCCACCGACCACAACCAGCTGACCATGGAGATCATGCAGAAGGTGGCAGATAAGCACGGCCTGGTATGCCTGCTGCATGAAAAGCCTTTTGCCGGTGTCAACGGCAGCGGCAAGCACAACAACTGGTCCATCGCAACGGACAGCGGCATGAACCTGCTCTCCCCCGGCGACACCCCCCACGAGAACGCCCAGTTCCTGCTGTTCCTCTGCGCGGTGATCCAGTCGGTGGATGAGTATCAGGATCTGTTGCGGGCCAGCGTGGCCACGGCAGGCAACGACCATCGTCTGGGGGCCAATGAGGCCCCTCCCGCCGTGGTTTCCATCTTCCTGGGCGATGAGCTTACCGCTGTGCTGGAATCGCTGGAAAACGACACTCCCTATGCCGCTGCGGAGAAGACCCAGATGAAGCTGGGCGCCAAGGTACTGCCCCGGTTCCAGCGGGACACCACCGACCGCAACCGTACCTCCCCCTTCGCTTTTACGGGCAATAAATTTGAGTTCAGGATGCTGGGTTCCTCCAACTCCATCGCCTGCGCCAACATCATGCTCAACGCCGCTGTGGCCCAGGTTTTGAAAGAATTTGCCGACGCGCTGGAGGGCAGGGAAAATTTTGACGCGGCTTTGCATGAGCTGATCAAGAAAACACTGAAGGAGCACAAGCGCATCATCTTCAACGGCAACGGCTATGACGACAGCTGGATCAAGGAGGCGGTGGAGAAGCGCGGCCTGCTGAACCTGCGCACCACGCCGGACTGTATGCCCTGCCTTTTCGCCGAGAAGAACCGGAGCATGCTCACCGGACTGAAGGTTTTCTCCCCTGCAGAGTTGGAATCCCGCTATGAGATTCTGATGGAAAACTACTGCAAGGCAGTCACCATTGAGGCCCACACCATGGTGGACATGGCAGAAAAGGAGATCATCCCCGCCATTGAGGCTTACATAGAGGCGCTGGCCTCCACTGCCGCCGCCAAGAAGGCTGTGGACAGCGAGCTGTGCTGCGGCTACGAGAAGAAGCGCGTCGGCAAGCTCTCCGCCCTGGTGGATCAGATTGACGCGGCAGTGGGCGATCTGGATGCGGCTCTCATCACTCTGGGCATGACCGGTGATATCACCGCTCAGGCTGAGCTGATCCGGGATGAGGTTCTGCCCAAAATGAGCCTGCTGCGTGCCCCTGCCGACGAGGCCGAGACCCTCACCGCCAAGAAGTTCTGGCCCTTCCCCACCTACGGCGATCTGCTGTTTGGTGTGTGATTGCTGAGAAAGGATTCCCCGATGACAATTGAATTTTGGCTACTGATCGGTACCGCGCTGATTTTCTGGATGCAGGCCGGCTTTGCCATGGTGGAGACCGGCTTCACCCGGGCGAAAAACGCCGGCAACATTATCATGAAGAACCTGATGGATTTCTGCATCGGCACCATCGTGTTCTCTGTTCTCGGCTACTCCCTGATGATGGGGCAGGATGCCCTGTGGGGCCTGGCAGGCATGCCCAATCTGGACATGTGGACGGATTTCAAGACCTTCATTGCAAGCCCGGCAGAGGGCTTCACCGGCGCCACCACCTTTGTTTTTAATCTTGTTTTCTGCGCCACAACTGCCACCATTGTTTCCGGCGCCATGGCAGAACGCACCAAGTTCTCCGCCTACTGCATTTATTCGGCAGTAATCTCTCTCTTCATTTACCCCATAGAAGCCCACTGGATCTGGGGCGGTGGCTGGCTCAGCCAGATTGGCTTCCATGACTACGCCGGTTCCTGCGCCATCCATATGGTGGGCGGGATTGCCGCTTTGGTGGGCGCCATCTTCCTGGGGCCGCGCATCGGCAAGTACGTAAAGGACAGTGCCGGCAAGGTGGTGAAGGTCAAGGCTATCCCCGGCCACTCCATCACGCTGGGGGCGCTGGGTGTGTTCATCCTGTGGCTGGGCTGGTACGGCTTTAACGGGGCTGCCGCCACCTCCGCCTCGGAGCTGGCCTCCATCTTCCTGACCACCACCATTGCCCCCTCGGTGGCCACGGTGACCACCATGATCTACACCTGGGTACGCAACGGCAAGCCGGATGTTTCCATGTGTCTCAACGCTTCCCTGGCAGGCCTTGTGGGCATTACCGCAGGCTGTGATGCACTGGATGCGCTGGGAGCCGTGATCGTCGGTCTGGTGTCCGGCGTGCTGGTGGTGATCGTTGTGGAAGTACTTGACCTGAAGCTGCACATCGATGACCCGGTGGGTGCGGTGGGGGTTCACTGTGCAAACGGGATCTGGGGCACAGTCGCTGTGGGGCTGCTGGCCAATCCCGACGCTCCCGCCGGGCTGCACGGGCTGCTGTACACCGGGGACTTTGCCCTGCTGGGGGTTCAGCTGCTGGGTGTGCTGGCTGTAGCGGCTTACGCGGTGATTATGATGACAATTGCCTTTGCCCTCATTAAGCGCTTCCATGGCCTGCGTGTCTCCGCCGAGGACGAAATTGCCGGGCTGGACAGCACGGAGCACGGCCTGCCCAGCGCATACCCTGACTTTGCTGCGGCGGTGAACAAATACTCCGGATTTCTGCCCGGAGAGGAAGTTTCCGTTGTCACCGGCGATGTGCCGCCGGCGGAGGCCATCCCGGTGAAGAAGGTACCCGGCTTTACAGAAGGGACACCCAAATTTACCAAGGTGGAAATCATCTGCAAGGACGCCAAGTTCGATGCTCTGAAGAATGCCATGATGTCCATCGGCATCACCGGAATGACGGTTTCCCACGTCCTGGGATGCAGTGTCCCGACCGGGATGGTGGAGTATTACCGCGGCGTCCAGTTGGAGACCAACCTGATGCCCAAGGTACAGGTGGACATTGTGGTCAGCAAGGTGCCGGTACGCACGGTGATCGAGACAGCGAAGAAGGTACTGTACACCGGCAACCTGGGCGACGGCAAGATTTTCGTTTACGATGTGGAGAACGTGGTCAAAATCCGCACCGGCGAAGAGGGCTACGACGCTTTGCAGGATGTGGAATAAGCAAGTCTGATTTATCAAAATTGAATAGAAAAAAGGCGTTTGAATCAGGAAAAGTAAGCCGGGACACCGCCCACAGAGAGCGCGGGACGCTGAGAGCCGCGCGGCAGGCTCCGGCCCAAGAACACCTGATGAGCCTCTATCCGAAAGGGCACAGCCCCAGTAGGTGCGACGCAGGCCGGGCGTTATCCGGCAGAGCTTTGTTGGAAGCTCGGAAACGAGAAAAAAAGATAGGTGGCACCGCGAGAAGCAGCACTTGCCCTATTGAATGCTGTAATGATTTTTTAAAGGAGAAATTGTTATGTGTTCTATTATGGGTTACTGTGGCAGCGGTGTCACTTTTGACGTTTTCAAGCAGCATTTTGAGGCAACCAAATCCCGGGGGCCGGACGACTCCCGGATCGTTGACACTGGGAAGGGCCTGCTGGGCTTTCACCGGCTGGCCATCATGGGCCTGCATCCGGAAGGGATGCAGCCCTTTGTGTTGCACGGCAGCTATCTGGTCTGCAACGGAGAAATCTATGGCTTTGAAAGGTTCAAGGCGGAGCTGAGCAAGACCCACCACTTCATCAGTGAATCCGACTGTGAGGTGCTGCTGCCCCTTTATGAAAAGTACGGCGCAGGTATGTTCGCTATGCTGGACGCAGAATTTGCCCTGATCCTTTTCGATGCCAGAACCGGCAGTTTCGTGGCGGCTAGAGATCCCATCGGCATCCGGCCCCTGTACTACGGCTATGACAAGAGGGGGGCGATTCTCTTCGCCAGTGAGCCAAAGAGCCTGGTGGGGCTGGCTGATAAGATCATGCCCTTCCCGCCCGGCCATTACTATAAGGACGGCAAATTCATCTGCTACCGGGACATCGCCCATGTGGCCGAAATCTGCCATGACGATCTGGAGACCGTCTGCCGGAAGATTCACGACAAGCTGGTGGCCGGGGTGGAGAAGCGGCTGGTGGCCGATGCCAAGGTGGGCTTCCTGCTCTCCGGCGGGCTGGATTCCTCCCTGGTATGCGCCATCGCGCAGAAAAAGAGCACCGCCCCCATCCGCACCTTTGCCATCGGCATGAGCGAGGATGCCATTGACCTGAAATACGCAAAGCAGGTGGCGGACTACATCGGCAGCGACCACACAGAGGTGATTATGACCCGGCAGCTGGTGCTGGATTCTCTGGAAGAGGTCATTCACCTGCTGGGCACCTTTGACATCACCACCATCCGGGCCAGCATGGGGATGTATCTGCTCTGTAAATGGATCCACGAGAACACCGACATCCGGGTGCTGCTGACCGGCGAGATTTCCGATGAGCTGTTCGGCTACAAGTACACCGACTTCGCCCCCTCAGCTGAGGAGTTCCAGAAGGAGGCGGAAAAGCGCATCCGGGAGCTGCACATGTATGATGTGCTCCGGGCTGACCGCTGCATATCAGTTAACTCCCTGGAGGCCCGAGTGCCCTTTGGCGATCTGGACTTCGTGCAGTACGTGATGAGCATCGACCCGGCCAAGAAGCTGAACACTTACGGCAAAGGCAAGTATCTGCTGCGCCACGCCTTTGAGGGGAACTATCTGCCCCACGACATTCTCTACCGGGAGAAAGCCGCTTTCTCTGACGCAGTGGGGCACTCCATGGTGGATTATCTGAAGGCCCATGCGGAGCGCTGTTACAGCAATGAGGAATTTGAAACGTTACGGCAGAAATACAGTCACGCCCGCCCTTTTACCAAGGAATCCCTGCTGTACCGGGAGATTTTTGAGAAATACTACCCCGGTCAGGCAGAGATGGTGGTGGATTTCTGGATGCCCAACAAGAGCTGGGAGGGCTGCAACGTGAACGATCCCTCCGCCCGGGTGCTGGCCAACTACGGCGACAGCGGCGTGTGATCATTATATGGCACACATACGCAAAAACAGCAGCTGGAATTCAGCTGCTGTTTTTGCGTTGGGGTCAGCCCCAGGCAAGGGCAATCATATTATAGTCAATTGGACTGTGGGACCTCAAAGCCGGAACATCCGTCACCTTTATGCTCAAATCCTCGGCTATCTTTTCCAGCACAGTAAAGTCTGTTCCGGCGCTCTGATCACCAGCCAGGATCATCAGGTAATTAAATTCCTCCGAAAATAACAGAACGTAGTTGCATTGGCGCTCACTTCCGTCTCCCCTGTGGGTTTCCTGCTTCACATCGATCCGCTGCCAATCCTGCCATTTTTCATTGCGCAGCACCTCAAACTCATCGTCCGCACCTTGCCAGAAAATGAACTTTTTGCCTTCCAGCTGGGCGCCGTTGTATATACTTAGATTAAACAGGAAGTCGCCGCTCCCCCTTCCTTCAGTGCCCCATCGGATCATTTCATAGCCATTCTCGTCCCGGAAATCCGGCGTATGCTGGCCCGGCAGCCAACCGGGCGTGAACAACACCTTCTTGCTCTCACCGTCAATATTGAATTCCAGATATAGCTTTGCAGGCAAATCCAGTTCTTTATATTCCGTTCCCTTGCCTTTTGCCACATGCACAAAACAGGACACATTTCCCTCTTCCCCGGTATCCTTCAGCAGTATGCCGCTGAGCCCCGCCGCCAGGGCCGTCACTACAAACAGCGGCACCAGAACAGCCACCAGCAGGCTGGTACGGGAAATGGTTCGCAGCTTCGGCCGGTTCAGTCGCCGGTACACCTTGGTCAATGTATCTTCCGGTGCGCGGACACAGGTAAAACAGCGTTTATAGTTTTCCTTATCAAACATTCTCGTCACCTCCAAGACTGTCCTTCAGCTGCTGCCGGCCACGCCGCAGATGAGTGCGTACCGTAGCGCTGGGAACCTTCAATATCCGGCCTATCTCCTCCGTGGAATAGTCCTCATAATAGTACAGATAAATGGGCACACGGTATTTCTTTGGCAGAGCCATTACAGCGTCAAACAGTTCCCGCCTTCCTTCCTCCGGAAAGACAAATCCCTCCCGCAGCTGCTCAATGCTCTCCATTTTTCGCCACGGTGACACCAAAGCTCTTTTACACTCATTCACCGTCACCCGCACCAGCCAGTAACGCAGGTGGTCGCCGCTCTGGAATTTCTTCTCCGTCCGGTACAGCTTTATCAATACGTTCTGGGTGATATCTTCCGCCTCGCTTCTGCTGCGCATATAGTTCAGCGCCAATCGGAAAATGGAATCCATATATTTTTCGGCAATGGCGCTAAATTCTTCGTCACTTAACATGTGGCGTCCTCCTTATGTATTGAAAGGCCTTTCATCCTTAATACCCGCAAAAGAAGAAAAATGTTTCAAAGTTACCAAAAAAGACCTGGCAGAATGATCTGCCAAGTCTTTTATCCCCCCGCGATGGGCGGGATCAGGTATACAATATCGCCGTCCTGGAGTTTGGTGCCGGGTTTGGCGGGGCATTCGTTTACCGCCACGGCACAGGCCTTCAGATCCTTCAGCGTCAGGGCACTGGCCGGGCTGCGGCGGGAGAGTTCTACCAGCAGTCGGGGATACAGCTCCCGCACCGTAGCGGCTTCCAGTTCCAGCTGCTTCACGCCGCTGTCCAGCCGGAGGAGGCCGAAAAGCTTCACGGTGACCATCATTCGATCCCCAGCTTTTTCAGCTTTTTCTCATCGGGCAGGCCGTTCTTGCCCCATCCACGGGCCCTGTAGTAAATGCGCTTCATTTGCTCCAGGGGTACCTTGCTGCCGGGATCATTGGGATCCTGGAGCATATTGGTCAGGCGCTTGGGCAGTTTATCCTTTTCCGCAGAGACACCGAAGCGGGCATTTACCGCACGCTCTACATTATAGCTCCTCTCCCCTATTTTCAAAAACCTGCCGATGTTCATTTTCATGCCCACGGCATATCGCAGCTCATAGGTATAGGGAATCAAAGGCAGATTCATACAGGCGATTCCGGGGAATTTGTTCAGCAGGCGGATGGCCCAGCCGATATGGGGGATGATGAAGTTCACAAAGCGGCTGATGGGGCTGTTGGGCTTGCTGATGAGGAAACCGGGGAACACAGCGTAGGAAGTGAAAAGGCAATGACCACAAACGGAAATGGACTCCATCAGATCCTGCATCATCATACAGAAATCGGCCTTGGCCTTGGGGGTCTGTTGGTCGATGCTGAGGCCAAGCCCCTCCAGCACCACAAGATAACCGCCGTTGAGGTGGCAGCCGCCCCGGTTGGAAACGGCGTAACCCAGCCCCTGGCCCACGGCCCGGCGGGGCTCATAGGCAGACAGCTCCATGCCTTTGGACTGGATGGCAAAGTCCTGGCCGCCATATTTCTCGCTGAGACGCTTGCTGCCCTGGGCCAGCTCATTCCCGATGCCACGGCGGTGGGCGATGTCGTCCAGAAGCTGAGAAATTCCCTCCACTTTACCGAATTCCAGGCCGTTATTCCACAGGCCCTTTTCATTGGCCTCCATGGCCCAGGCGATGGTGCCGGCACAGGAGATACTGTCCATACCCAGCTCATCCAGCTCCCGGTTCCAGCGGCAGACTAGCTTCAGATTATCGTTCAGCAGATTGGGGCCAAAGAGACCCAGGGTCTCCAGCTCCGGCCCCTTCACCTTCTGTCCCTCTACCTCCACAGTACGAGAGCAGCGGATAGGACAGGAGAGGCAGCCGGTGTTGGTGATGTTCTCCTCCTCCGCAAGGGCTTCGCCGCTGACCTTTTCAAAGGCATCGAAGCGCCCGGCGGAGAAATTGCGGGTGGCCAGCTGGCCCCGCATCTGCATGGTGCTGACCAGTCCTGCCGTACCCAGCCGGGGCAGTTGGGAGCCGGTGAGGGGGTGGGCTTTCAGCGCCGCCGTCCACTTCTTATGGTGCTCCATGGCCTTCTCCCGGTCGTGGAGCTTGATTTCATGGCTGCCGGAGGCCACGATGGCTTTCAGGTTCTTGCTGCCGAAAACGGCACCGGTTCCACCCCGGCCTGCCGCCCGCTCCCCGCTGGTGACGGCAGCATAGAGCACCCGGTTCTCCCCTGCCGGGCCGATGGACACCATGCCATAGCGCCCCTTGGGGCCGTGAAGGGCGGTCAGCTCTTTTTTCAGACGCTCCTGGCTTTCCCCGGTTTTCAGTCCCCAGAGGGTGGATGCGTCATGGTAGATGAACTTCCCGTCGTCAATTTCGATCCACACCGGTTCCTGGCTTTGGCCACGGATGACCAGGGCATCAATCCCCGCTTTTTTCAGGTAAAAGCCGAAGTCCCCGCCGCAGTTGGAGGAGGTTGTGATCCCCGTCAGGGGGGAGAGGGTGGAAATATCAAAGCGGTTGGAGGAGGGGGCAAAGGTGCCGGTCACCGGCCCGGTGGCAATGACAATCAGGTTCTCCGGCCCGAAGGGTTCCTCTTTGCCGGTGAAGTTGTCATACATGATTTTGGAGGCCATGGCCTTGCCGCCAATGTACCGCTCCCGCTCCCGATCCGTCCAGGGGTATTCCCGCTCCTGACGGGTGCTCAGATCCACTTCCAGCACACGGCCCATATATCCAGCGTAATTCGTCACGGTTTCGCTTCCTTTCGTCTTTCGGTCAAATTTCTTATGTATTGAGTATAAAATAAAAAGAAGCCAAAGGCAATAGGCATTGCCCTTGGCTTTGTATCAATCCGGCTTTATCCGATCCCCAGCAGATGGGCCAGAGGGAAGTAGAGGATGGGCAGGAAAATGGCAGGCAGCATATCCCCCACCTTCACGCTTTCCTGCCGCAGGCCCAGCAGGTTCACACTCATACCCAGGAAAATGGCACCGCCCACGGCAGACATCTCCGCGATCACTTCGGTGGTAAGGATTGGCTCCATCACACCGGCAAGCAGGGTAATCATCCCCTGCACCAGCAGCACCGGAACGCAGGCAAGGATGGCGCCTGGGCCAAGGGCGGCGGAGAAGGCCAGGCTACTGACAAAGTCCATGATACTCTTGGTCAGCAGGATGGTGTAATCATGGTTCAGGCCCGCCTGAATGGAGCCAAGGATGGTCATGGTACCCACGCAGAACAGAATGGTGCAGGTGACAAAGGCCTCCCCAAAGCGGCCGCTGCCCAGCCGGGTACGGCTCAGTTTCTCTTTGAGCCAATCCCCGGAGGTATTGATGGCATCATCCAGTTTCAGCAGCATACCGATCAGGGTGCCCAGCACCAGACAGATCACCACCACCAGGGTGTTCCTGGAACCCATCACGTTCTGGATGCCGATGGTAAAGGTGATTAGGCCGATGACGGTCATCAGGCCCTTGCTGTACTTCTCCCCGATCCGGTTACCGAAGGTGACGCCAATCAGGCCGCCGATGACAATGGTAAAGACATTCACGATGGTGGCAATCATTGCTGTAAGCCCTCTTTATGACAAAATTCTCGATTGATTTTACCACGTCCTCCCCTGCCGCACAAGTAAAAAATCTTTATGACAGGAAAATCCCCGCACCCATAGGATGCGGGGACGAAAAAGAGTAGCAGCAAATCAAAGCTTATAAACGAAGAGGCAACGAATAGCGTTGAGCACGGCAAGAACCATCACGCCCACATCGGCAAAAATGGCAAGCCACATATTGGCAAGGCCTAGGGCCCCCAGGGCAAGGCAGATCAGCTTGATGCCGATGGCGAAAACGATATTCTCATAGACGATATTCAGGCACTTCCGGGAGATTTTAATGGCCTTGGCGATCTTCAGCGGGTCATCGTCCATAAGCACGATATCCGCCGCCTCAATGGCCGCGTCAGAGCCAAGAGCACCCATGGCAATGCCGATATCCGCCCGGGACAGCACCGGTGCATCATTGACCCCGTCACCCACAAAAGCCACCTTGCCCCTGCCCTGCCGGCCGGCCAAAAGCTGCTCCACCTTTGTGACCTTATCAGCAGGCAGAAGCTGGCTGTATACCCGGTCAATGCCCAGCTTCTCGGCCACATGTTCCGCCACGGCGGCGGCATCACCGGTGAGCATGACCGTCTGTTCCACACCGGCCTCTTTCAAGGCACTGACAGCGGCCTTGGCATGGGCCTTGATCAGGTCAGAGATCACGATATGCCCGGCATAGGCGCCGTCAACGGCCACATGGATGATGGTGCCCACACTGTGGCAGGGCATAAAGTCAAGGCCAAGCTGGCGCATCAGCTTGTCGTTTCCGGCAGCGACCTGCACCCCATCCACCAGGGCGGTGACGCCCTGGCCACTGATTTCCCGGATATCTGTTACCCGGCTGCGGTCGATCTCCTTGCCGTAAGCGCGCTGCAGGCTGCGGCTGATAGGATGGGAGGAGGCGCTTTCCGCCAAGGCGGCATACTCAATCAGCTTCTCGTCCTCCATGCCGCTGTGGTGCACACCCTCCACGGCAAAGACGCCCTCGGTCAGGGTGCCGGTCTTATCAAAGACCACACAGCGAGTTTTGGACAGGGCCTCCAGATAGTTGGAGCCTTTCACCAGGATACCAGCCCGGCTGGCCCCGCCGATACCGGCAAAAAAGCTGAGGGGGATGCTGATGACAAGAGCGCAGGGACAGCTGATGACCAGAAAGGTCAAGGCCCGATAAAGCCACACGCCCCACTGGGCATCCAGCCCCAGAAACAGCAGGCGGATCACCGGCGGCAGCAGGAACAGCACCAGAGCGGCGCCGCATACGGCGGGGGTATAGACCCGGGCAAAGCGGGAAATAAAATCCTCCGACCGGGACTTGCGGGAGCTGGCATTCTCCACCAGTTCAAGGATTTTGGAGACAGTGGACTGGCCAAATTCCTTGCTGGTGCGAATATGCAGGACACCGCTGAGATTGACGCAGCCGCTGATGACCTCATCACCGGGCTGCACCTCTCTGGGCAGGCTTTCCCCGGTAAGGGCGCTGGTGTTGACCGCAGAGCTGCCCTCCGCCACCACGCCGTCGATGGGCACCTTTTCCCCGGGCTGCACCACAATGATGCTGCCCACAGCAACCTCTTCCGGATCCACCTGGATGAGGTGGCCCTCCTGCTCGATATTGGCATAGTCGGGCCGGATATCCATCAGCTGGCTGATATTACGGCGGCTCTTCCCCACAGCATAGCTCTCAAACAGTTCGCCGGTCTGGTAAAAGAGCATGACAGCGATGGCCTCCACATAGTCGCCGTTTTCATAGACGGCCAGCGCCAGAGCGCCCACGGTGGCAATGGCCATGAGGAAATTCTCATCCAGAAGCCGGCCCTTGATGATGCCCCTCACGGCCTTGCGCAGAATGTCATAGCCGATAATCGCATAATCCACCAGATAAAGGGCCAGACGAAGCCAGCGGCCGGCGCCGGGAAACAGAACCCCGTCCAGTTGGGCAAAGCCCGCCGCCGGGATTAGCTGCAAGACAAGCAGCATCAGCGCCGCCACAAGAATGCGGCGCAGCATCGTTTTTTGTTTCTTTGTCATAATCCTCTCTCCCACTGCGCTTTCATCCATACGCCGGACACACGGTTAAAAGAAGATTTCACAGTCATCTTCCACTTTCTTACAGTTTTTCAGCACCCGAGGCATGACCTCCTCTGGCTCCTGCCCTTCTTCAAACTCCACTGTCATTTTCAGCGCCATAAAATTCACGGTAGCTTCTTTGACGCCGGGCGTTTTCCGGGCGGTCTGCTCCATCAAGTTAGCACAGTTGGCGCAATCCACTTCGATCTTGTAGCTCTTTTTCATCTTGTTCTCCCCTGTCAAATAAACGATTAAACATTCATTTAATCTTTGTGAGCTTATCATATACGCTTTGCTTCAAAAAGTCAAGGGGATTTTCTGATTTTCGGGGGCAAAATTTATTTGCTATTGAGAAGCGTTTCGGTTAAAATGATAGCATCAAAACCGCCGGGAGGAAATGCAATGGAACACGATAAACTGCCCCATGACCATGGCCAATCCGCCGACAAGGTTATGGAAAACTGCCCTGCTGCCGGTGACTTCCAGCAGGTGTCCGAACTGCTGCGCCAATTGGGCGACAGCAGCCGGGTCAAGCTGTTCTGGATCCTCTGCCACTGTGAGGAGTGCGTCATCAATCTCTCTGCCATGATGGATATGAGCAGTCCCGCCATATCCCACCATCTGCGCCAGCTGCGCAGTGCAGGGCTGATTGTCAGCCGCCGGGAGGGCAAGGAGGTATACTACAAGGCCGCCGGTAATGTGCAGGCCAACCTGTTCCACCGGCTCATTGAGGAGATGCTGGAAATTGCCTGCCCTCATCCTCCCAGGGATTGAATGCCTCCCCGGTGGGGAACAGCTCCGATTCGATGCGGATAATATCCGTCATGGGGATCACCCTGCCGTCGGCCATGGTAATACAGCAGGCAAGCTCATCCACCTTCTTCACGGTGCCGGAGACAGTAACGAAGCTGCCTCCGGCTTTCCGTTCATCGGGCATAAAATAGCAGATTTCCGCCTGGGGCCGCTCCTGTATCCGTAGTTTCAGCATTTGCAGGCAGGCATTCAGCTGCTCCTTGCGGCTCTCATCCAGCTCCGGCCGCCTTTCGGTCAGCCGGGCCGCCTCCAGCACCGCAGCCTCAAAACCGGTGAGGGCGGCAAAGGGGGAAAACTGGGCTGCCCGGTCAATCAGTGGCATGGGCGGATGGGTATCTGATACCGGATGGGGCAGCGCCAGAATATCGTCATATTTACGGTTCATGCTCTGTGCCCTCCAATCTGCCGGTTTCTGTCCCGACCGGTGGCCCCCTCCTGATAGCTGGTGCCGGGGAGGATGGCGTTTTTGCCGTACTTCTTCTTGATGGCCAGCATGGCCTGCTGCTTTTTCCGCTCCCGGGCCAAGGCGGCGCACTCTTGCTCACGCCGCCGCTCTTCCCGGTTATAGTCGGTGAACAGGCTCAGCTGCTCGGTTTCCGTTTCTTTCACGTCCTCATTTCGCAGCAGGTTGGCCGCCACCACATACATACGCCGCACCGGCAGATTTCTGTCCACAATGCGCGCGTACAGTTTCATAACAGCATCCATGATCTGCCGGGTGGAGGAAGTATGGCAGCCCAGGCTGACGCTGCCATGGGCGGCCTTGGGCAGCTTCCGGCCATAGAAATCCGTCTGGGTCTCACCGGCATAGCCAGAGTCCGGGAGATCCTTATCATAACCCACGGTGAGGACGATCTGGCTGGTAACCAGGCCCTGATCCACCAGATCCAGCACCAAGCCATCAGTCATTTCCCGCAGAATCATTTTGCCGCCCTCATAGTCATAGGGACATTGCAGCACCTGGCCCACGCTGATGCTGCTGCTCTCCGGCCGGTAGGCCTTGATGTCCTTTATGGTGCAAGGCTCCCAGCCCCAGGCATGGTCAATCAACAGCTGGGCATTGATACCGAAGAGCTTATAAAGCAGCTCCTCATTATAATATTCGTCTGCCCCGCCCAGGGAACAGCGGGCAATATCGCCCATGGTGCGCAGGCCCACCGCCTCCAGCTTTTTGGCATAGCCCCGGCCCACCCGCCAGAAGTCTGTCAGCGGCCGATGGCTCCACAGCTGGCGGCGGTAGCTCTCCTCATCCAGCGCCGCAATGCGCACGCCGTCCCGATCCGCAGGGACACGCTTGGCCCCAATGTCCATGGCCACCTTGCAAAGGTAGAGATTGCTGCCGATACCGGCGGTGGCAGTAATCCCGGTGGTACGAAGCACATCGCCGATCATTATGCGGGCAAAGTCATGGGCGGAGATGCCCCGGGTTTTCAAATAATCCGTGGCATCCATGAATACCTCATCGATAGAGTAGACGTGAATATCCTCCGGGGCCACATACTTGGTATAGATATTATAGATCCGGGTGCTGTATTCGATATAGTGCGCCATCCGGGGCGGAGCCACGATATAGTCCAGCGCCAGCCGGGAATCGCTGGCCAGCTCGCCGGCCAGGCAGGACTTTCCGGTAAAGTCCCCGCCCCGGAGCCGCCCACGGCGGCGGGCATTCTCCGCCTTCACCTGCTGCACCACCTCAAACAGGCGGGCACGGCCAGGGATCCCATAGGCCTTCAGCGGCGGGGTAACGGCCAGACAAATGGTTTTCTCCGTGCGGTTGCTGTCCGCCACCACCAGGCAGGTATCCAGCGGGTCCAGCCCCCGCTCCACACATTCCACGGAGGCATAGAAGGATTTCAGGTCAATGGCAATATAGGTTCTGTCCCCCATACTTTCTCCGTCCTTTCTAATTCTCTCCTATATTATATCTTATTCAGATAAATATTGCAAGCAAATATCGCCCGACCGGATAAATTTGGTCAGGCGATATTTGTATCGTTATATTTTCCTTATGGGGTGGCGGATGACGGTTCTCCGCTTTTCCGGCGCTGTCCTTCTGGCATCGGAGAGATAAATTTCATGATGGAGGCGGGTATCGGAGAAGTCGTTTGCATAGCCTTTGGATGCGATAAACGCATCCATCAGGGCCACACTGCCCGGCTCATCATCGTAGGGGCCGATGTGCAGCATTTGGACGCAGAGACCTTCCTCTACGGTGATGAACTCCACCTGAGAAAAGTCCTGCTTTTTCTTCGCTGTGGCTTCGGCGACGGCCCAGGCAAAATCCTGGGAGGTCACAAAGTCCGGCAGGCGGATGACCGAAATCCAATGGAACAGTTCCTTGTGGCGATAGTCAAAGCCCTTGATCCCCTCCTGCCACCAGAAGCCCTCCAGAGGCGGCACCACATAATCGAAGTAGCCGTCGATCCGGTAGCCGCTGCGCTTGCTCATCTTGATGGTGAAGGCAATGGCATAGAGCAGGCCGATAGACTTTTTATAGTCCCCATCCTCCTGATTGGGATCGCCAATACCACGGACGGCAATGTAATTCATAGAGGGAACCGTCAGGATTTCCGGCTTTTTCCCGGGCAGATAAAATTCTTTGTACTCTTTCTTATAATCAAAAGCCATGGTTATTTCCCCCTTTTCTTTTTTGGTTCCGGAAGAGCCTGGCAGGTAATCAGGGTCAAGGCGGCAAGAAAGTCCCGGTCATCCACGTTTTCAATGAGAAAATAGTTCTTTGCTCCCGGATAGGGCGGAGCTTCCGGCAAGTCCGGGAGCCGGCTGCGGCCTGCCTCGGTAATCTTAATGAAAAGCTGGTCGTCGCAGATATTGGCAAAGATTTTTCCATCGCAATACAAGCCGTACTCCCCGAACATTTTTTTATAGCTGATCTCCCCTACGCCCGCACCGGAGAGCTGTTCCGCCACATACTGCACATATTCAAGCCGTGATGCCATTGCTTATCCTCCCTGTTTTTAATTGAAATGCTCTACATCCAGATTCTCCGGAGGCCAGTTTAATGTAGTCCATAGGTCTCCCCCATTCGCTTGATTTTCTCCGCCAGCTCCCGGCGAATCTCTGTTGGTTCCAGCAGCTCCGCCTTTTCCCCGAAGGTCAGCAGCCAGCTGAGCAGGCCCTCCTTGTCGGTATAGTCCGCATGGAACAGCAGCCGGCCGTCAGGCTGAGGCGCATAGCAGTCCCGGCCGAATTCCTCCGCCAGCCGCCAGGCACAGTCCGGCGTGAACAGAGCCTTCACCCGGATGCCGCCGGGAAAGATGTGCTGGGTGCTCAAATCCGGCAGCGGGGCCGGGCGCTTTTCGAAGCCTGCCCCGGTCAGGTGCAGACCGTCCATGCGGTTGAGCTTAAAGAGGCGGTAATCCTCCCGGCTACGGCACCAGCCCCAGACATACCAGCTGGACCAACGGAACACCAGATAGCAGGGCTCGATTTCCCGCCGGCTCTCTCCGTTGGGGGAAAGATAGTCAAAGCCGATGACCAGCGCCGCCTCAATGGCCCCGTGGATCAGCTGAATTTTTGGTGCAAGGCTGTCCTTATACCAGGAGGAGAGGTCGATGAGAAAAGACTGCCCGGCACTGATCACATCCGAAGTCCCGGCGGAAAGCTTTTCCATCAGCTGGGCATAGCGTTTGGTATCGCTGACGCTGTCCAGGCTTTGCAGCCCCGCCAGGATGGCCTGCATATCGGCAACGCTCAGAAGCGTTCTGTCCACGCGGTAGCCCTCCATGATAGAAATGCCGCCCCCCGCCCCCTGCCGGGTGACGATGGGGATGCCCGCCTGGCAGAGGGCTTCCACATCCCGGTTGATGGTGCGGCGGGAGACTTCAAAGCGTTCCGCCAGCTCCGGTGCAGTCACACTATCTCGCTGGAGTAAAAGGGACAATATGCCGATCAGCCGGTCAATTTTCATTTTTCCAACCTCATGAGTCAATGATACAAAAATAAACACGACATCAGCGTGTCGTGTTTATTTTATATGCAGATTAATTTTTACGCAAGCTTTTTTCAAAGCTGAACGGTGATCCCCGCATCCCGCATTTCCCGGCGCAGGCGGGAGAGATCCCCCCGGAAGACGGTGGCATGCATCCCGGTGAGCTGGGCGACCTCCACATTATCAATCCGGTCATCTACGAAAAAGCATTCGTTGGGAACCAGCTCGAAATGCTCATACAGCTTTTCATAAATCTCATGCTGAGGCTTGCTCAGCAGCCAGTCAGCGGAAACCAGCAGGCCGTCAAAGCAGGCGGCGGCGGGCAGGCGGTGGAAATACTTATAAATATCCCGGGAGGCATTGGACAGCAGATAGATGCTGTAGCCGTTGTTTTTCAGTTCTTCTATCAGCCGGCCCATACCGGGGATGGGCATCAGATCCCCTTCCCACCATCGGCAGACCAGAGGCGCTACTGCGGCGCGCAGATGCTCCGGCAGACGCGGTTCCAGAACTTTCACGGCCTCCTGAGGGCTGAGGCTGCCCCTGTCCATGGCACACCACTCCGGTGTGGCGAAAATCTCCGTCTCCAATACTTCCGCATCCTTGCCGGTATAACCCAGGCGGCGAACATACTCACTGGGTTTGAACGCAAAGAGCACATTCCCCATGTCAAAAACGATGTTTTTTATCACTGCATCCCTCTCCTTTGAAAACCGGTTTTTTGCCGCTCCCTTTCGATGATGCCGCACAGGAGCCAGCAAAGCAAAAGCCCGGTGAGAACGCCGGCAAAATCCAGCAGCACATCCTTTACCTGAGAACCACGGTGGGAGAGCAACTGCAAGGCTTCATCCGTGACGGCAGCAGCCAGCCCCGCGAAGGCTCCGTTGGCAAAGCCCTGAACCGACCGGTGCCCGTTCAGCCACAGCAGCAGACACAGTTCCACCCCCAGCAAGCCAAACTCACCGAAGTGGGCCAGCTTCCGCAGCCAATGGTCATTCTCCGGGTTGATATGCAGGCCCATCATATTCAAAAGGGCACAGAGCCTGGCCAGCAGGCCCCGGCTCAGCCCCTGGGAATCCTCCCGGCTTATCAGGGAATTGCCCCAGATAAAGGCTAGGGTCAGGGCCAGCAGCAGAATAAGGACGATATTCCAGCGTTTGTGAATGGTGGCGTTCATCAGTCCTTGTACTCAAACATCAGGTCGTACATGCTGACGGTATCCCCATCCTTGACGCCCATCTCCTCCATGCGCTGAAAGACACCGGCCTCCCGGAGAACCCGGTCAAAGTACATCCGGCTTTCGTAATCGGAGAAGTTCACTGTGGCCACCAGCCGCTGGAGCCAAGGGCCTTCCACGATCCACATGTCATCAAACTGCTGGATGTTCAGCTCCCCGGAGGTATCCACCACCGGCTCCGGCGGCACATAGTCCGCCTCATAGCTGGCAATGGGGGGCAGCTCATGCAGCCGGCGGGCGCACTCCTTCACCAGCTCTCGGGTACCCTCGTGGGTGACGGCACTCATCTCATAAAACGTATAGCCCAGAGCCTCCACATGCTCCCGCAGGCGGTCGATATTCTCCCGGTCGCCATAGAGCAGGTCGCATTTATTGGCGGCCACGATCTGGGGACGCTGGGCAAGGTCGGTACTATACTGGCTCAGCTCCGCATTGATGGCGTCAAAATCCGCCACCGGATCCCGCCCCTCGCTGCCGGAGACGTCCACCAGATGAACCAGCAGGCGGCAGCGGTCAATATGCCGCAGGAAGTCATGGCCCAGGCCGGCGCCTTCCGCCGCCCCCTCGATGATGCCGGGGATATCCGCCATGACGAAGGAGACACCCTCGTCCACATACACCACACCCAGGTTGGGGAACAAGGTGGTAAAATGGTAGTTGGCGATCTTGGGATGGGCCTTGCTGACCACGGAAAGCAGGGTGGATTTTCCCACGTTGGGGAAGCCCACCAGTCCGATATCCGCCAGCAGCTTCAGCTCCAGGGTAACATCATGGCTTTCGCCGGGCAGGCCGGGCTTGGCAAAACGGGGCACCTGGCGGGTAGGCGTGGCAAAGTGCATATTGCCCCAGCCGCCCCGGCCGCCTTTGGCCGCCAGCCAGTCCTCCCCGGTGGACATATCATGCATGATGGCGCCGCTCTCCGTATCCCGGATGATGGTGCCCCGGGGCACCTTGATATACAGGGTTTCCCCATCCTTGCCGTAGCAGCGCTTTCCCTGGCCGTTGGCGCCGTTTCCGGCTACATATTTGCGCTTATACCGGAAATCCATCAGGGTGGACATATTATCATCCACAGTAAAGACCACATTGCCGCCCCGACCGCCGTCACCCCCATCGGGGCCGCCAGCCGCCACATACTTCTCTCTATGGAAGGCCACAGCCCCGTCCCCGCCCTTGCCGGCGTGGATGCTGATGCGGGCCTTATCGACAAAAGATGACGCCATTGCGCATCCTCCTTTTCTTTTCACGAAAACAATGGGGAAAAACGAACAAAGGCCGGACAAACTTGTCCGGCCTTGACGGTCAATTACTGAGCGATTTCTTCGTAAACAGAGACCTTCTTGCGGTCCTTGCCCATGCGCTCGAACTTCACGGTGCCGTCCACGAGGGCGAACAGAGTGTCGTCCTTACCCTTACCAACGTTGGTACCCGGGTGGATCTTCGTTCCGCGCTGTCTGACAAGGATGTTGCCGGCCAGGACAAACTGCCCATCGGCTCTCTTGGCACCAAGACGCTTAGACTCACTGTCGCGGCCATTCTTGGTAGAACCCATACCTTTTTTATGTGCCATTTAGGTTACACCTCCATTAGTCATTATCAGTTGCGGAAAAATTATGCGTTGATGGCTTCGATCTGAACCTTGGTATAAGGCTGTCTGTGGCCCTGCGTCCGGCGATAGCCTTTTTTGGGCTTCATCTTGTAGACGCGAACCTTGGCGCTTCTGCCATTCTTGACGACATTGGCAGTGACGCTGGCGCCTTCGATGACAGGGGCGCCGAAAACGGCGGTCTCGCCGTCAACAACTGCCAGAACCTGATCGAACTTCACAGTCTCGCCTGCGGCAACATCCAACTTCTCAACGAAGATAACATCGCCTTCTGCAACACGGTACTGCTTGCCACCGGTAACGATAACAGCATGCTTCATGAACATTTCCTCCCTCTTTACAGGTCTCGCTCCCAGGGTGGAGGGCATACCTCAGCTTACTTACCCCTTCAATGCGGCTTGAATAGAATACCATGCTTTTTCTACGTTGTCAACAATTTTTATTGCATTTTTTCGTTAATCTTTACGGTTGCTGAAAGGGCGCTTTACCCCACCGCTTCCACCGTGTCAATGAGCAGTGCGCTTCCGTCCAGGCCGCTGTGGCTCAGGTAATAGCTATGGCTGCCCCCGGCATCATCGTAGCTCACGCGCAGATTGGGCATTCCCTCCGGGATTTGGCACTGAAGCTGCAAGGCGCAATTGTCCATGCTTCCACAGTTCCAGAGATTCTCCGTCACATAGAAGCTACTGACGTACTCCCCCTTGTCGATGCGCAGGTTCTTTACACTGCCCCGGACGATAAGATAAAGGCTTTCGCCTCCGGCGTCCACATCCAGCTTGTCGATGATGGGGGTGTTGTCCGACAACATCTCTCCGCCGGCGGCCAGTTCCAGGCTGCCGCTGCCCTGGATTTCCTCTGGCAGCCAGAAATCGTCCACATGGCCGCGCAAGTCGGCATAAGGGATGTTAAAGAAAATGGGGCCGGCCGCATAGCTGCTGATCTCATACAGGCTGGAAAAGATCACCAGACCCTGTCCGTCAAAGTACCAGGAACCCTGCCGCAGCAGCGGGGAGAGGATCTCCGCATAGCCGGTGCCCTCTGTATACAGGCCCAGATCGATGCGCTGGGCCAGCTCCGGGTCATTTTCCACAGTATTGACCATATAATCCACCAGGAAGGAGGCCAGGCTCTCATAATCTCCGCTGAGATCCTCCAGGCTCAAAAGCTTCCCGGTACTCAGATCAAAGCTGTAACCGGTGTCACCGTAGGAACCATGAGCGCCGCCGGTGAAGGAATAGTCATTATACAGCAGGGTCAGAACCTTGGCGTCCATACGCTCCACCGATACGGTGCGGCTGCAAACCAGTTCAACCATGCCGCCTTCTATTCCGCTGCTGACAATATAGTTATAGTTGTCCTCCGCCATGGTCAGCATGTCGTTATAGCCGGTGCCATAACCGCTGCCGCTGTAATAGGTCTCCTCCAGCAGGGCCGTCTGCTCATTGATGGTGGCTGCCACCGCTTCCCCGCCCTCGATATAGACCGTGGGTGTATCATAGGAAAAGGTCAGGATCAGCTGGCTGCCGTCCTGGGGGTCATATGCCTCCCTGGTCGTGCGGTTGATACCGACGATCAGGCCGTGGGCGCTGCCGGTTTCCATGGGGGCGGCAGTCTCCGCCGCCTCCGGAGTTACTTCCGGCTCCTCCGCCTCCGGGGTGACCGTGGGCAGGGGCGGCAGTTCAATATCGCTTAAATCGCTTAATTTTTCGCAGGCGCAGAGGCTAAAGATCAATATAACCATCAATCCAAGAGAAAAAATTCTTTTTTTCATCGCTTCATCATCCTTTCGGGTATCAGACGTTTCCCAGCCGGTTTTGTTTCAATCCGCCGGTATGGCCTTGGCAAGGGCGGCATTGGTATAGCGCCGGTCGCCGGTCACTTCTTTGATAATCTCGATTTCCGGCGGCAGCTGTACTGCCTCCGTCTCCTCCGTCAGTTCAATCTCCATGAATGCTTTATCCTGCCAGAAGGGAAAAATGTCGATCTCAAAGTCCTTCCCCTGCCAGGCCAGCACATAGCGGTGCTTTCGGATGACCCGGCGCTCCGGATCGGCCCGCTGAAGCAGAGTGCAATATTCCGCCTCACCGACCTCCCGCTCCTGCTCCTCCCGGCGCAGGTCGGAAAGCCGCCGCTTTATCGTGTGGGTATAGATCACGCCGTCCTTCCCTTCCCGGCGGCGCACCCGCTCGTTGCAGCCGGCGGCTTCGCTTTTCAAATAGGTCTGCTCAATATCGGAGCCCTGGCAGTTTTTCTCCAGCCAAGCTTCCTCCGGCCTGCGGATCAGGAATTTGCGTTCGATTTCATAACCGTTCTGGTTCATGCCTTCACCTTCCCTATCGGTTCAACCGATTATAAAATAGAGCAGGGAAAAAAGCAAGGGCTTCTATTTTATATGTATTCTTGTACATATTTTACTAAATGTTTATTGCCGAAAAAGCAGGGATTGTGTTATACTTAACATACCTTAATCTCTAAATTCGCTATATTGCATGAGGAGGAATCTGCCATGGCAAACAGACCGAACATACTCAAGCTCGCCAGTAAGATCAGTCTGGAGAGCATGACTTACACCGGCATCACCTACAAAGACCCTGAGTACCGTATCCTGGCCCCCATCGTGGATGACGATATGTGTGACGTTATGATGCACATGCGCCTGGAGGCCAACCGTACCGCAGAAGAACTGGCCCGGCGCTGCAAGAAGGATGTGGCCTTCGTTCAGCAGCAGCTGGATAAGCTGATGGTAGCCGGCGTGGCCCGCTGCCGCATGGTAGATGGGCAGGCCTGCTACTACTACCCCATCTGGGTGCCTGGCATCATGGAGGGCATTCTTGCCAACCGGGAGCAGTGCGACCGGTATCCCGATCTGGGTGCCTGTTTTGAAGAGTACACCCGCCGCCGGATCGAGATGATTGCTCCAATGATGAGTAATGGCAAGCAGGGCATGATGATGATGCGCGTCATGCCGGTCATGAGCGCTGTGGAGAACAATTCCCGCACCGCCTCCTATGATGAGGTAGCCACCCTGATTGAAAAGGCCAGCGCCATCTCTGTCGGTCCCTGCTCCTGCCGCCGTGCCCGCCGCCTTATGGGCGAGGGCTGCGGTCATCTGGAAGAAGATATGTGCATGTACCTCAATGATAACGCCATCAACTACTCCAAGACCGGGGCGCACCGCCTGGTCAGCAAGGAGGAGGCCTACGAAATCCTCCGTCGGGCTGAGGACAACGGCCTGGTGCATGAGATCAACCAGACTCCCGGTTTCGAGGACGCCACCGCCATTTGCAACTGCTGCGGCTGCTCCTGCTTTGCCCTGCGCATTGCGGAGATGTTCCGCGCCAAGAACGCTATCCGCTCCAACTTCGTGGCCCGGGTAGATAAAGAGAAGTGCGTGGCCTGCGGTCAGTGCGTGGAGAACTGCCAGACTAACGCCCTGCGTCTGGGCCAGAAGCGCTGCATTGATAACCCCGCCATTTCCAACGCCTACGACTCTGATCAGGCCATTCCCTGGGATAGAAAGAGCTATAACATGGACTACCGCACCAACCGCAGCGATGTAATGGAGAGTGGTACTGCCCCCTGTAAGGCGGTCTGTCCGGCTCACATCCCGGTGCAGGGCTACATCAAGCTGGCCTCCGAAGGCCGCTACACCGAAGCGCTGGAGCTGATCAAGAAGGAGAACCCCTTCCCTGCCGTCTGCGGCCGTATCTGCAACAAGACCTGTGAGGAGGCCTGCACCCGCGGGATCGTGGACGCCTCGGTCGCCATTGACGATATCAAGAAATTCATTGCCGAAAAGGATTTGAACGCGGAGACCCGCTTTGTGCCCAAGATGCTCAACCAGATCGGCCGCCCCTATGAGGAAAAGATCGCCGTGATCGGCGCCGGCCCTGCCGGTCTCAGCTGCGCCTACTACCTGGCGGTGAAGGGTTATCCCGTCACCGTGTTTGAGAAGGAGCAGATGCTGGGCGGTATGCTGACCATGGGCATCCCCAGCTTCCGGCTGGATAAGGCTGTGGTAAATGCCGAGATCGACGTGCTGAGGGAGCTGGGTGTTACGTTCAAGACCGGCGTTGAGGTCGGTAAGGATGTGACGCTGGATCAGCTGCGCGCTGAGGGCTTCAAGGCCTTCTATCTGGGCATTGGCGCTTCCAAGGGCAGTGCCCTTGGCTGCCCGGGTGAGGAGCTGGCCGGTGTTACCACCGGGATCGACTTCCTGCGCCAGGTCAACCAGGGCGAGAAGCCGGAAGTTGGCAGCGCTGTGGCCGTGATCGGCGGCGGCAACGTGGCCATCGACGTGGCCCGGGCCGCACTGCGTCTGGGTGCAGAGAATGTGACCATCATTTACCGCCGTGGCCGGGACGAGATGCCCGCTGCCGACGATGAGATCGCCGAGGCCGAGGAGGAAGGCGTGAAGTTCCGCTTCCTGGCCTCCCCCGCCGAAATTCTGGGCGACGGCAGGTGCGAGAGCCTGAAGCTGGAGCTGATGGAGCTGGACGAAGCGGATGCCAAGGGCCGCCGCAAGGCGGTTGGCACCGGCAAGTTCGAGACCATTCCCGTCACCGCTGTGATTTCCGCCATCGGGCAGAAGATCGATCTCAGCGGCATTGCGGACTTTGAGATGGATAAGCGGGGCACTGTTGTGGTATCCCTGCCCAGCTATCAGACCTCCGTGGCCGACGTGTTTGCCGGCGGCGACGTGGTCACCGGGCCCAAGTTCGCCATTGACGCCATTGCCGCGGGTAAGGAAGGCTCCATCTCCATCCACCGCTATGTCCATGCCGGTCAGACCCAGAATCTGGGCCGTGACAACCGGGACTACAAGGCGCTGGATGTCAGCACCATGGCCATCTCCATCGGCAGCTTTGACACCGCCCCCCGGCAGAAGGCCAGTTCTGGCAGCGCCGCCGAGGCAAAGAAGACCTTCAAGGATCTGCGCGGCACTCTCACCGAGGAGCAGATCAAGAAAGAAGCCAGCCGCTGCCTGGGCTGTGGCTGCGTTGTCATTGACGAAGATCTGTGCGTAGGCTGCGGCATCTGCACCACCAAGTGCAAGTTTGACGCCATCCATCTGGAAAAGACCATTGACAATGTGGGCAAGACCTATTACCGCACACTGATGATGGCTGCCAGCAATACGCCGCTGGCGGTGGGCCGTCTGGCGAAGAAAAAGCTGGGCAAGAAGTAAGGAGCGACTATGCACGAGATAGGCATTGTCAGAAGCATGTGCAAGACCGTGCTGGACTTCGCCAAGGAGAACAATATCCAGCAGGTCAGCGAAATCGTCTGCCAGATCGGTGAGCTGTCACTGGTGATTCCCCAGTATGTGGAGGAGCTTTACCCTGCTGTGGTAGCAGGGACGGAGCTGGAAAACACCAAGCTGGTGATGGAGATTGTCCCCGGCCTTGCGGAATGCCGGGAGTGTGACGAGATTTTCAATGTGGTGCAGTACGAGGGCTATTGCCCCAACTGCGGCAGCTTTGAAAAAGACGTGCTCTCCGGCGAGGACTTCAATATTAAGGAAATCCATATTCCCGAAGAAGAATAGAGCCAAAATGACTGCTGCCCCGGTGTTCGATGGACACCGGGGCAGTTTCATATTCCTTTTTCCTGGATCAGATATCCAGCGCCCGGCAGACCCGGCGCAGCGTCAGGCGGTAGACGGCGTACAGCAGCAGGGACACCGCCAAAATCAGCAGCAGGCAGACCCCCATACCGCAAAACTCGCTTAGGGTAAGACGGCCGTCATTGGCATACATGATCATGGCGTAAAAGGCATAAATGACGCCGGTACCAGTAATGGCCGGTACGGTGAACACACGGGAAACCTGGCCCCTGACCGAGGCATACAGGTAGGCCCGGGAGGCCCCCAGCTTCCCCAGATCCTCATAGACCTGGCGGTTGTTCAGGGCAATGGTCATGCAGCGGGTATAGGCAATGACAAACACCGCCGCAAAGCAGACAATGGCGATGAACACAAACAGCATGATAAACACCGCCGTGGTTTTCACAAAGTCCGCCTTATCCAGCACCTGGAACTGGGGCATATACTTCCAGTACAGCCGGAACTCCGAACTGTTCCGCTGCTCATAGTGGAGGAGGTCGTCATCATACCAATAGCTCCCCTCTTCCGCGATTCTCCATTCCCGTGTCACCGGATCCCAGGCATCCAAAACCGCCACCTCCGGCCCGGAGCCGTCCACAACGCGGTTGAACAGGGCCTTGGCAAAATCGTAGCTGCCGGCACAGTCCTCCACGTTGAAAAACACCATGGTCTCCCGCCAGGCCTCAGTCAGCCCGTCGGAGAGGGCCGCGAAATCTTCATCATCGCAGACATAGCGGCCAAAAAGTACATCGTTGCGCAGCTTGGTGTCAGAGTTTACAGTACGCTTTTCTTCGGTGAAGGTATTGGTCACAATCCCGGCGTTACCGGCGAAAATGCCCCGACCTTGGCCCTCGGCATCCATGATGGCGGCGATCTGCCCCGGCTCCAGGTCAATTTCTTCCCCGGTCAAAAGCCGGTAGCCGCTTTCAGAGAGAAAAAGACCGGATTCCAGCTGCTCCCGGTAGGCCTCCTGCCAGGTGACACCCAGCTTGCCCTCCGTCTCTATCGAATAGGTGCCATCCACCGCCAGACGGATCATGGGCACTTCCACGTATGATGTTATGTTAACTTTATATTCCTCTGCCAGCTGCCGCACTTCTGCCTCTCTGGGGACGTCTTGGTCATCGCGGTAGAAGTAGGCGTAGTCCACCGGCCGGGCGTCATAGCCCATCATGGCCCCCACCCCCAGCATGGGGGTGTAAAAGCTGGCAAAATAGGCCCCGGCAATCAGCAGGGTCATTACCAGCATGTTGTTGACGGTCTGGCGGCCCTGGAACTTCATCATGCTGGTGGCAACAATGTTTTGATAGCGGCGCTTTTTCCTGCTCCAGCCGTTGACCACGGTGTGCAGCAGGAGCATGTAAAGCCCCAACAGCACCGGCAGGTAGAAGATGGCGGTCAGCCCCTCCGGCGGATACCAGTGCAGCGACAAAATGAAAAAACTGGGCACACTGTAGCCCAGAACGGCGCCGACGGCAACCAGGAGGATGCCGGCCCAGCCATACCAGCGGTGTACGGTGTGGATGGGTTCCGACTTGCGGCTGGCCTGAACAATGTCAAGGATATTGGTCTTTCCCACGAAGCGCCGGCCCATCAGCAGCAGCGCAGCAAAAACGAAAACAGAGAAAGCAAGAGCAATGCTGTAGGCTGCCGGATCAAAGCGCAGAGGCATTTCCTCCGTATCCACTACCCAGAGGCGGAAGAGCTGCCACAGCCCCAGGGCCAGAGGAGCACCCAGCAGCGCCCCGGCAGCGCAGGAGCTGAGGGCAATGGCGGACAGTTCCCCCATAAGAAGGCTTTTCAACTGACTTCTTTTCGCTCCCAGAGCCAGAAAAATTCCTATTTCCCGGGATTTATAACGGAGGAAAAGGCTGGCGGCATAGAGCGTGAACACGGCGCAGCCAATCACCGCCAGCATGAAAATCATCATCACCTGCTTGCGGGAATCTCCACCCTCGGGCAGGACATTCAGGATGGTGGGCGCGCGCATCATGCACACATAAGCTGTGATCAGCAGCACGGAGAAAAAGCAGCAGACCCACAGCAGGCCGTATTGCTTCCGGCTCTTCCGGCGGAGCAGGGTGTAAACTTCCTGAAAGCTCTTCATGCCGCTCACTCCCTGCCCATTTCCCGGACGGAATCCAGCAGCAGATCCTGAAAGTCCAGCCGCTCCCGGCCGCCCCGCTCCAGGCTGCGCCAGACCTGCCCGTCCCGGAGGATAATGACCCGATCACAGAATGAGGCGGCGAAGCTGTCATGGGTCACCATGAAGATGGTGGCCGCCATCTGATCCCGTGCCTGGCAGAAGCTGTCGATCACCGCCCGGCTGGACTTGGAATCCAGGTTGCCGGTGGGTTCATCGGCCAGAATCATCAGGGGCTGGTTGATCAGCGCCCGTGCCACGGCAGTACGCTGCTTTTCACCGCCGGAAATCTCCGCGGGGAATTTCCCCTGAATATGTTCTATGCCAAAGACCCGGCACAGCCGCTCCGCCCGCCGCTCCGTCTCCTGGCTGACGCTGCCGCCGATAATAGCCGGCAGCAGGATATTGTCCCGGACGGTAAGGCCGTCCAGCAGCAGGAAGTCCTGGAACACAAAGCCCAGCTCCCGGTTGCGCACAGCGGCCAGTTCCTCTCCATTCAGCGCTGCCAACTCCCTGCCGTCCAAACAAATGCTGCCGGCATCGGCGGGGATGTAGCAGGAGATGCAGTTGAGCAGGGTGGTCTTGCCGGAGCCGGAGGGCCCCATCACCGCCACAAACTGGCCCTTTTCAATTTCCAGGGAAACGCCTTTTAGCACTTCATAGGTGGCTTTGCCCACTTGATAGGATTTATGCAGATCATTAACTTTCAGCATGGTATTCGCTCCTTTCATGCCTTGAGCATAAACCCGGCCATCACCCATTGCAAACGGCCCTGTCATTTCCGGCGCGGGAACGGTAAAGTTTGGCGGCAGAAACGACACTGATGGAAAGTTTGGCGGCTTTTTCGTCATCTTTGGTTTGACGGTTCCAACGCTTTGTGGCACAATATCGGCAGTAAAGTTTGACGGGAGGTACACCATGCTGCGAATTGCCATCTGCGATGACAGCCAGGACGCCCGGCTCCGGCTTCGGGGCGGGGTGGAACAGGCCCTGGAAAACCTGGGCCAGACCGGGGAACTCTTTGAATTTTCTTCCGGGCTGGGGCTGCTGTGCTGGCTGGAGAAGCACACCGGGGAGCTGGATCTGGTATTTTTGGATATGGAGATGGGGGAGCCGGACGGCATGGAGACAGCAAAAAAGCTGCGCGCCGCCTATGAGGGGCTGCAGCTTGTATTTGTCACGGCCTATGCCGACCGGGTTTTTGAGGGCTACACCGTCAGTGCCCTGGCCTATCTGATGAAGCCGGCACGGGTGGGTCAGCTGGAGGAGGTGCTCTCCCGCTGTCTGGCCACCCTCCGCCGGGACAGCGGCCGTTTTTATCTCTGCCGCAGCGGCGAGGTGAGCTACCGCATCCCCGTAAAGGATATTCTTTACTTTTTCTCAGACCGGCGGAAACTGACCTGCGTGACCCGGCTGAGAAGCTACAGCTTTTATGGCAAGCTGGATTCGGTGGAGGCAGAACTGGGCGGCGGCTTTGTCCGCATCCATCAGCGCTACCTGGTACAGGCTGCTGCAGTGGATACCATCAGCGGCAGCCAGGTTCGCATTGGGGAGACTACCCTGCCGGTCAGCCGTTCCTGCCAGCAGAGCGCCATGCTGGCCCTGACTCGGGCCGCTTTGGAGGAGGAAATATGATCATTCAATCCCTGCGGCTGCTATTCTGGATGGCAGTCAGCTGTCTGAACGGCCTGTTCATCTACAAGCTGGCTGTACCGTTTATTCTCTTTAAGGAGAAAAAATGGGCCAAGCCCATTTTATATGTTCTGTTCACCGGCAGCGCCGGCATGGTCATCTGGGTGGGTGACCCCAACCTGCTTTTCACGCTGTTGGTGTTCTTCCCCTGTTTTCTGCTCTGCACCCAGGGGGATCTGTCCCAGCGGCTGAGCCTGATGCTGATTTTCTTCTGCCTGATTATGTCCGTCTGCGCCATACTGGACACATACCTGATGCACGCAGGTGCCTACTACGATCAGGTGACCCGGCTGCTGCGGCCTGTGATTTTCGGAGGGCTGTATTTTCTGCTGCGGAAGCGGCTGCCGCCGGAGCCGCCGAAGCTGTCCCGCCGGCTGTGGCGGCTGACGCTGGGCCTGGGGGCCATGCCCTTTCTCTCCATCGTGGCGGTGGTAGCGCTGAGCTATAACATCCACGAGTCCCTTCTGGTAGAAAGCCAGGCCCTGCGGCAGGGGCTGGTGGTGCTGCCCATGGCGCTGGGCAGCGCCCTGCTTTTGCTGCTGGCCCTGCTGACCCTGGCGGATTATGAGCGCTTGCAGCAGCAGGAACGGCTGGCCGCCCTGCGGGAGCAGTATTATCAGAACCTGCGCAGGGAGCAGAACCAGGTGCGCACCCTGCGCCACGATCTGCGCAACCACCTGGCCGCCCTACAGGGCCTGCTGGAAGACAGTCAGTCCGCCAAAGCATTGGATTATGTCAACCAGTTGGAGGCCTCCCCCGCCTTTGCGGGCAGCCGGCAGCTTTGCGAGCATGAGGCCGCCAACGCAGTGCTTGCCGCCAAGCTGGAGGAGATGGAGCGGCTGGGGCTGCTGCCGGATGTGCAGATTGCCCTGCCGGAACAGCTCAGCATCAACGATGTGGATCTCTGCGCCCTGCTGGGCAACGCCATGGACAACGCCATGGAGGCCGCCGTCAAGGCCCGGGACAAGCAGATCTCTCTCCACTGCCGGGTGGAAAAGGGTGTGCTGATGCTGAAGGTCATCAACGCCCTCACCGGTGAGGAGAAAGATGACCTTCGCAGCACCAAGGCCGACCGTGCCCGTCACGGCTTTGGCCTTCCTGGAATGCGGGAGATTGCCGGGCGCTATGGCGGCAGTCTGGAAGCCGGGCCCCGCGACGGCCGTTTTGAACTGTTGGCCTGCCTGCCAGTCACAGCTCCCGCCGCTGAATGACCAGACTGCCGGCCAAGACAATAAGGGCAAGATAAACAAGGCAAGTGATCACAAACTGGGCGTAGCCGGTGGCCAGCAGCTCCTGGGGGGAGTTGGAGTTCATACCGTAGGCCATGAGGGAATAGGGCCAGATGTGGCCCAGGTCTTTGGCCAGAAACAGCAGCCCGGAAATACCCCCGGCCAGGGCAAGGCCCACCGGCAGGGCAAAGCTGCGGATATAAAGGGAGATCAAAAGCTGGATGCCGGCCATCACCGCACCGCCCAGCGTGCCGAAGGCACACCAGATCACAAGCTCCCTCAGCGGGGGCGCTGCCGTCATGCCTACCAGCTTCCCTGAGAGAAGAAACAGCAGCCCGATCCAGATCTCACTGAGGAGGATCATCATCACCGCGCAAAACAGCTTTGCCACATATACCATGGCCCGGGGCACCGGCGCGGTCAGCACCCGGTTCCAGTTGTGGTGATTGCTCTCCATGCGCATAAGATAGGAGCAGTAAATGCCGATCATCACCGGCAGAAAGAAATAGGCGGTGAACAGGCTGTGCTGCGTCCAGAGGCTGTACCACTCCGATTGCAAGATCTCGATATTGAAGCGGTAATTCAGGGTTCCCATTACGGCAGGGATTATCGGAAGGATCACAAAGGCCAGCCACACCGGCGAGCGCTTCAGCTTCATCTGCTCCGCCCGAATAAGTTTACATAACATAATTACAATTCCTTTCTGATAAAAAGATTCCGGCCAAGAAGATACAGGCCCAGCCCCATCAGACACAGCAGAGCAAAGGCAAGCCAGTCATAGCCCAGCAGCTCGAAGCCGGCATTGGCCCAGCGGGTGTCTTTATCCCAGCCGAACAGGCCCACGAATTGCAGTGCCCCGTAAGCACCCCAGATCAGGCAGCGGCGCAGCCATTGCAGCTGGGGCAGGAACATGAGAAACAGCCCGGCAAACTCCCCCAGCGCCCCGGCACACAGCGCCACTGCCTGGTTCTTCACCAGCAGGGACAGGCTGTGCTGAAAGACATAAATCACGGCAGTGGGAGTCAGGGTGAACAGCAGGTACATCAGCTCCAGCTTCCAGGGTACCGGCCCGATAAAGCCCAGCAGCGCGCCGGTAATCAGGCAGACTGCCCAGTACAGGCAAACGCAGAAGAGGGTGATGCTCAGGCCATAAAGCAGCTTTGCGTCAAAAATCCGGCCCTTTTCCGCCAGGGTGCAGAGAAGCTTCAGGTTGTCCCCCTTGTGCTCCAAATCGCAGAGCCGGGAGGCCACCACCATCCCCAACAGCGGGAAGAAGATGGCATTCACCATGGGCAGCTGGTAGAGATACATCAGATAACCGTTTTCCATAAAGAAGAGATGGTTTTCCCCTTCATAATCCCCACGGAGAGCAAAAACCGCCGCCATCACCGTCAGTGCCAGGGCCGTAAGGAAGATCCAGCGGCCCCGGCTTTTTTGGTATTCGCACCTTAGAAGCCGTCTCATAAGCTCATGTCCTTTCCGGTCAGATCCAGAAAAATGTCCTCCAGGCTCTTGCCGGGTCCCATTTCGTGAAGCCGGCTCAGGGCACCCTGATACTTCATCCGGCCGTTGGCGATGATGCCGATGTCGTCCACAATCTGATCGATCTCACTGAGCAGGTGGCTGGACACGATCACCGTCATGCCATATTCCCCCGGCAGGGAGCGAATCAGCTCCCGCATCTCCTGGATGCCCGCCGGATCCAGGCCATTGGTTGGCTCATCCAGAATCAGCAGCTTAGGGAAGCTTAGCAGTGCCGAAGCCAGCCCCAGGCGCTGCTTCATACCCAGGGAATAGGCCGATGTCCTTTTTCCCTCCTGCCTGTCCAGCCGGACGATTTTCAGCACTTCGTCAATGTTCTTTTCCGGCAGGCCCAGAATGGTGGTGTAGATGCGCAGGTTCTCCCTTGCGGTCAGGTGGCCGTAATAGGAGGGGGACTCGATCAGGGAGCCTACCTGCCGCAGAATTTCCATGCGGTTTTTGCCGTTCATCTCCTGCCCCAGCACCTGAATGCTGCCCGCCGTGGGGTGCACCAGACCCAGCAGCATTTTCAGCGTGGTGGATTTTCCCGCGCCATTGGGGCCGAGGAAGCCATAGATGCTGCCCTGGCGAACCTGCATCTCCAGTTTCGACACCGGGCAGAAGTCCCCGTACATTTTTGTAAGGCCGTGGGTCATTACCATTTCTTGCATATGTTATGCTCCTTTCCGGCTTTCTTCAAGCCGTGAGAGAGCGTAACACGCCCCCCTTATCCTTTCCTTTCCCGCAGCTTAAGGGAAGCTTAATTTTTCTCGGAAGACTGGGATTTTTCCTTCTGTAGTGTTATGATGGTTTTGGTGATTGTATGAAAGAACTGTTGAACAAAAAAATCTTATTGGTGGATGATGAGCCGGAGCTGTTGAAAACCATTGCTGATGCCCTGTACCGGGAGGGCTTTTACAGTGTCTACACCGCATCCGACTGCCGGCAGGCCCTGGCCATCGCCAGAAGCCAGCCCATCGCCCTGCTGCTGTTGGATGTGAATTTGCCGGACGGCAGCGGCTTTGCCCTGTTTAACAGCATCCGGGAATTCTCCCCCGCCCCGGCAATTTTCCTCACGGCCCGGGGCGAGGAGGAAGACCGGGTACTGGGGCTGGATCTGGGCGCTGACGATTACATCGTCAAGCCCTTTTTCATGAAAGAGCTGATCCTGCGCATCTATGCCCTGCTGCGCCGCAGCTATGCCACCGCCGCCGGGGAGGAGGGCTTCCGCCTGGGCCGGCGGTATATCGACTACAGCACTGCCTCAGTGAAGCGGGAGGACAGCGTCCAGCCCCTTACCGCCATGGAGCTGACACTGCTGAAAAAGCTGTATGAGAACCGGGGCCGTATCGTCACCTATGACAGTCTCTGCATGACCGCCTGGGGCGAGGAATACTACGGCCATGAGAACAGCCTCACCGTCCATATCCGCCGCCTGCGGGAGAAGCTGGAAGAGAATCCCTCCCAGCCCCAGCACCTGCTGACGGTACGGGGGCTGGGCTACAAGCTGGTGACCGCCGATGAATAAACCCGTTTTCCGCCTTTTCCTCTGCTGCACCCTCATTGCCGCTCTGACGGCGCTGTTGCTGCTGGGATTCAATTTTTTCTGCTTCTGCGCCCTGGGCAGCGATTACTATGCCTCCCCGGAGCGGGATGCCGTACACATCCTGACGGAAATCGAAACTGCCTTAGGAAACCCCGGCAGCCCTGTACCCTCCCTGCCGGACGGTCAATGGTGCATTCTGCTCTCGGAATCCGGCGATGTGATCTGGCAGCAGAACATGCCCGCAGATATTCCCATTCACTACAGCATCAACGATGTGGCCCGCTTCACCCGCTGGTTCATCAGCGACTACCCGGTCTATGTACGCACCACGGAGCAGGGGTTGCTGGTGCTGGGTCTGCCAAAAAATGCCGTGGGGAAGTACGATCTGAGTTATTCCAACCGCTGGTTTGAGACACTGCCCCTGCGGCTTGTGGGCCTGACGGCCATTAACCTGCTGCTGGCCCTGGGGCTGGCGGCAGTGATCGGCCTGGGCCTTTACCGAAAGCTGAAACAGCTTTCCCTGGGGATCGAGCAGCTTAGCCGGGAGGAGGAGGTCAGCCTGCCCGAAACAGGCGTCGCCGCCCAGACCGCCCGGGCAATCAACCGGTGCAGCACGGCCCTGGCCCAGAAAAACGCCCTTCTGGCCCGGCGGGATGAGGCCCGGCAGAACTGGGTCAATGGCATTTCCCACGATATCCGTACCCCGCTGGCTGTGATCATGGGCAAGGCTGAGGCCATTCAGTCCAGCGATGCCCCGGCCCCCTGCCTGGAGGCGGCGGAGGTGATTATTGACCAGAGCCAGAAGGTGAAGCGCCTGGTGGCAGATCTGAACCTGATGTCCTCCTTGGAAAACGAAATGCAGCCGGGGCGGCGCAGCCCGGTAAAAGTCTGTCCCCTGATTCGGGCAGTGGTATCTGAAATTCTCAATGGCCCCCTGCCCCAAGGTTTTTCCGTGGAGCTGGAATTGGAAAATGAAAAATCCTGCTTCTGGGGGGATGAGGCGCTGATGCACCGGGCACTGTTTAACCTCATATCCAATGCCGCCCGCCACAATCCCCAGGGCTGCACCGTTACCATACGGCAGTTTGAGCGGAACGGCATCGTGTTTATTCTGGTAAACGATAACGGAACCGGGGTGCCCCAGGCCGTGCTGAAGAGTATCTACACCATGCCCAAGGGTGCCCACGGTCTGGGCCTGCCCATGGTCTTCCGTATTGTTCAGGCCCACGGCGGTCAGTTTTTGGCCCGCAATGACCATGGCTTTCAAACCGAGATCCGTCTGCCTGCAATAAGTGTTTGACACAAAGCGGCGAATAGGTTAGAATTCTCTTCAATACCTAAACTAAACTGATACGGGAGGAATGATTATGGGCAGACTCAAGGATAAAGTTTGTATCGTTACCGGCGGCAACTCCGGCATTGGCATGAAAACGGCGGAGGTTTTTGCCGGGGAAGGGGCCAGGCTGGTGCTGACAGACGTGAGCGAATCCAACAAGGAGAAAATTCTCAAACGGATTTCCGATGCCGGGGCCGAAGCCATTTTCGTCCGGGGGGACATTACCAACGCTGAGGACAACCAGAAGCTGGTGCAGACGGCGCTGGACAGTTTCGGGAAGGTGGACGTGCTGGTCAACTGCGCCGGTGTGCTGGAGCACGGGCTGAAGCCCATTGAGGAATTCACCGATTCCGATTATGACTTTGTCAGCAAGATCAACATCAAGGGCACCATGTCCCTCACCCGGGAGGCCTGCAAGGTGATGGCCGCCCAGAAGCGGGGCAACATCATTTCCGTGGCATCCATCTCCGCCAAGCTGGGCTGCGGCGGCGCGGTGTATACCGCCACCAAGGGGGCTGTAGTGGCCCTCACCCGGCATATCGCCCTGCGCTTTGCCGGTCAGGGCATCCGGGCCAACTGTGTCTGCCCCGGCACCGTATGGACGCCCATGACCAAGGGGCAGCTGAAGGAGGAGCGCTCCCCTGCCGCCGATGAATTCTATGACATTATCGGCAAACACTCCGATCTGGATGTGGGCATCTGCAAGGATGTGGATATTGCCAATATCCTGCTCTTCCTGGCCTCCGATGAATCCCGGGTGATCACCGGCCAGGCCATCGACTGTGACTGCGGCTGCTATCTGTAAAACCTTCCAAAAGGATGCGTGATAAAAAACCGATCCTTCGCCATCAGGCAAAGGACCGGTTTTTCATTTTCGGGTATTCACTTGGCCGGGCATTGACGCCCGGTATTGTCGATCATAGTCTTTCCGCTGAGCAGAATCTGGGAGATGGGGACAATGGTGTAGCCATCGGCAAGGAGGGACTCGATGATCCCCGGCAGGGCCTCCGGCGTATTCTCCGCCGCGTTATGGAACAGCACAATGCTCCCGGGCTTTACCTTATCCAGCACCCGGCCCTGGATCTCCTGGGCGGAAATGCCTTTCCAGTCCAGACTGTCAACATCCCACTGCACCGCCGTCATGCCTATGGAATTCACGGCGTTGATCACATGGTCGTCATATTCGCCGTAGGGACAGCGGAACAGGGTGGGTGTGACGCCGGTGACAGCGGCGATCTTCTCGTTGCAGGCTGTGATATCCGCTGTGATCTGTTCCGTGGACAGCTGGGAAAAATGGGCATGATTGGAGGAATGGTTCATCACCTCGTTGCCGTTATCCGCCAGTGCTTTTACCGATTCCGGGTACTTATCCACCCAGTCCCCTACTACGAAGAAGGTTGTGTTGATCTGGTACTTATTCAGAATGTCGATCAGCTGCTGGGTGTCCTCATTGCCCCAGGCCGCGTCAAAGGACAGGGCCACCACTTTCTCATCCCGCTGCACCGAATACACCGGCAGCTGCCGCGTGGAGGCGGAAGCGCCTACCAGTGCGGGGTTGTTTACCGTCCAGAAGATCAGTACCACGGCTGCAATCATCCCGATGCCCGTTAAGGCACCCCGGTATCTGCGAATCATCCTTTTGAAATCCAACAAGCGCATCACTCCTTTTGGTACATCCTATGACAAGCCGCGGGGAAATATTATCACCCCGCAGGGGCTTCAAAAGGAATTGCGCCGCCTGGAGGAAGGCTGTTTTCCTTGTGTTCACATTTTGTTTATCCTGGCTTGAAACTGTTCCAGTACAATGTCAAAAAGGCAATATATTTCTGATGGAGGTTTTACGATGGATAACATCCCCAAGGTAGAAAGCAGTCTGCGCCATGGCATCCTGAAAATGCCTGAGGCGTGTTATGAAGCCAGCGGCATCGTTGTCAACGGTCGACGCATCAAATCCCTGGTTTTTACCACAGATCTTGCCATTATCCGCAATTGCGATGCGGATGCTGTTTTTGCCGTCTATCCCTTCACGCCGCAGCAGGCCATCAGCGATGCCATCATCAAAGCCGCCTATGTGCCGGTGTTCTGCGGCGTGGGCGGCGGCACCACCAAGGGTCTGCGCACCATCGGCCTTGCCAAGGACGTGGAGAGCCAGGGCGCCATGGGGGTGGTGCTTAACGCCCCCATCACCGACCTGAACCTGACCGCCGTGGCCAGGGCGGTGGATATCCCGGTCATCATCACCGTCGTAAGTGGGGAGACCAATGTGGCCCGCCGTCTGGAAGCCGGGGCTTCCATCATCAATGTGGCCGGGGGCGCCGCCACGGCAGACATTGTGCGGAAGATCCGCAGGGAGTTTCCCGGCGTCCCCATCATCGCCTCCGGCGGCAAAACCAATGAAAGCATTTCCGCCACCATTGAGGCCGGTGCCAACGCCATAACCTACACCCCTCCCACCGCCCAGGAGCTGTTCAAGATCACCATGGCAAAATATCGGGAGCTGTAAGGCATTTGAGGGGCTGCACCTTGCGTTTTTGCCGGGCATCGTTTATACTACCGGTGAAAAAACAAGGCGTGGGGTACGGTGCCATGAATTACCAAGTGGTAGAAACCATAAAGAAGGGTGTCAGCTATCATTGGAAGGACAGCATTATTGTGAATCTGGTCAAACGCAAATATGGGGTAAAGGTCACCAGCCGCTGCGTCCGTCATTTTCGCAACGATGTTCCCTGCCCCGCCGCCTGTCGTGAGAAGTGCTGGATGAACGACTGAAAACCACATAGGAAAAATATGACCGGCTCCTCGCTGTCAATCAAGAAAGGCAGAGGGGAACCGGTATTTTATCTTATGGCTGTTTCTTATTCCGCCGGAGGATACTCGTTGCACAGCAGGCGGTAAGGCGGCTCGTCCTCCTCAATGGAGGGGAAGCGGCCCACCGGCGGCTCAAAGCGGTTATCGGTATTGTCATCATTGCACTGGCTCACTTCGCCCAGCAGCACAGCACCGGTGCCAGGTTCCACATTAAAATCATGGTAGAGATAGCGCTGGATGTGGATGCTCTCCCCCGGGGTGAGACGGATCTGTGTCCCGGCCGGAACGGTGTAGGTTCGCCCATCGGTGTGGACAGTCACATCCCCCTGCTTATCCACTGACTCATCCGGCAGAGAGTTATACACCCGGATCAGCACGTTGCCGCCGCCCCGGTTGATAATGTCCTCCGTCTTATACCAATGGAAGTGATTGGGAGAATACTGCCCCTCCCGCAGGTACAGCAGCTTCTCCGCGTATTCCTTGGGATATTTGTCCTTCATGGCCCGGTTCCCGTTGCGGATGGTAATGAGGGAAAGACCCACCCGGTCAAAATCCCCCAGACCGTAATCGGTGATATCCCAGCCCAGCATACAGTCACGCACCTCGTCATACGCATGGCCCAAATGCTGCCACTGCTCCCTGGTAAAATGGCAGAAAGGCGGCAGATAGCAGTGTTCCCTGCGGCACATTTCCTCCATCTCCCGCAGTACCCGGTTGATTTCTGAACGCTTCATCAAAGTTACCTCCCCTGATATTTTTCGGTAGAAAATGCTTCACTTTATTACAATATTATCCCTTTTTACTTTTTCCCAGTGGAAAAGCGGAATCAGCTTCTCTGGCAGCAGAGCCTCCTCCCGGTCTGTGATCCCGGCCAGAAAGGCCAGCCTGCCAATCAGGCTCTGGGGCGAGATGCCGGAAGCACGGATCGCCCCCAGATCCATGTCCCCATCCCGCTTGGAAAGCCGCCTGCCATCCGCCGCCAGCAGCAGCGGCACATGGTAATATTCCGGGTGTGGAAAGCCCAGCTGCTCTTGCAGCCACAGCTGCCAGGGCGTGGAGGACAGCAGATCCCTGCCACGCACCACCTGGTTTACCCCCATCAAGCCGTCATCCACCACCACCGCCAACTGATAGGCAAACACCCCGTCGGAGCGGCGGAGGATAAAGTCCCCGCAATCCTCCTGTAGGTGAAGGCGGCACGGGCCTTGCAGGCCATCCTGAAAGCAAATGGTTTCTTCTGGCACCATGGCCCGCAGAGCCGGACTGCGCCGGGCGGCCCGTTCCTGCCGCTGCCGGGCAGTGAGATTCCGGCAGGCCCCGGAATAGATGGGTGTCCCGTCCGCCCCGTGGGGGGCAGAGGCCGCATGCAGATCGGCCCGGGTGCAGAAGCAGGGATAGACCAGCCCCTTTTCTTCCAGAATGCGCAGGTACTGTTCATAGAGCTCTCTTCTGCTGCTCTGGTAATACCGGCTGCCGCCCTGACTGCCGCCCTCGTCCCAGTCCAGACCCAGCCAGCGCAGGTCATTCTCGATCTGGTCGGCGTATTCCCGCCGGCAGCGCCTCGGATCCAGATCTTCATGCCGCAGGATGACCCGCCCCCCGGCGGCACGGGCGGAAAGCCAGGCCAGCAGGCAGGAAAAGGCATTGCCCAAGTGCATCCTGCCGCTGGGGCTGGGGGCAAAACGGCCGACTATTTCGGTTGACATAATTCTGTATCTCCCTGCTGTGTTTCGTTGGATTGATTATAATCCTTTCTTCATCTGTGGTAAATAGGGTTTCGCGGCTTTTTCCGTTTTTCCCCCATTGACCGCCAAAAGTTTTTTTGAAAAAGCAAGGCGAATGTGATACACTGTTGCAAAAGGGAGTCAGGGAGGACAGACATGGACGAAATTTTCAAAGCGGCAGAGCCATTGATTGCCCGATGCAGTGAACTGGAAAGCATGGAACTGGAAGCGGTGCAGATGCTGCTGGACAGCTTGCAGGAATGCTTCATTGACCTGCTGGACGTGGAGCCAAAAAAGGGCCAAAAAGAGACCCATAAGCGCTGGAAAAGCAAAGTAAAAGAGCTTAGTGCCGCCCTCGGCAAGGTCGAAGCCCGGCAGGAGCAGCTGTATGATGCCAGGCATCCCCTGCTGAAGCACTATTGCCAGCTGATGGAGCAGCCCCGCAGTGAGCGGGAGTGGGTGCAGCTGAAGAAGGAGATTGACCGCTGGCTTGCGCAGGCCGCCCCGGAGACGGCGGCAGAGTTTGAGCAGCTGGGCTATCGGGAAATGCTGGAAGAATGCTGCCAGGGTCTGGAGATGGAGGATGAGCCGGCAGGCCCGGCCCATTGGGAACAGTACAGTCCCATCCCCTATTTCATGCGGTATCTGCCGTTAATTTACAAGGTGGATGAACTTTGGGAGAATTTTCAGCTCTATATCCGCAGTGCCTTTCCCGATAAGGAGGAGGGCTTCTTCGCTTTTCATCGCAGTGAGGAAGCCATGAATATCTGGGCCAGGGCTGTTGCCGACATGGGTGGCGGCATCCCGCCCAGCATCTTTGCCGCCGCCGTTTTCCTGCTCCTTCGCTACCGGGAGCTGGGCCACGATCTTGACCGGGAACTGGCAGAATTGAGCGAATAATTTGCAAAATCTCCGCGTGAAAAATCACGCGGAGATTTTAATTATGTAAACAATATTATGTTATCTATTACTCCACGGCGACCAGCCTTGCCTGCTCCACCCCGGAGGTCTGCTCAATCTTCTGCATAAGCTCCGTCAAGGTACAGGACAGGGCGCTGATATCCAGGGAAATGGTGACACTGGCCTTGCCCCGGATGGGCAGGCTCTGGGTAATGGTCAGCACATTGCTGCCGGCCTGGGAAATGCGGGTCATCAGGGCGCTGAGCACCCCCTGCTCATGGGTCAGCATCATGGACAGAACCGCCTTTCGGCCCCCGGCAATATCGGAGGGTTCCAGAATAAAGTCCTTATACTTATAATAGGTACTGCGGGAGATCCCCACCTGCTTGACGGCCTGGCTCACCTCGTGAACCTTTCCGTCCTCCAGCAGGCGCCGGGCCTCCAGCACTTTTTCGTAATACTCCGGCAAAATACTTTTATGAATAATAAGATAATTATCCAGCATATTTCCCGCCCCTTTCCATAGTACAATGATAATCCGTCCACGAGAAAAAAACAAGTGTATTTTTTCAGCCGGTTATTTTCTTGACAAAAGAGCCTTGCGTGTACAAATCTCGTGTTAAACCAGCAAAAAAACGTGACATTGGGAGCACAATGTGATATGCTTAACACACGGTATAACCTACTCAATTATGTTATTTTGGAGGGAGATCAGCATGGTTCACAACAAAGAAAACCTGCTCAAATTGGGCAAAAAGATGACTGACCGCATCCCCCAGAGGCTGGGTCTGGCAAAGATGACGGAGGAAAGCCCCGAGTTCTGGGGCATGGTCAACATCCTGACCGACGAGATGGTGGAGGTGGCGCTGAAGATGAAGCAGCGCCGGCCCTATTCGCTGCAGGAGATGGCCAAGCTCACCGGCAAGGATGAGGACAGCCTGTATGACCTGCTCCAGGAAATGGCAGTGATCGGTCTGCTGGAATACAACTGGGGTGAGAAGAACCTGCCCCACACCCGGGAAAACAAACGGTATATCCTGCCCCTATTTGTCCCCGGCGCGGCGGAAATGTTCAACATGAACGATCAGCTGGTAGCAGAGCATCCCGAGGTCTGCGATTTCTTTGAGCGCATGACTTTCCTGCCCCTGGAGCACGTCACGGCCATGGTGCCTCCCGGAGGCGCCGGGATCGGTATGCACACCATTCCTGTGGAGAAGGCTATCCCTTCTGCTTCCAAGTCGCTGAGCATTGAGCACATTTCTCACTGGCTGGATAAGTATGAAGGGCATATCGGTGTGGGTGTCTGCTCCTGCCGCCGTGCCCAGGCGATCCGCGGTGAGGGCAGCGGCGACGTGCCGGGCGAGTGGTGCATCGGTGTGGGTGAGTTTGCCGACTACGTCGCGGAAACCGGCAAGGGCCGCCTCATCGACAAGGCGGAAGCCCTCCGGATCATCCAGAAGGCGGAGGATATGGGCTATGTCCACCAGATCACCAATATTGACGGGGAGGACAAGATTTTCGCCATCTGCAACTGCGCCCCCGGCGTGTGCTTCGCCCTGCGCACCTCACAGCTGTTCAATACCCCCAATATGTCCCGCAGCGCTTACGTAGCCCATGTGGATACGGAAAACTGTGTGGCCTGCGGCAAGTGCGTGGAGGTCTGCCCTGCCGGCGCCGCCAAGCTGGGTCAGAAGCTCTGCACCAAGAGCGGCCCCATCCAGTACCCCAAGCAGGAGCTGCCGGATGCCGCCAAATGGGGCAAGGATAAGTGGAACCCCAATTACAGAGACGACAACCAGATCAACTGCTATGACACCGGCACGGCCCCCTGCAAGACCGCCTGCCCAGCCCATATTGCCGTTCAGGGCTATGTCAAGATGGCTGCCCAGGGCCGCTATCTGGATGCCCTCAAGCTCATCAAGCAGGATAACCCCTTCCCCGCCGTCTGCGGCAGCATCTGCAACCGCCGGTGTGAGGAAGCCTGCACCCGGGGTGATCTGGACCGGGCGGTAGCCATCGATGAGATCAAGAAGTTTGTGGCTGAGCAGGAGCTGAAGGCCGAGAACCGTTATATTCCGGCCCGCCGCTCCAAGAAGGGTACGGACACCCCTTATGAAGAAAAAATCGCTGTTATCGGCGGCGGCCCTGCCGGTCTCAGCTGCGCCTACTATCTGGCCATTGCCAATTATAACGTCACCGTTTTTGACCGCAACAGTGTCCCCGGCGGTATGCTGACCCTGGGGATCCCCTCCTTCCGGCTGGAGAAGGACGTAATCAACGCCGAGATCGACGTGCTGCGTCAGCTGGGCGTGGAGTTCAAGTGCGGCGTTGAAGTGGGCAAGGATGTGACCCTGGACGAGCTGAGAGCCCAGGGCTACAAGGGCTTCTATCTGGCCATCGGCGCCCAGAAGTCCGCTCCCATTGGCGTTTCCGGTGAGGAGCTGGAGGGCGTGTTCGGCGGCGTGGACTTCCTGCGGGAAGTGAATCTGGGCAACAAGCCCGCCATCGGCGAAAAGTGCGCCGTGATCGGCGGCGGCAATGTGGCGATGGATGTGTGCCGCACTGCGGTGCGCCTGGGTGCCAAGGACACCTACATCATTTACCGCCGCTCTCAGGCGGAGATGCCCGCCGATGAGGAGGAGCTGGCGGAGGCCATGGAGGAGGGCGTTCAGTTCCGCTTCCTCTGCGCTCCGGCGGAGATCATCGGCAAGGACGGCAAGGTGACCGCGCTGAAAGTGGAGCTGATGGAGCTGGGCGAAGCCGACGGCAAGGGCCGCCGGAAGCCCGTTGGCACCGGCAAGTTTGAAACCATCCAGGTGGACAGCGTTATCGGCGCGGTTGGCCAGCTGGTCGATCTGGGCGGCATTGCCCCGGAGGGGATGCAGTTCAACAAGAACGGCACCGTCATTGCTGACCCCGTTACCGGGCAGACCGGGCAGAGCGATGTCTTTGCAGGCGGTGACTTTGTCACCGGCCCCAAGTTTGCCATTGATGCCATTGCTGCCGGACGTGAGGGAGCCGAGTCCCTGCACCGCTTTGTGCAGAAGGGACAGAAGCTGACCCTGGGCCGCAACCTGCGCCAGTTTGTCCAGCTGGACAAGGAGCAGGCCCTGATTCCCATTGGCTTCGACAATGCGCCCCGTCAGGTTCCCGGCCATGACATGGCCAAGGCCAAGACCTTTGCCAACGACCGGCTCACCTTTACGGAGGAGCAGGTACGTAAGGAGGCGGCCCGCTGCCTGGGCTGCGGCGCCACCGTGGTGGACGAGAACCGCTGCATCGGCTGCGGCCTGTGCACCACCAAGTGTGAGTTTGATGCTATCCATCTCCGCCGGGATCACCCGGAGGCCAGCACCATGATGCGCTCCGAGGATAAGCTGGTTGGGATTCTTCCCCAGGCCCTCAAGCGGGAAGTCAATATCATCCGCAAGAAAAAGTAAGCAATACATAGCAAAGCTGAAGGAGCTGTAGCAAAATAGAAAGTTCTGCTACAGCTCCTATTTCTATGCGTAGGAGGAAAAATGTTGTGAAAAAGATATGCATCTGTTGAAAACAGAGAACGCCAAAGAAGACCCGCCAGAAAAATGTCGAGTCGAATAGGGCAAATATTCGGTTTTG
>Ga0129308_1000119_pt1 | contig 137510 bp, 141 predicted proteins | sample L827metagenome_FD_94440 | JGI IMG/M metagenome (GOLD analysis project Ga0129308, IMG submission 94440) | Ring-tailed lemur group fecal microbial communities from Wisconsin, USA - L827 metagenome | ecosystem: Host-associated > Mammals > Digestive system > Large intestine > Fecal | place: USA...
TACAGCAACTAATTTTGTCTGCTTTCTCATAATTAATGCACTCTCCTTTTTCTTTTTGAAATACTTTTTGAAATTCCTTTATTGCATTACGAGTTGATTATACTTCGGATAAGGAAAATTATCGGGAGGTGCAAAATAAAGGGATCAAAAATGGGGGATGGGGGAGAAATTGGGAAGTAACGAAGATCCAATACGAAAACAATAATATATCATACGATTTTAATAGAAAAATAAATAAAAGCAACTCTTTTTTTAAAAGTCATAAAGTTGCGTTCTTGGGGGTAAAATGATATACTGATATATGTTTTAAAATCAGGTATTTGCTAAGTATACCTGTGGATACAGGGAAAATCCGAGAGAACTGGCTTCTGGCAGGAAGCGTCCATAATGGGTTTAGCAATTTAACGATTGCATAGTTCTCAAAATAAGAAGGAGACCAAGAACTATGAATGATTCAAATATAAAGAGTGATGCCAACGGCAAGGGGGGCCCCGGATCTGAATGGAAACGGATGAATGCAGTGGTCACTGGCCTTTTTACCTTACTTATTATAGCTGGCGTGCCAGTGATATTTCGGGATTACTATTTTGATATATTATCCTTTAAGTATCACTTTTATTGTGCTGTAGTGATCCTGATGGCTGTAGTGATGCTTATTGTGGCGATTGTATATGACTCCAAAGAGAAAGACCAGCCTGACGGAAGGGGTATGGGGGAGGTGATGAAAGGTTTCAGTATCAAGTCGCTTTCGGCACCTGATTGGGCTATGATATGCTTTTTTCTTGCAGCAGCCATCTCTACCTTTCAATCAGAGTATTTTTATGAATCTTTCTGGGGAAATGAAGGAAGATATTGCGGTTTGTTTTTGATCATCCTTTATACGGTCAGCTTTTTTTTGATCACTAAGTGTTTGAGGTTTAAACAGTGGTATTTAGATGTTTTTCTTGCAGCAGGCATGGTCGTATGTATAGTTGGAATACTTCATTATTTCCAGTATGATCCATTGGGATTTAAGGTGGATTTAATTGATAAGGATTATAAGACCTTCACATCCACGATCGGTAATATTAATACTTATACGTCCTTTATTGCATTACTGATGGGAATGTCTTCCGTTCTCTTTGCAATTGAGGCTAACCTTTATAAAAAGATATGGTATTTTGTATGTTTTACCGTATCATTATTTTCACTAATTACAGGGATTAGCGATAATGCATATCTGGCCCTTGCGGCTTTATACGGATTTTTGCCGCTATATCTTTTTTCAAATTTAAAAGGATTTAAACATTATATATTGATGCTGGCTGTTCTTTTTTCAGAGTTTCAGCTGATTGACTTTCTTACCCAGAAAATTCCGGATCATGTCATGGAGATCAGCGGGCTGTTTAATGTGGTGTCTGGTTATGGAAAATTGGCCTATATTGTAATTGCACTTTGGCTTATGGTTGCAGCTCTTTATGTATTAGATATCAGGATGAAAAATCAGAATACGGGTAGGGGAGAAAGCAACATAGGAAGATATATTTGGCTGGCAATTATCGTTATTGTTGTATTGCTGATGGCGTTTGTTCTTTATGATGTCAATGTCAGAGGAAATGCGGATAAATACGGCTCACTATCAGGCTACTTACTTTTTAATGATGATTGGGGAACCCACAGGGGGTATATATGGCGGATTGGAATGGAAAGTTACCAGCGTTTCCCACTGAGCCACAAAATATTTGGATATGGTCCGGATACATTTGGAATAATAACAAAATATAATTATTATGAAGATATGGTGAGCCGGTATGGAGAGAAATTTGAGAGTGTCCATAATGAGTATCTGCAATATTTGATCACAATTGGAATTGCAGGTCTGATAAGCTATATTGGTTTGCTGTCTGCTTCCATATGGAAAATGCTTCAAGGTGCTAAAAAGGAACCTGCTGTAATTGCGATCGTTTCCGCGCTTATTTGTTATGGTGCCCAGGCATTTGTCAATATCAGCGTACCGATGGTAGCTCCGGTAATGCTGACTCTTATGATGATCGGGCTGTCGGCAGTACGGGACACAAGATCCCATCTTCCAGAAGATACCGTTGCCGGAGGATGAAGCAGGTGTTATACTGGATAAGGTGCTTAAAATATTTTTTGAGGAAAGATACAAGTGAAAAAATACGAACAGTATAAACGGTTAATAAAATTCCTTTTTTCGTTTAATGCAATTCTTTTTGTTGTGATTGTATATTGGTTTGTGTGGAATGGATATTATAACAAGATTATTGAGAGACCCTTTTGGCGTAGAGGAAACTGGCTGATCGTTCTTTTGTATGCTTCATTGCTGGTATTCTTTTACAAAACTTATGGCGGCTTTAAGATAGCATATTTGAAAAAGGGTAATTTGATCTGGTCGCAGATCTTGTCAATTATTTTTGTTAATATCATTACATACATCCAAATATCACTGCTTGACCAGGAGCTGCAGTCTGTTTATCCAATGTTATTTATGAGCCTTATTGAATTTTGTATCGTTGCACTATGGGCTAATATATTTCAATGGATATATAGGAAAATGTTTCCGCCTAAGAAATTGTTGCTGGTATATGGGGATCGGCCGGCATTTCACCTGCGCGATAAGATTAGTTCCAGGGAGGATAAGTATTATCTTGAAGATGCGGTCCATATAAGTATGGGCGAAGAAGAGATAATGAAGCTGGCGGTTAATTATGATGCGATCATCATAGGTGACGTACCGTCCCATGAAAGAAATCTTCTTATGAAATTATGCTTTAAGGAATCGATTCGCACCTACAGTGTACCTAAGATATCGGATATATTAATTCGTACGTCATCGGAACTGGATATTTTTGATTCGCCTTTATTGCTATCCAGAAATGAGGGGCTTCAGATTGAACAGCGTTTTGTAAAACGTATCCTGGATATTGTGTTCTCGGTTTTAGGGCTGATCTTATCTTCTCCGTTTTTTGCGGTGATTGCATTGATGATAAAATGCACGGACAGAGGAGCGGTGTTTTATCGCCAGGACCGTCTTACCCAGAATGGAAAAGTCTTCAGTATCTGCAAATTTAGGACCATGATACAAGACGCGGAAAAGGATACAGGCGCAAGACTGGCGTCAGATCATGATGACAGGATTCTGCCGGTAGGGAAATTTCTAAGACGAACCAGGCTGGATGAATTGCCGCAGCTGTGGAACATTTTAAAGGGAGAGATGTCCGTTGTTGGCCCCAGACCTGAGCGGCCTGAGCTGGCAGAGGAAATAGAAAAGGAAATTCCTGAATTTCATGACAGGTTGAAAGTAAAAGCTGGGTTAACCGGCTATGCACAGATCTATGGTAAATATAACACGACTTCTTATGATAAACTGAAGCTGGATCTATCATATATCAGAAAATATTCAGTCTTTTTAGATCTGAAATTGATATTGATGACGCCTAAAATCATGTTTATGAAAGAGAGTACGGAAGGTGTAAAAGAAGATGGACACAATAGCGGTGTTAATTCCATGTTATAATGAAAGCAAAACCATTGAGAAGGTTGTAAATGATTGGAAACGCCAGCTTCCGGAGGCCACAATCTATGTTTATGATAACAACTCCTCTGATCAAACAGCCGAGCTTGCACGCCGGGCGGGTGCGATCGTCCGACAGGAATTCAAGCAGGGAAAAGGGAATGTGATCCGGCGGATGTTTCGTGAGATTGACGCGAAGTGCTATTTGATGGTAGATGGAGATGACACCTATCCCGCTGAGTATGGGAAAGAGATGGCGGATAAGGTGTTGAAAAACAATTCGGATATGGTGGTGGGAGATAGGCTCTCATCTACTTATTTCGAGGAAAACAAGAGACCGTTTCATAATCTTGGTAACTCCCTTGTGAGGAGCACAATCAATCATTTGTTTAAAACAAATGTGCGCGATATTATGACAGGATATCGCGCTTTAAGTTATCTGTTTGTAAAGACATTTCCTGTTTTGTCTAAAGGGTTTGAGATTGAAACGGAGATGACAATCCATGCCATTGATAAAAACATGATGGTGGATCATGTGGTCATAGAATATCGTGACCGTGTGGAGGGAAGCGAATCAAAGCTCGATACATATTCGGACGGATTTAAGGTGCTGAAGTCGATTTTTAGACTTTATAAGAATTACCGTCCAATGGAGTTCTTCGGAGGTCTGTCCGTGTGCCTGTTTGTGATAGCGGCGCTTATGTTTTTCCCTATATTGTTGAAGTTTTTTAGGACAGGGCTTGTGCCAAATTTCCCCACGTTGATCGTCAGTGGATTCGTAGCATTAACAGCAATTATTTCATGGTTTTCAGGAATGATCCTTACCTCCATAGTGGAAAAAGATCGACAGCAATTTGAGTATCATCTGAATCTAATGGAAGTGATTCGGAAACAATATAATGATTAATATTGGTAGGGAGACCTTGATGAAACGTTTGAATACACCCATAAAAATGTTCCTGGTTCTAGTCTTTAGTATGGTAGTTGGAGTTATTTTACTTTACCTTGTGTTTCTGATCCCAACTGATCCGATTTACAAACATGTAAAGGATTCGATCCATGTGTTTGAAATTGAAAATACATATCCTATAATGGATGGTAAAAGAGCAAAGATATTGGACAACTGGACGGATGCATTGATGCTTGGAAATGCAGCATTTGATAATACGGATGCAGATACATTACATAAGGCGTTAAATGTCTATAGACCGGCCTATAACGATGATAATCCTACGTATTCTCTTATCGATTATATCAACGGGGCTGAGGTCGAGCGTATTTCCATTTACCCACGTTATTGGCATGGATATCAGGTGATTTTAAAACCGCTTTTATTCATGACGGATTATTTGGGATTCCGCAGTATCAATCAAATTGTTTTACTTACATTGAGTGCACTTATATTGGCTGCTATGTATAAATTTGGGCAGCGCAAGATCATGATTCCGTTTTTGCTTACATTATTATTCTTAAGGCCCAAGGCTATTGCGTTTTCACTTCAGTATTCCGCTGTTTTTTACATAACGCTTACGGCAACGCTGGTCAGCTTGGTCTGGAATCAAAGATTACGGAAGGGACAGGGATATTTGTTTTTCTTTCTTATCCTAGGAATCATTACAAGTTATCTGGATTTATTAACCTACCCTGTCATAACACTTGGAATCCCTCTTACAATGTGGCTTATCATGCAGGAGGATTCCTTCACTAAAAAAAAGATTATAAAAATAGTGCAGTATTCAATTACATGGGCTCTGGGATATTTTGGAATGTGGGCAGAAAAGTGGTTGGCAGCATCTGTTCTGCTTCAACGGAATATATTCAAGGATGCGATCAGTCAGGCCCAGTTTCGCGTATCAGGCCAAATATCAGGGGAAGCCTTCACCAGATTGGAGGTGGTTGGAAGAAATCTGTACTATGGATTTTCTGAGATCCTTATACCAAGTGGTATTATATTACTTGCAATATGTTTGTTTATATTGTGGAAATATAAAATGGATTTCAAGACCATGTGTGTGCACATGATTCCTTATATGCTGATTTGTTTGATACCATTTACATGGTATATGGTATTGAGAAACCATTCATATATACACATAAGTTTCACCTACCGAGCTTTGTCCGTGGCTGTGTTCTCGTTTTTGTGTATGGGGGCGGCTGCTGGGGATGAGGGGAGGAGAACAGATTATAAGAGTAGGCTTCATAGAATAAAGTGACGGTTAATAGTTAATAGCATTGTGGAAAAGAAAAACAAATCTTATAGTAGACCAACGGAGGAGACTTCCTCTCTCGATATCGGGAGAGGAGGTCTCTATTTTGATTACCTTATCTGCCATCACGTGGCACCGATTCCGGAATATGATTGAGGATTTGAACGAAACGTCCTATTCCAAAGTGTTGCCCTCGCAGTAAAACATACCATCAATCTTGAATCCGGCAAAAGATATTTAATATCGATGTCCACTTTCTGAAGAAAATATGATGCTTGAAATTTTACTTTCCTGTATGTACCAAAATAATGCAGATATTGTTTGTAGGACAAATATAACGACAGATGCCCTAATTATTAATCAGACAGATTTTAATCGAAATGATGTAATACAAAATGGCAAACAGACTATTCGCCTATATAATACAGTGGAACGCGGGCTTTCTAAGAGTCGGAACATGGCTCTTAGGCATGCCAGCGGCGATATCTGTCTTATATGTGATGATGATGAGGTATTACGTGACGGATATGATACTATAATATTCCAGGCATTTAAAAAATTGCCAGATGCTGCTGTAATTGCCTTTGATGTGGAAAATAAGTCAACACGGTTAAAACCGAATATTCAACGAGTTGGACGCTTGCGAGCTTTAAAACTGGCCTCTTACCAATTAGCGATAAAGAATGAACAAATTATGCGTGCAAATATTGGCTTTGATGAGTATATGGGTGCCGGTTCCGGTAATGGGAGTGGAGAAGAAAACAAGTTTTTGTGGGACTGTATAAGACATAAACTAAATGTCTATTATGTACCAGAAACCATCGGGCAGGTATGCCATGGACCATCGACCTGGTTCTTTGGATATGACAGGAAGTTTTTTTACCAAAGAGGCGCGTCAACACGGCATATGATGGGACTAATCCCATCTATTTTTTATGGTCTTTATTATTTAACAGCTAAACATAGTATGTACGGAGAAACATTGGGTTTTCTATCCGCTGCCAGAGCATTGTTTCGGGGAATATACGAAAATCCTATCCAACGCCAAATAAAAGAATGTCAAGAGAGGCGGATATGAGCAAGATTCTTACCTTTATTATACCTTCCTATAATGTTGAGGATTATTTACCAAAGTGTATGGATTCATTTCTGAATATGAGCATACTGGATCAATTAGAAGTCATTATTGTGGATGATGGTTCTCATGACGGAACAGCAGAGATTGCCCGATCTTATGTAAAACAATATCCAGATATATATTGTTTGCATCAGAAAACAAATGGTGGTCATGGTTCCACTATCAATGTGGGAAGTAAAATCGCCCGGGGAAAATATTTCAAGGTAGTGGATGCTGATGACTGGGTAATGACAGAAAATCTGCCTGCATTTATCCGATACCTGGAAAGATGTGAGGCAGATGTGGTGTTAACGCCATTTCATATGGTAGATATGAACTCTGGAGAAAAAATAATTCAGCGGATGTATATTCAGGATCACTCACAATTCTACACTCCAGATGAAATTGCGAGAGATTGGAAATTGTTTGATCAGTGTACTACCTTTCACGGAATTACTTATTGCACGAAGTTCTACAATCAGCATAAACATAGACTTACAGAACATGTCTTTTATGAAGATCAGGAATATGCAACAATTCCTTTTTGTTGTGCTAAAGAGATATCGCTTTTCGATTTAAGCATTTATCAATATATGGTTGGAAACAGCATGCAAAGTGTGGCTATTCAAAACCAGATAAAACGGATTGGTCAATTAGAAAAAGTAATTTTTGCAATAATCAAATACCGTGAAAACATGGCGGAAATCTGTAATTTCTCGGAATTATATTGGCAAAGAAAAACAGAGGCTGTTATTTTGAGTTATTATACAACATTGTGTATTTCAAATCCAGATAAAATATCGGGCAGAAGACTATGCGCCATATTTAACAGAAGGCTCAAAGAGAAATACCCTGCGATATATTCAAAAATCAAAAGAGTGTACTATATTTATGTATTATTCAGTTTACTTCGTATAAGCCCTTACCGATATGATAAGATTATTCACACATCCATATTTCGGCTTTTACGACACAACCATAAAATAGAAAGGGAATCATAAAATGGCTCCATGGAAATATAGATTTATGATGTTTTGGAAATATAAAGATTTAATGGCACAGTTGGTAAGCCGAGATATTAAATTGAAATACCGACGGAGTTTTCTTGGATATTTATGGAGTATACTAAATCCATTACTAGTTATGGTTGTAATGGCCATTGTTTTCTCTACCATGTTTAGACGAAACATTGAAAATTTTCCTGTGTATTTATTTACGGGCCAGGTTATATTCAATTTTATGAATACTTCTACCCATCAGGCGATTTTCTCAATCACAGGGAATAGTGCATTACTGAAGAAAACCTATGTGCCCAAATATATTTTTACAGTTTCAAAAATCACTAGCAGCCTTGTGGATTTTATTTTTTCACTCGGTGCACTACTAATTGTGATGATTGCTACAAAAGCGAAATTCACTCCTTATATTCTTTTTATTCCTTTTGTGGCTTTACAGTTATATGTTTTTTGTGTAGGTTTAGGAATGTTCTTGGCACAGGCAAATGTCTTTTTTCGCGATATCCAGTATATTTACAATGCAGTAACAACTGCTTGGATGTACCTTACACCTATCTTCTATCCTATTGATCTACTTCCAAATGATGTGATGTGGATAGTGAAGCATTTAAATCCTATGTACTTTTATGTAGGTCAGTTTCGAGATTTAGTTTATTATGGACGGATGCCAGGACCTGTTATAATTCTAGCCGGTTGTACAACTGCTGTGATTGCGGTTATTATCGGAGTAAAGTCCTTCCTGAAAACTCAAAATAATTTTATATTGTATATTTAATGGGAGGTCAATATGGAAAACCGATCTGTAGTTATTGATGTTGATCATGTTACTGTACGTTTTAACTTAGCCAATCAAAAAATTGATAATTTAAAGGAGTATTTTATTAAGTTAGTTAAAAAGGAGTTGATGTTCCAAGAATTTTTAGCATTAAAGGATGTAACCTTTCAGGTGAAGGCTGGAGAGGCCTGGGGAATCGTTGGTGCTAATGGCTCAGGAAAATCTACGTTATTAAAAGCAATTAGCGGAATTCTAAAGCCGTATCAGGGAGATATTACCGTTAACGGCAACGTTGCACCTTTGATAGAGCTAGGAGCTGGATTTGACTCCAACATGACTGCTCGGGAAAACATTTTTCTAAATGGTTGTGTATTGGGACATACTGAAAAATATATGAGGGAACATTTTGATGAAATTGTTGAATTTGCTGAATTATGGGATTTTCTAGATTCACCTATAAAAAATTATTCATCAGGTATGAGAGCTCGTCTTGGCTTTGCGATAGCTACAATGGTAAAGCCAGATATCTTAATCGTAGATGAAATTCTTTCTGTTGGCGATTATAAATTCCGCCAAAAATGCGAAAAAAGAATGAATATTATGTTGGGAGGAGGAACTACTCTTATTTATGTTTCCCATTCGCTTGATGAGGTAAGGCGGCTATGTGATCATGTTATTTGGCTTAATAAGGGTATAGTACGAATGATAGGTGAGACAGAAGCGGTATGTGATTCCTATCTGAAAAATATGTCATCAAAATAAGAGTTGAGAAACAAATACAGAGTTGGAGGGGAAAAGCAGATATGATGTATAAAGTTTCAATTATAATACCAGTATATAATGTTGAAAAATATCTAAGACAATGTTTAGACAGCATAGTTAGACAAACTCTCCACGATATTGAAATTATTTGTGTTAATGATGGTTCAACAGATTCATCATTACAGATTTTAAGGGAATATGCTGATAGAGATTCACGTTTTAAAATCATAGATAAGAAAAATTCTGGCTATGGTGCTACCATGAACCGTGGATTTGATGCAGCCAGCGGAGAATATTTAGGAATTGTCGAGTCTGATGATTATGCCGAGTCAGATATGTTTGAAAAACTTTATAAAACAGCTAAGGAATATGAACTGGATGTGGTAAAATCAGGATACTATCTTTATTATTCCATCCCACAGGAGAGGAATGAAAAGATTGATATAGCTTCCTGTACCATGTGTAATCGGACTTTTTGCCCATCTGAAGATTTTCGGGCAAACATGGAACAAGTAGAATTTTTTAACATTAAGCCAACTATTTGGTCTTCAATTTATCGCTCTGCATTTATACGCGATAATAATATTCGCTTTAATGAGACTCCTGGCGCCTCTTATCAGGATGCAAGCTTTAACTTTAAGGTTTGGACTTGTGCCAATAAGGTTCGGCTTTTGCATGAATCATTTTTACATTATAGACAGGATAACGAAAACTCTTCTGTAAATTCTAAAGGAAAAGTTTTTTGTGTTTGCGACGAATATGCAGAAATACAGAAATTTTTGGATGAACATCCTTACAAAAAAGGAAAACTTGAGTATGTCAAAAACCGCATAAAGTTTGATTCTTATATGTGGAATTATGAACGGCTTGCGCCCAAATACAAGTATATTTTTTTGGAAAGAGCTTCAATGGAATTCGCTGAGGATATGAAAAACGGTACGCTAAACAAAGACTATTTTGAATGGTATAAGTGGAAAAAGCTTATTTCAATTATCGAGGATCCTATCCAGGTACATACAAACGCAGCGATGAGTTCTGGAAAGGCGAACACAGAACTGGAAAAAATCTTACAATCAAAATCTTATAAAATCGGGTCTGCTATTACATTCATACCCAGAAAAATATACGGTGGGTTAAAATGTGTGAAGGATCATGGCTTTTTGTACACGATAAAACTGTTTATCAGAAAGATAGTATGTAGGATAATAAAATGAAAAAGATGCCGAAGATATCGATTATAATCCCTATTTACAATGTTGAAAACTATCTAAGCCAATGCTTAGATAGTGTAATTAAACAAACATTGTATGATATTGAAATTATCTGCGTGAATGACGGAACAAAGGATGATTCTGTTTATATAGCCAGAAAATATCAAGAATATGACAATCGAATTCAAATAATTGAAAAACAAAACGGCGGCCTGTCTTCAGCCAGAAATGCCGGTATAAAGATAGCAAGCGGAGCTTATATAATCTTTCTGGATTCAGATGATTATCTTGCAAGTAATGCATGTGAGCGTTTATACCAGGAAATTTTGGAAGTAAAACCTGATATCATAACTTTTGGTTCACATTATTTTCCTATTTATCCCCATCCGGGAGAATGGCTTGTTAAAACATTATCACCACGAACTCATACATATAATCAGTTTAGTGAACAAGTTTTATTTAAAGAACGCGGGGCATACCCTTTTGTATGGCGCCAGTGCTTTAAGAGAGAATTTCTTAGAGAATATGGATTATTGTTCGATGAAACTGTTAAGTTCGGAGAGGATTTAGTTTTTCAGTTTTGTTCATTTCCTTATGCCAAACGGATTGTGTTCCTTGCTGACAAATTATATTACTACCGTTGGTATAGAGAAAATTCATTAATGTTTAACGCCTCTCAAAAATTATATGAGAAATATAAACAGCACATTAACTTGATTGATATTATTGTATCCTGTTGGGATAAGAATGGTTTTTTACAGGAACACAAAGATATGCTTTTTAACTGGTCTCTAGAATTTATGGGTTATGATTTGAAAAAATACGCAGACAAAAAAGCAAAAAAAGATTTGATTCAGGAACTATTTAGTATTTGGGAAAAACATAATTTTTTATTGAGAGCAAAAGGTTTAAAAAATAAAAGATTATTACTATACCTCAAAGCTAATACCAGGTAGGATAAGCGAGGAGCAACAATGCATAGAATTATAAATGACGTTATAAGTAAAGCTTTGTGTTTTGGCTGTGGATCATGTGAAAACATCTGTCCCACAGGGGCAGTCAAGCTTAAAGAAGACTCTAATGGATTTATGACTCCGACTATTTCTTCTGTTAATTGTATTCATTGTGATTTATGTGACAACACATGTCCTGTCTTAAATTCAAGACAGTCAGAAAATTACGAAAAAAAAATATATGCGGTATGTGCGGACGAAAGCGTGCGTTCAAAGAGTTCATCAGGGGGAGCATTTACAGTATTATCTGAATATATACTTTCCAATAATGGATATATTTGTGGTGCCTCATTTTCAGAAGACTATATGAGTGTAAAACATATTCTTGTGTCTAAGAAAGAAGATCTTTGGCATTTAAGGGGAAGTAAATACTTACAGAGTACCATTGGAACAGTTTATAGCGAGATAAAAAAATATTTAGACGAAAATAAATGGGTACTGTTCTCAGGATGTCCGTGTCAGGTGGATGGACTAAAGCACTTTCTAAAAAAGGATTATGAAAAGTTAATTACTATTGATATTATTTGTCATGGTGTACCCAGTCCAAAGGTATTTAGGAAATATATTAATGAAATAGCTAAAAACAAAAAGATAATAAATATTGATTTTAGAGAAAAAGCATACTGGGGCTGGGGTACTGCAAGCTCGGTATTTTATGAAGATGGATCTATATATAGAAATGACTGTTTTCAAGACTATTACTGGAGAGCTTTTTTAGGCGCATTATCTACAAGAGGGGCATGTTCTTCCTGTGTTTATGCAAACCCAATAAACAGGAGCGGTGATTTGACAATTGGAGATTTCTGGGGAATCGGAGAACTTGCACCTGAGTTAAATGATAATAAGGGAATAAGCTTGTTAATGATTAACAACAGCAAGGGCGAATATTATTTGGAATTGATTCGAAGTAATTTTGTAACTATTCGCGAAATGGATTTCTATGAAACGGTTGAGCTATCCAAAAGAAGAAATGGACAGTTGATTGCTCCTAAAAGTAAACATTGGGCTCAACGACATTTCTGGGATAGTTTAGTGAACCGGTCTTTCTCGGAGGCCTTTGAGGAATCAATAAATAGTAAGTATGATGTTGGAATTGTAGGATGGTGGTATAACGAAAATTATGGTGGTGCTCTGACATATTACGCTTTACAGCAGACCCTTAAAGATTTAGGTTTAACCGTGCTGATGATTGCCAAAGTTCGTCCAAATGAGTCATATTCGCCCCTATATGAATCCATTCCTTATCGCTTTGCACAGAAATATTACTGCATAAGTAAAAATTATTATAAGAAGGATATGGCAGTATTAAATAAACATTGCAAAACCTTTATATCAGGTTCAGACCAAGTGTTTAATCCTACTTTATGGGAATATTCCGGTCCGGAATACTTTCTTGATTTTGTAGACCCTGAGAATAATATTGTTTCATATGCTTCATCTTTTGGAAACAGCTATGATTTAAATAATTCTCACCATACAGATATAAAACAATGGCTGCAACGTTTTAATGCTATATCTGTCCGAGAAGATTACGCCGTAGATATATGTAAGCAAGCGTTTGATCTAAAAGCAGAAAAGGTCTTGGATCCTGTATTTCTATGTAGAACTAGTGCCTATGAGGAATTGATAAATCATTCTAAACTAAAGGTGAAAACCCCATATATATTAAGTTTTATCCTGGATCCAGAAGAATGGAAGCGAGAAATGATTTTAGATGTTTCGTCCAAGGTAGGATTACCTTATACCAATCTAATTAATGCAATAGATTTTGAAAAGAATATCAAGAAGTTAGGCTTAGATAATACTATGTCTAATATAGATATTGAAGATTGGTTGTATTACTATAAGAACGCACAATTTATTATCACCGATTCCTTCCATGGAACCTGTTTCGCAATCATATTTAAAAAACCCTTTATCTCTATTGCTAATAAACAGCGTGGAGAAAACCGCTTTATTTCTTTGCTGTCAGAAATTGGTTTACTAGATCGCATGATATATGAACTTAATGATGTAAAAAAATTCGATTTATTCTCACCTATAAATTATGATGAGGTATATAATAAACTTACTCCAAAAACAAACGATTCCTTAAACTGGTTAAAAGCTGCTGTTTTATCTCCTCATAAGTCATTGAAATGTAAAATGAAAATTTTGGTGAGATATATTAAACGCTTGCAAAAACGGATTACGTATTAAGCGGTAAAAATGTCAAACCAGTGAAGGCGCAAAATGGATCTCCATGCAGAACATCAGGATAATAAAAATCATGCACTGCTCCATACATGCCTTATTACGAAAGTGTTATAAGCGGAATCGCAAGTTGGATTATGCAAGTTCATCAGAAATAATAGAAGAAATTTGATGATTGGGTACTAACGCCAGAGATTGATGTATCATAGATACCGATAGAGGCTTAGTAAAAGTTTGCTGACAATAGTATCTATGCTGATGTATGCATTAATCATATAAGCATAGATGCTATTGTCTTGGACTTAATGATAGGAATGTAAAAACTTGTACCATTTGGAACGCAACGCTTCGCTACCTTTTTTCTTTTGCGGAACCGTTTCTCTTTTAAGCCGAAATATATTATATCTTTATCTGCACATAGCTATTTACAATCTCCAGAACAAATATTCTTGATTAATATAATATTCTCTATCGAATATACCTTTTACATCTACAATAACCTTTTCATTATTGGGGATGGTTTTGAACTTCTTTGTTATATCGTCATTGTTTAGGGTTTTATATTCATCATGTGCTACCGCAAGAACAATACAGTCAACGTCATGAATATCATCAAACGGTAATAGATCTACATTGTATTCCTTCTTTACTTCGGATGGATTTGCAATAGGATCCGTAAGAAGGGGATCAATTCCTACCTCTTTTAAATGTTTAATAATATCAAATACTTTAGTATTTCGTACATCAGGACAATTTTCCTTAAAGGTAATTCCCATTACCATAACTTTGGAATCTTTTACTTTCTTACCGCTTAAGATTAATTGCTTAATAATTATTTGTGCTATAAATTCGCCCATTCCATCATTTACCTTGCGACCAGATAGAATAATTTGTGAATGATATCCTAATTTTTCTGCTTCATATACAAAATAGTATGGATCAACACCTATACAATGCCCACCTACAAGCCCTGGAGTAAAACCAAGCGCATTCCATTTTGTATTCATTGCCTCAATAACAGCTGTTGTATCTATATCCATCCTGTCAAAAACCATTGCTAATTCGTTCATGAACGCGATATTGATATCCCTTTGGCTATTTTCTACTACTTTTGCGGCTTCAGCGGTCTTTATAGTGGGCGCACGATGAACACCCGCTTCAACGACTAGCTCATATACTTCAGCAATGTTTTCCAAAGAATAAGAGTCCATACCAGATACAATCTTTTTTATGTTGTTTAACCGATGGGTCTTATCACCAGGATTTATTCTTTCTGGGGAATAACCGATCCAAAAGTCTTGCCCACATATTAAACCGGATTCTTTTTCTAATATACGTGCACAAACATCCTCTGTTACTCCAGGATATACTGTTGATTCATATACAACAATAGAACCTTTTATCAAATTACGTCCTATCGTTTTACTTGCATTCACAACAGGTGCTAAATCCGGTGTTTTATCCTGATTAATTGGTGTAGGAACTGCAACAATATGAAACTTTGCATCTCTTAATTTAGTTTCATCGTCTGTAAAATATACGTTGGTATTTTTAAGTGCATCATTCCCCACTTCATTTGTAGGATCCATTCCTTTTTTATATAACGATATTTTGTCACTGTTTACATCATAACCGACAACGGGGATTTTTTTTGCAAAGGCTAATGCAATCGGCATTCCAACATACCCTAACCCAATAACTGATAACTTTATTGTTCTATCTAATAAATCACTTTTAAAAGACATGGCTCACTCCTCATTCTTATATTTTAAAAAGTATAAAACGAATTTTTCTAGGTAACCAAGTAATTACTCGTCCTAATTTGTATGACCGTGAATTCAAGGTGTCTTCAAGTTCCTGGCTTTTAACGATAACAGTTTTATCACTAAAAATAATTTTATCTAAAGCTTTGAGTATATAATTTTTTTCATTAAAAATAGTATCTTCATCACTAATTAAAAGCTCGTGGTTAATATTTTTATTGGCGTCAACCAATAATTCTATGAGTTTAAAATTCGTACGGTTAATATTTTTCATGATAAACGGATAATACTCAACGTTGAGTCGTTCAACCGAAATTCTATGTAATTTAGATAAACCATATTTGCTTGATATTTTCAGATTATCTGTTATACCTTTTACAACATCATTAATTTTTTCAGAAGTCCATGTTACTTTATTTTGTCCTCTTCTATAACAGTAAACTACCTGAGGGATGGTATAAAATTTTTCGGCCAAGACCATAGCTTTTACATAAAATGGTGGATCCTGAAAACGTTTATAATCTGGAAACTTAATATGATTTTCCTTTAGGAAGTCTAAGTTATATATAAATCGAATATATCCATAATCAAATTGAAAGTCTTTGTAATATTTCAGCTCTTCCTTCTTAAAAGTATATAATTGGTAAGTCCCGCTATAGTCCTTGTTGAATTTCCCGTTTTTAAATTCGCTAAATGAACCGCCACAAATTTGTACTTGGTTCTTAATTGCTTTATCATAAAGGGTATAAAGACTTGAATTGTCAGGGTACCAGTCATCAGAATCCAGGAACATTATGAATTCCCCCTTTGCAATATCGAGTCCCTTATTTCGAGCAATACCTGCGCCTTTATTAGACTGCGAGACAACTATAATCCTAAGATCTTTTTTACTATATTCATTTAAAATATGTAATGATTGATCTGTAGAACCATCATCTATACAAATTATCTCTATATCATTTAATGTTTGATTTAAAACACTTTGAATACATTCAGACAGATATAATTCACTATTGTAAACTGGAATTATAATTGAAATCTTTGGTCGAGAGAAGGCCATATTATTATCTCCATATATTCTTAGATTTTGATATTATTCTTTTGAGGGTGTTCTTGACTCCTTTTTTCTCTAAAGAAATGAGCGTCTTACAAACCAAATTTTTTTTCCCATATGCAGCACTATCTTGCATTGTTTTATAATAATATTCAGGATTATCCATTATTAAAAAAAGTGCTTCTTTTGAGCCATATGGAAACATTGACAAACTCAACTCATTGTCAGAAGCTGATTTCTTAAAATCATCTGCAAATCGATGTAAAAATTCTAATTTAAAATCATCCGCACTTCGGTTGAGAGAAGCCATATATCCTTTATAACGTTGATATTGAAAAACATCTAAAAAACTTAATAATTCGGGGTTGTCTTTTATTATGGAATAAATAAAATCAAATTCGTTGCATGGACAAAAGATTTTTTGTTTGTTATATACAGATGAATTGGGATTATCTCTTCTGTTCATATATAAAGGAGTATCTATGAAATAAACTTTATTAGCCCAACAAAATGTTTGAAACCAAAATCCCGTATCTTGGAATGAAGCACCTGGTGTTTCGTTGTGTCGAATATTATATTTGTTTAGAAAATCTCTTCGGTATACTCCACTCCATGTATTCATGATAAATTGGAAAACCTGATGTTCATTATGAGGATCTATTATTCTGTTATAATCAATTATATGATTACTTAAACGATTATGACTTTTTTCTAATTGGCCGTCCCTTCCATATTTAAATCGATAAAAATCTGCTTTTACAAAATCCACTGATTCTCTCTCTGCTGTGGTATACAACCGCTCGTACATATCTAAAGGTACATAATCATCCGATTCAACAATACCTATATATTTTCCAATTGCAGCATTAATTCCAGTATTCATAGTATGGCCATAACCGGAATTTTGCTTACTGATTACTTTTATGCGATCATCCTTAGAAGCATATTCTTCTAATATTAAGGGACTTGAATCGGTCGAACCATCATTAACACAAATAATCTCAATTTCTGTTAATGTTTGGGCGATTAAACTATCAAGACACTCTCTTAAATATTGTTCAACATTATAAACTGGAACGACTATAGATACACTTACCATATTATTCATTTGCATTTAATTCTCCATTTAATTTTATAGAAAAATATAGTACTTAGAACTTACCAATGTTTACATAGTGCTAACAAAAGATAGATCTTCAGAACATAAAAAAATAGAATCCTTGGAACCGCCATATTTACCTTTAACATATAAAATATTTCTGGCCTTTAGTATGTCTTCCATCTCTTGGACCGTATGACGTTCGCCAGAACGTTGGCAATCATCTATTGCTATCACAAATGAATCTTTTAAACATTCTGGAAAAATACTTAATAAATCAATACGAGAATACTGTTTCATGTCTCCACCTTGGGGAGCATCAATCAATATAAAATCAAATTTTTTTCCTAAAAATAATTCCTTAAAACCTTTATATGAGCGTACTGATTTGGCCTCATTATGATCTGCCAGCTCTAAATCTAAACGTATAATCTGCGTTCTTTCTGAAGGAAGAAAATCTTGACAGAAAAAATCAATCCAGCTTTGGTCGTGCTCCACTACTATATGTTCAATATCCGAATGCATATGAGCATATTGAGAAATCATCCTTGTTGATTGACCCAAACCAAGTTCTATTATACTTTTCGGTTTTAGCTCATTTAAAACGCGATACATGACATATAGATAGGAATAGCCCACGGCCCATCTTCCAGGAGCAAATGTTTTATCTATGAGCCATTTGCTATTTATTATTGAACTATTAAATATTTCTCCCCATAATAATTCATTTATCAGCCTGGAAGTTTTTATATTATTTGTTTGAATTTGAATCAAATTATCAAGTTGCTTTTGGTGCACTTCTTTTGTATCATTCAAAGTTTCAACCAATGTTTCAATATCTTTACCCATGCTACTGACATAGTTTAATATTTCTAGATTTTTCTGAAATATCATTTCTAAATTAGTAGAAAGCTGTCTGTTATTGTCCATTAATATACTAAGTTGAGAATTTTGAAATTCAAATTGGCCTTGCATATAGTCTTTAAGACAAATTATTTTATGTTCAAAGCATAGATATGATGGAGGAATAATGTGTTTCAAAATATTCTTGATTTTTTTCATCTATGCACTCCCTTCATTTGAAATATTGTTTTATCGGTTTATCCTTTTGAAATATCCATATATGCATTGCATACTGATTCGGTCTCGCCAATCATCTTTATTGCCCCTTTTTCCAACCACAGGGCATGGTCACATAATCTCTGAACTTCTTCGATAGAATGGGACACATATAATAAAGTAGTTCCTCCTTCAAGCATATTATTCATACGCGTTTCACATTTTTGTCTGAATTTATAATCGCCCACTGATAATATTTCGTCTACAATCAAAATATCTGATTTGACCATAGTTGCAATTGCGAAACCAAGACGAGCTCTCATACCTGAAGAATAGTTCTTTATAGGTGAATCTAGAAAATCCCAAAGCTCGGCAAAATTTACAATCTCATCAAAATGTTCTTCCATATACTTTTCTGAGTATCCCAAAACACATCCATTTAGAAAAATGTTCTCCCGGGCAGTCATATTTGCATCAAAGCCAGCTCCCAATTCAATTAAAGGTGCCACACTTCCATTTACAGTAATACAGCCTTTATAAGGTTTTAATATTCCACTGATTGCTTTTAATAAAGTGGATTTACCTGATCCGTTTGCCCCTATGATTCCCCAAGATTCTCCTTTATGAACCTGAAAACTCACATTTTTTATGGCCAAAAACTCCTGGAACATTAGTTCCTTTTTTATCAGTTTGATAAAATATTCTTTTAGATTGTCCACCTTTTGGTTTGCCAAATTGAAACGTATGGTTACATCATCGACATCTATCATTACTGGTCTATTTCTCATACCAGCCTCCTGCTAAATATATAATATAAAATTATCCTGTGACCTCAAAAAGGATTTAATTCCAATCAACAACATACATGTAGCGGTAAAACATCCGGCAAATATTATCACATGTCCAGGCATCCTTCCATAATATACAAGGTCACGAAACTGTCCTACATAAAAATACATAGGATTAAAATGCTTTACAACCCACATCACGTTAGCTGGCAATAGGTCAATAGGGTAGAAGATTGGGGTTAGATAAAGCCAGGCTGTTGTAACCGCATTATAAATGTACTGGATATCGCGAAAGAAAACATTTGCTTGTGCCAAAAACATTCCTAACCCTATACAAAATAAGTAAAGCTGAAGAGCTACAAAGGGAGTAAGTAGCATATATGGGGTAAATCTGGCTTTTGTAGCAATCACTACAAGTAATAAGGCACCTAGGGAAAAGAAAAAATCCACAAGGCCACTAGTAACTTTTGCTACAGTAAAGATATATTTGGGCACATAGGTTTTCTTCAATAATGCACCATTTCCAGTGATAGAAAATATAGCCTGATGGGTAGATGTGTTCATAAAATTAAACATAACCTGGCCTGTAAAAAGATATACCGGGAAATTTTCAATATTACGTTTGAACATGGTAGAAAAAACGATAGCCATAACAATCATAATAAGAAGGGGATTTAGCACGCTCCATACATATCCTAAAAAACTGCGTCTATATTTTAGTTTAATATCCCTCATTACCAGCTGTTTAAGGAGATCTCTATACTGCCAGGAATTTGTCAATCGTTTATGGAACAAGGTGATAATATTCTTCATTAAGTTTGTATCTCCTTATATTCAGTTTTATCTGTTTTCACAGATATGGTTCTTCTTTATCCAATTGTAAATCCGTGATTGGAGCAGAAATTGATATTGATTTTCGCTAATATTTAGTAAATTAAGCAATAAATAAATTCTATACTTTTTTCGTATTTTAACAAAGATATCCCTGCTTAAACAATGTATCGTACCATTCAATTTCCTGCATTTTTTTCTTCCATCAGCTTTATTTGGGTTAACTATACATGCAATAGTATAATAACTTAAAATAACCCCTTCTATCTTTTGAGCAAGGTATTCTTTTCCTGATTTTGTAAGTTCCAAATGAGATGAATAATATTGTGTCATATCAACTGCGACCTGCTCAATGTGCGCTATCCTCTTCAACTGATTCTCTGAGGCAACACTTTGATTACTATTACCCACTAAATATTCATACAAATAAAGATTCATAGCTCGTATTTTTTCTGCATGACAACAAGGAATAGATGCATACTCCTGATCCTCATAAAATATCTTTTCCGGCAAATCATGACGATACTTATTGTAAAAAGTGGTATTATAAATAATTCCATGAAAAGTAAGGCATCGGTCAAAAGATTTCCAGTCACACATGATATCATTCAACGTATAGTCTTTTCGATAATCGTTAATAAACATACATCGTATCACACGTTTGTTGGTGGACATATCGACCATATGAAAAGGATTAAGAACAACATCGCTATCACATGTGCGAAGAAACGCTAATAGCTCTTTTAAATTTTCAGTTACAATCCAGTCATCCGCATCGATAACTTTTATATATTTGCCTTGCGCAATTCTACTACCAACATTAATGGCCGAACCGTGTCCTCCATTTTCTTTTTTTATAAGTCTATAAACTTTGGGGTGTAACTTTACATAATAATCCGCAATTGCATAAGTATTATCTGAAGAACCGTCATCTATTACAATTACCTCAAATTCATCTGTCATGTCTGGAGCTAGAAACGAATCTAGACAAGTTTTAAGATACGTTTCTACATTATAGGAAGGAATAATAAAAGAGATTATTGTTTCCATTGGATATCCACCTTTTCACTACAAATTCTTTTTTTTATGGGGTTATCCCATATACCTTTCAATAGCTGTTTTGTGGCATTAAAAGTGCTAATAGTTGATAGATATAATCTCCTCTTAGCCAACAAGTAATATATACCGTAAGCCAGAGACATAATCGTTCCAAGCATATATCTTGTGGCCCCTCCTCGTTGATAAAAGAACGTGCTATCATACCCAAAAAACCAAGTGGATGATTTTGGTATTACTTCAGCTATAATTTGGGGAACATAATAGATTTTCAGGCCCGCCTTCAGGCAGTCTAGAAGAAATTTATTTTCCTCGCCGCATCCATTTCCACTTCCTGCTCCCATATTAATATCAAACTTTAAATTTTGTTTTTGTATGATTTCTCTACGAAATGCAATTTGATAGGAGACAATCTTTAAGCACCCTAGACGACCAAGCTTTTGTACTCGGCCAGCTAGTCTTGTTTCTTTTCCCTTTACACCAAAAGCTATTACATCTGCTTGTGGATACCGCTGAAACGCCTGAAGAATGGTATCCTGATAATCCGGTTCAAGTAATTCATCATCATCACAAATAAGACAAATCTCTCCCTGAGCATGCTGAATGGCCAAATTTCGGCTACGAGACAAGCCCGACTCAGAAGTAGTAATCATTTTTTTATATGGTAAAATATAAGCCATTTGTTCTCCTACATAGTTAATGCATTGATTAATGATTAACACATTTCCTGTAATACGACTCTTTTCCACCAGAGAGGTATCCTTTTGATTCATACATGATAGAAGAACTTCTAATTGCATATAGTTTTACCCCATTCATTTAATTACAAAAAAATTAGTATGTATTTTCATAATAGCGTAGTTGTTTCTTATCTATATAATAAGCAGACGGTATTTTAAATCATACCGACTGCCCTACATATGTAAAATAATCAAATAAAAGAATCCATTGTAAAGACAAGGCATCTTTAGATATATAAATTTCGCTGCGAAGGCAACACTTTGGAATAAAATGTTGCATTCCGTATTTATAATAAAACAGTCGCAATATAGTCGTTTTATTGATAATATATTCATGTATTACACTTCGTAAAAACAAAGATATCAATGGAGGTATGGACCAGTGGGGAAGACACAGCCGATAAAAAAAGCAGATGATGTACAGCGATTTAAAGAATATTACTTAGAAAAAAAGCAAATAAGAAATTACACAATGGTAACGTTGGCTCTAAATACTTCTTTACGTATTAGCGACTTGTTACATCTAAAATGGATCGATGTTTATAACTTTAAGGCAAATAAATATAGAGAACATATTGATCTTGTGGAACAGAAAACCGGCAAAAAAAATTCGATTGCATTAAATAGCGAGGCTACAAAGGCATTGGAACTTTTAAGAAGAACACTTGATACTTTTTATCAAGAGGCATATATTTTTAAAAGCCGTATTGGAGATAATCAGCCAATAGGACGGATATGTGCTTTTAGGATCATAAAAAAAGCTGTGAATGATTTAAATTTAGAAGGGGTTATCAGCTGCCACTCACTACGCAAAACATTTGGCTATCATGCTTGGAAAAAGGGGGTTCCCCCTGCACTTATAATGTCTATATACAATCATTCATCCATTGAAATCACCAAACGATATCTGTCAATTGATCAGGATGATAAAGATGAGGTCTTTCTGGGAATGAATCTTTAAGCTTCCATTTTAAGAAATATTTGAGAAAAATGGGACGAAATTATTAATAAATGGTGGGGAAAAGGTCTTGAATTATGGGGAAAGACATGCTATTCTTATAAGCGAACACAAGGGCAACATTTTATTCCAAATTGCTAACTAGTCTATTGATACTGCTATAGGCATAAGGAGGATTGTAAGTAATGCAGCTTGAAGTACTTGTCTCCTGTATGAATCAAACGGATTATTCTATTGTACAGAAAAGCAGATTGACAGGGGATGTACTTATAATTAATCAGTGTTTAAAAGATTGTAAGGAGCAAATTCATATAGGAAATCAACGAATTCGTATGATTTCAACGAAACAACATGGATTGTCAAATAGTAGAAATTTGGCAGTCCATTTATCTGATAGGGATATTTGTTTGCTCTGCGATGATGATGAAATATTTGTTAGTGATTATGAGAGAATTATCATAGATAGTTTTGAAAGACTAGGAGATGCAGATATTATAGCTTTCAATGTAGAAAATAAAGTAACACGCCTAAAAAATCAGACTCAGAAAATTGGTCGGTTACAAAGTTTAAAGTTGTCTTCTGTACAATTGGCTTTTAGACGCAGTAGTATACGATTGCATAACATACAGTTTGATCCATTGCTGGGAGCTGGAAGTGGAAATGGTTGCGGAGAAGAAAACAAATTTCTTTTAGATTGCTTAAAGGCCGGTCTCCATGTCTACTATGTTCCACAGACTATTGCAAGATTATTGCATAATGATTCAACATGGTTTAAAGCGTATGATGATAATTTCTTTTGGCAAAGAGGCGGTTCTACCAGATACATCATGGGATTACCAATGTCTGTAATTTACGGGATATATTATATATTGGCCAAGTATCCACTTTATCGTAATACAATAACGATACTTAATGCCGCAAAGGCCTTGTGCAGTGGAATACGTGATAATGTAATCGGAAAGATGGAGGGGTAAGTATATGAAGAAAATTATTACATTTATTATTCCCTCATATAATGTAGAGAAATATCTGGATAAATGTCTTAGTTCGTTTTTGAATCCAAAAGTTATTGATCAACTGGAAGTCATCATTGTTAATGATGGCTCTAATGATGGAACGGAACTGAAAGCTCAGAAGTATGTCAGAAAATACCCTAACTCATATCAAATTATAAATAAAGTAAATGGCGGACACGGTTCTACTATTAATATAGGAAGTAAAGTAGCTAGAGGGAAGTATTTTAAGATTATAGATGCAGATGATTGGGTTGTGACCGAGAACCTGGAAGAGTTTATTGAGAGACTTGCAGAATGCGATACTGATGTGGTTATAACTCCGTTTCATATGGTAGATATGGAGACCGGAGAAAAAAGAGAGCATAATATGGATCCACGTATAATCAGACACCGTATTACATTAGAAGAAATAGTAGAACAATGGCATTCCTACGAAGGCTGTATGGTGTTTCATGGAATAACTTACAAAACGGAATTTTATTGTAGTAATTATCATATATTACCTGAACATGTTTTCTATGAAGATCACGAATATGCTGCTATTCCTTGTTGTTGTGCAAAAAGTTTAAGTGTATTTGATATTTATATTTATCAGTATTTAGTTGGCAACAGCACTCAGAGTATATCCCTTGAAAATCAACTGAAAAGGATTCAACATATAGAACAAATCATTGATGATTTAATTAATTATTATAATGATGTGAAGGAATTAACTAATACGGGTAAAGAGTTTCTGTATTTAAAAATTGAAAATGTCATTCTGATTTATTATTTAACAACCTTTATTTTTGAGTCTAATAAATCAAAGGGGATGAAGAATGGAATAGCGTTTAATAGAAGATTAATCAGATTGAATCATGAAATATACAAAAGAACTTTAAAGAAATATTACATATATCTGTTGTTAAATCGATTGCGGATTTCTCCTCGATTTTATCAGCAATTAATAGAATCTAGGTTATATAACAAAATAAAACGTAAATATTAACAGGAGGAACGTGGGGATGTCAATGCCAATGATAACTGTAATAACACTTTCATATAATAGTGCTTTTCTTTTAGAAAGCATAGATTCTGTTCTTATGCAGACATACCCTTATATCCAGTACATTATTGTGGATGATGGTTCTTCTGAATTTGATAGAGAAGAGATTCATTCATATATTGAGAAAAATAAAAATGACAATTTAATTGAGTTTGAAATAGTTGCCCTTTCACATAATATTGGCACAGTAAAAGCATTTAATATAGCGATTAAACTTTCCAAGGGAGAGTTTTTATTTAATCTTGCATCTGATGACGCTTTTTTTGATACGGACATACTTGAAGATTGGGTCCAAGAATTTTTAGATAGGGATGCTCTGATAATGACCGGACAGAGTGCGGTTTACGATATTTCATTGGAGAATTTTAAGGGTTTCTATCCTACAAAAAGAGAGGCTGCTATTTTAAAACGTAGGTGTCCTGATGAGGTATTTAGACATCTTTCCAAAGGGAATTTTATTTATGGTTGTTGTACTGCCAGGAGCCGTAAGTTAATAGAACAGCATGGAGGATATGACGAAGACTATAGGATTATTGAAGATTATCCTTTGATGCTTAGTCTTAGTCGCCAAGGCGTGGTCATCGATTATTGGGAACATCCGGTTGTAAAATACAGGCAGGGGGGCATAAGCTCTCCTGATAAGTTTAATTCAGTCTATGAGAAAGATTCAGACCTTATCTTTGCAAAAGAAATTCTTCCTTATGTTGAGTTCAAAGGAGGAGCGAAATTGCACTATTACAGATGGAAGTGTAAGCGCAGAAGAAAAAGCTGCTATCAATATATGTATCAGGAAATAAATAATTCCGGGAAAAGATGGCGTTATATATTACTATTCTTTATCTATCCCATATCAACTTTGCGTCAAATAAAAAGAAATGTTTGTAATAAATAAAATCAAGCATAAGCAAAAATTCATTACAGGGAGGAATACTATGCAGATTTTAAAGTATGTTTTTCAGCAGCATGGCGATGAACGAGGTCAATTAGTTGCACTAGAAGAAATGAAGGATATTCCGTTTCCGATTAAGAGAGTGTATTACATGTATGACACGGGAAAAGACATACACAGAGGCTTTCATGCTCATAAGGCGTTAAAGCAAATATTGATTTGTATACACGGTACATGCAAAGTTCTTTTAGATAATGGAAATGAGAAAAAAATTGTTAGTTTAGAAAAACCATATGAGGGTTTATATATTGACCATAAGATGTGGAGAGAGATGTACGATTTTTCAGCGGATGCTGTACTTATGGTGTTAGCATCTGACTATTATGATGAAGCTGATTATATTCGGGATTACAATGAGTTTTTAGAGATGGTGAGGAATGAAGGATGAAAATACCATTTGTATCGCTGGTTCCAATGCATAATGAATTAAAGGGTGCGTTAATAGAAACATTTGAGCACGTATTGGACAGAAGTATATATATTATGGGCAATGAACATGATAAGTTTCAAAAATCATTTGCGGATTATTGTGGCGTTCCTTATGCCATAGGATGCGGTACCGGTTTAGATGCATTACATCTAATTTTAAAGGCTCTGGGGATTGGACATGGAGATGAAGTTATTATCCCGTCTAATACATTTGTGGCTACTGCATTAGCTGTTTCTTATACAGGTGCAACGCCTGTTTTAGTAGAGCCTGAGATTGATACATATACTATTGATCCAATGCTTATCGAAGAAAAGATAACAGCGAAAACCCGAGCAATCATTCCAGTACATTTATATGGGAGATGTGCTGACATGGACACAATAATAACCATTGCTAAAAGGCATGGCCTTGAGGTGATTGAGGATGCTGCTCAAGCTCATGGCGCCATCTATAAAGGAAAAAAGGCGGGAGCATTAGGGGATGCCGCTGGCTTTAGTTTTTATCCGGGTAAAAATTTAGGAGCATTGGGAGATGCAGGAATTGTCACAACAGGGAATGACAAGATTGCTGAAAAAGTAACAATGTTGAGGAATTATGGTTCCAAAGAAAAATATCATCATGAGCTGCTAGGCAATAATTCTAGATTGGATGAATTACAAGCTGCTCTTTTGGAGATTAAATTGCCATACCTGTCTAAGTGGAATAAAGAAAGAAATCGTATTGCAGAACGCTATATAAATGAAATTAACAATCCAAAGATTGTTTTGCCTGTAAGTGAGAGGGATGGGAACTATCAGGTATGGCATATTTTTCCTGTCCGCTGTAAAAACAGGAATTCATTTCAAAGCTATTTAGAATTAAATGGAATAGGTACAAATATACATTATCCAATTCCTATTCATTTACAGAGGTGTTATACTGATCTGAATTTAAAAAGAGGGGATCTGCCAATTGCTGAAGAAATTTCAGATACGGTATTGAGCCTGCCTATGTATTATGGGCTGCAAGATAATGAGATTGATTATATTATTGATATAATAAACAAATACGTTTAATGAAAGGGCAGTGTCTATGATTCATCCTTTATCAGATGTGTCAAGTAAAATGATTGGTGAGAATACCAGCGTATGGCAGTTCTGTGTTATTTTGCCGGGTGCGGTTATTGGTGATAATTGCAATATATGCAGTCATTGTTTCCTGGAAAACAATGTAAAAATAGGTAATAATGTAACCATAAAATGTGGAGTCCAAATATGGGATGGCATTATAGTTGAGGATGATGTTTTTATCGGGCCCAATGTTACCTTTTGTAATGATAAATATCCTGTGTCAAAGAATAAAGATTTTAATTTACAGGGTATAGTTGTTCGCAAAGGAGCTTCAATAGGAGCCAACGCGACAATTCTACCGGGCGTTGAAATAGGAGAGTACTCTATAATTGGGGCGGGAGCGATTATCACTAAGAATGTTTCACCCCATGAATTGGTAAAGGGTAGAAAATAAAAAATACTATTTTAGATGTAAGCTGTTCTCATTGTTGAAATAAAAATGTCGGAAGGGATTGCCTATGTTATACGATGTGGAGATTGCAAAAGCAAACAAAAATAATATTGGAAGATGTACATCTCCTCTCATTAGCATATTAGTACTTACTTATAATAATAGTAAATATATATATGCATTGCTTGATTCAATATTGTGCCAGACTTACGATAATATACAGTTGATTATAAGTGATGACGCATCAGAAATTTTTCCATTAGATGATGTAAGGAATTATGTTTTGGACCATAGTAACGGTAATATTAATTCCTGTGTGATTAATATAAATGAGAAAAATATTAAGACCGTGGCTCATGTTGAGAAGTTGCTAAATATCTGTACCGGTGACTATATAACTATAATCGCTGCAGATGATGCATACTATAGTGTTGATGTAATATCTTCTCTCCATCAGCCTTTTAGGGAGGATCCATCTTTACAAGTTGTGATGGGGCAGACTATTATGTGCGATTGTACATTGAAAAAGGAAATGTACGACTTTACAAAGCCGAATGAAATAAGATTGGTCAATACAGCGGATTATGTCCAATTGTTCTATGAGCTTTCCTGCCGGATTTTCCTTCCAGCTGCGGGAGTCATGTTTAAGAGAGATATACTGAATAAAATAGGCGGCCTTAGCCCTACATACACGTTGGTTGAAGACTGGACAACTCATCTGAGATTGGTTCGATATAAGGCGAAAATGCTTTTTATAGATATGCCTGCCATAAGGCACAGAGATGGCGGGGTATCACATGGCAATTCTAATGGAAGTCAGGGACTTAATCTTACTGTGTGGGAGGATATATTAAAGGCGACAGAACATGAGATCTTTCCATATATGTATCAATTGTCTGAAGAACAGTGTCAAAATATTAGAAAGATATATGCTGGAAGAGTTTTTGCTTTGGAGCGAGACAAAAAAAAGATAGAGAATATAAATAGTTGTTCGGATCAGGCCGTTATTCCATTAGGGGTGGAGCGTATGGCACAAAATAAACGGTCGTATGTGTATGTCGCCTTAAAAAAATGGGATGGATTACTCCATAGGGTGCTTTATAAAGTATCAAACATTACAATACCTATGAGCATATGTAAATGTATATTAATACTTTCACCTATTGCATGCATAAAAAAAGTCAGACATTTCGGGCGGAATAATTCAAGGATTAAGAGACTTATAGAAAAGCTTAAAGGTGGCATAAAAAAATATAGGAGCAGGTATACCAGCATTCAAGAATACAATAATATCCAAAAGGGATATTTTAATAAAATAGAAAATCTAAAGCGTACAATTGATGGTGAGACGAAAATAAAAGTGGCATTTATTGTTGTGTTTGATTCGACATTTCCTTCGGCGGCAGTTTTTGAAAATATGATGTCAGGAAATCAATTTGACCCATATATCATTGTTACCCCTGATCTGTCTAGGGGAGAGAAACATTTTTTCGAGGTATATAACCGTGCTTTCGAAAATCTTTATAAATCTTACGGTAATCGGGTTCTACATGGATATGACACTAGCAGTAGAACATATATGGAACTGAAGGATGAGTATAAAATAGTTTTCTTTTCTAATCCATATAAAACAATGGTACATCCACACCATTATATCGATTACTTTTTAGATAAAAATGTGTTAACTGCGTATATCGATTATGGATTTCCAGCAGTAAAGTATGCTCGAGAAGTATTTAATACAGACTTTTACAACAAAGTTTGGAGAGTTTTTACTGATTCATATATAACCAAGAGAGAACTTTTTTTGTATCAGCCTATTCGTGGTAGAAACTCTATGGTAACTGGCTATGCAAAAATGGATAAATTATATACTGCCAGTATTGATACCAATAAAAAAAGAAAACGGATTATCATATGTCCTCATCACACGGTGCTTAATTGGAAACCTTTGGATATTTCAAATTTTGAAAAATATGCAGAATTATTTATATCCCTTCCTAAAGATTTTCCGGAGGTTGATTTTATATTTAGGCCCCATCCTCTACTGTTTACTAATATGCTGAATAGTAAAAAGTGGTCTCCCAATGATTTGGACGATTATATGTGTAGATTGTTAAGTAACTCTAATATGACTTATGATCAGTCAGGTGACTATTTTTCAGTGTTTAAAAATAGCGATGGGATGATTCATGATTGCAGTTCTTTTATTGGAGAGTATCTTTTTACTGAAAAGCCTTGTTGTTACATGTTAAAGGATAAGAATCAACTATGGCAGACATATTCTAGGTTAGGGCAGAAGTGTTTGAATAATTATTATTTAGCCTTTTCTAAGGATGATATATATCATTTTATTCAGTATGTGATTTTAAAAGATGAAGATCCTATGAGGATTAAACGTGTACGTTTTGCTGAGAATGTTTTAAAGAGGCATTATCCTCATTCTGCTGAAGCAATTAATATGTTTTTATGTAATCAATTGAATGTAAATTAAGCTATATTGGGAGGACTAAATGGAGTTTGATAATACACTTGTAAGTGTGATCATTTGCTGTTATAGAAATTACAATGTATTATGGAGGGCAGTCCAGTCTGTATTATATCAGGATTATCCAAAGATAGAGGTATATATAGCGGATGACTGTTCGGACTATTTTAATGAATATTCATTATTAAAAAATATCGAAGCAAACAGAAATGATAACATTGAATCAGTTACGATTCATCGGAATCCTGTAAACGTAGGGACTGTTAGAAATATTAAGGATGCAGTCAAAAATATAAAGGGGTCCTACTATATTACTCTGGGAGCGGATGATGCACTGTATGCCCCAACTGTTATTAGTGATTTCATGAGTGCCTTTAAAGGAGATCCCAGTTTGTGGTGGGCGTGCGGAAAGGCAGCCATGACCTCCGATAATCTTCAGACGATATATCGCTATTTTCCTGAAGCAGAGGACATACCATATTTGCAAGAACGTAATTCGGAAAAATTATTCAGCCGCTGGAGCCGAAAATCGTTTGTTGTAACTCCTGCTATGTGTTTTAAAAAGGGACTCATGGAGTTCGCTGGCGGATATGATGAAAATTATAAATATCTAGAGGATTGGCCGCTATTTTTAAGACTACTCAGGCAAGGCTTTACACCTTACTATATTGATACAATCGTTCTAATGCATTCTATGAATGGTGTTTCAAATAATAACGGAGAGAATGGAATAGAGGTTCGGAAAAAGTTCTTGGAAGAAAAATATTTAATGTTCAAATCTGAAGTGGAACCATATCTTGAAAGACTTACAGAGGAAGACAAAAAGGAATATTATATTTACAAAAACTATTGGATGGATAGAATTTATTTTCTGGAAATATTGCTTCCTAATAAAACTTTTAAGCAAAAGATGAAATTGTTTAAAGAGGAACCTAGACGCATTAAATGGTATCTTCGGCCTCGTTTGGAAAAATTATGGAATAACTATAGCGGTCTGATGAGTAGATGGTATGAACTCATTTTAATTTGTTTGTTATCTTGGATTACCTTTAACTTAATGACGAATTTCAATATATCTCATATAAATCCGTTCCATGTGTTTGTCATATGTGGAAGCTATCTTTGCGGAGTTGGTGTTGCATTATTATTCCTTTTTTATTATGGAATAAAAGCTTTTATAAAGTGTTTTATTTTATATAAAAGATATCGATTTTAATAGTGATGAATAGTTAGGAGAAAAAATATGAATATAGCACTCATAATTGCCGGAGGATCCGGTCAAAGGATGCAACAAGATATCCCAAAACAGTTCCTAAATGTATATGATAAACCAGTCATTGTTTACACAATGGAGGCATTTGAGGCACATCCGGAAATTGATGTAATATCAGTAGTATGTATTAATGGTTGGGAAAATATTCTGGAGGCTTATGCCAAGCAGTTTAATATCCGAAAATTAAAACACATAATTTCAGGCGGAGAAACTGGACAGGCTTCTATACGTAATGGCGTTTTTGAACTAGAAAAAAAATATGCCTCTGATGATATCGTTTTGATTCATGATGCAATTCGTCCAATGGTTTCTCAAGAAATTATTTCTGACTGTATTGTAAAAACCAAGCAATATGGTTCTGCAATTGTCACTATACCATGTGCGGAAGCTATGCTTGAAACTTCGGATCAAATATCTTCAAATTCAAGTTATCAGAGAGATAAATTGAAACGAACTCAGACTCCACAGGCTTTCCGAATTGGAAAAATCTGTGAGATACATAGACGTGCTATTGAAAAGGGAATTACAAATTCTATTGCATCCTGTACATTAATGATTGAAATGGGCGAAACTGTTTATTTTTCATGCGGATCTGAAAAAAATATAAAATTGACAACGGTAGAAGATATTGATATATTCAAAGCTCTTCTAAAAGCCGGGCGTTCTGAGTGGCTGAAGGAACAGAAATAGGAGTAACCTTATGTATCCATTATATGAAAATATATTTTATAAAAGTGATTTACAATTAGCACTAGGTAATACCTGTGATTTTAGTCTTTTAGCCGGAAAGTCCATATTGATTACAGGGGCGACAGGATTAATTGGTTCATTTCTCGTAGATATGATCTGTTATTGGAATCAGAGCATATGTAAAGAATCATCCAAAATAGACGCTTATATTGTCAGTCGAAGTATATCTAATTTGGAAAAGAGATTTGAGGGTAATTTCAGTCCCGGATATTTACATTTTATTGAACATGATTTATCTCAGCCTATTAGTTTGAATATTTATGTGGATTATATTATTCATGCTGCTAGTAATGCATATCCAGCTGCATTTAATAAAGATCCAGTGGGCACTATAATGAGTAATATAATGGGGACGTATACCCTCCTTGAGTTCTGCAAGAAAAAGACTGTAAAACGCTTTATGTTTATATCTTCAGGGGAAGTTTATGGGGAAGGCGAGGGCGTAATAGATATATTTGAAGAAAGTTATAGTGGCTATATTGATATACTTAATCCTCGTTCTTGTTACCCATCATCAAAACGTACAGCAGAAACATTATGCATGTCTTATAACAAGCAATATGGAGTTGATGCAGTAATCGCCCGCCTTTGTCATACCTTTGGTCCAAATGTTACTGAACAAGATAATAGGGCAACAGTACAATTTTTTGATAATGCATTAAAGAAACAACCGATTATATTAAAAAGCAGAGGAACACAAATACGTTCATATAGCTATATTGCGGACAGTGCATCTGCAATTTTTTCAGTCCTTATAAAAGGCGAAAGCAAACAAGCTTACAATATATCAAATCCAAAATCTATAATTACAATTGCTGAATTCGCACATATAGTTGCTGATTTAACTGGGACCGAGGTCATATATCAATTACCAAATGAAAAAGATAAAATGGAACAGACGATGATTTCTAAAGCAGTACTATCCTCTAACAAGCTAGAAGGACTTGGATGGAGTGCAATGTATGGACCACAGGAGGGAATTGGGCATACATTATCCATATTGAGTGCTGGAAAATCTTTGAAATAAATTGCCTTCAAAGGAGACCAGCTATGAAAAGTTAAGTATAAATTAGCAAAAAATTCCGTTTCTATATCGATGGTAAAAAAGGTAACTTTAATAAAATTCCCTAAGGGTGCTTTCTCAAAATCTATCGATATTGGTATGCAGACCTCTTATTCGAGGTTAAATTCGACTTCGTCTGTAAGCATCTTCCAGATGACCCTGACGGGTTTGCCGGCGCAGTGCCCAAGGGCATTGTAGTGCGTCCGGCTTTCGGCTCTCTTGGCATCATAATAATACGCCTTGAAAGTCGCATTGTTCTTTACAACGTTATGTGCTACATTCATAAGGGCATATCGAAGTACACGGGATCCTTGCTTGGACATATGAGTTCTTTTAGCTTGAAAGTTTCCGGACTGATATACGGTTGGATCCAGTCCGGCGAATACAAGCAGTTTTCCTGGTATTGAGAACCGGTGAATATCACCGATCTCGCCCAGAATCATCCCGCCATTCACGGTTCCAATGCCGGGAATGGTTATGAGTACAGAGTGCAGGCAGGTGACAAGATTTGCCATTTCAAGCTCTGTTTCGAGTAACTGAGAATCCAATAACTCAATTTGTGCAATGGTCTGAGCTATCTGGATAGATAAAGAGCTGTCATTTAAGCCGACAGACCTCTGTGCGAGAACTCTTAATTCTCTGGCCATATCTTTCGTGAAGTGTCCATGGGAGGATTTCACAAGGAGATTGGAGAGATGAGTTAGGTGCAGGGAAGCAATGTCTTTTGGCATTGGAGCCTCTTTCAGGAGTGCGTAGATAGCTTTCTGATGCAGGCCGGATTTGAAAAAATATTGAAGCTCTGGAAAGACCTGATCCACATAGGAAGTCAGCTATATTTTTAAACGGTTACGCAGTTTGATGGTCTTCTGGTGAAACCTGCCAAGTTCCTTGAACTCAATATAATCCAGATCCTCCAGGGTAGAAAACCTGTGAGAGTCCTGAGTCATAAGGGTTTTAGCAATCACCAAAGTGTCGACTTTATCGGTATTCGTCTTGCATACATTGTTTTTGCGCATGGACGAAGTCATGATAGGGTTGAGAACACACACTTTAAAATCCTTGCAGATTAGGAAAAGGACAAGGTTGTCACCGTAGTGTGCCGTTGATTCAAGGCCGATGATGATACTGTGCTGGTCAAGTGGTGCCAGCTTAGAAAGTGGCAGATAGAAGCCATCATAGTCATTTGAGAACTGGAACGGCTCGATGAGTATCTCGCCCTCCGAAGAAACGGCGGTGGCGAAATGTTTGAGTTTGGCAATATCAATGCCTACGTAAACCATGAGGTTGTACCTCCCTTTCATAAAGTCTGATACCGCGATATCCACCAACGATTATCATTGTAGACTTGATTGAAATAAGTACTCATAGGAACAAACGCTCCGGTACATCCAGCTAATAAACAATTCAGATAAAAGCAGCGGCAATACACTCCTGTTGAGTAGTCAAGGCTATAGAAAAGAATCAAAAGCCCACAGTATCTGAATGTATTAAACCACGATGTTAAAACGAAAGGAAAGTAGATGTTTTTGCTTCTATAAACATCATACAAGATAGGAATGAAGACACTGTATATACCGTTTCCCCCTTTTTAAATTATCGCGATTTAAGTATCTATCAGGTCTTTATTTAAGAAAATGTAGGAGAAGAAAATAATATAGCAAATAAGTGGCCCATGTAATAATATCAGGTATTACTTAAATTCTAACGGAATTATTAAGGTCATCTGTTACTTTTATAATTGCTGAATAAATTAGATTTGATGCTAATGTTTTTTATTGTTGGAGATTTGGGATATGTAGCTTTTCTCCTTGTAACATACAAGACAGAGGGGGGCGTAGATAAGTTGGATTTGATTGTTATGATTTTGCTGTTTATCTGTGCTGCAGTTATGCTGGGAATGGGGATTATTGGTCATTATATAGCTAAAATATATGAGAAAGTACAGGGAAGACCACGTTATTTAGTATCAACAGTCTGCGGAAAATATAAAAGTTAAATAACTTTTTATGCGTTTAGTTAAGAGGTATAAAATTTATGAGTATAATGTTAAAACGTATGAGTATATTTTTAAATTATAAAGATTTATTGAAACAACTGGTATTTAAGGATCTAAAGCTTAAATACCGCCGAAGCTTTCTCGGCTATATATGGAGTGTACTGAACCCCTTGCTGGTTATGATCGTAATGGCTGTTGTCTTTTCCACTATGTTCAGCCGTAATATAGAAAATTTTCCGGTATATTTGTTTTGCGGTCAGATTCTGTTTAATTTTATGAATCAGTCAACCCATCAGGCATTAGGTTCAATTAATGGCAACGCCGCATTGCTGAAGAAAACATATGTACCAAAATATATTTTTACCTTTTCAAAGATTACCAGCGGATTGATCGATCTGGTTTTTTCCATGGGTGCGCTTGTGATTGTTATGCTTGCTACCCGGGCTCGGTTTAGTTGGCATTTTTTCCTGTTTCCTTTTGTTCTTTTGCAGCTATATGTATTTTGCCTTGGACTTGGTATGTTTTTGGCACAGGCTAATGTATTTTTCAGAGACATACAGTATATCTATAATGCAGTGACCACGGCCTGGCTTTATTTAACACCCATTTTTTATCCTATTGAATCGCTGCCGCCAAGGTTGATATGGATTGTTAAGCATTTAAATCCTATGTACTTTTATATCGGACAGTTCAGGGACATTATCTGCTATAACCGTTTTCCGGGGCATGTTATCATACTTGCAGGATGTACGGCATCCGTCCTGATGCTGATAATAGGAACATGGTCGTTTTTGAAAAATCAGGATCAGTTTATTTTGTATATTTAAGCGGGGAGCATTTATGAAGGATCAGAGAGAAATTGTTGTTGATGTAAACCATGTTACAATTCGCTTTAATAAGGCCAATCAAAAAATCGATAATCTGAAGGAATATTTTATAAAGCTTGTAAAACATGAACTGATGTTCCAGGAATTTTTGGCTATTAAAGATGTAAGCTTTCAGGTTCATAAGGGAGAGGCATGGGGGCTGATTGGAACAAATGGTTCCGGAAAATCTACTATCTTAAAAGCAATTAGCGGGATTATTAAGCCTTATGAGGGGAATATTTCAATTAAGGGGAGTATTGCCCCTTTGATTGAATTGGGAGCTGGCTTTGATGGAAATCTCACCGCCCGTGAGAATATTTTTCTTAATGGATGTCTTCTCGGACATAGCCAAAAGTATATGGAGGAACATTTTAACGAAATAGTTGATTTTGCAGAACTATGGGATTTTCTTGATTCTCCTATAAAAAATTACTCCTCAGGCATGAGAGCTCGTCTAGGCTTTGCCATTGCAACGATGGTAAAACCGGATATTTTTATTGTAGATGAAGTTTTGGCAGTTGGAGACTATAAATTCCGAATGAAATGCGAGAAACGCATGGAAGATATGCTAAAGGGAGGAACTACGCTTCTGTTTGTATCCCATTCTATAGACGAGGTAAAACGGCTTTGTGATCATGCTTTATGGCTGAATAAAGGGAAATTGATTCAGATGGGAGAAGTTAATGAAGTCTGTGAAGCTTATATGGAAGGGATTGGGGCAGTGCAGAAGGAAGATAAATAAGGACACAATTAATAATAGAATATATGAAGGACTCTATTTGGTATTAAAAAAACAAGCATAAAAAACGCCCTGTCTGCCGCGTAGGAGTGGGTGATGCCTGTAAGGGCAGCCAATCTTTTTTCTGATGAGCATCCGTCTTTTGGCGGATGTTTTCTTTTATGCTTGGATGATGATCAATACATTACAACAGGCGGCTGTATTTTTTTACACTTCGTATGAAATAGCATATCCAGTAATAAAAGGCTGGAACAAAATGTATACCCAGATAACGGTATACTCGGAATGTCATCAAGCCGGCTTTTATTTTATTACCAGATTTGGAAGTGGAGGAGATTCTATATATGAGTAAGGGCTCATTAATACCATAAGCAAAATCCGTTTCATATCGTAAAATTTGAAGCCACACAGCAAAATCCTCATGCATTTTGGAAGCGTGTTCCATGGGATGATTTTTAAGCAAAGTCTTTCTGATCAAGACTGAGGAACAAGATATAATATTCTGCTTTAAAAGTTCTTTGTAGGTTATTGCTTCAGGTACAGTAAGATAGTAATCAAGAGGGGTGCTGCTTTCATCCATAAAGCTAGAACCTGAGAAAATGAATCCCCCCTGATGTGATTCGGCGAAATCTATCTGTTTTTTTAGTTTTTCCGGATGCCAGCAGTCATCACTGTCAAGAAATGCAATCCATTCCCCTGTAGCGATGGAAATGCCTTTATTACGAGCCGCAGCAACGCCCAGATTCGTCTTATTTATAATATAGAGTATACGGCTGTCCATTTCAGAAAAATGCTCAATAAGCTGAGTTGTCTCATCTGTAGAGTGATCGTCAATAATAATTAGTTCCCAGTCCTGGTATGTCTGATTTAATACAGAGGTTATGGCTTCTTTAATATAAAGTGCTGCATTGTACGCAGGCATTATGATACTTATCATATGAGACCTCGCTTTATTTGAAAATATCTATATATCAAATTCTCTAAGTGGTTTTTAATGACCAGATAATATAAGGGAATCGGATTGCCGCTGGTTCTCTCAAGAACACATATGCAAATGCATATCCTCTTGGATTAACATTTTAACATTAATCCAAGAGGATATATAGCACATTTTCACTTTACACAAGCTTTGTTATAGTTTTATAAAAACTGAGAGATATCACGCTCAATGTACAGTATCCCCCTCTACTGCACCACCCGATAACTCCCCCGATCCGGCGTCCCCGTATCCCACTCCGGCATCCAGGCCCCATCGCTTCCAAGCCAGTAATACATTTCAAGGGCATCTGATTTCACATAGCAGTCTGATTCCATGTATCCCCTATAATTAAAATAGTACCACGTATCATTGATCACCCTCCAACAGTCAGTTGCAAAGGTTCCATCCTTATAAGCGAAGCGCCATCCGGCAGATGTTTTCTGCCATTCTCCATTGTCCCTGGTCCAGGCATTCTCGCGGTTGAGAACTTTGGCATCAGAATCAGAGGACCATCCGCTGGCTTCGGTGCTGTAGGTGCCAAGGGCGCGGACATTGAAGGTATAGCTGCCTTCAGTATTAATATAGGAACTGAAATCATATGAATTTTCTTTGGTGGTCACAGTTGCCAGGAGACGCTTGTCCCTGTACAGTTTTACCTCATACTGTTCTGAGCCATCCACTGAATCCCACAGGGCCGTGTCGCCGTTCCAGCTGGTTGCAGTGGTGCCGGGCAGATTGCCGGAGATCTCGGGAAGATAAACCTGAAGGATCAGGGTAACGCCATCTGATTCTATGTGAGACTCCTTGTACTGAGCGCTGCATCCGGACAGACTGAAATCACTTCTCTCAATATTGGAGAATTTATAACCTTCCCTGGCGGAGAGTTCCACCTCAGCCACGGGCCGTTCCCCGAAAATCCAGGTGTCGTCATCTTTTACATATTCCATGCCTTCTACTTTGAATTGGCTGCTGCTGGAGCTTGCTGTAATGCTGCCTACAATATCGCCTCCCTTGGGGGCCTTGTCCCAGGAAAAGCTTAAGGAGACCGAGGTAATGGTGTTCTCCTGGCCATAGGCGGAGAAGATGCCTCCCAATGTGAGACATGCAGCTAAAGCCATGATTGCAATTATTTTTTTGTTCACTGAAATCCTCCTTTTCATAAATGATACGTTGCTTGGTGAATCATTGGTTGCTGTTTTTATTTTACAGTATTTCTGAGGAAATGTCCATTTCTTGCGGGAAAGAAAATTGTCTCCTGAAAATTGTCTGTTGCAGCCCGCCATACAACCATACACCCTAAGCTGTTTCAAAAGCATGCATCCTCGATGCCAGTACCGCATCATCAGAATCATTTGACCCATTGTGCAAAAATATTAAATTAATATGAAAGAAAATAGTCCGATATTCTATTGAAAAATTAAGATTACATCCCAGCAAATGTATACTATAATGGTAATAAGTAGGTTGATACCTGGTATGGTATCGTATAAGAACAGAGGGCGAATGAATACTACCAAAAAGCCGGGCGATAATTTAATGGAACATAAAAGCAAAGGTGGCTCTGTTATTTAATGGAGCCGCCCTATTAAATAGATAGAAAGCAGAAATCATGTACTCTCGGAGTCTCCCCGGCACTAATTTTTGCGTCTGATTTCTCACCAGTCGCACACAAATTGATTCAACATACACACCGTGTACGCCTCATGAATTTATGCGCAACTGACAAAAAAATCATCTCGCAAATCGGAGTACCGGGAGATTCCGATCGCACACATCAATTAAGAGGAGGATAATTTATGGGACACCTAACCACCCGTGACGCCTACAAATCCCTCGGTGACCGCATCAACTGGTTCACCCAGGGCGCTCCGGTGTCAGAGACACTATATAAGATCCTGCAGGTGCTTTACTCGGAAAAGGAAGCCAAGTGGGTTGCTTTGCTTCCCGTCCGTCCATTTACAGTTAAGAAGGCGGCAAAGATATGGCAGACATCAGAGTATAAAGCGGAACGCCTGCTGGATCATCTCTGTGACAAGGCTCTGCTGGTTGACTCCTGGAACAACGGTGTCAGACAGTTTGTTATGCCGCCGCCAATGGCCGGATTCATAGAGTTTGCTTTGATGCGGACCAGGGGAGACATTGACCAGAAATATCTTAGCGAGCTGTATTACCAGTATATGAACGTGGAAGAGGATTTTATTAAGGATCTGTTTTATGCCACGGAGACAAAGCTGGGCCGTGTTTTTGTCCAGGAACCGGTGCTGACCAATGATAAGATGAATCATATCCTGGACTATGAGAGGGCGACCCATATTGTGGAGGAGGCTGAATATATAGGCCTTGGCCTGTGCTATTGCCGCCATAAGATGTATCACGCGGGCCATCCCTGCGAGATTGACGCGCCATGGGACGTATGCCTGACCTTTGACAATGTGGCCCGTTCACTGGCGGAGCATGGAGATTATGCAAGGCTTATCTCCAAGGAGGAGGCGCTGGATGCCCTTGAGCGCTCCTATGACAGCAATCTGGTGCAGATTGGGGAAAATGTCCGTGAACACCCTGCTTTTATCTGTAATTGCTGCGGATGCTGCTGCGAGGCCCTTCAGGCAGCCAGGCATTTTAGCCCCATGCAGCCTGTGGCAACCACCAACTATATCCCTGAGATTTCAGATGAGAAGTGTGTGGGCTGCGGCAAGTGCGCCAAGGTCTGTCCTGTTCTGGCTATTTCCATGAAGGAGAATGGGGATGGACGCAAGAAAGCGGTTCTGGACAGGGACATCTGTCTGGGGTGCGGTGTATGTGCCAGAAACTGCAATATAAAAGCCATTGAGCTTAAGAGGCGCCCGGAGCAGATTATTACGCCTGTGAACAGCACCCACCGGTTTGTTCTCCAGGCCATTGAGAAGGGGACGCTGCAGAATCTTGTTTTTGATAACCAGGCATTTGCCAACCACAGGGCAATGGCCGCCCTGTTCAGCGCCATCTTGGACCTTCCGCCTATCAAGCAGGCCATGGCCAGCAAGCAGTTTAAGTCGGTTTATTTGGATCGCCTTTTATCAATGCAGAGTAAACGAAAAAAGGAAAAATTTACCTGATGTATACAGAGATGACTTTATGTGGTTCCTGTGATAGAATGAAAAGAATATCCGGGAACAAAGGATATGAGCAGAATACGGAATGAGATGATAAAATGATAGTCAGTGCAAGCAGAAGAACAGATATTCCGGCATTTTATGCGGAGTGGTTTTATAATCGCCTGGTAGAGAATTACCTGTATGTAAGGAATCCCATGAACCCAAAGCAGGTCAGTGAACTGAAGCTGAGCAGGGATACTGTGGACTGCTTCGTGTTCTGGACCAAGAACCCCGGCCCCATGATGGACAGGCTTTCAATCCTGGATACCATGGGGTATCCCTATTATTTCCAATTTACCCTGACTGCCTACGGCCAGGACATGGAACCGGGACTTCCTGATAAGCGGGAGCTGGTGGAGACCTTCAGAACACTTTCCCGGCGCATTGGGGCTGAGCGGGTAATCTGGAGATATGATCCCATTTTGCTGGGAGGGATTTATAATGTGGAATACCATTGCCGGTGGTTTGAGCAGCTGTGTAAAAGCTTAAGCGGGTACACGCAGACCTGTGTGATCAGCTTTATTGACATGTATGCCAGGATTAAAAAGAGTATGGAGCATATGGGAGTCTATGATATGGGAGCCGGGGATATACGTTTGCTGGCATCCCTGCTTGGCCCCATAGCAAAACAGTACAAAATAGGGCTGCAGACATGTTCAGAGGCAATGGATCTTTCGGAATATGGCATACAAAAGGGAAAATGTATTGACGACCGCCTGATCTCACGGATAACAGGACGGGAGCTGGATGTAAAAAAGGATGATACACAGAGGGAAACATGCGGGTGTGTTAAAAGCGTGGACATTGGCACTTACCATACCTGCGCCCATTTTTGCAGATACTGCTATGCCAATCTGAATCCGCCTCAGGTACAGGAGAACAGAAGACAGCATGATCCGGACTCGCCTCTTTTGATTGGCAGGTTGAACGGAGAAGAGAAGATAACACAGCGGGTAATGAAATCCGTTTTTAGACACAGCGATGACGGACAGATGGAGCTTCAGTGGTAAGTGAAGGATAAAAGACATCCGTTCCTGCAGTAGGACAGAATAAAACAAGACAGAATAAAACAAGACAGAATGAGGCAAGACAGAATGAATCAAGAGAGAGTAAGTAAAAACCGCCGTCACCCATCAGCCAACGCCGGGCGCACCCATTTTCCAGTGCCCTTCATCATGAAAATGGCACCGCTGCCGGCCGCGCTCCTGTGCGGCCTGATGTTAGTGCTGGCCAGCCCCGGCTTTGCTTTTGCGGAGGAGAACTGGGACCAGGATGTGGAGATCACGGCCCACAGGGGAGATGTTTCCCAGGCTCCGGAGAATACGATCCCGGCATTTAAAGCCGCGATCGAGAGCGGAGCGGACTGGATCGAGCTGGATATCAACCAGACAAAGGACGGGGTCCTGGTGGTCCTTCATGATGAGAACCTGATGCGCGTGGCTGGAGTTCCCCACAAGGTCAGGGATCTTACGTATGATGAGATCCGCAGCCTGGATGTGGGCAGCCGTCTGGGGCCCGATTTTCAGGGGACATCCATTCCAACCCTGTCTGAAGTGCTGGATTACTGCCGCGGAAAGATCAAACTCAATATAGAGATTAAATATAGAGAGGGACAATCCCTGGAATTGATCCCGCAGATGGTAGAAATGATACGCCAGAGGGAAATGCTTCAGGAGTGCATGATAACATCCTTTAATTATGGCTGCCTGCAGATGGTTAAGATATTTGAGCCGTCCCTGGAGACCGGCCTTATCTCATCCCAGCCCATACCTCAGCCTGAGATCTACACCAGCGCTGACAACTTTGTCCTGAGTATTGAACTGATCGAGCCGGACACCGTGAACCGGATCCATGGACTAGGCAAGGAAGTGATCGCCTGGACCATTAATGACCAGTACTCTGTAGATAAGTGCAAAAAAGCCAGGGCAGACAATATCATAACAGACAGGCCGGATGATATTCTACCGGAGTAATGTGTTTTTTGTGGTCATTGGCAGCTGTTTACAGCGGTTACGTGGCATTTTCATCTGCAAACAGGCATAGACCAGGTATAGGTTTTCCGGAAAAGCCCATACTTTCCATATATTACCGGCATCAGATGCAGGCCGGAGCCTGGAGGAGAGATAATGAGAATACCGAAACATATTGGAATCATACCGGACGGAAACAGAAGATGGGCACAGAGCCGGGGGATGGAAAAGGCGGATGGATACAGTCACGGCATTTCCCCGGGAATGACCCTGTATTATATGTGCCGTGAACTGGGCATTGAGGAAATGTCCTTTTACGGTTTTACAGTGGATAACACGAAACGCCCCACAACTCAGCGCCAGGCGTTTACAAAGGCATGTGTTGCAGCTGTCGGGGAATTGTCAAAGGAGGATGCAAGCCTGCTGGTATTGGGCAATACCCAATCGGATATGTTCCCGCCGGAGCTTCTTCCCTATACCACCAGACAGGACTTTGGGGCGGGGGGAATGAAGATCAATTTCCTGGTAAATTACAGCTGGGAGTGGGACCTGGGTTTCAAACCAGGGCCAAGGACATCCGGTGAACCGGCAATCAGCCGGCCGGCTTCCATCGGGCCGGGGCTTAAGACCGCAGATGTGTCGCGTATTGACCTGATCATCCGCTGGGGCGGCAGAAGGAGGCTGTCAGGCTTTCTCCCGGTGCAGTCGGTTTATTCCGACATATATGTGGTGGATGATTACTGGCCGGATTTCAGGCGTCAGCATGTGGAGGACGCAATTAAGTGGTACTCGGCCCAGGATGTCACCTTGGGCGGATGATGGGAACCACCAGGTTACCCGCTTTTGCGCCCATTTTCCCGCTGTCCTGAACTGTTACAATATATCATAATAAGGAATGGACCAGAAACTAAATTGGCGTCCGCGTAATATGCCCTGGGCTGGGCTGGCTTAAAAAGTCAGATCCGGGCCAGGCTTCATATTTCCCGGGCGCCAATATAAATTTCTACATTAAACAGACTGTTTTCAACATTTATAGACAAATTTAGACAGGGGGGTGTAAAATATCATAGAAAAAAATTGCAGTACGGGGACAGATATATGATACATATAGCGGTTTGTGATGATGATATCCAGTTGTGCAGCCAACTGGAAGATTATATAAAAAAATGGAAAGAAAAAAGAAAACTGGAAGTAGAGGTCTTTAACACGGGGAGGGAATTTGAGAAAGCTCTCAGGGAACGGTATTTTGACCTTATATTTTTGGATATTGTTATGAAAGACTGCAGCGGCATTGAGCTGAGCCGGTTTATAAGGGAAGAGCTTGGCAATGACACCAGCATGATCGTATATATGTCCGGATATGGGGATGAATACGCACTGGAGCTGTTTCAGTTCCAGCCCTTTCATTTTCTCAAAAAACCATTTAAACCAGAGGAATTCCAGCAGGTGTTTTTTAAGGCATGTGACAGGATACAGGGGGATTCAGGTATTTTTGAATTTAAGTCCAGCAGGACCGTGTACAGGGTTCCTCTGAAGGATATCCATTACTTTGAGGGCGATAACCGGCGGGTTAAAATCGTAACAGCCACACATACATATCATTGTTATTCCACCATTGAAAATCTTTTTTCCAAAATTAACATGGAGCAGGCGGGATTTATTCGGCTGCATAAGTCGTACGCCGTCAATCTCCGTTTTGTGGCAAAATTCAGCGTCAGGATGGTGACGCTGTTTGACGGCGAGGAGTTTACGGTCAGCGCGCCCTTTAAAGAGAACGCCCAGAGGCAGTATGAGGCATACAGTGAGAAAATAGGCAGGCAGAGATGATTGGTCCGGGTGAACAAACTATGAGCAAAAATTGATTCAGGCACAAAGCATCGTTACCATCGCTATTTATAATTCATTTCCGGGAACCGTGCATATCCGGGTTAAATCGGATGCATACTAACTTTGGAGGTGATAATCTATGAGTCCCAAGGAATTAGACTATATTGAAGACGCTTTAGGCCATGAAAAATTTTTGAAGACACAGTGCCAGGAAGCGATCCAGAACCTGCAGGATCCTGCCCTTAAGAATCAGGTACAGCAGATGGAACAGAAGCACCAGCAGATTTTTGATAATTTCTACAATCTCGTATAAGGAGGAGAAAGCAATGGATGACAAGTGTATCATGGAGAACCTTCTCCTTACAGAGAAAGGCGTATGTGACCTGTATGTTCACGGCACAATTGAGTCTTCCACAACCAATGTGCATCAGACATTTAATCAGGCGTTAAATGACAGTCTGTGTCTGCAGGATGATATCTACAAGCAGATGTCCGCACGCGGATGGTATCAGACAGAACAGGCTGAACAGCAGAAGATCCAGAAGGTTAAGAACCAGTTCGCAGGAATGTAGGTTTCGGCCCCGGTAAGCGGCCCGGGTAAGCGGCCCGGGTAACAGGCGGGTTACAGAATCCGGAAAAGAGCAGGGCATGTGGTCAGCATGTCCTGCTCTTTTGCCATATGGAAAGAATTCTTAGTCTGACTCATAAATTCCTTTTATGATCCGTATGGTCTTGTCCATTCCCAGCTTGCTTATGTTGAGAAGCATCTGGTGGGAATCGATGCTGCCCCATTTGTGCTTGGTATAGTTTTCATAATAGTTTTTCCTGCGCCGGTCCGTGGATTTGATGGCGTTGACAGCGTCCTTTTCCGTAAAGTTATAGCGCTCCATAATGCGGCGGACCCTGTCGTCCATGGAGGCGCAGATAAAGACATCGACCAGATCCGGGTAATTGCGCAGCACATAATCACCGCACCGTCCCACGATCACGCACGGGCCCTTTCTGGCCAGGGCCTCAATGATAATGGTCTGTGTTACATAGGTGCTGTCGTTCAGGGACAGCCCGTACCCGGTAACGGAATTGGGCTCCTTGGGTATCTGATAATTAGCCAGAAAGGTGGAGAGGGCGGATTCGTCAACCTTTTCCACGCTGACAGGGGAATGTCCCATCTTTTCAGCGGCCATCTCCACCAGGTTCCTGTCATAGAGGGGAATCCCCAAAAGGTCTGACAGCCTTTGGGCTACCTCATGTCCTCCGCTTCCGAACTGACGGGCTATGGTAATGATCTTATGGCTCATAGTTCCACTCCTTTCCAACCTGAAACATATAAAGTGCACAAATTAGTTGCTATATATGTTATTATACCGCACTATTTGCACAAAAGATATAGAAAATTATATTTTCAGGCTTTATCCTGCATGATCTCCCGTATACAGACATGTTCCTGCCCTTCGGCTTCCTCCTGTTCAGGGGAAATGTCAGTGGCCGCGGCCTCATCTCTGAGAAGATGCCTGCGCTCATGGATCAGATCCCATATGGTATCGTGCATCCATTTCACTGTGTCATTGAGTATTTTGTTCTCTGTGTCCAGGTTCATGATCACATTGTTCATCTCGGCAATGATCTCCCTGCTGTTGTAGCGCTTGTGGGGCTCGGTCAACCGTTCCACCAGGGATGGGTTGGTCCTCAGTATCTCCTTTGAAAGGTATTCGTCCCGTTCATCACAGGACATTCTCATAAATTCCGTATAGTGCATCCGCACCATGTTCATGGCCTCCGCGCACCCGCACTTGGGGCACTGGGGATGTCGGGAGGTCTGGTAATATGCGTAGTGTCCGCATTTGGGGCAATAAAAAACAGCTAACTCTCTCATAATGTCCTCTCCTGATAAGTACTCATAATATAAATAACGTTTCAGAAGCGAAAATATGTCTATTTTTTGTAACTTTCTTGTAATTTCAGCACAATGCACAAAAAAACGGCAGACTATTTGGCTAGTCTGCCGTGTATATCACTCTGCCTGATAATCTGAACGGATGATGGCAGAATGGTTTATTACTGGATCACACCTTCGGTGTTTACTGTCCAGATCTTTTCATTTTCATCTTTGAAGTCTTTGAATCCATTGCCAAGTTCCGGTTTTGCATTGGACTTGGAGGAGGATCCTGCCTTCTGTACGGTACCGTTTGCATTTACAAGGTACTGCTTATCATCTAAGGTAACAGGTGCAAAGCGCAGATCTTTGTCAGCTTCCTGACGCAGGCCGTATACATACAGCACGTTGTCCTTGATGCCGTGGTATCCCTGGCCCTTTCTGGAGCCGTCTGTGTGGAAATACCAGTTCTGTGTCTCGCCTAAATCCTCATCGTAGATTACCTGCTTACCGGTCTTCATCACGCCTTCTTCATCAAAGTAGAAGTTGGCAATGGCATCATTTTCAATATTTACAACCTGCTTGCCGGTCTGCATTTCACCCTTTGTATTGAACGCATACTTTTTAGAGTCAACGCTGAACAGCTCAAGACCCTTGGTTGCGTGGTAAGGTTTTCCCTTCTTAAAGTAGAAGCGGTAAAGCTCTGCTTCCTCGCTGATGCCTTCAACACCTTCAATGGTTCTCCAGCCATCGGCGCGCTTGCCGTCCTCATCATAGTACTGATATCCGGCTACGGTTGCCTCTGTCTGTGCAGGAGTTGCCTCGGAAGGGGTTGCCTGTGCCTCATCTGCGGTTTCCGCAGATGCAGGGAGTTTGAACCAGCCTGTCTGCATGCGGCCGTCAACAAATGTGTAGTAGTCGCCTTCTATCTTTTTGTCCACTTCATTTTCAATGCGTTTTCCTGTGTTGTCAAAATAGTACCAGGATTCAAGGATCTCAGGATCATCGGTTTCATCTTCCAGAAGAACCCAGCCGGTCTTCCTGCTGCCGTCTTCGCCTAAATAGTAGTTGTAGCCGTCAACTGTGATGGAACCGGTCTGCATGATGCCGTCCTCATTGAAATAGTACCACTGATTGTTAATGGATGCCCATTTGGAGGTCAGGGCCTTGCCGTCCCTTCCGTAATAATAATACAGATACTCCTGAGCGTCTTCTTCATTCCAGAAATCTTCGTTTTCTACGGAAACCCATTTCATGCTGACACGTTTTCCGTCTTCTCCTACGTAATACTCATCAATCTGCATGTTGGTGGCGCGTATACCGTCTGAATCCAGGTAATACCAGTCATCTCCGGACTTCTTCCAGGTATCGGTTACGGCATCGCCGTAAGAATCGTAGTAATACCAGTTTCCGTTTTCCTCTGACCATCCCGCGCTTTTAGCGTAAGCGGTAGAAGTAGTTGGGAAGAAGTTAGGGGTTACTGCTGCCATCAGCATTGCAGTGGATAATACAGCCAGAACTTTTGTCTGTTTTTTCATAATATTGAATCTCTCCTTTTTGATATGTGGTTTTGTCTGTGGCCGAAAATCCGTCCTTGCATTACGAGGTTCATTATAGCGGACAAATCCGCGGAATGATAGTGATGGTTACTGGAAGTTCTGGAATACGCTGGAGGCAGGGGGGCGGCCCCTTGAATGGCCTGTTTGGCCTGTATCCCCCCTTTATTGTAAGAGAAATTTAGTATTATTTTATGGTGTTTTATGCTATACTCTCGATATATTAACATTTTCGGTAACGAGCATAAGAATAGGGAGGGAGACCGCAGATGAAGATCAAGATTTCCAATTATATAGCAGCCAGGCTGGTGGAGGCAGGGATCTGCCAGGCATTCATGGTGACCGGAGGAGGTGCAATGCATCTGAACGATGGGCTGGGGCATCAGGAGGGGCTGCACTGTATCTATAACCACCACGAGCAAGCCAGCGCCATGGCTGCAGAGGCATATGCAAGGATCCATAACAGGATCGCTGCGCTGTGCGTTACCACAGGGCCTGGCGGCACCAATGCCATTACCGGAGTGGTAGGCGGGTGGCTGGATTCCATTCCCATGCTGGTACTGTCAGGGCAGGTCCGCTATGATACCACGGCCCGTTTTTCAGGGGTGGGGATCAGGGCCATGGGAGACCAGGAGTTTGATATCTGCAGATCCATTGAATGCATGACCAAGTATTCGGAGATGGTATTGGACCCCCTGCGTATCCGTTATTGCCTGGAGAAAGCATTGTATCTTGCCCGGTCCGGCCGCCCCGGCCCTTGCTGGCTGGATATTCCGCTGAACGTCCAGGGGGCCTTTGTGGATACGGAGGATCTGATTGGTTTTGACCAGGAGGACTATAATGCAGGAGGAGACGGCTGGGCAGGCGGTGACAAGAGCCACAGGATCAGCCAGGATATCGCCGGACAGGGCGAACTGCGCCAGGTACTTCCGGCCAGGGTGGAGCTGTCCACGGCCCAGGAGATCATTAAAAAGGTGAGAAATGCCAGACGCCCTGTGATCAACGCGGGCAACGGGATCCGCATTGCAGGCGCCCATGAGGTATTTATGGAAGTGGCTGAAAAGCTTGGGGTGCCGGTGATAACGGGATGGGACAGCGAGGACTGCATGTATGACGCCCATCCTCTTTATGTGGGCCGTGCGGGCAACATGGGGGACAGGCCTGGCAACTTTGCCATACAAAACAGTGATCTGGTACTTTCCATCGGCAGCCGTCTGAGCATACGGCAGGTAGGATATAATTATAAGACCTGGGCCAGGGAGGCCTATGTGATCGCCAATGATATCGACCAGGAGGAGCTGAAAAAGCCATCGGTCCATGTGGACATGCCGGTCCACGCGGATGCCGGGGATCTGCTGGAACAGCTGAACCGGGTTTTGGATGCCCTGCTGGCAGAGGAGGGCAGTGCACTGCCCCATAGCCTGAGCCGTCCGGGCAAAAAGCAGGTGTTTGACGGCGGGGAAGGGCTTCGATCCATGAACTGGAGCCAAACCTGCGCCATGTGGAAGGAGCGCTATCCGGTGGTCCTGCCAAAGCATTTTGAACATGGGGACCAGGAACCGGCCAATGTATATGCGTTTATTTGGGAAGTGAGCAGCCGTCTCAGGGAGGACCAGGTTACAGTGGTGGGCAACGGCTCCGCCTGTGTGGTGGGGGGCCATGCTTATGTAATTAAGAAGGGGCAGCGCTTTATCACCAATTCAGCCATCGCGGCCATGGGATATGATCTGCCCGCGGCCATCGGCGCCTGGGCTGCTTCCAGGACAAACCAGTTCTACAGCAATGGCGGAGATCCCAGCGGGGATGACCTGATCCTGGTCACCGGAGACGGAAGCCTTCAGATGAACCTGCAGGAGCTGCAGACCATTATCCATCACAGGATGAATATAAAGATATTTGTGATCAACAACGGAGGTTATCATTCTATCCGCCAGACCCAGAAGAATTTCTTCGGTGAGCCTTTGGTGGGCGTGGGTGTGGACAGCGGGGATCTGAGTTTTCCATCCCTTGAAAAGCTGGCCGCTGCTTACGGCTATCCCTACCGGTCCGCAGCACACAACAGTGAGCTGGCCCGGGCAGTGGAGGATACCCTTGGAATGGAAGGGCCTGTTATCTGTGAGGTATTTGTGTCCACGGATCAGAATTTTGAGCCCAAATCATCTGCCAAGAGGCTTTCGGACGGCACCATGGTATCGCCGCCTCTGGAAGACCTGTCACCCTTCCTGCCTGAGCAGGAGATGGATGAGAATATGATCATTGCGAGAATAAAGGAATAAGGAGTACGTGTTATGCGGATAGTGGTAACAGGAGCTACCAGCTTTATCGGACTGGCTGTTACAAAGGAACTGCTGGATAAGGGGCATGAGGTGTTTGCCGTGGCGCGGCCGGATTCCCCCGGCAGAAGGCGGCTGGAAGGAAAAGAGGGCTGTTTCATTATGTCCTGCACTCTGCGGGAGATCCACACCCTGGTGGGACGGAGGGAACTGGCAGGGGGAGCGGATGCATGGCTTCATCTGGGATGGGAGGGGGCGGGAAGCGACAACCGCCGCAATCCTGAGATACAGGCCCGCAACATTGCCTATGCCCTGGAAGCCCTGAGAACCGCTTACGCCCTGGGATGCAGCCGCTTTCTGTTCAGCGGATCCCAGGCGGAATACGGTATCTGTCATACGGTAATGAGGGAAGACGGGGAATGCCATCCCGTGTCGGAGTACGGCAAGGATAAGCTGAAAGTGTGCTCCATGGCTTCGGAGGAGGCGCGCCGTCTGGGGATCACCTATATCCACGCCCGGATTTTCAGCGTGTACGGCCCCGGGGATCATCCCTGGTCCCTGATAGCCACCTGTATGGACACATTCCTGAAAGGCGGGCATATGGAGCTTGGAGCCTGTACCCAGATGTGGAATTTCCTGTATATAACGGATGCCGCAAGGGCTCTTACAGGCCTTTTGCTTGCCAAAGCACCTGCCGGCGTGTATAATGTGGCAGGGGAAGATACCCGCCCCCTGAAACATTATCTGGAAGAACTGCACAGACTCTGCGGAGGCGGTGGAACCTATGAATACGGAAAGCGTCCTCCTAATGCGGAGGGAGTGGTCTCCCTGATCCCGGACACGGGAAAGCTGCATGAAGCGGTCGGCTTTAGGCAGGAGATCTCCTTTGAGCAGGGGATAAAGGAAATGCTTCATAAGGGAAATATTCCATATCAGAAAAGTCTGGGATTAAAATAAATTGTGTAAACGTTTGAAAGGAGGCAGATACATGAAACGATGCATCGCCTGCGGTGCTCCGTTATGGGAGACGCCTTTACTTACATTGGATAACATGCCGGCTTCCGCCCAGCATATGCCGGATGCCGCAGGGCTTTTAAAGGACCAGGGGCTGACCCTGGATCTGTGTCAGTGCATGGGCTGCGGCCTGGTCCAGTTTGACTGCGATCCGGTGGACTATTACAGGGATGTGATACGGGCAGGAGGTTTTTCCAAAACCATGGTGGAACTGCGCCGGTATCAGTATAAGAATCTGATCCAAAATTATCATCTGGAGGGAAAGAGGTTCATTGAGGTGGGCTGCGGCCAGGGCGAGTTTCTTAAGGTGCTGACTGAATTTCCCGTGGAGGCCCATGGAATCGAGCACGATCCCCATCTGGTGGAGCTGGCCAGGGCGCAGGGACTGGATGTGATGGAAGGGTTTACTGAAACGGAGGACACCAGGTTCCCCGGGGGTCTTTATGATGTTTTCCTCTCCTTTAACTTCCTTGAGCACCAGCCTGATCCGGGCACCATGCTCCAGGCCATTTACCGCAATCTTGAGGATGATGCGGTGGGACTGATCACGGTTCCCAGCTTTGAATATATCATGGACCACAACAGTTATTTTGAGCTGATCCGGGACCACATTGCCTATTATACATTTGAGACCCTTACGCCTCTTCTGGAGCGCAACGGATTCCAGGTGGAGGAATGCGAGGTCATTAACAGGGATACCTTGTCCGTGATAGTGAAAAAACGCCCGCAGATGGACACGGAGAATCTGTTGGACTGCTATGTGAATCTCCGGAAGGAGATGGAAAGTTACATGAAGTACCTGGACGCATGGGACAAGAAGATCGCCATGTGGGGGGCCAGCCATCAGGGGTTTACCCTGGCAGCCACCACAAAGCTGGGGGATAAGGCGCAGTATATCATAGACTCCGCACCGTTTAAGCACGGGAAGTTTGCTCCCTCCTCCCATCTTCCCATTGTGCCTCCGGAGTATTTCCTGGACCACCCGGTGGATGCCATTATCATCACCGCGCCCGGTTACACGGAGGAGATCGCGGCCAGTATCAGGGAACGGTTCGGCAAGGATGTGGAAGTGAGAGCCATGCGCTTTAATCATCTGGAACTGGTGGGATAATACCGTCCGTGTACACGGATGATGGGAAAGGAACTGGAAGGAAAATGAAGGATGTGACCCAAGGCGGCTTGGGAGCGCGTATTGTGATAACCGGAGCCACCGGCTTTATTGGAAGCAATCTTGCCAGGGTATTCCTGGAACACGGGGATCATGTATTTGTACTGGTGAGACCGGGGTCCAGGCACAGGGATGCGCTGCCGGTCCACGACAATCTTACAACCGTGGAATGTGATCTGGACCATGTGCCTGACTGCATACCGGCCATCGGACGGGCGGATGCATTCCTGCATCTGGCCTGGGGCGGAGTGAACCGTGAGGAGATCGACTCACCCAAGGTGCAGGCGCGCAATGTGTCCGGTTCCCTGGATTGTGTCAGGACAGCGGCCCGCTTAGGCTGCACCGTGTTTATGGATGCAGGCTCCCGTGTGGAATATGGCGCCGTGGAGGGCATGATGCAGGAGGATGTGGAATGTCATCCCGTGAACCAGTATGGAAAGGCCAAGCTGGAATTTTATCAAAAAGCAGCCCCCCTTTGCGGGGAGCTTAACATGAATTATTATCATCTGAGGTTTTTCAGCGTTTATGGATACGGGGATCACCCGTGGTCTATTATTTCCACCCTGGTAAGGGATCTAAGGCAGAATAAGCGGGTATCCCTAAGTGCATGCAGACATCAGTGGAATTTTATGTATATTGAGGATGCGGTACAGGCAGTATATGAATTATACAGGCATGGTGTTCCGCCTGTGGGTCTGAGAAGCTGCATTGTGAATATTGCCAGTTCTGATACAAGGCCCCTCCGTTCCTTTGTGGAGGAGATCCATAAGATCGCAGGCTTTCGGGGTGAACTTGAATACGGCACATTTGTCCAGGCAAAAGAGGGCGCCCTTTCCATACGGCCGGATATCGGCAGGCTGCTTGGACTCACAGGCGGTGACTGGAAAGAGGAATATACTTTTTGCCGCGGCATTGAAGAAACTATAGAGAAAGAAGAAGCGAATAAAAGACATGAAGAAGATCAGCGTATTGATTCCCTGTTATAATGAAGCGGAAAATGCAGGTCCCATCAGCAAGGCGGTGACGGACATACTGGAAAGGGAACTGCCCCAGTATGACTATGAGCTTGTGTTTATTGACAATGACTCCACTGACGGCACAAGGGATATCCTGCGCGGGCTTTGCGCGTCCAATCCCAGGATTAAGGCGATTCTAAATGCACGCAATTTCGGTCAGTTTAATTCCCCCTATTACGGTATGCTTCAGGTGACGGGAGACTGTGTCATTGAGATGGTGGCGGATTTCCAGGATCCTGTGGAGATGATACCAAAATATGTCCGTGAGTGGGAAAAGGGCTACAAGATCGTAATCGGCATCAAGACCAGCAGCAAGGAAAATAAGGTGATGTACTGGCTGAGAAGCTGTTATTATAAGACCATCAAAAAGCTGTCCGATGTGGAGCAGATTGAACATTTTACTGGTTCAGGGCTTTATGACAGGGAATTTATTGAGGTTCTCAGAAAACTGGACGATCCCACGCCGTTTCTGAGGGGAATTGTAGCCGAGCTGGGGTACAAGCGCAAGGAGATCCCCTATGAGCAGCCCAAGCGGCGGGCTGGCAAGACCCACAACAATTTTTACCGCCTTTATGATGCGGCCATGCTCAGCGTCACCTCCTACACAAAGGCTGGACTCAGGCTGGCCACCATATTCGGAAGCGTGTGCGCTGTGATCAGCATACTGGTGGCCCTGGTGTACCTGGTGATGAAACTGATCTGGTGGGACCGTTTTCCGGCAGGTATGGCCCCCCTGCTGATCGGAATGCTGTTTCTGGGGTCGGTACAGATGTTCTTTATCGGATTCCTGGGTGAATATATCATGAGCATTAACCAGAGGGTGATGAAGCGCCCGCTGGTGATCGAGGAAGAGCGGCTTAACTTTGACGAGGAAGCGGACAAGGATGAAAAGGGCGGTGCAGAGGCATGAAATATAAAATAGATGTTGTGCGCATCCGGGAGAATTCCATCACGTTAAACGGATGGGCGATTGGAAAATCCCCTGAGAGCCGGGCCACCTTCCGGATCGAGGATGAAAAGCATAATCCGGTGAAATTCAAGCATGTATCCACGCGCAGGGATGACGTGAGCCAGATTTATTTTAAGAAAGTGCATAACAAGGAATTTGGATTTGACATCCAGTTTCCCTATGAGCGCGGAAAAAGCTATTACCTGCTCATCCGCTGTGAGGGACGTCAGGCCAAGATCAAGTACAATGAGGACCTGATCACGCGCCGGGCCAGCGTTGCCCACAAACGGATGGAAAAGATAAAGGATCTCATGAACATGGAGACCGTCCATGTGGCTTTGGATTTCTGGAAGGAGCATGGGTTAAAGGCCCTGGTGGTCAAATCCAGACATAAGCTTCAGGGCATTGATAATGACTATGATTACGGCGAATGGTATGAGCTCACAAAACCAACAGATGAGGAACTGGCTGCCCAGCGGCAGGAGAACTTTGATTTTGAGCCGCTTTTATCCGTTGTGATCCCTGCCTATAAGACGCCGGAGCGCTATCTCAGGGAAATGCTGGATTCCATTCTGGAACAGACCTATACCAACTGGGAGGTGTGCATTGCGGACGGAAGCCCCAGAGGACAGGGGCTGGAGCGGGTCCTTAAGAAGTATGCGGACAGGGACGGGCGCATCCGATATGAGATGCTGGGCAGCAACCGGGGAATTGCGGGCAATACCAATGCTGCCCTGGATATGGCCAGGGGAGATTTTGTGATCCTGGCTGATCATGACGATACCCTGCCTCCCCATGCGTTTTATGAGGTGGTGAAGGCCATCAGTGAACATCCGGGATGCGATGTGCTCTACTCGGATGAGGACAAGCTGGACATGGATGGAAAGGCCCTGTTTGACCCGCATTTCAAGCCTGATTTTAACCCGGATCTTTTGACCAGCGTAAACTATATCTGCCACCTCTTTGTGGTAAGGCAGGATCTGCTGAAGCAGGTGGGCGGTTTCCGCCAGGAGTTTGACGGAGCCCAGGACTATGATTTTATGTTCCGCTGCACTGAGGCCGCGGAACATGTGCATCATATTCCAAAGGTGCTCTATCACTGGCGTTGCCACCAGGATTCCACGGCCAGCAATCCGGAGAGTAAGATGTACGCCTTTGAGGCTGGATCCAGAGCCATCATGGCCCATTATGAGCGCCTGGGCATAGAGGCCGAGCGTGTGGAAAAGGGGGTGGACCACGGCATCTACCATACCCGGTTTAAGATTCAGGGCGAGCCGCTTATATCAGTGATTATTCCCAATAAGGATCACAGCGAAGATCTGGATGTGTGCGTGAAATCCCTTATTGAAAAATCCACTTACCGGAACCTGGAGTTTATTGTGGTGGAAAATAACAGCAGGGAAAAAGAGACATTTGCCTATTATGAGAAAATGCAGGCATTGCACAGTAATTTCCATGTGGTCACCTGGGAAAAGGAATTTAATTATTCAGCCATCAACAATTATGGGGCCGGTTTTGCTAAGGGTCAGTATCTGCTTCTTTTAAATAATGACACGGAGCTGATCGATCCGGATTCCATAAGGGAAATGCTTGGTTTCTGCCAGCGGGAGGATGTGGGCATTGCCGGAGCCAGACTGCTGTATGGGGATGATACCATCCAGCATGCAGGGGTTGTCATAGGATTTGGCGGCATTGCAGGGCATACCTTTATCGGACTTCACAAGGCGGAGAACAGTTATTTCCACAGGGCCATGTGCGCCCAGGACTACAGCGCGGTCACAGCCGCCTGCCTTATGACCAAAAAAGACGTATTCGATGCAGTGGGCGGTCTGAGCACCGAACTGGCAGTTGCTTTTAATGATATTGATTATTGCATGAAAGTAAGGGCCTTGGGGAAACTGGTAGTATATGCTCCCTATGCATGCTTCTACCATTATGAATCCAAATCCAGAGGGCTGGAGGATACCCCGGAAAAGGTGGAACGGTTCAACCGAGAGGTGGCCATTTTCATTAAAAAATGGCCGGATATCATAAAAAATGGCGACCCTTATTATAATCCCAACCTGACCCTGCGCAAATCCAATTTTGCGCTTCGGGACCTGTTAAAAGAAAAAATCGGGGAACCATATGATTTAAGGGTTTACCAGCAGTATGCGCCGGAGGATAAACAGAATTCCCATGAGTGATCAAAACAACCATCAAAACAGTGATCAAAACAACCATCAAAACAACCATCAAGGCAGTCATCAAAACAGCCGTCAGCACAATCATCCACACAGACGCTGCGGCAGGGAGGGGAAGAAGGCCACTGTTGTCATACCCAATTATAATGGCCTCTCCTTTATGGAACCGTGTTTTAAGGCCCTGGAGCTTCAGATATGCAGGGATTTCGAGGTGCTGGTGGTAGACAACGGCTCCACGGACGGAAGCGTGGAGTGGCTGAAGGACCAGGGAGTGACCTCCATTTTCCTGGACAGCAACACCGGTTTTTCAGGGGCGGTGAACAGGGGGATCAGGGCTGCTTCCACGCCCTATGTCATCCTGCTTAACAATGACACGGAGCCGGACTGCCACTATGTGGGTGAGATGATCAAAGCCATTGAGCGTTCACCCAGGATTTTTTCCGTCAGCAGTAAGATGATCCAGATGTACCACAAGGAGCTGATGGATGATGCGGGAGATATGTACAGTCTCCTGGGCTGGGCTTTCCAGCGCGGGGTGGGCCGCTCTTCCGCGGGCTATAACAAGGCCTTCCGCGTTTTCTCGGCCTGTGCGGGGGCTGCTATCTACCGCAGGAAGATATTTGATGAGATCGGATATTTTGATGAGATGCATTTTGCCTACCTGGAGGACACGGATGTGGGCTACAGGGCCAGGATCGCAGGCTATGACAACATCTACTGCCCATCGGCAGTGGTGTATCATGTGGGCAGCGGCACCAGCGGCTCCAAGTATAATTCCTTTAAGGTAAAGCTGGCCGCACGCAACAATGTATATCTGAACTACAAGAACATGCCCGCTTTGCAGCTGGCTGTAAATCTGCTCCCTATCATGGCGGGGATCGCGGTCAAATACATGTTTTTCAGAAAGATCGGTTTTGCAAAGGATTATGTGGAGGGACTAAAGGAGGGGATTGCCACTGCGGGAACGTGCAGGAAGGTCCCCTATGACCCCAGGCACCTGCGCAATTACTTTGCCATTGAATGGGAATTGTTAACAGGTACTCTGATCTACCTCTATGAGTTCACTGCGAGACAGATTGCGAAATTATGAAGTTTTTAGAAATTAAGAGAAATGTTATAGAATAATGCCGATTTATCATGTATAATAACAACGATATTTACGGTATATAGGGATTTCCTGAGAAACCAAGGTGATATACAATGATAAAAGATAACCAGAAAAGGCTGAACCGCCTCCATGTCCTGCTGGACATAGTGGTCACGGCTGCGGCCTACGCTTTGGCATGGTTTATTGTTATCAGCGGTAAGGTGATACCGCTGGATGTAAATGTTGGCGTGTTAAAGCCTCAGGTATATTTTATGGCACTTATTTTCATTGTGCCCATTTATCTCATATTGTACGCCAGCTTTCACCTGTATGTGCCCAAGCGGATACAGGGACGGCGTTCAGAGTTTGCAAATATCTGTAAAGCCAACATTATCGGTTTGATGATTTTCACCTTCGTGCTTTTCGGCGCGAGGAAATTCATCCAGCACAACGAATTTTTCTCTACCAAGATGCTGCTGGCATTCTTTGTGATCAACATCATCCTGATGGAGACAGAGCGGATCTGCATACGTCTGTTTCTTCATTCCCTTCGGACCAACGGATATAACCAGAAGCATGTTCTGCTCATTGGATACAGCCGCGCGGCCGAGGGGTTTATTGACAGGGTCAGTATGAACCCGGAGTGGGGATACCATGTACAGGGGATCCTGGATGACAATCAAAAGCCGGGTTACAGATACAGGAATGTTCAGATCCTGGGTCCCATGGATCATCTGGAGACATTTCTTGCCTCCAATACCCTGGATGAGATCGCCATCACTCTGAGCATCAAGGAATACGCTAATTTGGAGCCCATCGTGGCTGCCTGTGAGAAATCAGGCGTGCATACAAAGTTTATTCCCGATTATAATAATATAATACCAACCATACCTTATATGGAGGACCTTCAGGGACTTCCGGTTATCCATATCCGCCATGTGCCTCTTACGGGCGTGTTTAATGCAACGATGAAGCGGATCGTGGATATTATCGGCGCCCTGTTTGGTCTGATTGTATTTTCGCCTGTCATGGTGCTGACAGCTGTGCTTATTAAGATCACATCCCCCGGTCCTGTGATCTTCAGCCAGGAGCGTATTGGTCTTCACAATCATCCCTTTAGGATGTACAAGTTCCGTTCCATGGAGGTCCAGGACCCGGGAAAGGAGCGGGGACAGTGGACTACGCCCCACGACCCCAGGGTAACTTCCGTGGGCCGTTTCATACGTAAGACAAGCATTGACGAGACGCCGCAGTTTTTTAATGTCCTGGTTGGGGACATGAGCCTGGTGGGACCAAGGCCGGAGAGGCCCCTTTTTGTTGAAAAATTCAAGGAAGAGATTCCGCGTTACATGATCAAGCACCAGGTACGCCCCGGACTGACCGGCTGGGCCCAGGTCAATGGATACCGGGGAGACACTTCCATTACCAAACGAATCGAACATGATCTGTATTATATTGAGAACTGGAGCCTGGGTTTTGATTTTAAGATTATGTTTTTAACTGTTTTTAAAGGGTTTATTAATAAAAATGCATATTGATATGCATTCCGTATACATTTAAAATACTCCCAGCATCTTGGCTGAGCATGAACCGGGCAAGATCTGGAGCGTGTCTGGAAATTTTTTTCTGGCAGCGACAGCCGGGCTTGGACCGGGCTACATGATAGAATGAGGATAGACGAATGAATCGTGATTTTGAGAATGAATTTGGACAGGAAGATGAGAGATTGAGAAGCCGCAGCCGGCGCCGGGATTCAGGTGCTGGTTCTGGGGCTGATTCAGATACAGCTTCTGCCAGACGCCCCAGATCCGGCCCGGATGATGCCGGTATGGACCGGCCTGCCGCGAAACCGCGCAGACCTGTGTCCGGGACATCACGGGTACGGCCGGAACAGGCGGAGACAGAGGGGAGAAGGATAGCGGGGGCACGCCCGGAGGGGAATGTCAGAAGCAGGGCGGCAGGGGCCCGTCCGGTATCCGGAAACGGTTTGGAAAGCCGGCCCGGGACAGCCCGGTCCAGGAGACCGGAAGGCGCAGGAATGCCGGGAAGCGGAACCAGGTCGTCAGGCGCAACAGCGCCAGGCAGCGGGGGCAGACCGGCGGGAAGCAGAGCCGGGGCGGAAACCGGAACCAGGCCGGCGGGAGCCAGAGCCGGGGCGGAAACCGGAACCAGGCCGGCGGGAGCCAGAGCCGGGGCGGAAACCGGGGCCAGGCCGGCGGGAACCAGAGCCGGGGCGGAAACCGGAACCAGGCCGACCGGAGCCAGAGCCGGGGCGGAAACCGGGGCCAGACCGGCGGGGACCAGACGGGAAAGCCGCATTTATACACCGGAGGTCAACCTGGCAGATGACAGGGCATCCGGCGCCAGAGGGGCATCCCTTCGCAGGAACGGCAAGGATATATCGGACCGCAGCGCCGCCAAGGAGACTGCTGCAACAGATAAGGCAGCAGGCGAGACGAAGAAGTTTTACAGGATCATGCTGATCACCATGATCGTTCTGGAGTTTCTGATCATCCTGCCCGGGATTTTCGTGACCAGACAGTTTCTTAAAAAATATAATATGCTCCAGAGAGATCCCAAGTTTAATATTGAGCAGGAAACCAACCCTAACCTGAATGTGGATAAGGTTGCCAATATGAAGGGATACTGGACGGTTGCGCTTTTTGGCGTGGACAGCCGGAACAATTCCGTTGGAAAAGGCAATAACGCGGATGTTATCATCATTGCAAATGTTAACCAGGAAACCAGCGAAATCAAGCTGGTCAGTATTTTCAGGGACAGCTATCTGAATCTGGATGATGAAGGTTCCTATAACAAGATCAACCAGGCTTATTTCAGGGGAGGGCCGGAGCAGGCGATCAAGGCCCTGAACAAGAACCTGGATATACAGATTGACGATTACGCCACCTTTAACTGGAAGGCGGTGGCGGATGCCATCAATATTCTGGGCGGCGTGGATGTGGAATTGAGCAAGGCGGAATTTTATTACATTAACGCTTACATTACGGAAACCGTGGAGGCCACGGGGGTTGCATCCCAGCACCTGAAGTCTGCGGGAGTAAACCATTTGGACGGGGTCCAGGCAGTTGCCTACGCGCGTCTGCGCAAGATGGATACGGACTTTGCCCGTACGGAGCGCCAGCGGGAGATCATACAGAAGTGTTTTGACAAGTTGAAGACAGCGGATTTCGCAGTGATCAACAACGTTATGGAGGTTGTATTCAAACAGATCCTTACCAGTGTTACCCTGGATGATATCATCCCGGCAGCCAAGAGCCTGACAAAATATACCATTGCGGATACGGTAGGATTTCCAATGCAGAGAAGTGATGCCAATATGGGCAAAAAGGGCGACTGCGTCATTCCCCAGACCCTGGAGAGCAATGTGATCGCACTGCATCAGTTCCTGTTTGATGATGATGATTACCAGCCCAGTGACATGGTAAAGAAGATCAGTTCCAAGATATCGGCTGATTCAGGTATGTACAATGAAGGAAAATATATAGACAAGGTAGGTACTGACGGCGGATATATACCAAAGCCCACACAGAGTACGACCCAGGCCGCGGAGACTACCACTAAGAGCGAAGAGGAAGGTACGGATGTTAGTACCTCCGAGATCGATGAGGGAATCATTGACGGTGAGAACGAGTGGGATCTTGAGACCGATGAGTTCGGGGATATCATTGACCCGCCGGAGGATGAAAGTCCTGGTTCCCATCCGGGGACAACGCGGCCGTCAGGTACGACCCGTCCAAGCGGAAGCAGCTCAGCCACTATTCCCTATCCGGGTTATACCACCTCTCCGGCTGATGAAAGCAGTTCATCCGGTGTGTATCCAGGCTCCACCACGTCACCCGGCGGTGAAGTGACCGGGCCAGGCTCTACCACGGCCGCGTATCCGGGCAGTACCACCGGGACCTCGGCATCCTATCCGGGCAGCACCACCGGAACCTCAGCCGCGTATCCGGGCAGCACCACTACTACAGAGGGATATGTTCCCGAAGGACCGGGCTCTGTGATCATCGGACCGGGAAATTAACCTTTACCGGATACCTTTATCCAATGTAAAATAAGGGGGCCAGCAGGTTCACTGTAATTTATGACAGTGCCGGCTGGTCCCTTTTTAGTATTATATAAGAAAATGGTCACATATTTATCACAAATCATTGATACACTCTATTCAGAATCGGAAGATATGCGTGCAAATCAGGAAAGGGGATATATGAATGTACGATAATGATCAGGAATACGGTTGGAAATCATACGATAATCAGGGATATGAAGGCCGTCCATATAATGAACCGCAGTTTGACCAGGGACCCAATTTTAATCAGGGGCCGTCAGGGGGCCAGGGACCATTGGGAGGCCAAGGACCATTGGGAGGCCGGGGACCATTGGGAGACCAGGGACCGTCCGGAGACCGGCGTCCTCCAAAGAAAAGGGGCGGACTGTTAAAAAAAGCAGCTTTGATCACAGCAGGAGCGGTCCTGTTCGGAGGTGTTTCAGGAGGCGTCATGGTGGGCGTCCATGTGGCTGCTTCAAGATACCTGAACATTTATGCTTCAGCAGATCCTTCCGGCAAAGAAAACGGAGATCAGCCGGTTCCAGGCCCGGATAACGGCCAGATGGACGGAAAAGGGCAGAATGGGCAAAGCGGCCAGGGCGGATCAGGGTCCCACGAGAAAGTTCCCAACTCAGGAGGGGGAGGAGTGGCGGATGTGTCTGATATTGTGGAAGCGGCCATGCCTACGGTGGTAGCCATTACCAGCACCACTGTTTACCAGAGCAATAATTACGGCTATGGATGGTTTTTCGGCGGTCCCCAGACCTATGAAGTCCCCAGCTCAGGATCGGGGATCATCATAGGGGAAAATGACCAGGAACTGCTCATTGTGACTAATAACCATGTGGTGGAGAGTGCTTCCTCCATGAAAGTGGCATTTATAGATAACGAGGTAGTGGATGCAGTGATCAAGGGAACGGATGCGGAGACGGATCTTGCAGTGATCTCTGTTCCTCTGGACCAGATCAAAGCAGATACAAAGAGTAAGATATCCGTAGCCAAACTGGGAAGTTCAGATGACCTAAAGGTGGGGCAGGGCGTGATCGCCATCGGCAATGCGCTGGGATACGGCCAGTCCGTGACCGTGGGATATGTGAGCGCCCTGGACCGTGAGGTGCGGGTATCCAACAATGCCACCAGAACCCTGCTGCAGACTGATGCTGCCATTAACCCGGGCAACAGCGGAGGCGCCCTTTTGAATATGAAGGGGGAAGTGGTGGGAATCAATGCAGCCAAGTATTCGTCCACAGAGGTGGAGGGGATTGGATATGCGATCCCCATTTCCAAGGCCCAGGATATCATGAGCCAGCTCATGAACAGGAAGACCATGAATCCCGTGGAGGAGGCAAAGCGGGGATATCTGGGAATCCAGGGTACTACGGTAGATGAGGAGACGGCCAGCCTGTTCGGCATGCCCAGGGGAGTCTATGTATACAAGGTCCTGGGAGACGGGGCGGCGGCTGAATCGGATTTAAGGGATAAGGACATCATAACAAAGGTGGATGGACAGTCTGTCAAGACCATGACAGAACTTCAGGAGCTGTTAGCCTGTTATGAACTGGGGGAAGAGCTGGAGCTTACGGTCCAGACCCAGGAAAACGGACAATACCAGGAGCGTATTGTGCAGGTGACCCTGAAGTCCATGCCTCAGGAAGAACAAAGCAATCCTGCACAGTAAGTTAAATTTTTAAAAACAATATGAAATGAAAATGCTTCCTCTTGTTTGGGGAAGCATTTTGTTATATACTTATCCCAATGGCAGAAGATGGCCAGAGAGGCCCTGGAACCACGCAGGGATGCTTGTTACAGAGAGGAGAACTGACTTGGACGACAAAGACTATACCGAAGATGTGAAACCATCCGGTCAAGATAAAGAAGATAATAAGGAAGATGACAAATATGAGAAGGTCTGCTATATGTGCCGCAGGCCTGAGAGCAAGGCCGGTTCCATGATATCCATGCCCGGGGGAATGAACCTGTGTCATGATTGCATGCAGAAAGCTTTTGATTCGGTGACAAAGGGAGGAATGGATTTTTCCAAGTTTTCCAACATGCCGTATATGAATATGAACCTTAATGACCTGAACGTGACCCCTCCTGCGGTGGAGATCCCAAAGAAACAAAAGATCAAGAAAAAGCCCCAGGAACAGCCGGTCCTTACCATGAAGGACATACCCACGCCCCATGTGATCAAGGGAAAACTGGATGAGTATGTGATCGGACAGGAAAAGGCAAAAAAGGTGGTTTCAGTGGCCGTTTACAACCACTACAAGCGTGCTTTTTTGGACGGTAAGGCAGGGCAGGAAGAGGGAAATGCGGAAAATGCCGAGCCGGATGATGTGGTGATTGAGAAATCCAATATCCTGATGATAGGCCCCACGGGAAGCGGGAAGACCTATCTGGTAAAGACATTGGCCCGCCTTTTGGACGTGCCTCTTGCCATTGCAGACGCCACCTCCCTAACCGAGGCCGGATATATCGGTGATGACATTGAAAGCGTAGTCTCCAAGCTTTTGGCCGCTGCTGATAACGATGTGGAGAGAGCCCAGCGGGGGATCATCTTCATTGATGAGATCGACAAGATTGCCAAGAAAAAGCAGACAAACACCAGGGACGTCAGCGGTGAGTCCGTGCAGCAGGAGCTTCTTAAGCTTCTGGAGGGAAGCACGGTGGAAGTGCCTGTGGGCTCCAACCAGAAGAATGCCATGACTCCCATGGCAACCGTGAACACGGATAATATCCTGTTTATCTGCGGAGGAGCATTTCCGGATCTGGAGGAGATCATTAAGGAAAGGCTTAAGAAAAAGTCCTCCATGGGATTTGGCTCTGTCCTCAAGGATACATATGACAGTGATCCCAATATACTGAGCCATGTAACCAATGAAGACCTGCGCACCTTCGGTATGATTCCCGAGTTCCTGGGAAGGCTGCCGGTGACAGTGACCCTTCAGGGGCTTACAGAGGATATGATGGTCCGTATTTTAAAGGAACCCAGGAATGCCATTACCAAGCAATATGAAAAGCTGCTGTCCATGGACGAGGTCAGGCTTGTGTTTGAGGATGACGCCCTTATGTGGATTGCCGAAGAAGCACTGAAAAGGGGAACCGGCGCAAGGGCTCTTCGGGCAATTCTGGAAGAGTTTATGCTGGATATCATGTATGAGATACCCAAGGACCCCAACATTGGTTCTGTTGTGGTGACACGTCCTTACCTGGAGAAGAACGGCGGACCGCTGATCCAGATGAGAGGATGAGAATGAAGTTGAGGATGGGAGGACGGTCCCCAGGACGGCCCGGTGCGGCAAAACGGCAGTCTAAGGGGAATTTACTCCCGTAACCGTAAAAATGTTTCATATAGATCCAGGGCTCCGTATCCCCACTCCCTGTTGGGATACGACAGCGCTGGATTTCTTCTTGCCCCCCGGATCAGGTAAGCCTTGATCGAGGCCTCACTCATGGTAATATTATTTCCTTCCACAATTCCCCATCCTAAAAGATTGGCAGCAGCGCCGGCAACGTGTGCGGCGGCAACCGAGGTTCCGGTTCTGGTGGTCATGGGAACGGAGGTTCCAATCCTGCGTCCGATGGCAGGTCCGCTTACACCAACGCCCGGGGCTGCCAGATCCGGCTTGATCAGTCCTCCCACCGTGTATCCGCGGCTGGAGTGAATGTAGATGCTGTTGTTCAGATGGTTGTAGGCGCCCACTGTGATGGGAGAAGGGGCATTTCCCGGAAGCGTGATGGTGGTGTAAGGACTGGGAGTCAGGAACACGGTTTCCTCCGAGATCAGGTTGTGGGTGGGAAGCCACATGTTAAATTGGCCTGTAAGAAACTGGGTATTGTATACGCGTATTTTCCAGATTCCGGTCGTGGGGGCTTCAAAACGCATAAAAATAAGCTGCCTTCCCGACCCCGCTTCAATCAGCTGGTAATTCACGGTAATGACCGTGGGTTCCAAAAGGAAAGGGATAGAGGTTTCATTTCCGGCTATAATAGGAATACGGCTTATGGTTTCCCCGCTGGGGGAAAGAAATCCAACGGAATATGTGTCAATGGTGGAGGCCCACAGCTCAACCACGAATCCCCGCTGGGATTCCGGCTGCCCCACGCGGATCTCCACATCAACAGAAGACTCTCCTGTGGGTATGGTGCCCATGTAGTGATGACCCCGTCCTGTCTCATTGCCTGCTGCAATAACAGTTGCCGTGCCCAGATACCGGCTGATGTCCTGGAGCATTACGCTGAGAGGGGATGTTCCCTCGTGGCTGCCCAGATTGGAGCCAATGCCGAGAAGGATGACCAACGGTTTTCCGCGGCTGAATGCCTCCACGCGCAGATACTTGATTCCCATCATGATATCATTTTCCTGGTAAGCGTCAGCATCGCTGCTGACAAGGTAGAAATCGCGCAGATATTGTTTGGCAGGTTTTAGCTTGACGATCAGCAGTTCGCATTCCGGGGCGGCTCCGGTAAAATCTTCCTCAGGCAGGAAGCCGCCGGCGGCAATACCGGCCAGAAAGGTTCCGTGTCCATTGGTGTCCGTAGATGGGACCAGGGCAAGTGGATCATCGGATTCCAGGGCCTGGTTGATCTGTTCCCTGGTATACTCTGTGCCATAGGTCGCTCCGCTGGCATTATACCGGTTGGGTACGCCCGGCGGAATCAGGGTTTTATCCTCCGGCAGGCTCTGATCCCAGATGCTGTTGATCCTGGTGGTCCCGTCCGGATTCCGGAACAGGGGATTGGTATAGTCGATTCCCGTGTCAATGATGCCAATGAGTACACCGCGCCCCCGGTTGCCCAGGGCAGGGGATGAATGGGTGGAAAGGATACCGGAAGCTTCCATGCTGGAACTGTCTAAAAGCGTGTACAGTCCGGGGATACTGTAGTAGGAAGTCCGCCTTAATGATATGGGTTCCACAGTGTCCAAGGGAGTATATATAATACTGAAGTCAGTGCTTACAAAGTCCATACAGGGAATGTCTTCCGGGTTACCGATAATTTGCTGCTGGCTTCCGTAACGGTAGATAAAGTCAGCAATGGTTTCTGAGGCTGAGTTAAAAGGGCAGTCTGCCATGACATACCTCGTACAGGGTATTTGCTATTATTATATGCTGAATTTTAGAAACCTTTCACTGGACGGCAGTGTGAAACCATAGTAGAATGAAAGAAAAGCGTGGAAAGGAAGGCGGACATATGATTTATGGTTGGATAATAGGCGGTCTGGCGGCGCTGGATCTTGGCATAAAAAGTGTGATCGAAAGCGAGGAGGATGATACATTTCCAAGAGATCTGCCCTCAGCCAAGGGCCTGATCAAGGTTCACAAGAATCACAACGCAGGTTTTCCCTTTGGATTTATGAAGGAGCGGCCGGAACTGGTCAAAGGGATTCCGCTCATGGTCATCTCAGCCATGGCCGGCGCCCTGTGCGCCCTGCTCCAGGACAAAGGAAAGACAGCCCAGAAAGCGGGGATTGCCATTATCATAGGCGGAGCTCTCAGCAATCTCTACGACAGAGTGGTCCGGGGCTATGTGGTGGATTATTTTTCCATCGAATGGGAGCCGATCAAGAAAGTGGTATTCAATCTGGGAGACATGTTCGTATTTCTGGGAAGCACGATCATTATGCTGGAGCAGACAGCAAAAAGCCTGGCCGAGGTCAGGAAAAAGAAATAGGTAAGAAAAATAGATAAAAAGTACAAGGAAAAATAAGTAAAGAAACGCAAACGAAAGAAGACCGCAGTCTCCCCAAGACCGCGGCCTTTTTCTGACCGGCGATTTAAGTGGTGAAGGGGGAGCGGTACAGCAGTGGGTGAGAGGAATGGATGTACCTATCTCTCCCCCCACCTACCCCCAAGTCCCACCTTAACTGATCATTCCCCCAATGGTTCCGCCCAGGGCGCATACGCCCATGACTGTCACGGAACGTTCCATATCAATTGGTGAACCCATGTTCATGGCCCAGGATACAGCGAACAGGACCACAAAATAGAACAGACCGGCCAGAAGCCCCCAGAAGAACCGGCGCTGCCTGATCCCTTTTCCGGCAACAAAACCGCCTGCCAGACAGGTGATAAAGTAAACTGCATACACCATGAGGTTTACCTGTCCCTCTTTCAAATGCAGTTTATACAGGGCAAATGCCAGGGCGGCCAGGAGGATTCCGGACAGCACGTAGGAAATGAGCAGGGAGCGGACCATGGGCTTAACGATACCATTTTCCATAGGATTATTCTCCTTCATAAGAATCTATGTTGCAGTATATTCCCGGAGGCGCCGTGAATATGACAAACCTTTGTAATTTACCGTTGCAAGGGGCTTTAACCTGTGTTATAATTTCAAGGAATTATATTTTGGATAAGAGGAGGTGCCGTAATATGAAGCACGTTAAGACATTGAATACGAATACCTTGAAGGATACCATGAAAAAGGGCGGATGCGGCGAGTGCCAGACTTCCTGCCAGTCAGCATGTAAGACATCCTGCACCGTTGGAAACCAGAGCTGCGAGAACGCTAACCGCTAGAGTGTATTTTATAAACACACGTTAGCATTGCTCAGACAGATCAAAGATACGTAAGGAAATTTGGTATAAAGCCCCTATGGTCGCTGGGATTATAGGGGCTTTGCCACGCAAAGGGATGGGCCGGTACTATGACAATGGGGAGTGTGATCGATCAATACCCCCTGCCGCACCGCAAAAGGCCCCTTAGAAAGAGAGAGTAGATTCGTGATTCATCAATTTATTAATAATGGTTACCATATTATACTGGATGTGAACAGCGGTTCCGTCCATGTGGTAGACCCTGTCGTATATGACGCAGTGGCGGTGGTGTCAGAGCTGGTTCCGGAGATGGAAAAGCCTGAACCCTTGTCTTCCAAGGTCAAGTCTGATGTATTTGACCGCCTGTGGGGCAAATACACACCCGAGGAGCTGGGAGAGGCCCTTGAGGACATCGAGGAGCTGATCGCCATGGAGCAGCTTCTTACAAAGGATATTTACCGTGATTTTGTTGTGGATTTTAAGCAGCGCAAGACAGTGGTCAAGGCCCTTTGCCTTCACATTGCCCATGACTGCAACCTGGCCTGCAGATATTGTTTTGCAGAGGAAGGGGAATACCACGGCCGCCGTGCCCTGATGAGCTATGAGGTTGGAAAAAAGGCCCTGGATTTCCTCATTGCCAATTCGGGGAACAGGGAGCATCTGGAAGTGGACTTTTTTGGCGGTGAGCCGCTGATGAACTGGGACGTGGTGAAGCGCCTGGTGGAATACGGCCGTTCCCAGGAGGCGGAGCACCATAAGAAATTCCGTTTTACCATCACCACCAACGGCGTGCTTTTAAATGACGAGATCATGGATTTCTGCAACAGGGAGATGAGCAACGTGGTCATGAGCCTGGACGGACGCAAGGATATCAATGATAAGATGCGCCCCTTCCGCAATGGCAGCGGCAGCTATGACCTGACTGTTCCCAAATTCCAGAAATTCGCCAAAAGCCGCGGCCAGAAGGACTATTATGTGCGGGGGACATTTACAAGGAACAATCTGGATTTTGCAGAGGATGTGCTCCACTATGCGGATCTGGGATTTGAGCAGATGTCCATGGAACCCGTGGTATCTGATCCGGCTGAGGATTATTCCATCCGCAGAGAGGATCTTCCGGCCATCCTTAAGGAGTATGACAAGCTGGCCCTGGAATATATCAAGCGCAAAAAAGAGGGAAGGGGATTTAACTTCTTCCATTTTATGCTGGATCTGAAAGCAGGCCCCTGTGTGGCAAAACGTATGGCGGGCTGCGGTTCAGGCACCGAGTACCTGGCGGTTACCCCATGGGGGGACTTCTATCCCTGCCATCAGTTTGTGGGCAATGAAGAATTTCTCATGGGAAATGTGGACACTGGTATTGTGAACACGGATATAAGGGATGAATTTAAGACCTGCAACGTGTATGCCAAGGAAGGCTGCAAGGACTGTTTTGCAAGATTCTACTGCAGCGGCGGATGTTCAGCCAATGCATACAATTCCAGCGGATCCATTAACGGCGCTTACGAGATCGGCTGCGAGATGCAGAAAAAGCGTATTGAGTGCGCCATCATGATCAAAGCTGCTCTTGCAGATGAAGAGGCTGAATAATATGAAATATCAGGTTATAACAAAGGACCAAAAAGCAAAGCGGGCCAGAATGGAGACCGTACACGGCGTTATAGAAACTCCGGTATTCATGAATGTGGGAACCGTGGGCGCCATTAAGGGCGCGGTTTCAACCGATGACCTTAGGGAGATCGGCACTCAGGTGGAACTGTCCAACACCTACCATCTCCATGTGCGCACAGGGGATAAGCTGATCAAAGAATTTGGCGGACTTCACAAATTCATGAGCTGGGACAGACCTATTCTCACGGATTCCGGCGGATTTCAGGTGTTTTCCCTGACCAAGCTGCGCAAGATTAAAGAAGAAGGCGTTTATTTTAACTCGCATATAGACGGGCATAAGATATTCATGGGACCGGAGGAGAGCATGCAGATCCAGTCAAATCTGGGTTCCACCATTGCCATGGCATTTGATGAATGTCCTCCCAGTCATGCCAGTGATGAGTATATCCGCCAGTCCGTTGACCGCACCACCAGATGGCTGGCCCGCTGTAAGGAAGAGATGGCCCGTTTAAACGGACTGCCGGACACCGTGAACAGGGAACAGCTGCTGTTTGGAATCAACCAGGGCGGTGTGGTGGATGAGATCCGGATCCAGCATGCCAAGACCATACGGGAGATGGACCTGGACGGCTATGCGGTGGGTGGACTTGCTGTGGGGGAAAGCCATGAGGAAATGTACCACATCCTGGATGTGACCGTTCCCCATCTGCCCGAGGACAAGCCCGTTTACCTTATGGGAGTTGGAACCCCGGCCAATATCCTGGAAGCAGTGGACCGCGGAGTGGATTTCTTCGACTGCGTGTATCCGTCCAGAAACGGACGCCATGGCCACGTGTACACCAACCATGGAAAACTGAACCTGTTTAACCAGAAATATGAGCTGGACAGCAGGCCCATTGAAGAAGGCTGCGGGTGCCCGGCGTGCAGATCCTACAGCAGGGCTTATATCCGCCATCTGCTGAAGGCGAAAGAAATGCTGGGAATGAGATTATGCACCTTGCATAATTTGTATTTTTATAATACAATGATGAAAGAGATTCGCGACGCCATCGAGGAGCACCGCTACAGTGAGTACAAAGCGGCCAAGCTTGCAGGCATGGAGAGCTCTCTAAAGGCTAATGAATAATTAACTACTGTGGCGAGGCGGCAGTAGATGTGAAGGAGGAAGTGAGAATGAATACAAGTAGTCCGATATTCTGGATTCTCTATATTGTTCTTCTGGGTGGTATGTTATATTTTATGGCAATCCGTCCTCAGAAGAAGGAGAAGCAGAGACAGCAGGAGCTGTTAAACAGCGTTGCAGTAGGAGATACCATACTGACCAGCAGCGGATTTTACGGTGTAATCATCGATATGACAGATGATACTGTAATCGTTGAATTCGGCAACAACAAGAACTGCCGTATTCCTATGCAGAAGGCTGCCATTGCTCAAGTTGAGAAAGCGGAAGCCTAACATGACATGAAACCCGGGGCATTGTCCCGGGTTTTCTGTATATAAGATTACACAGTCTATAAGATCTTACAGTCTATAAAGTTTTGCAGTCTATAAAATTTAGCAGTCTTCCAGGAGGTAAATTGGATGATTAAACATATAGTCTTTGATATGGGACAGGTTCTGGTAAGTTACGTGGGAGATCTGGTCTGCCAGAAGTGCATAGAGGATGAACAGGAGAGGAAGGAAGTGAGCACATCCGTATTTGTGTCCCCGGAGTGGATCCTTCTGGACATGGGTGTCATGCCGGAGGAGGAGGCCCTTAAGAAAATGCAGGACCGCCTGGACACGGAGCACAAGCGGGATATGGCTGCCTGGTGCTTTTGGCATTGGCACGAATACAACATGAGACCTAAGGAAGGAATGGAGCAAGTGGTAAGATGGCTTAAATCCATGGGGTATGGGATCTATCTCTGCTCCAATGCATCGGTGCGCCTCCTGACTTGCTATAAAGAGGTGATACCTGCCATTGACTGTTTTGACGGGGTTTTGTTTTCCGCGGATGTCCAGTGCTTAAAGCCGCAGAAGGAGATGTACCAGCATCTGTTTGACCGTTTCCGCCTGAAACCGGAGGAGTGTTTTTTTATCGATGACCTGAGTCTGAACATAGAGGGGGCACGCAGGTGTGGGATGGACGGATACTGTTTTGAGGACGGGGATGTAGGGAAACTGAAGGAAGTCCTGGGTTCCTTAAACCGCCAGCAGCCGCATTTTAATGAAAAGTAGTGGTAAGTATGGCAATCAATGGTAAGTGACGGATGTTTGTGGTAAGTATGGCAATTCTTATGATGGATATACATAGAAAAAGCTCCGTACCAATTGGTACGGAGCCATTTTCTTTAGGATTTCGGATTTTCAAAAAGGGTTGAAGGATAGTTGTTAAATATTCGTGCATTTCTTATGTACTTAGTATAGCATGCAATCCTCCAAAATGTTTGAATGTTCCTTGAATAGATTATTAAGAATTTCTTAATTCAAATATACGAGAAAATAACGGCCGGTCCTAGATGGCGAGAGTGCCTCGCAGAATCACATATCTGAGACACAAAACTCCTTTGGCCCCCTATCACCGTATTTGGGTGTCCTGCAAGGCAACGGATGGAGGCGCACTTCGGCGTACGCAGATTAATGTTAACGCGGCCAGCCGCCAAAAGATGGCTGGATAGAGACGAATAAACGGCGCAGCACAAAAGAATCCCCCAGAGTTGCCGCTCTGGGGGATTCACTTTGTCCGATGGACCATAACCACATACTTTAGCTAAATTCATTATAATCCGCGTGGTGAGAAATGTCGATAGCATTTTCAGGATAACAATCATACCGTACTTATGGAAAATAATTGCTATATAACTGCAGCTTCGTCTTTCGCGACTGCATACTGGGAGATCTGTTCCACAAACTTACCACTGCCTGAATGGGATAGAAGTTAAGAACCCCTTATAAAGGGGGATGGCCCGGTCTGGTACGCCCTTTCAGGCGCCAGTACCGGGCCGCGTCATCTCTGACTGAAATCAATATATCACAGTTTGGGATGAAACTCAATAGTAGTCAGATAATCGTAATGAAGCGTAATATTTCTTACAAAAAAGTTGGGCTTTTGCGAAAGAAAGTATGAAGAAAAAACCGCCTGAGTACATCCGTGCACTCGGGCGGTTTTTAGTGGAAGTAATGGGGCTCGAACCCATGACCTTTCGCGTGTGAGGCGAACGCTCATCCCAGCTGAGCTATACTTCCATGAGAATATTATAGCACGATAAATTGGAAATACAAGTGTTTCATTCCTAATAATGTAAAAAAATTGCAGAATATTGTACTTTCCATCATATTATAGTATTATGATATCAACTACATTGGGGCGGATGTACTCTCAAAGTCTCCCCGGAACCCGGCTTTGCGGCTGACAAGAATCAACTCGCAAATCTGGGTGCCGGAGACTCGGAGGGTACACGGATGAATAAAAGGAGGTAGTTTTTTGTGGACCTATATGGGGATTTAAGGAAAATGATGGATGTGGCATCAGGCAGGCGCAAGGCATCCCTGGTATTAAAAGGCGGGACGGTTGTGAATGTTTTTACGGAAAAGACCGAGGTGGCTGATATCGCCATTGAGGACGGATACATAGCTGGCATAGGGGATTATGAGGGGGAGCACAATGTGGACCTGTCGGGCCGGTACATCTGCCCCGGCTTTATTGACGGTCATATACATATTGAAAGCGCCATGGTATCACCTCCTGAATTTGAGAAGGCGGTCCTGCCTCACGGCACCACGGCTGTCATAGCGGATCCCCATGAGATCGGCAATGTGGCCGGCTGCCAGGGGATCGACTATATGCTGGAGACCACCAAAGACCTGGATCTGGATGTGTTTATCATGATGCCCTCCTGTGTTCCTGCCACGGCTTTGGATGAGTCGGGGGCTGTTCTGGGACCGGAGGATCTAAAGCCTTACTACGACAACCCGCGTGTGCTGGGCCTTGCGGAGGTGATGAACTCCCTGGGAGTGGTTGCCGGAATGGATGACTTGATGGGGAAACTCAGTGATGCCGGCAGCAGGGGAATGGTGATAGACGGCCATGCTCCGTTTTTGGAGGGAAATGGGCTGAATGCTTATGTGTGCGCCGGGGTGCTCTCGGACCATGAGTGTTCAGATATTGATGAGGCGCTGAAAAAGCTTGGCAGAGGCCAGTACATCATGATAAGGGAGGGGACCGCGGCCAGGAACCTGGAGGCGCTGATGCCATTGTTTGCCGCCCCTTATTATGAGCGCTGCATGCTGGTCACGGACGACAAACACCCCGGTGATCTGATCTCCATGGGGCATATTGACTATATCATACGCAAGGCTGTTTCACTGGGGGCGGATCCCATAAAGGCCATTAAGATGGGGACGCTCCACAGCGCCAGGTACTTTGGCTTAAAGGACAGAGGGGCCGTCATGCCCGGATTGCGGGCAGACCTGGCAGTGCTGGAGGATTTAAAAGATTTCCGTGTGCTGGCCGTGTATAAAGACGGGAAACTGGCAGCGGAAAAAGGCGTATGCATTCAGGAAAAGGAAGACAAAAGCCGGGAGCTGGCATCTGCATTCCCAAGGGTATTTGATTCCTTCCATCTGGATGAAATTACATTAAAGGACCTGGAGCTGGAAAAGAAGGGAACCATGCAGCGTGTGATCCAGTTTAAGCCCCATGAGCTGCTCACACAAGAGAGGATCCTGCCATGGCCGGATGACGATACTGCCGCGGCGCAGGGGCACAGGGCACAGGGAGTGGATCTGAATGAAGACATTGTAAAGGCAGCTGTCTTTGAGCGCCATTTACATACAGGTCATACCGGCATTGGCTTTATTGGAGGATATGGACTGAAGAAAGGTGCAGTGGCCACCAGTGTGGCCCATGATTCCCACAATCTTATTGTCATAGGTACCAATGACAGGGATATGGTTCTGGCAGCCAATGCCGTGAGAAAGAATAAAGGCGGCCTTGCCGTGGCGGTGGACGGACAGGTGACAGGGGAGCTGGCCCTTCCCATCGGCGGCATCATGACCCAGGCTTCCGTGTATGAGGTGGAATCTCAGCTTGAGAAACTGAAGGAACAGACAAGGAAGCTGGGGATCAGCGAAGACATTGATGCCTTTATGACACTTGCCTTTGTAAGCCTGCCGGTGATACCTAAACTGAGGATCAACTCATATGGCGTCATTGATGTGGACCGGCAGGAGGTTGTGGAGGCAGTCTTTTAAACACCCATGGATCTATAAAAATTAATTTTCCTTTTCACAACGGTATTTTCCCGGGACTGCGGGCGGCGCAGTGGAACGCAATTCATTTTCCCGGAATATCCTAATAAAAAAAGGAGAATATCGTGATGTGAATCAGGCAAGAGAAGACATAAATTGTGACATCGTATATTCCATGGGAATCACGGGGAAGGGGGTTGGTGTTGCAGTCCTGGACACCGGCGTTTATCTCCATGAGGATTTTAAGGATAGAGTAACAGCCTTTGCTGATTATGTAAACCAGAGGCCGCAGCCCTATGACGACAACGGGCACGGGACTCATATATCAGCTATGATAGGAGGGAGCGGCGCTTCCTCGGAAGGAAAGTACAGAGGGGTGGCGCCTGGATGCAGTCTGATATCTGTAAAGGTACTGGATCACAAGGGAAACGGATATGCCTCGGATGTACTGGCAGGATTAAAATGGATCAGGGAGCACATGCAGGAGTACGGCATCCGCATTGTGAACATTTCAGTGGGCTCCCTTTCCAGACGTGATATGACGGAGAACTCCATATTGGTGAGGGGAGTCAATGCGGCCTGGGATGATGGGCTGGTTGTGGTAGTGGCAGCCGGCAACCATGGTCCGGGCCGTATGACCATTACCACACCGGGGATCAGCCGCAAGGTTATCACAGTGGGATGCTCCGATGACCATAAGGAAGTGGAAGTGATGGGAAGCCGGATGGTGGATTATTCCGGCCGCGGTCCCACTTTGGCATGTATCTGCAAGCCGGATATTGTGGCTCCCGGGTCGGGGATCGTCAGCTGCTGCAATGAGCCCGGCCGGTATTTCTCAAAGTCAGGAACCAGCATGTCAACACCTCTGGTATCCGGCGCCATTGCACTTTTACTGGAAAAGTACCCGGAAATGAGCAACAAGGATGTGAAGCTGCGCATCCGTGAACGGGCCGTGAACCTGGGCCTTCCCCATAACCAGCAGGGGTGGGGAAAACTGGATGTGGCCCGCCTGCTGGAAGATTAGACCAGTAACAGATTGATAAAAATAAAAAATGCCTGAGCCCATCGAAGGATGGGTATCAGGCATTTCACGTTCCGGCGCGCCCGCGCTTTTAGGTACAATGAAGCAATCGGAAACCTACGCCTCCCAGCGCCCGGAAGCCCCGCATGGGAGCACCAGTCCTGACTGGGTTACGGGAAGGCCCACCTCCTGGGCATTGACCGTACCGCCAAAGCGGGGAATCACTTCCACTCCCAGCATGTAGCTCAGCACGGAGGGGGCCAGGCCCGTGGTGTATGAGTTGATCAAAAAGAACAGGGGCTTGTCTGAAAGAAGCTGCACGCACAGCTTTACCAGAGGATGGATGGCATCCTCAATTTTCCAGATCTCACCCTTGGGGCCGCGCCCGTAAGAGGGAGGATCCATTATGACCGCGTCATAGCGGTTGCCTCTGCGGATCTCCCGTTCCACAAATTTTACGCAGTCATCCACGATCCAGCGCACAGGGGCGTCCGCCAGGCCGGAGGAGGCGGCATTTTCCTTGGCCCATGCCACCATGCCTTTGGATGCATCCACATGGGTAACGCTGGCTCCTGCTTTTGCGGCTGCCAGTGTGGCGCCTCCAGTGTAGGCAAACAGGTTCAGCACTTTTATGGGCCTTCCCGCCTGTTTGATCTTATCCCCAAACCAGTCCCAGTTGGCTGCCTGTTCCGGAAACAGCCCTGTATGCTTAAAGCTGAAGGGCTTCAGATTAAATGTAAGACCATTATATCCAATGGACCACTGCTCCGGCAGGTCGAAGAATTCCCACTCACCGCCGCCTTTGCTGCTGCGGTGATAATGGCCGTTCATGTGCTTCCAGCCCTTGTGGGTCTTAGCTGTATCCCAGATGACCTGCGGATCAGGACGGACCAGCAGGTAATTGCCCCAGCGCTCCAGCTTTTCACCATTGGAGCAGTCTATGACTTCGTAATCATTCCATTTGTCGGCAAGCCACATAATTATAAAAACCTCATTTCCTCAATATCTGATGTGATAAGTAGCAGATTGCATCATCCCGGCCGCAGGGTTACTGCCTGGATGAAGTATTATAATACAGAGTATAGTCTAAATTGTGTGTAAACGTCAAGTTTATGATAAAAAAGAAAAAATACAGTCTATCGTAAACAAATTGAAAGATAAATAAGGTTGAATAATTACGGGAGCCTTGATACAATATAGGTTAGGATTGCAGGAGTCTCATACTACGTGAATGGCTTCAGCATGGGCGAGTGCAGATGGGAAGAGGAGCTGAGCATATGAAGAAACATACAGTGGCAGTGTGGGTGCTGGCAGCGGTGCTGTCTTTGGGTACGGCTACGATTTCTGCCATGGCGGCGGAAGGTTGGGCCCAGTCCGGGAGCAGCTGGGTTTACTATGATTCCAATGGAAACCGCGTATATAATGCATGGAAAAAGGGGGCGGACAACCAGTGGCGTTATCTGGACGGTGAAGGCAATATGGCCACTAGCGCCTGGGTTGATTCCGATTATTATGTTGACAGCAATGGTATCATACTCACTGACAAGTGGTTGAAACTGACCAATGATGACGGTGAGTACGAGTGGTACTATTTTGGAAGCAGCGGGAAGATGATGTCCGATGCCTGGAAAAAGATCGATAACAAGTGGTATCATTTTGACGGGGACGGACGTATGGAGCTGGGCTGGATCCTGGATGATATGTACTACACGGGAACGGACGGCGTTATGCGGACAGGATGGCAGAAGCTGGAACCCCCGGATGAGGATGATGACAACAGGGACCGCGTCACACCCGGGATCGACAGTGTAACGGATGATGATGGAAGGTATTGGTACTATTTTTCCTCCAGCGGCAAGAAATTCGCACCGGACAGTTCGGACGGAGATTACACGGCGCGTAAGATAGACGGTACATATTATTGCTTTGATGAGACTGGAGCCATGCAGACAGGCTGGAAGAATGTGCGTTCCTCCTCCAATGATTCCATTGAGGATTACATGTATTTCGGCGCTGACGGAAAGGCCAGGATCGGCTGGTACTCCATAGAACCCCCGGATGACCTGGAAGGCTATGACGGTGATGTGGAGTGGTTTTATTTTACAAACAGCGGCAAGCCAAGGGCTGCCGATACAGAGCGGCTGACCACCAATGATATCGTGAAACTGAACGGTAAATCCTATCTGTTTAACCACCTGGGCAACCCGGTTTACGGACTTAAAAAGGTTTATACGGGTTCCGGGGATGATGACTGGACCACCTTCTATTTCGGTGACAAGAACAAGAGCTGCGTGCAGAAGGGTAAGATAAAGGTCACGGAGGACGATGGCAATAAGTCGGATTTTTACTTTGCGGATAACGGCCGCGGGTACAATGGCGTGAAGGATAACTACCTATATTATAAAGGAAAGCTCCAGAAGGCCACGGACGGCCAGAAGTACGTGTGCTACCGGGTGGATAATAAGAACTATGTGGTCAATTCCTCCGGCAAAGTTATGAAGAGCACAAAGGTAAAGAACAGTGACGGGGTAAAGTTTGTTACCAATGCCAGCGGGCAGCTGACATCAGCGGATGAAGATACGGATATTGATTCCTATGTAACAGAACCCATGGAACCCTATTGCACTGAGGATTAAAACATGGATCATTGGGAAAGACTTCTGGTATAACAGAGGTCTTTTCTTTTTGGCCCGTTGGTCATTGAATCAGTATCATAAATAGCAATGCAGATAACTATGCAGAAAAAAATAAAAAAGTACTTGCATTTAATGGAGATGTATGCTATCATAACAAGGCTGTGGCATGATAGCGTTGAAGCGAGAGGTTGCCGCCCACAAAGTGAGGCGGGTTTTCCGTGGAGCGAATGTCAAGTTAGGAAACTGGCGACAAGTCACTGTACCAATTAAAGAAACTGCAGGATAAATGGCAGAATCAGTGTGGAGTTCCGTTGGGACACACACGGAAACGTGTACAGTCACCGCTTGTCGTACTTGGTTTAGAAGTGCGAAAAGGAGGCGACTTTTTTTATGGCAAGTCAAGTAATGAGAATCACTTTAAAGGCTTATGATCATCAGTTAGTAGATCAGTCCGCCGGCAAAATCATCGAGACTGTAAAGAAGACAGGATCACAGGTGAGCGGACCGGTACCGTTACCAACCAAGAAAGAGGTAGTAACCATTCTGCGTGCTGTTCATAAGTACAAAGATTCCAGAGAGCAGTTCGAGCAGAGAACTCACAAGAGACTGATCGACATCACTGCTCCAAGCCAGAAGACAGTTGATGCACTGTCCAGACTGGAAATGCCGGCTGGTGTGTACATCGACATCAAGATGAAAACAAAATAATATTTGTTTTCAAGGGAAAATGTTTATATCCTGAAGGGTTTAAATTATAGAAGCAACACTGCATTTCCTGTTGAGGAATCAACATACCGCACCCGTCCCCCGGGCGTCAGCAAGGGAAGACTTACGGGCAGGTTCATAGTGTTCCACGTATAGTTAGACTGTTCTAGGATGAATGCGAAAGCATTCCGCTGTAGATCATGAAACAGGAGGTAAGACAATGAAGAAAGCGATTTTAGCAACAAAAGTCGGAATGACCCAGATCTTCAATGAGAATGGTGCTTTAGTTCCGGTAACCGTGCTTCAGGCAGGACCTTGTGTGGTAACACAGGTTAAGACTGCTGAGAACGATGGTTACAAAGCAGTACAGGTTGGTTTCGTTGACAAGAGAGAAAAACTGGTTAACAAGCCGCAGAAAGGCCACTTTGATAAGGCCGGAGTTTCCTATAAGAGATATGTAAGGGAATTCAAATTTGAGAATGCAGAAGAGTATTCTGTAAAAGATGAGATCAAGGCAGACATCTTCGCTGCTGGCGATAAGATTGATGCTACCGCTATTTCCAAGGGTAAAGGCTTCCAGGGCGCCATCAAGAGATATGGACAGCACAGAGGACCCATGGCTCATGGTTCCAAGTTCCATCGTCATCAGGGTTCCAACGGTTCCGCTACTACACCAGGCCGCGTATTCAAGGGCAAAGGTATGCCAGGTCACATGGGCAACAAGCAGATCACCGTTCAGAACCTGGAGGTTGTTAAGGTTGATACCGACAATAACCTGATTCTGGTTAAGGGCGCAGTACCAGGACCTAAGAAGAGCCTGGTTACAATCAGAGAAACCGTTAAGGTTGAAAGGTAAGCTTTTATAGGAAAGGAGGAACACACAGATGGCAAACGTATCTGTTTACAATATGGAAGGTAAAGAAGTTGGCACATTAGAACTGAACGATGCCGTGTTCGGCGTAGAAGTTAACGAGCACCTGGTACATCTTGCAGTTGTTGCACAGCTTGCTAATAAGCGTCAGGGAACACAGAAAGCAAAGACACGTTCTGAGGTTTCCGGCGGCGGTAGAAAACCGTGGAGACAGAAAGGAACCGGTCATGCAAGACAGGGTTCAACCAGATCTCCTCAGTGGAAGGGCGGCGGCGTAGTATTCGCTCCAACACCAAGGGATTACACGATCAGACTGAACAAGAAGGAGAAGAGAGCTGCTCTTAAGTCCGCTCTTACAAGCCGTGTTCAGGACAACAAGTTCATCGTACTGGATGAGCTGAAGTTAGATGAGATTAAGACCAAGAAGTTCCAGAACGTAATGGATAACCTGAAGGTATCCAAGGCGCTGGTAGTTCTGGCTGACAATGATCAGAATGCAGTATTATCCGCAAGGAACATTGCAGACGTTAAGACTGCACAGGTTAACTCCATCAATGTATACGACATTCTGAAGTACAACACAGTAGTAGCTACCAAGGCTGCTGTCGCATCCATCGAGGAGGTGTACGCATAATGGCAGACATTAAGTATTATGACGTCATTTTAAAACCAGTTATCACTGAGAAGAGCATGAACGCCATGTCAGATAGAAAGTATACTTTCATGGTACACGTTGATGCAAATAAGGCTATGATCAAAGAAGCAGTTGAGAAGATGTTCCCGGGCACCAAGGTTGCTTCCGTAAACACTATGAACTGTGACGGTAAGGTTAAGAGAAGAGGAACCACTTTCGGCAGGACAGCTGCTTCCAAGAAAGCAATTGTTAAGCTGACAGAGGACAGCAAGGAGATCGAGATCTTCCAGGGGCTGTAATCTGACCCACCCGCCGGATCCGTCCGGCCGGAGAACTTATACGGCAGCCGGGACATCCCAGATATCCCGAACCCAGAAACGTATGCCGTGAAAAGAAAACGAAAAGGAGTAAAATGTCATGGGAATTAAGAAGTATAATGCTTATACACCTTCCAGAAGACATATGACCGGTTCTGATTTCAAGGAAATCACCAAGGACACCCCAGAGAAATCTCTGGTAGTATCCCTGAACAAGAACGCTGGTCGTAACAATCAGGGTAAGATCACTGTTCGTCACAGAGGCGGCGGCAGCAGAAGAAAATACAGAATTATTGATTTTAAGAGAAACAGCAAGGATGGTATCCCGGCAACCGTTATCGGTATCGAGTACGATCCCAACAGAACCGCCAATATCGCGCTGATCTGCTATGCAGACGGTACCAAGTCTTATATCCTGGCTCCACAGGGCTTAACTGATGGAATGAAGGTTATGAGCGGCGATACGGCAGAGGCAAAGCTTGGCAACTGTATGCCGCTGTATCACATCCCGGTTGGTACACAGGTGCACAATATTGAGTTATATCCAGGTAAGGGCGGCCAGCTGGTTCGTTCCGCAGGTAACGGAGCGCAGCTTATGGCTAAGGAAGGCAAGTATGCCACCTTACGTTTACCTTCAGGTGAAATGAGAATGGTTCCGATCATCTGCCGTGCAACCATCGGTGTTGTTGGCAATGGTGAACACTCCCTGATCAACATTGGTAAAGCTGGTAGGAAGCGCAACATGGGTTTCAGACCTACAGTCCGCGGTTCCGTAATGAACCCCAATGACCATCCACACGGTGGTGGTGAAGGAAAGTGCGGTATCGGCCGTCCTGGTCCTTGTACACCATGGGGCAAGCCTGCTCTGGGTCTGAAGACCAGAAAGAAAAACAAGCAGTCTAACAAGTTGATCGTAAGAAGACGTGATGGCAGAACCATCAAATAGTTAAAGGAGGTTAAGAACACATGGCTCGTTCACTGAAAAAAGGACCATTTGCAGATGCGCATCTGTTAAAGAAAGTAGACGCTATGAATGCAGCAGGACAGAAGCAGGTAATTAAGACCTGGTCCCGCCGTTCTACAATCTTCCCACAGATGGTTGGTCATACAATTGCAGTTCATGACGGTAGGAAACACGTTCCGGTATATGTTACCGAAGATATGGTAGGACATAAACTGGGCGAATTCGTAGCAACCAGGACCTATAGAGGTCACGGAAAAGACGAGAAAAAATCCGGCATGAGAAAGTAATTCACGGGTAAATTGAAAGGAGGTTTTACCAATGGCAAAAGGACATAGATCCCAAGTCAAGAGAGAGAGAAATGCCAATAAGGACACAAGACCCAGCGCAACACTGTCTTACGCCAGAGTGTCTGTCCAGAAGGCTTGTTTCGTATTAGATGCCATCAGAGGCAAAGATTTACAGACCGCACTTGGTATTGTAACTTACAATCCCAGATATGCTTCCAGCTTAGTTAAGAAGTTACTGGAATCAGCAGCAGCAAATGCTGAGAACAATAACGGAATGGATCCCGCAAAGCTTTACGTAGAAGAGTGCTACGCAAACCAGGGACCAACCATGAAGAGAGTTAGACCGAGAGCCCAGGGACGTGCTTACAGGATCGAGAAGAGAATGAGCCACATCACTGTTGTTCTGAATGAGAGATAGGAGGCAAATATGGGACAGAAAGTTAATCCACACGGCTTAAGAGTCGGTGTTATTAAAGACTGGGATTCCAAGTGGTATGCAGAAGCTGATTTTGCTGACTGCCTGGTTGAAGATTACAATATTAGAAAGTTCCTGAAGAAGAGACTGTTCAGTGCCGGTATTTCCAAGATCGAAATTGAGCGTGCATCTGACAGGGTAAAGATTATCATCTATACTGCTAAGCCAGGTGTGGTGATCGGTAAGGGCGGCTCTGAAATCGAGAAGTTAAAGAAAGAAGTTCAGAAGCTCACTGACAAGAAGCTGTTCGTAGACATCAAGGAAATCAAGCGTCCTGACAGGGATGCTCAGCTGGTTGCCGAGTCTATCGCAGGACAGTTAGAGAACCGTGTTTCCTTCCGCCGTGCTATGAAGTCCACCATGGGCAGAACCATGAAGGCTGGCGTTAAGGGTATCAAGACTGCTGTTGCAGGCCGCCTGGGCGGTGCTGATATGGCACGTACCGAGTTCTACAGCGAGGGTACTATCCCGCTTCAGACATTAAGAGCAGATATTGACTATGGTTTCGCAGAAGCAGATACAACCTACGGCAAGATTGGCGTTAAGGTTTGGATCTACAAGGGCGAAGTACTTCCTACTAAAGGAAACAAGGAAGGGAGCGATAAATAATGTTAATGCCTAAGAGAGTTAAGCGTCGTAAACAGTTCCGTGGTTCTATGGCCGGCAAAGCATTAAGAGGCAATACGATCTCTAACGGTGAGTACGGTTTAGTCTCTACCGAACCATGTTGGATCAAGTCAAACCAGATCGAGGCAGCCCGTGTTGCCATGACCCGTTACATTAAGCGTGGTGGTAAGGTCTGGATTAAGATTTTCCCGGATAAACCTGTAACAGCAAAGCCAGCAGAAACCCGTATGGGTTCCGGTAAAGGCGCTCTGGAGTACTGGGTAGCAGTTGTAAAGCCAGGCCGTGTATTATTTGAAATCGCTGGTGTACCAGAGGAAACAGCTAGAGAAGCTCTGCGTCTTGCTATGCACAAGCTGCCATGCAAGTGTAAGATTGTTTCTAAAGCAGATTTAGAAGGCGGTGATAACAGTGAAAACTAATAAGTTTGTAGAAGAATTAATGAATAAGTCAGCAAACGAGCTGAATGAAGAGTTAGTAGCTGCGAAGAAGGAACTGTTCAATTTGAGATTCCAGAATGCAACCAATCAGCTGGATAACACCTCCAGGATCAAGGAAGTCCGCAAGAACATCGCAAGGATCCAGACTGTTATCACTGAGAAGGCTAATGCTTGACTGTAAGCGCCTGGTAAGGTATTGTCAAACCTGGTGTGAAGGTTGTTCACGATAAATGCAAAGGTGAACAAAATGGGAAAGGAGATAGAATCTACCGTGGAAAGAAATTTGAGAAAAACCCGTACCGGTAAAGTGGTTAGCAATAAAATGGATAAAACCATTGTTGTAGCAATCGAGGATCACATTAAGCACCCACTGATCGGTAAGATCGTAAAGAAGACCGTTAAGTTAAAAGCTCATGACGAGAAGAATGAATGCGGTATCGGTGATACAGTAAAAGTAATGGAAACAAGACCACTGTCCAAGGATAAGAGATGGAGACTTGTTGAAGTTATCGAGAAAGCAAGATAATTGAGATGAGGAAGGAGTAACAGGTATGGTTCAGCAGGAAACAAGACTTAAAGTTGCCGACAATACCGGTGCAAAAGAACTTCTCTGCATCCGTGTATTAGGTGGTTCAACCAGAAGATATGCAAATATCGGTGATATCATCGTTGCTTCCGTCAAAGATGCAACACCTGGTGGTGTTGTAAAGAAGGGCGATGTTGTAAAGGCTGTTGTGGTACGCTCCAAAAAGGGCGCTCGCCGTAAAGACGGTTCTTATATCAAGTTTGATGAGAACGCAGCTGTAATTATTAAGGATGACAAGACTCCAAGAGGAACTCGTATCTTTGGGCCTGTAGCAAGAGAATTAAGAGACAAACAGTTCATGAAGATTGTCTCCTTAGCTCCAGAAGTATTATAAGGGGGTGTCCACTGTGCATAAAATCAAAAAAGACGACTTAGTAGTTGTAATCGCAGGTAAAGATAAAGATAAGCAGGGTAAAGTGATCTCTGTTGACACAAAGAAGAATAAAGTCCTGGTACAGGGCTGCAATATGATTACCAAGCACACAAAACAGGCTCCCGGTAATCCGCAGGGCGGCATCGTAAATCAGGAAGCTCCCATTGATATCTCCAATGTAATGCTGGTAGTTGACGGCAAGGCAACCAGAGTCGGCTTTGATGTAAAAGACGGCAAGAAGGTTCGTGTTGCAAAGACAACTGGCAAAGTGATTGATTAATTCAGGAGAGGAGGAAAAAAACGTTGGCTAGATTAAAAGAACAGTATCAGAGCGAAATGGTAGACGCGCTGATGAAGAAATTTGGATATAAGAACGTTATGCAGGTGCCGAAGCTGGATAAGATCGTTATCAACATGGGCGTAGGCGAAGCAAAGGAAAATGCCAAGGTCCTGGATTCAGCTGTAAGAGATCTGGAAATCATCTCCGGACAGAAGGCTATTACCACCAAGGCTAAGAAGTCCATCGCTAACTTCAAACTCCGTGAAGGCATGGCAATCGGCTGCAAGGTAACACTGCGCGGCGAGAGAATGTATGAATTCCTGGACCGCCTGGTAAACCTGGCACTGCCCCGTGTACGTGACTTTAGAGGTGTTAACCCTAACGCATTTGATGGCAGAGGAAACTATGCGCTCGGTATCAAAGAGCAGCTGATCTTCCCTGAGATTGAGTACGACAAAGTTGACAAGGTAAGAGGTATGGATATCATCTTCGTTACCACCGCTAAGACTGACGAAGAAGCTCGTGAACTTTTGACATTATTCAATATGCCGTTTGCAAAATAGTTAGGAGGAAACTTTCATGGCTAAGACTTCAATGAAGATTAAACAGCAGCGTCCGGCTAAATTCTCTTCCAGAGAGTACAACCGCTGCAGGATCTGTGGCCGTCCACATGCTTACTTAAGAAAGTACGGAATCTGCCGTATTTGTTTCCGTGAGTTAGCATACAAGGGTCAGATTCCTGGCGTTAAGAAAGCTAGCTGGTAAGATAGAGAGAAAGAGGAAGGAGGCATTTTAAAATGACAATGAGCGATCCGATTGCAGATATGCTTACAAGAATCCGTAATGCAAACACTGCAAAACATGATACAGTAGACGTACCTTCATCCAAGATGAAATTAGCTATTGCTGATATTCTGGTAAAAGAGGGTTATGTTGCAAAGTACGACATGGTAGAGGACGGCGGTTTTGCATCCATCAGAATCACCTTAAAGTACGGTAAAGATAAGAACGAGAAAATTATTTCCGGTATCAAGAGAATCTCCAAGCCTGGCCTGCGTGTGTACGCAAACAAGGAAGAGCTTCCCAAGGTGCTGGGCGGACTTGGTACCGCAATCATTTCCACCAACCAGGGCGTGATCACCGATAAGGAAGCACGTCAGTTAGGTGTTGGCGGCGAGGTTCTGGCATTTGTTTGGTAACTATGGAAACTTCGATGATACTAACCGGGAAAGCCCCTGTTAAGTATCACGAAGCACTTTCGCATGTAAGCGCCTAATGTACGGGCGCTCAGTGCTCAATGCGTGCGACTGAAAACAGAAGGAACGCACAGTTCCTTCCGAGAATTTAAGTAGGAGGTAAAGGCATGTCACGTATCGGTAGAATGCCAGTTGCGGTTCCAGCAGGTGTAACTGTTACAATCGCAGAAGGAAATAAAGTGACTGTAAAAGGTCCAAAGGGAACATTGGAGAGAGATCTCCCAGTAGAGATGACCATCGAGCAGAAAGATGGACAGATTATCGTAAGCAGACCAAACGATTTAAAGAAAATGAAATCTTTACATGGTCTGACCAGAACCCTGGTAAACAACATGATCCATGGTGTTACAGAGGGCTATGAGAAGGTTCTGGAAGTAAACGGTGTTGGTTACAGAGCTGCAAAGCAGGGCAAGAAGCTTACTCTGAACCTGGGCTACTCCCATCCGGTAGAGATGGAAGATCCTGAAGGCATCGAGACCGTCTTAGAGGGACAGAACAAGATCACTGTTAAAGGTATCAATAAAGAAAAAGTTGGCCAATACGCTGCTGAAATCAGAGACAAGAGAAGGCCTGAGCCATACAAGGGCAAGGGTATCAAGTATGCTGACGAGGTTATCAGACGTAAAGTTGGTAAGACTGGTAAGAAATAATTAAGGAGAGTGTAAAAATGGTTAACAAACAGTCAAGAAGCGAAGTTCGCGTAAAGAAACACAATAGAATGCGTAACCGTTTTGCTGGCACAGCAGAGAGACCGCGTCTGGCAGTGTTCAGAAGTAATAATCATATGTATGCTCAAATTATCGACGATACGGTTGGTAACACTTTAGTTGCTGCTTCTACAGTTGAGAAGGAAGTTAACGCTGAACTGGAGAAGACCAATGACAAGGCAGCTGCAGCATATGTAGGTACAGTAATCGCAAAGAGAGCCCTTGAAAAAGGTATCAAGGAAGTTGTTTTCGATAGAGGCGGCTTTATATATCAGGGCAAAATTCAGGTATTAGCAGATGCAGCCCGCGAGGCTGGTCTGGATTTCTAAGAGAGGAGAACAAGCATGAAGCGTACAATTATTGATGCCAGTCAGATGGAACTGAATGACAAGGTAGTTGCGATCAAGAGAGTATCCAAGACTGTTAAAGGTGGACGTACCATGAGATTTTCCGCTCTGGTAGTAGTAGGTGACGGTAACGGCCATGTCGGTGCTGGTTTAGGCAAGGCAGGCGAGGTTCCGGAAGCGATCCGCAAAGGTAAAGAAGCCGCAATTAAGAATCTGGTAGAGATTCCAGTAGATGAGAATAAGAGTATCCCACATGATTTTATTGGTAAATTCGGAAGTGCAGCTGTTCTGTTAAAGAGAGCTCCTGAAGGTACCGGTGTTATCGCCGGAGGTCCCGCACGTTCCGTACTGGAAATGGCAGGAATCAAGAATATCCGTACCAAGTCTTTAGGTTCCAACAACAAGACAAACGTTGTTCTGGCAACACTTGCCGGTTTAACTTCTTTGAAGACACCGGAAGAATTTGCAAGACTGCGCGGCAAATCTGTGGAAGAAATTGTAGGCTAATAGGAGGAGAAAGACATGGCAGAGAAATTAAAGATTACATTAGTCAAGTCCCCTATCGGTGCTGTTCCTAAGCAGAAGGCAACTGTTGCTGCCCTTGGCCTGACCAAGATGCAGAAGACAGTTGAGATGCCAGATAATGGCGCTGTCAGAGGCATGATTGCAAGTGTGAGACATTTGGTAAAAGTTGAAGAAATCTAATCAGATAAAGTAAGGAGGTGCAGTCATGGAATTGTCAAATTTACAGCCTGCTGCAGGTTCAAAGCATAGCGATAATTTTAGAAAAGGCCGTGGCCATGGTTCAGGCAATGGTAAAACCGCTGGTAAGGGCCACAAGGGTCAGAAAGCCCGTTCTGGAGCAACAAGACCTGGCTTTGAGGGTGGACAGATGCCTTTATACAGGCGTATCCCAAAGCGTGGTTTCACCAATATGAATTCTAAGACCATTATAGGTATTAACGTAAGCGCACTGGAACAGTTCGATAACGATGCTGAGGTTACTGTTGAGACATTAATCGAAGCTGGAATCGTTAAGAATCCAAGAGATGGTGTAAAGATCCTTGGAAATGGAGAATTAACCAAAAAGCTGACCGTTAAGGTTAATGCATTCAGTGAAGGTGCAAAATCTAAAATCGAAGCTTTAGGTGGAACCTGCGAGGTGATCTAATGTTTAAAACGATCAGAAATGCATTTAAGGTACAGGAGCTCCGTAAAAAGATTATCTATACCTTTATGATGCTGGTAGTCATCCGTTTTGGATGCCAGCTTCCAATTCCGGGAATCGAAACAACATTCTTTGCGGACTGGTTTGCAAAACAGACAACGGATGTGTTTGGCTTCTTTAATGCCATGACAGGTGGATCATTTTCATCCATGTCCATCTTTGCATTGAGCATCACGCCATACATCACATCCTCCATTATCATCCAGCTGCTGACCATAGCGATTCCAAAACTGGAAGAGCTGCAAAAGGATGGTGAAGACGGCAGGAAAAAGATTCAGGAATACACCCGATATACCACGGTAGCCCTGGCACTGATTGAATCAAGTGCCATGGCCATCGGCTTTGGCCGTCAGGGACTTCTCCTTGATTACAATGCCTGGAATATTATCATTGCCATTGTTACAATGACTACGGGAAGTGCCCTGCTTATGTGGATTGGTGAGCAGATTACGGAAAAGGGCGTTGGAAACGGTATTTCAATTGTACTGTTATTCAACATCCTGTCCAGTGTTCCCAATGATGTGAGGAGCCTTTATTACCGTTTCATCTTCGGACAGACTGTGTTTACAGCAGCTATTGCCATTTTGGTGATTGCTCTTGTGATCCTGGCCATGGTTGTCTTTGTTATCGTGCTAAACGATGCGGAGAGAAGAATCCCGGTTCAGTATTCCAAGAAAATGGTTGGCCGCAAGATGGTTGGCGGACAGGCTTCCAACATCCCGTTGAAGATTAATACCGCAGGTGTAATGCCGGTTATCTTTGCCTCTTCCATCATGTCATTCCCTGTTGTGATCTCTCAGTTCTTTACTGTTGATTACAACTCCATAGGAGGCAAGATTCTGATGGTGCTCAACTCAGGCTCATGGTGCAGACCCGAGTCTCCGGAGTACTCCATTGGTCTGGTGATTTATATTGCATTGCTGATTATGTTCGCTTACTTCTATACGTCCATTACCTTCAATCCGTTGGAAGTGGCTAATAACATGAAAAAGCAGGGAGGCTTTATCCCTGGTATCCGCCCGGGAAAACCAACCAGCGATTATCTAAATAAGATTTTGAATTATATTGTTTTTATTGGTGCATGCGGCCTGATCATCATTGCGGTTGTTCCGATTCTGGCATCCGGTTTATTAAATGTAAGCCATATATCATTTTCAGGAACTTCCTTGATCATTATTGTAGGCGTGGTGCTGGAAACAATCAAAGCAGTAGAATCACAGATGCTTGTGCGTTATTATAAGGGATTTTTGAACGATTAACAACCACAGTTGAATTAATCAATCTGCCTTTGCGGTATTCCACAGGGGCGGATTGATTGCGTTTATAAAGAGTGAGTAGGTGCTCATAACGAGGAGGATCGGTTCTATGAAAATCATCATGTTAGGCGCTCCTGGTGCCGGAAAAGGTACCCAGGCAAAAAAAATTGCAGCAAAGTATCAGATACCCCATATTTCAACAGGAGATATTTTCCGTGCCAATATTAAGAACGGCACAGAACTGGGAATGAAGGCAAAGGCATTTATGGACGCCGGCGGTCTGGTGCCGGATGAGATTACCATAGGCATGCTGCTTGGCCGGATCCATGAAGCTGACTGTCAGAACGGATACGTACTGGATGGGTTCCCAAGGACCATTCCCCAGGCGGAGAGCCTTACAAAGGCGCTGGGCGAGATGGGGGAGTCCATTGACTATGCGGTTAACGTGGATGTGCCGGATGAGAACATTGTAAAGCGTATGTCCGGACGCCGCGCATGTCTGGCCTGCGGTGCTACATATCATATTGAATTCAATCCTCCCAAGAAGGAAGGGATCTGTGATGTGTGCGGTCAGGTACTGGTCCTCAGGGATGACGACAAACCTGAGACAGTTAAGAAGCGCCTTGATGTATATCATGATCAGACTCAGCCTCTTATAGAGTATTATCAGAAAGCAGGCGTTCTGGCACAAGTGGATGGCACCATGGATATGGAAGACGTATTCCAGGCCATTGTTAAGATTTTAGGAGCATAAATAATGGTAACAATTAAATCAGAACGGGAAATTGAATTAATGAGGGAAGCTGGCAGGATCCTTGCTAATGTACACGAAGAACTGGGCAAGGTGGTAAAGCCGGGCATATCTACCAAAGAGATTGACCGAATCTGCGAAGAGATGATCAGGAGCCAGGGATGTATCCCTTCCTTTTTAAACTATCAGGGCTTTCCGGCTTCTGTGTGCATCTCCATCAATGATGAAGTTGTTCACGGAATACCGGATAAGCACCGTTACCTGGAAGAGGGTGATATCGTCAGCCTGGACACAGGCGTTATATGGAAGGGATATCAATCCGATGCTGCCAGGACCCACATTGTGGGGGAAGTGAGCGACACTGCCAGGAAACTGGTGGAGGTGACTGAGCAGAGCTTTTTTGAAGGAATAAAGTATGCAAAAGCTGGCAATCATCTCAATGATATATCCAAAGCCATCCAGGCTTATGCAGAAAGCTTTGGCTTCGGTGTGGTCCGTGACCTGGTAGGACACGGAATCGGTACGGAAATGCACGAGGCTCCGGAAATCCCTAATTTTGCCCAGCGCCGTAAAGGCATCAGGCTGGCGGCGGGAATGACTTTGGCAATTGAGCCTATGATTACTGCAGGGCGCTATGATGTAGCGTGGACGGATGATGGCTGGACCGTTGTGACAGAGGACGGCTCACTGGCATCCCACTACGAGAACACCATCCTGATCACGGATGGCGAGCCTGAGATTTTATCGCTGTAGCAGAGGTGACCCTATGGTAGAGTTTAAAGAAGCCGGCCTGGTAAAAAGTTTAGCAGGTCACGACAAAGATGAACTGTATATCATAATCAGTGTCCAAGGGGAATATGTTAGTCTGTCAGACGGCAGGAGGCATCCCCTGAGTAAACAGAAACGCAAGAACAGGAAACACTTGCAGCTCACAGGTAAATACGATGAAACCTTGAGGAAAAAGCTTACAGAAGGCGGGACGGTGAGCGATGAGGAGATAGCATCCCTGATACGCACCCACAAGCAGTAGGAGGTAAAATAATATGTCCAAATCAGATGTAATTGAAATTGAAGGAGTGGTAATTGAAAAATTACCAAACGCCATGTTCCAGGTTGAACTGGAGAACGGCCATCAGGTACTGGCGCACATCAGCGGAAAGCTTCGTATGAACTATATCCGCATTCTGCCGGGAGATAAGGTGACCATTGAGTTATCACCCTATGACCTGTCCAAGGGCAGGATTATCTGGAGAGATAAATAAAGGCTGCCGGCAGCCCACACCCAACCACAGCCGATGGCGGAGTTGGGGACCCCGCAGGGTACAGCGGCACGGTACAGAGATGCGGTACACCAGGGGAAAAGAAAAAGAATAAATATAGATAAAAAAGTGCTTGCATTTGTTGAAAAAATTTGGTATAATGCTGGAGCAACTTTGTTGGTCTATAGAAAGGAGAATTACTGTGAAGGTTAGATCATCCGTAAAGCCGATCTGCGAAAAGTGCAAGATCATTAAGAGAAAAGGCAGTATCAGAGTAATTTGTGAAAATCCAAAGCATAAACAGAGACAAGGTTAATTAAAATTAGGAGGTGTAATACACACATGGCTCGTATTTCAGGTGTTGACTTACCAAGAGAAAAACGTATTGAGATCGGTCTTACTTACATCTACGGAATCGGTAGAACAAGTTCCAACCGTATCTTAACAGAAGCTGGAGTGAACCCAGATACTCGTGTTAAGGATTTAACCGATGATGAGGTGAAGAAGCTGGCTAACGTCATTGCTGAATCTCAGACTGTTGAAGGTGATCTCCGCAGGGAAATTGCTATGAACATCAAGAGACTTCAGGAAATTGGATGCTACAGAGGAATCCGTCACAGGAAGAGCCTTCCGGTCCGTGGGCAGAAAACCAAGACCAATGCAAGAACCTGCAAGGGACCAAGGAAGACAGTAGCAAACAAGAAGAAGTAATTTAGCAACACGGTAACAGAATTCGATTTGCATGTTTTAAAAACAGGAAGAGCGAATTCAAGAAAATGAGAAAGTAGGTTAGTTTAAAATGGCTAAAAAAGTGTCCACGACTAAAAAAGTTACAAAAAAGCGTGTGAAGAAAAACGTTGAACGCGGACAGGCACATATCCAGTCATCTTTTAATAACACAATTGTTACATTAACTGATGCGCAGGGTAACGCTTTATCATGGGCTAGTGCCGGTGGTCTGGGATTTAGAGGTTCAAGGAAATCTACTCCTTATGCAGCTCAAATGGCGGCAGAAACTGCTACTAAGGCAGCTCTTGTACATGGCTTAAAATCAGTAGACGTTATGGTTAAGGGTCCTGGTTCAGGACGTGAGGCCGCAATCCGTGCCCTTCAGGCATGTGGTTTGGAAGTAACAAGCATTAAGGACGTAACACCGGTTCCACATAACGGATGCCGTCCGCCAAAACGTAGAAGAGTCTGATGATCTTAATTAGGAGGTAATTAAAGTGGCAGTAGATAGAGTTCCTGTTCTTAAAAGATGTAGATCCCTTGGACTGGATCCGGTCTATTTAGGAATTGATAAAAAGTCAAACAGAGAATCAAAAAGATCAAATAAAAAGTTAAGTGAATACGGCATGCAGCTGAGAGAAAAGCAGAAAGCTAAATTCATTTACGGTGTGTTAGAGAAACCTTTCCGTAACTACTATGCTAAGGCATCTAAGATGAACGGCATGGTTGGTACCAACCTGATGATCCTTCTGGAGTGCAGACTGGACAACGTACTGTTCCGTATGGGCCTTGGCCGCACACGTAAGGAGACAAGGCAGATCGTTGACCACAAGCATATTCTGGTTAACGGCAAGCCTGTAAACATTCCGTCTTACCAGGTTAAGGCCGGTGATGTGATCGAAGTAAGAGAGAAGTATAAATCTGCTCAGAGATATAAAGATATTCTGGAAGTGACAGGCGGACGCCTGACACCATCCTGGCTGGAAGTGGACCAGGAGAACCTGCGCGGTACTGTTAAGGAACTGCCAACCAGGGATGAGATTGATGTTCCAGTAAACGAAATGCTTATCGTCGAGTTGTATTCCAAATAATCCTGCCATTCTCTATAGATTGTACAAGGTATGCCTGTCTTTAACGGACAGGCGTACTTTGCAGGACGTAAAACCCGGACTCTGCATTGGCCCAGGTTATGTTCTGCTGTGTGCAGGTTTTATATCCCTCGAGATTTGATAGAAACCCAAAAAGGAGGGGCTATTAGTGTTCGATTTTGAAAAACCAAATATTGAAATCGCAGAGATTTCAGAAGACAAGAGATACGGCAAGTTTGTAGTTGAACCACTTGAGAGAGGTTACGGCACTACGCTGGGCAATTCCTTAAGAAGAATTATGCTTTCTTCTTTACCCGGAGCCGCAGTGAGTCAGGTAAAAATCGATGGCGTTTTGCATGAGTTCAGTTCTATTCCTGGAGTAAAGGAAGATGTAACTGAGATTATTATGAACATCAAAAGCTTAGCGATCAAGAACAACAGCGATACCGATGAACCCAAGGTTGCATACATTGAATTTGAGGGTGAAGGCGTAATTACTGCAGCAGATATCCAGGCAGATGCTGATATCGAGATCATGAATCCTGACCAGGTCATCGCTACATTAAGCGGCGGCACGGACAGTAAATTCTACATGGAGCTCACCATTACAAAGGGCCGTGGATATATCAGCGCGGATAAGAATAAGAACGATGATCTGCCGATCGGCGTGATCGCGGTTGATTCCATCTATACCCCGGTAGAGCGTGTCAATATGGCTGTTACCAACACTCGTGTTGGCCAGCAGACTGACTTTGACAAACTGACACTTGAGATCTATACCAACGGCACCCTGGCTCCCGATGAGGCAGTCAGCCTGGCAGCCAAGGTACTCAGCGAGCATCTGAACCTGTTCATTGACCTTTCAGAGAATGCCAAGACAGCAGAGATCATGGTAGAGAAGGAAGACAATGAGAAGGAAAAAGTACTTGAGATGAATATTGACGAACTGGAGCTTTCCGTTCGTTCTTACAACTGTCTGAAGAGAGCCGGTATCAATACCGTGGAGGAACTGTGCAACAGGACTTCCGAGGATATGATGAAGGTTCGTAACCTGGGACGCAAATCCCTTGAGGAAGTGCTGGCTAAGCTGAAAGAATTGGGCTTGCAGCTGAATCCAAGTGATGACAACTAAGCGACCGAGCAATGCGAGGAAGCTGGTATATTAACACCCCGGCCAGTAAGTCCAAAGAAGCATGGCCGAGGCAGCCAAATAAATATGTGGGCGTCAATGCCTGAACCAGTAAGTCCGAGGAAGCATGGTGAAGGTGTTCCACAATAACGGAGGAAAATACAATGGCAGGATATAGAAAATTAGGAAGAACTTCCGATCAGAGAAAGGCTCTGATCAGAAGCCAGGTAACAGCACTGTTATATCATGGTCACATCAGGACAACTGAGACCAGGGCAAAGGAGATCCGCAAAGTTGCAGAAGGACTGATCGCCATGGCAGTGAAGGAAAAAGACAACTATGAGACCGTTAAGGTTACTGCTAAGGTTGCCCGCAAGGACAAAGACGGCAAGAGGGTCAAAGAGGTTGTTGACGGCAAGAAAGTTACTGTATATGATGAAGTGGAGAAGGAAATCAAAAAGGATATGCCTTCCAGACTGCATGCAAGAAGGCAGATGTTAAAGGTCCTTTACGGCGTGACCGAGGTTCCTTCCACACCAGCCGGCAAGAAGAAAAATACCAAGTCTGTTGACATGGTAGCTAAGCTTTTTGATGATATTGCTCCTAAGTACACAAGCCGTAACGGTGGTTACACCAGAATCGTTAAGGTTGGTCCGCGTAAGGGCGATGCTGCAATGGAAGTTCTCATTGAATTAGTATAATCCAAATCATAATAGGGCTGCAGATGCGCGTAAGTGTGTCTGCAGTCTTTTTGCGTGCGCCTGTCGGCGCACATTGATTCTCCCCCCGGCCGCTTTTTTGTCAGAACTTTGTAAAATTACGAAAACATCGCAAGAATATCGTAAGTTGACGCAAAACTGTCATCTGGGCTATAATAGAAACAGGTAAAGAAAATATAAGGGTGCAGCCCTTTGGAGGAGGTTGAGCGTTCATGAGAAGCATGAAACGAATGTTATGCCTGGCCCTGACAGCAGGCACGCTGATGACAGCGATGCCCGTACAGGTTTTGGCAGCCAGCGACTATAAGTATATAACAAGTGTCTCACTAAAGGTGAGCATTGATCTGGATTCAGGAGATGAGGTGAACAGCGGAGACAGCCTGGGAACCAGTTCCAGCGACAGCGGAAGCAAGGTGTACTCCTCGTCCAGCAAATATGAGGTGGCGTCAGCAGAGTGGACGAATGATAAAGAGGTGGGCATTGGGGATACCCCCAAGATCACCGTGTGGCTGGAGCCCAATACATCCAGCAGCAGTGCCTATGAATACCGTTTCCGCAGCAGCTACAGCTCCAACAATGTAAGTATCAGCGGCGGAACCTTTGTATCAGCCACCAAGAGCGGAAGCGACTTGAAGGTGGTCCTTAGGGCAACGGGGATCAAGGGAACCTATGAGCCCCCGGAGGACGCTGAGTGGGGAAGCAGTAAGGGAAGGGCCAGATGGGAAGCAGGGGAGAACAGCTCAGGGTATTATGATGTATATCTCTACCGCGGTTCATCGGTCGTTAAAAAGCTGGAGGACTACAAGGGAACCTCCTACAATTTCTATCCCTACATGACCAAGGAGGGGGATTACTCCTTTAAGGTTAGGACCGTGCCTCACACGGATGAGGAGAAAAAGTACGGCAAGAAGAGTGAATGGACCGAAGCCGGTGACCTGTATATTGATGAGGACGAGGTATCGGACGGCAGCGGCCAGGATAACGGAGGCAGCACTCCCAGCGGCGGCAATACGGACGTGGGCTGGAGAAAGGAAGGGGATTACTGGTATTTCCGGTACCCGGACGGAAACCTTCAGAAGAACGGATGGCTTAAATGGAACGACAAGTGGTATCTCTTTGACACCTCAGGCCGTATGCTCACGGGATGGCAGCAGACAGGCGGATACTGGTACTACATGGGTGACAGCGGAGATATGAGGAAGGGATGGATCAAGAGCGGCAATATCTGGTATTATCTGAATCCCAATGATGGCGGACCGGAAGGAGCCATGGTAAAGAACTGCTGGCTGACTATTAACGGCAAGACATATTTTATGAATGAGAGCGGAGCCATGGTGGAGGGATGGTACAAGGTGGAGAACAACTATTACTATTTCTACCCGGGTGACGGATCCAAGGCAGTGAATACATCCATTGACGGATTTATTCTGGATGCCAATGGAGTCTGGCAGCATTAGAGACTGATCGGGGCCGGTCTTCCTGAAGTCTGATTGAGGTTTGTGGGAGCAATGTGAGGAAAAGATTGTGTGGCGGCATTTTTCATAGAGGAGATCAAAAAGGACAGTTGAAAGGAGATACTATGAAAAAGAGCAGATATGCAGTGACAGCCGCTGCAGCAATATGGATGGTTATTGGCCTGGGCATGACAGCCCAGGCTAAGTCCGCGTATAGGCTGGAGATTGAAAACCAGTATGACAGCCAGGGTGTCAGCAGGGATGATAATGACAAAAATAAGGTCCATCCCCTGGAGCCGGATGTATATGTGTCCGAGGAGGATTCAGACGCCATTGAGATGCTGTCGGATGTGTCCTGGTCCAAAAGCCCTGAGAACTGGACAGCGGGCAATGATGTGACGGGTACGGTTTATCTGGGAAGCAGCACGGGGCTTACCAAGAGCAGTTTGGAGATTAAGGTGGTCAATGGCCGCAATGATGCACAGATCACCTCTGTAAAGAAGTACACGGGCAGTGATTACGAGGCGGATTCCGGGTACGTGTATACGGTCAAGTTCACTTACCAGGCCGCGGCCCAGTTAGACAGCACCACCTGGGCCGGATGGGACAGTGATAACCCTTCTGTTGCCACCTGGAACAGCGTAAAATTCGCCAATACCTACCGTGTGGTGCTCTATGACGACCAGGGGTCAGTGGTGAGTCAGATCGTGGAGGGAGCCACCTCCTACGACTTTTCTCCCTTTATGACCAAGTCCGGCACAGCCTACTATTTTGAGGTGGCTGCCATTGCAAGGAACGGAAACCAGCAGGACTATCTGGAGGACGGAGAACCGGTAAGCTCCCTTTCCTCCCAGTCAAATGATCCGGGCATTACAGACGGCACCTGGGGGGATTACCAGCAGGGGCGGCGCTTTACCTATCATGACGGTACGGTCGCTGCCGGCAAATGGGAACGCATTATGGGCAAATGGTACTATTTCAGCCCGGAGGGATACGCGGTAACGGGATGGAACGAGCTGGACGGCAAGTGGTATTATATGTACCAGGACGGATCCATGGCCGCGGGGACTACGACACCGGACGGATATCAGGTGGGCGGTGACGGGGCCTGGGTGCAGTAGACTGCCGGCCATGTGCAGGCACGGGTAAATGTCCGGCGGTAAATCGATATAACATATATAAGTTGAATCCCCAAAGAGCAATGTCTCTTCGGGGATTCTTTCTTAAAATGGTCACTCCTTACATGGTCCAGGCTGCATATCAAACTCCGGACGGAAGGCTATTTGCAGATTCTTCCGCATATAATAGAATGGGAAGATCCCTTATAAAAACGTAATTTATCCATATCATATGCAAGAAAATCAAATAGACACTGTGTTTACAATCGTGTATACTTAAAAATAACGATGTATTACAGGCTGTATGTTTGGTATTGGAGAAGGACAATGAATCGAAGGAAATATAGGGTCCTGGCAATTATGCTGCTGGGGGTGCTGCTGGGGGGCGCAGGATGTGCGGGCAGGGAGAGCCTTGTGCTGGATCCTAAATCCCCCACGGTCATCACCATGTGGCATGCTTATAATGCAGTGGCAAAGGCCCAATTTGACGATCTGGTAATGGAGTTTAACGAGACCGTGGGTATGGAACAGGGGATCGTGTTGGATGCGGTGGGATACGGCTCCAGCGAGGAGCTGGAGGATGTCCTTTACGCGTCAGCTAATCATGTGATAGGGTCAGACCCCCTTCCGGATATATTTGCATCCTATCCGGATAATGCGTATCGATTGGATAAGATAGCCCCTCTGGTCAGTTTGGACCAATATTTTACAGAAGAGGAAAGGGAAAAATACAGGCCGGAATTTTTGGAGGAGGGTGTGTGGGACGCCTCCGGAGGATTTAAAATGATCCCGGTCTCAAAATCCACGGAACTTTTATATCTTAACAGAACGGACTGGGACCGGTTTGCTGAGGAAACCGGCGCCTCCATGGATCTGCTGCAGACCTGGGAAGGGCTGTCGGAGGCAGCTTCCATGTACTATGAATGGTCCGGTGGATGCGCGTTCCTGGGCATGAATTCATACAATGACTTTATGATGCTGTCCGCAGCACAGATGGGTGGTCAGGTGTATCAGATCAGGGACGGCAAGGTGGAATTTACCTATCCGGAGGAAATTGCAGCAAAAGCCTGGGATGCCTTCTATGTGCCCCACATCAAGGGATGGTATGAGAGCAGCGTATATAATCAGGATGGGATCAAGAGCGGCCGTCTGATGGCTTACATCGGTTCCTCTGCCGGGGCCGGTTTCTTTCCCCGGGAGGTGATAGAGAGTGAGAACCAGTCCCATGTCATCGAGTGCGAAAGCCTTCCATACCCCACCTTTCAGGACGGAACCTCCTATATGACCCAGAGAGGGGCAAACATGGCCGTGTTTGCATCTGATACGGCTCATGAATACGGCTCGGTCCAGTTCCTTAAGTGGTTTACGCAGCCGGAGCAGAATATCCGGTTTGCCGTATCCACCGGTTACCTTCCGGTGGAAAAGGAGACGCTGGCATCTGTTAACGACCTTTTAGGCCGGGTGGATGAATCCAACAACGCGGCCGTGGTCAGGAGCAGCATACAGACTGCCCTGGATGCCATGAGCGCCCGGGAGTTCTATATCCGCAGGCCCTTTGAGGGTTCATACGATATGACCCAGACCTTTGCGTCTTCCCTGGAGGATAAGGTATCCCTTGATCTCCATGAGAAAAAGCGGAGGATGGAGGCCGAAGAGAGCCGGGAAGGTGTGGAGCGTGACCTTCTGGGAGAAGGGAACTTGAAAGAATGGTACGAAGCTCTCATAAAGGAGATGGCTGGTAGGACAGATGGGTAAAAAGAATATTAGCAGTTCAATCGCATTTAAGCTGGCAGTGGTGTTTATCTGTTTTGCTATATTCCAGAGCATTTTGCTGGCATCCCTTATGGTGCAGGGAGGTGTTCTGAAACAGGCTGAGGCCAATCAGTACCGCTTTTTCTCGGAAAAAGTCAATGGCCGCAGCAATAATCTGGAAAATCAAATGAAGAATATCTGGACGAATCTGGATTATGACATGGAACAGATCAGCCAGTTTTTTGAGACAGAGGCAGATGCCAAACAGGCTGACCAGATCCTGGAGGAGATGGCGCCCCTTGTCATGGATGCAATGCTGCGCACCAAAACAACGGGAGCATTTCTTGTGATCCCGGAGCAGGGGGAGGATGCGGATCATTCCCTGCCTGCCCTGTACTTCAGAAACAATAATCCGGACAGGAGCAGCAGGGAGAACTCCAACCTTTATATGCTGGTAGGACCATGGAATGTGGCGGAGAAAATGCAGATTGCAACCACGGCAAACTGGAGCTTCCGCCTGAATATGACAGATTCCAACCAGGCGTTTGTGACAAAACCATATGAGGCGGCCCGGGAGATAGGCAAGTCCAAGTGGCTGGGATACTGGAGCCCTCCCTTTAAGGTCAACCCTCAGGATGAGGAGGTCATTACATACTCCACTCCTCTGTTTGGAGCGGATGGAAACGTTAAGGCCATATTCGGCGTGGAAATATCCGTAAGCTACCTGTATCATTTCCTTCCAGCATCCGATCTGCAGACAGCCAACGCATATGGGTATGTTCTGGGGATCAGAGATGAGGAGGGACAGCTGCGGGCAGCCGTGACCCATGGCGCCATGCAGAAGAGAATGCTGGAGGAGGGGAAGCCCCTGGATCTTACCAGTGTGGACCAGGAAAATTCCGTTTACAGGCTTATGAACCACAAAAGCAATGAGGAGATATTTGCCTGTCTCAACCCCATGGGAATGTATTATTACAATACGCCCTTTGAGAATGAGGAATGGTATATCATCGGGCTGATAGAACGGCCGGTCCTTCTTCAGTTCCCGGAAAAGATAGGGAGGATCCTGAATTATTCCTTTCTTGTGTCCATTATCATTGGGTTTATCACAGCCATTATCACCAGCCAATGGTTTACAAGACATGCCAAGCTGATCGAGCTATCCGGGCTTCCGGTAGGTGTTTTTGAGATCGGCGGTCACTCAGGCCGGGTTTATATGACCAGTCAGATCCCCCGTCTGTTTAATCTTACCAGGGAACAGGAACGGAAGTTTTCCAGGGATAAGAATCAGTTTATCGCCTTTTTAAAGGAACTTAAGTCCCTGGAATCCGGGGAGGAGGGAGTCTATAAGATGGAGGCGGAGGGTGAGTACCGGTGGATTAAGATAACTCGGAAAAATTCAGAAAATCCTGTGCGCTGTGTGGTGGAGGATGTGACGGATGAGGTCCTTCAGACAAAGGCATTAAAAAAGGAGCGCGACAGGGACGGACTCACCGGGGTTAAGAACCGTATGGCCTTTGGAACGGTCATGGAACAGATCAAAGGGAGGCTGGATGAAACGTCAGTATGGGCGTTGGTGATGTGTGACCTGAATGACCTGAAAGGTGTAAACGATGCCTTCGGACATGATAAGGGGGATGAATATATCCGCGCAGCGGCGGATGCGATCCGGGATTCATTCCCACGGGGACAGGTGTTCCGTATAGGAGGGGATGAGTTTGCGGTCATCCTTTCAGGCATCTCCCCTCAGGAAGTAGAAGAGGGTGTCCAGGTCCTGAGATGTACAATGGAGGAATACAGCAGCCGGTGCAGCTTTGACGCCTCTGTGGCAGCCGGTACGGCCTTTTATGACCCGGTCCTGGACTCGGACTTAGAGGGAACATTAAACCGGGCGGATGCGGGAATGTATGCAAATAAGAGGAAAATGAAAGCATAGGGAGTGGAATGAACTATGGGGTGGACTGGACGTATGGATTCCACTCAGACCACGCTCTGGTTGTTCTCTTTTGCCGTGGAATGATAATATTCAATCGCCAGTTCAATAAAGGTCTTACCCGCTTTGGTGAGGTAATGACCTTTTTTGTATGTGGCGCACAGCTCCCAGAAGGGATGGGAGGGGAGGTAGAAGTAGGCCACATCCTGCTGCTCCTTGGCATAGTTTTGAGTGATCAGCGAGCAGGCCATGTTGTTTTTCACCATGTTGCACAGGGTCAGGTTGCTGGAGGTCTCAAACAAGATCCGGGGAACGAAGCCGGCCTCCTCAAAAAGGGGGTCTATGACCGTGCGCAGGGTGGAGTTCTTAAACATCAGCACAAACTGCATGTCCTTAAAGTCACGCAGGTCAGCAGTGGCAAAGGGCTGTCCCGGGGGATTGGCGTGTCTGGCCAGGGGGTGGGACCGGGGAACGGCCAAAAGGATATTCTCATAGTAGATATGGATATACTCATCATTTGTCTTGTCCTTCTCGCTGAGGGTGACAAAGCCCAGGTCCAGGTATCCCTTGGATATCATGGACTGCTGATTCTTTACGCCGATCTCCTGAGGCTCTATGGTGATGTGGGGAAACTGCTGATAGAACTGGGGATAGATGCTCATCAGCATGGTAATGCCTCGTTCCGGTGTGAGTCCCACGGACAGGCGTCCCACCTTGTTGTCGGCCATGTCATTAAGTATATCATAGGCTTCCTGCTTTAACTGAAGCATCTGGCGGGCGTAACTTACATAGACCTTACCGGCCTCTGTGAGGCGCAGGTCGTTCTTGCTGCGGTGGAACAGCTGGATGCCCAGCTCAGATTCCAATTTCAGAAGCTGCTGGTTCAGACCGGACTGGGATATGTAAAGGCGTTCGGCTGCCCGTGTAATGCTGTTCTCATCTGCAATTTTCACAATGTATTCTAATTGTTTCAGATCCATATTCCTTCTCCTGATTTGTGAATAAGTTTTACTTAGTCTTTCTATCGAAACAAGTAATTTGACTTAGTTATATATATTTTATACAATAAAGACATGAAAAACACAAGAGCAAAATTACAAAATGACGGTTAACATTTTGTTAAAAAGCGCAGTAAGTAAAAAATAACACATAATTCATAAGCTGGGAGGTAGTGAAAATGTCGCCAACAATTACAAAGATGGAAGTCTGGCCGGTTGCAGGCTGTGACTGCATGGAATTGAACCTGAGCGGAGCCCATGCGCCGTATTTTACCAGGAACGTGGTGGTTCTGTACGGGGACAATGGTGAGACAGGCGTGGGTGAGGTGCCGGGAGGACAGAAGATCACAAAGGCATTGGAAGAGTGCATTCCCCTTGTGGTGGGCACCAAGGTGGCGGAATATAAGAGTACGCTGCTAAAGGTAAAGAAGCACCTGGAGGAAAAGGGCGAGGAGGATGTGAGAGGGAACCAGACCTTTGACCTGCGCACCGGTGTGCATGTGGTGACAGCCATTGAGGCGCCCTGCCTGGATCTGCTGGGAAAGCATCTTGGGGTACCTGTGTGTGAGCTTTTGGGAGAAGGACAGCAGAGAGACAAGGTTCGTATGCTGGGTTACCTGTTCTTTGTGGGAGACAGGAACAAGACGGATCTTCCCTATCTTTCAGAGCCTGATTCCGATTGTGAGTGGTACAGGATCCGCCATGAGGAAGCTCTGACAGCCGAGTCCATTGTGGCTTTTGCAAAGGCTACAAAAGAGAAATACGGGTTTGAGGATTTTAAATTAAAGGGCGGCGTGCTTCCAGGAAACGAGGAGATGGATGTCATCCGGGCCCTGAAAAAGGAATTCCCCCATGCCAGGATCGATCTGGATCCCAACGGCGGATGGCTGTTGGAACAGGCGGTTAAATACGTGGAAGGAATGCAGGGCATCCTAACATACTGTGAGGATCCGTGCGGTGCAGAGGGAGTGTACTCCGGGCGTGAGATCATGAGCGAGTTCCGCCGCCGTACAGGATTCCCCACAGCCACTAACATGATTGCCACGGACTGGAGGGAAGTAGGACACTCCCTGGAATCCCAGGCAGTGGATATCATCCTGGCAGACCCTCATTTCTGGACCATGGCCGGCTCCGTAAGGGTGGGACAGATGTGTCATGACTTTGGCTACACATGGGGTTCCCATTCCAACAACCATTTTGACATCTCACTGGCCATGTTTACCCAGGTGGGCGCAGCTGTCCCGGGAGAGTACAATGCGCTGGATACGCACTGGATCTGGCAGGAGGGCCTGGAGCGCCTGACCAAGGAGCCGCTTCAGATCGTGGACGGATGCGTGGCTGTCCCGAAAAAGCCGGGCCTTGGAGTTGAGGCGGATATGGACCAGATCAAGAAGGCAAACCAGCTTTACCTGGAAAACTGCCTTGGGGCCAGAAATGATGCAATGGGTATGCAGTACCTGATACCCGGCTGGAAATTTGATCCCAAACGTCCTTGTCTGGTAAGATAAATAAACATATAAAAAAGGAGAATGAGTAATGAAGAGAAGAGTATTGTGTATGTTATTGGTGTTGGCAATGGCAGTGACCTGCCTGGCAGGCTGCAACAGAAAGAAATCCGTCCGCGTGGTGATCGGTTCCTCCTCCACCAGCGGTGACAGCTACCTTATAGCTGATACAGTGACCCGTTACCTGGCAGAAGAGATGGGTTGGGATGCAAAAGTTGATCCTGTTGGCGCGGCAGAGATGTTTGAGATCCTCCGTACCGATAAGGGCAAGGGCGACACCATCGCGATCTTCCACGACATGATGTACCTGGGTGTTGTGTTTGGCACATACGGAGAGGAATACGCACTTGAAAATATCACCGTTGGCCCAAGAGTGGCCCAGAACCCGGGATGCTGTTTTGCAGCCAAGGCCGATGCGCCTTACAGTACAATGGTGGAAGCAGCTGAATACCTGAAGGCAAATCCGGATGCTGAGATCCGCGTGGCCTGTGAGAACGGCTCCGTATCCACCCTGTGCTATCTTGCGTACTACAACTGGGTACTTGACAACTACGGCCAGGAAGTAGCTGACCAGCTCCGCGTGATCGCAGCAGGTGTTACCTCTGAGAAGCGTCAGATGTTATGGGACGGCAATGTAGACATTATTTTTGATGATTATTACGGAATCCAGCAGTATGTGGGCGTTGACGACAAGCAGCTGGCCATGAAATGCGTGGGCCTTCTGGATGAGATTGAGGGCGCTGAAAATGCTCCTACTTATGCCGAGCAGGGAATCACCTTTAATAATGAACCATTTTCACTGTCCAAAGATTTCCTTGTATACTATCCTCAGAATATTGATGCCGAATTTGCAAAGGCAGTGGATGCAGCAGCAGCCAAGGTTTGTGAAAATGCCAATTTCCAGTCCGATATGGCCAAGTTAAATTACAGAGGCGCATATCTGGATTCCGCGGCAGCAAAAGAATTTATCTACAATAAGAGAACAGACATGACCCAGCTGATTGAGGCATGCCCGGACTTTGATTACCTGACACAGTGATCATAGTCTGACACAGTGACCATGGCCTGACTCAGTGACAACCGGCTAAAACGCACATAAGCGCCCGGAACACGGGCGCTGAGTGCTCCTTAAGAGGAGGGAAAGCTTGTGAAGCTTAAGATTATAAATTCAACATCACACTGGGTCATGCCCAGGATCGTGATGGTAATTCTGGTGATTCTCTTAATCATCATAGCAGTCCAAAGGATGATCAGCTGCAAGAAAACAGGAACACCATTTATTAACCTTAAGAACTACCGTTTCTTTATGCCAGGATGGGATAAGGAAAAGCTGCTGGGGAGTATCCTCACCTTTATTGTTTATATTTACCTGATGGAGTTTTTAACATTCCTTCCGGCCAGCATCATCAGTATCTTTCTGTTAAATGTTCTCTTTGACAATGAGAGAACAAAAAAGAGCATGATAACATCCGGTGTCATATCAGTTGGATTTTCCATATTTATCTGGCTGGTATTCGGGGTCCTGTTCCGCATCACTTTACCATAAAAGGAGGTTTCGATCATGTTTGGAATTATGAATATTATAATGTCGTTCCTCGGAGTGGTGATCGGTATTGTATTTGGAGCACTTCCCGGTATGACAGCAACCATGGCAATAGCGGTTTTTCTGCCGCTGACGTATTCACTGGACCTGGGCCAGGCGCTCTGCCTGCTGCTGGGTCTTTATGTAGGCGGCATCAGCGGCGGCCTTGTACCGGCTATCCTGATCAATATCCCGGGCACGCCTTCCTCCATTACAACGGGTTTTGACGGTCACCCCATGGCTGCCAGAGGAGAAGGTGAGAGGGCGCTGAAGATCGGTATCACTGTATCGCTGATCGGCGGTCTGATCTCCCTGCTGGCCCTGTTCTTCTTTACACCCCCGCTGGCAAAACTGGCCATCAAGTTTTCCGCTGTTGAAAAATTCCTGATCATTGTATTTGCAATGACAGTTATTGCAGCCCTTTCCAAGGGTTCCATGACAAAGGGAGTTTTTGCAGGTTTCCTGGGCGTGCTGGTTACCTTGATCGGCCGCTTCTTTGACAACCAGCAGCTGCGCATGGTGCCCTCCTTCCTGACTGTGGAACTGGGAAGCGGGTTTCAGCTGCTCCCTGTCCTCATCGGACTGTTTGCCCTTTCACAGATCCTGCTGGAAGCGGAAGCGGGAATGAAACGGAATCCAAAGATGGAAGGCGGTATCAAAGGCGGAGGCAGGGGATTCTCCTTTTCAGACTTAAAGGGACAGGGCATTAATACGATCCGTTCCTCCGCCATTGGTACGTTTATGGGAATCCTTCCCGGAGTGGGCGGTTCCGCGGCATCCCTTCTGTCCTACAGCCAGGCCAAAAATTTCTCCAAACATCCGGATGAATTCGGAAAGGGCTGTGTGGATGGTCTGGTTGCCTCCGAAGCGGCAAACAATGCACTGACCGGCGGTGCCCTGATCCCACTTTTGTCCCTGGGAATTCCGGGAGACAGCACCACGGCAGTTCTGGTAGGCGCCTTCCTTTTACAGGGAATCCAGGTGGGACCTTTGTTCATTACCCAGAACCCGGATCTTTGGAGGGATATCCTTCTTGGCCTGGTGGTGTGCAACATCATCATGTTTGTAGTAATGTTTTATCCCATTAAGTATATTGCAAAGATCATCAACATCCCGAAAAACCGCCTTTATCCGGTTGTGATCCTGATGTGCGTGGTGGGCTCCTATGCTATCCGCAACGGAAATATGTTTGATGTGTGGACCCTGCTGATTTTTGGAATTGTTGGTTTTGTGTTCAGCAAAACCGGAATCCCCTCCGCTCCCTTCCTCATTGGCTTTATTTTGGGAGATGACTTTGAGAAATATTTTATCGATGTGTTAAAGTCTTCAGAGGGAAGCTTTGCAGCATTTTTTAACAGGCCCATCGGCAATGTGATCTGGGTCCTGATCCTGATCTCACTTGCCTATGCATATTTTGATAATAAGAGAAGCAAGAAATTAGAAGCACAGAATATAGAATTGCAGAATAAGGCCTGATGGGATAGGCCTTCCGGATGGAGGTAACCTAATGTTAAGCAAAACACCTGTAATAACGGATATGAAGGTCATTCCCTGTGCGGGATACGACAGCATGCTCCTGTCCTTAAGCGGGGCCCATTCCCCTCTCTTTACCAGGAATATCGTGGTCATAACGGATAACTCCGGCAATACGGGAGTGGGAGAGGTGCACGGCGGGGATGATATCACAAAGATACTTGAAAGCTACGTCCCACTGGTGGTGGGCAGGACGATCGGAGAGTACAAGAGCATTGTCAGCTGCATCAGAAATAACGGATATGTGCCCGGGGGCAATGACGGTCAGGGGCTTCAAAAGCTGGACCTGAGCAACCTGAAGTTTGTGGTACATGCGGAGACAGCGGTGGAATGCGCCCTGCTGGATCTGATGGGGAAATTCCTGGGCCTGCCTGTCTGCGAACTGCTGGGAGATGGACAGCAGAGGGATAAGGTGGTGATCCTGGGGTATCTGTTCTATTGCCAGGATCATACAAAGACGGACATGAAGTACCTGGATGAAAGTGATTCTGATGACAAATGGTTCAGCCTCAGGCGCAGGACAGCCATGACCACGGACCGTATTGTTGAGAATGCATACGCCATGAAAGAGAAGTATGGGTTCAAGGACTTTAAGCTAAAAGGCGGCGTATTAAACGGTTGGGAGGAAATGGAAACCGTCCGGGCCTTAAAAAATAATTTCCCGGACGCCAGGATCAACATAGATCCCAACGGCTCCTGGACTCTGGAGCAGGCCATCCGGTACTGCCAGGGGATGAACGGCATTCTTACCTATATAGAGGATCCCTGCGGTGAGGAGAGAGGATTTTCCGGCCGTGAGATTATGAGGGAATTTAAAAATGCCACAGGCCTTCAAGTGGCCACTAACATGATCGCCACTGATTGGCGCCAGTTCTACCATGCAGCCAGCCAGACCGCTGTGGATATCGTGCTGGCGGACCCGCATTTCTGGACCATGAGCGGATCTGTGCGAATGGGACAGGTGCTCAATGACTGGGGATTGACCTGGGGATCCCATTCCAATAACCATTTTGATATTTCCCTGGCTATCTTTGCCCACAGCGCGGCGGCCGCTCCGGGAAATATCACGGCACTGGATACACATTATGTGTACCAGGACGGCCAGTACCTGACAAAGAATCCCATGGAGATCAGGAACGGCGTCATTGAGATCCGCAAAGAACCGGGACTGGGCATTGAGGTGGACATGGATGCTGTCATAAAAGCCAATGAACTCTACCGTACCCTTCCTTACGGGGACAGAAATGACGGGGTGGCTATGCAGTACCTGATCCCCGGGTGGAAGTTTGACCATAAGAAACCGTGTATGGTGAGATAGGGATCGCAGTCATCCCAGAAAAAGGAGGTCCGGCAGGACCGGGACAGGTAAGTCCGGTTCTGCCGGACCTCTTATTTCATGCGCCATACTTGACTTCTATAGTAATTTCATCTACAATTGAAAAACGTAAACAATAGAAGGAAGCAAAGGAAGATCATATGGGAATCGTAAGGGCAGCAAAACTGGTCTATGAATATATCAGGCGTGACGAGGAAGAGAATATAGAAGAAGTGAACCGTGCCATAGACGGTTTGGACGTGGATATACAAAAGGGTGATTTTGTGGCTGTCCTGGGTCATAACGGTTCCGGTAAATCTACCTTTGCCAAGCATATAAACGGACTGCTGATGCCCACAGAGGGAACGGTGTGGGTCAGTGACATGGACACCAGGGACGAGGAACATCTGTGGGATGTGAGAAAGACCGCGGGAATGGTGTTCCAGAATCCGGATAATCAGATCATCGGAAACATTGTGGAGGAGGACGTGGGCTTTGGCCCTGAGAACATCGGCGTGCCTACTGAGGAGATATGGAAGCGGGTGGAGGAGAGCCTTAAGGCGGTGGGGATGACGGCATTCCGCCTTCAGTCCCCTAACAAGCTGTCAGGAGGCCAGAAGCAGAGGGTTGCCATTGCCGGTGTGATGGCCATGAAGCCGCAGTGCATCATACTGGACGAGCCCACGGCCATGCTGGATCCCAATGGCCGTAGGGAGGTCATTAAGACCGTCCATGAGCTGAACCGGGCAGAGGGGATCACCGTCCTTCTGATCACCCACTATATGGAGGAAGCCACGGAGGCTGACCGCATCATTGTGATGGATGAGGGCAGGATCGTGATGGACGGAAGACCTAAAGAGATATTTTCCAGGGTCAGGGAGTTAAAGGAACACGGCCTGGATGTACCCCAGGTGACAGAGCTGGCGTATGAGTTAAAGGAGGCGGGGATGCCTCTGTCCGATGGCATCCTTACCAGGGAACAGCTGGTAAAGGAACTGGCGCCCCTGATCAGGCAGGCATAGGAGGCCTTTGAACACTGGGCGTTGGAGTGACGGTAAGGAGAAAACAGATGTCTATTAAAGCAGTTGATCTGAATTTTGTATATGGCGGAGGAACGGCCTTTGAGCAGCACGCCCTGTTTGACGTGAACCTGGAGATACAGGACGGAGAGTTCATAGGGCTTATAGGACACACCGGGTCGGGAAAGTCCACGCTGATCCAGCATATGAACGGACTGATCAAGGCCAGTAACGGGGAACTCTACTACAATGGGGAGAACATCTACGACAACGGCTATGATATGAAGAAACTGCGCAGCAAGGTGGGGCTGGTATTCCAGTATCCGGAGCACCAGCTGTTTGAGGTGGATGTGCTCACCGATGTGTGCTTTGGCCCGAAGAATCAGGGACTTGGCAAGGAGGAGGCGGAAGCCAGAGCCAAGCAGGCGCTGGAGCTGGTGGGGCTGGATCCTTCCTATTATAAGCAGTCCCCCTTTGAACTTTCCGGGGGGCAGAAACGCCGGGTGGCCATTGCCGGGGTGCTGGCCATGGAGCCGGAGGTACTGATCCTGGACGAACCCACCGCAGGGCTGGATCCAAGAGGAAGGGATGAGATCCTGGATCAAATCGAACATCTCCACAAGGAACGGCACATGACCATTATCCTGGTTTCACACAGTATGGAGGATGTGGCCAGGTATGCGGACCGTCTGATCGTGATGAACCATGGACAGAAGGTATTTGACGGCACGCCCAAGGAAGTATTCCACCACTACAAAGAGCTGGAAGCGATCGGCCTGGCAGCGCCCCAGATCACCTATCTGGTCCATGACCTGAGGGCACAGGGCATTGATATTGATGGGGATATCACCACAGTGGAAGAGGCAAGGGAAGCGATACTTGGACAGTGGAACCGAAATTTGACAGAAAGCAGCAGGGATAAGGATGTTTAGAGAAATTACATTGGGACAATATTACCCGGTTGATTCCGTGGTCCATGGCCTGGATCCCAGGACAAAACTGTTCGGGACCATGGTCTTTATTGCGTCCCTGTTCATTGCGGATAACATTTGGGGGTATGTCATTGCCACATTGGTGCTGGCAGCCGCCATCAAGATCACAAAGGTCCCGTTCCGTTTTATTGTCAGGGGACTGAAGGCCATCATGATCCTTCTGATCATCAGTGTGAGCTTTAACCTGTTTCTCACAGGCGGACAAGTAATTGTGAAATTCTGGATATTTAAGATCACGGTGGAAGGTGTCCGCCTGGCGTTCTTTATGGGGCTCAGACTGGTATACCTGGTGATCGGTTCTTCCATCATGACGCTGACCACCACGCCTAACCAGCTGACGGACGGCCTGGAAAAGGGACTGGGATTTTTAAGACGGTTCAGGGTGCCTGTCCATGAGGTATCCATGATGATGTCGATTGCCCTCAGGTTTATTCCGATCCTTGTGGAGGAGACGGACAAGATCATGAAGGCGCAGATGGCCAGGGGAGCTGACTTTGATACGGGAAACCTGATCCAGAAGGCCAAGGCCATGGTGCCGCTGCTGGTGCCTCTGTTCATATCCGCCTTCCGCCGGGCCACGGACCTGGCCATGGCCATGGAGGCCCGCTGTTACAGGGGCGGGGAGGGACGCACCAAGATGAAGCCGCTGCAGTACAAGCGGGAGGATCATGACGCATATATGATATTCGCCCTGTACCTGGTGGTGATGATCGCATCCAGGGTGTATCTGTAGAACGGGGCTCCGAGAGTACAGGAATCTGGATAGGAGGAAAAGATGAAGCGAGTACGGCTTGTGGTAGCCTATGACGGCACCCATTACCATGGGTGGCAGATACAGCCGGGCAGGGTTACCATTGAATCTGAATTAAATGAAAAACTTACCATGCTTCTGGGAGAGCCGATCCAGGTCATCGGAGCCAGCCGCACTGACTCAGGCGTACATGCCCGGGGCAATGTGGCTGTATTTGACACAGAACACCGCATGCCGGCGGATAAGATCTGCCTGGCCTTAAACCAGCGGCTGCCCGAGGATATACGGGTCCAGTCATCGGAGGAGGTAGCGGCGGACTGGCATCCCAGGAAACACAGATGCATTAAAACATATGAATATAAGATCATGAACCGAAGGATTGAGATGCCTACCCAGCGTTTCTATTCGCATTTTTGCTATTTTCACCTGGATCTGGATCAGATGTGCCGGGCAGCGGACATACTCACAGGGGAGCATGACTTTAAAAGCTTCTGCAGCGTGCATACCCAGGTGACGGACACGGTCCGCACAATATACAGCCTGGATATCAGACGGGATGAGGAGGACATGATCACCATCCGGGTCACGGGAAATGGGTTCCTCTACAACATGGTCCGGATCATTGCCGGCACGCTGATAGCGGTTGGCATGGGACAGATCCGTCCTGGGGAGATGGAGCAGATTCTGGAGGCCAGGGAACGGCGCCGGGCAGGTCCCACAGCGCCGGCCAGGGGGCTGACCCTGATCGAAATGAAATATGTGGACTAAATCACGTTTTTATGATGTTTTTGTGGCATTTTTCCCGATTAAGTGGTTGACATACGGCGGAGGATATTATATAATATAAAACTGTGACATTAGCAGAGAATGTTCATCCAAAGCCCCGGAATGAACATTTGTAGATAAATACTTCCCATATTTATCATGCATAAAGCGGGCATCCGTTGGATGTCGATGTATAACAGGATTGAGATTAACAGGAGGTTAACCAATGAAGAGTTTTATGGCTAGTCCAGCGACAATTGAAAGAAAATGGTACGTAGTTGATGCTACAGGATATACATTAGGACGCTTATCTTCCGAGATAGCAAAGGTTTTAAGAGGAAAGAATAAGCCGATTTTCACACCTCACATGGATTGCGGCGATTATGTGATCGTTGTTAATGCAGATAAGGTGAAAGTAACCGGTAAGAAGTTAGACCAGAAGATCTACTACAATCACTCTGATTACGTAGGCGGCATGAGAGAGACCACTCTGCGTGAGATGATGGCTAAGAAGCCTGAGAAGGTTATGGAGTTAGCTGTTAAGGGTATGCTTCCAAAGGGACCTCTGGGAAGAAGCATGATTGACAAGCTTCACGTATATGCAGGCCCAGACCATGAGCAGGCAGCACAGAAACCAGAAGTTTTAACATTTTAATGAGGATTGGAGGAAGAAAGTATCATGGCTAACGCAAAATTTTATGGAACAGGCAGAAGAAAGAAATCCATTGCCAGAGTATATTTAGTACCGGGTACAGGTAAGGTTACGATCAACAAGAGAGATATCGATGAGTATCTTGGTCTTGAGACTTTAAAAGTTATTGTACGTCAGCCTTTAGTTGCAACTGAGACTACTGACAAATTCGATGTACAGGTTAACGTTCGCGGCGGCGGCACAACAGGACAGGCTGGTGCGATCCGTCACGGCATCTCCAGAGCGCTTCTTCAGGCAGACGCTGATTACAGACCCGTTCTGAAGAAAGCCGGTTTCTTAACAAGAGACCCAAGAATGAAGGAAAGAAAGAAGTACGGCTTAAAGGCAGCACGCCGTGCGCCACAGTTCTCCAAGAGATAATAAGAGGTTATATCATAGACTTATCAGAACCCTTGAAAACATTATGTTTTCGAGGGTTTTTTGCTATATCGGATATGACAAAAATACCTCCGGGCGTAAGATAAGCCGTGGAGGTATTTTTTGTGTGTGATGTGGCAGTTTGGTTAACGTGCCCCAAACTTGGTACCGCGTTTGATGGTACCGTTGCTGTTCCATTCCGTGTATACGTATGGACCGCCGTCTGTGGTTCCGTTTTCAGTGAATTCATGGGATTCGCCGTTATAGCTGTGGGTGCCGGTCACCAGTTTCAGGCTGTTGTTGTCAAAATAATAGACATTTCCATTGATCTTCATAATCCCGCCCTGAAGTTCGCCGGTGTCGGCCGCATAATACCAGGTACCGTCCTTCTGGATCCAGCCGGTTCTCATGATCTGGTCGGAACCAAAGAAAAACCAGTGGTTCTTGTAATTAACCCAGTTGTTGGTACAGTAATCTCCGGAACCCCACTGATATTTCATACCCTGTGATGTGCTTACGAAACCTGCGGCAAATGATGTCATAGCGCTTCCCGCTGCCAAAGCAAGTGTCAGTGCAGCGGTGGCCAAATATTTCTTTTTCATATAAAATTCCCTCCTTGCAGAATCTACTGATTATCTTTGTTTTCGATAGTTGGATTCTACACCCTGGAGTAACTCCAAGGTCAATACAGTTAATGTATTTGTAAGGAAAATGGAATTTTAATGTAACTTTGTCAGATCCATCCACCGTCCAGGCCAATCACCTGTCCGGTCAGGTAGGATTCCTTGTATCCCAGATGGTAAACCAGGTCCGCTACCTCCTCGGCCTTGCCCAGACGGCCGGAGGGAATCTCCTCCACCAGGGCGATCAGGTCGTCCTCCTCCATCCACTGGTTCATCTCCGTGTCAATGGCGCCGCAGGCAACTGCGTTCACCTGGATGTTGCTGGGGGCCAGCTCCTTGGCCAGGGCTTTGGTCAGGGCATTGATCCCGCCCTTCGTAGCGGAATAGGCGGTTTCGCAGGATGCTCCCACCACACCCCATACGGAGGAAATGTTGATGATCTTTCCCTGCTTTTGCTGAAGCATATAGGGGATGGACAGCTTACAGCAGTTAAACACCGAGGTCAGATTGGTGCAGAGCATCTTTTCCCAGTCCTCACAGGTCATGTCCTGCAAAAGCCCTATATAGGAAATACCGGCATTATTCACCAGCACATCAACACCGCCAAACTGGGTTTTGATCTTCCCGTACAGCTCCTCGCAGCATTTCATGTCACCCATGTCCCCCTTATATGCAAGGCAGGGCACCTGGAAGGACTCGATCTCCTTCTGGGTCTGGAGAAGACGGTCCTCTCTGTGGACGCAGCTAATGGCTACGTTATAGCCCTTTTTGGCAAACTTGACTGCAATGGCCTTGCCGATGCCCCTGGAGGCCCCGGTGACCAGTACTGTTTTACGTGGCATAAGACACACATCCTTTCTGTCATACACTGTATCTACATTTTATCACATCCCATGGATAATTGTAAGAAATTGAATTGTAATATGTGAAATATATGTGTTATAATAATTACAAATTGGTCAAAATAGTAAATAACTTGTTAATATGATAATAGATAAGGAAAAGGTAAGGATATGGCACAGGTATATGATTTGATTATTATTGGTTCAGGCCCCGCAGGGCTTGCGGCTTCTGTCTATGCCCAGAGGGCAAGGCTGAATACACTGGTGATCGAGAAGGCGATGGTCAGCGGAGGACAGGTTCTGACAACCTATGAGGTGGATAATTATCCCGGACTTCCGGGCATTGGCGGATATGATCTGGGGCTTAAGTTCCGGGAGCATGCAGACCAGCTGGGAGCGGAGTTCGCGGAGGATGATGTGGTAAGGATCGAGGACCAGGGGAATATCAAGCGGGTGGTATGCGAGCATGAGACCTATGAGGCCAGGGCTCTGATCCTTGCAACAGGAGCGGTTCACAGAAAGCTGGGCATTCCCGGTGAGGAGGAGCTGGCAGGCGCAGGCGTCTCTTACTGTGCAACCTGTGACGGCGCATTTTTCCGCAATAAGGTAACGGCTGTGGTCGGCGGCGGAGACGTGGCTGTGGAGGATGCCATTTTCCTGGCCCGTATGTGCAGCAAGGTCTATGTCATCCACAGAAGGAACGAACTGAGGGCGGCTAAAAGTCTCCAGGAAAGTCTTTTATCCCTTGAGAATGTGGAGATGGTATGGGACAGTGTGGCTGACAGCATCAACGGAGACGGCATGGTAAAGAGCTTGTCCGTAACCAATGTAAAGACAGGTGAAAAGCGCGATCTGGATGTTCAGGGCGTGTTCATTGCAGTGGGGATCTCACCGGAGAGCAAGGCGTTTGAAGGGCTTGTGGAGATGGACCACGGATATATAAAGGCAGGCGAGGACGGGGTGACATCTGCACCGGGCATCTTCGCTGCAGGCGATGTGAGGACAAAACCCCTGCGTCAGATCATCACAGCGGCAGCAGACGGCGCCAATGCTGTAACAAGCGTGGAGCGGTATCTGATAGAAAACTAGGGGGGATACGGTTCAGATGAAGAATTGGATGAAAATACTGGCTGTGAGCAGTGCGTGCAGCTGTGTCTTTGCAATTCCTGCTATGGCATCCACCAATCTGGAGACAGGTTCCTCACTGGCAGGCATATCCGTGGCCCTGAACAACTTCTATGCAGGTAATACGGAGCCGGAGAAACAGCTGGCATCCATCTATTCCGATATAGAGACTAGGGCCGGAAAGAATCAGGGCGGCGGAGGAAACAGTAAGAGTACATCAGCCGGGGACAGCCAGGACTCCTCCGGAGCGGACGCTTCAGGAGGCCAGGCTGCCCAGGCGGCGCAGGCACCCGAAGAAACAAAGGCATCAAAACCAAAATCATCAGCCTATGACAATGTGGCGGTTTCCAAGGTCAACGGTTCTGTAAATATCCGGACCGAAGCCAATACCGCCAGCGGTGTTACAGGCAAGATCTTTAATGATTCCGCTGCCACCATCCTGGATACCGTGGATGGGGAAGGCGGTAAATGGTATAAGATACAGTCCGGCTCAGTGACCGGCTACATAAAGGCAGAATATTTTGTGACCGGGCAGCAGGCGGAGGCCAAGGCCAAGGAGGTGGGAACCACCTACGGTACCATCGTGGGCACGCCCAGCCTGCGCCTAAGGGATACGCCCAACCTGGAAGGCAAGACCCTGACCCTTCTCTCAGAGGGAGCCCACTATGTGGTCACCGGGGAGGATGGGGATTTCCTGAAGGTTTCCGTGGATTCGGATCTGGAGGGATATGTGTTTAAGGAATACATGAAGACCAGTGTGGAGTTTAACAAAGCCGTGTCCGTGGAGGAGGAGAAGGCGAAAGCAGCGGAGGAAGCCAAGCGCAAGGAAGATGCGGAAAAAGCTATCAAGGCGCTGGAGGAGGCTAAGAAGAAGGAAGCTGAAAAGAAGACCACGGAAGCCGCCACCAAAGCCCAGAAGACCACGGAAGCTTCTACCACTGCCGCACCTAAGAAAGAGGAGACAAAGGGAACGGATCCGGTGGTCCAGACCATAGCGGCTAATCCGGAGAACGGCAATAACAGCACTGTGGCCGCGCCTACCACCCAGAAAGCCGCAGAGAGCACCCAGTCCAAGGGACCGGGTTCACCGGGGACCTCATCCTCCGAAGTGGTATCTGCGACCAGGAATGCGGTGGTGGCCTATGCAAAGCAGTTCCTGGGCAATCCTTATGTGTACGGTGGGACAAGCCTTACAAGCGGTGCTGACTGTTCCGGATTTACCCAGAGCATCTTCTCTCATTTCGGCATCAGCACGGGAAGAAGTTCCAGGGACCAGGCGGCCAGGGGAAAGACGATCTCCGTCAGCGAGGCAAAGCCGGGAGACCTGCTGTTCTATGCCAGCGGCGATTATATCAATCATGTGGCGCTTTATATCGGAGGCGGACAGGTCATCCATGCCAGCAATCCTACCACCGGTATCTGTATCTCGCCTGCGAATTACAGGACGCCGTGTAAGGCTGTTACGTTCCTGGATTGATGGTTATTGAGTAAAGCCCAGGGGTGAAGGAAGGCTGCAGCAGATATGGGAATGATGAACCATGTCGGCTGCGGCTTTTTTGCAATTACAATGGGATTAAAAAATAAATGGGACAGCCATCCATTGGCAAGGTATACAAGGGACGCCATGTCTGCCATGAAGGGGGCAGGGTATGACCTGTAGGGCTGAAGCGGTATAGAGATAAGGGATACATATTAAAAGCCGGCAGCTGCATCACTCAGCTGCCGGCTTGTCCATTCTATGATCAGAATTCCGGTTCGATCAATCCGTAGGTTCCGTTCTTGCGCTTGTAAACCACGTTCACCTGGTCGGTGTCTGCGTTTAAGAAGACGTAGAAGTTATGTCCCAGCATCTCCATCTGCAGGCAGGCTTCTTCGGGAATAGTTGGCTTGATGGCGAATTTCTTGGTTTTAACGATCTGTATCTCGTCATCCTGAATCTCATCCTCTTCCTCGATAAATGCCTGGGAGAAGGAAACTGCCGCCTGTTTCTTGTCAATCAGTTTCTTTCTATATCTCCGGATCTGACGTTCGATCACTTCTTCCACCAGATCAATGGATACATACATATCTGTACTTGATTCCTCAGCCCGGATGGTATTGCCCTTGACCGGGATGGTCACTTCAATCTTTTGCCTGTCTTTCTGCGCGCTCAGCGCAACGATTACTTCGGTGTCCGGAGTGAAGAAATGTTCCAGCTTGCCTATCTTCTTTTCAACGGCAGCCTTCAAACCTGGAGTTACCTCAATATTTCGTCCTGTTATGGTATAACGCATAATCACCAACTCCTTTACTTGAGATAGTGACATTATAACATATTTAGTATAAAATTACAATCAGATCCTATAAATTGCCTAACAATTTATCTTAATTTTTTATAAAAATAATCTTCAAACCATGTGGATAAGTATTGAATTACTAATAGAAACCATTCAAAAATGTCAAGAGTAAACCATGTATTTTCTCCCGAAATACGCAAGTTTATTAGAAGTGTACAAAAATAAAATTTATGTTAAGGCCAGGTAAAGTTTGAAAGCAAAAACTTATAAACCTGTGGATAATGTGGATAAGTCGGTGTATAACTAAATTTTGCCTTAAAATGGACAAACTGGGATGTGGATAACTTTGGGGGTAATGTGCATAAACTTCTGGGGATAATGTGGACAGGTAAAAAATCGAACACATTTTTTGTGCAATGTGCTTGGTTGACCATAAGTATGGACAGAATACTAAGCTGAAGCGGCTTTGTTTAAAGAAAAAGGACAACCGCCTCCTATTAGGAGACGAGTTGTCCTGAAGCGATAAGATATCCATGCCTGATATCGTATGCCAGCCGATTGGGATATCTTAATACTTAACAAATGCAGCCGGTTAGATCGTGTATATAGCCAGGTACCGTATCCGGACATATATCCAATGCGGCGGCTAGCTCACCAAAGAGTAATCTTCGGGCATTGTTAACACCATCTTTTTCACGGATATTTAAAACCCTCCCTTTACTTTTTCGGGATTGTTCCATCTGCGTTATTTCCTTGATCATTGCAGCTAATTCTGTACAACTTCCGGATTGGAATATCTGTTTGTAAATTTGAGGGCGCTCTTTGTCATTCTTATATCCCCTGCACTTGACATAGGGCCAGGATAATATGAAGTTTTGCGCCTCGCCTTTTGTCATAATATCACGCATCATTACTTTGTTCGTGTCTATAGGAATGCTGATTGTCCTGTTAGACTCAAACTTTGGAATTAAACGGTAATATAATTTGTCATTATCTGAGAAGTCGGTCTTTGATATAGCATCCACCCGGCAGACGCCTACGGTTCCATAAAATATAAAATCTCCTTTTTTAAACAGGTTACCACCTTTCTGAACAGATTCTGCTCAATCATTTAACGGGGATTGTTTAATGGTGCGTATTTTTCTATACAGGACCGTCAGGCCTTTTTCTTAACTAATACTATGCTGCGCAGACATTAACGGCCTGCAGACCGCGATTGCCGTTGGTAATGTCAAAGGTTACGGATGCACCGTCCTCTAATGACTTAAAACCATCGGAAGCGATTCCTGAAAAATGAACAAATATGTCCTCGCCATTTTCTGCATTAGTGATAAAACCAAATCCTTTTTGTGAGTTAAACCATTTAACTGTACCTTTATTCATGAAAGATACCTCCTGATATTTTATTATACCTTTTGATAAAATAAAAAAATCACATATTTTTGTAAACCATCATAGGAATAATGACTTACAAAAACATGTGAAATCAGAATCTTATAAAAAATATAAATTTAGTATACCCTTGTTTTGAGTCATTGTCAAGATAAATAATAAATTGTTTGTGAATGAATTAAATAGGGGATCAAAGGAAAGGAGTATGTAAAAAGAGGATGGGATGGGACCGCACCCGCGTAGATTCATGTTATTTTATATCATGTTATACGGTCCCGGGAGGCACAGAAAAGTGACACGGAAACTGGAAAACCTTGTAATACCGTTGATTTTATGTCCAAAATGTTAATTTTTCATTAACCCGTTGAATAAATTCCTTCCAAGTGCTACAATAAGTAAGATTGTATCATAGGCGGAGTATTTGCAGTATTTTATCTGGAAAGCCCCATAGCGGGCATTGTGGAAAGATAAGGAATAAACTGGAATCAGAGGGCAGATAATATAAGTACTGCGATGCAGTACGGGGCATGGACACAGCTGTGCCTGCAAATGCTGCACATACAGGCGCTGGTTGAAAATTAGTTTCTATTATATAAGGAAGAAGTTAGGAGAGTATACCATGAACGTAATTGAAAAGGTGTTCGGGACTCACAGTGAAAGAGAACTGAAGATGATAAGGCCAATCGTGGCAAAGATTGAAAGCATGCGTACTGACATGATGGCCAAGTCAGATGAGGAACTGCGCGACCAGACCAGGATCTTTAAAGAAAGGCTGGCTGAGGGAGCCACACTGGATGACATTTTGCCGGAGGCATTTGCCACTGTTCGGGAAGCGGCAAGAAGAACCCTGAATATGGAGCATTTCCCTGTACAGCTGATTGGTGGTATTGTTCTTCACCAGGGCCGTATTGCCGAGATGCGTACAGGTGAAGGCAAGACGCTGGTTTCCACCTGTCCTGCCTATCTGAATGCGTTAAAGGGCAAGGGCGTGCAGATCGTTACGGTCAATGACTACCTGGCAAAGCGTGATGCCGAGTGGATGGGCCAGGTACACCGTTTCCTGGGACTGAGCGTAGGCGTAGTGCTTAACGACATGAACAGCGAGGACCGCAGGGCGGCATATGCCTGCGATGTTACCTATGTTACCAATAATGAACTGGGATTTGACTATCTGCGTGACAACATGTCCATTTACAAGGAGCAGCTGGTTTTAAGGGATCTGGACTACTGTATCATTGATGAGGTTGACTCCGTATTGATTGATGAGGCCAGGACTCCTCTGATCATTTCCGGTCAGAGCGGCAAGTCCACCAAGCTGTATGAGGTCTGCGATGTGCTGGCCCGCCAGCTGGAGCGCGGCACTGTTTCCAAGGAGTTTTCCAAGATTGATGCCATTATGGGCGAGGAGATCGAGGAGACAGGCGACTTTGTTGTGGATGAGAAGGATAAGGTTGTGAACCTGACCGAGCAGGGCGTAAAGAAAGTGGAGGAATATTTCCACATCGAGAACCTGGCTGATCCCGAGAACCTGGAGATCCAGCATAATATCATTCTGGCACTGCGCGCCAACAACCTGATGTTCCGTGATAAGGACTATGTTGTAAAGGATGATGAAGTTCTTATTGTAGATGAGTTTACAGGCCGTATCATGCCGGGCCGCCGCTATTCAGACGGTCTTCACCAGGCCATCGAAGCCAAGGAGCATGTGAATGTGCGCCGTGAGAGCCGTACACTGGCTACTGTTACGTTCCAGAACTTCTTTAATAAATACACCAAGAAGTCAGGTATGACTGGTACTGCCCAGACCGAGGAGAAGGAGTTCCGTAACATCTATGCCATGGATGTTATCGTCATCCCCACCAACCGTCCTATGGTCCGTAAGGATATGGAGGATGCGGTATACAAGACCAAAAAAGAAAAATATAAAGCAGTGGTTGAGGAAGTTGCAAAGGCGTATGAAAAGGGCCAGCCGGTGCTGGTTGGTACCATTGCAATTGAGACTTCCGAGCTGCTTAGCAAGATGCTGAACAAGCGCGGCATCCAGCATAAGGTGCTGAACGCCAAGTTCCATGAACTGGAGGCTGAGATTGTAGCAGATGCCGGTATCCACGGATCCGTGACCATTGCCACCAATATGGCGGGCCGTGGTACGGATATTAAGCTGGATGAGGAAGCCAAGGAACTGGGCGGCCTTAAGATCATCGGTACGGAGCGCCATGAGTCCCGCCGTATTGACAACCAGCTGCGCGGCCGTTCCGGACGTCAGGGAGATCCCGGTGAATCCAGATTCTATCTGTCGCTGGAAGATGACCTTTTAAGACTCTTTGGATCAGACAGGCTGATGGCCATGTTTGAGGCCATGGGTGTACCGGAAGGCGAGCAGATCGAGCACAAGATGCTTTCCAATGCAATTGAGAAAGCACAGATGAAGATAGAGAGCAACAACTTTGGTATCCGCGAGCAGCTGCTTAAGTTCGATGAAGTGAATAATGAACAGCGTGAGGTTATCTATGCTGAGCGCCGCAAGGTACTGGACGGCGACAACATGCGCGACCTGATCCTTAAGATGATCACGGACACGGTGGAGAATGCGGTTGATATGTCTATTTCCGATGATCAGTCACCGGACAAATGGGACCTGAAAGAACTGAATAACCTTCTTCTTCCGGTGATTCCGCTGAAGCCGGTCATTTTAAATGATGATCAGAAGAAATCCATGAAGAAGAATGAGTTAAAGCATAACCTGAAGGAAGAAGCCATTAAGCTTTACGAAACAAAAGAGGCTGAATTCCCGGAGCCGGAGCAGATCCGTGAGATCGAGCGCGTGGTCCTGTTAAAGGTGATCGACAACAAGTGGATGGCCCACCTGGATGATATGGACGCGCTGCGTGAGGGCATTGGCCTTCAGGCTTACGGCCAGAGAGATCCGGTGGTGGAGTACAAGATGCAGGGCTATGAGATGTACGAGTCCATGATGGCATCCATCCAGGAGGATACGGTGCGTATCCTGTTCCACATCAGGGTGGAGCAGAAGGTAGAGCGTGAGCAGGCTGCCAAGGTAACGGGCACCAACAAGGATACTTCCCTGGCAAGCGCTCCAAAGAAGCGGGCCGAGCAGAAGATCTACCCCAATGATCCGTGCCCATGCGGTTCCGGCAAGAAATATAAGCAGTGTCACGGAAGGATCAAATAAAGACCGAAGTGAAGGAATACAGATTCAGATATCAAATAATAATATGAAAGTGGGTGAAGCTGTGGTAGAGTTAGATAATTTTAAATATACGTTATCAACGTATGACAAACCATTAGTGGAAGTGAGGGATTCACTTTGACCTGGATAATAAGGTCAGACGAATCGATGAATTAGATAAATCCATGGAAGAGCCCGGATTTTGGGATAATCCTGAGAAATCCACCAGAATGGTGCGGGAAGCCAAGAATCTGAAGGACGAAGTGGAGACATTCAGGGAACTGGAGCAGGAGTATGACGATATCCAGGTCATGATACAGATGGGATATGAGGAAAATGACGCGTCCCTGATCCCTGAAATTGAGGAAATGCTCAGTCATTTTGCAGAGACCCTGGAGAAGATGCGCATGAAGCTGCTTCTCTCCGGCGAATACGATGCCAACAACGCCATCCTGCGCCTGAACGCGGGGGCGGGCGGCACGGAGTCCTGCGACTGGTGCAGCATGCTGTACCGGATGTACTGCCGGTGGGCAGAGAAAAAAGGCTTTAAGACAGAGGTGCTTGACTTCCTGGACGGAGACGAGGCCGGCATTAAATCCGTTACCGTACAGATCAACGGAGAGAATGCCTATGGTTATCTGCGCTCTGAACACGGAGTGCACCGCCTGGTGCGTATTTCACCCTTTAACGCGGCGGGCAAGCGCCAGACATCCTTTGTGTCCTGCGATATCATGCCGGACATTGAGGAGGATATTGATATAGAGATTAATCCGGATGATATCCGTATTGATACCTACCGCTCCAGCGGCGCAGGCGGACAGCACATCAACAAGACTTCTTCTGCGATCCGTATCACCCATTTTCCCACGGGAACTGTGGTGACCTGCCAGAATGAGCGTTCCCAGTTCCAGAACAAGGATAAGGCCATGCAGATGCTGAAATCCAAGCTGTTTATGCTTAAACAGGAGGAACAGGCGGCCAAGGCAGCCGGGATCCGCGGTGATGTGAAGGAGAATGGCTGGGGAAGCCAGATCCGCTCCTATGTGCTCCAGCCGTATACCATGGTCAAGGATCACCGGACCGGGGAGGAGAGCGGCAATGTAGATGCTGTGCTGGACGGAGGGCTGGATCCCTTTATCAGCGCATACCTGCGTTGGATGAGCCTGGGGTGCCCGAATAAGAATGATGTGCCGGAAGACTGATATCATGTGCAGGAATAGGGCGGCGGTCCCATGTTGAAGAAGAATCATAATAAGCAGCCATGTCAGAGCGGTGTACGCCCTGTCTGGCTGCTTTTTAACGTTTCCTCCTTCTTGTGCGGGAGAAAATACAGGAAAGTAGTTGCATTTAAAAGAAAAGTATGCTAATATCTTCCTCATGAGTACAGATGTATTCCTAATACGGACATAAATGCTGACCTATGAAAGGATTGGAGAATGGAAGATAAAAGCAAATACTTTGTGGTAAAGCAGAAGGCAGTGCCGGAGGTCCTCTTAAAAGTAGTGGAGGCGAAAAAACTCCTGGAAACAGAGCGCGCCATTACAGTGCAGGAGGCAACGGATAAGGTGGGAATCAGCCGCAGTTCCTTTTATAAATATAAGGACGATATTTTCCCCTTTTATGATAATACCAAAGGCAAGACCATTACACTGGTGGTGCAGATGGATGACGAGCAGGGGCTGCTCAGTGACCTTCTTCATGTGGTAGCGGTGTACAGGGCTAATATCCTGACCATTCACCAGAGTATTCCGGTTAACGGTGTGGCGACCCTTACTCTCAGTGTGGAGGTTAGGGACAACACAGGCAATGTGTCCAGCATGATCGATGAGCTGGAGGTCCTGGATGGAATCCACTATGTAAAGATACTTGCAAGAGAATAGAGATGCCTTAAGGGCAAAGATGAAGTTTGAGACGCGTCCGGGCAGGGACCTGGAAAATAAAACACAGGGAGTGTAAGGATTATGATCAAGATAGCAATTATGGGTTATGGAACCATTGGTTCCGGCGTGGCAGAGGTGCTGGAGCAGAACAGGGATGTGATCGCAAAGCAGGCGGGGCAGGAGGTGGAGTTAAAATATGTCCTGGATCTGAGGGAATTTCCCGACAGCCCGGTGGCGGACAGGATCGTCCATGATTTTAAGGTGATCGAACAGGACGAGGAGATCAACATCGTGGTGGAGACCATGGGCGGTCTGAATCCCGCCTATCCTTTTGTAAAAGCCTGCCTTTTGGCCGGCAAGCATGTGGCCACCTCCAACAAGGCGCTGGTGGCTGCTTACGGCACAGAGCTTCTGGCCGTTGCACGGGAGAAGGGCGTGAATTTCCTGTTTGAGGCCAGTGTAGGCGGAGGAATCCCCATTATAAGGCCCTTATACCGCTGTCTGATGGGGGAACGGATCGAGGAAATTACAGGTATTTTAAACGGAACCACCAACTTTATTCTTACCAAGATGGATAAAGAGGGTGAATCCTTTGAGAACGCCCTGAAGGAAGCGCAGAACCTGGGATATGCGGAGCGCAACCCGGAGGCTGACGTGGAAGGACATGACACCTGCCGAAAGATTGCCATTCTGACAGCCATGGCAACTGGACGGGAAGTGAACTTTGAGGATATTTATACGGAGGGGATTACCAGGATCACGGATATTGATTTCAAATATGCGGAAAAGATGGGGACCTCGGTGAAGCTTTTTGGCTCCAGCCGTATGGCGGGAGGCAAGGTTAATGCCTTTGTTGCTCCGGTGATGATCCAGAAGAATAATCCCCTGTATTCTGTCAATGATGTGTTTAACGGGATCATGGTAAAGGGAAATATGCTGGGAACCTCCATGTTCTATGGAAGCGGGGCAGGAAAGCTTCCAACAGCCAGCGCGGTTGTGGCGGACATCATTGAGGCTGCCCAAAACCTGGAGCGCAGCCTGGCCGTGGGCTGGAGCAGTGAAAAACAGGCCATCGAGTCCATGGACCTTGCCAGGTTCCGCTATTTTGTCCGGGTAGCAGGCTCTTACCGCAATAAGGAAGAGGATATCAAGCGCATCTTCGGCAAGGTGGAGGTCGTGGAGCTTTACGGCATGGATGAATTTGCTGTGCTCACTGCTGAGATGAGTGAGGGCGAGTTCAAGGCAGCTGCCGTGGCCTACGACAGTGCGGAGCAGGCGCGCTCTGATTACGGAATCAAGCAGATGATCCGGGCCATGATATAATACCGCGTGGGACAATACCGCATAGTGCGATGCAATGCGGGCCGGCCGGAGATTATGCTTTAGAGGAAAGGACTTCATGGAAACACTGATTCAATGGATCACAAGGCAGGGGCTTCCCTGCCTGTTTCAGCTTATAACAGGATTATACTGCCCGGGATGCGGAGGCACCAGGGCGGTGAGGGCGCTGCTTCATGGGAATCTGAGGATGAGTTTTCAGTATCATCCCCTGATTCTTTACGCTGTGCTGGTCCTCACCGTGGAACTTATCAGCTTTGCCCTGTCCAGGGCATTAAAAAACCCCAGATGGTATCTGGGGCATGAGACGCTGTTTGTGTACATTGCGGCAGGGATTGTGGTGGTAAACTGGATCTATAAAAATGTGATGCTGGTATTCTTTGGCATCGACCTGCTGCCGCTGTGGAGTTAGCGGTCTGTCCTGCCGGTTCCTTAAAAATGGATCCAGGAGGAACCGCCTGACAAGTGCATCTGCTGGTTGAGCTGCTGCTGCAGGTAGTTGATGTACTCATTGAATTTAGGTCCCAGTTCAGGGTCGCTGAGGACTTCGTAATAGCGGAGCAGCAGATAGAAAAAGAAAAAGGTCAGGGCAATGGCAATGGCGCTCAGCACAAGGCCCGCGATGGCCCGGGCGCTGAAATCCTTTTTACCGCTCACATCCGCGTTCCTGGACATGAAAGCCAAGACGATCCCAAGTACGCCGCAGATCAGGCCGGTAGAGGAATTGCTGCTGCTGATCAGGGAAGCCGGAAAATAAAAGAGGCTGCAGATCAGGCCTGTGATGCCTGCAATCATGGAACAGGTAGCCAGACGCTCAGCGGAAGTTGAATTCTTCTGCTGGTTATTTGCATTGGGCTTTCGCTTATTTAAAGTATTATTCATCATTCTGAACAAATGCCTTTCTGTAAATTCTTACGGTCATATTCTAATTGTTATCCTGCTTATTTTATCACGAAATGCCCCACCTGTCCAGATGAAGACAATTCCATTGTAAGAGAACTTGCATAAGAAGACCCAATGCACTATAATAAAACAGTTAGATTACAGATATGTGAGGTTGATCCATGGATATTATTAAGAAACTGGCGGAAGAACTAAATATCGGCCGCCATCAGGCAGAAGCGGCTGTGAAGCTGATCGATGAAGGAAATACCATTCCCTTTATCGCAAGGTACCGCAAGGAGGTTACCGGCTCCCTGAATGATGAGGTGCTGCGTAATCTGGATGAGCGGCTGAGATATCTGCGCAACCTGGAGGAACGGAAAGCCCAGGTGATTGCATCTATCTCCGAACAGGAAAAGCTCACTCCTGAGCTGGAGCTTAAGATAAAAGAAGCACAGACCCTGGTGGCTGTGGAGGATCTATACAGGCCCTATAAGCCAAAACGCCGTACCAGAGCCATGATCGCAAAGGAAAAGGGCCTGGAACCACTGGCGGACACCATCAGCTTACAGATGACAAAGGAACCCCTGGAACTTGTGGCTGCCGCCTACATTTCAGAGGATAAGGGCGTGCTTTCGGCAGCGGATGCCATTCAGGGGGCCAAGGATATTCTGGCCGAGCGCATTTCGGACAACGCGGAGTACCGCACTTATATCAGGAATGCCACCATGAATAAGGGAGTGATCCAGTCCGCGGCCAAGGATGAGAAGGCCCAGTCCGTCTATGAGATGTACTATAACTACGAAGAGCCGGTGAAAAAATGCGCAGGGCACAGAATCCTTGCATTAAACAGGGGAGAGAATGAGAAGATCCTGACGGTGAAAATTGCTGCGCCTGAGGATCAGATCCTGATGTACCTTGAAAAGCAGACCATTGTCAGGGACAACCCCTATACCACTCCTTTGCTGAAGGAAGTGGCGTCTGACAGTTACGCAAGGCTTATCGGACCGTCCATTGAAAGGGAGATCCGCAGCGAGCTGACGGAACGTGCTGAGGAAGGGGCGATCAAGGTATTTGGAAAGAACCTGGAGCAGCTTCTCATGCAGCCTCCCATTGTGGGCCGTGTGGTCCTGGGGTGGGATCCTGCGTTCCGCACAGGCTGCAAGCTGGCCGTGGTGGACAGCACGGGGAAGGTGCTGGATACGGTCGTGATCTATCCCACCGCGCCCCAGAATAAGGTGGCGGAGGCCAAGAAGATCCTGAAGGATTTTATCCGAAAATACAACATTTCCCTGATCTCCGTTGGAAACGGAACCGCATCCAGGGAATCGGAACAGATCATCGTGGATCTTTTAAAGGAGATCAAGGAGCAGGTCCAGTATGTGATTGTCAATGAGGCAGGGGCTTCCGTCTATTCTGCAAGCAAGCTTGCCACAGAGGAGTTTCCGGCCTTTGATGTGGGACAGAGAAGTGCGGTTTCCATTGCAAGGCGCTTACAGGATCCGCTGTCCGAACTGGTGAAGATCGATCCCAAATCCATTGGCGTGGGACAGTACCAGCATGATATGAACCAGAAGCATCTGGGAGAAACCCTGGAAGGCGTTGTGGAGGACTGTGTGAACAAGGTGGGCGTGGACCTGAACACGGCGTCCGCTTCCCTGCTGGAATATGTTTCCGGAATTAACAAGACCCTGGCAAAGAATATTGTGGCTTACAGGGAGGAGAACGGTGCATTTAAGAACCGTAAGCAGCTTCTTAAGGTGGCCAAGCTGGGTCCCAAGGCATTTGAGCAGTGCGCAGGTTTTATGAGGATCGCAGGGGGAGAGAATCCTCTGGACGGTACCAGCGTGCATCCGGAGAGCTATGAGGTGGCGAAAAAGCTGCTTGAGACACTGGGATATGACCTGGCAGAACTGAACCAGGGCGGCCTTAAGGGAATCAGCAGGAAGATTACGGATTACAGGAAGATGGCAGAACGGCTGGAAGTGGGCGAGATCACCCTGCGGGATATTGCAGGGGAACTGGAAAAACCCGCAAGGGACCCCAGGGATGAGATGCCAAGGCCTATTCTCAGAAGCGACATTCTGGAGATGAAGGATCTGAAGCCGGGGATGGTGTTAAAAGGAACCGTGAGAAATGTAATTGATTTTGGCGCCTTTGTGGATATCGGTGTGCACCAGGATGGTCTGGTACATATCTCACAGATGACGGACAAATATATTAAACATCCTCTTGAGGCAGTGAGCGTGGGGGACATTGTGGATGTGAAGATCATCAGCGTGGACTTTGCCAAGAAGAGGATCGCCCTTACCATGAAAGGAATTTGACAATGATGGTGTATGAGACATGGAAACCGGAGGACACATATGAACTGGGGAGGAAAATGGGGCAGGAGGCCGTACCGGGCCAGATTGTCTGCTTAAACGGCGACCTGGGAGTGGGGAAGACTGTATTTACTCAGGGCTTTGCACAGGGCCTTGGAATTGATGAGCCGGTGAACAGCCCCACGTTTACCATTGTCCAGCAATATGATGAGGGCCGGCTTCCACTGTATCATTTTGATGTATACCGCATCGGGGATATCAGTGAGATGGATGAGATCGGATATGAGGACTGCTTTTTTGGGGAGGGAGTCTGCCTGATTGAGTGGTCCGGCCTGATCCGGGACATACTGCCCGATCATGTAACCCAGGTGACCATTGAGAAGGATCTGGAAAAGGGTTTTGATTACAGACGTATTCTGGTGGAGGAAAATTGATGAGAGTTTTAGGCATTGAGAGTTCATCTTTGGTGGCCAGTGTTGCTCTGGTGACCGATGACATTTTAACAGCTGAATATACCGTGGATTTTAAAAAGACCCATTCCCAGACCTTGCTTCCCATGCTGGATGAGATCGTAAAGCTTCTGGACCTGGACCTGGGCACCCTGGATGCCATTGCAGTGGCAGGCGGTCCGGGTTCCTTCACAGGTCTGCGCATCGGGGCGGCCACGGCGAAGGGATTGGGACTGGCCCTTAAAAAGCCTTTGATCCATGTTCCCACTGTAGACGCCATGGCATATAATATGTGGGGGGCAGCCGGCCTTGTGTGCCCTATTATGGATGCCAAGAGAAGCCAGGTGTACACCGGGCTGTACCGGACGGAGGATGGCCTGGAGGTGCTGATGGAACAGTGTCCCATGGATATGAGGGAGCTGGCCCGGCTTTTAAACCGGAAGGGTGAGAAGGTTATATTCCTGGGTGACGGAGTACCTGTGTATCAGAAAATCATTGAGGAGGAGATGCAGGTACCCTATGTATTTGCGCCGCCTCAGATGAACCGCCAGAGAGCGGCCTGCGTGGCTGCGTTGGGGATGGGGGCCCTTGGGGAAGATCCTGCGTATAAGGGCGCACATGTGGTAAGTCCGGAGGAATTTACACCGGAATATCTGAGAAAACCCCAGGCAGAGCGCCAGAGGGAGGCAGAGGCTTCTGAGCAGGGAGCGGCCAAAAAGCTGCCCGGAGATTATTAATGGGAGTGGAAGCATGGAATTGATTACAGGGGTACGCCCCATGATTGGGAAGGACATCGAGGAGGTGGCACGCCTGGAGCGGGTGTGTTTTTCAGAGTATTGGTCTGAAAACCTGATCCGTTCCGGTCTGGACAGCAGGCTGGACACTTATTTTGTGTATCAGGATCATGACCGGATTTTGGGATACTCCATTATCAGGGTTCTGGCGGACGAGGGAGAAATCCAGCGGATCGCCGTTTATCCCAATTACCGCAGGCAGGGGATCGCGAGGAAACTCATGGATGCCATGGTTTCATTTTCCAAAACCAGAGGCGTACGGGCCATTGCCCTGGAGGTACGGGAGAGCAATGAGGGAGCCAGAAAGCTTTATGAATCCTACGGTTTCCGGCAGGAGGCCGTGCGCAAGGGGTACTACCACAGCCCTCAGGAGGATGCGGTCATCATGTGGAATCGGGAAATTTGAAACAATTTCCACTTAAAATATGAATATTTTGTGTATATAATGAAGGGGAATCGGACATTCCTCTTCATTTTTTTCTTTAAGGCAGCAAGCACATGGCTTTATAGGCCGCGGCAGCTGGTTAGGTAAAGATTTAAGGGGATGGATGAAAGGACACGATGAAAGAGAAAGGCGAGGGTTCATATGAAGAGGTACAATAGAAACGGGCAGCTGGAGGCAGTCCTTTGCAACTGCTGCGGAAAGAAGCTGGTCGTGGAGCACGGGATCATCCGGGAAGGCTCCATTGGTATTGACCATGCATGGGATTATTTTTCTGAAAAAGATGGACAGATCCATCATTTTGATTTGTGTGAAGACTGTTATGATGAAATGATATCCGGATTTAAACTTCCGGTGGAAACAGAAGAGCAACTGGAATTACTATAAGTTTTTGTAAGGATTAAGTACGAAATCTTAGGCTTTCTTTATGCTTTTATTAAGCCTATTGCAACACTCCTCCTTTTTTGATATGTTGGGATCACAACAGGAAAATGCTGCCGGCAGGGCAGCACAAAGGAGGAGATGATTATGAAAAAAGGAGCCGGATGGATCTGCCTGCTTATGGCAGTTTTTGCGGCCGCAGGTCTCTTGGGCGGGTGTGCCGCAGGAGGACAGAAGGAAGCAGCGGCCACGGCAGCCCTTTCCGCCACAACGGTTTCGCCTGCCTATGATACGGCAGAAGCAGCGGAAACCTGGGCTGCCGCCGGCAGGGACAGCGGTTTCCCGGCCCCGGGACAAAAAATCGGGGAGGACAGCCGCCGGCCGGTACACAACACGGAGGAATACCGGTATTATCCGGAGAATCCCTTTATGTCCGTGGCCGATGCGCCGCTATCCACCTTTGGGGCGGATGTGGATACTGCATCCTACGCCAACATCCGCAGGATGATCCTGGATGGCGACCGGGTGCCTGAGGACGCGGTGCGGATCGAAGAAATGCTTAACTATTTTTACTATGACTATCCAAAACCCAAGGAAGGGGAGCCGTTTTCAGTTACCGCCAGGCTGGCCCAGTGCCCTTGGAATGACAAGCATGATCTGCTTCAGATCGGCCTTCAGGCTGAGAAGTTAGATGAAGGCACCATGCCAAAGTCCAACCTGGTTTTTTTGCTGGATGTATCCGGGTCCATGGAGGCGCCTGACAAGCTGGATCTTGTAAAACGGGCATTCCTGATGATGACGGAATATCTGAAAAGTGACGATACCATTTCCATAGTGACCTATGCCTCCGATGACAGGATCGTTTTGGACGGCGCTGCCGGTGAAGACAGGTTATCCATCATGACAGCCATTGAGAATCTCTCGGCCGGAGGCAGCACCCACGGTTCCAGGGGCATAGAGACAGCTTACCAGCTGGCGGAAAAGCATTATATTGAAGGCGGCAACAACCGGGTTATCCTTGCCACTGACGGAGACTTAAATGTGGGGATCACAAGCGAGGGCGGCCTGACACGGCTGATCAAGGACCAAAAGGACAGAGGTGTATTCCTGTCAGTTCTGGGATTTGGAACAGGCAATTTAAAAGACAACAAGATGGAAGCCATGGCAGATAACGGCAACGGACAATACTCCTATGTGGACAGTATTGCGGAGGCCAGAAAGGTTTTGGTGGAGGAAATGGGCGGCACCCTTTTTACGGTTGCCAAAGACGTGAAGTTCCAGGTGGAATTCAATCCCGCCAGGATTAAAGGATACCGTCTGATCGGCTATGAGAACCGGGTGATGGCAGACCAAGACTTTGAGGATGACACCAAGGACGGAGGAGAGATCGGGGCAGGACACAGGGTAACGGTTCTGTATGAACTGATTCCCGCTGACTCCAGGGAACTGATTCCGGAAACCAGCCTCAAATACCAGACGCGGCCCAAGGAGACATCCCAGGCGCCGGACACGGATACGCCGCCTGCCTATGACGATGAGTGGCTCACCATAAAGATCCGCTACAAACAGCCGGACCAGGACAGGAGCGACCTGTTGGAATATCCGGTAAAGGATGACAGCTTCCACACCCAGATGCCGGAGGATATGGTGTTTGCCTCCTGTGTGGCTGAAACAGGTCTTCTTTTGAAATCATCGGAATATGCATCCAATGCCTCTTACGCATCTGTGATCAGCAGGCTCCAGGATCTAAAACGTATAAAAGAAGATGACTACAGCAATGAATTTTTATATCTGGTAAAACGAGTTGCAGCTGCAGCCGATCAATCCCGGTAGGGAATCATATCATAGGATCCAGAGGTCCGGAGGTTTAATCCCGGGTCCTCTGGACTTTTTTATTTCCTATCTTCCATAACTTTTTCAGCCCTACTTGATTATTCCTAATAAAATGTGATATGATTTCCTGAGTTAATACGTATCAGAGCGTTCCAAAAATGGATTTTCATACACGCTCCAAGAAAAATGAGGAAATAATATGTTAGATATTTGTTTATTAGGAACCGGAGGCATGATGCCTCTTCCATACAGATGGCTCACCTCCATGATGGCCAGATGCGGGGGAAGCAATCTGCTCATAGACTGCGGTGAGGGAACCCAGATCGCACTGAAGGAGAAGGGATGGAGCCCGAAACCCATTGACATAATCTGTTTTACCCATTATCATGCGGACCATATCAGCGGCCTGCCGGGCCTGCTTCTTACCATGGGCAATGCTGAGCGCAGGGAACCCCTGACCATGATCGGGCCCAAGGGACTTGAGCGGGTGGTGACGGCTCTCAGGACCATAGCCCCGGAACTGCCTTTTCCATTGCAGTTCATAGAACTTACCGAGAACAGGGAACGCATGGAAATGGGCCCTTATGTGATAGATGCCTACCGGGTCAACCACAATGTGATCTGCTACGGCTATTCCATTACCATACCGAGAAAAGGACGTTTTGATGTGGAGCGGGCCAGAGCCCAGGACATTCCCCAGAAATTTTGGAACCGGCTGCAAAAGGGCGAGGAGATCGAGTATGAGGGGCGGCTTTTGACCCCGGATATGGTTCTGGGAGAAGAACGCAGGGGGCTTAAGGTTACCTACTGTACAGACACCAGACCGGTGCCGGTGATCGCCGAGTATGCCTCCATGGCAGATCTTTTTATATGCGAGGGAATGTACGGTGAAAAGGAAAAGGCGGTCAAGGCAAAGGAAAACAAGCATATGACATTTTATGAGGCCGCGGCCCTGGCCAAAGAGGCACAGCCAAAGCAGATGTGGCTCACCCATTACAGCCCGTCCCTGATCAAGCCGGAGGAGTATATGGATGAGGTGAGGAGCATTTTCCCCCGTGCCAAAGCGGCCAGGGATGGCTGGACCGCCGAACTGGAGTTTGATGAAGAATAATGTCCTATTATTGGAGATGGAAAAATGATGGATCATACATTAGAAGATATATTAATACTTGCAATTGAGAGTTCCTGTGATGAGACGGCTGCTTCTGTGGTGAAAAACGGAAGGACCGTGCTGTCCAATGTGATCTCATCCCAGATCAGCACCCATACCATATATGGAGGAGTGGTCCCTGAGATCGCCTCCAGGGAGCACATTAAGGCGATCAATTATGTGATCCAGCGGGCTCTGGTAGAGGCAGGCGTGACTTTGGAGGACCTGACCGCCATTGGGGTGACCTATGGACCCGGGCTGGTGGGAGCATTGCTGGTAGGGGTGGCAGAGGCTAAGGCCATTGCATACGCAGCCGGAAAGCCCTTGATCGGGGTTCACCACATCGAAGGCCATGTATCAGCCAATTTTATAGAGAATCAGGACCTGGAACCGCCCTTTGTGTGCCTGATCGTATCCGGAGGCCATACTCATCTTGTGATTGTAAAGGATTACGGGGAATTTGAAATTATCGGACGTACCAGGGATGATGCTGCCGGGGAAGCCTTTGACAAGGTGGCCAGGGCGGTTGGGCTGGGATATCCCGGCGGCCCTAAGGTGGACAAGGCAGCCAGGGAGGGAAATCCCCATGCCATGGAGTTTCCCCGTGGAAAGGTAGAGGGAGCGCCCTATGATTTCAGTTTCAGCGGCCTTAAGTCAGCTGTGTTGAACCACATTAATCACATGCGCATGACCGGGCAGGAGATATATGTGCCTGATCTGGCAGCCTCTTTCCAGAACTCCGTGGTGGAGTCCCTGGTAAGCAGGGGAATCCTGGCGGCCAGGGAATACGGCTACAAGAAATTAGCCATAGCCGGGGGTGTTGCATCCAATACCGCTTTGAGAAGCGCCATGGCAGAGGCATGTGAAAGGGAAGGGATCCGGTTCTATCACCCGTCCCCTATTTATTGTACGGATAATGCCGCCATGATCGGCGTGGCTGCATATTATGAGTATCTGAAGGGAAATGTCTCAGGCTGGGATCTGAATGCGATTCCCAATCTTAAGCTTGGAGAACGGTAGGAGATATGAATAAGAAATATTGTACCGCTGTGGTGCTGGCAGCCGGAAAGGGAGCCAGAATGGGGACACAGACCGCAAAGCAATACCTGGAAATCGGGGGAAAGCCTGTGGTGGTCCATGCCCTTGAGGCATTTCAGGCTTCCCCTTTGATTGATGAGATCATCCTGATGACAGATGCGCAGCATGTTGGATACTGTTCAAGGGAAATGATCCCTGCGTATGAGTTGAGTAAGGTTTCCACCGTGGGGGCGGGGGGGAACGAACGGTATGAAAGTGTGTGGAAAGCGCTCTGCACCGTGATGGACCGGGATGAAAAGGAAGATGAGGGACTATGGGCAGACAGGAAAAACGGCTATGTATTCATACATGATGGAGCACGTCCCTTTGTGACAACGGATATCATTGCACGCGCTTATGAGGATGTATGCCGCTGGGATGCCTGTGTGGTGGGGATGCCTGTAAAGGATACCATCAAACGAGTGGATGAGAAGGGCTTTGTGGTGGACAGTCCCAACCGCAGCCTGATCTGGCAGGCCCAGACCCCTCAGGTATTTTCCGTACCCCTGATCACCAAAGCCTTTGAACGCCAGCTAAGGGAGGACTGCACCCATGTGACAGATGATGCCATGGTGGTGGAGGCGCAGATGGGGGTGAGGGTACACATGACAAACGGCAGTTATGAGAACATAAAGATCACCACTCCGGAAGACCTGCTCATAGCGGAAGCAATATTAAAGAAAAAAAGATAAAAAAAGTGTTGACTTCTGTCGAAATACGTGATAGACTAATCGAGTTGCCGCTGAAGAGCAGCAAGACAAAAAACACTGACAAAAAAGTTTTTTGAGAAAAATCAAAAAAACACTTGACAAAACTGCTAAAGTCCTGTAATATTGAAAAGCACGTTTGGAGAGATATCGAAGTGGTCATAACGAGGCGGTCTTGAAAACCGTTTGTCCGCAAGGGCGCGTGGGTTCGAATCCCACTCTCTCCGCTGCAGACGGATTTGTATGATTTGCCTGCGAGAATATAATATAATAAGTAACAAGATTCAACCAAGCAGAAGTACCCAAGAGGTTGAAGGGGCTCCCCTGGAAAGGGAGTAGGTCGTTAGTAGCGGCGCGAGGGTTCAAATCCCTCCTTCTGCGTTCGGCGTTTGAACGGGACAAGATAAGATCTGGTCCGGCCCAAGCGTCATGTACCTTTACAATTGAAGACTGAATAATACACAAACCCTGAAAATTCTAAAAACAAAAGGTCTGGTTTAGACCTTTGGATTTGAGAAAATTCGGAACAAAACCAAGTAATGAAGGTTAAAGATAACTATAGCCAAGCTAAGTAGTCTAAGACCAA